>Ga0210003_1000012_pt1 | contig 237021 bp, 203 predicted proteins | sample LantaG_FD_182804 | JGI IMG/M metagenome (GOLD analysis project Ga0210003, IMG submission 182804) | Deep subsurface microbial communities from Baltic Sea to uncover new lineages of life (NeLLi) - Landsort_02402 metaG (SPAdes) (version 2) | ecosystem: Environmental > Aquatic > Marine > Oceanic >... | reverse complement strand
TTACAGTGAAAGTGGTTGACTTCTTATGCAAGTCACAGCCAAAATATAACATCGCGTACCTCCTTTGTTAAATTTCTTAAAGAGGACTATAGCACATTCATAGCTCCTCTTCAAGGGGGTACGCATACCTTTCATCACTTCAGGCTGAAAACTGAAATTTAGACTAAGTGGACAGCAACCCTCTTTGTTTCTTTTAGCGGTGACAGAGAAATCATTTTTTTATCAACAGGGATTTTAAGAGATTAAAAGAAAATTTTGCTTTGTTAAAATTAGGGACAGCGACTATTTTTTATTCGTTTGTAGGTATTGTAGTTTTTATGTTATTGTTTTTATAATCAGGGACATCTTTCCGATTCGTCAGGCAGGAATATAACATAAAGATGTAGAGAATTCTAAAAGAAGGAGTTTTAGAAAACTTGCAGGAAAATCCTTGACAAAAGTTAGATGGGGTTGTATAAAATAAATATCAGACATATTCAGCAAAGGAGGAAATGTTGATAAATTTAGTTTCCTTTGACACAAAAGACTCTGAGGAGAGATTACGGTTTTATCTCCTGTTCTCGATAGCAGAAATGAGGGAGGCAAAAATTGCATTCAAGAGTGAAAAATCTGCACTCTGTTTAAGTGATGAAATTGCTGGCACATAAGACTAATTTTACAATGATAGTGCAATTTTTGCACACCACTACTGCAAATAACAAATTATGTGTCTTTGTAACTCCTTATAGTGTGAAACTTAAATGTTCTGAAATTTCTGGCACGAAAATTGCGCTATAGTTTTATATAAAATGCATAACGAAGAAATGAAATGAATAGTTTTGTCAAACCCAAATTATGGAATGCAAAGCGAGAAGTGAAATTGCTTTCTTTTCGGCAAGAAAGAAAATGGAGGGGTATTATGTTTGAATTTCTAAATGGAAGGATTAGGAGAGAATTCAGTAAATTAGCATTTGTGTTACTTTTTATATGCTTTATTTTTTCATCAGCAGTTTACAGTTTTGAAGGTAATGAGAAGGAAACATATAGAAGAAAAATGTTCAAAAATAATTATCCACAATATATGCCTGTTACACAGGTTGCTTTTACGAACCAGAAAGAGATAGGGAGTTTTCTTATAAATTCAACTTCTACTGGATGTGCAAGAATTATGGATATGTCTATAAAAAGGAATATGGATTTGAGCCTGCAAAATACCGAAAATTATTTCCAACAAAAGAGCTTTTCCCAAAGATTGAACATCAACAATGAAAATCAATATAACTCAGAGACAAAAGGATGGAAGAAAACATTGACAGTTACTGGAGAATTAACTAGTTCATTTCTTTTGAGTAATACTATAATGTATGCATCTTTCTCTGTTTTGGATGTTTATAACTACGAAGGCAAATACCCTTACCTATTCAGTTATCTTATAGGAGAACCTCTTGGGGCAACCTGTGGAACCTTAGGGATAGGTAAGTTGTGTCACGAAAATGGTTCAACAAAAGGAACTGTAATAGGCTCTTTGGTCGGGAGTGCAGTAGGTTACTGGGGGTTTTGTATTTTTCATAGAAAATTAGCTCGGGAGGAATATGATGAAGGTCTTGTAGTTAGCTTCATAATATTATCTTTTGCCCCGTCTTTAGGTTCAGTTATCGGATACAATATGAAATTTTAATATTCAAAATTGAACAATGGAGGATAAAATGTTAAGGGGTAAATCTCTATTGATTTATTTTATTATGATTTTTTCTTTCAGTTTTCTCTTTATTAAAGTGCAATTTGCTGAAGCTTCATATACATTCACAGTAAAAGTTACTTATCAAGGTGATATTTATGATGGTGATCCTGTCCCAAATGGAAAAGTTACAGCAATGGCACTATATTTTGATAACCAACTGGAATCCGTGACAGGGAGAACAGATAATTATGGTAAAGTAGAGTTGACTCTTTCACGAGATAAATCAGATATCAAACAATTAACATTAATTGCAGAAAGTGTTGATAAAGAATTTGAAGGATCTAAAAATTTTACACCACCATTACCTTTCTATTATTTAGTAAGAATATGTTTTCCTTCGTTGAAGATAAAAAATTATTATATAGGTAAAGGAAATTCTGAGGCATTTTCCTTTGCTATTATTACGGACTCGCATATTGGACGTCAAATAGATGATTATGGCACTACTGGATGGAATGACTCACCGCCGGATTTCGATTATGGCTCAACTGCCAAATGTTTAAGAAGAGAGGTAAACTGGATAAATGCACATAAGGAGCAATATAACATCCACTTCGTAACACATACAGGAGATATAACAGATAGTGGAGAGAAGTCTGAATTCCTAAAAGCAAAAGAGATATTAGATGCGTTAGAAATTCCCTATGTTCCTATTATGGGAAACCATGATGTATGGCCGTATACCAGCTGGAGTGAGGCACCTGAAAGTTGGAAAGTTGTTTTATTCCAAAATACATTTGATGAACAATTTACACATCTTGGTAATATCTTGGCAAATTGGAAAAAGCAAGAATGGCCAGGTGAACATAAAAACGAAAATTATTATTTTGATTATATGCATTTCCATTTTATCTGCCAGGATTACAACTCAAGAGCACATGCTTGGTTGGGGTATGGTGTTAAGCCAGTAGCGAGTTTACACGGCACGGGGGATTGGATGTTAGGTCATTTAAATAATTGTTGGAATTTAGGGGATGATAATATACTCTTGTTTGCACATCATCCCTTGAAAGTGAATACATCTAATCTTTTCTCTTTTCGAGAATTTGATAAAATAAGATGTGGTTTGGACCCTAAAAGAGACAATGTTTACAGGTGGTTTGGTGGACACTTACATGAGAACAACTCCTGGCCTGTCCGTGATTTATGGCATACACATGAAATATTGGAGGTTATAGTTACTACAATGGGATTTTACCGAAAAGTCGGTAATCCTGCAGGAAGCCAAGGTAACACCATCCGCATTGTTCATGTTAAGGATAATCTTCTTGTTGCGTTTGATTATTCTCCACTTGAGCCCACCACGGCAGATGTTATTACATTTACGAATCAGTCTACATACCCTAATTGGTTTGACTGGTTGAAATGGGATATGGGTGATGGAAATACTTACTATGGAGTTGAAGTTCAGCATCAATATCCCATTCCTGGTGAATATAAAGTTACTCTAACCGCTAAAGGCTACGACCCTGGGGCTTCTTACCCAGTGGAGGGTGCGATTTCAAAGTTAATTCGTGTTTATGAAGCGCCACCTCAAATTGCAGTTAATTCACCTACACTAAATGATGAGTGGGAGGTAGAAAGCCTTCATAATATTACCTGGGAAGCAACTGATGATGTAACACCTCAAAGTGAAATTGTAATTGCAAAGATTGATTATTCAACAAATGGAGGAGTATCCTGGATTACTCCGCCTATTGCGGAGAACGAACAGAACGACGGCATATATACTGACTGGCAGATTCCAACGACTGTATCTAACAAATGCAAAGTCAGAATAAGTGCGAAGGATAACAGTAATTTAGAAGGTGAAGGTGTGAGCGAAGAATTCCGTATCGTCTGGTGCTTAATCCCGACAGACATTGGGGTTACGGCTGACAATTATGACCAGGTAACATTGAATTGGGTAGATAATTCTCAGACCAATACAGGTTATAATATTGCAATTAAGAAGGAGGGTGAAAACTGGCAGGAATATGCACATATTACCAATCCAAATCTACAATCCTATCCTGTTACGGGGATTGAGAATGATACAAATTATTATTTCCGGGTGATAGCATTTGACAACCAGGGACACCTTTCAGATTGGTCAGATGTGGCTGAGGTTTATCTGGAAGGCATACAGGATTTTGTAGCTACACCTCTGGATGGAGCTGTCTTTCTCAGTTGGGAAGAACCGGATGTACCCTTTGTAACAAACTATCTTATTGTCAGGAAGAAGGGAGATGGAGAAATTCAGTGGAAGCCAACAGATGGCACCTCTTATACAGTAGGTCAGGAAATAGTTTATAATGATGAAATTGATACAGTAATTTATAATAGTAATGGAACATATTTCCAGGATGAAGACCGAGAGAATGGAACTACTTATAATTATGCTGCATTTGCTTTTGACAATGGACTCCATTATACAAAGAAGCCACAGAAAGAGGATGCAAGACCTACGGAATTCATAAGTGGATGGGAAAAGAAATTTGATATTATAGGTAACAACAGCAGAAAACTTATAGAGACCTCTCTTGATTCAATCTGTGTTGTTTACTTAGAGGATTATTTTGGCGATGGAAGAGCTCAACTTTCTAGGCTCAGGTATCGTTCAAGGCGTGATAATGGAACATGGAACGATGCTCATCTTCTATTCGATAAGAATGCGGAATGGAACGGGTATACAATAGCCTCATCAAAAGAGGGAAACGCTTTGATCACATATAAAGGAGTTTATGATATGCTTTACCCTCATCACGACAAAGACTTTCTTCGCTTTTTGACTAATTACCCGGAACCTTGGTATGGAGAAATAGTAGCATGGGATACAATGCCAAAAATATATGAGACCCATCCGGCAATGGTCGTAAGCGGTGACTCGGCTTTTATTTCTTACATTATAGTAGACGAAAAGTCTAATCTATATGATGTAGATTCTTTACGATTTGTTGCCTTTGATGTTCCAGAAGCCCCTGATCCTGGTGAAATTAATATACAAAAATTAGATCCACTAGGCGAAGTGTTTGACTACTCGAGTATTGCAGTTTGTGAAGAGTCCGGGAAAAAGTATGTTCATATTGTCTGGCGTTGGGGGTCAGCAGCAGAGAGCCGTGAAGATTACACGCCAGGGAAGATAATGCACATACAGGGCTGGTTAGACGGAAGTGACTGGCACTGGGAAAATGCAATACCAGTAAGTGAGAGCGGATGTCATCCCAGTATAGTTGCGGGAGATGGTAATACTATTTATTCCGTGTGGAATGAGAAAGTGGGAACTGAGCTAAGAGATAAAATTTACTTTTCTTATTTTGATGGAGTTGCTTGGTCAGCTTCAGAGGAGGTTTGCGACCTTCCGTCTTTGGGTCCGGAATATAGGCAGAGGTATTATCCCACGATTGTGCAAAATAATGGGAATGTCATTGTTGCATGGGAGATGGCAACTCCATCAGCCCATTATGATATATTCTATTCCGAGAGGAATGTCACAGGGGATTGGATTGAGCCTATAAATGTTTTTTCTTCTGTGGGTCATTATTTAGTAAATCCACATATTACAATCTCAAATGATAAATCCCAGTTGTTTCTCATCTGTTCTGAGGATTATAACAATATGGTTTTTACAACTATCGATTTACTTCCCACGGTTTCTGTTTCTTCACCCATTGGTGGTTCTGACTGGCATTGTGGGGAGACGAATGAAATAACCTGGGATGCGACGGATAATACAGAAGGGCTTGTTGTTCAGGCAATAGAATATTCTACTACTGGAAGTGAACCCTGGATAACTATTGCGAGCGAAGAGGAAAATGATGGAGATTATTCCTGGACAGTTCCTGATACACCGTCAGAAAACTGTAAGATAAGGATAACCGTTAGGGACCATGCTAACAATATTGAAAGTGAAGAAAGTGGTATCTGGACAATAAGCGACAATACCGCTCCAGAGGTAATACTTATTTCTCCAAATGGCGGTGAATATTTGAACATTGGAGATACCGAGATGATTCGCTGGACAGCAACAGATAATATGGGTATTGGAAACCAACAATTATTTTATTCAACAAATGGAGGGACTGATTGGATAGAGATAGAGGGCGTAGTACCCCAGACCAATGGAGAGTATGTCTATCCCTGGACTATTCCTGTTGCATTTTCTGATGAGTGCAGGATAAAAGTGGTTTCTTATGATTATGCGGAGAATGCTGGAGAGGACATAAGCGAGAATAACTTTACCATCTGGGATTACGAAGCACCGGAAGTCACTGTTATAGCCCCAAATGGGGGTGAGGAGTGGGAGATTGGTGATATTGTTATATTGGAATGGCAGGCGAGTGATAATGTTGGTGTAACGGGGCAAAACCTTTACTATTCAACCGATATGGGAATAAACTGGGAAGATTTGACACCTGCTTCGCCCATAAGTCAAACACCAGGTGGATATTACAGTTGCGAGTGGCTAATACCAGAGGTATATTCCACTGATTGTCTGGTGAAGGTAGAAAGTAAGGATGGAGCAGGAAACAGAGGAGATGATATAAGCAATAACCTTTTCACCATTGGTGATTTCACCTCTCCGGTTGTTACGGTTAAAAGACCGAATGGAGGTGAAAATCTGGAGATAAGTAGCATTTATAGTATAGGCTGGACTGCAATTGACAATGTAGGAATAGCACATCAAAACCTCTATTATTCGACTGATAATGGCTTAACCTGGGCATCTATACTTATGGAGCATCCTGTTCAGGAGAGTTCATATATCTATCCCTGGGATGTCCCTGAGACACCGTCTTCGGAGTGTCTAATTAAGGTGGAATCCTACGATAAGGCAGAGAACAAAGGCGAGGATGACAGTAATGCATGGTTCAGGATTTCATGGCTTGTTTCTGATAATGAGGATGCAACAGGATATTCGCCGAAGGTGGTGAAAAATAATGGAGACCTTCATCTTGTTTATTCCTCAAACGACAGTATCTACTATTCGAAAAGTGCAGATAATGGACAGACATTTACAAAAAAATCGTTTATTGGAGAGGGACATTACCCCACAATAGTCTCAGATGGTGCGGAAAACATTTATGTCCTCTGGACAGACGGGAACAAGGTTTATTACAAACGGTCCGATGGCACTTTCTGGTTCCCAACTGAATTACTTGCGAGTATTTCGGATGTAACGCAGTTAAGACAGGTGGTAGGGGTTATCGATGGAGAAGGTAATCTACAGATGGTATTTGAAGGAAAGTTTACATTTACACGGGCAATTCCGAGAAATATAGTTTATTATGGAAAGATGAAGAAAGATAGCCCCAATACTTTTACTTATGAGGAGGTAACAGAGAACAGCACTCTTGATGAGTCTGCAAACATTTCGTTTGGTATAGATGCAAGCAGTGTTGCTTATCTTGCATTCTCTCATAATGGAGAGGTTTATTCCTATTCCAATGAGCGTGGTTACTGGTCAGGTGAATACAAGGTCGGAAATGGAGAAGAAGCAAATCTTGATGCCTACGATGGATATGTGCATATTGTATGGGAGCAGGATGGTGCAATCAAGCACAGGCAGAGGCTTATAGGAGGCGATTGGTTAAGCGAGGAGACAGCTGCTGAGGAATCTGGCAAACGGTTCAGCCATCCTGTTATGAGTAAAGGCTGTGTGGTTGTATATACGGAATCACCTTCACCGCAGCCTGACCATTTCTCGGATGTAGTTTACAAGATTAAGAACAGGGGATTCTGGCAGGAAAAGCAACATATAACAGAGATTATGAGTGCGGGTTATCCGCAGATTTATGTAGAGGAGTATAGGGGTGGACGAACACAAGAGCACAAGGGCACAAGGCACAAGACTATAAGCAGCGAAACTAAGGGTGAAGATGAGATTGCTTCCAAAGTCAATAGACAGGGTGGACTCGCAATGACCGACAAAGTCAGTCGCAGAGCAAGCTCTGCTACTCCAGTATTCCAGGAATACACCCCTGAATCCCCTCTTGATAGAGGGGACTTTACGGAAAAAGAAGATGGACAGCGAGATGAGAATGCGACACTCTATACAATTTACACAGAAGGTTCGTTTACACCTAACAGCGTAGAGATAGACACACGGGATATAACCATTCCCTATCAGACATCGGATATACTTCAGGCAACTGCTTACAACTTTCAGGATAAGGTGATAAAAGATAATGATGGTGTCATTCATATAGTTTATCAAGACAGAGATACTGTGCTTTATGCCTATTCTGTTGATGAAGGTAGAACATTTTCAGAGGATATAACACTTGGACAGGGAAGAGCACCTGTAATATGTTTACTTCCCGATAACACCGTTGGAGTGCTTTTCAGTGCAAATTCAGGTGACCACAGACTTCTTTATAAGAAAGGACATAAAGAGCAATGGGATGAAGCAGTTCCACTTTATAGAACCGAGCAATCGGATATCTTCATTCAGCCTCCCAATTTTACAGTTGACGAGAATGGCATTGCTTATGTAACACTTGAGCGGGAGCAGTATCTGATTGGCAATTACTACAACTGGTGGCTATCCTGCGGAAGTTTCGATGCAATGAATCCGGCACCTGTGGAAAATTGGTCTGGAATTGATTCACTGCTCAATATCCCCGAGCCAGTACCACCTCCACCTGTGCCTGGCACCGTTGCATCTTCAGACATTCTTTATGATAATGGGACAATCCATCTCCTCTGGAGCAGACCGACAGGAGGCATATACTATTCCCGGAGCAGTGGAATACCGGATTGGAGAACAGCTTTCAGGATATCCCTTCAAATAGGCCGTTCATTCCATCCTTCGATAAGTATCTACGAAGGGAGATTAGGATGTGTATGGCAGGCTGGTGATGTGCCGGAGGTCTATTATGCCTACACGGAGGATTATGAGAATTGGACTATACCAGAGAATATCAGCAATACGGAGTTAGGTTCCTATAGCCCCGTTATCGCTGCAGATGCATTAATACTATGGAGTGAGGAAAACGATGCCGGTAAAACAGATATAGTCTTATCAAGTTTTGACAGGGCGGACTGGACAAAGCAGAATATCACAGAAACAGACAAATATACAAGTTATCCCCATCCTGTAATAAGTGGTTACCCCGAGGCGAAATTAGGAGTATTATACACGGAGGGGGATACAGAGCCTTTCAATGTAAGGTATATCACAGAGGATGTCATAATTCCCTATCATACATCCAATACAGAAAACGCAACAGGGCTCAACAGTCAGCAAAAGATGGTGATTGCTCGGAATAATTCAATTCATCTTGTTTTTGAGAGTAATGGGTATATCTTTTATACCACATCCATCGATGGAGAGAAGTGGGCATTGGAGGAATATATCGAGGATGGGGCATCACCTGCAATAGCACTTGGTTCTGGGGATGAGCCTGTTTGTGTATGGGTGAAAAAACCATATTCACCGAGCGAGCCATATCTGCTAATGTTCAGCAGAAAAGGAGCAGAGGGATGGACAAATCCAGAACCGCTCTATACTTCCAATTACTACATAGAGACACCGGCATTTGTGATAAAGAGGGATTATGGGGTTGGAGGGATGAATGCAGATACAGGATATGTAACATTCGAGCAGGGATTCGCTTTCGAGCCTGATGAGCACAGTCAGCTTATATTTGGCGAATTTGGATTATCCGGGTTTGGTAATATACCGGGTGAAATACAGACAGAAGTAATAGATGATGCAACGGGAGACAGAGGCGTAAAAACTCCTTCTCTCGCAGTATCCAACTCGACAATCCATCTTGCATACGAGAGAAACTGGGATATAATCTACACTGGAAGAGAAAACGGCAATTGGGGCAGTAAGAAAACATTATCGGGCAATGGGGACGCAAGCCAGCCAGAACTTAATGCATACGGAACTGGCGTGGATTTAGTATGGAGTGAGAACGGCAGTATACATCACAGACGAGGAAATAACAGTGGAACTGGCTGGTCGAGGATTCACCTCGTAGGTGGTGAGGATGCATCTTCACCTGTAATCTGTGCTGGCTCACAGATAATATGGTGTGAGAAAACCGAGCAAGTCGAGCCTCTGTATAGTCTATATTTCAGCAGATTCACTGGACAGGTATGGAGCATACCGGAAAAACTGACACAAGGACCAAAAAGTGAGAGGAATCCACAGATAGTGATTAAGGAAAATGATGTGACTGAGATAAACTATGCATACACACAAGGCGATAAAGGTCCTTATATCGTAAGCATTAGACATTTCCCTGCAAAGATACCAAACCTGTTTAATGGTCATATAACGGAAAATACAATATGGTATAAAGACATTTATGTGATGGGTGATGTTACAGTGGATGCTGGGATTACATTAACGATTGAACCCGGAATAACGGTATATTTTGCATTGGATGACTGCGAATCACCTGAATTTCTTATTGATTGGTGCGAACTGATTATTGAAGGACAACTCACAGCTCAAGGCACAGAATCCGATTCGATTTATTTCACAAGTGCAGGCACTGAACCGCACAGAAATGATTGGTATGGAGTAAGGTTTGCATCTTCTGATACGAGTTCGATGAGTTATGTAAATCTTGAGTATGCAAAGACGGGCATTAGTTATAAGCAAAACTCTGCTGCAATGCTCAGGAATAGCTCCATTTCAAACAACTATACAGGGATAAGTGCCACGCAATCTTCACCCACAATAAAGAAATGCAAAATTACCGATAATTCCAGTGGGATATATTGCAGCAACTGCACCAATGTCACAATAGACAGCTGCAGTATAACCAATGACAGGTCTATCGGATTAGACTTACAATCAATCCAGCCCACACCCCTGGGTGGACCAGACAGTATACCTGTTTCTGGAACAGGGATTACTTTCAGCAACTGCGATGGAGTAACAGTAACAAATAACACACTAATCAATGACTATATTGGTATTTATGCATCGGGTTATCTGAATGGAGTGTTCCAGAACAACTATGTCGAGGATAACGAATGGCACGGATTTGACATCGCAATAACAAAAGGCTCAAATATGCAGTTTATCAATAATACATTCATAAATAATGCCAAATATCCTGTAAATCACAATATGGCAAAGAGGTATTATCGTGAGTTCGCAGGATTATCCCTTGCATTTCCAGGTATTCATACAGGAGAGACGGATGTGCTTGTGAAGGGAAACACTTTTGAAGGTAATACCTGCGGGACAAGGTTCAGTAAATACTATACAAATCCTTCAACAGGGACATACAGAGTAAGGTATGAAGGAAATCAGTCGAGGAATAACTTCTATGGCTTTGCACTATCGGCACCGTCTGGAGCATCGGGATACAAAGGCACATTTGTAAGTAACACAGCAGAACTAAATGACAGTGCGGGCGTATTTGTCTGGTTTGGCATAGATTCAGGAGCGGTAAATCTTGGAGACTTAACAAATGCAGAGACAACAGATGATGGAGGTAATCACATATTAAACAATGGAGTCTGGGAAGTAATGAACATCTGTCTATACAAGACCTATGCACAGGGTAACTTCTGGGGCACGACGGATGCTCTGCAGATAGACAGCAAAATCTACGATGATGAAGAAGAGCCTGTAAATGGAGAAGTAGATTTCAGTGGATATTATATTGCTGGGAGAATACAGGATGGAGAGACCTGGGAAGGAGTTGTCAGCGTATGTGGAGACATACTCGTTCCAGAGAATGCAACACTGAATATTGTGGAAGGAACGAATGTCAGGTTTGCAGCGGGTTATGACATAAATAACATTGGAGTAGACAGCACGCTTTCAGAGTTAATTGTAGATGGGAATCTTCAAATCAAACCCCGTTCAATTAGTTCAATTGGTTTAATTAGTTCAAAGAGTTCAGAAGATATCGAGTTGAGGAGTTTTGGAGTTAAAGAGTTTGAGAGCTCAAAAGGCAGAAAAGATGCACCATCTATGTATATACCAATAATCTTCACTTCGGATGCAGGAGAGCCATCACCTTCGGACTGGTATGGGATAGAGATGGGAGGATTGGATACAGAAGACAAACCAGAGACAAAAGACATAAGACCGAAGACCAAGAATGAGAAGAAAATATGGAGTAGCAAAACTCCAACCATTTTCTCCCCCTTGAAGGGGGAGAATAAAAGAGAGGGTGATAGAGGGGATGCACCACAAAGGGAGGTAAACTATTTTAAGATTGAGTATGCGAAAAGAGGGATGGCGTTATGTGAAGGAGAAAACCTTTCAATGAAGGAATGCGCATTTACAAACAACGAAACGGGATTGAAGCTGAGAGGTTATTCGGATGTTACTGTGAAAGATTGTATTTTCAACGATAATACAAATTCAGGAATACTGATTGGAGAAGGTATATCAGGGACAATAAAGGATGACAGTTTATGTGATAATGGTGTGGGGATAAATATTCAAGCATTCCACACCCCTAAATCCCCTCTTAATAGAGGGGACTTTGTGGAGAGCGAAAATAACCAACGATGTGGAAATATCTTATGTCCTGAAATGGTCTTGAAGGACCTTTATGTGTCAGGGAATAACACGGGCATACTGTGCGGTGGTGAATCCAGTCCGCAGATAAAGGAAAGCAAAATAATCATCAACATAGATTATGGTATCTATATTACAGATGACGCAGAACCGAATTTAGGTGGTAGTGGTCACAACTGTATCTACGGAAGCGGAACCTATGACTTATACAACAACACTCCTAACAGTATAATGGCGAAGAAGAACTGCTGGGGAACAATGGACATAGACTCTGTAGAATCACACATCTATGATTATTACGATGACAGCTCTCTTGGAGTAGTAGAGATAGAACCACTCTGGAATGGCAACAAAGCAATTGGTGGCACGATGTCATCAGCAAAAGAGAACAGGTTTATGTATTCATTAAAACCTGTTTCGCCTAATCCGTTTGTCAATAGTACGACAATTGCTTACTCCATTGCAAATTCAGGAAAAGTTTCATTAAAAGTTTTTGACATAACCGGAAGATGTATCAAGACTCTTGTAGATGAGAAAAAGGAAGCTGGTTTCTACACTATTAAATGGAATGGATGTAACAGCAGTAATAAAAAGTTCGCAGTGGGTGTCTATTTCACGAGGTTAACATCGGGTAATTTCACATCTGTAAAGAAGGTTATACTTGTGAGATAAGAAGTTCACAAGAGCACAAGACACAAGATAATTTGAAGATGAGATTGCCCAGCCAAAAACATACGTAACTATAATATTAAAAATCAAAATCCCTATAAAGCCTTTATTCATAATGGTTTTAGCAGTTTTTTATGACTAAATTAGGGGCGAGACTTCCACTACATTAACCACTCTTCAGGAAATCAAGATTAGGATATGTGAAAGACACGAGAATTACTTCATCACCATCTGAAAATTGTTCAAACTGTGTTTTTCTGGGATTCAGCATAATCTTACCCTTACTTATGACACCGATGAGTATAGACGGGTTTGCATCGTCTCTTCGCTTCAGTAAATCTCTTGCTAACTCTTCGAAATTCTTTCCAATGTATAGAGACGGGACAGGCAACTGATAGATTTCATTTGTTTCCTCAGAAACTGCAATGAGATTGGAGTAAACTTTGCTCAAGCCCGGTGTCAGTGCCGATTGTGAGATTATGCGCAGTGCAAATTCACCTGCCGAAACAATCTCGTCACAACCTGCTTTTCTCAGGTGCTCAAAGTTCTTAGGGTTAATTGCCTCGGTTACAATGTGTATCTTACGACATTTCGTCTCTTCGCACAATTGTTTGATAGTCATAGCAATCAATATGGACTGAGCGTCTGCATACTCATCGGCACTCTTCTCTGATAGGATAATACAGGAAAATGCTTTCAATATATGAGCTTTTTTGAGAATCAGTTCGTTTGTTGGATCTCCTTTAACTATATATATATTCGAGTATTCATTAAGGTTATCCAATTCTGGCAATGGCTTGTCGGGAAACTCATTTGAGATTATGACGATGGGCCTTTTAATTTTCAAAGCTTTTGCCCTGAGTTCGGAAACAATCGAGATACCTTTATTATTCCAGTTGCAGATGATAATGTGATTATTTAAGTTTTTTGGCGGCATAAATTTTCTACCTCCCATTCTTCTTTCAACGAAAATTGAAGCGACAGTACCCGTAAAAAGTCCAACTATACCCAAACTCAAAATAAGTATTAGCGTAACGACAATCTTACCTATGATTGTGTGCGGCTGACCGCTGTCGAGTCCGCTAAACAAATAAACTGCAATATTCCAGAAACACTTTCCTACATTTCCGAAGTCATCGGGATTCCCTGTGTGCTCAACAATCCACAGAGCAAATGAACCAAAGAACCAGATGATCAGAATAAACAAAACAAGTCTTAGAAATTCATGCCTGAATAAGAATTTTCTGGTTTCCCTGAAGAAAGAGGGAAACATCATTTGGCTATGCCTCTCCTACTGTTCAGTATAAAACTTAGAAGATATTCTATTTCCTGCGTTCTGGGAAGTGTATTATTGATTTTTTCTATAGCCTGAGTTGTGTTTAATTTTCTGTCGAGAATAATATTGAATGCCTGCTTTAATAATTTTATGGTTTCCTTCTGGAAATTGTTCCTTCGCAATCCAATAATATTCAAACCAAAAATCCTCAAAGGTTCACCACCCGCAAGAGCATATGGAATTATATCTTTGTCAATTCTGTATCCTCCACCAGCTATCGAATAACTGCCCACAGTGCAAAATTGATGAACAGGAATTAGAGCGCTTAAAAATGCAAAATCGTGTATCCTTACAAAGCCTCCTAATTGTGTCATGTTCGCTATGATAACATTATTGCCAACTTCGCAATCATGCCCAAGGTGAACATATGCCATGAGAAAACAATTATTTCCGACTTTTGTACTTTTGCCTTCCAATGAGGCTTTATGAATGGATACAAATTCCCTAATTGTATTATTGCTGCCTATCTCAACACCTGATTTCCAACCACCGAATTTCAAATCCTGTGGCAAAGCACCTATTATCGCAGAATGGCAAATTATGTTTTTCTCGCCTATAACGGTTCCAGCTTTGATTACAACATTATCTTCAACCACAGTCCCCTTACCAATGATTACATTAGCCTCAATAATTGAAAATGGGCCTATCTTAACCCCATCTTCAAGAATTGCATTCTCATCTACAATTGCGGAATTAGATATTTCCATCATAATTCTGTTTCCCTTTCTCACTTATCACTGCGGTAAATTCCCCTTCAGCAACCAATTTATCAAGAACATAAGCCTTAGCTTCCATAACACAAAGTTTCTTTCTATATCTTTTCATCTCTACTTCACATCGCAATTGGTCACCCGGAAGAACCGGTTGTCTAAATTTCACTTTATCTATCATCATAAAATATAATACTTTAGTGCTTATATCTTCAAGTCGGTTCAAAAGCAAAAAACCGCCAACCTGTGCCATGGACTCAATAATCAGAACCCCTGGCATTACAGGTTCACCAGGAAAATGACCATTGAAGTAGGGTTCATTAATGGTTACATTCTTGATTCCTACAACTTTGTTCTTTTCCAGTTTGACAATTCTGTCAACAAGCAGGAATGGATATCTGTGAGGTAAAATCCTCAGTATGTCTTTAATATCAAAACGTCTATTCTTCATTCTCCCTCCAATGTCCATTTATGTTACCGTGAAAAATTCTTATATGCGAAATACAAAACAAATGTCAGGTTTCTTTAATGTCGTACTTTCGTTCAAATTGTTTGCAAAACAATATTTAGTTTGCTTTGTTCTTAGTTTGGTTTCTTAGCTGCTTAAGAAATTCAATATGGGTGGTATGACCCCCACGTAAAACTACAAAATGCCCTGTTACTCTACTGCACAGGAGAGACAAATCTCCAAGAAAATCAAGTATTTTGTGTCTTACAAATTCGTCATCATATCGCAGGGAAGTTTCATTTACCAACCCATCTTTTGAGTAAACAAGAGCATTTTTAAAGCTTCCTCCCTTGATCAAACCCTTTTCTCTCAAAGGCTGCACCCATTCAAGGAATGCGTAGGTTCTTGCAGATGCGATTTCATTCACAAAATTTTGTGTTGTTACCTCGAAAGTTCTCATCTGTGTCAACTCCGGATAGTTATCGTAGCTTATGAGATAACTGATTCTAAGACTGGGACATGGAAAAACAGATATAAAGCATTTCCCATCACTGTACGCTAACGGTGAGTCGATTTGCAGAGTTTCGGTGTCAAAAATACCATCCTTTTCAATGATTTTTGCTGCCTGCAACTTTCGCATAATGGGTTCTGCACTACCGTCCAGTATAGGTATCTCTTCACCTTTTTCAAGCACTACTGTCACCCCCTGAATTTCGAAGGCAAAAAGAGTACCTAAAAGGTGTTCAACAGTTCTAAAGCAAAACTCACCTTTGGCTATGCTTGTTCCATGGACGGTGTCTTTAACATTATCGATACATGCCTCGACCTGTGAATCATCCACTCCTTTTTTCATAAACCTAATATTTCCTTCGGAAGGGATTATCTCGACATTCGTTTTCTTTCCGGAGTGAACTCCAATGCCATCGAAGGAGAAGGCATTTTGAATCGTCCTATAAATTCTTTTCTTTGGGATTTTGTCGTTCCTTAATTTTTTCCAAGCTTTTTTCTAATTTCCTGACTCTTTTAAGTAGTTCAGGTAGTCTCTGAGAAGCAGCATAGATTCTTCTTGCAACATTGTGATCACGTGCTGGATAACCTGAGAATATGGCGTTAGGTGGAACATTTTTCGTTACTCCACCTTGACCAGCAACAATGGCTCCATTTCCGATTTTAAGGTGATCGGCTACTCCGACCTGGCCGGCAAGGATAACATTCTTGCCAATCTTACAACTTCCAGCTATCCCGACCTGTGCAATGATCAATGTGTTTTCATCAACCGTGACATTGTGTCCAATCTGAACGAGATTGTCTATTTTCGTTCCCCGCTTTATCAATGTTTCCCCAAAAGATGCTCTATCTATTGTAACATTGGCGCCTATTTCGCAGTCATCCTCAATTACAACTCTTCCTATCTGTGGAACTTTGTAATGTTTTTCTTTGTGTGTAACATAAGCATACCCATCGCTTCCAATTACAGTTCCAGAGTGAATTATGACCCTTTTTCCAATGACCGAGCCTTCGAGGATTGTAACACCTGACTTTACAACTGTTTCGTCTCCTATAATTGTGTTATTATGAATATATGAGAAAGCTTCGATTTTGACATTCTTCCCTATTCTTACCCCAGAACCTATGACGACATACGCAGCAATGTGTACCGAAAGACCTATTTTGCATTTTTCTCCTATGACTGCAAGATGAGATACTCCGGGGACATGTTTTTCTCTAGGATTTAGAAGTTCAATTACTTTAATAAAGGACAGTGCAGGATTCTCTGTGTAAATAAGTGTTTTCCCTCTGATCTCGAATGCTTTCTTGGTAACAATGCAGGATACATTTGATTTTCTTGCCAGATCAAGAAATTTGGAATCCGCAAGAAAACTTATATCTCCAACATCCGCAGTATCAAGCCCATTTACTCGATTGATCTCTAAGTTTTCATCCCCTGAAACGCTGCCGTTTACTTTAGAAGCAATCTCACCAACTTTCATTTCCCTTTTACTTCTCTTCCCAGAAATGTCATCACATCCTGAGCAACTGTTTCAAGTTTTTCCTTTTCGTCTATTGAAAATTCTTTCGTTTTTATATCCTGTCCTTTATTGAAATCCATCCACTTTAGTTTGAGTTTTATCTTTCCAGATACGATTTCGACTTCACCGAAAACAATAATTCTTGCCTGTAGCCTTATGGCTACCCGTCGTATTTGACCGTCATCAAGGTCTTTTTCTTTCATAAAACCGAGCAATCTCATCGTCTCACTAACGGTTTGTGACTCAATAGTTTCAAATGCTTCGAACTTATCAAGACCGGATTTGAGCAAGTTTGATATTTGTCTTCCGAGGGATTTCGACGTTGCTTCAGTACCTATGTCTTTTAATTCAAAGACATAGAATTTTGTTTCTTTTGTTTCCACAGCAGCAACTGTAAATTCCTTATTAATTTCATACAAAACTCTGTCGGTTAGGTCGAGATTCGTTTTCGCAAACATAATATTACCTTTACTAATATCGAATATCATTACATAACCTTCATCGCTGCCAATCTTCTGCAATACGTTGCTTATCTCCTCAATAACGGGTTTCACCAGTTCTTCATATTTCTTCTCTGATTCACCACCTTCTCCCCATATATTGCTAATGAAGTTTTCATATTCTTTTTGCTTCTCCTCTATTTCTATTTCTCTCTTTTTCTTTTCTTCATTGGATAACATTAGCATTTGTTCAGCCAGTTGGTTTTTTAATTTATCTATTTCCTGTTTCCTATCCCCTGCCTCCTTCTCCCATTCAACAGATAGTTTATTGTACTGTTCTCTAAGAAGAATGATACCCTTATAGTTATTAATTATCTCTTCCGAATCAACAAAACCTATCTTTTCGGCAGAAAAACCGACCGATGATAGAAAAAGGAAAATCAATACTACCGCAAGATAAACCTTTTTCATCGTTACCACCTCTCCTGAAAATTGAAACCAAGATTGACCTTATAGAAAAATTCTTGTAATTGTTCTGTTTTTCTCATACCTCCGCAGAATGACAAATCAAGAGAACCACCTCGCTGCAAAATCGGAATGGATGTGCCAGTGGTAATTCCCTTCTCCAGAATATCATCTCCTTTTGAATCCTTAAAATACCACGGGTTTGAAAAATAACCGATTCTTAGAGGCAATGACCTTTGTTTGTATCCACTGGCATTCTTGTACTGTATACCAAAGCTGTAAGAAAACACATTTGAATATCCCTCTTTGGTTAGCCCATTATACTTGAAGCTATTCCAGTTACTATACCTGAGCGTAAGGAGAACATTGAAATTCTTGTTTAGTGACAAATCCATGGCTCCAGTGAACTGACCTGGGAAAACAAGTCTGTCAGTGCTTACAGTCGTATCTTTTCTGTAATATGATAAACTTCTTGTTACCTTATCACATGATAAATGCATATCGTAGCCTAAGCCAACTGCAAGCCAGGGTTTTGTGTAGGCAATTCCAAAAGAGTAACTGTATCCAAAGTAATTATTCTTAAGAGAATCTTGAGTATCTCTAAACAATGTGTCAGTAAAATTCGTTATCCACACTTCATTACTTCCTCCGAAAAGAACATCTAATCCTATTCCCACTCCAAGACTGCTTGAAATTCTTTTTGCCAACTCAATAGTTCCGGTGGATAATTGACCATTTTTTGAGAATTTCTCTGCGAAAGGTACGCTATTAATGGAATCAATATTGGTTACGAAATTGGCATTAAAGTCCATTGTCTTTCGAAGCTGGATGCCAACTGCCATATTTGCAGGCAGTGTTGAACCAATCTTCAAAAACGGAAATCCATAATAATAGGCTGTGTTTTTCCCTGAATTATCCTTCATATCAAGTCTTGTTCCACTATACGTAACATCAACGCTTGCATTCTTAAGAAAAGCTATTGAGCCACAAATATTGGAAGAGAATGTAGCCGGCACATCAGCAAATCCAAGTGCTGACATATGTGAATTACCGGTAAGTAAAGGTCCACCCTGTGCGCTGAAACTGAAAATTGATTGCCCAAAGAGGCTGCAGTAAAACAACAAGATTACTACAAACGAGCATGATATTGTCCGCTTCCCTTGTTGAAACGCCTTCTTAAGCATTACTCGCCTGCTCCCGGTGAAGGTGTGTAATATATCGATAATGTTGGTTTCTCAATAGCATCAAGGATAAGACGAGAACAAATTGAAGTTTCATTTCTTGCCCTCAGGAGAATTCCATAGTTGTCTCCTCCATTAATCCAGTATTGCAAGAGCGATGTAACATCGGTTGTCAATGCGGTATCACCCTTTACAGCAACAAAGTTTGCAATTGAGGAGGAGTAATATTCTGTCTCACTACCATTCCAAAGTCCTGTAACTCTATGCAGATACACCGTCACCGTATCAAAATGGGCACTGCTTGGCAGAAATCCAAAACTTATGAATGCTCGATTTACTGTTACATTTTTCGGAATAGTATCCAGGTTAAAGAAAAGGAGTGCCCTCATCGAAAAACCCTCTCCTAACACAATTTCACCAGGAGGCTGGTCATATGTAGAATTTGTTATGAAGGCATCTTTTTCAGGCGCGTAATCTTTGGACGAGTCACCGTAGAAAACCGTGAGTTTTGGCTGTTTATTACTACTCTCACTCGAATAAATTGAAAGAAGCGTATCACCCAGTTCATAAACGAATATTAAGCCTTTATTAATGTCATTTGAACTATCAAACAGAGCAAAATTGTCATAATCTAATGTGAATGTTTCCGATGTATTGTTCAATACCACACCTGTAATTACAGTGTCGGCAAAATCGCCACCTGGTTTGCTCCACTCGCTGTCGGCGGTTGCCTTACCCCATTCAACCGTTTCTTCATCCCATTTTTTTGTAACTGGAAATACATTGAACTTGATGCTCTTTAGCGGCAAACCATTATAGACATACACAGTTACTTTTGCTGAGTCGGCATCTGCAAGAACCACCGAATCGGATACAGAAAATCTCAAGAGCACGCGTGCCTCAAAAGAATATGCATCACCAATCCACAGTCTATGTGATATGCCTGCGTGAGCTGCAAAAACAAAGTTTGATGTCGAATCAGCCTGCAAGTCACCTACATATAGTGGTTTTGGAATGTTTTTTGGAACTTCATCAAGCCCAACAGGTTCATTCATCTTATCTCTGCAACCAGTAATCACAAATAGTAATATCCAGTATACAAGGAATTTCTTCATATCATTAAAAACTGGTTCCCAGCTGAAAATGTGGGTTCCAACCTCCATAGTTTTTCTTGTCAAACCCGTATCCAACATCGAATCCTAAAACACCCATCATCGGCACTTCTATTCTTATACCCGTTCCAACACCCTTTTTTAAGTTTGAAAGATTAGTATCTCTAAAACTATTCCAGGTATTCCCCGCATCGAAAAATGCAAGCCAATTTATACCTTTTGTAATAAGATACTTATACTCAGCGGTAAAAACAAAGGCAGAACGTCCTCCTATGTTGCTGCCTCCCTCTCGTATCCCAATTGAACGATCAGGATAACCACGAACGCCCCAATCACCTACACCTCCAAGATAGAACCTTTCATATATCGGCACAGATTCAGGAGTCGTGTACCCATCGATTATTCCGAATTTCGAACGAATCATCAAAACAAAATTCAAGAAACTCTTCTCGTACCATCGGGTCTCGTATGTATATTTCTGATAGTCAACACCTCCACCCAATATACCACCCGAGAATTCGGCAGTAAAACTATTTTTCGAACCTGTTGTAGCATTAAAAACATAATCTCTGCTATCCCTTACGATATTGAAGGCAATACCGCTCCTCCACTCTGTTCCTCTCTGATCAAGAACATATCTACTGACTCTTGCTGTATCTGCATCATCAACGGAAATGGTTACTTTTTCAAGTGTATACGAACCAAAAAGTTTTGTGTACTTGAGCCGAGGAATGGCCCTCCCCAATCTAATCGTTCCACCTTTTTTTCTATCATCGAAGTAATCCCATTTCCTTGTCACAAAAAATATGTCAAAACCTACAGTCGTCGGTGTATCAAAAAACCACGGTTCGGTGTATCCAAAACTATAATTAGCTAGTTTTGCACCCTTCTCGAGACTGAAATATGCAGTTGTTCCCCTACCAAGAAGATTGGGTACATTCAAAGAGATATTACCTGTTACTCCCCATGCAGCACTATAACCCATCCCTGCAGTGAATTGTCCTGCCTGTTTTTCCTTAATATTCAGAATTAGGTCTATATCGCCTTCTTCATTAACCCTCTTGCTGTCAAGTTTTAAATCTTCAAAATATCCAAGGTTATATACTTCTCTCTGCGAATCAATAAGCTTAGACCTCTTGAAAAGCTCACCAGGAAATATCTTAAGTTCCCTTCTTATAACCTTTTCCCAGGTTTTTCCATTACCAGAAATAATTATTTTTCTAAGATGTGCCGGCTTTGCTTCTTGAATGTTATAGCTTATTCTTATCGAATCTCCAATGATTTCCTCGTCTGCTATTATGTAGGCATATATATAACCTAACTCGGTATAGAGGGAGTAAAACTCAACCATAGTGTCATCGAGTTTGTCTTTATTATAAAGGTCTCCGTTCCTGTATTTTATCACCGAAGCGAGTTTCTCTGTTTTGATTATTTCATTACCAGCAAATTCAGGTGAAGAAAGAAAGAATTTTCCTCCTTCATCAACATCTATTCTGATTGTCATCCATTCATTTTTGTCGTCGTATGATATGTCATAGTTTTTTATCTCGCACTTGGGGTAACCTTTTTTCCTGTAATAATCAGTTATCCGCTCAAGGTCATTATAAAATTCCTCCTCATCGAAATTTCCACTTCTCCACCATCTTTTGCTCTTATTCTTCATCAATCCACCGAGTCTTTTATCCGGAAAGATGCTGTTACCTTCGAAGTATATGTTCCTTATTCTAACGCGTTTGTTTTCATCTATACTGAAGGATAATATTGCCTTCTCCTCTTCAATAGTTATATCGGAGGTAACCTTTGCAAGAAGAAAACCCTTCTCTTTATATTTATCTTTTATCTTTTTGGTCCAGGAGAAAACCTTTTGCTGCGAGACAATCCCACCTTCCTGGATTTCCGTTGTCTCCTTCAAATCCTTCTCTTTAATGTGGTCATTTCCAATAAAAATAACCTCTTTCAAAAATGGATTTTCAGCAACTTCAATTATTAATAACTGTCCTTTGGCGGTTTTCTCACTCTTTATGGTAATATTGGAAAAAAGCCCGAGTTTATATATTTTCTTTATTGCATTATCGAGTTTTCTTTGCTGCATTTCATCTCCTACTTGAAGCATCGAGGAAAGAATGATAAGTTCCTCATCAGTCGTTTTGTTACCTCTAACTTCAATGCGTGAGATTTTGTCGGCAAAAAGAGCCGAGGCAGCAAGAAAAATGGCAAGAAAAGAAAACAATACTCTAAATTTCAACTAATCACTCCCTTCTTTGATCCAAACATTCAATTCTGAATTTATAGCACATACGAAAAATGAAGTCAAGGGAAATCATATTGTTTTGTTAACGAGTTTTAATCCTTTAAGTTCCTCTGATATATTTTTTTAAACCTTTTTGCACTTTTTCTTTCTAAATAAATGAATGAAAAATGACGGAAAGGAGGTGTAAAAAATGAAAAAAGCATTAATACCCTTAGTGATTTCTCTTCTTCTGCTTATATTTGTATCATCATCTTTTGCTCAACCTGGCAATTTGTGGAAAAACAAGCAACTCGTTAAAGAACTAGGACTAAGTCAAAAACAGGTTGATAAAATCAAGTCTGCCTCTCTTGATACAGACAAAAAGATGATAACATTGCGTGCTGACACAGAACTGAAAGAGCTTGACCTGAAAGAGTTGCTGGACAGCGATAGTCCTGACGAAACAAAGGCTGTGGGACTAATCAAAGAGATAATGAAAATAAAGACAGACCAGAAAATTCTGAAGATAAAGCAAATAATTTTGGTCAAAAAGACGCTTACGAAGGAGCAGATGGAGAAACTTGAGCAATTTAAGCATGAGCATGCGATGAAGAAAAAACAGCATATGCGTAGCAAGATGGATCCCGGACGAAAAGATGGACCTCAGCAAGAACCTCATATGAGACCATAATCCCGAAGAAGATTACAAAAATCAGAAAAGGACGGTGGAGAAACCTTCTCCACTGTCCTTTTGCATAAAGAAAAACCTTGACTGCTGCAGTATTTAATAATATATTAAGCATGTGAAGATTGCACTTGCGACTTTAGGTTGTAAACTTAATCAATATGATACCGAACTTCTAAAAGAAATGTCTGAAGACGCATCTTACGAACAAGTTGACTTCAATGACATTGCCGACATATATATAATAAACGCCTGTTCGGTTACAATGAACGCACTTCAGCAAACAAGAAATATAGCAAGAAGAGCAAGAAAACTCTCTCGCGAAGCAAGAATCATCTTAACCGGTTGTTTTCCGGCATCCACAAGAGAAGTGCTTAAGGAAGCAGACACATTTGTTACGAACTCGGAGAAAGAATCATTTTTTAGGGAACTATTCCACTCCAAAAGAACTAATATCAGGGAATTTGCTGACCACACAAGGGCATTTGTCAAAATCCAATCAGGCTGCAATAGATTTTGCTCATACTGCATAGTTCCATATCTCAGAGGTAAAGAGCACTCAAGAAATGTTAAAAAGATAATCGAGGAAGTAAAAACACTTGTCAATAACGGATATAAGGAAATCACGCTGACAGGTGTTCATATTGGAAGATACAAGTGCGATGGAAACAACCTAACAGAATTGTTGAGCAATCTCGATAACATCGATGGGCTTAAAAGAATCAGACTCGGTTCACTAAATCCCGAGGAAATTACTGATAGTCTGTTGGAGTACATATCCACATCAAGTAAGGTTTGCCATCATCTTCATATTTCGCTTCAAAGTGGCGATAAAAACACATTGAAAAGGATGGGCAGGAATTATAGCCCGCATAAATTTGCAAAAAAACTACTGAAAATCAAGCGAATGATGCCTGATTGTGGTATTGGTGCAGATATCATAACAGGTTTTCCTTCCGAAGGACCCACCGAATTTCAAAATACATATGATTACCTTACGGATTTACCATTCACATACTTCCATATTTTTAGATATTCTCCCCGAAAAACTACGCTTGCAGCAATTCTACCAGGCAAGGTCAAAGAGATTGAGAAAAAAAGAAGGAGCGCTTTGTTGAGGGAATTGGGACTAAGGAAGTCCACAGTATTCAGGGAAAGATACCTTGGAAAGAAATTAAATGTACTTGTCGAAGAAAAACAAGACAGATTAACAGGTATGATGATTGGTTTCAGTGGCAATTATATAAGAGTTCTCATCGATGCCAAAAAGGAATTTTACAATCAATTTGTTGAAGTGCGAATAGATAAAATATCAGGCTATGATACATATGCAAGAATTATTAATGTTTAGAATATGAAAAGTGAAATTAGGAAACTCTAAATCACGAAAATAGAATAAGGACTTCGAATATATAGGTTTTAGAATATATAAAAATCCCTCCGATAATATCTGTTGACTTTTTTTCTTAATTGATATAAAATGCAAAATATGCAAAATAGTCCAAAACCGAACACAAACATCTGATATTGACTCTGCAATACAAAGAGAAAAGCGATTAAAAAAGTGGAACAGAAAATGGAAGCTCAAATTGATCGAAAAGGAAAATCCAAACTGGAATGATCTATATGAACAGTTAGTTTGATTCTGGATTCCCAGTCAAGCTGGGAATGACAAGAAAGGTATTGCCGAAGCGTTTATCGATTGGGCGAAAAAAGAGAAACTTGTCCTCGTGAAAACGGGGATTAAGTTTTTGGAGAAATAAGAGATGGAAAAGGAATTAAGACCTAAAGAGTCACAGTTTTTGTTCTACACTACCCCGGATGGAGATGTAAACATTGATGTCTTTTTTGAGGGAGAGACGGTCTGGCTTTCTCAACAGCTTATGGCAGAGCTCTTTCAGACGACTAAACAGAATATAAGCCTGCATATTAAGAATATCTTTGACGAAGGGGAATTATCTAAAGATTCAGTTGTCAAGGATTTCTTGACAACTGCTGCTGATGGCAAATCATATAAAACAAAATATTATAATCTGGATATGATTATTTCCGTGGGCTACCGCATAAAGTCAAAGGTGGCCACTCATTTTAGACAATGGGCAACACGGCGCTTGCGGGAGTTCATCATTAAAGGTTTTGTATTGGATGAGAGGCGTTTGAAACAGGGGCATCATTTTGGCAAAGATTATTTTGACGAACTCCTATATAAAATACGGGAGATACGAGCGTCGGAAAGAAGGTTTTACAAGAAAATAACGGACATCTACGCAGAGTGTAGTATCGATTATACTAAAAACGCACCAATTACCCAGGAATTTTACGCCACAGTTCAGAATAAACTGCATTGGGCAATCACCGGACAGACTGCGGCAGAGATAATGGCAGCAAGAGCTAATGCAAAGAAAAAGAATATGGGGCTGACCACCTGGGAAAATGCCCCCAAAGGCAAGATACTTAAATTCGACGCTTCCATTGCCAAAAATTACCTTCATGAAATAGAATTAAAGCACCTCAACCTTATCGTATCTATGTATCTTGATTATGCCGAGCTTCAGGCAGAGCGTCATATTCCAATGACGATGAAGGACTGGGTAAGTAAATTAGATGCTTTTTTGAAATTTAATGATTATGAAATTCTGGATAACCCGGGCAAAGTTTCAGCAGAAATCGCTAAACAGCTAACAGAAAAAGAATATGAGAAATACAGGATTATCCAGGATAGGGCATTCGAAAGCGACTTTGACAGAGCAACGAAAAAATACTTAAAGACCGGTAAAAAATCGCCTGAGAGGAAAAAGAAAAACTTGTCCCCGTGAAAACGGGGACTAAGCATTTTGAAGAGAATAGAGGAATGTCATTCCCGCGAAAGCGGGAATCCAGAAAGTATGATGAAAACATATTTTGTATACATATTAGCCAGCAAACGCAATGGTACACTTTATATAGGCGTTACGAATGACTTGATGAGGCGTGTTTATGAACATAAAAATAATCTTATCAATGGTTTTACTCAAAAATATAATGTTCATCAGTTAGTTTATTATGAACAAACATCTGATATTGACTCTGCAATACAAAGAGAAAAGCGATTAAAAAAGTGGAACAGAAAATGGAAGCTCAAATTGATCGAAAAGGAAAATCCAAACTGGAATGATCTATATGAACAGTTAGTTTGATTCTGGATTCCCAGTCAAGCTGGGAATGACAAGAAAGGTATTGCCGAAGCGTTTATCGATTGGGCGAAAAAAGAGAAACTTGTCCTCGTGAAAACGGAGATTAAGTTTCTGGACAAACGACACAAGGAGGATGCAAACCCGGAGCGGAGTTAGAAAAGCCTCCATCTACCTGAAACAAATATATACATATTCTCTTACCCCTTTAGAAATATCTTGACGATTTGTGTAAAGTGATGTAAAATGCATTCTGTTATAGCTAAGGGGTATAATCTTAGTGGACAATCTCCATTTGAGTACTCCCAATGATACGATTCGCAAGAATAAAAACTTGAGACAAGAGGAAGAAAAACTCCAACCAGGAGAAAATTTATAAATGTCAGGAAAATCAGAGACTGAAGTTTATACTGAGCAAAGCCGAAGTGGCGCCAAAAAACCTTCATTCTATATTATAACCTTTGGCTGCCAGATGAATGTTTACGATTCAAACCTGATGGCATCCCTTTTAGAGAAGGAAGGATACGAAGGAGCTCTAAGGGTTGAAGATGCCGATGTTATTATAGTTAATACCTGCGCTGTAAGACACCATGCCACCGAAAGAGCAATGACAAGGATTAGAGGTTTGAAGAACCTCAAGGAAGAAAAACCTGAATTAAGAATAGGAGTAACCGGCTGTATCTCTCAGATTGAGAAACAACACATATTAAATGAAATTCCATTTGTTGACTTTGTTCTCGGAACTGACAGCCTCAAAGAAATTTCATCCTGTGCAGCGGACAGGAACGGTGCATTCTCAGATTTCGCCAGCGATGCTATCTATTCAGAACTTGCACCTGCCAGAGGAAAATTCCCGGAGGCTTTCGTATCGGTTATGCGAGGATGCAACAACTTCTGTTCTTACTGTATCGTACCCTATGCAAGAGGAAAGGTTAAGAGTAGAAAATTCGAGCATATTATCGAGGAAACTGTAAAACTTAGCCATTCCGGATACAAACGTATTATCCTGCTCGGACAAAATGCCAATGATTACAAAGACAGAGGTAAAGGTCTCCCCCACCTTCTAAAGGCGATTACAAAAATCAAGGGAATAGAAAGAATAGGTTTCCTGACATCTCACCCTGCTTTCTTTCCGCTTGACATATTCGATGTTATGAAAGATGAGCCAAAAATCGAAAGATTCTTGCATCTTCCTTTGCAATCCGGCAGCAACCGTGTTCTTAAATTAATGAACAGAGGTTACACTGTCTCGCAGTATTTGGAGATTGTTGAAAAGGCGAGAAATAAGATAGATGATATAGCAATTTCTACAGATATCATCGTCGGTTTTCCATATGAAACAGAAAAGGATTTCACAGACACCTTGAAAGTTATCAGCGATATAAGGTTTAACTCTGCATTTATGTTCAAGTATTCACCGAGAAAATATGCGCTGGCAAATTCCTTTGGTGATATGACAAGCGAGACCGAAAAGAAAGAAAGGCTGCAGAAACTAATAAAGACACAGTCGGAAATCACAAAAGAGAAAAACATGTGTTACAAAGGCAAAACCCTGAAAGTGCTAATAACCGGAAAAAATAGAAAAAATTCACTTGAATCTGACGGCATAACAGTGTATAATAAAAAAGTAGTTGTAACTGGACAGCACAGAAAAGGAGAAATGTTAAAAGTAAAAATTAGTGACATTAAGGGTTGGACACCCATCGGCATACCTGTGAATCAAAGGTAAAAAACTATAGAATAAGGGAGGAAACAATGGTCTTATTCATTATGTTGTGGGCTGCAATTTTCACCGTATTGGGTATTATAGTTGGAACACAGAACGGAACTACTCTCGTAGACGTTTCTTTACTTACCTGGACATTTCAGGGTATTCCGCTCACTCTTGTTCTCATCGAGACTTTTGCCATCGGAATTATTTTCACAATCATAGTTGCGGTCATAGATGAGATTAAGCTTAAAAACCGTCTATGGAAAACAAACAGAGAAAATAGAGAACTCAAAAAAGAACTAACTTCACTGCGCAATCTGCCCCTTGAAGAGATTTTAGATGAAACGAAAGAAGATGATTATACCGACAAGCAGGCTGAAAAACAAGAAGATGCGGGGTCAAAATGAATACTCAGTGGATTGTCTTCGTTTTGATTCTTTTCCTTCTCCTTATTCTTCTGGCTATTCTGTTTTTCCGAAACAGGAGAATCAGAAATTCCACTTCCCCATATGAAGAGGCTCTTATTTCGCTTATCGAGGGAGATCAAGATAATGCTTTGGAAAAGTTTCAGCAAACCGTTTTTTCTGACAGCGATAACATAGAAGCATATATTCGTCTTGCTGAAATTCTAAGATTAAAAAACAATGCATCGAAAGCATTGCAAATTCACAAATATCTTCTTACAAGAAAAGGCATTTCGAAAAAAACTCGAGAGCGAATTCTTTTCCAAACCGCCAAGGATTATTATGCACTTTCGCTTTATCAGAAAGCCGCAGATACAATGACCAAATTGCTCAAATTGAATGCAGCCGATGAGAAGTATTATGAACTTCTGCTGAAGATTTATGAAAAGACTGCACTCTGGAACGAAGCTGTAGAAAATTTCAGAAAAATGTCGAGATTGTTCGGTTACAGCAAAGAACAAACAATAAGATATGAAACCTACGCAGCTAACGAGGCTTCCAAGAAAGGGAATTATGAGTGGGCATTGAAGGTTCTTTCAAGAGTTCTCAAGATCAAACCCGATTATGTTCCTGCATATATTTACATTGGAGACATCGAGTATTCAAACGGTAAACCAACCGAGGCAATCGAAAAGTATAACAGAGCAATAGAAATTGATGCCCGTACAGCTCACGTCGTTCTTCCACGACTGATGAAAGCCTATTTCGATAAAGGTGAATTTCGGAAAATAGAGGACACCTATAAGCAGGTGCTTGAAAACTTACCTGATGATAAAGAAACAATTTCATCATTAGCTGAATTTTATATAAAGATGGGTCGAATGAAAGAAGCTTACGAACTGCTATCCCATGCAATTAAAAACAGCCCCGACTCCGTTGAAATCAACCTTCTTCTTCTTGCAACAAAGTTAGAGGATGAAAGAGAGGGACTTGCCAAAATTGTCCATAGGCTTATTGGCATTTACAGAAAGGAGATAAGATACATATGTGCGAATTGCGGATACAAAACAGGCGAATTTCTGATAAGATGTCCAAAATGCAACCTATGGGAAACTTTCAAGATTTCAAAACCCTTTTAAGATTCATAAAAAGTTTTAAGCATCTGCTTCAAGCTCTAATTATTTTTTTACCAATTTATGTCTTTAGCGGTTGCGGTCTAAATCCAATTCCCGCACCGGGTGTTATATCCGGAACAGACAGTCTATTTGCTACTACGAATGGGGATGCAATCTACATTTTTAGTAAATCCGGTGAGAATTATGGAGCATTGAAGCTCACTGCTTATGTAACAAGTGCTGTTCTTTTGACACCTCAGGGTGGTGGTATACAAAAGAGTTCCATCAATTTAGAGGAGGCACCAGAGACAGGATATTCTGCAAGTGAAGAATGCGGTTATTATTATTATTATATGATAACAGATGCAGCGCCACACTACGCAAAGGTTTTAATTCGTACAATGGAAACTCAGGATGGAATCAGCATACATTTTAATTGGTGGCTACAAACAGATGCAGGAGTGAGAAGTTTTTGATGAATATTTTAAGTCTTCTGCTCTTGACTCTAATGACTACACCAAATAACTACAGTTTTACTGACATCAAGAATCTTTATGATGAAGGACACTTCAAGGAAGCAAGGGAAAAACTGGACAAAGCAGCTATCCAAAACCCTGAGGATGAAGAACTTTTTCTAAGGGCTCTTCTTGCATCAGACGGCTTGAAATCCTATTCACTTTTCGAAAGTCTAATAAACTCTTACCCTAAAAGCAAGCACCTCCATACTTCTTTGTTTTCTATTTCACAGTATCAATTCTTGAATGGAAATTACAAGGATGCCATACAAACACTGGAAAAAATGCGAAAAAATACGCCAGAATCAGAAGATTCTCTGCAAGCTAGTCTGTGGATTGCGCTTTCTTATATTGCTATGGGCGACAAAAAGAAGGCAGTTCTGTGGTATGAAAAACTTGGAGATAGCAAACTTTCTACTTCTCCGCTTGCAGAACCGTTTCTCAACCATAGAAATGGTAAGACAAAAATCTACAGTATACAGGTTGGCTCTTTTACAAAAAAGCCAACTGCCATAGAACTTGTGCACTCATTCAAGAACAAGGGTTATGACACATGGTTGGCTACGACCATGAAACAGGGAATCAAATACTACCGAGTATTAGTAGGTGAGTTTGATAGCAAGGAAAAGGCAATAGGATTTTCAAGACTTTTTGCCGAAAAAGAAGGCATTCCTTTCTGGATTATAGGGATTAAAAAACTTTAATGCAAAAACTCACTCCTCTGCTCAAACAATATTTTAGGATCAAGTCCGCTCACGAAGACAGCATCCTCCTTTTTAGAATGGGGGATTTTTATGAAACCTTCTTTAAGGATGCTGAAATAGCATCGAAGATTTTGCAAATCGTACTCACATCACGGTCACATGCAAAAGGTAATAGAATTCCGCTTGCCGGTATTCCAGTAAAGGCAGCAGACAATTATATTGCAAAACTTATAAAAGCTGGATTGAAAGTTGCAATTTGTGAACAATTAGAAGACCCTGCGCTTGCAAAAGGCATAGTAAAAAGAGATGTTGTTGAAGTCATAACTCCCGGAACTATTACAAATCCTAATATCCTGGATGGCGGGAAAAATATATTTCTTGCTGCTGTAAAATGCAACGATGAGAAAAAGTTTGGACTTTCTTATTGTGACCTCTCAACAGGAGATTTTTATATCGAGGAATTAGAAAAAAGGGATTTATTGGATGAACTTAAAAGAATCGAACCTGGTGAAATTATCATTGCCGAGAATGAAACCCTTTCCTTCGGCGATGAATTTGTAATAACAAAAGTAACAGATATGTATTTCGAGTACGAATACGCACGGCAAACATTAATGAACCATTTCAATGTTGAAACATTGGATGGTTTCGATGTTGAAGAACTGTATGCAGGTATTGCAGCAGGTGGAGCTATTCTTAAGTACCTGACGGATACGCAAAAAAGCGACCTTAAGCACATAAAGGCAATAAGCCGTGTCAACATAACTGATAAAATGATGCTCGATAGTTCAACCATCAGGAATCTGGAACTCATAAGAAGGTTCGATGGTTCAATCGACAATACATTATTGAGTACTCTCAATGAAACTATAACTCCAATGGGAACCAGGTATCTTAGAATGAATCTATTAAACCCGCTGTCAAGTATCAAGGAAATTAACAAAAGACTTGAATCGGTTGAAGAACTGGTAGATAAAAGTACTGAAACCAAGAAACTGAGGGAGATACTAAAATCCATTTCGGATTTAGAAAGGCTAATAGGAAGAATATCCACCGAAAGGTCAAACGCAAGAGAACTCATCCAACTAAAAAAATCTCTTGAAAAAATCCCAGAACTGAAAAAATCCATGATAGCTCTAAAAACACATCTACTTAGAAAAACTTCTAATGAACTATTGGATTTTACAGAAACAGTAAGACTTTTGGAAAATTCGATTGTTGATGAGCCACCTATTAGCATAAAGGAAGGTGGAATTATAAAAAATGGATTCGATGATGAACTTGATGAAATAAGAATAACAGCTAAAGAGGGAAAGCAATGGATAATAAACCTTCAGAAAGAAGAAAGAAGCAGAACACACATCTCGTCGTTAAAAGTTGGATACAATTCCGTTTTTGGATATTATATTGAAGTTACCAGGCCCAATTTGAAACTTGTACCGGACAACTATATTCGTAAACAGACATTGTCGAACTGTGAAAGATTTATTACACCTGAATTGAAGGAGTATGAAAGTCGTGTCTTAACCTCCGAGGAAAGGATAAGCAAACTGGAGTATAATCTTTTCGTAAAAGTTAGAGAAAAGGTTAGAGAAATCGCAGAAGGAATTCAAACAACTGCCAAAGCAGTGGCATTACTTGACCTGTTGCTATGCTTTGCCTTCCTGTCAAGAAGAAACAACTACAAGAGACCTACCATATCTGACTCAGATGGAATTTCTATAATAGATGGGAGACATCCTGTTGTCGAAAATGTAATCGAAAAAGAAACATTCATTCCAAACGATGTTATACTCAACAATACAGATAACCAGATTCTCATTATAACGGGACCAAATATGTCCGGAAAGTCAACATATCTGAGACAGGTTGCCTTAATCGTAATTATGGCTCATATGGGTTGTTTTGTTCCAGCCAAACAGGCAAATATAGGGAAAGTTGACAGAGTGTTTACAAGAATTGGTGCAACCGATGACCTTTCAAAAGGTGTAAGTACTTTTCTTGCAGAGATGATAGAAACTGCTAAAATCCTAAATAATGCTACTTTGAAGAGTCTTGTAATTATGGATGAGGTTGGGAGAGGTACAAGCACTTTCGATGGACTCTCTATTGCCTGGAGTGTTTGCGAATTTCTTCACAACAATCAGTTAGTACATCCCAAAACACTCTTTGCCACACACTATCATGAACTGACAGAATTGGAAACGCTGCTGGATGGAGTCAAGAATTACAATGTTTCCGTTAAGCGATGGGGAGATAGAATTATTTTCTTAAGAAAGGTATTACCTGGTGGCGCAGATGAAAGCTATGGTGTTGATGTTGCGCGTCTTGCTGGTTTACCTGTGGATGTTATCTCAAGAGCAAGAGAAATACTTGAAGGACTCGAAGAGAAAGAAAACACCAGCTTGGTAAAGCAGAAGATAAGAACACGACCAAAGGGAGAAACTAACAGGCAGCTCTCCCTTTTTACGCCTATTGAGAATTTGATTATAGAAAAACTTAAATCCATCGATATCACAAAAATGACACCACTTGAAGCAATAAATCTACTCAATGAGTGGAGGGATAAACTGAAAAATACAGAAAGAACGAAACTACAAAATTAAGAACTTCATAGATGCAAAAACTACGAAATTCGGAAAAAGAAGACTGCAGAATCTAGGAGGAACAATGGAATGCAGTATTAATGAAAATCTGAAAAGATGCAATTGCACTTACGAACCTTGTTCAAGAAAAGGGAAATGCTGCGAATGCATTGAATATCACTGGAAAATGAAAGAACTACCTGCTTGTTTTTTCCCGCCCGATGTTGAGAAAACCTATGATAGATCCTTTCACAAATTTGTTGAAATATATAAAGAAAAATGAGATAAATACAGTCTATTTTACGGGTAATGTAATAGTAAAAACTGTGCCCTGGTTTCCTTTTCTGCTCACCTTAATCTTGCCATTAAAGAAGTTAATGATCTCAAGGGAAAGAGAAAGACCGATTCCTGCTCCGCCAAAACCACGTTTAGCAGAACTATCTACCTGAAAAAATCGATTAAATATGAGCTTCTGATACTTCTTCGGAATTCCTATTCCCGTATCTCTGATTTCTACAACTGCATTGCCTTCTTTCTCGTAGCATCGAATATGAACCTTGCCATTCCGTTTATTGAATTTTACCGCATTGTCCATAATATTAACAAAAGCCCTTAGCAACTTCTCTCGATTTGCTTCGACTATTAGATTACCACAATTGTATTTTTTACTAAAGTGGATTTGAGACTCTTCAATCCTGGGCATTACAAGTTCTATTGCACTATCCAGGACAGAAGGCAAATTCAGCAATTCGGAGGAGATATTTACAGGTGAGCCAAGTTCAATATCTGAAATTTCAACCAAATTATCAATGCTTCCTATCAGTCTCTCCGAATTCCTCTTAACTGCGAACAATGACAGTTTCTGCTTTTCATTCAGTTCACCAAACTTTTCGGCGACAAGCAGGTCGGTAAAACCTTTTATGGATACAAGAGGTGTTCGCAGTTCATGTGAAATGTTGGAAATAAGATTCGTTTTTGAAAAACTTAAACTCTGAAGCTCCTCGTTTGTCTGCTTAAGTGTTGCTGTTAGTTGTTCCAATTCCAGCTTTCTCTTCTTCACCTCAGTGACTGTTTGCATCCGTTTTATAATCGCAGCAGCGATTGAGGAAAAAATACTCGCGGTTTTGACATCATCATTTGTAAAAGGCTTACTCCCCTTAACTCGCACGATATAAAAAACTCCAATTACCTCTTTCGAAGTTTTTAGTGGAGACACAATCAACCTTTTCACGCTAAACATCTGGACAAATCTTTTTATTATTATCGGGTCATTCTCTGCATCGTTTGTTAAATAAGGTTTTTGGGACCTGATTACCTTGGTTCCCAAGCTCTTTTCCTTTCGATTGTAGTTATAATGCAAAGTTTTGAGGTTTTTAGATGATACACCGTATCCAGGAAGCTGAGCTCTAACCATGCCTGTTTCTTTATCGTAAAGAGAAATGGCACATTTATTGGCATTTAATAGATTACCACCCATAGAAACGACATTTCCGAATACAGTCCTCATACTGGTAGCCTCACCTGCTTTCCTTGCAATGCCAATTAACTTGATGTGCTGCTTTTCTTTTGTCTTAAGGTTTTCGAATAGCAGTGCGTTTACAAGCGAGATTGAAACTATTGTTGAAAAACTCTTTAATAATGTTATCTCATCCTTACTGAAACCATTTTTTTTCTTCTTTTCAAAATTGAGAATACCAAGAAGTGTTTTGCCTTTTATAAGAGGAATTGCCAACTCTGACTTGGTTCTTGAAAAATTAGCAACATAGTTCGGCATTTTGGAAACATCCGGAACATATATTGTTTTCATTGAAGTCGCAGCTTTTCCTGTAACACCTTCTCCCAAATGTAATCGGAAATTGCTAATACCCTTTTCAAACCCGATAGAGTTTTCCAAATACAGCTCATTAGTGTCTTTGTCCAGCAACAAAAGACCACAGTTTTGCAAACCAAACTTTTCTTTTACAGATTTCAGTATTTTTCTAATTAGTACATTGAAATCTGTAAGCTTTAATAGATTCCCTATTATTTTGATTAAAAAATCAGACTGTTTAATTGTCACATCCTGGAAAGTTCTCAAAACAAATCAATAACTTTGAATACAAGCAAAGCAACTGCTACTTTATGGTTTTTTTTAAGACCCTTATCATAATATCCCAGAGTGTTGAAAAAAGCATCCTTTAACTCATCCTCCAAAAAATAACATAAAATGTTGAAATTAGGAGTCTCTATCATATTTTCGTCGATAATTCCAATTACACTGAATTCCCTATTAAGAATTTGATTGTCCTTTATGTAACCCAGAGTCGAATAATGTTTATCTTTGATTTCTTCATCGTCGAGCATACCTATTGTCTCATATACTTCGTTCTTTATCTCATTCTCATGCACAAAACCAATATTGTTTCCCGCCTGGTCACGAATTTCCGTCTCCATTTTCACTCCTTCCCATCAATAGGCTTCTGATAGTTACTTGCCACAGAGCATGTCCTGTGACAGAATAAGCATAAATCCTCTATTTGTCAAGCAATTTCAGACCGAATCCTTGAAAAATCCTTTTCGTATCGGTGTTATCATCAATAAGCAATAGTTCACCCGACCTACCGATGCCGACAACCTCACCGCGTGTTTTTCTCCCTTTGCCTGTTACAATCTCGACTCTTCGCCCTATTTCATATGAGACACTTTTCCAATCTGCTGCCATATCTTCTGTTCCTTTTTCCTTAAAACCACAAATCATCATATCAAGTTCTTTCAATATCCTTAGCATCAAGTCATATCTTGAAAACCTTTTTTTTGTTGCAATCATCAAGGAAATTGCCTGCTTCTTGATTTGCGCAGGTAGTGTTTTTTGATTTACATTTATTCCTACTCCCAGAACAATTGATTTTACAAACCTTCCCACTGTTTTTATCTCAATAAGCAATCCTCCCAGTTTCCTGTCGAGCAACATTAAATCGTTTGGCCAGCGTAAGAATGTTTTTGCTGAACTCATATTCACTTCATTTATTATACTATTGCAGGCTTTTACACAACTAAGTCCACAGAGTATATTCAGTACACTCAAATGCTTGCCAAAATCCAAATACGGGATTCGTGCAGACAACCATAAACCACCTTTTGGTGAAAACCAAATATTCTCTCTTCTGCCGCGTCCTTTTGTTTGCGTTGCCGCTATGATAACATCCGCTCTTTCAGGCTCTGTTTTGAGCCATTCCAACAATTTCAGGTTAGTTGAATCAACTTCTCTATAAAATCCCGCGTGATGGAAATTCTCAAACTCTAAAACTAATTTTCTAAAACCTTTTCCCTTCATCTTGCTCGAGTTTCCTTATCTCGTTCAGAAGTGCAGAAAGTAACTGGCTTTCCGGCATCGTTTTAACAATTTTGCCCTTTTTGAAAAGCACACCTGCGCCCTTACCTCCTGCTATTCCAACATCAGCCATTCTTGCTTCTCCAGGTCCATTAACAATACAACCCATTATAGCTATCTTTATATTGGCTTGTGAGTTAGCAATTGCTTTTTCAACCTTTTTCACAATAGGTTCAAGCTCGATCTGCATTCTTCCGCAGGTTGGACAGGATATTATAATTGGACCATGCTCCCTCAATTCAAGTGATTTCAAAATTTCATATCCTATTTGAACTTCGCGTACAGGATCAGCAGTAAGCGAAACCCTTATTGTATCACCTATTCCCTTGTGCAAAAGAATGGATAAACCGGATGTTGATCTTATCGTTCCAGTAGATATGGGTCCAGATTCCGTTATTCCAAGATGAATAGGGTAATCTATTTTCCTCGAAAGTTCAGTGTTAGCGCTGATCGTATCAATCACGGATGAAGACTTGATTGAAATAACCAGATTAGTATACTTGAATGATTCTATTGTTTCGATACTCCTCAAAGTACTCTCGACAAGTGCAGCTGGAATAGGTCCTCCATATTTTTTCCATAATTCTTTTTCTAAGGACCCGGCATTTATTCCAATCCTTATTGGGATCCCCTTTTTTTTAGCTGCTTCGACTATTTTCTTTATATTGCTTTTTTTTTCAATATTACCAGGATTAATTCTGACCTTGTCTGCTCCACCCTTAATAGCCTTAATGGCAAGCCTGTAATCGTAGTGGATGTCAGCTACAAGCGGTATCTTGCTCTTCTCCTTCAAAACAGGTATGTTTCCGCAACTTGCCTGGTCTGAAACTGCAAGTCTTACGACCTCGCAATCTGCTTGTTCAAGTTTCTTTATCTGTCTTAAGGTCTTGCTCAAATCCCCGGTGTATGTATTGGTCATTGATTGAACAAGGATTGGGTTCTTACCACCTATTACTTTGTTTCCAATTTTAATTTCCCTTGTTTTTCTTCTTTTAATCATCTTTACCTTTTCTGGAGCGATTATAACTTAAATTGATACTTTGTCAACATTTTTCTTCCGTATATCTGCTTGCGGACGGGGTTTGGCATAAGTTGATGACCCCGGTTCACAGATGATGTCAATTACTCATTGATTTAAATGAAAACTGTTGACAACTGTTTGAAAAAATGTTACAATAATTTACTTTTTGGGCCGTTAGCTCAGTTGGTAGAGCATCGGACTTTTAATCCGAGGGTCGCGCGTTCGAACCGCGCACGGCTCACAATAATCAGTAACTTAGAAATGAAACTGAAATAGTAGTAAAAATTTGCGGATGGAGGTTTTATGACAATCGAAAATAGTTTTCATTTAAGTAGTGTTTTACTCTTCAAGAACCTTAGCGACGATGAATTGCAGGTTGTTTCAAAACAGTTGAAAGAAAAGCATTTTGATGCAAATGCAAGAGTATTTGAGGAAAAAAGTATAGGTGATGAATTGTACATTATCAAAAAAGGAAAGGTCGAAATTACACTAACGAGAGATGAGTCCGTTCTTGTGCTTGCGGAACTTGGTGAATATTCCTTTTTTGGTGAGATGGCTGTCTTAACTGAAAAAGAGCGTTCTGCAGCCGTAACAACTGTTGAACCGTGCAGTTTTTTGGTTTTAAGAAGAAAACAATTGCTTTCTTTCCTTGATTCTCATCCAAGAATTGCTGCAAATATCTTCAAGGCTCTTGCCGAAGTTTTGAGTAATAGAATCGCAAAAACCAACGATAATCTCGAAACATACTTTCTCATAAATAAAGCTATAGTTGACAACGAGCAATTCAGAAAACTATACATAATGAGTAAAACCCCTAAAGATAAATAGTCCCCATCGTCTAACCGGTTAGGATACCACTCTTTCAAGGTGGTGACACGGGTTCAAATCCCGTTGGGGACACAAGAAAACAAACCAACCACAGAAACCACAGAGAAAGAATCATTTTTTAGTTCTCCATGTCCTCTGTGGTTTATAATTTCAAAAAATGCGTCTACTAAAACATGAAATACAAAAGCTCCTTAAGAATAAGGAAATCAAGAAAGTTAAGGAAATTCTTGAAACCTTTGAGCCCGTTGAAGTAACAGAACTATTGCGTTCTCTCAGTCTTCCCGAGAACATTTCAATCTTCTCAATTCTACAGGTGGATTTCTCTGCAAGGGTCTTTGAGGAATTTCAATCAGACGAACAGGTTGAAATAATCGAAGGCATCAATAAAGCACGGAAAGCTGAACTGCTCGATGAACTTCACCCTGACGACAGAGTAGACTTCCTACAGGAAATCCCTCAGGAACTTACTGAGCAATTGCTTTCCATAATGAAGAAGAGCGAAGCCAGTGAAACAAGGGAACTGATGGTTTATCCTGAGAAAACAGCAGGTGGTTTGATGACAACGGAATTTCTGAAAGTCAACAAAGACCTTACAGTAAGACAGGTTGTTGATAAGATAAAAAAAGTTGCCGGTGATACTGAGACAATTTCGAAGATCTATGTTGTTGATGAGAATGACACACTTGTGGGTCTTGTTACACTAAGAGACCTTATTCTGTCTCATATGAGAAGAAAAGTAAAGAATATTATGCAGCCGCATCCGGTCTCTGTTTTAGTTAATCTTGACCAGGAAAAGGTTGCTCGAGAGGTAGCTAAGTACGATATCAACATTCTTCCTGTCGTTGACGAAAGGGGAAGAATAAAGGGGATTATAACCGTTGATGATATTATCGATGTTATGCAGGAAGAAACGACAGAAGATATGCTTAAGTTTGGTGCTGCTGGAGAACGGAGCATAAGCTATCTTAAACAAAACCCTATTTTTCTTGCGCGTTCCAGAATTATCTGGCTTTCCGTACTTGCATTTGTTGGAATCATATCAGGTTTCATTATCTCGAAAAATTCCTATGTCTTAAGTCAGATTATTGCATTGGCAGCGTTTATTCCTCTTTTGAATGGATCTGCTGGAAATGCAGGAACACAAGCCGCCGCTGTTATGATTCAGGAGTTGGCACTTGGAGAGATTCACTTTTCCGATTTCTGGAAATCAGTCCAAAAGGAATTTCTTACTGGAATTTTGCTTGGAATAGTTCTGGGTATTCTGGGTCTACTCAGAGCATTATTCTTTCAAAAAAGCTCGCTTTTAGGTTTGACTGTGGGACTAACACTTATCATAAATACAACACTTGCCACCTCGCTCGGTGCAGTATTACCACTTGCTACAAAAAGGATGAATTTTGACCCTGCTATAATTTCAGGACCATTGATAACATCCATAATGGATGTTACATCTTTACTGATTTATTTTGCTCTTGCAAAACTAATAATCCTGTAACAAAGCATTTTCTATTTCAACCAAGAATTTATAGTCCATAATATTATTGTTTCAATTAAATCAGGTAAATTCTGTTCAGAATTATTTGGTCTGCAATCAAAATTTATACCATTTCTGGTAAAACTCCTTGTATTCTCTTTTTCCTTCTTTAATTTTTCGCCACCATTCTTCATTTTCTTTATACCATTTTATTGTAGAAAACAGACCGTCTTTGAAATCCGTCTCAGTTTTCCAACTCAATAATTTCGAAGCTTTTTCCGTTGATGAAATATGTCTTTTTACATGCCCTAATCTATCGTCTACAAATTTTATCAATGATTTATCTTTTCCCAGTTCACCAAGAATAGTTTCAGTAATTGAAAGCACTCCTGTGTCTTTTCCGCTTCCAAGGTTTATTACTTCCCCTTTTAACTTTTTTATTTCAACATCGAGTAGCTTTTCCAAGGCTTTCACACAGTCTCTTACATATACCCAATCCCTTGTGTTTTTTCCGGTTCCATAAACAGGCAGAGGCTTGCCTTCAATGGCATTCGTGATAAACAGAGGAATAAGTTTTTCGGGAAATTGGTTTGGTCCGTAGTTGTTGAATGGCCTTACAATTATGATAGGCAAATCATATGTATAGTAATAGGAATATGCAAGTCTGTCTGCACCTGCCTTTGCAGCCGCATAGGGGCTCTGTGGTTTTAGCGGATGTTCTTCACTCATTGGTTCGGTTTCAGCACTACCGTAGACCTCGCTCGTCGAAATATGGATAAATCGTTCGACAGGCTCTTTCCTTATTGTCTCCAAAAGCACCTGGGTCCCTTTTATGTCAGTCGAAATAAACGGGTCTGAATTGTCAATAGACCTATCAACATGTGTCTCAGCAGCAAAATGGATAACCTTATCCGTATTTTTCATCAGATTTTTTACAAGCGTTTCATCCCTTATGTCTCCATGTGTGAAAGAAAAATTATCACTCGCCAGCACTTCTGGCGTAAAATTGTCAAGGTTACCTGCGTAGGTCAACACATCAAGCACTGTTATTTTTATATCTTCTCTCACTTCAAGGATATGTCTTACAAAGTTACTTCCAATAAAACCTGCTCCTCCAGTAACAAGTAACCTCATTATTTCTCCTTTCTATCCTTCTTTTAAAGACCAGTCGTAAGGTATGTCATTATTGTAAGGGTCAACACGATATTCATCAGGTTCATCGTAATTGTATTTTTCTGTGGGCACATTGACAACAATCGCTTCAGCGCCACCAATACATTTGAATCCATGATACACAAAAGGTGGAATGTGAACAAGAATAGGATTATGAATACCAGCAAAATACTCATTTACTTCTCCTTTTGTCGGCGAGTTATCTCTTGAATCATAAAGTACTATTTTCATCATCCCCGTAACAACACACATATTATCTGATTGTTTCTTATGATAATGCCAACCCTTTACTACCCCTGGATAGGCAGTTGTTACATACACCTGTCCAAACTTTTCAAACATCTCATCATCATTCCTTAGTATTTCCATAAGTCTACCTCGCTCATCCGGTAGCACACTTAGCTTCTTCACTGTTACACCGTCAATCATTTTTTTCCTCCTCTTCGGCAACGTTACTGCCTCTAAACAGTACTTTTATCGTAATACTTGGTCAGTGATAGAATATTCCTATTCCCTCTCTTCTTATATCTAACATTATCCATAACGGTTTTAATAATGTGTTTTCCCAAACCACCTTCTTTCCTATCTTTTACATATTTCTTGATGTCAGGTTTCACTGCTTGCGAGACATTCATCCCAGTGCCATTATCTTCGATAACGAACTGCACTTTCTTATCATTACATTTCATCGTAAGGAAAAACTCTTTTGAATCATCCATTTCGTATGAGTGTTCGATAATATTTGAACAGGCTTCATCAACCGACAGAACAATTTGTTCAACAACTGATTTATCGAATTTATCTTTAGGGATGTTCTTCTTAACAAAATCTCTTACTATCCGCAAGCACTCGAAACTGCTGGGAACAGTAATCTTTTCCTCATTCGTCTTTGATGATTTCGAGCTTTTTCTCTGCATTTTTAATGTTTCTATTACATCTGTTAACATAGTCCTGCGCATCGCTATAGCCTGTAAAATCTTCACTCTGCAATAAACGTAAAGCTTCTTTCCATTCCTTTATTGCCTCGCTGAATTTATCATCACAGTAAAAACTCACACCTTTTGCATAGTGCGTATTAACAATACGCTCAAGCATTGTTTTAAGTTCCTCTGGAGTTTTTTCTATTTTTTTAGGTTCGACAATCTCCTTTTCATGTTCTGGTTTCTTAAACACCTTGGGCTCCTGCTTCGGTTCTTCTTCAGGTTCTTCTACAACAGGTTTTTCAACAATCGCCTTTTCAATCTTCACAGGTTTCTTGATTACTTTCTTTTTTACTGCAACTGGAGAGTAAATGAGTGACACTCCTATCGCACTATTGTTTTTCGTTGCACAGTAAGTTTCCAAAGCAAGATAGAAAAACTTATTTACTCTAAAACGAGGCTCTCCAAAGAATTCAAAACCGTTTTTGCTTGAATAGTGAACCTCTGCTTTTACTGCATTCTTCGAACTTAGAATCTGATAAATTCCACAACCTACCATCTTCTTTGTCTGACCATCATGATTGTCAACTACTTCTGCCGAAAACTCCAAATATCCTTTATCAGAGAAAAAATATTTCAAGTCGGGACGGAGACTTCCGTATTCCTTGTACAGCAAAATTTCTCCATGGAACTTGAAAGGAATATCCAACGGATATAGATATCTTGAGGCTGAAAATAAGACACCCGATTGATCCTTCGAGACATTCACCTCCAAGCCAAGTCTATAGCTGTTTTTCTGCCTCATTGAGCCCTTTAGAATGAACTCATTAATATTTCCGGGAAGTAACCGACTGTAACCTGCGCCAAGACTGTATTCCCTGAAATAATAATTGAACTCAATGTCTGCCCTATTTTCAATTTCAATATTCTTCATCAATTCTATCCTGTCTGTTTCCAGGGTTTTATTGATTCTGTTAATTCCCATCCAGCCAACAACCGAAGCCGAAACACAAGAATATGCAAGCACTAATGAAAAAATGACACATAGATTCGCTGCCCATAAATTTCTATTTTTCCTCTTCATAATCGAATTATTATACCAGAAAAATTAATCCTTGTCAAGACAAACAAATGTGCTTTTTTGCACTCTTCCGAACAAATTATTGCAACTTTCTCCTCTTGACAATCAAAATCAGATGTGATATAAGAAGCAAATTGTTTTTAGAAAGTGTAACTGTGAATCGATATTTCCAGGAGGCAAAATGGATTACTTTTTAAGCGATGAACAAAAGATGATACTCAAGGTTGTAAAAGACCTTGCAAAAGATAAAATCTTGCCTGTTAGGTTGGAATTAGATGAGAAAGAGGAATTCCCGTGGGAAATCCTGAAAGAAATGGCTAAAGCAGACCTGTTCAGAATATTTATACCCGAGAAGTATGAAGGAGCTGGAATGGGCAATTTCGACCTATGCATAGTTGCGGAGGAGATGGCAAAGGTTTGTGCCGGAGTAGCAACATCGTATGCGGCAAGTTTTCTCGGCGCAGAACCCATAATTCATTTTGCAAACGAAGAACAGAAGAAAAAATATCTGCCCGAGATTGCTTCCGGGAAAAAACTTGCTGCCTTTGGTCTTACGGAATCAGAAGCTGGTTCTGATGTAGGTGGAATAAAAACAACTGCTGTAAAGGATGGCAATTACTACATACTCAATGGAACAAAACAATGGATTACAAACGGAGGAGAGGCTGAGGTATACTCAGTTTTTGCATCCACAAACCCCAAAAAAGGAGCAAGAGGTTTATCTGCATTCATCGTTGAAAAAGACACCGAAGGCTTTTCGTTTGGGAAAAAAGAAAATAAGCTTGGCATAAGGGCTTCGGCAACGACAGAACTCATTTTCGAAAACGCAAGGATCCCAAAAGAAAACCTCATAGGCAGAGAAGGAATGGGTTTTCTTATCGCAATGAAGACCTTTGATGTAACCCGAACGGGTGTTGGGTCACTTGCACTGGGTATCGCTGGGGGAGCCCTCGAAGAAGCTGTCAAATACTCAAAGGAACGCCATCAATTCGGACAGGCTATATCAAGCTTTCAGGCAGTTCAGATTATGCTGGCAGACATGGCAACCCAGGTTGAGGCAGCAAGAGCACTTGTCTACTCGGTAGCAAAATACATTGACTCAGGAGCAAAACATTACAGTAAAGAAAGCGGAATGGCAAAACTTTTCGCCTCGGATACTGCTATGAAAGTAACAACCGATGCAGTGCAAGTTTTCGGTGGTTATGGATATATGAAAGACTATCCGGTTGAAAAAATGATGAGAGATGCAAAAATAACCCAAATATTCGAAGGCACAAATCAAATCCAGAGATTGGTCATTGCCAATCGTCTTATCAGGGAATTTTAAGGAGACTGTCCTACATTTTGGGAAACAGCTTCTATAATTAGACACTTAAGAGTAGCATCAGAGTGTCTATGCTATGTCATAAAGACATATGTATTCACCATAGAAAGCTGTCATTGCGAGCCCTGAAGCAATGATTCAGGGTGCGGCAATCTCATATTGACGGAAAACAAGTATGAGGTTGCTTCGCATGAGTTGGGCAAGCCCCGTGTAATAGAAAAATGTTATGTTCATAATGGTATTACACAGGGCAAGAAGAGGAACTCGCAATGACAAAGTTGATTAAATTGGATGAGAACCAAATATTAAGAACCGTATTTTGCCTTGACAAATTTGTTTTTTTTCTTGACTTTTAGGTATTATTAATATATTATTTGACACAGATTAACTAACAAATAACTGGGAGGAAAAATGATTTCTTCAAATCTTAAGCTCAAGAGAACCTTACCTTTGCTTTTCTTCCTGTCTCTGTCACTAATTTCATCTACTTATGGAAATGCATACAACCAGAGAAACGCATTTATGGTTGATACAACAAAAATATATAACCAAACCACAAACTGGCAGAGCAATGCCAAAGTCGCCTTTGATGGTACAAACTTTCTTGTAGTCTGGCTGGACTTACGAAAAGATGGCTATTCCCAGATTAGAGGATGTCGAGTTAACCAGAACGGACAGATTCTTGACAAAGGCGGATTCACAATATCACTTGCAGAACCATACGAATACGGACCCAATGTTATATTCGACGGCATCGATTATTTCATTGCTTGGATAAGTCGCAATCCCAAATGGAGCCAGTACGATGTAAAAGCCGCAAGAATTTCAGTCGGTGGTATAGTACTTGACAGTTCTGCCATAGTAGTTGCCGACTTTACATCTTCAAAGAGAGGCAATCCTGTTGTAGCAAGCTGCGGCACAAATATTCTCACCGTCTGGACATATTCGGCAGGAACACAATCTGGTGTTTATGGTGCCCGGGTATCCCCGCAAGGAGTGGTCCTTGATCCAACACCTATTCTCATATCCGGGAACTATCATCATCCCTTCCATCCATCGGCTGCCTTTGATGGAGCAAACTATATGGTTATCTGGCAAGATTCATATTCACCTTCCTGGGATACCTGCTACAAATATATTCGGGGTGCAAGAATTTCCACAGCAGGCACTCTCATCGATACCATTCCCATTACATTTTTCTCATATGAAAGTGGCTCGCATTTTCCAGACATTGAGCATATCAAACTGAATCCCTGTCTTTGTTTCGGGGCAAATAATTATATGCTTTTGTGGAATTTCGTTGATTTTTTGGGTGATTATAATGAAAATATTTATGGATTAAGGATTTCTCCTGCAGGCACCGTTCTCGATGCGAATAATATTCCTGTTTCCTGTGTATCCGGCAACCAAATCTCTCCTTCCCTTGCATTCGATGGTTCCGAGTTTCTTGCAGTCTGGCAGGACTTCAGAAATGATGAAAATAGTTACAAACCACTCATTTACTTTACAAAAATCGATACATCAGGTACTGTACTCGATTCCGTAGGTTCTTCATTATTGCAAAATTCGATTGAAACACTGAAACAACCATCTATTTGCTACGGAGCAGGTGAGTATGTTATTCCACTCATAGATAGAAGAGGTAATCCATTCAAGTATGCCATCGATGATGACATTTCGATAGTTAGGGTTGACATTGCAGGAAATCCAATCGATTCATCAGGTATCCCGCTTTCCATTTCTACACAACATCAGAGAAATCCGGCAGTAGGTTTTGATGGTCTGAATCATCTTGTTGTATGGGAAGACGAGAGAGATAGTGATAACGACCTTGACCTTTATGGTGCTCTCATCGATACAACCGGCAATATGCTAAATCCGCCCGGTGTTTTTGCGGTTTCGCAGGCAAAATACAAACAGACAAAACCTGTAGTCGACTTTGTGGAACCTTACTATCTTGTTGTCTGGCAGGATTATAGAAAGGCAGACTGGATTCCAAGACTGTATGGAGCACGGATAAAAAAGGATGGAACGGTTCTTGAGCCAAATGGAATTGATTTTAACATAAGTGATTCACTCCTTAAACAGTGCCAGAACATATCCAATGACAGTACTAATTTCCTTCTTGTCTGGCAAAAAACTACTATGCATGCTTCAGCTTTGTACTACAAAGTCTTTGCCGCTCGTATCGATACATCAGGGACTATTATCGACCCGGGAGGAATCCTGATTGACTCATTGGGATGCTATCCGGATGTTTCGTTCGATGGTGAAAATTGGTTTGTTTGTTACAGAAGCAATAACTTTGCAGGTATCAGACTTTCATCTTCTGGGATTATCATTCCTCCGGTCATTGAAATTAGCAACGGTTACTACTATTTCACTGGAGAACCACCGTTAGTCACCTTCAATGGAACCAATTATCTTGTCGCCTGGGGAAGCATAGACGATTACTTTCCAACCGATGAGAATATCCATGGTTCAAGGGTATCTCCTTCGGGATACGACCTGGATTCTGTTGACATACATATTACCCAAGCACTGCTGTCACAGTATGCACCACAAATGGCGAGTTGCGGAGGAAACTTTTTCCTCTCCTGGGTAGATACACGCAATAATATAGATACACTTACAGACTATATTAAATCAATTTATGGAACATATATCAGTCCGGAAGGCATTGTTCTTGACACAAATGGAATCCAGTTTACCCCAACTTTTTCTGAATCCAACTCACCTGCTGTCGTCAGGAGTTCAGGGAATAAGTTCCTTCTCTGCTACTCGGGTTTCACTGAGTCGCCATACGGAAGTTACCGTATTTATGCACAATTGGTAGATGCATTGGTTGGAACTGAAGAGCAGAAGAACCCTTCAGTTCTTATCAATAAGTTGGAACAGAATTCTCCCAATCCATTCACAAAATCAACCGAAATTAGTTTTCAAATCAGAGAAAAATGTCTTACAGAACTCGCTATATTCAATGCAGCAGGACAAAGGATTAAAACTATTATCAAACAAACTAAAAAACCCGGTTTCTATACTGTCAGGTGGAATGGAAAAGATACCAAAGGCAGAATCGTTAGCAGTGGTGTATATTTCTATAAAATCAAAATGAAAAATTTTACTATGACAAGAAAGATACTCTTTATACAATAGGTTTTCAAGATAGTTTTGAAAGGAGATAAAATGATTTCAAAAAAGCAAGGAAAAGCATTCAGAAAAGGTATAAGCCTTGTTGAAATGATGATTTTCATCGCTGTAATTGCCATACTGGGCTCTATAACCCATCCCCATATGCTTGGGATATTCGCCAGAGCCCGTGATGCATCCGTGAGATGCAATATGTTTACACTGCAAGTTGCAGCAGAGAACTTTGCATCTATGACACACGGGATGTATCCTGAACAAGGAACTACAACAGTGGGACAGGTGCTAACTGTTATGGGATTGCCCAGCGTCAACCCTATGTATCTTGCAGACTGCTGCCCTGGAACAGGAAATACTGTAGCGACCACACCTGATGCACTTCTTCCGGGAAATAAAACATATGGTAACCCCATCTGGCCGACCGCTAACTGTCTTGATGAACTCGGTGCGGCTGTGCCTCCAGGACCAGTAATGCCTCCGCATAATTGGAATCCAGGACCTGCTTGGAGCGGTGCAGGAACAGTATACTGGGGTCCAGTTGGGACTGCTGGCACCACTGCAATGCCAAGGTATGTAATTTACGCAGACGGCTACTATGAACTGATAAGTCTTATACTTGGCCCCCCAGAATAAAAATTGTTTAGAAAACAACCATCTTACCCTCTGCGAGAATAATCTTGCCCACCATACATTTATCACGGCATTAAGCGTATCCCCAAGGGTTAACCTGGCATCTGGTTGTTATTGTTTGTATAGCCAGATCTATGTGTCTGCCCTAATTTTGCTATTAAAAGTAGGGATATTAAAACAAACGGTCTTATAAAGTAATATCGAAGCGTGACAAGAATAAAGTCGAAGGTCTATCCTCAGCAAGTTACTTATTTATTCCAACATCCAGTACACATCTGCTATGTATGTAAAGCTATCATTAGCAGAGTTGACAACGAAAATTTGAAACAGTTTATCCATTTTTTTAAGGTCGATACCCTGTGTTGTCAGTTGACTTACAGGAATGGATATTGCTTGAAATATCCCCGCTTTATTCGCATCAAAGCCGTAGTTGCTAATGTCAAGGACAGAAGAAGATTGTGCATAATCATCCTGAACAACAAAGGTGATTTGCTGACCTGTGTTATCTGCCTCGATCTTGAAAGTAACACGACCATTAGCGAAATCGGACATATCCTTTGCTGGACTTGCATAAAAATAGACATATTGCTCAGCTGCGCAATTATTTGTACTTTCAAGAAGAAAAATAGATCCGGACACTCCGGAATTGTTACCGTATTCGGGTCAGGAATTCCAGTGATACCCTATACCTGTTCCAAATTCTCCATTCGAAAAAACAGCGAAATTACTAGGTTTAGGTTCGGTTGGAGTTTCTTTTTTTGAGCAGTTCAAAACAAGTAACACTGCTGTTAGCATCACAAATATCATCATTAACAATTTCAACTTTTTCATAAAAACACCTCCTTTTGTCGTTTCCCTTAAATATTTATGTTTGTCCTAACTTTTTTATTCCTATAGACATAATAGAACAATTCTTTGTTTCAACACTTCATGTTAGCATATCTTACAAATATTTGTCAAGCATTTTCTTTTAGTGTAGCTAAAAAACAATCACCTTACCTGACGCAAGGGTCTTATTACCTTTCTTACATTGTATGAAATATAAACCTGCTCCTACCCTTTCACCTCTTTTATCCTTCAGTTCCCAGATAATTTGACTCTTCTCGTTCAAGAATCTATTGACCTCCCTTCCTGCAACATCATATATGTAAACATTATACAGTTTGTTATTCATCTGACTGAATCTTATTCTGGCACAACCTCTTACGGGATTTGGGAAGATTGAGAGATTTTCCTTTTGCGTAACTATATTTTGCTCTTTAACTCCTGCTGGAACCTCTGTTGCTTCCTTCAGAACCCAATCGTTCGGGTCAAAGAGTAAATTGACTGGTCCTGAATTTGTATACACTCGGAATTCTTGATAATCAAGGCTATCATTTATCACGGTCTTAAGCGTATCCCCATTGGATTGTAAAACAAAAAGGTCTATGGGCATCTTGAAGGTAGGAACATTATAGTTGTGGCTTTGCACCTGTGAAACCTGAAGATTCACTCTGAAACTGTCTACAGCAAGCGTATCAACCCACCATCCGTATTCATACTTTGGGTGTCCTGCCTTGTAGAGCCATTCGTCAAAAAACCAGAAAAAGTTACCTCCTGTCACCTCTTCAACCTTTGCAGTGAATTCGCTTGTCACAGCACTTCCTCCAGCATATGTACTTCCATACTGCAGCAGTGATTCAAAAAACAGTGAATCCCCAACGATATGCCTCAACATATGAAGGACCGAACCTGCTTTTTCATAAGTTACCACAGAAAAGGTAACATTAGGGTCATAGATGGGATAAGGAGGATATGGCTCGTGATTGATATAATAATTCATTATATTATTCAACATATAATTGTGATACGCCTGTGGTCCATCCCTGTGCCAGTAATAGTGAGCTTCGGAAAAAGTCCCAAATCCTTCATTGAGCCAGATGTCTTTCCATGTTCCACAAGTTATCTCGTCTCCCCACCACTGATGGGAAAGCTCATGGGCAACAACCCAATCCCAATCAGGTCCCCAATTTGCATCGGTATTGAAGAATGTGTTTGTCTGGTCCTCCATAGCTCCACCAATGGGAGCACTGACATGCGAATATTTCTCATCAATAAAAGGATAAAGTCCATAAGTATCGGAAAACCAACCCAACATATCAGGAGTGCCGGCAAACTTCGTTTCCATCGAAGCAGAATCCTCACGCGATACCCAGTGATATATGGGCATCGTATATGAATTATAGTTGAATGTGTCTCTTAATGTTGCAAATTGATTTGATGCAGCAAAAACAATCAGATAATTAGCAATATTGTGATTCTCCTTCCAGTGATACATCCACCATTGACCTGATGTGGTAGAATCCATAAGCACACCATTGGAAACAACCTTATAACCACTCGGAGTATGAATAATGTCTTCGAACAATGCTTTATCACTTGGAAGGTCGTATATTGGGAGCCATCTTTTGGCGCCGAACGGTTCATCGTCAACATAAGTAATTGTATCGTTTATGTGCATACCTCCTCCGAACACACCTCCACCCACTATTGGAGTACCATGATAAAACACTGTATAAGATACCGTATCACCGACAGGTATCGAGTATGGCAGATTCATAACAAGATGGCTGTCCGGGCGTGAAAAGGTTGCCTTGGAACCCCTGATAAGAATACTGTCAATTGTAAGCCCGATGAAATGCACCTTGAGCGCTGTCATAGTATCCGATTTACTTTCAACAATACCTTTGAAAGTTGCCCAGATGCTATCATTCGATATGTCGAGCCACATATTCAGCACATACTTTTTTGCATCGAACAGATGCAATGTGTCCTCATACAGAGGTTTAATTAATATAGTTTTTTCGTATCTTTGGCTTTCCATTTTGTGCAATAATTCTCTATCAGGAATGATTACCTGGGAGGAAAGCCATGATGAAAATAAGAAAATGCTTGTCAGCACAAATAACATTTTTTTCATACTTCTTCTCCTTTGATATTTAAGGATTCTATTTTACGATAAGGAGCTTTCCTTTGCTGTTAATGTGTTTTGCTCTTATTTCGTAAAAATATATACCCGAAGGAAATTCGTTACAATTCCACTTGAAAGTCGTAACCCCTTTCCGCTCACTCGAATAAACTTTTCTACCATCAACCGCGAATATAAGCAATTCGCATGAACCACTTATCTTCTCTCTTGAAATAAAGTTTATGTAATGGTGAGCAGGATTAGGAGAAACTGTAACGTGAAATATCTTCTTTGAATTATCTTCCTCGGCAATTGATGTTAATGAGTCTTTAAGAATAAATGTTGGGTCACCAATCAAAGTCATTCCATAGAACCAGGACCTTGATGTATCCGCCCAGGCTTCTCCCATTGTTGCAAACCAGTCTTTGAAGGCATCACCGAGACAATATCCCTGGGATAGTGGGTCATAGAAATATTGAAATTCAAGCATACTGCCTGTCTTCGTTGAACCTAATGCCCCGAGACCGTAAGAATTTCTAAATGTGTACATTCCAGCACTATATTGTGAATCCGTATATCTCGCATTTGAGCAGGCAAACAAGTTATAGAAATTCGCTATTGGATTCAACGTGGGAATCTCGGATGAGTAGAACCAGCTCCAGGATGAACCTCCATTATACTTGAACCCGTGTCCCTGAGGCCAGGAGTGTGCAAAAAGCGAGACCCACTCGTGTGAAACGACAATTCTTGTGCGATAATCATTTGCAACTGTTGTTTCAGGATTATCGACAACGAGGATAGAATCGTAAACAGCGCCAAGGTCACCTGACCATTGTCCACTATAAGATGCCCAGTCATCATCGATATAGAAAAGTGCTTCTTTGGAAAGCTTCAAACTGTCTACCCTGAAAAGATGGTCCCTCATCAAGTAATCGTATATCAATGCACTATCGTTGCCAACTGATGAAGCTGTCAATCTTCCTACGAAAATTTCAGGCGCCATATTGCCTGCGTGGGTATCATAAATGGAATCAGTCCCAGCAATCAAACTATCACCACTTTTTTTATAATGGTCACTCCATACTCCGTCAATGTCCATATAAAAAAGGTCAATGGGAAAATCAGTGTAAGAAGGAGCCAAACCCCAGAAAACTTCCATCATTTGAAACCATGCAATGGGTAGGTCTCCTATAAGCACAGCACCCGCTGAACCTGTGTTGTATTCTTGAATTAAAAAATTCCTGAGAGTTTCCGGTGCAAATGGGTCTGAACTCATTGACATTGTGTCGACTGATACACTATATCCTGCATTCACCAAATCGGAAATGTATGAACCTGTTTGTGGATCGAGGAAAGAAGTCAGTTTTGGATATAGCGATGCATTGACAATCACATTAAACTTATTTCCATCCATACGTCTCTCGCCTACTTTGCCAATGTTTACAGATTGATTGAACACAATATCGTTCTTCCATTCCTCATAACTCATAGGTTTGGAGTTATCAGGTGACACAAGTCGTGTAACAGGTATATGACTTGGATTGCCGAATGCTGTCAAAATGGAAGACAATAATAAGACCAATACAACATATATTCTTTTCATTGTTTTACCCCCTATTTTTGCAGACTAAATTTGGTTATTGGTTAATAGTTATTAGTCATTGGTTATAAGCAATCAGTAATTAGGTTTCTTGTGTTATGTCTTTCTTGCTTTGTCATTGCGAGTAAACTTTTAATATTGACTCCCGAAGCAATCTCATAAATCCTTCGCAGGCTAAAGCCTGCGGCTACAGCGATAGCGTTAGTTTCACAGGTGAAGCCGTTTTATTACAGTTTAGATTTTCTTCTCAGCTTCTCCGATACACGGTCTCTCCGTTTCACTCATCACTTTTCTCTCATCTCTCCTCGCTCTTCGAATCTTACAACCCCACCGAGAGACCAAAAGCCCCATAAAGAGATTCTCCGGACAAACCGCCTTCAAGATCTAATCCCACAACCAATATTTTCTTATGCAAACCGGCATACAATTTCAAAACCGATGGACTCACTACGTATGTGTCGTGCACAGTAGAGAACCCCTGGTCATACCAGATATCCGCACTAAGAGAATTTATGTTGAAACCAAACCCTGCGTAAGGAGTAATGAAAAGGAAATTCTTGCTAATATCTGCACGAACACTGATAACCCTCATTGCAAACTCCGCATATGTTCCATTTGCATCTGAAAGACTGAACTTGCTTGAACCTGTGAATTGTCCGGTTATTGATATTGCTGGCGTGATTAGTGACTCCCTTAACAATCCCAGTTTCAATCCAATACCAAAAAGAGGAACAAAACTGACCGAGTCACCATCTCCCATTGGATAGAATGCAAAACGGAGAAGAAGGTCTGTAGAACCAAAACCTCCAAAAGTTGGGGCAAGAGATTTCCCTTTAAATAACCCGACTCTCCCTTCGAAACTAATTGCTCCAGCTGTCCATTCTGCTGTGCTGTCAGGATTATTGGGGTCATGAAAAGAAACTGTTCTGAGGTTTAACCCAGCGGTAATCTGAAAGTGAGGCAAACCGCCAAGTGTGTTTGCATCCTGTAGGACAGCATCATTAACAACTCCACCCAAAGGTTTTGCTATTTCATTAAGAGCGTACTCTATGTCATCCTGAGTTTGAGCAAAAACCATAACTGCAAACAATATGAAAACATTGAAGATGATAAACTTCCTTAACATTCTACCTCCTTTCTAAATCAACATCATACTACTATCGATTTCCGTATGTGTCAAGAAAAAAGAGACCCATATTCCCTCGTATTATCAAGCCCGATAATCTTTATTTGCTATTTTGTAAATTCCCAAATCTCTTGAATTCCCTATCGATAATAATAAAAGCGGGCGACGGGATTCGGACCCGCGACCCCAAGCTTGGGAAGCTTGTGCTCTACCAACTGAGCTACGCCCGCACCTACTTTAAGATAATAGCAAAATAAATTATCTGTGTCAATTATTTTTTTATTGTTTTTTTCTTTGAATTATGCTATGAATAACAGGTATAATGAACATTATACTAGGAGGGTTTTGTGGAATATATATATCTGGATGAAATCTCAAAATATGAAGGACAGGAAGTCCAAATAAAAGGGTGGCTTTACAACAAGCGCTCAAGCGGAAAAATATATTTCCTACTTATTAGAGATGGAACTGGAACTATACAGTCTGTTGCTGCAAAAGGTGAAATGCCCGATAGTGAGTTCAAGGTTTGCGATGAAGTTACGCAAGAATCCTCGATAATTGTCTCAGGCATTGTAAGAAAGGATGCTCGTGCCCCAGGAGGTTATGAACTGACACTCAAACATATCGAAATAGTGCAGGTCTCCAAGCCTTACCCGATAACACCAAAGGAACATGGTATCGGTTTTCTTATGGATAACAGACATCTATGGATACGCTCAAGAAAACAGCATGCCATTTTGAAGATAAGAGCAGAAGTAATCAACGCCCTGAGAGATTTTTTTAATAATGAAGGTTTTGTTCTTGTAGATGCACCTATTCTTACACCTTCATCGTGTGAAGGAACAACGACTCTGTTTGAGACTGACTATTTTGGCAGAAAAGCATATCTGACACAAAGTGGACAATTGTATAACGAGGCAACCTGTATGGCTTTCGGAAAGGTTTACTGTTTTGGACCCGCTTTCAGAGCAGAGAAGTCCAAAACAAGAAGGCATATTATCGAATTCTGGCAGATTGAACCAGAAATTGCATATGCCGATTTGAATAAAGTAATTGAGTATGCGGAAAGAGCCATTGTTTATACGGTCGAAAGAGTGCTGGAAAACTGCAAAAATGAACTTTCCATAATCGAACGAGACACGAAACTACTTGAGAACATAAAATCACCTTTCCCGAGAAAAACCTATTCAGAAGCAGTGCAAATTCTTAAGGACCAGGGGGAAACATTTGAGTGGGGAGAAGACTTCGGAGCACCTCAGGAAACAGTTATAAGCAACCTTTTCAATAAACCTGTTCACATTACACATTTTCCCTCTAAAGTTAAACCATTCTATATGAAGAAGGCCCCGGAGAATGATAAACTTGCACTCGGCGTAGATATTCTTGCTCCGGAAGGGTACGGAGAAATTGTTGGGGGTGGACAAAGAGAAGAAAACTTTGAAGTTCTGGAGAAAAGACTTGAGCAGGATAATTTACCAAAAGAGACATTTCAATGGTATCTGGACTTAAGAAAATTTGGCTCGGTCCCGCATGGTGGTTTTGGACTTGGAATTGAAAGAACGGTTACCTGGCTCTGCGGCATCCATCACATAAGAGAAAGCATCCCATTTCCAAGACTACTTGACAGAATTTACCCTTGAACTTCAAATACATATCTTGCCATCGATGGACAAATTCTTAAGTACTGTGGAACTTTCCATAAGAAATATAGTCTTAAAATAGATATGAAAATATTAATTATGTTTCTAATCTTTTTTGTGGTTTCTAATTCCTCCTCAGCCAAGGAGCTATCCACTCATGACATCTTCGATGAAGGAAACAACCTCTACAAGGAAGGTAACTATTCCGAAGCAATTGATATGTATAACAAAATTTTAAGCCAGGGGTTTCAAAACGGTGAGATATTTTATAATCTTGCAAATGCCTATTTTCGAAATGGGAGTATCGGATATTCCATTCTTTACTATGAAAAGGCTCGCAGATTCTTGCCACGCGACAGTGAACTGAAAGAGAACCTTTATTTTGCAAAGACTTTTGCACAAGATAAAATTCAGGAAAAAAAACCATCATTTTTGTACTTCATTCTTCTCTCTTTATTAAATAAATTCACTTTAAAGGAAATTATTTCACTCGTTTCCATATTCTTGTCAATAACATTGCTTATCTGTATTTGCTTTCTCCGAAAAAAGCAGTTAACTCTATGGAGAAATTTATCAATTTCGTTTGTCCTCATACTTGTTTTTCTTCTCTTTCTAATGTCTCTAAAAGTCAAAAATTCTACAAAGAAAACAGCTGTGATGCTCTCTCAGGTCGCAGATATCAAGAGTGCACCATCGAAGGACGCAACAGTAGAATTTTCTCTTCACGAAGGAACAGAGTTTCTCATAATTGAATCTGTGAAAGATTGGGCAAAAATCAGACTCTTAGATGCTAAAACAGGTTGGACCGAAGAAAGGAACTTCGGTAGAATATAATAACTTACCTCTCTAATTTTTTAATTTTTTCCTTGACAATAATCAAACTTAGTCTTATAATAGTTTAAATCCGGCATTGAGTATTGCGCACTACTGAAGTGTAGAATGTGCTGGAAATGGAAGATTTAGCTTATGTTTAAGAAATCAGAAAAACAAAAAACCGAAGAAACAATAGACGTACCTGAAGCATCTTTCTCAAACCTTGTTCTTATGCTTGCTACAGGTGTTTATACAAGTCTAGGAATTATGCCTGACCCTATTTCAAAGAAAACCAGCATGAACCTTCCTATTGCAAAGAATACGATAGACCTTCTTGACATACTCAGGAAAAAAACACAGGGAAACCTGACAAAGGAAGAAGAAGGATTTCTTATTAACATATTGAGTGACATTAAAATGAAATTCGCATCAATCAAAAAGAAGGAGGGATAATGAAGAACCTGACTTTTTTTGTAGTTTTAGTATTCGTTTTTCTCAGTACTGTTTCAATGTTTTCTGAGGAAGCAGGCAAAATTCACATAGTAAAGCCGGGTGACACCTTATGGGACCTTTCTGCTTTTTACCTGCAAAATCCTTTCCTCTGGCCTTCGATTTATCAGGCAAACAAGGTGAATATCAGCAACCCGCACTGGATATATCCGGAACAGAGATTCCTCATTCCACCACTGTACAAAACAATGCATAAGGTCTATATAAGACCTATAGCCAAGAAAGAAGCAAAAGAGAATGTATCAAAAGTAGAGGCAGTTACTGCTGCATTACCCATTGTTGCTAGAAACCTTGCATATATGGGTGCTTACATAACAGACGAAAAAATAGAGAACGGTTATATCGTTGAATCTGAACCTAACAAGAAAGAGCATCTTGTTTCTGCCAATACAATTTACATTGACCTTGGAGAAGTAGATGGAGTTCAGGTGGGTGATTTGTACACCATCTTCAGAATGGGAAGAGGTATTAAGAGTCCCGTAAATGGACAGAACTATGGGAAACTTGTCATTGTGCTTGGTAAACTTGTTGTAAACAAGGTTGATGAAAACTCTTCACAATGCGAAATTGTGCAATCTTTCGACATTATCAAGAATCACGATATGATAATGCCGTATACTCCTATTGAAATCCCGTATGACACCGAACTTATGACTCCGGAATCACCTATCGAGGGACATCTTATAGCAGCACTGAGGACTAATAGAGTAATGCAACCATTTGACATAGTTTACATAGACCTTGGAGAGACACAAGGAATCAGTTCAGGAGACTATTTCGAAATTATCAGAAAAGGTAAGAATGTTTCCGACCCGGGACCAAAAGGCAAAGTAAAACTACCTGAAGACAAAGTAGGAGGATTACAGGTATTAACCACCCGCACTGAAACAGCTACCTGTTACATAACTGAGATTTGTGGCAAAATGGACTTAAAACCAGGTGAATTAATCAGACTAAAGGGAGTAACACCCGAAACAATCGAAAAACAAGGTACATCAGAGAAAAACAAGGAAAGTATCGAGGAGATAGAAGAGGAAGAGGTTATAGTTCCGGAGTAGCGATTTTTGGAAAAGAATACATCTATACTTAAAAGAATATACCTGTTCAAGAAGCTCACCGAAGAGGAATTGAAGCATATCCTTCAGATTGCAACTGCGAAAGCTTTCAAGAAAAATCAAGTTATTTTTTCCGAGGGAGACAAAGGAGATGCTTTTTATGTTGTTCTTAAAGGCGCAATTAGAATTAGCACAGTTGTGCCGGGTGTTGGAGAAGAGGCTCTCGCTGTCCTGAAAAAGGGCAACTACTTCGGTGAAATGGCTTTGATTGATAATGTTTCGCGCTCTGCATCCGCAATAGCTAACCAGGAAACAATTCTCTTAAAAATCACTGACGCTAATTTCAGACATCTTCTTGTAAACGACCATAACATCGCATATAAACTGCTCTGGGAATTAGTCCAAACTCTTTCAAAAAGATTGAGAGAGACGGATAATAAGCTAAAAACCATTCTTGCAATCGCAAAGGATTTTTAATCCTAATAACCATTTAGAACAGAAAATTATTAGGATTTAAAACTCAGGGAATTTGTTTAATCCTCTACTATCTGTGAAAAATATCCATAAAATATGAAAACTAAACTTACCATTACTGATCTTCAAAAGATTTACAACAACGGTGAGAAAGTTGCTTTGTTGACCGCATATGATTACCCAACTGCACTTATTGAAGATAATTCGGGAATTGAGATAATTCTTGTTGGAGATTCTCTTGCAATGACTGTACTGGGATATGAAAGCACAGTCTCCGTAACAATGGACGAAATGCTGGTTTTCACAAAGGCAGTTACAAGAGCAGTAAAAAGAGCTTTTGTAGTTGCGGATATGCCTTTCTTAACATACAAGACAGATAGCTATTCGGCTATCAAAAATGCCGGAAGATTCATACAGGAAGGTAAAGTAGATGCTGTTAAACTCGAAGGTGCAGGAACAGTAATTCCCAATATAAAAGCTATTGTTGACGCAGGCATACCCGTAATGGGCCATATAGGTTTAACACCCCAATCTGTCGGCGTGCTCGGAGGTTATAAGGTGCAGGGAACCAGCAAAAATGCGGCTATGCAGCTAATCGATGACTCAATAAAACTGGAAGAAGCAGGTGTCTTTGCAATTATTGCAGAATCTATTCCGACAGAACTAACACCATTAATTAGGGAAAAACTAAACATACCTGTTTACGGTATTGGGGCAGGTGTAAACGCAGATGGTCAAATACTTGTGGTTCATGATATACTTGGACTCTTTCAGGATTTTATTCCACGATTTGTTAAGAGATATGCAAATTTAGAGGAAATTTTGGGGAAAGTATTCAAGGATTACATAAAAGATGTAAAAAATGCTGATTTCCCTGACGATAAGCGTTCATACCATATGGAAAAGAAACAATTCGAAGCATTAAAAAAAGGGCTTTAAATGGATGTGCTCTCAGAGACATCTATCCTCAAACTCATAAAAAGAAAACTCCCGAATCCTGATGCACGAGTGCTCGTGGGTTTTGGTGACGACGCAGCCTGTTACAAAATACCATCAGGAAGTTACTCCTGCATAACAACGGATGCATTCATTGAAAATGTTCACTTTTCTCTTGGTTATTTCACATTTTATGACATCGGAATTAAATCATTTGTATCAGCCTTAAGTGATATAGCAGCTATCGGAGGGACTCCATCTGTTGCAGTGGTCTCTCTTTTGCTTACGAAAGGAACGGACAATTCTGATATTGACGAACTGTACAAAGGCATAAACGAAACAGCAAAAAAATACTGGGTAAACATAGTTGGGGGTGACATCACCAAGGCAGAAGAAATAGCGGTTATATTCACAGTAGTCGGAGAGATTGATAAATCCAATATCACACTTCGCTCAGGTGCAGAGCAAGGTGATGCTATCTTTGTAACAGGCAATCTTGGGGATTCGTATACTGGTAGGTTAGTTCTTGAAAGGGGCATCGATGTCGATGCGTACGGTTTTCAGAACTTAGTGAAGAAACATCTTAGACCTGAACCACGAATTGCCGAATCAAGAAAACTTTTGCAGAGAATAAAAATTCATTCTATGATAGACATATCCGATGGACTGTCAACGGATATTTTACACATAGCAGAAGAAAGCAGAAAAAGTGTGCAACTGGAAGCTGTTATGCTGCCTATATCTGATGAGTCGAAAAGAGCAGCAAACCAATTCAAACTCAGTGCCGTTGAAACAGCTTTGAGAAGCGGAGAAGAATACGAACTACTTTTTACTGCACCTGAATCAGAGCAAAAACATATATTGGAACTTGATATCGGTATCCCGATAACCAAAATTGGCAAAATACTTGCGCCTTCGCAAACAAACATTATCGTTTTTCCTGACGGTAAACAAAAACCTTTAATCCCAACAGGCTACAACCACTTTGGTTAATGGTAAATTTTGTTTTCACAGACTTGCACCCTTTGTCTTTTATTTTTCCCTTCTAACTTCTCTTTCATCACAACCTTTTGATCCTTCGCTCCACTGGAAGACTATGGAAACTACTCATTTCTCCGTTCACTATTATGAAACGGAAACCAGCATTGCTCTGGAAATTTCCAAAATCTCAGAAAATATTTATGATAAATTAACACAATTTCTTGATTGGCACCCAAAAGGAAAAATACAAATTGTGCTTTCCGATGCACAGGACCTCGCAAATGGATATGCCAATCCTTTTCCACTCAATACAATTGTTATATATCCCTGTCAACCACCACCCGAAGATGAACACTATGAAGACTGGTTTAGAGAAATAGTAACTCACGAACTAACCCACATAATTCAACTCGATAGGACAGAAGGATTCCCGTCACTCCTGAGAGAGGTCTTCGGGAGGATAATGATTAACAATGCGGCTCAACCTATCTGGTTCATCGAAGGACTGGCTGTAAATACGGAGTCAAAATTCACAAACGGTGGCAGGCTTAACTCAGCCCGTTTCAAGATGATGCTTGGAGAAGATATAAAAACGGGAAACTTAAAGTCCATTGACAGGGCATCCAATTTTCCACTTGTATGGCCAGGAGGAATTACTCCATATCTATATGGAGGATACTTCGTAAGCTGGCTGATGAAAAAATACGGCGATGAAAGTATATCTGAATATAACAGGCATACAGCTCGTGGTATTCCATTTGCAGTTAACACTGCAGCAAAAAGAACATTCAAGAAGGATTTTGTAACCCTCTGGAAGGAATGGGAAAAAGAATTGAGCATCATAGCACAAGAATATAAAACTCAAGAAAAAACCAAACCTTTGACCAATAACGGCCAATGGAACCTGTCCCCCACTTTTTCTCCTGATGCTAAAACAGTTGCATTCATCACGCGAAGTCTGGATGAATATCCTGAACTTAAACTTTTGAGTGTCGAGACCGGAAAGACACGAAAGATTGTCGAAGGCTATATAAACCCTGGTATATCCTGGTCAGAAGACGGCAAAAAACTTCTCTTCTCCAGGATTGATACAGAAAGCAACTATTACTTCTTTTCAAACATTTATGAATACAACATCATAAGCAAGAAACTGAATAAAATTAAAGGAACAGAAAGAGCCAAATTTCCCACTTTTACATCGAATGGGAAAGGCATACTTTTCGTAAGAGAACACTGCGGTAGTAATGATTTGTGTATCATCTATCCGGAAAATGATAGGCTCGTTACTATATTTCACAATGATGACCATACCCAGTATCATTATCCTCACTTTTTGCCTGACAGTGAGAAAATCCTTATGTCCATCTGGAGAAAAGGACAGGGTGAACAGATTTACATCTTCAATACTTCCGATAACACGCTCGAAAAACTCACTCGTGAAGGTGACAATTTCTCTGCACAATGGTCAGACAAATTTCATGGTATATTCTTCATTTCAGATAATACTGGCACATATCAGCTCAGGTTCTACTCATTTGAAGACAAGAAAACATATTGCGTTTCTGACATCGGGCGAAATATGCTTTATCCCGATATCTCACCCGATGAGAATCAAATAGTCTTTTCTGAATACGCAAGCAATGGTTACAATATTCATACACTATGCATAGATGAGAAGTTTAAAAAATCAGAATCCAGTGACATGGAAAATGTTAAACTAACTTTTCGGAAATCAGAAATTACAACTGAAGTTCATTCCTACAATCCTCTTCCCTATCTCCTACCAAAATTCTGGTTGCCATTTCCTTTAGTCAAAGAGCGAAGTGTCAGCCCTGCTTTTGGGACTATGAGTCAAGATGTGCTTCAAAAGCACTCCCTTTTTCTTTATGCAGCATACTTCCTGCCCAAGAGCAATATCGTCTATGATTTTACGTATACAAATAACTGTTTTAGACCAGAGATTTTCATAGAAAGCAAAAAAGATTTTCTTGCAAGTGGAGAGAATTGGATAGGTGAAAAACAGAAAAATGCATATATTACTTTAACCCAACATTATACCAGAGCGATGCATTCTATTTCAGCTGGATATGAACGTGATGTATATTCAATGAACAATGCAACATATAACTTTTCTAACATTCTTCTTGGTTATTACTTTAGTAACAGGTTAAGATTCCCCCGCTCCATTGAATATGAAAGAGGTGGATATTTCACAGGAACATACAGATATTACTCTAAAGTGTTATGGGGCGATTACACATTTCACAATCTTAAAACAAAAGCAAGCTATTACTTCACCACACCTTTTCCCCACAATGTTATTTCCCTGAAACTCGCTTCAGGGCTTAGTATATCAGATTCAGCAAATATTGGACTGATGACTATCGGTGGAAATGAAGGAACATTTGCCGTGCGGGGATACGAATCGGGAATCTATTATGGAAAATTCGTATTCACCGGTTCATTATGTTATGCGTTGCCGCTTCTCTGGATTGAAAGAGGAATCCGGACATATCCTGTTTATTTCCACAATATCAGTATGAATCTTTTTACTGATTTTGGAACTACAGCTTTAGAATTTCCTCCGGACAACTTCCAACCCTGGCTGAATTCAATTGGAGCGGAAGTGTCTCTATCCTTCGACCTTTTTTATTCTCAAGTTCCCTGTAAGCTCAGTGTAGGAGTTGCAGTAACAAAACAAAATGCAAAACCAGGCTTTTATCTCAATATCGCAACCAATATTCCATATTTGCTAAAAAACACTCGCATTATTAAACCCAATGTACAAAAACTCCTATGAACACGACATACAAAGTAGCATATGCCTTCTTAACAATTTTCTGCCCATTGTCATTCTGGTTCCCGTTATCCTGAGTATTGTCATGCTGAATTAATTTCAGCATCTCGTCTTTAGATTCTTCCAGGGTTAAAAAGACTGTCTTACTCAGAATGACAACTCTAACAATCTGCTGAAACAAACCTACCCTCGAGCAAAGCGAAAGATTCAGCATGCCAACGTTTGTGCTTGAAATATGACTTTTTCTTTCTTTTTATTTGACAAAGTCCACTATTTATTATATATACTTTCTTAGTGCGCCTGTAGCTCAGTCTGGATAGAGCAACGGACTTCTAATCCGTGGGTCGTGGGTTCGAATCCCTCCAGGCGTGCAATGATATGGTGAGCGTAGCTCAACCGGTTAGAGCACTGGATTGTGGTTCCAGGGGTTGTGGGTTCAAGTCCCATCGCTCACCCTTAAATCAATCGTGCTTTGTAACCGTATGCAATAACACCTGTTTTCCCTTCTGCCTGCAGTTTCCTGAAAACAAGATGTACTTCCTTACCAGAGGAAACCTCTTCTGGATTCATATCCACAACCTGTGTCGTAATTCTCACCCCATTATCCAATTCAATTATAGCAATTACATACGGCGTATCATGTTCGAGGAATTTCGCACCAATAAAAACCGTTGTGTAAGTAATAATTTTTCCGTGGTCCGGCATAAGAACATCATCGAATTCCTTTGCTCCACATTCAGGACATATGAGCCTTTTGGGAAATATTACCTTACCGCAGCTCTTGCATTTTTGACCCATCAATCTGTATCGTTCAATTCTTTTCCTCCACACTTTTTGCGTGCTCATTCTACCACCTCCATAATATGTACAACAGAGGACGCTCCCGTTCCTCCCATATTTTGACTCATTCCGATTTTTGCATCCTGTACCTGTCTTTCACCAGCGTTTCCTGTAAGCTGCTTATATATCTCAATTGCCTGTGCAATCCCTGAGGCTCCAACTGGATGACCTTTTGCCTTTAATCCCCCACTTGTGTTAATTGGGATTTTTCCACCAATTTCAGTATTTCCCTCTTCAGTAAACTTTCCACTTTTGCCTTTCTCGACAAAACCCAGTTCTTCAATACATACGAGTTCAGCAATTGCAAAACAATCATGGACCTCACAAACATCAATATCTTCGGGTTTCTTTCCTGCCATACTGTATGCTCTCTCGCCTGCAATTCTCACTGCATCAAGCGAAACTATATCTCTCCTTGAATGCAGAGCAATTGTATCGGAAGCAACACCCGAGCCTATTATTTTCACAACCTTGCTCTTCATCGTCTTGACAATTTCAATAGGGGCAAGAATGATTGCCGCCGCTCCATCGGTTATTGGTGAACATTCAAGAAGCGTGAGCGGGTCTGCCACCATAACTGAATTCATAACAGCGTCCAAAGTGAATTCTCTTTGAAATTGTGCATCAGGATTTTTCGCCCCATTTTTGTGACTCTTCACCGATACGAAAGCAAGCTGCTCTCTTGTTGTACCGTATCTATCCATATGCGCACGAGCAATTAAAGCATATAATGCCGGGAAAGTTGCTCCAAAATATGCTTCATTTTCAACATCAGCTGCTGCTGCAAGAGCACTGGTAGGGTCTTCACAGTCTGTCATCTTCTCAACACCGGAAACTAAAACGGTATCGCTCAACCCTGAGGCAACCTCCATAAATCCTTGTCTTAGTGCAATTCCTCCTGATGCACAGGCTGATTCTACTCTAACAGCGGGAATATTCTTCGCTCCAAGATAGTCGGCAAGTAATGGAGCAATATGTTCCTGATTATTAAAAAGTCCACTGGACATTGAACCAACATACATAGAATCTATTTTTCTAACCTTTGCATCTTCCAATGCTTTGATTGCAGCCTCTACAAAAAGGTCTCTCAAAGATTTATCCCAGTGCTCTTTGAATCGGGTTAAGCCAACACCTAGTATGCCTACATCTCTCATATTAACCTCCATTCCACTTTCTTGATTTCCAATTTCGGAATTTCGTGTTTCATGGTCTGTGGTCTTAGGTCTTATGTCTTAGGTCTTATGTCTTTCTTTCCTATTCGTTCATTATTATCTTTTCCCTAAATTGTGCGTATTTTCCATAGTCAAGGTATATCCTTTTTTCTTCTACCATCTCTCTAACCTTTGGGGCAAGGTCTCGGACTTCGTCAATCCTTTCCGTAACCCTAAAAATGAAAGCATCGCTGCCTGCACCTGAACCAAACGATACGATTAACAAATTATCCCCTGGCTTTGATACATCTAAGGTTGCAGAAAGACCTGTTGGCGATGAACCCGAATAAGTGTTTCCCATATATGGAACAACCCATCCCGGGTCCATCTGCTCTTTTGTGAATCCCAGTTTCTTTCCAACAGTTAACGGGAATTTCCCATTCGGCATATGAAATACAGCATAGGTAAAATCCTCTGGCTTCATATTTGCCTTTTTTAGAACACCTATCCCGGCATTATAAACATGCTTAAAATACGCAGGCTCACCGGTAAATCTTCCACCATGTCTTGGATAATATGCACCCTCTCTTCTCCAGAAATCCGACGTATCGGTTGTAAAAGAATATGTCTCTATTACTTCTGCGACAATATGTTCTCTGCCGAATATATATGCAGTTCCCCCAGCAGCAGCAGTGTATTCAAGAGCATCTCCAGGAGCACCCTGGGATGTATCTGCTCCAATAGCAAGAGCGTACTTCAGTTCACCCGACTTGACTTCATTGAATGCAACCCACATCGCTTCGGTTCCTGCTTTGCAGGCAAACTCGAAATCTGCGATATGTACTTCAGGTGTAATGCCAAGTGCTTCGGCAACAATCGTGCCGGAAGGTTTAACTGCATAGGGATGAGATTCAGAACCCACATAAACCGAGCCAATATCTTTAGGGTCAATGCCTGCTCTTTTCAGAGCATTTCTCGCCGCCTCAACAGAGATTGTAATCGTATCTTCATCGGTTCCAGGAACTGTTTTCTCGTTCACTAATATACCTTTTTTAATTACTTCAGCGTCCTTACCCCATTGAGCTGCAATGTCCTCAACTCTAATTCTGTATCTTGGAACATAACTTCCGTATCCAGTAATTCCAACCATACAACCCTCCTTTTCAGCCACAGTTACTTCACGGTCAACATCAATTCAAGGTAACCCTATCCCCACCCCCAAAAACACTCTTGCCACAGATTAACACTGATTTTTTCACTATTTTCTATTTACTATTTGCTGCCTTTCTTACCACAGAGACACAGAAAAAACATATATCAAGGGTTTGAACCAATTCAACAAATCAAACCAATAGAACATTCTTTACCATCACTCGCACTTCTTAAGTATCATCGCAACAACTGTCTTATCATCACCACCCATACTCGAAAACATACCATAAGGTTTGTCCGCTCCTATGGATACCTGACAGTCTCCCATTTTACCTGTCAGCTGTTTCACAACATCCACAGCTTCACGAACTCCTGTTGCACCAGTTGGATGTCCATAACCAATTAGTCCACCTGTTGTATTAGTTGGAATTGCACCTGAGGATTTTGTATTCCCGTCTTTTACAAAATCTGCACCCTCTCCGTAATCTGCAAATCCTGCCGCTTCGATTGCCTCGACACCTGCAATGGTAAAACAATCATGCACTTCTAAAACACTTAGGTCTTTAGGTGCAATCCCCGCTCTCTGGTATGCTCTCTTTGCTGCAACCTCGCAGGTTGAAAGTTTTGTCAGGTCAGGAGGAGGAGTTGTAATATTATCCTGAACCTGTGCATAAGAAATAACTTCCGCGGCATCCTTCTTTTCAATTCCAATCTTCTTAAGTCCAACTTCTGAAGCCAAAATAAGAGCAGAACCTCCATCAGAGACCTTCGAACAATCAAAAACATTGATGTGTTCACAGAAAGTTTTGGGATTTGGCGAGGTATTCCCGGTTGCGTAAAGGTCTGAATTTGTGTTATGAAACTCCTGAGCATCAGGATTCTTTCTTGCATTTTCAATTGCATTAACATACCACTGTGTCATTCCAGCCCTTATTTTTTCCTTGCCGAATTTCTCAAAACAGGCACCTGCTCTCTTGGAAAACTGATCGGGAAAGAAATATGCATGACCCTCTTTTCTCTCTCCAGCATACCATCCTGCACCAGCAAGGATATCTGCTCCATAAACCGCTTTTACAGAATTTTGAACTTCAACACCTATAGCAAGCACAACATCAGCCAGATCAGCAAGGATTGTCTTTATGGACACAACCACAGAAAGTCCTCCTGAATCACAGGCACCTTCAACACGTACACAGGGCTTATATTGAAATGTTGGATGAACATAAGGGAAAAAACCCTCAAGATTTCCCTGTCTATTGAATCGTGCTGCCATAAAATTTCCTATCACACCTTCATCTATATTTTCTGGATTTCTAATCTGTTCAATTGCACCAAGACCCGCCGTTTTTATATAATGTTCGATTCCTGGTCTTGTTTTTTTGGGATGAAACTCTTTCCTACCTGTTCCAAGCGATACCGTATTGAAACCTGCACAGGCATATATCTTCTTCCGAAAAAATGCCATCTTGGCTCCTCCCTCTTTATAGATAGTTATTTATTGGACCATAAAGCCAATAAAAACCATTTGTCAACACCGCATTAACATCATCAGATGATTTTGCAACACCTTGTTTAACTAATCCCTCTCCTATCTCTTTTGTTGTCTGCATATACGCTCTTGCGATTCTTGAACCTAAGTTTTTGCCCTTCTTCAAATTGTCAAAATATCCTGAAATCTTGTCTTCTTTGTGGGGATCTGTGAGTAGTAACCTCCAGGGAACAAATCCTTCAGGGGTTGTTCCGATTTGGCTATCAAGGTTTTCTTTCCATCCCTCGTAACTTACATACTGTCTCTTATCGATATCGTAAACTCCAATCGGACGATTTCGCTCATACTTCAGAAAACCATCCTTCTGTGACCCGTCTACTCTCTGTCCTCCGAGAATACCTTTTTTCACAAATTTCTCAATAAGCCCACTCTTCAAATTTTCGTCCTCCAAATATTCCCTCATTACTGTCAGAATACATTGAAACACATCAATACCAACATAATCAATCAACTGAAATATGCCCATTGGTCTTAGGAGAAAATCTTGGCTGACTTTATTCAGTATATATATGGCACCAGGTATTGTATAAGTATCTTTTATTTCCTCTGCCTTTTTCAGCGCAAATAAGCCATCCCTGATAAAATGACCGTTTCCTATAAAACCAGCAATGTCATTGGACGAAACAAGTTTTTTTCTAAGTTTTTTCCCTAATTCTGCCGCAATGTTTTTAAGCTCTTCTCTGGTGCCATCTGCAGTAATCACTTCAACCAGTTTCTGGACAACCGGTGGATTATAAAAATGATAACCAATTATTCTTCCACCAAGTCCAATTTCCTTGTCAAGAATATTTATGGGTATTGAAGAGGTATTCGTAAAAAACAAAGTATCATCACTGCACAACTCTTTGATTGCTCTTAAGACTTTGATCTTGATTTCTTTGTCCTCAACGATTGCCTCAAAAACAAGTTTTGCTTCTTTTACGACTTCGAGTGAAGTTCCAAATCGCGTAACCGATAACGCATCATTTGTGAATGCCTGTATTATATCACCATTTTCAACAAGGTCTTTCCTCTCTTTATATATTTCTCTTAAGCCTACAATACTTTTTTCTGCAATCTTGGTTAACATAGTTCTCAGATAACTTTCCAATCCATTCAGAGCATTTTCATTAACATCTATCAGATTTAGTCTAAACACTTTATCTTTGTTCTCAGGCATTAGTTTAAGTTTTGCAATCTCTTGAGCAAGGAGAGCACTTATTCCACTACCCATTTTTCCCGCTGCCCCAATAACTGCAACATTAAGAAGCCTATCTTCTAAACTCATCCTACCTCCTTCTAATAATGTTTTTTTCACTTATCACTCGGCGCTGAACGTTTATCACTGCCTTTTACCAGTTGGGTTTTCTTTTCTCAAGAAAAGCGCTCAGTCCCTCCTTGGATTCGGGGTGTGAGAAACATAACCCAAATACCTCTGATTCATAGGCACTGCCTGTTTGCAAGTTTGAATCATAGCCTCTGTTTATGACCTTCTTTGCAAGTCTTACGGCAACAGTCCCCTGAGATGCAATCTTCTCCGCCAATTTCTTTACCTCGCCCATCAGTACCTCCGGTGCCAGAACATTTGTTACAAGACCAATTTCAAAAGCCTTTTTTGCATCAATGATATTTCCAGTTAGAATTAGTTCCTTTGCGATAGAGGGTCCACATATCCTTGAAAGTCTCTGAGTGCCAGCAAATCCTGGTGTTACTCCAAGTCCAACTTCCGGTTGACCAAATTTCGCCTTTTCACTTGCCCATCTTATGTCACAGCACATTGAACATTCACACCCACCACCGAGAGCAAAACCATTTACTGCTGCTATAACGGGAATTTCCAAATTCTCAAATCCGTTAAATATCCGTTGACCGAGTTGAGAGAATGTCCTTGCTTCCAGTTGGCTCATCCTCGAAAGTTCCGCAATATCCGCTCCAGCTACAAATGCTCTTCCTTCACCAGTAAGAATTACAACTCTCAAATCAGAATCTTTTTCAAGTTCAATAAGCAATGCACCAAGCTCGTGAAATGTCTCGCTGTTAAGTGCATTCAGCACATCAGGTCTATTCATTTTTACATAACCAATGTTGCCTGCTTTTTCATACAGTATATTTTTGTAAGCCACACTACCTCCTTTTCAATATTCCTTCGTCTCCTCTTCTCCCTTCAATACCCTAAGTGCACCCAGAGCCAGAGCTTTAAGTTCATCTTCTCCAGGAAATACAAGCACCTTTCCCATTTTTTCAATATATCTTTTAATCCATTTTATTAACATCTGCGAATATGCAAGACCACCAGTAAGAATAATTGCATCCAGTTCGAAATTCAGTACAGCTGCCATTGCACCTATCTCCTTGGCAATCTGGTATGCCATAGCCTTGTATACTTCCAATGCCTTCTCATCACCGTTCTCTATTCTTTTCTCGATTTCCACAGCATTATGTGTTCCAAGATAAGCAACAAGCCCTCCCTCACCTACAAGTTTCCGTTTCATTTCAAGAAGATTGTACTTCCCTGAGTAACATAACTCAACAAGCTCAACAACAGGAAGATAACCTGCTCTTGCCGGAGTGAATGGACCGCCGCTGAGACCGTGACTACAATCGATTATTCGCCCTTCTTTTACTGCAGTTATCGATGTTCCACCTCCGAGATGGGCAATTACGAATGCAGTTTCCACGTATTTCTTTTTTAGTTTCTTCGCAGCAAACCTTGCCATTGCATGAACATTTAGTGCATGCACAATACTTGTTCGCGGGAGTTCCGGTAAACCAGAATATCGAGCAAGTGGATTCAGTTCATCAACAGAAGGGGGGTCAACAACAAAAGAGTGAACATTGAACTCCCATGCAATTCCAAAAGCAAGTATGCAGCCAAGATTAGAGGCATGTTCACCATACTTTGCTATACGCGCATCTTGAATCATATTTTGATTTACCCTGTATGTTCCACCCTCAAGTGGCTTAAAAAGACCTCCACGAGCAACAACCGCACTAATGGTGCTTTTCTGAATCTTATGTCTTTCCAATAACTCGAGAATGAGATTTTTTCTGAAACCATATTGGTCCCAGATTCTCTCGAACTTCTGTAATTCAAACGGAAAATGTTCAATACTTTCAGAAAAGTTTTGCTTTTCGTTTTGATACAATGCAACCTTCGTGGAGGTTGAACCAGGATTTATGACAAGGATTTCATATTTTTTGTTCTCCTTGAGATGACTCATCAGTGCCTCTGTATTCTTTTTACCTTGGCAATCTTCTCAATTCTATCCTCTGCAATTCTAACAGCTGCTTTGTAAGGGGTAATCTTTTCCTTTTTGGCAAGTTCGAATATTCTCCCCATTATGTTGTACACTTTTTTCGCAGATTCGAATCTACTTGACCTTGACATTGCCATTGACTGCATCGCTGCAACAACGAGTTCTCCTCCCCCAATGGCAAAATCAGGTGCAAAGAGAATTCCCTTCTTGTCAAGTTCATAGACAAGTTCTATCTCCTTAAGAATACAATTAGCAGAACCTGCAACAATCTTGCATTTTAACCTATCGATATTTTTATTGGTAATAACACCACTTACAGCACAAGGTGAGAAAAAATCGCATTTCACATTAAAAATATCCCTTGGCTTCACAGATTCAATTTCAGGATATTTATCCTGGATTCTTTTAATTGCATCATAATTGATATCCGTTATAACAATGTGCGCTTCCTCTTTCACCAAATAATCAATTAGATTAGAACCAACACCGCCAACTCCCTGAATTGCAAAAACCTTCCTCTTCAGTGAATCAACTCCATATAATGCATTGTTACAAGCCTTCATACCCCAGTATAAACCATATGCAGTTAACTGAGCTGAATCAAGGACATGTCCGTCCTGGTCCCTGATCACGAGCAAAAATTCGGTTTCCCGTGCAATCTGCCCCATATCATCCTCATCTGTTCCAAGGTCTGCATATGCAATGAACCTTCCTCCAAGACCATGTATAAATCTTCCAAAAGCCCTCAAATATGCTTCGTTTTTGTCTTCGATTTTTCCCCATAACACAGCCTTTCCACCGCCAAAATCCGCACCCGAAATGGCTCCCATATATGTCATACTTATGGAAAGCCGTAGTGCATCGTGAAGCGCTGTTTTTTCATCAGGATATGACCAGAATCTCACACCACCAAGGGCAGGTCCGAGTGTTGTATCATGAATTGCAATGATTCCCCGCAGTTGTGTTTCCTTATCAGAAAGAAATAGGATTTCCTCATGTTCAGATGTCTCCATAAGTTCAAAAATATTCTTTTTCTCCATTATACCTCCCGCGGGATAAATACTGGCTTTCCCCGCTCCGAAACTATTCTCCCTGAAGTAAATTTCGGGTCATGTTCAAAAAACGAAACCCATCCTCTTTCTATGGAAAGTTCAATATACTTTTTTTTCTCCCTCATTAATTCAACTGGGAAAAGGTCATAACCCATAATGTATGGAATCTTAAGATGCGAAGTCGTAGGCATAAGGTCAGCCCAGTAAATTCCGCCTTCTCCTCCATCCTCAATAATTACTATCTGATGCCCTTCAGTATGCCCGCCCGTGTGAATACATTTTATTCCAGGAAATATTTCCACTTCTCCATCTATCAATTCCAGCAGGTTATGCGTTTCAATGGGCACAAAGTTGTCTCTCAGATAACTGGCTTTTGAGCGTGGGTTTGGATTCATTGCAACTTCCCATTCCTTTTTCTGAATTATGTATTTTGCATTCGGAAATTTGCCAACCACTTCACCTTCCTTTGAATGGTAAGTATTCCCTCCGCTATGATCGAAATGCAGATGGGTAATAATTACTCTATCAATATCGGATGTTTTAACTCCATATTTTTCCAAAGAGTCTTCTAAGGTTTCTGACCTTTCAATACCATATATACTTTTCAATTTTTCATCAAATTTGTCACCTATTCCTGTATCAATCAGTATATTCATTCCCGGGGCTTTTATGAGTAGAGGATGAAGCCCAAGAAGTATGCGATTATTTTCATCACTGGGATTACTCTTCTGCCAGAAAACTTTTGGAACAACACCAAACATTGCTCCACCGTCCAACCAGAAGTTGCCATCAGAAAGAGGAATGCACTCGAATTTCCCTATTCTTATTATATTTTTCATAGTCTAGAAATATATCACAACTCATTATTCTTGTCAAGAGTTTTAAGAAAACTTTGTGAAATTTTTATCAAATGAAAAGGACAGGGACAGGTCCCTATGAACTTATATCTTTTCCATTGGGACCTGTCCCTTAAAACATTCGGGATTTGGAAATCCCTCTTACATCTTACTTAACTACAATCATCTTTCGAGTAAATTCCTTGCCTCCCGCTATAAGTCGATAGAAGTATATCCCACTTGTATATCTCTTTGTATTTAAGTGTATGCTGTAGTATCCTGGTTCCGATCTTCCATTCAGTAAGACATCAACAAGTCGTCCACTCACATCGTATATCCGCAGACTGACATCGCTCTTTTTTGGAATCTGGTAGTTAATTGTTGCAGAGTTTCTGACAGGATTTGGATAACTTGAGATATTGAAAATTGTGGGAATATTCGTCATACTTGGCTCTTCTTCCACTCCAACTGGAGGATATTTCGTGGCTGCGGTATCATAATTCACCTGCACATCACCAAGATTCTCGCCGCCGAGTATTACAACGGCAAATGTTGCAGTATCTCCAGGACTCAAGTCAAATGGACCTGCTGCCACACACATACTCCAGTCAGAATCAGGAGATGGGTTGTGATTGCTGATAGAACCATTCAGGAACTGTATCTTGTCTGAGTCCAGGACATAGGAGCTGTTCCATACATACTGTGGATTGTAAACAAGCGTCACATTAGAAGCAGTTGATGGATCAAGTAGTCCTAAACCTACGTACTTGGTGCCTGTGCCGTACATATATGCCAGGTTTCTCGTCATATCAACTCCACCAAAGTCATTGTAAGCATCTCCTACATCCCAATCCATAAACTGTCCGCAGTATACGCCATTGACACTACTGCTTCCTTTATTCACAACGGTATACCTCACTATGATAAAATCATCGTAAGGGTCATTCGCCCATGCCCAGGAATCCTGTGTTACCGTTATATCCTTTGGAGCGGACATACCTGCATCACCATACATTGCCCAACCATCCTGGTCTGAATAAAAGGTTCCACCCATTCTTACCTGACCGTCCGGATTGGAAGTTACCTGCCAATCAGGACTCCCTTCAGCACTATAATCTGTATTTACAACATAACTTGCTGAATTACCCACCCATAGAGAACCTATAAATAGATGCTGATTACCTGGATTTGGATAATGAAAACCGCTTCCCTGAGACTGGTCATCTGCCATAAAACCACAGGACGCATGGTCGGTTACTGTATAGATAACATTTCCTACATCATGGTCTGCATACGGAACACCCGGTAATCCTATCATCAGGTCGAATGATGTCGTATCGGTAAATCCTCCACCAGCAGCAATGGTGAGCAAGAAGTGTGAAATATGTCCCTGCGGTGTTGAAGCATTTGCCGTTACATTGTAGGGGCTCGAGGTGTTTGTCACAGAATCACCCACAACGATATTTCCATATGAACCTGAATTATCGTTTATTGTAATGTAGGTATCGGAAGTCGAAAGTGTTGCAGTAACACTTGATGCGTCTTGGTGCCCTTCGTTGCAAAGAGTTACCAACAGGTCTGCAGTTTCACCCGGATCAAGAACACCATTCGGATGAGAACCTCCCGCATCATCGACAATGTGCCCCGCATACACAAGGTCCGGAGCGTAGACCGGAATAACTGGATGTGAAACCCAGGTTGAACCCGCCTGGTCAGTAACACTCAGGTCAAATTGAATGTTATGCATATCCGGACAATCTGATGCAACTGCAAATATATAATCTGGTGCTCCAACTGCCGAATCTCCTGCAGCCACGCTGCCAAAAAATGAACTGTCCTGTGTAACATTTGTATATGAATCGGATGTTGAAAAAAGTCCGTAGACATTAATGGCACTTTGTGAACCGGAATTAATAACCCATGTAGGAAGATCTATTGTTTCACCAGGATTGACCTCACCATTGCCATTACCGCCACCTACATCGTCAATCGTGGACTTTAGATACACTACATATGCGCTGCTACCTGAGGTAACCGGAACATATGCTTCGTAACGATAGTAGTTTGCCTTTGTTATCGTTACAAGCATTGTATCCGGAGGACTCTGTGCTGGTATAGTGATATTCACAGGACTACCTGTGCCTTTGGCAACACCTATGATTTCCCCATTGACGGTTAATGCTATCACTGAATTATTATTGGCTGTTATTGTAAAGTAAGTCTGTCCTGTTGGTAATGTGGGTGCATGGTTCACAGTCAGATTCTGGGGTATTTCCGAATAGAGAGTGGTGAATGCATCACCGAAAGTATGGAAAAGTTGAAATGTTGTAACCTTGTAATTCATCCCCAAACCAGCTGAATCCGGAAAGTCAGATGCATATAAGTAGTACTTCGCAGAGGTCATACCCTGACAGGGCCTAAGATTGTCCTCTCCTGGCATATCAAATGTAGGATAACCCGGGTCAAACTGAGACCACATTCCATCATACAATCCCCAGATATAAGTGTCGTTCACAAAGGAATAGGAAACCTCACTTGGCGCATTACAGCCTAATGCACCATGAGTAATCCGTTGGAACTTTTCACAGAAGACCTCACTTGAATTTTGATATTTACCGGTCAAGCAGTTGATAGAAAAAACAAAGGGAAACATATCATTGGTCAAACCATCAAGGTTACTCATATTATATGCAGGTTCACCCCACCCTGTTGTTGCTCCATGGTCTCGATGCTGGACAATAAAGCAACCAGAATTTATTGCAGCGGTAATCCCGGCAGCCGTTCCACTGTTCCACCAGCTCTGGTCATGCTGATTGAGTGTGTCTGGTAACCAACCAACATTGTACCAGTAGCGTGTTACATACATCGTTCCTTGACGAGTGGAATAAGGACCACCAACAGCTGGATAACCCGAATAAATCTTGTACTGCCTGTTTGGATTCTTACCCAGACCACTGATAAAGAAGTTACGCACTACCTCCGAGGATAACTGAAACCAACGAACGAGTTGAACACCGCAAGCAACCAGAGGCTCATCATAGAAATTTGCAGCCGTATATGGATTGCGTTCATAACTCAAGAACTTATTTACCATAATATTCAACTGAGACTCGGTCTGGGCACATATTCTTGCATGGTGCATATCAGGAAGACTATCACCATTTGCATCCGCATACTTGTTATCCGATGCATAACCATCAACAATTGGTGATGTAACACCATATACCTTACCCGAAGATGGAAAATCAGAAAGTATTAAAAATGCTACTGGTGCAGGATTCCATGTATTATAGGCATTATCCAGGAAATTCTCAATGGCTGCTGCGCTGCTGCCTCCAATTTCGGATAATGTAAAAACATCGCAGGATATACCCTGAAGTTTACGCCATACTTTGATTGTATCTCCCCATGCTTCAAAGATGGCATCATCGGGAACAATGATAATATACTCAAATCCAGCCTTCGCATTCATCCTTTCAGGTGAATAAAAATCTATCTTCGGCAGAGCATTGTAGTTCAGGAGATTACCCTGAAGAACCGGCTCCCAGAAACGACTTCTCAATCTATCTTCTCCAAAATAACCGTTACCGCCAACAAAATCTATACGCACACGAATATCCTTGTAAATTACTAAATCCTTGGTCACTGGATTATACTGAAATGGTAATACTCCAACCAATACAACATCTACACCGCGCATTTTCTTGAGCCCGGATAACTTTACTGGCATCTCCGGATAATAAGCATTCTTACTATATATGCTCATATTCTTCTCGTAGCGCAATGGAGTATCATCATCATCACGAGGAATATTCGGCGCAGGTGCAACTTCTACATTGTGGTAAATCTCTGTCCGTGAACTAAGTATCGTTAGTTTAGCCCTCGCACCCTGAGGAACGGCAACATATCGTGATGCACCACCTAAATTAGGAACTCCAGGAGCCGGAACAAAAACCGCCGGTACACCAAATGACTTCATCATAACACCGTCTATCTCTTTCTCCTCAATTACCATCTGATGCATACTGAAAATAAGCTCAATTCCGCTGTTTGACTCAGTGACGATATTGAACAATGGGTTCTGTCCCCAACTTCCATTGAAGTCCACTGTTTCTCCGACGAGAAAACTCAACGGAAGAAACAACAACATCGCAATGAAGAATAATCTCTTCATCTTAACACCTCCTTTTTGAGTATTTATGGTTAAAAACCATCACCTCCTTTTCTTTGAATCATTTTTTATTATACACAATATGCCATTGGTTTGTTAAGTAAAAAAACTGCATTTCAACAGGCGAGGCTTCCAGCCTCGTGGTAAGTGAGGCAAGATGCCTCACCTGTTGTTTATTTTCGCAGGCTAAAGCCTGCGGCTACCTTACCTAACTACAAGCATCTTCTTTGTGAATGTCTTTCCTCCCGCTGTAAGACGATAGAAATAGACTCCACTCGCATAGCCTTTCGTATCCAATCTCTCGTTGTGATATCCCGCTTCTTCTACTCTGTCTATCATTACTTCCACTAACCTGCCGCTCACGTCATATACTCTGAGATTCACTTTCCCCTTCACTGGTAACTGATAACTGATAACCGTTGACTGTTTACTCGGATTGGGATAACTCTGGCTTAATCCATAAACCTTTGGTAAACTCGAGCTGTTAACCGGCTCCTCCTCTACTCCCACAAATATACCAAAGAAATGCATTATCGAATCCGCCAAAGCCTCCTTCGTGCTCGGTGGACTGCCATCTACAAGTCCTCCAAACTCCCACGATACTCCCACCGTCCTGTATGTACCAGCATCATTCGCTACTCCACAATCATACGCAGGTGATGAATTCTCAAATATCAAAAATCCACTGCCTGTTGCACTTATATGGTCTATCCAGTTGTTCTCTCCAGAATATGAAAAATTCATTCCCGTCGTGAATGTCCCACTCTGTCCCTGCACAGTCGCTAAATCACTACTACCATCACTCGTCGGATTGATCCCAAAGAGCGGACCAAAATCATACCCACTGTTATACTGAGGGTCGAAATACCAGACATCTCCACCTTCCAAATACATCCTGCCTCCACCATTCACAAAATTCACCAGTGCGGTAGCCTCGGGACTGCCATCCGTTATGACATTATTATTTGAATAGACACCAACACATACAAATACTGCCATATAATCATTCAGTTGAGTTAGAGGTAACGCAGTGTTATAATCTCCGGAGAACCCACATGCCTGCAGTGCTGCATCAATTGCAGGTCCACTGGATGTATTCGGGTCAAAATCCCAGACAAAATAGTGCATTCTTCCAACAACAGCACTAAATTGAAGTGTGTCGCAGTAAACACCACTTGTCAACTCAAGATAAAAAGTTACTGAATATCCAGTAGGTGTTGCTGCATCTGCATGCACCATAAACGGGTCTGCCGAATTATCTCCTGTGCCACCGGAAACGATATCTCCAAATGTGCCGTTAGGGTCAGGAACCGTGATATATGACGATGACTCATATAGATAACCGGTTACCGATGCAGCATCCGCACTGCCACCATTCTTCAGTGTAACAACCACATCCGCAGTCTCATCAGGGTCAAGATGACCATTTCCAGAACCATCGATAACTACATCTTCAAGCGTTAAAACAGGAGCGTGAACGGTAACGGATGGATATGATACCCAGATGGAATCAACTGAATCGTGAATATTCATATCAAATGTGGCAGCGTAGTTATCCGGACAATCATTACCTATGGAGAAAGTGTAAGGAATGGAACCAAGTGCCGAATCCCCCGCATATATGTTCCCATACCAGCTGGAATCAACTGATATGTTTATATACGGATCACTCAGGGAAAGCAAAGCAAAAACTCCATTCGCTGTTTGGTTACCAAAATTCTGGACCCAGATACCCCAATCGATCGTTTCACCTGGATTTGGTATTCCATCCCCGTTTCCACCACCCACATCATTGATTGACGATTTTAAGTAACCAACATAAGGTCCATTTGGTGGAATAATGTTCACATCAGCCTCATATCTGTAGTAATTTGCCTTTGTAACTGTAACTTTCATCGTTCCTGGTCCCTGAGATGGAATACTTATATTCACAGGACTACCTGTGCCTTCGGCAACACCTATGATTTCCCCATTGGCGGTCAATGCAATGATACTCGAATCGTTTGCCGTGACAGTAAAAGATGTTTGGCCGACAAGCAGAACAGATGAGTGAGATACTGTCAGGTTCTGAGGAATTTCCGAATACATAGTTACGAATGCGTCAGTGAGGTGATGAAAAAGATGGTATGTGTAAACCCTATAGGGTCCAACACCAGGTACGGAATCAGGGAACCACGCAGCTTCAAGGTAATACTTTCCACTTGTCATTGCCATACATGGCCTTAAGTTGTCATAACCTGTCATATCAGCGTCAGGATAGTTTGTATCAAACTGCGGCCACATCGAATCGTACAAGCCCCAGATATATGTGTCATTGACAAAAGAGTATGACACTTGAGTAGCAGCGTTCACTCCCAATGCTCCGTATTGTATCCTGTGAAATTTCTCCGAAAAAACCTCGCTCGAATAATTGTATTCACCTGTAAGACAGTTGATTGAGAAAACAAATGGAAACATTGTATTGTTCAAACCGTTTAGATCCGTTGATGTGTAACTTGGTTCACTCCATCCATTGGTTGCTCCGTGGTCCCGATGCTGAACAAGAAATGCTCCTGAATTAATCGCAGCGTTTATACCTGCTGCACTCCCGCTATTCCACCAGGAATAATCGTAAGGATTTGTTGTGCTGGGCAACCAACCCATATTATACCAGTATTGAACCACAGGAGTACTACCCTGCCTCGTCGACCAGGGTCCACCCACATAAGGATTCCCTGAACCCACTTTGTACTCCCTCGCAGGATTCCTGCCAAGAGCATTAATCAAGAAATGCCTGACTGTCTCCGAACATAGTTGAAACCATCTGTCGTCCTGCCAGCCACAGGCAACGAGCGGATTATCATAGAAGTTTGCTGCGGTATAAGGACTACGCTCATAATTCAGGAACTTATTCACCATTATAGTGAGTTGCGAGTTGTTCTGTGCTGTTATCCTTGCATGATGCATATCAGGTAAGTCATCCCCATCAACATCTGCATAGATATTGTCCGACACACAGTAACTATTCCACATAGGAGAGGTTATGCCGTACACCTTTCCACTCGAGGGATAATCGGATAGCAGAAGAAAAGCCACAGGTGCAGGATTCCAGGTATTATATGCATCGTTAAGGAAGTTTTCTATGGCAGCGGAACTCGTCCCCCCCACTTCCGTTAATGTAAACACATCACAGGATATACCCTGCAGTTTACGCCATACTTTGATAGTATCTCCCCATGCTTCAAAAATGGCATCATCGGGGACGATGATAATATACTCAAATCCCGCCTTCGCATTCATCCTTTCAGGTGAATAAAAGTCTATCTTCGGCAGCGTTTCATAATTTAGCAGATTCTCCTGAAGCACAGGCTCCCAGAAACGACTCCTTAGCCTATCTTCTCCAAAATGGCCATTTCCACCGACGAAATCTATCCTTAACCTTATATCCTTATAGACTATCAAGTCCTTTGCGACTGGATTGTATTGGAAGGGTATGACACCAACCTTGACAACATCTACTCCCCTCATCATCTTATTCCTGGATAAACGCACGGGTGACTGGGGCCAATATGCATCTTTGCCATAGATATGCATATCCTTTTCGTATCTCAAGGGTTTATCTTCTGGCTCGGCAGGTATGTTAGGAGATGGAGCAACCTCAATATTGTGTAGTATTTCTGTACGCGAATCCAAAATAGTTACCTTTGCCTGCGCACCCTGCGGAATAGCTACATACCGATTCGCACCCGCAAGGTTAGGGGTTCCTTCTTCTGCAATAAAAACCGCTGGAACACCAAAAGACTTCATTGTTACACCGTCTATTTCCTTCTCCTCAACCACCATCTGGTGCATACTAAAAACAAGTTCAATGCTGTTGTTTGATTCGAACACCACATTATAGAGTGAATTTTGCCCCCAATTACCATAGAAGTCAACCGTCTCTCCAAGGAGCAGCACACACGGAAACAAAACCAGCAAGCCAATTAAGAATACCTTCCTCATCTTAACACCTCCTTTTGTTCTGTAGGGACGGGTCCCACTGAAATTATATTGCTTCCATAGGGACCTGTCCCTTAATCTACTTAATCTACTTAACTACCAACATCTTCCGCGTAAAGGTCTTGCCTCCTGCCGAGAGTCTGTAGAAGTATACTCCACTCGCATAGCCTTTCGTATCCAATCTCTCGTTGTGATATCCCGCTTCTTCTACTCTGTCTATCATTACTTCCACTAACCTGCCGCTCACGTCATATACTCTGAGATTCACTTTCCCCTTCACTGGTAACTGATAACTGATAACCGTTGACTGTTTACTCGGATTGGGATAACTCTGGCTTAATCCATAAACCTTTGGTAAACTCGAGCTGTTAACCGGCTCCTCCTCTACTCCCACAAATATACCAAAGAAATGCATTATCGAATCCGCCAAAGCCTCCTTCGTGCTCGGTGGACTGCCATCTACAAGTCCTCCAAACTCCCACGATACTCCCACCGTCCTGTATGTACCAGCATCATTCGCTACTCCACAATCATACGCAGGTGATGAATTCTCAAATATCAAAAATCCACTGCCTGTTGCACTTATATGGTCTATCCAGTTGTTCTCTCCAGAATATGAAAAATTCATTCCCGTCGTGAATGTCCCACTCTGTCCCTGCACAGTCGCTAAATCACTACTACCATCACTCGTCGGATTGATCCCAAAGAGCGGACCAAAATCATACCCACTGTTATACTGAGGGTCGAAATACCAGACATCTCCACCTTCCAAATACATCCTGCCTCCACCATTCACAAAATTCACCAGTGCGGTAGCCTCGGGACTGCCATCCGTTATGACATTATTATTTGAATAGACACCAACACAGACAAATACTGCAAGATAATCATTCAGGTCGGCTATAGGAAGAGATGTGTTATAATCTCCGGAAAATCCACATACCTGTAATGCTGCATCAATCGCAGGTCCACTGGATGTATTCGGGTCAAAATCCCAGACAAAATAATGTTTTGCTCCAACAACAGTGCTAAACTGCAATGTGTCACAGTAAATACCACTTGTCACTTCGAGATAAAAATCAACATTTTCACCGATTGGCGTTCCTGCATCCGCATGCACCATAAACGGGTCTGCAGAATTATCTCCTGTACCACCGGAAACGATATCTCCAAATGTACCGTTAGGATCAGTTACAGTTATGTATGGAGAACTCTCAAACAGATAACCCGTTACCGATGCAGCATCCGCTCCACCATTATTCCTCAATGTAACTACTATATCGGTGGTTTCACCCGGATCTAATCTTCCATTTCCAGAACCATCGATAACAAAATCATCCACTATTAAAACAGGAGCATAAACGGTAATAGCCGGATTAGAAACCCAGATACTGTCACTGATATCATGGGCAGCAAGGTCAAATGTTGCAGTGTGACCATCCGGACAGTTATTTGCTATAGAGAATGTATATGGAATAGAACCAAGTGCCGAATCCCCAGCTGCTATGTTCCCATACCAGCTGGAATCAACCGAAATGTTTATGTATGGGTCCGACAGAGATAAAAGTGCATATACACCATTGGCAGTGGCATTTCCGAAATTCTCAACCCAAACTTCCCAATCGATGGTTTCACCAGGATTTGCTATCCCATCACCATTGCCTCCTCCAATATCATCAATAGTTGATTTCAAGTACCCAACATAAGGACCATTGGAAAGCGCAAGTATGACACCATAATATGGTTCCAGGTTATATCCCGTAACGGTAATGAATACAGAATCACCTCCGATTGTGTTTACAGGCAGGATTGCATTTCCGCCAACAGTATAAGCGGTTACAAGTGAACCCGATGACTTCACAATTGCTGCAACAAGTGCACTATCAACAGGACTACCGCTTACGGTCACATTTACCGGTATACTGTATGGACCAACTGGTATTACAGCAGGATGTGTAACAGTAAGGTGCTGAGGGACTTCAGTCCATATCATCATCGATGGGTCTCCAAAACAATTGTACTCTTCATAATAATACTGTTCCATCGAACCAGCTAAATAAACATGATAAAGCCCCGCATCCTGCATTCCAGCAAGCCAGGTTATATTATTGACAAAAAATTCATAGAACATACCTCTTTCAAGTGTATCATCCTCAGTCCAATAACTGTATGTCGATGCTCCCCAAAAACTGATTGCTCCTTTTCCTGCAACCCTCACCCAGGTTTCCCCAAAACATTCTGTTGAATACCCAAAATCACCTGTAAGACAGGCGTGGCTGGATACCATAGGATACATATCAAGGTTGGAAAGACTTTGAACATCCGACTGGCTAAAAGGAGGTCCATCAGCCCAGCTTGTTTCGGAACCATGACCGGAATAGATTGCAAGAGAACGACCATCATTTATTGCATCCTTCGTATCCTGCGTTGTTGCACCATAGTAGGTCCACAAACTGTCGCAGGTATAACCATCAGGCCCGAGGTACGTATGAATAACAAACCTGTGAGTTCCTTCCGAGATATTGTGATTATCACTAGACGCCATAAAAACCGCTTTTTTGAGCCAATCCGTTCCATTCGTCCAATTTGCGTGCTCATAGTCCAGCACCTTACCCACCTCGACATCAACCTGAGTCCCGGTTTCAGCAGAAAACCTCCCAAGCCATAAATCCGGAATATAGTCAGAACCTGAAATAGCTGCATAGTAGAGATCGGTTACAGAGCCAGTCTGAGTTCCGGTAAACGCTGGAATCTGAGGCTCATCCCCCACAAGTAAAACAAACTGAGGTGGAATTGCCCAGTTGTTATACGCATCCTGAATATACGATTGAATGTTCGTTGTAGTTGGTCCACCCGGAATATTCGATGTCTTTGTAACTGTTACAAAGTAACCTTTTTGCTTTTTCCAGTTCGCAAAAGGGGTAATATTGCTTTCAAAACCATCATATACTATGATAAGATAACCAATGGGAGTTGGTGGATAGTCAACCATTGATTCAAGAGCACCATAATTCAATATGTTCCCTTTAATAAATTCCTCGAATTGTGGGTTGCTAAATCTTCTTAATCTCTGAAGTGAATATCCAATGTCAGGATGTTTGAAGGAAACTTCAAATTCTACGTGTGTCCTTACTCTTACTTCTCCTGTTTTGGGGTTATAAATTACAGGATTGATTTGCAGGACAAAAAGCCTGTGTTCCCTTGCAATACCAGCCTCTCTCACGGTAACAACCTCTTCCGGAGAGAATTTATCTGTCTCATAAAACGCCTTATCATAATTGAACTTTGCCTGCTCTATTGCTCCGGAAACTTTCAGAATAGGTGCCTGCATGGGATATACAGGCTTCTGCACAAATGCACTTTCCTCGCTTATATCTTTAATCCTAATCACAGGGTCTGCTCCGAACGGAACTTCGATAAATGTCCTATAACATGGAAGCTGTGGATTTCCTATCTTACCAGTAGAGCGAGCGCCAGGAAAACTTAATGATGTGAATTCACCATCTTTTGTATTCCGAATCTTTGATTCAATGTCAGTAATGGATAAACTCATTTCCATTCCACTAACAGTCGAAGAAACTATGCTAATCTTAGGACTTTCTACGTTACCCGTTTTCAAAACACTTTCACCATTCAAGGTACAAAATGCTGAAAAACCAAAGAAAAACATCATTAAGATAACGACGAAAACATTCGAATTTTTCATTCCAACCTCCTTATAAAACGGTTAATGTTATAGTTCTTATATTATTGCAGCGTAAACTGTTATACAATAGGGTAGGTTTTGCATCAATCAGGTCCTCAATATAATGCCCGATTTTCTTTTTGGGTTTTGTGTTTTTTACAATCATAAACACATAGAACTATTATGACCTCAGCCGGCTTTAACTCCGTTGAGGTCATTTGTTTTGCAGCTCGGCTGCAATTCTACGACAAAAATATGCAAACAGCTTTTTCATTTGGCTGGGGAGCAGGGATTCGAACCCCAATAACGAGATCCAGAGCCTCGCGTCTTGCCATTAGACGACTCCCCAATTGCACATCCCAAAATAGCGCTATGGGGATTCGAACCCCAGTCTCCTGGCTGAGAACCAGATGTCCTGACCGGACTAGACGATAGCGCCCTTTCATTTTCTACAGAAGTTTAATATATTTTATTGCTTTTGTCAAGCGTTTTGTTACAATATTTTTTCCAAGAATTTCAAGCAGTTCAAAAATCCCTGGGCCAACTGTCATACCTGATACAGCCAATCTAACAGGATGAATAAGTTTTGCCGGTTTGATTTTTAGCTTCTCCGAAAGACTGCGGAAAATGATTTCAAGGTGTTCTTTTGAAAAATCATCATTGTTGACAAGGGTATTGAGCAATTCTTCAAGGAAATTTGATGTTTCTTTCTGAAAATGCTTCTTCACACCTTTCTCCTCATACACATTAACATCTTCGAAGAAGTATGAACCATATTTCACAAAGTCCGTTAACTTCCGCATTCTTTTTTTTAATGCATCGACAAAACGAGCAACATAATCCATTCTAAGTTCTATCGTGTCCTGTTTCAGCCATTCTTTATCGAGCAAGAACGGTATAACTCTCTCCACCAGCTTGTCATTCTTCATTTCGTTTATGTAAACTCCATTCATCCATTCAAGCTTTTCAATATCAAAGACCGCTGCTGTCTTATTGATTCTCTTCAAACTAAAATGCTGAATAGTCTCTTGTCTTGACATTATTTCCCTATCTTCCCCTGGAGACCAACCAAGAAGCGCAAGAAAATTAAATAAAGCTTCTGGAAGAAAACCATCCTCCCTATATTGCGTTACAGAAACAGCCCCATGCCTTTTGGATAATTTGCTTCGGTCTTTGCCAAGAATCAGTGGCAGATGAGCAAATTGCGGATGATTGAGCCCAAGCGCCATATACAGCAATATCTGTTTTGGCGTATTTGAAATATGGTCTTCACCTCTCATAGTATGAGTTATACCCATTTCATAATCATCCACGACTACGGCGAGATTATAAGTAGCTCTACCGTCTGATTTCAATATGACAAAATCTTCTATATCTCTATTATTCTTTTTTATGTTTCCGCGTATTACATCATTGAATGTGGTTTCTCCCTCTGGAACAAGGAATCTCAGAGCCTTCTTCCTACCTTCCTTTTCATATCGTTCCTTTTCTTCACTGCTCAAATTTAAACACCTTCTGTCATATCTTAAGTCTTTCTTTTCATTTCTTGCTTTTTCCCTTCTTACTACAAGTTCTTCTGGAGTACAGTAGCAAAAGTAAGCCTTCTGCTCGCTAACAAGTTTCTCTGCGTATTTTCTGTAAATCTCCAATCTATTTGACTGAAAAATCGGACCTTCATCCCAATCAATTCCAAGCCAGGATAATCCGTCTATGACGGATTTTACCATTTCTTTGCTCGAGCGAGCAACATCGGTATCTTCAATGCGAAGAATAAACTTGCCCTTTCTGTTCCTTGCAAAGAGCCAATTGTAAAGCGCAGTCCTTGCTGTTCCAAGATGAAGATATCCCGTGGGACTTGGAGCAATCCTTACCCTTACTTCAACACCATCCCCAACCTGTCTGTCTTCCCGGTTATTCGTCATTAGCCATCAGTCATTGGTTATCAGTTATTAGTCATCAGTCATTAGTCATTAGGTCTTAAGTCTGCTTTCACTTTTAACTTTATCTTTGCAGTTTCTCCGATACTCCGTTTCTCCACTTCTCCATTTCGCTCCTCACTCTTCGCTCTTCTCCTTTTCTGGCGGAGGGGTAGGGATTCGAACCCTAGGTGGAGTTTTGTCCCCACAACCGCTTAGCAGGCGGCTGCCTTCAGCCAACTCGGCCACCCCTCCAGTACTGCAACAATCAGTTAAAACCACTCCTTTTCTTCAGCAATTTGCTGCCTTTTCTGGCGGAGGGCGAGGGATTCGAACCCCCAAGGGCGTGAGCCCGGCGGATTTCAAATCCGCTGCCTTACCTGTTAGGACTAGCCCTCCCAGTTTAACCACTTTATATTAGAAACCCTTTATTGTCAATATATTTCTTATTGCAAACCATTCAGGAAAATTTAAACTTTACTTCAGTAAAGAGCTTAACGCAAATATCCACAACGTCTGGTTCGTATAAGACAGCCTTATTCATAAGTATTTCACTCAATGCTTTATCAACACCAAGAGCAGGGCGGTAAGGTCTGTTAGATGACATGGCTTCGACAACATCTGCTACACCCAGTATTTTTGCTTCAAGGGAAATTTCATCGCTTTTCAAACCAGAAGGATACCCGGATCCATTCAACCTTTCGTGATGCTGCAACACTACTTCTGAAATTTTCCAGGGAAAATCAATTCCTTGCAGTATTTCATAGCCGATTCTTGGATGATTTTGGATAAGTTCAAACTCAAATCTCCCAAGTTTACCAGGCTTGCTTAAAATCTCAACAGGTATACTTATCTTTCCAATATCGTGCAGTAGTGCAGCAATGCGCATCCCTTCAATTCTGTGAGTTGGAAAATTCATTGCTTTTGAGATAGCACAAGCAAGTTCTGAAACACGTTGTTGATGACCCGATGTATAAGGATCTTTTGCCTCAACAACATTAGCAACTACCTGCACAGTCCCATTAAGTGTTTTTTTCAATCGTACGAAACTATCCTTCAAATCCTCCTCCACCTCTTTGCGTTTTGTAATCTCATCTTTGAGCAGTCTGTTCGTTGTTGAAAGCCAAATGGTTCTTTTTTTTACGGTTTCTTCCAACTCATTATGTGCCTTCTTGAGTTCTTTCTCAAACTTTTTACGTGCGCAAATATCGGTAAATACTGCAACAGTCCCTATATAGCTTCCAGCGTCGTCTTTGAGCAAAGAAGCTGATACCAGAACATCAACTTTTTTTTCATTATTACCCCTAAGTTGGCTTTCAAAAGTGCCTTTTATGTTTATCTTTTTTGTTACTGTTTCATCCCGCAGACTTTCAAATTCCGAAGTGCTAATAAAGTGGTCGAGACTCATTGCTAATAATTCATCTTCGAGATAACCTACCATCTTCGAAAATGCCGGATTCACAAACGACAATTTTCCCAGAGTATCAACTATAATGATTCCGACCTGCGCTACATTTGTCACAATCCTGTAACGCTCTCTGCTCTTATACAGAACTTTTTCTGCTTGGTCACGTTCCGTGATGATTCCTGCAAAGGCTTTGTTTGCCATAATACGATATCTTTTCTCAAAATCCTGAAGTTTTTCCTTCAATTTCGCACATGTTTCATCTCTTGATTTTAACTCCAAAAGCAGCTCTTGAATCTTTAAGGAGTTATCAATATCTCTTTTATCGGCATTCATTTTTTATATGCGCTTGTGTATATGAATCATTTTTTCAGTTTACAGAAACAATAAGCTTTTGCCATAACATTAGCCCTTCAAAATGTATTTGTTTATTGTAGCATTTCCTTTAGTTCTTCTTCTTCTATAACCTTCAGTCCAAGGTTTTTTGCTTTTTCTAATTTTGAACCAGGATTTTCTCCACAAATAACATAATCAGTTTTCTTACTTACCGCTGATGTAACATTTCCGCCAAGCGATTCAATCTTCTCTTTTGCTTCCTCTCTTGAAAAGGCTTTCAGTGCTCCAGTAAGAACAAATGTTTTTCCCGCAAGTGTTGTATGCTTCTCCACCCTCAATGCCTGCATACTTATACCTTTATTCTTTAGCTCTTCTATGAGTTTTATGTTTTCTCTGTTTCTGAAGAAATTAACAATACTTTCCGCCATAACGGGACCAATCTCTTCGATTGATTTCAAATCTTCAAAAGATGTCTTAATCAGTCTGTCCATAGAATGAAAATGCTCTGCGAGAATTTTCGCAGCTTTAACACCCGCATATCTTATTCCTATACCAAAGAGTAGTCTTGCAAACCCTCTTTTTTTGCTCTCCTCTATTGCTCTTAGGAGATTTTCTGAAGATTTCTCTCCCATTCTATCAAGACCAATAAGGTCTTCCATTTTCAGTTTATATATATCAGCGAAATCTTTCACAAGGTCTTTCTCCACTAATTGATTTGCAAGTACCGAACCAAGCCCTTCTATATCCATTGCGTTACGGGATGAAAAATGCTCGATGTTACCCTTTACCTGCGCAGGACAGGAAATATTAACACATCGTATTGCAACTTCCTCCTGATTCTGAACAAGTTTTGAGCCACAAACCGGGCATTTTCCAGGCATCCTAAATTTCTTTTCCTTTCCAGTTCTCTTATCTGCAACAACCTTAACTACTTTTGGAATTACCTCTCCCCCCTTTTCGACAATCACATAATCGCCTATTCTGATATCTTTTCTTCTTATTTCATCCTGATTGTGTAAGGTTGACCTTGATACAGTCGACCCCGAAAGTTCTATTGGTTTTAAAATAGCAACGGGAGTTATCGCTCCTGTCCTTCCAACGCTGAGAATAATATCTTTGACCTGAGTCACTTCTTGTTCGGCAGGGAATTTATATGCAAAAGCCCAGCGCGGACTCTTTATTGTCTCTCCCAGCATCCTGTGTTGCTCGAATTTATTGACCTTGATGACCATTCCATCTATGTCAAAATCAATACTGTCACGCTTCTTCTCCCATATGTTACAGATATCCATTACATCATCTATATTTTTCGCTACTTTCAGAACAGGCATCACCTTGAAACCAATTGTCTTCAGGTTCTCCATTGCCTTCAGGTGAGTATGGAATGAATGCGGTTTAACAACAGTGTGAACAAAAATATCTAATTCCCTTTTTGCTACAACTTTTGGATCCATATTCTTGATGCTGCCAGCGGCTGCGTTTCTTGGATTTGCAAAGAGAGGTTCGCCCTTTTTTTCTCTTTCTATGTTCAATTTCTCAAACACTGAACGAGGCATAAAAATTTCGCCCCTAACCTCAATATTGGTTATTCCTACTTCACTATTTATCAATTTCACAGGAATAGATTTTATTGTTTTCACGTTTGTCGTAATTTCGTCACCAGTATTTCCGTTTCCCCTGGTTGAACCTCTAAAGAGGATACCATCTCTGTATTCAAGACTCACTGCAAACCCGTCTATTTTCAACTCAACAATATATTCATAATCTTCTTCACCCAAGGTTTTCGCAATTCTTTTGTCAAATTCCCTAAGTTCCTCTTCTGAATAAGTATTCTCAAGACTCAGCATAGGAATGTTGTGATTAACAGAAGGAAAACCACCTGTGAGCTCCTCACCAATCCTCTGTGTCGGAGATGTTGGTGTTACCAGTAGAGGGTATTGTCTCTCAACCTTCAACAGTTCCTTCATCAACTTATCATAGTCTGTATCAGAAATGACAGGGTCATTTAGAACATAGTAACGATAATTGTGGTAATCTATCATTTCTCTTAGTTCATTCACCCTTTTCAATATTTTATTATTTGCTAACATAATCTCGCCAAGTAATTATGTAATTAACTAACTTCGTTTTATTCACGGCACGAAGTGCATTTCTTTACAGCGTAGCGTTTGTTTCACAGCGATAGCGTTTTTGTACACCTTTTTCTTCATCCTTTATCCTTGCCTTTCTTCCGTTATTTCAAGATACAACTGCTCCAAACTCTTGTTTCCTGCATTAAGTTGCGTTCTTATGCCATCCATTCCACCCTCTATTATCAGTTCACCTTTGTTTATGATGCCAATTCTTGTGCATATCTCCTCTGCCACTGAAAGTGTATGTGTTGAAAGAAATACAGTTACACCTTTTTTAACCTTCTCAACAAACACATTCTTAACAATTCTTGCACTTTTAGGGTCGAGACCAACCATTGGTTCATCAATTACAATCAGTGCTGGATTATGTATTAAACAGGATGAGATAACAACCCTTTGTTTCATTCCATGAGAGTATTCGCCTGCAGGGTGGTCCAGCCATTCACTCATTTCGAACATTAATTCATACTCCCTGACTGCCTTTTCCAATTCTACTTTCTCCATTTTGAAAATATGACCTATGAAGTATAGAAATTCTCGACCTGTGAGATACTCGTAAATAAAAGGCGTATCCGGTATGTAACCAATCTTTGACTTAACCTCCAGCGGTTCGTCAAGTACCGATTTGCCATCAACAGTAACTATACCACTGCTTGGTTCAATCAAACCGACAAGCATTTTAATAGTGGTAGTTTTCCCTGCACCATTGGGCCCAAGAAATCCAAAAAGCTCACCTTTCTTTATCCTGAGATTTAAGTCCTTAACAGCTGTCTGGCTGCCAAACTTCTTTGTTACATTCGCAAGACCAATCACTTAATTCGATTCCAGAATCTTTATGTTCAATTGTCCAACAATTTTTACCACTTTTAAAAAATCAAGCAAATTTCCTTCTCCAAGCTTGATATGTGTTGCATCAGCAAAGTGCTGTCCAAAAACAGGATCGCATGCAATCCATCTGCCCCAGTAAACCTCATTCCATGCGTGATAATAGAACGCACCATCTACATAGACGATTCCAACAACAACTTTGGTGGGGACTCCTATAGACCTTGAAAGTGCAGCAAACAGGACTGCATGTTCGTTGCAATCTCCAACCTTTGTTGATAAAACCTCTTTTGCATAAGGAATACTGAAAGTTGGCGCTTTCCTTATATTCTTATAAACCCAATCAATTATCTTCTCAATATCTTCCCACCTTTTTTTACCGTCTCCTGTTATCTTATTGGAAAGACCCGTGATTTCCTTATCGTCACAGGGCACAAAAGGCGTCGATTCAAGTTGTTCAGCAAACTTTTCCTTACTAACATCTGCGACAGAAAAATCGGCAACTGGGTTCTGGACATTTATTGTTATTATCCCATTTTCATACTGCTGCCTTTTGTCTTCTAGAAAATGGAAATCATTTGATAGCCCTCGAACTTCCACAACAAGATGCCTTAATTCTCTTGGATTTACAATCTTGCCTTGAGGATAAATTGCATAGGTTTCATAAATTTTAAGACCTGTTTCTGACTTTCCCATATCCGCTATCTTGTCAAGAGATTCTCTTTTCATTGTTATTCCCATAGGTGACGATTCAAGCAGCATCCTTCCATCGTTGTCAAAATATAATCTGGATTCAAGACCAAGCATATTAACGATAATCTCATTTGTATTATACTGCTGCCCATCCACTTCTATATTTTTTTCTCCACCCCACCTAATATCTATATCTACCACCTTTTCCGATAGCGGTTCAAAAATCGCGTAGCTTAAAAGAGTATCTTTTTTAATTCTTAAGTTTTGCACTACTCTTTCAACTGAAGCAGGTACAAAAGGCTTATCACCAATCGACAGAATAACATTTTTCTTTTCACCACAATTTTCAATTGTCAGAAAAATAGAGTCATTTTTTATTATACCATTACTTCGCACCCTATGTTCTCCACTAATCACTTCAGAGTAAAAAGACTTGAGATTTAAGTTTTCATCAGCTTCGGAAACAGAATAAGTGGTTACCGTCTGACTTGTTCCGTAGGCTGAAATATTCATAACTGACTTTTCATTAATTCTTATGCCACTCTCTGTCTTTTGCTGTCTGGAAATGGAATAACCGATTTTCTGATCGTTCACATAAATTCCGTATCCACTTATATCAAGGTCAACGATATTTTCATTTTTTGCCAAATTTACTCTTGACCTTCCCGCGGAATTCCATGGATATTTGACTGCAAAAATAATGGTAAACAACCAAATAACAAAAATCAAAGCAAGAAAAAAGAAAAAAGATTTTCTTATCTTTTTCATTTTTCGCCCTTTCTTGTAGTTTTGAAATGGTCTGCTCTTCCTTTCAGTCTAAAACACTGTATTAGACACATTGAGCAGTCTCAAACCTGCACAATCGGCTAAAACGTTTTAAAACTTCTTGGTAAAAGCTACGCTTGTTCCCATCGTAATTTCACCGTTGTCTATTCTCAGATGAAAACCGCAATCAGGATTTGTGCATACCCAAGCTTTGTATCTTATAGAAGCTCCATCTCTTCCATAATCTGAAAGTGGAATAAGCACACCCTTCTCGCACTTAATGCATTTTGTAAATGATTCAGCCACTCTAACACCTCCCCTTTAAACTTTATGCCGAAGAGGGGATTCGAACCCCTACATCCGGAAGGACACTGGACCCTGAACCCAGCGCGTCTACCAGTTCCGCCACTTCGGCGTTTCATAATCATACCAGAATTAAACAGAATGTCAAGAAAAAATCAAAAAGCGGAGAGAGGGGGAGTCGAACCCCCGATCCCGATCTCTCAGGATGCGCGATTTCGAGTCGCGTGCTTTCGTCCACTCAGCCATCTCTCCGAAAATACAATATTCATTGTATTTGATTACACAGATTATGAAATCAGATTACACAGATTTAATTTTTTGTTTCTGTCCATCTCTTTCCCTCTTAGATTCAAAGAACTTCTTCATAAGGTTCATTGTCTCTTTAGCCAAGAAACTACTTTCCTCAACCACAACTTCATGGTTAAACTTATTTTTAGCAAAAATGTCTGTTACAGAGCCAAAACTGCCGAATTTTGGCTCTTTTATTCCATACACAATCCTATCAATCCTTGAATGTATGACTGCGCCACCACACATCAAGCAGGGCTCAACAGTAACATACAAACTCGAACCGTTTAATCTCCAATCTCCAAGTGTATTACAGGCTGAAGTAATAGCAATTATTTCTGCATGAGCGGTTGGGTCTTTCAGTGCTTCTGTTCTGTTATGTCCTCTGCCAATAATTCTACCATCCTTCACGACAACCGCACCAATGGGAACCTCTCCCTCATCCAGAGCCTTAAGTCCCTCTTCGTAAGCCACCTTCATCCACCTTTTATCCGTTTCGTTTCTCATTTCCATCACTACTTATCCATAATTCAACAATTAAACAATTGTTTAACTATTCAATTTTTTTAATCATTAGATTCTTCCACTGTTAATATGATTAGTTTACTCAGAATGACAGTTCACTTCTGGATTCCGAAATAAATTCGGAATGACAAAGTTTGCCGTCTCAAGATTTAACTTTTCACTTTTAACTTGTCTTTCTCTCCGTCTCACCGTTTCACCGTCACCCCGTTTCCCTCAGTTCTTTTCTGCTGATGACCAATGACTGTTGACTAATAACTCTTTTCCCTCTTCTCTCATCTGTTCTTAAAGACTTGCGCGCCTGGCGCGATTCGAACGCGCAACCTGCGGATTCGTAGTCCGTTACTCTATCCAGTTGAGCTACAGGCGCTTAACTCAATATATTATAACAAGGTCAAACTTCTTTGTCAAATAAAAAAGAAACTTCTTCATCCTATGACCTACGCTATGACCGAAACAATCCTTCTACACTGAGATAACGCTCACCGGTATCAGCGAAAATGCAAACTATGTTCTTGTTGTTGTTTTCGGCGCGAGCGCCCAAGTGCATTGCTGCATATGCTGTGGCACCCGAGGTAATTCCTACCAGAACTCCTTCCTCCTTCGCAATGCGGCGGCACATTGAAAATGCTTCCTCCTCAGAGACAAGGAAGAAGTCATCGATCAGCTCTCGGTCTACTGTTTCGGGCACGAAGCCAGGAGCAGTTCCCATTATTTTGTGCGGATTGAAAATGCCCTTTGAAATGTAAGGCGAATTTTCTGGTTCTACAGCAATGAGTTGGACTTCCGGTTTGTGTTCCTTCAAATAGCGCCCAGCACCGCAAAGTGTACCCCCTGTGCCAAGACCCGCCACAAGAATATCAATTTTTCCGTCCGTGTCGGACCAGATTTCGGGCCCTGTTGTCTGGTAATGCGCTTTAGGATTAGATAAGTTTACGTGCTGGCCAACGTAGAAGTAGTCAGGGTGTTCTGCGAGTATTTCTTTCAATCTTTTACGAGCTCCGGCAGTACCTTCCGAAACTGGGGTGAGAACCAGTTCCGCACCGAATGCCTTCATGATGCTGCGTCGTTCCACACTCTGAATCTCTGACATTACCAGAATCGCACGATAGCCTCTGATGGCAGAAATCCAGGATACCGCCATACCGGTGTTGCCACTGGTAGCCTCTATTAATGTATCGCCCTGTTTTAACTTGCCTTGTTGCTCAGCATCTTGAATTATCTGCAAGACAGGACGGTCTTTCAGACTGACAGGATTGAGGAATTCACATTTTGCAAAAACATTGAAATCCGGACATAATCGTTTAAGACGAAGTAATGGCGTTTGACCGATTAGGTCGGTCACGGATTTTGCGAATTTCACAGGTGGTGCTCCTCCCTTTCAAATAATCAATTTAAATTATTAAGTGGTTTGGTGGTCTTCATCAGGAAATCAAGAACCAATTTATTTACTAATTCTACCTGAACAATTGTTAAATCGTGGCCTGCATTGGGAACAATCTCAGTTTGTATCTGTGGAGCTACAGTATTAAGTCGTTCAACAGCTTTCTTTGCGGAATATAGTTTCTCGTTTTCACCGACCAAAAAGAGTGTTGACACTTTTATACACTGTAACTCATTATCTGTTAATACTGATGGTGTAAGCGGCATCCGAAATCTAAAGCATTTAAGACCCATCATTGCATCATCAACTAATTCATCAAGCTGTTTTAAGCTGTTTTCATCATTTTTCTTCAATAAATCCTCAAAAAGCCACTCTATCATAAACTTTTTCATAAAGTAACGATGAGGCAAGGCGGATAGAATTCCGCGCCACGCCCATTCTCCCGGAAGTTCAAACAGTGTAGCTGCTGGAGCAAGCCATATAACCTTGTTTAGTCTATTTGGATGAGCAAGTGTGTATTGGCTTGCAAGCCAGCCGCCATATGAGAGACCCATAAGGTTAATACTGTCTCCGAGATCAAGAGCAGTAAACAGCTCATCGAGCCAGTTCATCATATCATCAGAACCCTTTATGTTTCGCGTATTTACACTTCGGCCAAAGTCGTAAATGTTGTCTACCGCATATACTCTGTAATGAACGGATAATGCCTTAATATTTGGCATCCAGATAAGAGATGAAGCGCTCGTAGAGGGTAGCAAGACTAAAGATGGAGCATTTATTGGACCGCTAATGCGAATAAAAGTTTTCCCATATGGTGTTTCTACTATTCTGGATTCCGAAGCAACGGGCCATTCTCGAGCCCTTTTATCATAATATTTTAAATATTGTTCTTTTACCTTTACCGATTTGAATGGGTAGTATTCAGGCATTTTTGCTATATCTGATTTAGAAAACAGTGATATTAAAAACCAGGAAAAGGCGACAATTACTATAATTGAAATTGTGCCTAACCCTATAAAGAGCATTTTTAATATCGACATCTTACGTGGAGTATCACTTTCTTTGTTTTTATATTTGTTTTCTCCATTATTATTCATCTGCATTTTCTTCACGTTATTCTATTCCCTTCCCAATAACACACAACGTTCAAGCTCACCGGCGGTAATGGAGCGCAGCGGAATATTGGAAATCCACATCTATATCTTTATTTATATCAAAATGTCAACTAATTGTCAAATGAAAATTAAATCTGCACTACCGCTTTATATTCAATCTCTTCATCTTTCTAAAAAGGGAAGTACGGTCCATCTTTAATACTTTAGCAGCCTCTGATATCTTCCAATCAGTCTTGTTTAGAGTTGAAATAATATAATTCCTCTCAAAGCTATCTCTTGCTTCTTGAAAACTATCCTGTCCTGTTTCTTTCATATTTTTAATTCCTACAATTATTTTTTCTATATGTTTTGGTTCCACAATTGCGCTCTCCACCAGTATCGCAATCTTCTCCGTAAGGTGTTTTAGTTCCCTTACATTACCCAACCATTTCATATTTTTCAAGAACTTAATTGAGCCTTTTGTCAATTTCTTTATCTCTCGATTATTCTCGATGCAGTACTGTTTCAGGAAATGCTCCGCAAGAATAGGAATATCCTCCTTTCTATCCCTTAAAGGAGGAACAAAAATGGATATAACATTAAGTCTCTGATAAAGGTTCTCTCTAAAACTCTTTTCATCTATTAACTTTCTAAGGTTTTTGTTTGTTGCGGTGACTATCCTTACATCGATCTTAATTGCATTCTTACCACCAATATGTCTTATTTTGCCCTCTTCTATTGCCCCCAAAACCTTCGCCTGTGCACTAATACTCATATCCCCGATTTCATCGAGGAAAAGGGTCCCATTGTCTGCAAGTTCAAATTGCCCTGTTTTTCGCCCGGAAGCACCTGTGAAAGCACCTTTTTCATAACCAAAAAGCTCACTTTCTATGAGTTCTCCAGGAATTGCTGCACAGTTCAATTTAAAGAACGGCTTATTAAATCTCTCACTCTTGTTATGAACCATCCTTGCAACCAAGTCCTTGCCCGTTCCCGACTCACCTTGAATCAAAACAATTGCATTTGTTGGTGCAACCTTTTCCACCATTGAAATAACATTTCTTATGCCCATTGATACACCCAGCAATTTGTACATTTCTAACATTTCGTTTCTCATCCGCTCCGATTCTTTGAATAATTCCCTTTTTTCGAGAGCATTTTTGATTGTAGTAAGAACTCTTGTCGTCTCAAGTGGTTTTTCAATGAAATCATCTGCACCTAATTTTGTTGCTTCTACCGCCTTTGAAATTGTTCCAAACGCAGATATCATAACGATGGATACCCCTGGCTTTACCTTCTTAAACTCTCGTAGAAGCGTTATTCCGTCCGTATCTGGCAGCATCAGGTCAAGAAGAACTAAATCAACATTATCGCCTTTAATAACCTCCTGAGCATCCTTACCATTATTTGCAATTCTGACAGAATACCCTTCGTCCTTCAGAATTTCACCTAAGATACCACATATCTTTTTTTCATCATCAACAATTAGAATGTTATATTTGTTCCCTTTCATCCTTGCCATCCTTTATCCGCCATAATTGAATTCTCCTATGTAGAATTTTATGGTTTTTACAGATTACTTTCTTTTACAGGCAAACAAACCATCACAGTTGTTCCAATACCTTTCTTACTCTGTATACTTATCTCTCCTCGATGCTGCTCCACTATCTGACGCGATATCAGTAATCCTAATCCTGTCCCACCTTGCTTCGTCGTGTAAAACGGCTTGTATAAATTACGCAAATCCTCCTTTGATATACCCGCACCTGCATCCTCTATACTTACTTCAATATACTTCCTTATTTCACCGTCAATTACCTTCTCCACCAATAAACTCCTTATACTCAATACACCACTGCCACCTATCGCCTCTAACGCATTCTCTATCAAATTGTTCAGTAATACCATTATCTGACTGCTATCACAACGCACTGACGGTATATCCTTCCCATATGACTTCTTAATCTTTACCCCCTCTGGCAATACCCTCTCATATTTCTCTAACGATGCATCAACGAGAGAATTAATGTCATTTAACTCGAAAACAGGCTTCTCTATAGATAGTATCCTCATAAACCTATCCGTTGTTCCACGCAATCTATCTACTTCCTCTAAAATGGAATCCGTGTATGCATCAAGCTTCCCTGCACCTTTACCAAGTTCCTTCCTGTAAAGACTCTGCAACCGCTGCAGCGTTAATGTTATCGTCGAAAGCGGATTCTTTACTTCATGCGCCAACTTCTGTGCAAACCCCGCCCACGATACTATCTTATCACTTAAATATCTACTCGTTATATCCTCTATGAGTACGAGCTTATTCATATTATTCAAAACAAGTTTTTTTACTTTCAGGTTCTTTATATTTCCTTTTGAAAGAAAATCAAACTTCAGTGCTTCTCCTTTCCTGGAGTTCTCCAACCATTTACTAAAAGATTCTCGTTCCTTGCTATTAACAAGAACATTGCAGGGCTTCTTGAGCACCTCCTCCATTCGCTTTCCAAACATCTTAATTGCACCATTATTCATGAAAGTTATTCGGTTCTGAGAATCAACTATGACCAAACCACTGGAAACAAAATTCACCACTCTCCTGAATCTTGCTGCTAAACGAAAATAACAAATAAGAACAATGACCAATGCACAGAAGACCATAAGAGGAACTGCCATAATAATGAAATTGTAAGGTTTTCTATTTATAATCGGAACTACGGGAATAACTGACACTATCCTATTTGTAAATGGAGCGTTATCCCCTGTTGTTAAAAGTATTTTCTTGGTTCTTCCACAGTTAACGGAAGTAACAGAAAAACTAATCCCATGTGCAAACTGCTCCTCCAAAATTGTCTGCAAATGCTCGTCTAAGAGAATTATCCTGGAGTCTCCTGTTGACACAAGAATTTCAGTTCTTCCGTCCCCATTGAAATCAGACGCTGTATGAACTCTTACAGTTCTATTGAAATGGCTTTCCTGTTCCAAATTTAAGGAATCATTAAAGATGCGGATTGTGCCATCGCTGTTTCCTGTAATTATTTCTAATCTTGCGTTCCTGCTTAAATCACATACTTCAATGCCTAAAAACCTCTCTCCTGTATTGATGTAACGTTTTGTTTTACCTGTTTTCCCATCCAGTATTAGAAGAGAATTTGGTTGCTGATTGCTTGCCAATCCACCTTCTTCGAAAGCAATAACATCACTTTCTCCATCTCTGTCAATATCTGTAGTCAACGCTCTTGTTACAGTAGATAAATCTCCAATTTGCCGTTTCCACACAATTTTGCCTGTTCTGTCAACGACGACAACATACGATAGAGAATCGGTCATACCATTTTCTTTATTGCCATTCCCCGGAGCAGCTGTTCCAATAACGAAATCGTTTCTCTCATTATTTCTTACATTCTTCATACAACCAAAGCGTGAGTTCAATTCAATGGAAGGACTCCCGGCAAGCCAGTAATGCCATAATTCCTTCGCATTGTGACAATCATAAACTAAGATACCCCTTGGTTTAAGATCGTAACTCGTTGATAAGAAGCAGATTAAGTCGTTAAAACCATCTTTATTAAGGTCAGCAGAAGAAACTTCTGTTACAATACAGTCCCATCTTTCAGGTAGATGATTATCATTTCGAGATGCAATACTAAATTTTTCAAGAAACTTATTACTCTCGTAAATAAGCAGGTATAGTGTATCATTCTCAGTCACCTGAAATATAAACTTCTTATCCTTTTCATCTTCCAATTTTACAGCACCAACGAAAGAATAATTCTTATTTGGTAGGGTTATTTGCTTTATAATGTTTCCATGCCAGTCTTCGACAAAATTTCTGTTGTCAATCGTTATCATAAATTCATCAACTCCATCACTATTGCAGTCAACAGGCTTCAACGAAATTGCCTGAATCTCAAAATCCGTTCTTAACGTCCATTTATTACTTGCATACACACCATTAAAGATAAGCATCAAAACCGCAAGCGTATTAAATATTGTTTTCATTAGCCTCACTCGCAATAGTATTATTGTTCTTCGTCTTTGTTTACTAAGCCTCATCTTCCTTCTGGGCATCACTTTTTAATTGCTCTATGGGAAGTCGAACCATCACAGTTGTCCCGATACCTTTCTTACTCTGGATACTTATCTCTCCATTGTGTAACTCCACTATCTGACGCGATATCAGTAACCCTAATCCTGTTCCACCCTGCTTCGTCGTGTAAAACGACTTGTATAAGTTCCGCAAGTCCTTTCCTGCTATTCCGACACCATTGTCCTCTACGCTCACCTCAATATACTTCCCTATCTTACCATCAATAACCTTCTCCACCAATAAACTCCTTATACTCAATGCACCACTGCCTGCTATCGCCTCTAACCCATTCTCTATCAAATTGTTCACTAATACCATTATCTGACTGCTATCACAACGCACTGACGGTATATCCTTTCCATATGACTTCTTAATCCTTACTCCCTCTGGCAATACATTCTCATATTTCTTTGACGCTGCTTCAATGAGCGAATTCATATCATTTAACTTGAAAACAGGTTTCTCTATAGATAGTATCCTCATAAACCTATCCGTCGTTCCACGCAATCTATCTACTTCCTCTAAAATGGAATCCGTGTATGCATCAAGCTTCCCTGCACCCTTACCAAGTTCCTTCCTGTAAAGACTCTGCAGCCGCTGAAGTGTTAATGTTATCGTCGAAAGCGGGTTCTTTACCTCATGCGCCAACTTCTGTGCAAACCCCGCCCACGATACTATCTTATCACTTAAATATCTACTCGTTATATCCTCTACAATAATAATGTGTTCACTGTTAAACGGATAAAGACGCGCTTCAAAATTCCTTTCTATTTCCTCTCCTTTTGAAGTGAACCTGAAAATCTGCTCTTTCTTTTCCGACTTCAAGAAATTATGAAAACGCTCCCTATCTATATCCTGAACAAGGACATCAACCTGCTTGTCAGTCAGCGTTTCTCCTTCCATCTGAAACATATTCTTGGCAAGATTATTCATATATGTAATTCTTTGCTTCGGGTCGAACATAATAAAAGCATACGGAAGAATATTTGCCGTTCTTCTAATGTTCCTTATTCTTTTTGTTGTATGGACAAAATAACTAATTCCAAGAATCACACCACTAAACACCAATATAGAAACCACAATCAAAATAATATTGTAAGGTTTTTGCGCTCCAAGTGGTAAAACGGGAGCAATCGACATCAATTTGTATGAAGAAATATTATCACTTCTAACCTTGAAAAGTAACTTTTTTCTTCTTCCGCAGTTGACAATATTAGCATGCACAAAATTCGCCTCCGGCATAATCTTTTCATCAAGAACCGTTTCCAATTGTTCGTTAAGTATGAAAAGTTTACTACTCCTTGTTGAAAGCAAAATTTCATTTGTTCCATCTCCATCGAAATCACACACTGAAAGAACTTTAACACTTGTGGTAAAGGATGACTCCTGAATTGGATTAAGAAAATCATCAAAAACTCGTATTTTACCATCCGTATTCCCGGTAATAATCTCTAACCGTCCATCACGGTTATAATCACAGACTTTCATACCAAAAAATTTTTCGCCTATATTGATATAGTGTTCAATTTCTCCAGTTTCACCGTCAAGTATTAGAAGAGAATTAGGTTTTTTATTATCAGCTAATCCTGCCTCTTCAATTACGACAACCTCCACTTCTCCATCTTTGTCAACATCAACACAGCAGGGCACAGCTGTTGTTGATTTGTCACCAACCTTTTTTTTCCAGACAAGTTTTCCTTTACTATCAAGTACAACAACATATGAAGAAGAATCGTCAACTCCGTTTGCTAAACCTCCATTGCAATGAGCAGCAGTTCCGAAAATGACCCAATTATCTTTAGAATGAATATTATCATTCAAGAACGGACAAAAGCATGAACCAAAGTATGGGTTTCCACCTACCAAAAAATGCCATAATTCTCTCTTGTTATGATAATCATAGACGAAAACACCACGAGGTTGAACATCGTATCCGGTTCTTACAAAACAGATAAGTTCACTGAAACCATCCTTGTTCAAGTCAGCAGCAGAGACTTCTCCACATCCGCCTTGCCAACCTTCAGGTGGATTAATGTCCTTAACTGAGAACAATTTAACCCTATATTCTTTCTTGTCATTTTCAAATATGCTTAAGTACAGAGTGTCCTTGTAAACCTTCTGAAAGATGAGATCCTTTGGGGCACTGTTATCAAGATCAACTGCGTCTATGAAGAAATAGTTATCATCATCAAAAAGTTTTTCTTTGATTATGGTTCCCTTCTGATCCCTAATAAGATATGTGCAGAACTCCTTCATCATCACTTCATCAACGTTGTCATCATCTATATCAATCAGCTTCATCAAATCCGTCTTAAACTCTAATTCCGTCTCTAAAATCCATTTCACAGCACCTTGAATCGAGCACTGTAAAAGAAGGAAAGATACGAAAACAAGGTCAAAGATTTTCTTAAACATATGCACAATTATAAATTAAAAATTGAAAATGTCAAATTGTTTTTATTTTGCCCGCAAGAAGAGAGTTACAGAAATATCATCTTTCGCGGTTAGAGAATTTGGACCAGGACTAAAAACTGTGATAGAGTCAGTCCAGTTACTGTATTCCCATTTTTCACCAGTGTTGAAGTCCAATATAATATCACCACCGATATCTTCAAGATACTTTGGAAAATGGCCATTTTCCAGATTATAAGAACAAAGGTTGCAAGCCAATTGCAAAACCTTTATTCTCGTGATGCATCTCAATTTTCTATGAAATAAGTTCATAACGTTTACATCAATAATTCTGAATACGGGATTTATCCGCGTATATCTATTCATCTTTTCCTGAAGTAATTCCTCCGGTTTGATGGCAAGATTTGCGTTGCGCGAGTTCGAATTAGACTTATTCTCTATTTCTTTCATTCTCTGTACAACCTTGTCCATAAATCCAAAGCTTTTCACTGCCGCAAGCCTTGGAGAGAAAAAATACCGCCAGCAAGATAGCCTTAATCCTAATTTTTCAAAAACCAACGGTTTTTCTGCTCCCTCTGAAGACATTAGTAAAATGACTCTCGATGTTTTCCCAATTGAGAGACGAGCAAAGGATACCTTGATCTGCTTTTCTTTCCCCTCTAGAGCTCTACTCAAGAAAGGCAGGTCTTCTTCAACCTGGCTTAATGAATTATATATTTGTTTCAATTCGTCGTCATTAAATAATCCGGTAGATAAACCTATCTTCAATACCTTTAACGCTTCTGAGATGTAAAAACTGCCTATCATCTGGTCAAGCAACAAAGGTGCTGCACATTCTATGTGTTTTCCGAGATTCATCACACATAACAAATCACTGACACCTTCGTCTGTTTTACCGTTTCTAATTTTATGCAAAGACTCAACACACATAATTTTGACTAATTTTCTCAAAGTCAAAAAATCCGGTATTTTGAGCTCCAAGCCTTTTTCGTAGTCATAAGGGATTGAGCAATATTTCTTCTTTGAACCCTGCTTCATTTTTTTTATCGCTGTCTCACTTGTTTTCATAACTTCTTTAATTTCAGGTGTGACCTCAATTCTATCATCAAGATACATTTCCAGCATTTTGTTTGATTCGATATTCTCAGACATTTCTATGGCTGACAAATAATAGTCCCAGGCATTTCCTGATTTCTTCTTCGATTGGCTTATTAATGATTCAAGAGCTTTGTTTCCAATTCTCTTCATTGCAGGATATGTGCAACAATCAACAACAAAACCAACTGTAAGAAGAAGAACGAACACCCCAAGAATGAAAATAACAACACGAAGCATAAATATGAAATCTCTGCTCAACCTTATTGGCACTTGTTTATTCTCCTTATGATTTCAAGGTTGACAATCTTAGTGATAAGGTGCAATTTTGAATTCATTTCCCACTTTTATAACTTTGAATTTTCTGCTCAAACATTGTAGAGCATGCAGACTTTTAGGTGAAATCAGCATGGAATCTTTAGACAGTAATTCTTCTAATTTTGTGCTCGGCTCTTCATCAGTAATGGAGTAACCTATAATTGCTAAACTGGTGGAGCAAAGTCCAATTTTCTTAGTAAGCTCAGCGACTCGGCTCCATGAAACGTTCAAAGCCTGCGTTTTCTTGATCAATGACAAGCCCGATTCTACATCGGATTTTTCTATGCTCAATGGAACATCATCTGAAAGTTGGAACTGCACTCCTTTTTTATAGCTTTTCAATGCTTTGAATAACCAACTATCATCGGAAGTTTCTATAATTCTATTCTTTCTAAAACACAAATTTACTCCTAAATTATTTTTCTATAATCCACCCACACTGTTATCCCCCCTTTGAACTAAAGTTGGAGCCGTCAACAGTTATTAATAGCAAGTTTTATGCCACGAACAGCAAATTCAGCAAGGAAAAAAAACACGATTTTTAGCCACTTCCGGCGGTCTTAAAAATCCAATTTCTTAATTTTTGTAAGTGCTTTTACAATTATGTTGCGAAATTGCAACAGCATTTTTAGATGCTTTATGAAAAAGTCTATCTCAATTCTTAATTGCAAGGAATATCAATGGTTTCAAAGTTATGTATTGGAAAATCTATAATGTGGTGTTATTGCAACAAAATGTTGTAAGTGTGCAACAAATGTGATTGGGAGAATAAACGAAAGACTAAAAACCTCTGCTACTTTATTTGAATTGATGCTTCCTTTATAAAATTCCTTCTTTTCCTTTGATTGCACATCGGGTGAAAAGCAGTGAGCTGAATTTCTCAAGTTCATATTTCTTCATAATAATACAGCCATATCTTTTGGTGCATTACCTGCAAATTCTATAGAAAGGTTAAGACCTTTAAACTTCATCAAATTATCATAGATTTCTGTTTCCACTGGCGAGTGAAACAGAATTTTACCCTCTTCAACCCTTAAGGTTTTCTTATGGAATTTTTTCACCTCAATAACAAGCCACTCATCTGGATACATTCTAAGCATCTCTTTAAATTTCATTGTGTGCCACCTTGTTTAAGTAAATTTTTTTCATCTCTGAACTTGTCTCATTGATTCTTTTTGTCAGACTTCATATAATGTACTTAACTATACTTAACTATACAAAATTTTGGTAAGAAAATCAAGTTATTTCTTAGATGAAATTTGATTCTGACAATAGACCATCATACTACTGAGTTGTACCCCATTGTTTGGACAGAAAAATGAGAACATTGGACCGAAGACCAAAGACCAAATTCTTTCTGACTACACTGGATTCCTGCTGTTGCAGGAATGACATGTCTCGCAACCTAAAGGCTGCGGGTACCATAGAAGAGACCACAATGTCTCGCAACCTAAAGGCTGCGGCTACCATAGAAGAGACCACAATATCAGGAGATATTGCACTCCAGAAAACATAGGCAAATGGGGTCATAGGCAAATGGGGTCATGCTGAAAAATAGAAATTGTTTCTTTACCAATTGGCTTCTCGATAACCATATTCTTCCGGTGCTAATATGGAAAACATTGCTCAGAATGACACTTCTTCCGCCAAATTCTTCCTCCCTGACTGGATTCCTGCTGTTGCAGAAATGACAGGGAAAGCGAGATGCTGAACCGAGCCTACCCTGAGCAAGGTCTAAGGGTTCAGCATGACATCAAGGTGCGGGATTCTTCAAGGGCGTATATGAAACAGACTTCTCAGACGTTGTCCTGGTGAAAATCAGGAATGACACAGTGCTATTGTCTTAACGAATTATTTCCTTCTTTTTTTTCTGTTTTCTATTTTTTAACCGCAGAAGATACTTTAAGTCTTCTAAATCTTTCACTCGAGAAGCAGCTTTCTTCATCTTTATTAGGTCATCTAATGAAGCAAAATTCACATAGGTATTACCGAATTTGGATTTTACTCTATTTTTCCACACGTTCTCAAAAGTTATACCCTTCACAAAGGGATGTATATCAGTCTCCACTGCATACTGACGAATCAATATTTTTTTTGTAAGAAGGTCTTTCACGCTAACATCGCTCATATCATAGCCAAATTCCTTGAGTGCTTCCATCGTCCTTTTTGCATTAAGGTCCTCCGGTCTTATGAAGATATCAATATCTAAGGTGGCTCGTGTATAACCGTGAACAGGGAAAGCCGTTGCACCAATTATTACAAAATCAACCTTATGTTCTTTTAATAATTTCAGAAGTTTCTCTGTATCCACAATTTTCTAACAGGTTACGGATTTCTTGTGTTTTCTTAAACATCATTTCAAACCTTTGTTTCGTTGTCAAAGACATAAGATAATTCAACTCGAATTCTATCTCCTTATTTTCGTCATCAGTGCTTAATTTTAGAATTGTTTTTAATTTTTTTGATTTCATATATTTATATCATACAGCAAATATCGCACAAAGTCAATATTTTTCGTTAGGAAGAAAATGGAATCGGGGAAATGAGGGCAAATGGGGTCAGGCTGAAAAATAGAAATTGTTTGTTTACCAATTGGATTCTCGATAACCAGATTCTTCCGGGGTAAATATGGAAAACATTGCTCAGAATGACACTTCTTCCGCCAAATTCTTTCTGACTACACTGGATTCCTGCTGTTGCAGGAATGACATGCCTCGCAACCTAAAGGTTGCGGCTACCATAGAAGAGACCACCATAGAAGAGACCACCATATCAGGAGATATTGCACTCCAGAAAACATAACATAAGGGCAACCGCAATAGGGAAAAAGGGCAAATGAGGGCAAATGGGGTCAGGCTGAAAAATAGAAATTGTTTGTTTACCAATTGCCTTCTTGGTAACCAGATTCTTCCGGGGCTAATATGGAAAACATTGCTCAGAATGACACTTCTTCCGCCAAATTCTTCCTCCCTGACTGGATTCCTGCTGATATGGAAATGATAGGAAAAACGAGATGCTGAAATAAGTTCAGGATGACATTATTCAGCACGACAAGGGAAAGCGAGATTTCTAAGAATGCACCCTCAATTGTCTGAATTGCAAAAATGGAATAAATTCCCTTGACATTAAAAAGATATTAACATACAGTGCATTGCGAATGAAAAAAACGGAATAAGAAATAAAGAAAAAGGTATATTCAAGTAGAAGGATGAAAAAGACAAAAAGGAGGAGTATATGGTAGCCTGCAAAAAAACAAGAAACATCCTCTGGCTCATTACCCTTATATCTTTAGTAGGACTTCTTGGAATGGGCATAATTGCACCAATCCATGCTGAGAATCCAGAGGATAATAACCATTCAAGTTCAGTGCGAATTCCCTGGGATGAATTCAAGAAATTTCTAAAAATTGATTCGGACGAGGTAATATTGACCTGGGATGAATTCAAAAAACTCCTGGCACAGACCGGAAGCGAAGTAAAGGTGGAATATAATATAGAAAATGGGAAAGTCGTTCTTCAGCGAGAACAGTTTAAGAAATTGCTTGACCAGATGAAACTATCCGAGGTAATCCCGCTTCAACCTCCCGGTGATTATGTCATTACGAAGGCAGATTATTCTGGCATTATGAAAAAGAAGAGCACATCTTTCAGCACCCGATTCTATCTGGAAATATTCAAGAAAGAGAGAACTACCTTTTCCAAGATTCCTCTTTTACCTCAGAATGTGGCATTACAAGAGATTAAATTAGATAACGCACCAGCCCTTGTAATGATCGAGAATGGTTGGTATGTCCTTACAACGGATAAGATTGGTCAGCATATTATAGACCTGAAATTTTCTATACAGACAGACCTCGATAAAGGACCCGATGCGCTGAGCCTTACCGTTCCACAGACAGCCATCACATTATTAAAGATTGATATACCTATAAAGGATGTAACAGTAGAAATTCCTCAGGAAAAACATATAACAATAATAAGAGTCGCAGGTCATACGAAGGTAGAGGCAGTACTCTCAAGTACGAACCAGATCAATATCAAGGTGCATCGCGCCCTTATTGCAAAGATGGAAAAGGAAAAAGGACCTGCTAAAATCTATGCAGAGACTATGAATCTTCTTTCTATTGAAGATGATGCCCTGCGGATAACCACGAAGTTCAAGTTGAATATTTTACAAAATACTATTTCTAATATCAAAATTTCTGTTCCTGACGGTTACAGCATCCTCTATGTAAAGGACCAAAATTGGCAGGAAATCAGGGACTGGACTACCGAAAAGGTAAAAGATAAGGAAATACTAACCGTGCCTTTTGGTGCCGAAAGAGAAGGGAGTATTATATTCACGGTAGTATCTGAAAGGATATTTACCGAAAAGGAAAACCAGATTGAATTCACTGGATTTCAGGTTTCGGGTGCCGTTAGAGAAACAGGCTATGTAGGTGCTGAAAAAAAGAGTACTGCAGAAGCAGAGATTTTTAAGGCAGAAAATATAGATAGGCTGGATATTCAGGAATTGCCTATTGAACTTGTAAATATGTCAGCAAAACCACCCATCTTTGGACTGCGATATCTAAGACATCCCTTTTTACTAACATTAAGGGTTACCAAACACGAGGAACTTCCCGTAGTCAACACGGTAATAGATAATGCAAGTGTAATGTCCGTTTTCCTGGAAGAAGGAAAGGTAATAACAAGAATCGTCTACACTATGCGAAATACAGGAAAACAGTTTCTTGAACTTGAACTACCGGACAAGGCAGAGATATGGAGTCTTTATGTTAATGGAAAGAGAGAAATTCCTGCAAAGAATGAGAATGGAACATTTATGCTCCCACTCGCACGCTCGCAGACTACAGATGAGAACATTGCTTCATTTGATGTAGAGATTCTATATTATTACAGAATTCAAAGGTTTTCTCTCTTAGGGACAAAGCGATTACAATTTCCAAAAACAGATGTAATTATTAGCAGAATGCTGTGGTCCTGCTACCTTCCTGATGACTATAGACTGCTCCACTTCGGAGGGAATGTCGAGAAGGAGGAACTCGCAACGGGAATTAATCCTTTTCTGGGCAAGAGACGTGTCTTCTCGTATGATGAGATTAATGGATATAACGAAGCGTTGGCAAACTGGGAAAGCCCCGAAACACAGGCTGTAAATAGAGATATTAAAAGAAACCAAGGAAAGTTAAAAAGCACATTCAGGACAAGTTCAGCAAACCAACGAGGTGCATTCCTAAATCAACTTGAGCAGGAAATCAATTTTGCTGATAATATTCAGAAAGAGCAACAAATGGGAATTATCACAGGTGGAGAAGCAGGTATGGCACTGCTCAAGATTGAAGTACCCACCTCGGGTCAACTTTACAGATTTGCAAAGACCATTATAGAGGGAGAGGAACTCTATCTGGACTTTCAATATATAAGGGGATGGCTCAATATAATTTTCAAGCTCGTACTACTTCTCATCATCGTTTATATTATTTACCTTCTTAGGAGAAGGATTAAAAACCTATACATAAGGATTAAGAAATGGTCTACATCTCACAAAGATTTCTGGGACATAGCTATATCGCCTAACGGAATTCGCATCATTTTTGGCATCGCCGCTTTCATCTTCTGGTTTCTTAATAAGTTCCTCTTTGTTGTCTTTGTCCTCCTCTTTCTTGCAGCCTGTATAAAACCAGAATGGTTTTCTCGACACAAAAAGGATAAAACTGAACAAGAGAAACCTTCTAAACAAATTTAGGAAAATTATATATGTTCCTGAAAACCATTTCAGTGAGGCAAAAGTGAAAATAAATAATAAAAAGTATGTGAAGATTGGATTTTACTGTCTTGTTCTATTATCTATTCTATCCGTTCCTCATGTTCACGCAGACGATAGTGTAGATAAAAAGAACCCAAGTAGCATAACACTTGATTGGCAGGAATTCCAGAAGATACTAAAACTCGATACGGATGAGGTTAAACTTTCATGGGATGAATTTACAAAACTTTTACAACAGACAGGCTTTCAGCTTAAACCTGAATACAAGGTGGATGGTGGAAAAGTTATCTTAACCAGAGAACAATTCAAGAATCTTATTGCTCAGATGAAGACCCCCACAGAAACAAAATTGGCTCCACCTTGCGATTATCTAATAACAAAGGCAAGTTACAATGGGGTTGTAGACAGTAAAGGTTCACAATTCACTGCTCTTTTGGAGCTGCAAATCTTTAAAAAGGATAGGAAATCTTACTCAAGGATACCTTTATACCGCGAGGAGTTGGCTATTGAGGATATCCGTTTTGATGGAAAACCTGCTTCGGTTATTACTGAAGAAGGGTGGCATTATTTAAGCACAGACGAAATTGGAAAACATTCTGTGGTAGTAAAATTTTCCGTCAAACCATCCCCGAATAAGCAAACTCCTAATCTCTCTTTCAATATTCCTCAAACCCCAATAACACATATTACATTAGACATCCCTAAACAGGCTCTGGATGTAACCCTTGCAAATGCTCAAGATTTGGAGACATACGAATTAGGTAGACATACCATAGTGAAAGGATATATTAATTCCACCTCATCAATAAACATTACATGGAAAAGAAAACCAGTGGAGGTAGCACGGGGTCCTGCCAAGATTTACGCGGAGCTCTATAGTCTTCTTTCTATTGAAGCAGACGCCATCAGGGTCACCACAAAGGTCAAACTAAATATTATACAGAATAAACTCAATTCAATTACACTCATTATACCACCAGGTTATCAAATCCTGGAAGTAGCAAGAGCCGGAAAGAGCGTATGGAATGTAAGGGAGGAAAATGATAGAAAACTCCTTGATGTACCTTTTGAATATCCCATGGAAGGCAATCAAGAGCTCACAATCAAGTCTGAAAAATTATTAACGAAGGAAACTACAGTAGCCGATTTCGCAGGATTTGAAATTATAGGAGCTAAAAGGGAATCGGGTTTTATCGCAGGAGAGGTGAAGAGTAATGCTGAAGCTCATATTCAGGAGTTTAAGGGTTTAGAAAGAATAGATTTTCAGAAAATCCCTCGAGAACTTAGTAGTCTATCTTCCAGACCAATGCTCTTCGCCTTTAAGTATATTCGACATCCATATAATATCATTGTTGGTATTATAAAATATAAGAAAGAAGAGGCATTAAACGTTATTATCGATAACGCGTATGGGATAACCCTCTTTCAAGAAGATGGTAAACTTGTTCATCAGATTACATTTTCCATACAGAACTTATGGAATCAATTCCTTAAATTGGAATTACCCGAAGATGCAACCATCTGGAGTGTATATGTAGATGGCAAACGCGAAAAACCATCCAGAGAAACAGATGGTAAAATATTGATTCCGCTGGCTCGTTCTCAAAGGGAGGGAAGTATATTAAAAGCCTTCAATGTAGAGCTTATTTATTCCGAACCTGCCAGGAAGTTCGCAATTTTTGGGAAAAAAGAATCTATTCTTCCCATATCTAATATCTTAATAAACAGATTGGAATGGAATTTTTACTTACCAGAACATTATAAATATATACATTTTGGGGGGAATCTAAAACGACGTCATAAGGAACTACAAACACTTGGCAAAACATATATATCTTCGGGAGTGGAAAAGATTACAGCAGAGAAAGAAATTGCAGAAAGTGATAGGTCCTCTATATCCGAAGAAAAGAAAAAAACAGCCAAAGCCGAACCTGCAAAAGCTCCTATCCCAGAAGAACAAGGGCTTTTCCGCGAAAAGGTTTATCGAGGCACAGCAGGTTTACTCTCTGTAAATGTTAATATACCTTTCTCTGGAGAAAATTATCTCTTCGGTAAAAAAATTGTTGAAAAAGGAGAACCTTTGCATCTTAGCTTTACATATGTGGACAAGCGCCTCATCTGCTGGCTCATAATTGTTCTTATCTTGATAATACTATTTATTCTTTTCAAGAGAAGAAAGACTTTAATACCCCCGATCAAGGTCATTGGAAAAACTTTCTCCAAATTGCTCCCTCTATTCAAGAAAAGTCTCAAACCCAATGTATTGCCAATCGTTCTCCTTATACTCTTAATAATTACTATATTATTTAGAATAAACATCCAACATCCTATATTTTTTACAGTATTAATACTCCTCTTTATTACTTCACTGGCACGATTATTTAAAAGACAAAGCATACAATTCTTAAAATTCCTGTGGAGACCGTCCGTTTCCCTGCTCATAATTGTATTCTTGCTTATACTGTTGTTTGCAGGACTGGTTAGAACCCATTTGGTTCGAGAATTCTTCCCTCTATTCCTATTATTTTTTATATGTTTTATTGCATCAGTAATTAGATTAATCATAACTATTCTTAAGATGAGAAAACAGAAGGAATATGAGAAGACGGAAGAGGAAAAAAGGAGTCAATGAATGAAATATAAAAAGACTTTTTTAGCTGCAGTGATTTTTCTAGTTTCCTTGGTTTCACTTCAGTCGCAAGTCCTCCAATGGCAGGGATACTGGGCTGGAGCATATATAAGTGGAGTCCCTTCTGCGCCATGGCTTGTTCTTCAGCAAACTTCGGCTTACTCGTTTCAAATAATAAACACAAACTATCAGACAGTAACCACATTTTCACTTCCTATTCCTGGAGGAGCACTTTACTACAATGTTATTGCAGCCTCACCTGATTTTGATACCGACGGAAACATTGAAGTACTATATCAGTATACAGATAATGTAAATTACACCGGCCATATTTTCTTGAGGGATATTTCAACATCCTCAAATCAACTCACCTTTTCGGATACCGATACAACCTACTATGCATACACTTTTTACTTTGGAAATGAGAGGATAATTATAATCACAGGAAGCTATAATAATGGAACGCATACTTATCTTTACCGTTCCAATAATCCGCAGTCTATCGGAAATTCAGGAAACGATGAAAAGAACCTTCAACCATTTATGAAACTCTATCCCAATCCCGCCCGGAAATTTGCAGAAATTCACTTTGCTGTTCCAGAGGATGGTAATGTTGAGGTTGCAATATTTGATGCTTCCGGTCAAAAAGTAAAAACACTCAAGAATACATTTATGAAAAAGTGTGATTACACAATCCCCTGGTATGGAACGGATTCCAACAATAGGATGCTCCCTTCCGGAAGCTATTTCTGCAGGATTGCGGTAAACGGAAAAATGGTTTCAAAGAAGATAGTAATGCTAAAATAACAAAACATTTAGTGAATATCGGAAGAATGTAACAGCGTTTACTGATTATTTACCTTGACTTTTCTGCATCGCTGTCATATAATTTAATTTGTAGTAAATGAACTTCAATTACAAGACAAAATATGGGTGATAAAATGAAACAAACAAATTATAGAATATTACTCAGAAAAGAACCTGAAGGAGGCTATACAGTTTTGGTTCCTTCCCTTCCTGGGTGTATCACTTATGGTGAAACCATAGAACAAGCAATAAAAATGGCGCAAGAAGCTATTGAACTATATATTGAAAGTTTGAAGGAACATGACGAAGAAATACCAACCGAAGAAAATACACTTGAGTATACGCTCACAGTAAATGCCTATGTCTAAAACCCCTTCACTTACTCCTCAGAAGGTTATTAAGATACTTGAAAAAAAAGAACTTTATGCTGGATAGAATCAAAGGTAGCCATCATATTTATTTCAATCTTGAGACTAAAAGACGCGTCGTCGTCCCACTTCATAAAAAAGACTTACCAAAAGGTACACTACTTGAGATCTTAAAACAAGCAGGCATAAGTAAAACGGAATTAGCCAAGTTAATCTGAGCAGTTTGCCCCAATAGGCTAAAATATCTTTCTGTTTATCCAGACTGTTTGAAAAGAATAATAATGTCTAAAATACAAAAACTAATAGAAAAACACGAAAAATTAAGGTCCAAAGGAATTAACTTAATTGCATCGGAAAATTATCTTTCCGTGAATGTGAAAAATGCACTTGCAACTGACCTCGCAGGTAGATATCATACAGGCTGGTATGGCGGCTCAAAATTTGCCCAGGAAATTATAAGAAAAACAGAAGCACTGGCAAGAAAACTGTTCAAGACAAAATATGCCATAGTCACGGCTGTATCGGGAAATATATGTGACCTTGCTGCTATTTTTGCATTTACTAAACCCAATGACAAAGTAGCAATGCTTCCTTTCAGTGTTGGTGGTTATCCTCTGGGTGTTCACAAGTTCAATCGCAGGAGAGTTAATATACCTGTTAATAAGAAAAGCCTTGAGATTGATGTAAACACAACTGTGAAGATGATAAAGAAAGAACGGGTAAAACTTACAATTCTTGGCTCCTCTTTTATTCCCTTCCCTCACCCTGTTAAAAAAATCAGCGTAGCAATAAAGAAATTTAGTTTTCCCACTCATTGCGTTTACGATGGCTCCCATATTATGGGCTTAATTGCCTGTGGGGAATTTCAGAATCCACTCGCCGAAGGTGCCGAAGTGCTTTTTGGGAGCACACATAAAACCCTGTATGGACCTCAGGGAGGTATCGTTCTTACCAATTCAAGAAAACATTATGAACTGCTAAACGAATATCTTGCCATGGACTTGAATGAAGGCATTGGCTTGATTGATAATCCGCATACAAATCGCATTGCAGCACTTGGCATTGCAATGGAAGAGATGTTGAAAGATAAGGGTTATGGAAAAAGGGTAATAAAAAATGCAAGAACACTTGCGCAAGCACTGGACGAATCGGGCGTTCCTGTGAAGTTCAAGGAGAGAGGATATACAAATTCACATCAAATACTCTTAGACCTTATACCGAAAAAAGCAGAGAAACTCTGCCACACATTAGAGAAGGTTGGGATCTTTATAGATATTGGTGGAAGACTCGGCACAGCAGAAATTACACATAGAGGAATGGATTCTAAGGCTATAAAAAAACTCGCAAAGTTAATAGCCGGGGTTTATCATAACAAGACAAATGTAAATTACAAGCTAAAGAAACAAGTAAAAGCTATAGTCAAATAATTACTGGACCGCTTTAGAGTCCATAACCAAAATGTTACAATATAAGACATATTGTGGTCTCTTTCTACAATTCATCTGCTTATTGTTTTTATTCTCTGTTCATCCTGTATTTGCCAGTAGCGATCCAACTGACTCCACAAGGGTCGAATTTATCATTAAAGGAACAGAAGAATTTCTAACATTCGAAGTAATAGAGAAGATTGAAAGATGGGGAATTGTAGTTATGGATGGAGATACGAAAAAGACAGTTCTTTATAAGGTTATTAAAACTGCTACATTATATGACTCCTCTTATGTAAATGATGTTAAACAATATGTCTCAAACATTAAAACTGAATCGAAAAACGATGCTTATATTCTCGATTTTGAACAAGCAATTATTCCCATTCTTGAGTATCACCCATCTCATATAATCAATTATGAAAATTGGACATTCAACTTAAGGCCCGATTTGGTAGAACCTTTAGAGATAGGCTTAGTCTATTCTCTGTGGCCACTTCACATATTACATCACCATCTTACTGTCTCCTCAGGACTTCCCTACTCAACAAATCCTTCCTATCATATGTTTGCGTTTAATTACGGAATTGGTAAAACTGTTCTGCAAAACCAAATTTCTTGTCTGGTTCTATACCTAAACTATCATTCAAAAATTCTTGAAAGAACTTTCATTGGAGCAAGCGATTTTGAACACAAAAACACATTTAGCTTAGAAATAAGTGGTTCTCTATGGGAGAAAAAAAGAATTTTCCCTTCAAGTAACATTAGATACTATTTTAACAATGCAAAAATAAAAGAGAATGAATTGAAGATAACAATTTTGTTTGGTCTAAATGTAAAAATCTAAAGAGAGTGTCTCTCAATACACTTGACATTTCCGATTTTTTGTCCTATATTCTATAGAAATGTAGAGAAAGAAGTGAAGTTTAGAGGGGTCTTAAACAATGAAAATAAAAACAGGACTGACGAGTTATACAATATGGTGTTAAAATATGACCAACAAATAATATAATTGGATAACATCAATGGCTCGTCGAATAATTGACAAAATATGTAACGCAATTAGAACTGGGGATTATGATATGACATATCACACTGTTGAAGAGATGTCAGAGGACAAACTTGGAATTTTTGATGTTGAGAACGCAGTTCTAAATGGCAAAATTATCAAGAAAGAGAAGGATGAACTGCGAGGTAATAAATACATTATTAAGGGATTAGGCACTGACCAATCCACACCAATAGGAATAGTAGGAAAATTCAAAGAAACAGGAGTTTTTCTAATCATAACGGTTTATAAGATTACTTGACGGAGGTAAAAAATGTACGGTTATAAATGTGAATTTTGTGGCGGAACTGTAAGAAAGCAATTGGTGGAAAAGGAAGTCTTTAAGCACAAGAATGGGTTCGTTATGCTTGAGGATGTGCCAGTAGGTATATGCGATAAGTGTGGCTACCGATATTATCATTCTTCAATTCTGAAGATGGTAGATGAAATTGCAGAAGGAAAAATGTCGCCTGAGAGGACAGAGGTTATACCGGTTGCTCATTCGAAATAGTCAGTTAGTCCGACACTACTGCAACTCTATGTCTTTCCACTTCGCATATTTTTTGAGTTCGCCCTCGATAGAAGCAAAGATAAGAGCAATTACTGCTATATCATCTATATAGCCAACTCCAGGGATGAAATCCGGAATTAAATCAAAAGGATTTATGAAATACAGAATTGCAAAAACAGCAGCAGCTATCATTCGCCAGGGCACTTCCCGATATTCCTTATTCCTGTAGTCTTTAAGCAGTGAAATTAGAATCTTGATACGGTTAAAAAATGCACTGAAAGGTCCACCTTTTGTTGCAAGCTTTCTTGCTTGCTTAACCACTTCCTCGGTCTTTCCATAGGCTGTTTCAATATCACTCTTTGATATGTTCGCTATTCCACGTTCAATGGTTTTTCGATATTTGACCAAATCATACCCACAGAATTCACAAAAATTGCTATTATCACTAACTTCCTTACCGCAATTTGGACATTTCAATCAATTCCTCCAGTTATTCCGTTAGAAAACAACTATGTCTTCCCCACCACCATCTTTTACACAATCTAATGAGAAAAAGGTCTTTTGTCAACTTTTTTTACATCCGAGATTCTTCGTAAGTTACAAACTGATGCATTTCTCAGAATGACATGTCTCGCAACCTAAACGTTGCGGATACCATAGGAAAGACCGCAATATCACGAGATATTGCACTCCAGAAAGCATAAAACATAAGTTTATTGGAATTAGGTCTTGACATTGTTGCAGAATGTGATTAATCTAACTCTCAATTATGATTAATGTATTAGCACTTTTTACCACAGGAGCTTTTTTAGGATTTTTATTGAGAAAACAAAAAAGGTTGATAAGAAATATCGACACAGTCACTAATTGGGCTATCTACCTCCTGCTTTTTCTACTGGGACTTTCCGTTGGAGCAAACAAAATAATTATTAGAAATATAGGAAAACTCGGTATCCAGGCGCTCATTCTTGCTGTTGGTGCAATTATTGGCAGCATTCTATTATCATTTTTAATCAGTAAATTACTTCTCAAGGATTCGAACAGTGAAAAATAGTTTAATCATTCTCGCATTTTTCTGTTCAGGTATTCTTCTGGGTCTCATTCCGAATCTATCCAAAATCGCTTCATTTGCTAATCTTAGTATTTACGCTCTATATCTTTTGATGTTTCTTGTGGGCATTGGAGTCGGAAGCAATTCAGGTGCGTGGAAAATCATTAAGACATTGAATGTAAAAATTTTCTTGTTGCCTATTTCTATAGTTATTGGGACCCTCTTAACAGTTGGGTTGCTTTCCTTTGTAATTCCTGGAATCAACTTGAAAGAATGTCTCCTCGTTGGTTCAGGACTGGGTTACTACAGCCTTTCAAGTATTTTTATTACTCAACTGTATGGTGAAACCCTCGGAGTGCTCGCGTTGCTTACCAATATTTTCAGAGAAAGTTTGACTTTGCTTTTTACTCCGATGTTCGCAAAACACTTTGGTAAACTCTCCCCTATTGCCTCGGGAGGTGTTACATCAATGGATACCACGCTTCCCATAATCACAAGAACTATTGGAAAAGAATACGCGCTAATATCGGTTTTTAATGGAGTGGTTCTCACTATTCTGGTTCCTTTTCTTATTGCATTCATAGCACACCCGTAGGTTGCTAAAAGACCGAAGACACAAGACTGGAGACCAATGACAGCGAACCGGAGAAACGGAGTATCGGTGTATCGGAGAAACTGCAGAAAAGGGATCTATGTCTTGGTGTGGAAGGAAGCAGGGAAACCTTGAATTGATTGTTTCCTCTGCGTGCACTGCGTCTCTGCGGTGGAATTTGTACCGAAATTGGGAAAATAACGGATTACGGCAAACAGAATGTCATTCTGATTAAGCAACGATTATTGACCATGGAAGAATCTAATTACTAACGTGCAAAACGATCCGAACGCTCCAAACGATACTAACGAGCAAAACGCTGCAAATGAAATTACTAAATTACCAGTTACTTGGTTACTCACATTCCTATCTGATGACAAGTTTCATTGATGTTGTTCTTGCATGGTCATCCTGACAAACCAGGGTGTGTTTACCCATATCGGGACAAATAAAAACCTTCTGTCCAGGTGTCCCTGACCACACCAGTTTATCATCAAGAAACCAATATATAGTATTTACAGAATTCTCAACCGAAGCATCAAGAAGGATTTTCTGATACTGCATCGTAACTCCTTTTCTCACATAATACTCACATTGCGAATCAGGAGAACGAATAACAGGTCCTTTTCCCGCCATCATATTCTTAGACGACGGCATAAGTGATGGAACCTTTTGTAGAGCATAACCATTTCTTTCCATCCACGTTGCAACTTCTGCAGGCCATACCTTGTACACTTTGGTTATATAAGTTCTATCAGAAAGAGCGGATTTACAAAGCCTAAATCCTGTCTTTTTATCTATGTAAAATGCTCTGTGTATTCTACACATATCCTTAGGAGATACATCTTTAAGATACAATTCATGAACTGTGTGTGGACAATCTTTGTTTGGAACCATTCCACTTATTGCACAAACTTCTCTTGTTGATACTGAGGGTGGTTTTTTAAACCATCTGGTTTCTTCCTTTCCTGATATTGCATTTATTATATCAAAAAGAATTGGTCCTGCAACCAGCGCACCTACCAACTCAGGGCTACCCTGTCCTTCGAAATTCCCAGCCCAAACACCCACAGTCAAACCTCTTGTATAACCAATACTCCATGCATCACGATGACCATAACTTGTCCCGGTCTTCCACGCAACTTTGGGCCTATCCAGACTGAATTTCCAGTATGTTGGTAGGTCAGGTCTTCTAACCTCGGATAATAATTCCGTTATGATATATGCTGCAGCAGGAGAAAGGATGGGTTTCCCTTCTACAACTGGTTCATCCGAGCAATATCTAATGCTTCTATAACTACCGTAATTCGCAAGGGTGGCATACAGATTTGTAAGCTCTGTTAGTTTAATTTCACAGCCACCGAGAATCAGGGATAAACCATAATCAAGCCTATCATAATCAATCGTTGAGATTCCGTTTGCCTGCAAAAACGAAACAAATTCACCAATACCAATCTTGCTGAGAAGGTTCACAGCAGGAATGTTCAGCGATTTTGTCAAAGCCTCTTTAACACTAATTACTCCATGAAATTTACTATCGTAGTTTTCCGGTGTATATCCACCAAAACTTATGGGTATATCATACACAACCGATGATGGGCTGATACTTCCTCTGTCAATACCTATGGCATATAGGAAGGGTTTAAGTGTCGAACCCGGAGAACGAGGAGAAATGGCACCATTAACCTGACCACTATGCACTTTGTCAAAAAAATCATAGGAACCAACAAGTGCAAGAACACCATTAGTCTTGCCGTCTAAAACAACAATCGCTCCATTTGTAATGCCCAGGTTATACCATTTCTTCAAATGGTCTTTCATTATTTTCTCGCATTTTCTCTGTATCAAGGGATCCAGATTAGTGTAAATTCTTTCTTTTCCAGGGAAATATCTATGCATAAGATCGGTAAAATGCGGAGCCTTAAAAGGCATTCCCGGGTTTTCAATAACAATCTTTTCTTCTTTCGCTTGAGAATATTCTTCTTCTGTAATAACCTTTCTTTTTCTTAAATATGATAGTATAATGTTCCTTTTCTTCTTAAGTCTTTCTGGATGCCTTTCCGGATGTAATGAGTTAGGAGAGTTTGGGATTGCTGCAAGCAAAGCAGCCTGCGCAAGACTTATTTCTTTAGGACTCTTTTGGAAGTAATAATAGCAAGCAGCACCAACACCTTCGATATTTCCCCCGTAGGGTGCCATATTGAAATAGAATTCAAGTATTTGGTCCTTGGAATAAAATGTTTCAAGCTTCAATGCACATATCATCTCCAAAATCTTTGAGATGATATTCCGTTTCCTGTGCTCAATCATTCTTGCTACCTGCATTGTTATTGTCGAGCCACCTGAGACAACCTTCCTGTTTCTAATATTGAGATAAGCAGCGCGCAGCAAAGCCCAGGGATTTATTCCGGGATGGTCGTAAAAAGCACGGTCTTCCACATTGATAACTGCCATCTTAAGATAAAGAGAAACCTCATTAATACTCAATCCTATTCGCCATTTTTCATCTGCGGTCAAGAAAGCCCTCAACAATTTTCCATTCTTATCATAGATGGATTGCGAAACAGACTTGTTCAGTTTCTGTTCATCAATAGGAAAACATATTATGGCGAGAAAAAATGCAAATAATATTATAGAAAGAATCAAAAGCTTTTTTTTCATCACTTCGCAGGCTTAACAAATACTACACCGCTATTTTCCACGGAAGATTTGAATGGGTCATACATTGCCTCTCCAGAAACTGGGGGCAGAATAAACCTTCCGGATGTAACAGCTCTGAGCATATAATAAAATTCTGTTTTCTTTCCTTTCCGCAGATTCAAGAAAATATTCAATCTGTCATCCCTTATGTCCATATAATCCGGCACAACAGGCCTTCCCTCAATCCAGTCAATTGTCTGTCGAGACTGCAATCTTGGATTTTCTATTTCAAGCCCTGCGGGAAGCATATCAGATACTATAACATTGTCTAAATTGTCCGTTAAAGCAGTCATTGTCAATCTTGCAATTATAATATCACCTTGCTCTATACTTCCCGAGACAAGAGGATTTCCCCATTCGTCAAAATACACCCTATTTACTCTTAATCCTCTTGAATACTCCTCGAAGTCTGCCCCCTTCTTTATTCCGCTAATATACCAGTAGTAATAGCAGGGTCCAGCTCCTTTGATTCCTATTTTTACCTTTTTGCCTTCTGCGCCCTTCGTATTGAATGCTTTACTTTCCGTATCGAAGGAACCGAGCAATTCAATATTCATCCACACCTTTCCTGTGTAGTTTCCCTTTTTGCTGTTTCTCAAACTTTTGCCAAGTGCAACAAATCCAAATGCACTTTCCTGTGTCGAGTAATAGCGGTAGTCCTTCAGTTTTTTTGCAAGAGCTTCTATCAATACAGGAATGGAAGCATTATCCGGGTCAACCTCGGAGAGAACATCTAATATGATAGCATTTTCTCTTGTGCCCGAATTAAAGTTATCCCCTGTTTCACGCGGAGATTCACTTGGTGCAATCTCAAACGGTATCATTGACATTGCTGTATTTACATCACCTGAATAAGCATAAGCACCTGCCAACAAAACTTGTGCCCAGGTTGACATCTTCTTATATTCAACCTCTTTTAAGTAGTTCATAGTTACTTTATCAGGTTTTCCAAGCAGAGAAAGCACATAAACTATATAAGCCTGTCTATTCAAGCGATAGTACTCTGCACCTGCTCGAGATTCTTTTTTGAGCATAACCTTGAGATGATTGGCGGCTCTTACCAAAACCCAATCAGGAATCTCGTATCCTGCCTTTCGTGCCTCCGTTAAGAAATGGGTGGCGTAGATACTACCCCATTCAGATTCATAGTGTCCACCAGGCCAGTATGAAAATGCCCCATCAGCCATCTGCATAGATTTTAACTTGTCGATGCCTTCTTTGACATAATAATCTGAACTTCGTTCTTGAAAAAGAGAAGGGTCAACAACCTTTGCAATATCGCTAAAATAGAGAAGTGGAAATACTCTTGATGTTGTTTGCTCGATACAGCCATAAGGATATCTCAATAAAAAACGCAGGCTGTGGCCAAACTTAATTGCTGGAAATGTGGACACGCTAAGATGAAACCTGGTTGTTCCTTCAATCCAATCAGGACTGATGTTCAACGAGACTTCTCCATTATCTCCAATCTTTCCTGCTCCAACCTTTGTTATCATTGGAGAACCAGGTCTCAGTGGGATATCCACATCATAATTTGTCTGTGTGCTCAATCCCTTTGCTTTCAGGTTAAAATGCAAGGCGCCAATTTCATTTCCTGCCTGGCAGGTAAACTTTACAAGTTCCTCCTTTTTACTCGCAATATTGATAGTTCTTTTTTTAGGCGATAGAATTCTAACAGCACCTTTTGCTATTAATTCCACGGTTACCTTTCCGTTATTTTTCGTTGAATTATAAACATTAACGGGTATGTCAAAACTATCCTTTCCTGTCAAGAATCTGGGAAATGTTGGTGTGAGAACAATGGGGTCAGAGACAGTAACATTCTTGAAAGATGAACCGAATTTGCTTCCATTGAAAGCTACAACCATAATTCTCAAACTCCCCTGAAACTGAGGAACATCAAAATGAACTATTGCCTTACCCCTATTGTTTGTTTTAACAACACCGGACCAGAGAGCAACAGGCTTAACTCTCCTTAGCGCAACTGGCATCAGGTGTCTTGCAGCCTCTCCGGCTCTTCCACCACCAACCGAAGGTTCCAATCCAACCTTTTCAAGTTCCGGTAAAATAAAAGAGTATATGTCAAAGGTCTCTACGGAAAGTCTCCTTTTACGATAGAAGTACCCAAATGGATCGGGTGTATCAAATGAAGTAATCTGGCAAATCCCTTCATCAACTGCAGCAATGGTAAGGTATGTTCGACCTGCACCACCTTCGACACTTACAGAAACATCGAGAGTAGAGATAGGCTTTATGTGGGAAGGAACTTTGACATCGACTGCAAGTTTGTTATCACGACAATCTACAAGTAGAGGATATGCCCCGTATGCTCTTTTAGGAGCATGAACATCAGCTGACTTGTTGGAACGAATTAAATGTCCAACGACATAAACATTGGGTTTGTAATCTTTTAGAACAGGTATTGTGATTTTTGCCGTATTCCCTTTCATCTCAATTACCTTCTGGTCAAGAACCCTGTCTCGCTCTATTGTCAGAACAAGTCTGCCAGGGAAAGGTGCTCTGATTTGCAGTGTTGCTCTTTCTCCAACTTTATAAGATTCCTTGTCAAAATCAATCTTGAGTTTCTCGGGTTCGGACATCGCCCACGGTGCATAACCCCATCCAGAAACATAGAAATCTATGCTTGAGGAAACGTCTGATGCAGGGTCCCTTATCACTGCTTTGTACTGACCGTAATGATGAGGAACAAATGAAACGCTCGATATGTCCCCAGCATAAGTGACTTTACGCTTTTCAACAAGATTTAATGATTTCTCTGAAACATAGCGAAACGTTCCATAATTGTCTCGCTCTAAAATGGTGTTCCATTCAACTTTATAGTAACTGAATTCCAAAACTGTTGTTTGAGCCTTCTTACCATCAGGTTTCAAAACAACATAATCAATATGAACCCCTTCGTCTTTCTTTGCATATCCCTCTTGCTGTCTACGCATCCCAATATAAAAAGGATAGGGGTGGATAGTAAATGCCGAGTATTTGGTTACTGCTCTTCCTCCCATTTCCAGTACTGATACTTTGAGTAAACCTTCAAGGGATGAAGGCGCTTTCATACTATCCGGGATGCGAAAATTGTCTGAAAATTTACCTTCATTATCCAGAGTATTCTCACCTAAATCCAGATTAATTTGGTCAAAGTGCTTTTCGTAATCCGAAAAATTGAACTTGCTGTACGCCGATGGATGAAAACCTTTCTTTCTGATTTCGCATACAACTCTTACCTTTCTCCCTGCTGCCGGAGGACCAAATAACATTGTTCCTGCAATATCGAAATTGACATCTTCACCACCAATATAACTATCTTTGCCAACTTCAAGGTTGACCTTTATTCTTTGAGGCATAAATTCTTCGACATTAAAAGCCAATCTTCCTATTATGGTGCTGTCTGCCATAATTACCATTGCCCTATACACACCTGTCATTGCGTATATGGGCACATCAATATCAAAGTCTTCGAGACCTGCTTCACCGACCCAACCCCTGTATTCATTGAAAATCTTGCCATCGGGTGCAAGTATTCTAAGTTTCAAGGGAAAATTCGGAGCAGTGAGCTGTTTATCGTCACGCGTGGCAACCGCCAGATGAACTGTATCTCCAGGCCGATATACACCCCTGTCAGTGTAAACAAAGGCTTCATAACCTTCTTTCATTGGTGATGCTCCGGAAATATCAAAATCAGTAAGAGAAAGCCTTGAATCCCTCAGTTTCAAAAAAGACACATCCTCATACTTCTCTGCTGTTATCACGAAAGGCTCAAAACCCTCCACACCCTGTCTGTAGTTCTTGAACCTCACGACGCCTTCTGAATTGGTCTCACCATAAAAAAGCACCTGATTGCTGCGACTCTGAAGCGTAATCTTAACACCTTCCACCGGCTGCAAGGATTCAAGAGAATTCACGAAAACAACCATCTCATCATCCGAGACCTTTGCAATGATTCCAATGTCTGTTACCTTTACCCATTTTATCTTCCTATCCCAGTAGTGCTCAGGCTGATTCAATATCAAAATATAGATTCCCTTTTTGTCTGCAGCAAGATACTTATTCATATCGACAGTAGTAGTAACCTTTGTATTCCTTTTCTTTTCTGTCCGAATCTTCTCTCGAGCAATATGTTTACCAAGGTAATCTCTGGAAAAATAACTACTATACATTTGATTATTATTAAGGAAATACACAAGATTATTGATAAAAACCTTTTCCACACTGAGTTCAATCGTATCCATGTTGACTGTTTCTATGCCAACCTTCAGGTTCCCCTCGCTTGGGAGGAATATTCCCCTCGTAACAAAATCGATTGACGGCTCCAGCTCATTCATAACATATTTCCCAGAAAATTCATTTTCAAGTCTATTCCCATTTAATGCGGGTAGACCTTTTTTCAACTTCAGAACATATTCTTTGCCAGGAACAAATTTCGCGTGAATATAAACATATTTCTGCTCCTTCAGCAAATAAAATGAAATAGGTGGGTCGATTTCTATATAATTTTTTACCACATCAGTGTTTACGAATGTTGATAATTTCACGGTTATCCAGTTTCCGCTACTTGAACATTCAGGATATGAACTTTCAACCACCAGTTTCGAACGTGCAGGAATGCTGAACGTTGCCTCATAGTTTTTCACCAAACCCAATTCACCGTGAACTGGTAACAAATCACTATCAAGCAACATTCTAACCTTTCTATCGATATCTTCAATTGGCAATGCTGTACTAATGACACTAAGTATGTTCGCACTTTTTTTCTGTTCCGTTTCGAATTTAATTGGTTCACCCTTCTCAAATCTAACCTGGAGATATTTTTTTAACTCCGTTGACTCAACAACATAATTGAACTCAAATGAAATACGAATTCTTGCTGAATTAGGCTCTTTTTCATCGATAACATATTCATGACCAAAATCCTTGACGATAATCCTCTCCGTATGAAATTCGAAGTTCCTTTTACCTTTAAGATGTAACTCTTTGTTATTAAGTAGGATAGGTAGGATTTCAAACTTGTATTCTGTCGATGGTTTAAGTTGTTCCTCCGGATAGAATCTCAGTTCCTTCTGGTTAATCCATTTACATCTGCCTTCAACGGTCGGGGTAATCCTTACACCTTTCTGCGCCTTCCATACATCAACGCTTTCAGGCAGCACTACATTATCTGAAAAAACAATAGTGAAATTTGTCTTTCTCGGAACCTCTCCCTCCTGATAGAAGCGTTTTACTGAAATTTTGGTTTTTCCAACATTACAACCATAAAATATCAAAAATAGAAATGCAATTAGACTTCCAGAAAATATTATCCTGTCCTTCCCTAATTTAAGCATTGCCAAACCTCCTAATTAAGGGTTAATAAAATTTATTTTGACTATTCACATCAAACTCATATCACACAACTTAATAGAATGTCAAGCATTTTTGCTTCTGACCACTTGCCCTTTTTCTCTTGATTGATGGATAGAAATCTGTTATACTGCACAGATGCTAAATGAGTCAGGAAACCTGAATAAAAAACAGAGCCTATTTCAAAAACTTTCAAATCCACCCGACATATTAAAAGGAACAATCTGGAAGGCTGTAGTACACCTTTCTTTGCCCATTATCATAGCAAATCTTTTTCAGACACTATACAATCTGGTAGACGCATTCTGGCTGGGAAAACTCGGTAAAACCGCTCTTGCGGCACCAACAATCACATTTAATGTCATATTCTTTATCATTTCTATTGCAAGTGGTCTTGCCATTGGTGGCTCCACCCTTTTAGCACAGTATAAGGGCGCAGGAGAAATCAAGAAGGTCAACGAAATAGCGGGCAATACTTTCATCCTCATAGGTTTAATTTCAGTAATATTGAGTACTCTCGGATACATCTTCACTCCACAGATTCTGCATATCCTTCAAACACCCAAAGATGCATTCCCTGAAACGCTTGCCTATATGCGCATTATCTTCATAGGCATACCTTTCATTTTTGGTTTCTTTATATATCGTGCCATTATGCAGGGTTACGGAGATACGATAACACCATTGAAGTTGAGTGCTATGTCAGTTGGTTTGAATCTTATTCTCGACCCTTTTATTATCTTCGGTTGGGGTCCATTTCCGAGACTCGGTGTCGTTGGAGCAGGGCTTGCCACAATATTCACACAATTTCTATCCTCGGTAATTGGCATAATTTTCCTGATATCCGGTAGGTATGGCATAAAAATAAAGTTCAATGGATTCAGGTTTAACTTTGGAATTGTTAAATCTATATTGAGGATAGGTGCACCCATTGCATTCAGTCAATCAGGTGCATCTCTCGGATTTATGCTTCTTATGGGGATTGTCAACACATTCGGCACAAGTGTTATTGGTGCTTTTGGAGTTGCGAATAGGATTATATCATTGCTTGTAATGCCTGCAATGGGACTATCACAGGGTTCCAGTACAATTGTTGCACAGAACATTGGTGCAAACCAGATAGTGCGGGCGGAGCGGTCAGTCTGGACAAGCGTCGGTATAATCACTTTTTTCACCTTCATATTTACCACTCTGCTTTTCTTCTTTGGAGGTTATGTTGTTAAATTCTTTATTAACGACCCTGAGGTTATTGCAATCGGTATGCGTATGTTTAAAATTACATCTTACTCGGTTTTATTTTTTGCCATAATGATGGTATTTACCGGGGCATTTCAGGGTTCAGGACATACAATGCCCGTATTCATAATGCAGATGATCAGGCTGTGGGGACTAAGAATACCTTTTGTCATACTGCTTGCCAAAGTTTTGCATTATGGACCCGATGGCATCTTCTGGGGAATGACAATTAGCAACCTTGTAATAGCAATTATTGCTTTTTTCTGGTTCAAAAAAGGCTCATGGAAGATAAAAGTGATAAAATGATGGAATTTTTTATCTGCACATTTGTAAATAAGTCAGAATCTAACCACAGACCTGCCCGCCGCACAAGGCTTTGGCAGGCGGGTAACACAGAGAAATCAACCTGTGGTTAAAACCTTGCAAAACCAAAAAACACGAAAGGAGATAAAATGAAACCAGGAAATGCTTACCCGAGCTTGTTGATGAGAACATTAACATCTCTTGCACTCGCTTTCAGTTCCATTTTCTTATTCTCAGCCGACACATATTCAAAAAAGCCAGAAGGAGAAGGAATTAAGAAAAATCCGCTTATCTTAATAATCAATTATCCCTACCAGATATGGTCAAACGACCCGACAAAGATACACCTTACTCTTTTAAAGCCAGACTTCAAACCTGCAATTGGAGCAGTCGTGAAAGTCGACGAAAAGAAGGTGGGAAAAACAGACAAGAACGGTGTCTTGATATTCGATTACAAACCAGGGGGTAATGAAAGCCATATTCTCTTCGCAACCCTGAGGCAAGAGGAAAAAACATACGAGGTTATCAAGAATTTCTCGAGTAATTCTCGAACGGTCTCGTTCAAAGCCGACAGAGTATATGTTTACACAGACAGGGGTGTTTATAACCCGGGACAGAATATTCTAATCAGAATCATCGCATGGCAATTAAAGGGTGAATACACACCCGTTCCAAATGCAAACATTCAACTTCTCTTGCAGGATAGAAACGGAAAGGTATTTTCAGGGGAATATGTGAAAACAAATGAATTTGGAATAGGCGAAACAAAACTTACTTTGCCTAAAAATATGCCTGAAGGTGATTACGAACTTATTGTGCTATATGAAAAAGTGAGGGAATCTTCGTCCATCCGAGTTGAAAGGTTCGTACCACCTGTAATCAGTATTAAACACAATCTTAGACGCTACTTAACTGATACTCAAAACAAACTTGAAGCAAAGGTTGAGTTAGGATACTTTGCTGGAGGAAAAATCAAATCATCAAAACTCGCTCTTTTATTCCTGACACCTGATAAAAAGGAATTATTCAGCATGGACTATACTTCTCACAAACCTATCTATACAATAACATTAGACACTGAGACATTGAATACAGTAAGAAACAAAATGACACTTGAAGGGGATTACAAGATAAAACTTAAAGCAACGGATAGTTACGGACAGAGTAACGAAATTATATGGGATTTCACCTATACAGCCCGCCCATATACAGCTGTTCTTGAAATAGACAAGGATGCATATCCTGAAGGAGAGAAAGTCCAGATACTTGCGAAGGTTGTTGACATTGACAAACAACCTGCAAAAGGCATTTCCTTAATTCTCGAAATTCCTGAAATAAAGGTAAAGAAAGAAACAAAAACGGATGATAAAGGTGTAGCCGTACTTGAATTCATAATGCCAGAAAACTCTGTAACAGCATATGTAAAGAGCCCGATTATGAAAGATGTGCTTGCCCAGAGAACAATTCCATTTCAGGCTCAAAAACCAATGGTCTCAAAAGCAAGCGAACCACCAAAGGGTGCAGGCACAAAGACCACAATAAAGGTCACTTTTGACCCTGATTACATCCCCATAGAAAAAATAGTCCATATAGATATGACCGATGTATCGGGAGCACTGGTCGTGTCCACCACAATTCCAATTAACAAAAAGGGCAACAGGTATATTGCTACAGGTAAGGTTACCGCACCAACCTGGGGTTCGATGCTGGTTAACCTTTACTGCTGTGCTGTCGAAAAGAAAAACAAGGCAGAACCTCTTACTCCGAATACGGTTGGATTCATTACAGAAGGACAGCATATAACGTTTTATCCTGATAAGGAATTGGAAATCACTGTAAGCAATTTCAAACCAACTGCAGCGCCAGGAGAGAAGGTTTCTTTCAAGGTTAAAGTAAAAGGTGGCAAAGGAGAAAAATGTCTCGGAATATCCATTGTGGATGATGCCGTCATATCCCTTCTTGACCCATTCATAAAGGACCCCATACAGCATTTTTACAATCCGCAGGTGAAGGTTATTTCTACAGGCGGCGCTGGGGTTCTTACCTGGCCTGTTGTTGACCGAAATTGGGGCTCTCCCTGGCGCGACATCGCTTATTGCAATTGGGGTTGGAAAGCACCGGGAGGAGTTATTTCAGATGCATACGGAGGAGGAGCAGCGGTTGCTCAGGAAGCAGTACCGGGTGATGGTGAACTGACCGAATATCTTGAAGCCCCTGAGGCTGGAGCTTCGTATGACAAGACAGTAGCGTTACCTGCATCAAAAGCCGCTCTCAAAAAGGCTGAAATGGATGGAAAAAGCAGAAGAGATGGAGATGACGAGTCTGAAACCCCCAAGAAAAAAATAATCATAAGAACACATTTCCCAGAGACCTGCCTTTGGGAACCTCTTCTTGTTACAAAGAATGGAAACTTAGAATTTACCGTAAAAATGCCTGATGAGATTACAAGACAGAAGTTGTCAATTGTTGCAACGGATAAACAGGGTTATATAGGTTTTTTAAGAAAAGATATAAATGTAACTCAACCCATCTTTGTAAGGGCTGCTTTCCCTGCAACAATGACGCTTGGAGATGAAATTAAGGTGCATGCACTCATCAGAAACCTTACGAACAAAAAAATCAAATGCACCGCATATCTATCAGGGGATGAACTTGATGTAAAATTTGGGAAAAACATTTCACTCATAATTCCGAAAAATGAAATGGTTATGGCAGAATGGATTATAAAAGCCACTCATTGCGGAGTAAATAATTTCAAAGTCTCCTGCGAAACCGCTGACTTCATTGATTCGGAAATAAAAAGCATATATGTCCTTCCGTCAGGATTCCCGCAGAAACAACTTGTTAAAGGAAGCATTAAAGGTGGTAAAACATGGGAAGCAGTATTCACAGCAGATAAAGATGCAACATATAGAATCGTCAACCTGAATGTTACGATGCCAAATGTATTTCCTGCTATTCAAGCCTGGTGGGCATTCGATGTATTTCCGGGTTACTCACCATGGGAAAGCTCTGCATCGGCAGTGATGAATGCAGCAATGCTTGATTATGCAAAGCAGAGCGGAGGTAACAAGAAATATGTAGAATTGATTAAGCAAAAACTTAACGAAGCTACGGCACAACTGACATACCAGCAGTTCCCTTCAGGTGCGTGGGGATGGTATTTCCTTGCAGACGCCAGTGCTCCCAATTCAGTTCCTATAGTTGGTGGTGAAAATCTGTATTACACCATCTACTGTTTACATGCACTTGCCGAAATAAAGAAAGCAGGTTTGTCTGTTGATGATAATGTAATCTCTAAGGCAGTTGATTACATTCTCAAAAACCGGAACAAAGATGGATTATGGTCAAGCCAGAGGGCATATTTCTGGGAGATATTCAATGACCAGACAGATAACGCAATGAGTGCAGAGGCTTTCGAAGTGCTTATGCTTACGGCTTCTGTTTTTCCTGCAGCAGGTAACTATGATAAAGACTTCTTGAATCTAAAAGATATAATAGTAGCATTACTAAAGTCACATCCACAGGAGCCAATGACCGTTGCCGCCGCAGTTCAGGGGCTTTTTTACTGGTCTAAATACAAAAAAGACACATCGGTCGATAAATTGTTGAAGCAAAATGTTGATTACCTCATCACTCTAAAACGCAGAGGCTACTGGGAACCACATTGGTATCATGCGTATGGTGGTATGGTAGAACTGAATGCACGCATTCTCGAACTCCTTGCAGATTTCGATGCTGAAAAATACGCTGCGTATCTCCGGGAAGGAATGACTTATCTATTGTCAACCAGAGAAGCCTGGGGTGCCTGGCACAACGAAATCGGTACTGCAACCGCAATCCGTGCGCTCCTGAAAACAGGAGCATTTGCAAAAGAAAAGAAAAGTGAAATAGCATTGATTGTAAATGGGAAACAGATAGAGAAGGTAACAATTGACCCGAAAGACCCGTTCCTTTCCGCAGCAAAACTCCGCTACTTCGAGATAACTCCATGGGTTAAATCCGGCAAAAATAATGTGCAGGTCAGCTACAATGGAAATCTGACTGCTTCCATAGGGCTCGAAATCAAAGAATGGGGTATTAAACAACCTGAAACAAAAGATATCGTTACACTAAAAAGAATTGCACCTGAGAAGGCTGAAGTAGGAGAACCCGTGACCGTTAAACTCGAACTAAATGCAAAAAAGACAGTGCCTCTAATGACAATAGAAGAAGATATTCCTGCCAACTGCGATGTTGACATCTCAAGCTTAGAAAAGCTCAAAAAAGCACAAAAAATCACAGGCTACACTCTTGATAGTGGAAAACTTTACCTGGTTCTGGTTGAAGTCAAAGGAAAACTGAATATTGAATACAAATTAAAAACAATAACAGAAGGCACAGGTTTACATGCCGGAACATCAGTAATCGATGCAACCAGCGGTAAACTTCTCGCATCGATAATATCACATCCTCTGACAGTCGATTAGTGTGCGTGATTTTCGGAGTAGCAGAGCTTGCTCTGCATATTAATTGTAGGGGCAGACCTGTGTGTCTGCCCTTATGTTTTCTGGAGTGCAATATCTCCTGATATTGCGGAGAGTGATATGGTTTTTATGGAGTGCAATATCTCCTGATATTGCGATATTTTTTATGTATTGGGGAATATTCTAATGTTTATAATAACTCAAGAAAGGTATTCAGACTTATCTTCGCTTGTTTCAAAATATGAGATAGTGTTGACCTTTTTATAGGTTTATGTGCAGGGATGGTCAATTTTAGCAATTCTCCTTTTTTTCTTTTCTGCATTCTAATATGGCTGCCTTTTTGCCTGACAACTGTCCAACCATCTCTTTGTAACGCTTTAATTACTTTAATATACGAAAGGGAAGGTACCTTACTCATACTGTCAATTCTTCTACAATTACTTTATCATCTATTATCGCATCATCTTCAACTTCTTCAAGATAAAGAGCAATTGCTTCTTTTATATTTTCTTTAGCCTCTTCTTCAGTATCTCCTTCACTTATACAACCAGGTAGCGAAGGGACATACACTGTAAAACCACCTTCTTCACTTGGTTCTAAAATAATCTTTAATTTCATTCTGTCTACCTCCTACATTTAACCTCGTTATTAGTTTTTATAGCAGAAAAAAAACAAAAAGTCAAGATTATAAAGACAAAATTTGAAGCTAAATCGATTTCATTATTGATTCAGGCTCTCTGTGTTTGACATGATGGATGGACAACGAGATGCTGAAACGAGCCTGCCCTGACCAAGCTCGAAAGGTTCAGCAATGGCAGTCACAGGTTTTGGGCTGTGAAGTATGTCATTCTGAGCGGAGCGAAGAATCTCGCCACCGCAAAAACCACACGAATATGAAATCCCGCCAATAGGCCCACAAAAAACTCTTGACAAATGAACACAAATTGTATACAATTGAACATAAACTATGTTCAAACTTTCAGCCGATTAATGGACAAAATGGCTCAAAAAACAGAAGCACGAAAACGAATAGAATTATTGGCTGCTCGATTTACCGAAAATATTTCCCAATACAAAAGAACGGACTACGATGAGGCAAATACCCGTGTAGATTTCATTGACCCATTTTTTGATGCGCTCGGATGGGATGTTGCGAACAAAGAAGGTTATGCCGAGCAGTATCGCGAAGTTGTTAGAGAAGCAAAGGTTATTATTGTAGGAAAACACAAAGCACCGGATTATTCATTCCGCATCGGCGGAATAAGAAAGTTCTTTGTGGAAGCTAAAAAACCTTCCGTTGACCTGAAGAAAGAGGTCTCCCCCGCTTTCCAGTTACGAAGGTATGCATATACCGCAAAGTTGCCGCTCTCCATTCTTACGGATTTCGAAGAACTATCCGTTTACGATACGAGAATAAAACCCACAGTAAAAGATTCTGCATCAGTTGCCCGTATATTCTACTCTAAATATACCGACTATCTAAAAAACTTTGACTTTCTTTTTGATACATTTTCTAAAGATGCAATCCTTAAAGGCAGTTTTGACAGATATATTGAAACTACAAAAAATAAAAGGGGCACTTCCGAAGTTGACAAAGAGTTCCTGAAACTTATCGACCAATGGAGAGAGAAACTTGCAAAGAACATTGCCATAAGAAACAAACAACTATCGTTATACGAACTTAACTTTGCCGTTCAGAAAATAATAGATAGAATTATTTTCCTCCGCATAGCGGAAGACAGACAAATCGAAGATTACGGTAAACTTCAAATCCTTACAAATGGAGCAAATGTATATGAAAGGCTGAGACAAATCTTTTACCATTCCGATACGAGATACAACAGCGGACTTTTTGATTTCAAGAAAGACCTTATTACACCGAGTTTAATTATAGATGATAAAGTAATAAAGGAAATTATCAAATCCGTTTACTATCCTGATTCACCCTATGAATTCTCTGTTCTCGGTGTGGAAATTTTAGGTAACATATACGAGCAGTTTCTTGGTAAAACAATTCGGCTTACGCCTGCCCATCAGGTAAAGGTTGAAGAAAAACCAGAGGTAAAAAAGGCAGGTGGTGTTTATTACACACCAAAATATATCGTAGATTACATCGTGAAAAATACTGTTGGAGAAATCATAAAAAAGAAAACACCAAAACAAATAGAGAAACTCAAAATACTCGACCCTGCCTGCGGCTCGGGCAGTTTCCTTTTAGGAGCATATCAGTCTCTTCTTGATGAGCATTTGAACTGGTATTCGAAAGAAGGACAGAATAAGAAGGCATTGAAACAGGGAAAAATCATCCAGTTTGGTGAAAACAATTATCAATTAAGCGTTTCGGAAAAACAAAGAATCCTCACCAATAATATATTTGGTGTTGACATAGACAGACAGGCAGTAGAAGTATCAAAACTCTCCCTGCTTCTAAAACTCTTAGAAGGAGAAACAGAAGAATCCACAGGAAGGCTATTCAGATACACACAACTCAAACTCCTCCCCGACTTATCAAACAATATCAAATGTGGAAATTCTCTCATTGGAACGGATTATTTTGAAGGGAGAATAAGCGGAACAATAGATGAACAAGAATTGCGGAAGATAAACCCCTTCGACTGGAAAAAAGAATTCCCGGATGTCTTCACCAACGGCGGCTTCGACGCCGTCATCGGCAACCCGCCGTATGTGAGAGTACAAACTTTACAACAGTCCGCTTCAGAAAGCATAGAATATTTGAAAAAAGGATATTTAGCAGCTCTAAAAGGAAATATAGATTTATACCTTATCTTCCTTGAGAAAGGGTATAATTTACTAACTGAGCAAGGAAATTTAGGCTTTATTCTCCCGCACAAATTCTTTACTGCTCAAATGGGAGAGACAATAAGAAAATATTTCGCAGAAAAGAAAGCAGTTAAAGAAATAATTAATTTTGGTACAAATCAAATCTTTGAAAATGCTACAACCTACACTTGTCTTCTATTTTTAGGCAAAAAAACACGAACAAGTTTTTTATATACAAGGTTTGATTTGGGAAACGATGTAAAGAGTATAAGTCTGGAAGGATTTAAAAGTGACAGTGTGAAAATAGAAGAACTTCATAAACCAAAGTGGAATTTCTATGTAGGCAAGGAAAATTCTCTTCTTGCTAAGCTTACCTCACTGCCGACAAAATTGGAAGATATAACTTCGAAAATCTTCAAGGGCTCGTCTACGGGAAATGATAGCATTTTCTTAGTAACACCAGTTAAGAAAAGTAATGAGAAAACAACCTGGCAAGTAATTTCTAAGATTGAAAATGAACCATTTTATGTAGAAAGTAAACTTTTAAAACCATTTCTAAAGGGAGAAGAAATAAAGAAGTATGGTTTTCTTAGGAGCAACTTTTATTTAATTTTCCCCTATAAGATCATAGAAAACAAGAGTTACTTAATAGAGTTTAATGAACTAAGAGAAAAGTATCCTTTTACAGCAAAATATTTTCTCCGAAATAAGAAAACGCTCTTCAAAAGAAAAATAGAAATGGGTAGAACCAATTTCTATAAGTATTCAGCAGCTAGAAGCTTAATCGAGTATGAAAGGCAAAAGATTTTGGTACCCGATATTCTCGTAAATAACAGAATTTCCATTGATTTAAATGCACGATTTTATCATGGTCCTGCCATTCACTCAATAATACTAAAAGAAAATCAGAGTTTCTCCTTACTTTATTTATTGTCTTTACTTGAGTCAAAAGTGTTTTGGTTTTTTCTGACAAGAACTAGTACATCGCTCAGAGGTGACGCTTATAGATTGACCCCTGAATACATAAAGTCTTTCCCTATTCCAGAATTGGACCTCTCTATCACAACAAATAAGCAAATGCATGATGACCTTGTAGCAATGGTAGATAAGATGCTAAAGTTGCAGAAAAAATATCACAATGCTCGATTGGAGCAAGACAAGAAATTATACAAAACCCAAATAGATATTGTCGACAATCAAATCGATACCCTCGTCTACAAACTCTACGGCTTGACGGAAGAAGAGATAAAGGTGGTGGAGGGAAAGTAAATATGGGAGAATAAAAATGACTGGGTTAATTTATATGGTATATCCGGAAAAAATTTATGTAATGATGGATACGTTGTGTACTTGTGGTGACAGCAAAAAACCTTTTAACTACGCTTCAAAAATATACTTACTGCCACATTTAAAAACAATTATGTGTGGTACAGGACAAGTTGATATTATAAGATACTGGTATAATTTCATCCAAAATAACATAATGGCAAAGAACTTTAATTATCTAATTAAGAAAGCACCTTCAGTTTTATTAGATATTTGGAAAAATTACAAAAATAAGGAAGATTTGTCTGTAACTATCTACCATTTCGGTTATGATAAGTCAAATAAAAAATTTGTTGGCTACGCATTTCGGTCAACCAATGATTTCAAGGCTCAAAAAATAGAAAATGGATTTGGTTTTAAACCTGAACTCCCAAAGAAAGAGGAATTATCCGATATAGATATAGGTGAACAAACAAATTATATTGATGTTTTGAAAGAAATATTCAAAAGGATGAAAGAGCGCGATGATAAAAAAGAAATATCAGAAAAAGTTGGAATAGGAGGAGAAATACAATTGGCGATATATGATAAGCCAAATTCAATACATTTCTTAACTATTTATAAGTTCAGCGATTTTGAGGAAAAATTTACCGAAATGCTCAACGAAGGACAAAAGCAAAATTTGGAACAAGCAGTCAAGGATTTCATGAAAGAGTTTAAATAGGGCAGTTTTAGTTCGACATGACAGCGAAAAGCGAAATTCTTTACGGAGTTTTCTCCCGAGCGAACACCACAGTAGAATTAATCCCTTATGGGAGAAGTCTCATAAAAAACCTTGACGGAGAAGAAAAAACGTGTTATAAAATTCTGCATTATGAGAAACACTTATGCAATAAAACTGATTTCGTGACCAATATTACAACAAAGCATAAGTGAACTTTTAACAAGGAGGCAAATATGACCAAAGTATTAGAAAAAATTCCTGAAATTGAATTGCGCGAAAAATGTATATCAGTTATCATCGCAAAAACAAAATATGGCTATTGTGCTTATTGTCCTGAATTAGATTTGGTCACAGAATTACATACTATAGATACCGCTTTTAAGGATATAATCGAAGCAATAAAAGATTATACCAAAGAATATATGCAAGATTTCAATTTGTACTCAAATAGCCCAAATAGGGCACATCATGTACCCTACATACAGAGGATAACGGCTTGTAAGGACGACTTCGCTTTACTTTCTATTACAGAGATTAGATATGGTTTCGTTCGATGATTTTAGAAGTGTCCTCAAGAAAGCACATTTCGAAAAAATCCGTTCAAAGAAACATGAAACATGGCGAAAGATTTTGCCCCAAGGTGATATTCTCCGTGTGCGGATCAGCCACAGACACAAGAACGATATACCAAAGTGGTTATTTCACGAGATGCTGCGCCAAGCAGGTATGAGTAAGGAAAAGTTCCTTAAATTACTGAAAAACAAATAATTCGGTAATTTAGTTACTTCAGGGAAATAGGGATGAGGGGTGTAAATCCTGTAAAATAAGATTATGCTTAGAACATTTTTTTATTTCACGAGTAAACTTGTAAACTCTCGCATCCCTTCAGTTGACTTCTTCAACCCCAGAGAAAAGAAATGCATAATGACCTTGTCGAAATGGTTAATAAGATGTTAGAATTGCAGAAAAAATATTATAATGCCCGATTGGAGCAGGACAAAAAACTATACAAAACCCAGCTCGACCTCCTCGACAATCAGATCGACACCCTCGTCTACAAGCTTTACGGCTTGACAGATAAAGAAATAAAGGTAGTGGAAGAGAACACGGTTTAAAGACCAATTTAGAATATCATCAACTGATTAAGTACTTTCTTGTAAGTAAGCAAAAAACAAATAGAACATTATATAAAACCAAAAAGGAGGAAGTAAGATGAAAAATTATCAACTACTATTTATTGCTATATGTGAAGGTAACAAAAAAGGAATGGTTTTTGATTTTCAAATGAAAGAAAAACTCTACTTAAAAATTGGATTTGGTTATGAAAGAACAAATGGATTTACTAAAATTGAAGTAAATATTAACGACTTAGTTTTAATCCCTGCTGAGTCTTGCGAATTTGATGAAGGTGATTTTTTAAATATTGATATTACAATAGAAAAAATGAAAGAACGTGGAATAACATTAGAACAATTGAATGCAATGAGGTTACCTGAGAATATATCGTTGCAAATTGAAAATTACAACAAAACAATTAACCAATAGTTTCACTTAAAGAGAACAAAAATATGTGACCCAGATACAAAAAGAATCTGAGAATCTCAATATGACCTTGTAGCAATGGTTGATAAGATGCTGAAGTTGCAGAAAAAATATCATAGTGTTCGATTAGAGCAGGATAAAAAATTATACAAAACCCAGATTGACCTCCTCGACGAGCAAATCGACACCCTCGTATATAAGCTCTACGGCTTGACAGAGGAGGAGGTAAAAGTGGTGGAAGATTCTTTGAGGAAGAATTAAGGAAAGAGCTAAAATATCAGTTTTTTCAAATCGGGAAAATCTCTAATTTTATCCTTGACAAGTGAGAGAAAAAATGATAAAAATTACAATATGAAATATTAAAATCACAAGTTACTGGAGATGGCAAAAAGTTCAATTTAGCTTGAAACTTTGCACTGCAAAATTATATGAGGATAAAATTAGAATGAAAGTTGGACATGGAAAAAAGATTTTTCTTACTATAATTGTGTTTTTAAATGTTCCTTTTGTGGCTCTTTACGGGACTTCTGGACTTGCAAAGGCACACGCAGCCTTTGAAAAAAAGTTCTACGAAAGCGCAATTATCTTGTATAATAAATACCTTAAACAGGTAAAACCTAATTCAGAGGAAGAAATCAGCACATTTATTGAACTTTCAAATGCTTACTATCTATTGGGAATCAAGTATTTTGAAAAAAAGAAATATGAATTGGCTAGTAAACTTTTTTATTCAGCAAATTCTCCAGTTGCTGATTCGATGGAAGCAAAAAGTATATGTAAGATTGCAGAAAATTATTTTAAAAAAGGAGAACTTGATACTTCTCTGCAATTATTTGAATCAGTAAATATTAGAATAAAAGAAGCCGATGAAGGCATTGTAAATGTTTTTAATGCAATGGCTGAAAGAGAATTTAATAAAAAACACTATTCGAAGTCTTGTAGTCTTTACTGTATGGGAGGTTCAGAAGAAAGCACAAAAGGAGCTACAAAATGCCTAACTATATTAGCAAGACAAAAAGCATACGTATTATCTGCCAACGATATTAATAGCTGTATTTTTGATTTAGGATTGAAGAATGTTTTATCAATGGGATTTCATGAATTTTTGAAAAAAGTAGGAAAAGAAACAGAAGCAACTAACCTGTTAAATGCTGGAAACGCAAATTATGAAAAAGGCAATTATATACAAGCTGATGCTGAATATACAAAAATAGAAGAAAAATATGAAGATACTAAAGCTTACACACGGTTAGATGAAGAAAAAATTTCCACTGCTCGCAAAAAGGCTAATAGAGCTAAAAATAGAATAGCGTTATATTCAAGACGCAATTTAAAACTATCTACGTTTCTCTGGCATAAGGGATTTAGTTCAGGTGAAATAGTAATCATTGGGTTAGCAGTAAAAAATATGTCAACGAATAATGGTTTAATAATTCTCACTCAAGGTATAAGTATTACTAGTGATATGTTCGAAGCATCTGCTGAATGGCGGAATATGACCTCTTACCAACGACTTTATGGTGCTATCTTCACCGCAGAAATGATAGCAAGTTCAAGTACATCTGAGGAAAATTGGGCTCAATTTCTTTATTTAAAAGAGACACTGCTTTCACAATGGTTATTTTTGTCTCAATCCTTACTTGATAAAATTGTATTAATCTCTTCTAGAGAAATGTAAATAATGAGCAATAAAATAAAAGAAGTAACAGTTATAACCTTTTCTTTATTAATTATTCCTATTTTTTCAACAACATTATTTGCCCAACATAATAAGATAAATTTTCCCTTAAGAACCTGGAAAAGTAAAGAAACTCGAGAGAAAGAACAGCAGAAGTTAGTGAAATGGGAAAATAATTGGGACAAATATTCTGCACAAAAGAAGAAAATCTCCTCAATCATAATAATGTCTGCTGTGTTACCCGGGTTGGGGCAAATAAAATGTAATGATTGGCGGAAAGGCAGCCTTTTCTTAGGTTCTACAACACTTACTTTCGGAAGCGCATTGTACTTTTTCAGTCAATCAAATGATAAATATAAAGAGTACAAAACTGCTGATAACATTGATGCCATAGAGAAACACTGGGATGCGTATTCAAAAGCATTGCAGTATTCCCAAATAAGTGCATTGCTTGGCACGGGAATATGGATAGTAAATCTTATTGATACTTATTTTACGACAAAATCTTACAATAGCAAAATTTTATATGAAAATTTCTATTCGAATAGAACAACTTGGAAACCTACAATTAAGGTGAGCCTTAATAATAATAAATTAAACTTCTCCTTTGCTTGGAAATTTTGACAGTTAAAAAATGAAAATACCAAGACAGAAACTACAATTTCTTATTATTCTATTGTTAACAATTATTTTCACTATATCTTGTAAAAAAGACCGTCTAAATCCTCTTGATCCTAAAAATCCAAATTCCAATGTTGGAATTCTTCCTCCTCCTGATGTAACAGTATCTCTTGATTTTAGAACTGTAATTCTATCTTGGGATTTAATACCTAATGCAGTAGCTTATAGGGTTTTTCGAGACGATGAAAATATTGTCACTGTTGATACAAATTGTTTTGAAAATAAGACTGTTGAAGTAAATAAACAATACAAATATCAGGTAAATTCTGTTCACGAAAGCGGACTGGGGGGGCATCTTTCAACACCTGTTTATGTTGTTCCTAAAGATCTAATATGGGAATTTAATGATGCTGGTAACTCATATTCTTCTCCTGCAATTGGCGATAACGGCGATGTCTATGTATGTGCGAATGGGTATTTATATGCTCTTTCTCAAAATGGGAAGGAGCAGTGGAATTATTACATTGATGATTACATTGGTGTAACACCAGTAATATCTGATGATAACACAACAATCTACATTTTAAATAAGGATTACCTTTATGCTTTATCAGCGGGAGGTTCTCTCAAATGGAAGCAAGAACTGTCATGTTCTTACCGACGTTATTTGAGCATAGCAAATGATGGAATGATATATATCCCTCTTTACGACACTTTAGTGGCGTTAAATACAGATGGAACTTTAATATGGAAATGCACATTGCCTGGTATTTATTCAAAATCAACATCTATTGGAGCAGAAGGAACAATTTATGTTAATCCTGGATCAGATTCAAGAATTTATGCTTTAAATCCTGATGGCACGACCAAATGGCTCTCAAATCCTTCTGAATTAAGCAGTATTATCTCAAATGCTTTTGCAATTGATGACGAAGAAATACTATATTTTATTTCCTGGTTAGATTACACTTCTCCTGCATTAATTTCAGTAGATGGAAATAACGGTAATGTAAGATGGACATTTAACCTTGGCTCTGGCTCCTACATTAATGAAGAACCAAATGTCATTATAGGACCAAATGGTACAATCTATACAACATCATCGTATGGGCTCTGCGCTATAACGAATAGCGGTACTTTGAAGTGGAAGGTCAGATATGGTGCCTATGTATATGGTACACCCGTAGTGGGGCAAAATAGTACGATTTATGTCACAGGCAGAGGATATTTATATGCTATCAATTCAGATTCTACGTTAGATTGGTCGTATCATGGACTAAAGGGAGAGGAACGGAATCAACCACCTGTAATAGCAAACGAAAAAATATACATTCAAACAAGTATCGAGTTGTATGCTATCCAAGCATATGGAGAGTTAGTAAATGCTTCCTGGCCTTGTTTTCAGCATGATGCTAAACATTCGGGAAGAAAATGATAAAGATTTTAAGTTTTTTTATTAACATCCATTCGTTTACTTCAGAATAACTTGGATAGAAATAAATAATTTTTGATTACTATTGGAGGAAAATCATTATGGATAGATATATTGAAAAAAAAGCAGAAGAAGTTAAAAAAATCCTCGAAGAAATTACACCAGAGGGAGAGAAAAAGATTAAAGATTGCTTTAGCTATTTTTTGAATAATAAAAAGGAAATGAAATTTATAGATTACTACAAAAAGACAGTTTTAGAAAAAGATAAAATTAATTTTGTAAACTTTCGTAATCAATGGGGATTACAACGCGCTAATAAAGATTTTTATGTAAACTTTAATAAAGTATTTGGAAAAGAATACGATAAAGGAATAAGTGAAATTAGAGAGAAAAAAGACATTGTTGGTTTTTATGTTACATACTGTATGCCAGAAGGAGAAAATGTCCAGGGCTCTTTTTGCAGCAAACTTTTCCATACTATATTTCCAGAAGAATTTCCACCTGTTGATAGAAATCTTAGAAACACATTCAAATTACAAAATGAAAGCTTCATCCTCGCTATATTAATTATAAAAAAAGGTTACAAGGAATATATTCAAGATAATGAAAATAAATTCAAACATATAAGGGACGTATTACCCAACGAAAAATTTAATGAACTTAAAATTAATAAAATTTCAAATATAAGAATTATTGACATGTTTTGTAGATTTTATGCCAGAAACCAAATCAACAAAAAGAAATCCCGAGACGAGGGCAAACCCCATTAAATAGAAATAGCTTATCTAACGGGGTAAACTTGTAAACTCTCGCATCCGCACAATTGATTTCTCCAACCCCATCGAAAAGAAAATGCACGATGACCTTGTGGCAATGGTTGATAAGATGCTGAAGTTACAGAAGGAATATCATTCAACCCGATTGGAGCAGGACAAAAAACTATACAAAACTCAAATAGACCTCGTCGACCATCAAATCGACACCCTCGTCTATAAGCTCTACGGTTTGACCAAGGAAGAGGTAAAGGTGGTGGAGGGGGCTCGGGTTAGGTAATTAAGGAATCTTTGTTGACTTTGTTTGGAAGATGGCGCTGTTTGCATAACATGAAAGATAAAAAGGGACTGTTCTCTTATCCAAGACTTCGTTTCATAAATCTCCTCAACCGTGACCATGAGGAGCGGTATCTTGAATTCAAACCACCAAGCCACTGGAAATATATTAAATTACAAATAGTCAAAACTGCCTTGGGTATGGTTAATATCAGAGATGGTGGAACTATCATAATTGGTGTTTCTGAAAAAAATGGTGATTTTTATCGCGAAGGACTCACGGATAAACAAATAGAAACATATAAACCATTTGATAAAGTTAAAGCTTACGTCAATCGACATTGTGATCCTTTTATTGATGTTGAACTACATCCTTGCGAATGGAAAAAAAAGAGATTTTTAGCAATTGAAGTGCATGAATTTAATGAAATCCCAGTTATTTGCTCAAGCTCACGGGGTTTGTTGCAGAAAAACGCAGTTTATACTCGGCCATGGAGAACACCTGGAACAGAAAAAGTCTCATCTCAAACAGAAATGAGAGAGATTATCAGTTTAGCGATTGATAAAGGAATCCGCAATTTTATTGAAAGGAAACTCCCAGAAATTGCAATTGAGATTACCGCCTTAAAAAACTATGCAAACATCGAAAAAAGGAGGACTAATAAAAATGGCGCAAAGCAAAGAAATAGATGAGCTTGTTAACATCATTATAAGCAAACCGCATTGGCACGTTAATATAAAACCCAAAGTAGTTATTCCTGAACGAATAGACACGATAAAACAACTTTGGAATCTTATGGAGACATGTCGTGTTACTCTTAGAGGATGGGATTATCCTCATGTCGATAGAGAAAAAAGGAATCGTGGGTATGGTGCAAACTGGATTGCATCATGGTGCAAATTCTTTATGGGTCACCAAGAGTACTGGCAATTTTTCCAAAGTGCTGAATTTCGCCACTATTTTTCCTTCTGGGAAGATGGAGATTCAGACGAAGCTAAAAGGAGAGCAAAATTAAATATACCACTAATGCCAAACGATTTTATTCCATCTGGGTATCTTTCTGTATTATCAACCTTATATTCTTTTACTGAAATATTTGAATTTGCCGCACGCCTAGCAAATAAAGGAATTTTTGAACATTCTGTTCTCATTTCAGTAAGAATGTCGGGAATACAGAATCGTGCTCTTTTTTTCTGGGACGTGACAAGAATTTTAAAAGAATGTTATTATTCGACAGAGACCAGACTAGAGAGAACACTTGTTATTAAAACAGAGGACTTAATCCAGAAATCAAAAGATTACGCACTTAAAACAATGCTATGGTTTTTTGAGCGTTTTCAATGGCTTGATCCTCCAATAAATCTTCTAAAAGATGAGCAAAACAAATTTATTAAAAGAAGGATTCTATAATAAAGAAAATTTAGCGCACGGCCTCGGTTGTAGAAATTACATAAGCAAATGTGAGAGTCACAATCTATTGGGTATGTCAAAAAATCCAATTTATCTCAAAACATTTCAATTTTAGTAGTATGGAAATCTAATAAATAATGGAAATTATTATCGAAATTGGGACAGAAGAGCAAAAGAAGAAAATAAGGAAAGAGTTATTAGAAGTCGAAAGAATTTTAAAGATTAAGAAATTTGATAATTTAATAAGAAAGATTATTATTCCAAACAATTTCGATAAGACAATAAGGAATATATCAAAAGATAAAAAGTATAAATCATTTAGAAAGGGAATGGATCAGTATGCTATGGGAAAATCGATCTGGGAAAATGCGTCAGCAGTTTTAGTGTTTCAGAATCTAATATTTACTGAAATTTTTGATACCCAAATAAGGTATGTTTTTTATTTCCATGAGGTACATCATGCCATAAGCCATTATTTAATGCCTGTAACAAACTATGCAAATTTACGCATTAAGGAATTAATGCAGCTAATGAATATTTTATTTGATGAATACTTTGCTAATAGATATGGATTAGCGATTGCGAATAAAGCTTTTGAATCAAAAACTGATAGATTTAAACAATTTATAGATGGGTCTAAACACTTTGCTAATTCCTTTATGAATGAAAACGTATTTTATAAAAAAATACGAAAGACAATAATTAAATCCAAATGTCATTTAATTCCTATTTCCGAACTAATCAGAACTATTTCTCCTCTAGTTAGATCTGCATCTTTAGATTTAGTTTATTTTACGAGTTACTATGATAATTTCGACTATCTTGCTAAGTGCTTTAATAGATTAAAGAAGTCTAGATTTTACAATATGAAAACGGAAAGATTATTACAATATTTTAGGGAAAAATATAAAAAGAATGACCTAAATTTAATGGATGGAATTGAAGTAATGGAGAACTATCTTTTGAATTTCGGTATAAGATTTGAGGATAGGTCGGAAGGATTATGCTGTCATGTTCGCTTTATCTGACTTTTCTCTTCGTCGGGTTTTTAAAAAAAATGAAAGCAAAATTAGGCGAAATTAGGAATGCCGACTATTTCAAAAATGCTAGGGTTCAGAAAAAATACCATAATGCACGATTGGAGCAGGACAAAAAATTATACAAAACCCAGATTGACCTCCTCGACCACCAAATCGACACCCTGGTTTACAAAGTCTATGGCTTGACACAGGGAAAAAAAGGTGGTAGAGGGAAAGTAAAATAATAGAAATTTAACCGTAAACTAGAGTTGATAATGGATTTGAATGCAATGGACCCTAAGGAATTGATTGGTACAGATTATTTCGAAGATTATAAAAAGGAAACTAATGCATTGGTGTGGCAAATAATACAGCTAAACTATAATTTATTCTTTCTGGAAAAAATAGTAAAATTCCCATTTAGGATATTTCGTATTAATCCTTTACCCTTTTGGCATTTAATCACAGATAGCCTGTTCGAAACAAGCGTGATGATAATTTGGCGACTTGTTGATAAAAACGAGAAAACTTTATCTCTATTTAACTTGAAAAACAAAATTAAGCATAGACTTATTAAGAAAGAGTATCAAAAACAATTTACAAAAGAACTCGAAAGAATAAAATTTGATAATCGTATTGCTTCATTAAGAACACGAGTAGAACAAATAAGGCATAACCGATTGGCTCACTTTAATCGAAAATGGATTATAAAACCGACGGAGGCACAAATTGAACAAAGCACATTTTCCTTATTTAAGCTAAAAGAGTTGCGTGATTCGTTGATTTCACTCTTTCAATTTCTACGTTTTGGAGTTTCAACGAAACTCTTTTATCAGGATACTAGCGCTAAGCACGAATATCCTTATGGATATGATAAACCCGACGATTTCGAAAAACTACTTGATGCAATTATAAAAGAAAGTGAGGTCTTGAATCTACCAGAAAACAACAAAACTCAATGGCTGCTTCACAAAAAACGATTATCTCAAAGAGATATTAAAGTCTTTAATAGTTATCGTAAGAAGTTTCATCTAACGGAGGTTTAGTTCAAAAAGAACCAATGCGGCTATAATTAAAAAATGAGATGCATTAGTTACCATTTTTATGATATAATAGAACGAAGAAAATTGATAAAAAGAAAATACAGGATGAGCTTGTGCCGATGGTTGATAAAATGTTCAAATTGCAGAAAAAATATCATAATTCTCGATTGGAGCAGGACAAAAAATTATACAAAACCCAAATAGACCTCCTCGACCATCAAATCGACACCCTTGTTTATAAACTTTATGGCTTGACAGAAAAAGAGATAAAGGTGGTAGAGGGAGGATAAAAGAGAAGAGAAGAGAAAAGAAAAGAAGAGAAAAGAAGAGAAAAGAAGAGAAAAGAAAAGAGACTAAAATGTGTATTAATAAAGAATTGGAAAAATATAAAGTTTTCCTGCATGAAATAAAAAAAATTAAAGACCTTGAAGAATTTGCTCCAAAATTAAAAGAACTCTATTTAAGATCATTTCCATTTTCAGATCCTCTTTTTTCTATTCTTTCTACAGTATTAAGCAATAACTACAATAATCTTTACAACGCAACTATGAAAATAGGGAGGCACACACTAGAATTATTTGCCTGGATGAAGGTTTATGAAAAGTTAATTACTGAAGAGGATAAAATTGCTTTACTGGCAATTGAAATAGAAGATGCTTTAACTTTGACAACCAATTCAATTTACTCGTTTAAAGAAAAAATGATTTATGCTGTTGTAATTACAGCTTCAGTATATCAAGAACTCATTGGTGAGAAAACTAAATTATCAATAAATGAAAGAACAAGGATTGATTATAGAAAATTAAAGAAGTATTTTTGCCATATTGACAATATTAAAAAATTGAAAGAAAAAATTGACACACTGGAAAAATGCTTACAAGAAAAACCACTATATTTTAGATGGAAAAGTGTCCATCGTATAACACCAGGTGTTGAAAAATATCACGGACAGTATTATACACTTGAAATAGCAGATGAGCATATGAGTATTAGTTACGTGCCAGGTGACATGATAAAATTACAAGAGATTAAACCAAATATGAAAGAAGTTTATTCTACTTGTTTGGATTTATTTTACGAATTCGAGGATTACTGTGTTAATTATCTTAAAGTTAAAGAGAGAGTAACATCTGAGGACCAAAAAATCTAAACTTTTGATCTCACTAAGAGAAAAAAGGAGAGATTGATGGAGAATAACTTAGTACCGACGGAACATATAGAGAATAAAATTGTAATAATTAGAGGAAAAAGGCTAATGATAGATAGAGATTTGGCAAAACTATATAAAGTACCAACTAAAAGATTAAATGAGCAAGTTAAGAGAAATAAAAGGCGATTTCCAAATGATTTTATGTTTCAGTTAACTAAAGAGGAATTCGTAGACTTGAAGTCGCATTTTGCGACTTCAAGATGGGGAGGAACAAGAAAACTGCCTTATGCTTTTACTGAGCAGGGTGTGGCTATGCTGTCCAGTGTCTTAAATAGTGAAAGGGCTATCCAGGTAAACATACAAATTATGCGTGCATTTACCAAACTAAGGAAGCTGGCACTTGGATATAGCGGATTAAGTCGGAAAATAGAAGAATTAGAAAAGAGATACGATACAAAGTTCAAAACGGTTTTTGACGCGATCCGTAGCCTTATGTTTCCACCCAAAAAACCGCACAAACAAATTGGCTTTAAGACAAAAAACAAATAATACATTAACAGCAGATAAAACGTTGGATTTACAGAAGAAATACCATTCTGCCCGACTGGAGCAGGACAAAAAACTATACAAAACCCAAATTGACCTCTTCGACCACCAAATTGACACCCTCGTCTACAAACTCTACGGTTTGACGAAGGAAGAGATAAAGGTGGTGGAGGGAAAGTAAATATGGGAGAATAAAAATGAGTTTACGAATTCCATTACCGAAGGTAAGAAAGAAACCGAATTGCAAGACACATCCATTCCCTTTCCAAATCGGTTTTCAAACTCTTGAGTTTATTCAATCATCTATTTTTTTCATAACCTTACTGGACTATATTTCTGGGGATTATCTTGAACAGCAAACTTCGTTAGATAAAATAAAATCCAGAATGGTAAAGGATGGATTAACTGACGAAAACTGGGAAAAAGACTTTGCCTGTTTGATAAAATATAGAAAAGTATTCGAAAAATGGATATTTCAAAATGTGCTAATACAAATAAGAAGTCATTGGGACTGGTATATTCGTAGACTTGCTGGATTTATTGTTTTCGCCAGAGAAAACGACTCCTCTTCGCCTCTTAATCAAAAAGATAAAGCAGAACTCCAGCACATTGGATTTAAACCATTGAGTAAGCAACTAAAAATACTTGCAAACGCTAGTAATATAAAGTTTAATATACCAAAGGATATTTTGAATGCATTGTCAGAGATGGCTCTTGTTCGAAACCTTGGGTTACATAATAGGTGGGAAGTTGATTCTTTCTACCTTGGCAAAACTAATTCACCAGATTGGAACATTAATGAGATTAGAGAATTCGGTAGTATTGAATTGGGGGAATGGCATAAGTGTTTTATGACTGTCATCCATGAAACAGGTGTTGAAATTGGCAAGAAATTTGTACAAGCACCAGATTATCCAGAGTAAGGAAATTGAGGGACAGACTAAGATCCGTACCAACCGGGTCAGGTGATTTTTTGCGAGAAAAATAAGGAGAAATGGGTGTAAAATAGAAAGTTTACATAAAATTGTATGTCAATGAATTATAATTATGAACTTAAGAACAAGAAAATTTATGAAACTAGTTTTTTTTATCATGATTATCTAAGGATTTTCTTTTATTATTCAATTGTCCTTTCTGACTTTTCTTCCCATAAATAAAAACTCCTACACCTGCCAAAACAGCAGACACAATTGTTACTAATCCACCTACCTTTTTATCGTTGTATATCAACCAACAGCCTAAACCTATAGTAGTTATGAAAATGATAAATGCAAAAATTACTCCCAAAGTTTCATTTCTTGTGCCAGAATATACAACACGTTTTTCAATTGCTTGTCTATGATTAGATTGCTTTTCTGCCATTTTTAATATTCTTTCAGCCGAACCTGGCAGAATTTCCTCATATTTTTTGAAAAGTTCTGGTGGTGGTAAAGGACCTTGGTAGAAAGTGCTTTTTAATGCAAATGATTTAGCTATTTTGACTACTTGTTTTCTTTTCTCTTTGGGAATCCCAGGAATTGCTTTTTCAATTCTATGCTCAAGCTCTTTTACTTCATTGCTATCTTTCTTCATTGAGAAATACTTAGTTCAAATTCTCCCTTATTTTTTTTCACACTGTTTTCGATATCTTTTCCCGTCATCAGCCAATCTAAATATATGGCATTGTAATCAGCTTCATAAGGACTACTGGATTCATTGTAATCGCTAAAAGTGGCTCCAAGGTCGAATATCCGTGCAACCCCAGAGAGAAAACTTGGAATACTAAATAAATATGTAGAGAGGCTATTTCTAGTTCTTCTTTGATTAATAATAATTCTGCTCTCATTTATTAAACTATCTTTATATCTATAAATAGTCATTTATTTTACACTTCCTTTTCTTTTATTATTATAATACATTTTTGCGAGATTGTCAATAGAATTTCGAATTATTTAAATACAGGTGCGCTTGTCTTTCTGATTTAATTGCTATTTTGATTACAATGTTACATATTGCTCCTCGTAATGGTATAGTCTTAATTGCCATAATTTATGTTTCTTATCATATTCTTCCTTTCTTGTCAAGCGTTTTTTTTCAGACTTTCCCACATTTTGGGAAGAAAATGAGTGGACAGTGGGGCCGTGCTGAAAAATAGAAATTGTTTCTGTTCGCATTCGTTTTTCGATAACGAGATGGTCGTCATGGGGTCAGGCTGAAAACTGAAAATTGACTTGTAAGGCAAAAGCGACCTAGTATTCCCACCCTCTCCTATACGCGCCCTAATTCAATCAAATCCCCCTTTCCCCCTTTTCTAAAGGTGAAAATGAGATACTGAAATAATGAGATTCTTCAAAAGTTAATATGGAAAAGATTACTCAGAATGACACTTCTTCCGCCAAATTCTTACTGACTACACTGGATTCCTGCTGTTGCAGGAATGACATGCCTCGCAACCTAAAGGTTGCGGCTACTTTTCAAGCCCAACTACACTAACTATAATATAGCACTCTGAAAAATAGAAATTGTTTGTTTACCAATTGGATTCTCGATAACCAGATTCTTCCAGGGCTAATATGGAAAAGATTACTCAGAATGACACTTCTTCCGCCAAATTCTTACTGACTACACTGGATTCCTGCTGTTGCAGGAATGACATGTCTCGCAACCTAAAGGTTGCGGCTACCATAGAAGAGACCACAATGCCTCGCAACCTAAAGGTTGCGGCTACCATAGAAGAGACCACAATGCCTCGCAACCTAAAGGTTGCGGCTACCATAGAAGAGACCACAATGCCTCGCAACCTAAAGGCTGCGGCTACCATAGAAGAGACCACAATGCCTCGCAACCTAAAGGTTGCGGCTACCATAGAAGAGACCACAATATCAGGAGATATTGCACTCCAGAAAACATAACATAAGGGCAACCGCAATAGGGAAAAAGGGCAAATGAGGGGAAATAGACCTCGCGGGGTCAGGCTGGAAACTGAAAATTGGTTTGTGGAATGTAATATTGGTCTGGGTTTTCACTATCGCACAATCGAAACACTATGATACTACACTACAATACTACACACCCCTAAATCCCCTTTTAATAGAGGGGATTTGTTAATGACACACCTCGCAGGCTAAAGCCTGCGCCTACCCTAAAATTCCGAAATTACGAAAATAGAAATTAGAAAATCAGAAAAACTAATGACCAAAAGACGGGATTGTTTTAAATATTTTGGATTCCTGCTGTTGCAGGAATGACAGGGTGGGCTCAGTTCAGAAAACGCAATTCTAAAATAATACTCAGCTTAAGATTTCACATCGGGACAGCAGACGACACGGACGATTTATCTTGACAGATGTTACAGGAAATGATAGAATTCAGTAATCACAAGGCAAGAGGAGGTGAGACATTAATATCTTTTCAAACTTAGCTAAGAGGAGGTAATGGTGGCAAATAAAGAGGTATTTGTTTGGACATTGATGTTCGGAGTTTTGGTCATTCTTATCCTCAGTGTCGTATTGATGGGTGATCAGGCAATTATCGCACCTTCTGAAGATGCCTATGTTGTTACTTTCGGAGGAGGTGAAGGATGCAATCCATTCTTGAAGTATGACATAACTTCCGTTCCATCGGGTGAAGTGATTGATTCTGTATTTCTTCAAGTATATGTCTGGCAAATTGGTTCTGCTTGGGATGGTGATGTGAACTACTGGAATGTCAATAACCAGACCTGGACTGAAAGCGATTCCGCAAAACTATTATGGGATTCCCCAACCTCTGATTCAACTTATCAACTGGCAGATTTTGGAACTCTTGTGGGTTGGACACAATCTGTAGACATCAAGGACATATTCCTAACCGATTACAATATTAGCAATACATACATGAGTGTTAAAATGAAGGACCCCGACGATCCCACATTTGTGCCTCCACCCGGAAGTTATCCTTTTGACTATAGCGATACATTGGCATTAGGAAATTGGTTATTTGACGAACACATAATTTTCTATCCTCACGAATATCCCAATGCCCCACCCTGGTTAGTGGTATACTATCACACAGTAGGCATTAACGAGACTTTTTTATCTGAAACAGATTCCAATGGTAAAAAATTAGATGTATATCCAAATCCATTTTTATCAGTTCTAAATATTGGTGAGCTTAAAACAGATATGCAACTTTACAATTCAGCGGGAAGATTTTTCGCTGTGGTCACATCAGGTACCATTGGACAAAATCTAAAACCTGGTATTTACTTTCTAAAGGCAAAGGGATACTTACCAACTAAGATAGTAAAATTGCAATAGCTTTTAACAAAAAAAGGAAACATTGAAGGGAACAGAGAGTTTATCCAAAAACACCCTTTTTGTCATTGCGAGCGACCATCGGGAGCGGGGCAATTCCTTTATTTACAAGACAAATTATGAGATTGCTTCGTCGCTCTGCTCCTCGCAATGACCTTTTTGGACAAGCAATCTGTCCCCCTCTTATTACTCAGACGCCGTCCTGTCTACACTACGCCCCAAGTTTCACTTTCAGTTTTTCCAGCATATCCTTGACCATTGCATCGAGGTCGTATTGAGGTGTCCAGCCCCATTCTTCCCTTGCAGCAGTATCATCCATATGATTGGGCCAGGAATCTGCAATTGCCTGTCTTACAGGGTCGATTTTGTAAGACATTTCGAACTCGGGTATATGCTTGGCTATTTTCTCTGCAATTTCTTTAGGAGTAAAGTTGAATGCAGTAAGATTAAATGCATTTCTGTGTTTTAATCTTGACACATCTGCTTCCATCAGGTCATAAGCTGCTTTCAATGCATCCGCCATATACATCATATCAAGCATTGTATCTTCCTTCAAGAAACAGGTGTATTTCTTGTTCTTGATAGCCTCATAAAATATCTCGACTGCATAATCAGTTGTTCCTCCACCTGGAAGAGTCTCATAAGATATTATTCCAGGGTATCTAACACCTCTTGTATCAACTCCAAATCTTTTGAAATAATAGTCAGCGAGCAATTCACCTGCAACCTTTGTAACTCCATACATCGATGTCGGCCTTTGAATTGTATCCTGCGGTGTATTATCAATCGGCGTATCAGGTCCAAATGCCGCAATGGAACTGGGAACAAAAACAGCACACTTATGTTCTCTTGCAACCTCAAGAACATTATACAGACCATTCATATTTACATCCCAGCAAATTTGTGGTTTGCTCTCCCCCACTGCTGATAGTACAGCAGCAAGATGATGGATTGTGCCTATATCATATTTCTTCACAATTGCTTCAACATGTTCCATTATACTGACATTAATAAATTCAAATGGCCCTGAGTTTTTCAGTTTTTCAGAAGGTTTTGTTCTATGACCGGCAGCAACGACATTATCTGCTCCATATTTCTCCCTAAGGAACGTTGCAAGTTCCGAACCAATTTGTCCTACTGCTCCAGTTACTAAAATCCTTCTCATACCTGCTCCTTTCTTTTTTCTAAACACCAACCACCAAGAACACAGAGGATTCCCCTTGTTTTTGATCACAGATACATACAGATAATTACAGAGTGCACCACACACAACTATGGTTCTTCATTACCAGTCTTATAGTCTATTTTGAAAAAATTGTCAAGTCAAATTGAAAACTTACTCATAGATGAAATACGAATTTGAGAAATCGACCGGGACATTTTTGCCACGGTTTTTAAGATAATGGGTTTCCTGAAAAAATGCAAGTCAAGCATAACTTGCTATATCTTCACACTTATATGAACTGCGCAAATACTGGCACGAAAAATGCATAACAATATATAAAATGGCTGATTCGAGTAGTAGTGCTTTTAAAAAACACATTGAAAACGTAACAAAAGAAATTTTCCTGAATGCCATGGTCTGTCCAAAGTTGGGCTGGCTAATACGTTCTGAAAAAATACCGATTTTTCCATCACTTGGTGATACATTCAGGACAATCCAGGGAAACGAAATAGAAAAAAGAGCACGACTTCTTTATCCTGAAGGATTGCTAATAAAAGAAAGAGATACTCTGCTTGCCTCAAATAAGACAAGAGATGTCATAAATAATACAAAGATGCCTGTAATCTTTCAGGCGACCTTTTCAAAAAAACATTATGTAGCAAGAGCTGATATGTTAAAAAGAAATGGCAACCAGTGGGCACTTATTGAGGTTAAATCTGCTGTAAAAGACAAAAAGGAATTTATAGATGATATGGCTTATACACTGATGGTAATTGAAGAATGCGGACTCAGAATTTCAACTATAACACTCCTGTTAGTATCAAAGAATTATCGACTTGGCATGGACAGTGAGAAATTTTTCGAATCTGTCGACCATACAAATGAAGTAAGAAACAGAAAAGAAAATTTCAAGCAATTCTGGACCATAATTGAAAATATCACAAAAAGACCCATTCGACCCGAAGGCAATCCATTGTTCGAGTGCAAAAAATGCAAACTCTTGAAAGAATGTCTGGAAAAAGAAATCGAAGGAACTATTTTTCAGCTTCCAAGATTAACAAAGCCAAAATTTGAAAAACTCACAAAGTTAGGTATAGTGAACATAGAAGATATTCCTAACGATTTTCCCCTAACAGGGTATCAGGAAATCGTAAAAATATGTCACGAAACTGGGAAGCCTTATGTTAGTGATAAACTAAAACAAGAGCTGACTACAATCCGATGGCCTGCCTTCTATCTTGATTTTGAGACAATTATGACTGCCGTACCTCTATACAGTAATGTTGCACCTTACACTAAAATTCCAACACAGTATTCTATACACAAGTGCAGCAAACCTGGAGAAGTGCTCTTCCATAGGGAGTTCATTTCAGAGCCAAAACAAGATTCAAGAAAGAAACTTACGGAGCATCTTGTTCAAGATCTCGAGCAAGAGGGCAGTATTATAGTATACTCAGATTTTGAACAGACCATAATACATAACCTGTCAAAAACATTCCCTGAATACAGCAATTACCTTGAAGAATTGGCAGGGCGGCTTGTCGACCTTGAAAAAATAATACGCTATAATTTTTATCACCCTGAGTTTCATGGAAGCACTTCCATCAAAAAAACACTCCCCGCATTAGTGCCTGGAATGTCGTATGATAGTTTGAAAATAGCAGATGGTGATACAGCAATGGCGACATATGTTTTCATGGCACTCGGTTCTTACGAAGGCAATGATGTTAAAACACTGCAAGAGAAGCTCTTAAAATACTGCGAGATGGATACATTAGCTACTGTCAAACTGCATCAAGAATTATTAAAATATGCACAAGCACAATAGATTTCAAGGGCTTATGGTAAATTTCATTTATTATCCGTTCTAATTCATAGACTTCCCCAAGACTCATCCGGAATGATTCATATTTCACTTGACATCTTTATAATACTCTACTATGATAATTCAGTATTGAAATGATTATGGAATAAATATAGAACTATGAAGAAATTCCTTATGGAGAAAAGAATTTTTGTCGCATCATTAATTCTGCTGTTTCTTGTCACTTTCGGCTTGATTTTTTCATTTGCTTTCCACAAATCAATCTTCAGTTTGATATTTTTCCTCGGTGTTTCAGGACTGGTAGGTTTCAGTACAAACTGGTTGGCTATTAAGATGATACTGAACAATATTTACCTACGGCTTGGTTTTATAACAATAAAACTCCCCGGCTCTGGAATTCTTCCAAATAATCTTGAAAAAACAATGAGCGCTATCAGTGACTTTGCTTCAAGAGAACTCTTGTCTTCAGAGGCAATTAGAAAAGAGTTGAAAGAACAGGGAACTATTAAGAAAATAACAGACATAATTTTTAGAAGTCTTGAGAATGAAAAAATAATATTTCTATTAACCAGCGTTATCGTTAGTATATTAGAGAAAAAAGAAACACATAACATTGTTAAGAACACACTCGAGAAAATTATAGGTGAAAAGTTTCTCTTCAAGACAGCGAAATTTCTTCATCTTATCGATGGAAACGAAATCACCTGGGCAGTTATCGACAAACTGAAAATGCAGGTCTGGGAACTATCCAAAAATCACGAAAAACGCGATGAACTTATTCGCATGATTGACTCTTTTAGGGATGATTTCGATGAAAATGAAATAAGTGAACTAATGATTGACAATATAGATACACTCCTTAAAACCTTCGACTTTAAAACAACAGTCAAACATAGACTGGGAAATTACTCATTTGAGCAGATTCAACAACTAGCTTTAGGTTTTGGTAAGCCCTACTTTGACTGGATTGTTATATGGGGTGGAATATTGGGCGCAATTGTCGGAGTGATCATCTGGGTATTAGACTTCGTATTGATTTCACATTAATGCTGTGCTGGAAGCGGTGAGAACTCTTTTTCATTTTATTTCAAATGACCGTGGCATTTTTGTCCTAGCTAAGTGCAGACATTTGATAACTTAGAGGGTAATCCAAAAACCGTCCCATTTTTGCCACATTTAAGTCTATATCAGTCCGTAATTTACAAACTCTTTAAAAACGTGTTTTACTTCATTTAAAGTAGAACACAAAGTCTTTCTGAAGAGAAGCAAATTACTGCTTCAAAAAAACTTGACAATCATTCAGGTTTTTGATATGATGTTCAAGATGAAAAAACTCTTTGCTTTTATTCCAATTCTTCTTTTTCTTCCCTTTGCAATTTCAGCCTCAATGAGTGAGAGAATTACTGTGCTTTCATCAACACCTTCTGAAACCATTCTTGAAATAAAGTTTCCATTAGTACAGGAAAAAGATTTTAATTCTAACTCTCTTCGAATGGGTTCGCTCGAAACGCTTATAAGAAAGGATTATCCTCCTGTCCCCTATGTTGCTGGTATCATAGCTGTATCAGATAGGGGTGGTTACATAGGAGAAATCCTAAAAGCAGATGAATACTCCGTTAAATTGCATAGTCCGATTAATCTTGTAGAAAAAACATATCCCGAACAACAACTAACACTTGATACTCCACAAATTCTTCGTGACTTTAGAATTCTGAGGTTTCTGTTCTTTCCCGTTAGATACAACTCAGAAACAAATGAACTGTCCGTGGCTAAAAGAGCTATAATAAGCATAAGAAGAACACGGGCAAAAGGAGAGAATGAGAAACAGTCCGCGAGAAACACCATTTCCCAAACCTTCTATCCTGTTTACAAAAGCACCATCTTGAACTTCAAATTTTTCAAGCGCCCAGTTTCAAATTACATTCTGCTTCTTCTGATCACACCCGACTATTATTATGACTATATGCTTCCATTTGTGGAATGGAAAGAAAAAACCGGTATGATGACAAAGATGGTGAAATTCTCTGAAATCAATTCAAACCCAACAGCGGATGATATTCGAAATTATATACAAAATGCTTATGTAAGTTGGCCGCATCCTCCAGATTATTTTCTCGCTGTTGGTGATGCAGGCATTTTCCCAACAAAATATACAGTTGATTATGCTTCGTATGGAACATATGTTAATGATAACTACTTTGTTGCCCTCGATAGCCCAAATGATATTTTTCCTGACATCTTAGGAGGAAGACTACCCCAGCAAAACAGCTTTGAGTTACAAACAATGATAAACAAAATAATAAACTATGAAAGTTCACCGTACATGGCTGAGACCACCTGGTATAACAGAGCTGTAATGATTGCTTCCGATGAATATCCTTCCCAACCCGCAACAAAACGCTGGGTTGGAGATAGATTTTTAGATTACGGATATGAACATATTGATTCTATCTACGCAAGAAATTACACAAACGCATATTCAATGAGAGTTCATATTACGACTGCAATCAACGAAGGAAGAGGATTCCTGAACTACAGAGGGCCTGGCTGGGATTCAGGCTGGGCTGCAAATTTCGGGTGGTTTTTCACCATATCAAATGTGCAAACCCTGAACAATGGACGAAAATTACCAGTGGTCACAAGTATCGGCTGTGGAGTTGCAAAGTTTGACGAGTATAATTGCTTTGCCGAGCAGTGGCTTAGAAATGGAACACCAACATCAGAAAAGGGTGCTGTAAGTTTTTTTGGACCAACATGGATAACTCATACAAGACACAACAACAAAATGGATAGAGGAATTTACAAGGGTATACTTCAAGAGAACCTAATATCTCTCGGAGAAGCTGCCCTGCGAGGAAAACTCAATATGTATGAAATCTGCGGGATGAACGACACAACAGTGACTGAAATGAATGAGTATCTCGTTCTTGGTGACCCAACATTACTTTTGAAAACGGGTGTCCCTGAATCCATATTTGTGTCGCATCCTTCTTTTGTTCCTCTTTGCCAAAGCATACCCTTCAGGGTAACCGTAAATGATGCGAAAGGTCCTGTTCCTGGAGCATTTGTTTGTGCAAAAATGGATACGGTTTTCCATTCCTCAGGTCTAACAGACTCCTCGGGGATAGTTACTCTTACAGTCTTTCCAACTGAGGTTGACACAATATTTGTGTCGGTCGTTGCCCAGAACCATTTCTTTTATCAAGGCTTTTGCCTGGTGAAGACATCTGGTCCATGGCTTGAGTATTGTAAGCACTTTATTGACGATGATACAGTCGGAACAAGCAATGGAAACGCGGATTCCATTCCTAATCCCGGAGAACATATAGAACTCCCGCTTTTTATAAAAAACTACGGTGATGAACAAGCGACTTCTGTCTATTCTCTTTTAACCTCAAACGATACCAACATTGTAATTACAGATAGCCTTCAAACTTTTGGCAACATTAATTCCGGTGACAGTGCATTATGTCAGGACAATTACGATATCACAATCTCAACTTCCACACCCGATAATCATTCAATCTTTTTCGAACTTAGAACAGGCGATGTGAATGATTCAATCTGGACTTCGCATTTCAGGTTAACTGTTTCAGCACCGAAAATTGCATTTCTTAAATATACCATAAATGACTCGGGGCAAACAAATCCCAATGGAATTATCGACCCTGGCGAAGATGCGGAACTGATATGCAGATTAAAAAATGCTGGCTCTGCTGAAGCAAAAAACCTGATCGCAATACTTCACTCCATGAATTCATTTGTGCACATAACAGATTCTTCCTCAACCTACGGAAATATTCTGCCCAACCAGCAAAAGGAAGGGACACCTTTCAGGATACATGCAGATTCATTGACACCAAACGGTTCCATTGCTGAGATGAAGTTAACCTTCACCACGCCTTCTGGATACCGTGACAGTTCGACATTCAACATAATTGTCGGAATGCAGACCGACTTCTTGATTTGGGACCCAGATTTGAATCATTCAAGTGGTCCAGTAATAGAGACTGCACTTGAGTCAAATGGGTATCAAGGAGAGTATACACTCAGCATCAATGATTTTCTTGGAATGTTGAATAGTTTCAAAGCAATCTTTATCTGCCTTGGCATAAACCCAAACAACTATATCCTTGCGGATGGGCAACTAGTTGATTCACTCTGTTCGTTTCTTGGCGGAGGTGGACGCTTATATATGGAAGGCGGAGAGACATGGTCATTTGATGTTCCAACAATACTTCACCCCTACTTCAAAATACCCGAGTTATATGATGGTTTTGATGATACATATTCAATTTCGGGTAGATCCGGAACATTCACAAACCAGATGAATTTTACCTATAGCGGAGAGAACAACTTTATGGACCGACTTGATATAACAGGTGGTAGTTTTATAATATTTAGGAACCTCTCACCTTACTATAATAATGGTGTTGCATACGATGCAGGTTATTACAAAACCGTTGGAATGTCTTTTGAATTCGGAGGACTTCAAGACGGAACACCACCTTCCACGAAAAAAGCTCTTGCGGACTCAATTATGCATTTCTTCGGAATAACGGGAATCGATGAGAATAGCAAAAAACAAAAATATCCAGAACTTTTCTCTCTCTCGAAAAATCATCCAAATCCTTTCCTGGACAGAACAGTTTTTGACTACACTGTTCCCTTTCAAGAACACAATAAAAGTCTAAAGACAAACCGAATCAAGTTATTCATTTTTGATGTGACAGGAAGAAAGATAAGGACGATTTTTGATGAAAAGAAACCACCAGGTTTCTATACTGCTCTATGGGATGGAAAAGATGATACTGGCAATAACGTGTGTCAGGGAATCTACTTTGTGAGATTAACTCTTGTAGAACAAAGACTTCATAAAACCAGGAAAATAATTCTTTTAAAGTAACAAAACCCCTCTCTGGAACAAATTCAAGCACTTAAAACTTCATAACATTTCACTACTACCTGAACATGCGTTATATAAAAAATAATTACTTAGATTTCAAATAACCAAGATGATTTCTTTCCTGAAATCCTCTCCTTTATTCCCCACTCAAAGTAGATTATCCTCTTATCTTTCAAGGTTTTTAATCTTGCCGAGGATACCAGGTTTGCTCCAGTTTTCACTCCCGTGTCTTTCGTCATTTCAGCAGGAAATATTATCACTTCACGAGGCATCACAAAACAGAAATACGGAACAAACTTCCATATTTTTGCAGCAGTTCTAAGCCTGCTGTAAGCCTTCCTTAAATCCAGACACAATGAACCTTTCTGCCTCGTTTTCACACTGATGCCAATCAACCTATCCTTTTCGAACAGGAATCCATTTGCATCATTAACGAGCAAATCAAAGCCTTCGGATTTTGCGACTATTACATGCACCTTCCTCTTCACCAGATAATATGACACGAGTAACTCTCCAAAATCCCCGGAGACCAATTCATCCACTCCACTGATGTACGGAACAGTTAGTACCTTTAATTGTTGTCTTTTTGGCATTTTTCCCTCCATATCTTATATCGTAACAACATACCAGAAAACCATCTCAAAGTCAAGATTAAACTCGATGCTTACTTAATTTAAAACCTTGACTTTTATAGATAAAAAACATATAGTTTTATATGAGAATTTTATCTTGGAATGTAAACGGACTGAGAGCAATTCATAAAAAGGGATTCTTGAATTGGATTAGAAAAGACAATCCCGACATTCTATGTATTCAAGAAACCAAATTGCAGGAAACTCAAGTACCTGAGGATGTTGTCAATTTCAAAGGCTTCCATTCCTACTTTAGTTCGGCAGAGCGAAAAGGATACAGTGGTGTCGCGCTATTTAGCAAGGAAAAACCAAAAACCATTCTCAATGGTTTTGGTATCGAGAAATACGACATTGAAGGTCGAATAATTATTGCTGACTTTGCAGATTTTACACTTTTCAACATATACTTTCCGAATGGAAAACAATCAAGGGAACGACTCCAATACAAGATGAGTTTCTACGACACCTTTTTGCGATATGCAGATAAATTGAAAAAGCAAGGCAAAAAACTGATCATCTGCGGAGATGTGAACACCGCTCACAAAGAGATTGACCTTGCAAGACCAAAACAAAATTCAAAATTCTCAGGGTTCCTACCAGAAGAAAGAGCATGGATAGATAAACTCCTAACACATGGGTATGTTGACACTTTCCGCATATTCAATCAAGAGCCGGAAAATTATTCCTGGTGGGATTATAAATCGCATGCTCGGGAAAGAAATGTTGGATGGAGAATAGATTACTTTTTCGTGACAGAAAATATGAGCAGGAATTTAAAAAATGCTTTCATAGAGTCAGATGTATTAGGTTCAGACCATTGTCCAGTAGGCATAGAGCTTGTCTTTTGAGTAATAAATTTGCTATGAAACTTAAACTTTTTAACCGTAAAACAAATCAAGCGTTTTTGCATAAAAACAAATTAAAAGTATGAAAGGGGAAAGGGATGCGACCAATTTTGAGATTCCTAAATGACCAATTAATACAACAAATTCTATCGGAAGCAAGGGATATTTTATGTAAATTAGGCGCAGAGATTAATAACAAACAGCTTCTCGATAAGTTAGGAGAATATGGAGCTAACATAGATTTGCAGAAGAATCATGCTATTCTCACACAGAACATTATTGATAAGGCGTTAGAAAAAGTGCCCCATTCTTTTAAACTCTATGATGTTCTTGGTAATCAAACACACGACTTTACAAACTATAATATATACTTTACCCCTGGTTCGGCTGCAATCAATATATTAGATTACGAAACCAAAAAAATTCGTAAACCAACAACGGATGATTATATAAAATATACGAAGCTTGTTAGCGGACTTGACAGTATGGCATCCCAGAGCACCGCATTTATACCTGCTGATGTTAACGAAAAAATACAGGACAGCTATAGACTCTATCTCAGCCTTTTATTTGGTGAAAAACCTGTTGTTACCGGTGCTTTTACAATTGAAGCATTCAATATTATGAAAGAACTGCAACTTGCAATCCGTGGAACAGAAAGCGAACTTGCTAATAAACCACTTACTATTTTTTCTTGTTGCCCTACATCACCCATAAAATGGAGCGATATAACTTCTCAGAATGTTGTTGACTGTGCCAAATACTCAATACCTATTGAATTCATATCAATGCCTCTTTCCGGATTTATAGCACCAGTTACACTCGTCGGGACATTGGTCCAACACACAGCCGAAACACTCAGTGGAATTGTGATAAGCCAGTTAACTAACCCAGGAACACCCGTGCTTTACGGTGGTTCACCTGCTATATTCGACATAAGATACGAAACAACACCAATGGGTGCAATAGAAACCCAGATGATAGATTGCGCTTATAATGAAATCGGGCACTATTTAGGAATACCAACTCAGGCATACATTGCGCTGAGTGATGCAAAGCAGCTTGACGCTCAAGCTGGTTTAGAATCCTCAATGGGTGCAACACTTGCAGCACTTTCCGGAATTAATAATATTGCCGGTCCAGGAATGCTTGATTTTGAAAACTGTCAGAGCCTTGAAAAACTGGTAGTTGATAATGAAATTTCCGCCATGGTGCTGCATATGGTCAATGGTATCGAACCAAAAGAAGATTTCCCTGCAATTGGCATATTCGAGGAATTACTCAAGGATAAGCAGTTGCTCATCTCAGCACATACACGCAAATACCTCAAAGACCAAATTCACTTTCCATCAAATGTAATTGACAGGGCAAACAGAAAAAGATGGGAAGAAGAAGGAGAATTAACGCTTTTAGAAAGAGCACACAGTGAAGTGGAAAAACTTGTAGAAAGATATGAACCCTCAAAATTGCCTGATAACATAAAGAATGACTTGAAGGAACTTATGGAAAAAGAAGCAAACAAATATGGGATGGATAGACTTCCGTCACTTCAAGCAAACAGGTGAACCATCCTGGCTCACATACCAAGGCAGGATGCCTCTTCTGTTACAGTAGTGGAAGGAAAATTATGGGAGAAATTGTTGAAATCAATAAGAATGATATAATACCAAAAAGAGATGAAGTCTTTGAAACTCAAGCTATTCCTCAGGGGAAAACCGTACCGAAAAAGATTTTATCTATTCTTGATGAAGCAATAGGAATCTTTTTGTCCTCATCACATCCCGCAGCCATCATTGCCGAAGTATCTGTTCCTGAGTTTGATACTACCTATAAAGGTGAAGGTATGAATGAAAAAGAAACTCCACTTAATGCAGTTTTTAGAAAAGCAGACAACCTCGCCCTTTTCGCTGCTACAATTGGCGAAGAAGTGAGCCACAAGATTAACCAACTATTTGACGTAAATGAATTTGCCCTTGCGAGTATGCTTGATTCCGTTGCATCGGCAAGTGCGGACAAAACAGGAGATGTTCTCGAAAAACACTTCTATGACATACTTAAGAGCAAATCGAAGATTTCATCTTCCACAGGCATATTACGATACAGCCCAGGTTACTGCGGCTGGCATATTAGTGGTCAGAAAAAACTATTTGAACTTCTGCACCCGGAGGAAATAGGCATACAGCTTCTTTCAAGCTATCTAATGAAACCCTTAAAATCGGTAACCGGAGTGATAGTCTCCGGTGACAAAAAAATCCATATATTCAAAGATTCTTACCCCTTTTGTGCACATTGTAAATCCCATTCCTGCAGAGATAGAATAAGAAATTTAATGCATAGCAAAAAATCAAATATCTGAAAGGTGGCAGAGGATGGATATACTGAATGACATAGCAAAAAAACTGGAGCAAGGAAATTGCGAGATGGTTTCGCAGCTTACAAAGGATGCAGTCAGCCAAAAAATACCACCAAAAACAATCCTTGATAAAGGACTAATAACTGGTATGAATGTCGTTGGACAGAAATACAAAGCCCACGAAATCTTTCTTCCGGATGTCTTGTTTGCTGCTAAGGCAATGTATGCAGGAATGGATATTCTCAAACCGCTATTCCTTGAAAACAAGGTGCCAACAAGGGGAAAGATTGTAATAGGCACTGTTATGGGCGACCTGCATGATATAGGAAAAAATTTGGTGACAATTATGCTCAAAGGTGCAGGCTTTGAAATAATTGACCTTGGAAATAATGTGTCTCCTGAACAATTTGTTGAGGTTGCAAAAAAAGAGAATGCATCTGTAATAGGTTTGTCAACACTTCTTACTACAACAATGCCTGTTATGAAAAAAGTAGTCGATATTGTAAAAGACAGCGAATTGGCTGGCAAAATAAAAATCATTATTGGTGGTGCTCCTGTTTCAGATGAGTTTGCGAATCAAATTGGAGCATATGCATACTGCTATGACAGCACAAGTGCTGTGGAAACAGTTAAAAAAATAATGGTAAAAAACGGTAAAATGTAATGAAAGATTTACTTGAAAGAATCAGAAATGGGGAAATTCTTGTTGGTGATGGTGCAATGGGCACAATGTTGTTTAACAGGGGTCTCCAACCGGGACAACCTCCTGAAATCTTCAATATCGAAGGGACCAAAGTTCTGCAGGAGATTGCACAATCCTATCTCGATGCTGGTGCAGATATCCTGGAGACAAATACATTTGGAGGAACACCCATAAAACTTTCACTATTTTCACTTGATAAAAGGACAGATGAGATAAACAGAAACGCTGTTTTAGCCGTAAAGAACATCGCAAAAGAAAAAGCATACGTCTCTGGTTCCTGTGGTCCAACAGGAAGATTGCTGAAACCCTATGGTGATACCGAGCCGGAAGAGGTTTACAACTCTTTCCTAAAACAAATAACAACACTTGTAAACGCAGGAGTTGACATTGTATGCATCGAAACAATGATTGACTTAAATGAAGCTACGCTTGCAGTCAAAGCTTCTAAATCCATATCTACATCAATTCCTGTTATTGCAACAATGACATTCGACCCGACACCTCGAGGCTTCTACACAATAATGGGTACGAGTATTGAAAATGCTGCAAAAGGACTTGAAAACGCTGGTGCAGATATAATAGGTTCAAACTGCGGAAATGGCATCGAGAATATGGTCAAAATTGGAAGAACATTCAAAGAAAACTCATCGCTTCCAATTATCATTCAGTCAAACGCAGGCTTACCCATAATGGAAGGAACAAAAACAGTCTATCCTGAAACCCCTGAATTTATGGCAGAAAAGGCAAGAGAATTAATCAACATCGGAGTGTCCATTATCGGCGGTTGCTGCGGCACAACACCGGAGCATATAAGAGCAATCAAAGGTATAGTAAATGCTATGCAACTGTAGTAACTCTATTACGAGACGCTTTTTAACAACTGAGCAATTTGTTCCTTATTATGATGTAAGATAATTATCTGAAGTGAAAATATGCAAAACACAATCGTTTAGACAAAAGTAAGACTACACAAATTGGCTCTTGACAACTTAACTTTAATAGTATAAAAACTAAAATTATGGGAGAAAACATGGACGTTGGAAAGATGGCTCTTGAATTGAAGGATAGACTCATTGAAATGAGGAGGTATCTCCACACCATTCCTGAAACTGCTTTCCAAGAGGTTGAAACATCAAAATTTATTGCAAAAACTCTGTCGGAACTCGATGGAGTTGAAGTAAAGACAGGTATTGCAAAAACAGGCGTTGTAGGTCTCTTGAAAGGTAATGGTTCTAAGACGATTGCCCTGAGAGCAGATATGGACGCATTGCCTGTTACTGAGAAAAACGATGTTCAATATAAGTCACAGCATAAGGGAAAAATGCACGCCTGCGGTCACGATGGACATATGAGTATTCTTTTAGGCACTGCAATGATTCTTTCAAGAATGAGAGATGAACTTAAAGGAAATGTCAAGTTTATCTTTCAGCCGAGTGAGGAAAGTCTGCCTGGTGGAGCAAAACAAATGATTGAAGAGGGTGTTCTTGAAAATCCCAAGGTTGATGCTATTCTTGGACTTCACTCGGACCCCACAATCAAAACAGGAAGGGTTGGATACAAACCCGGTGAACTTATGGCATTCACATCAGAGTTTACCATTCTTTTGCATGGAAAGGGTGGACATGCAGCTGAACCACATAGGTCAGTCGACCCTATCGTTATGGCAAGCGATGTTATACAAGAAATACAGAAAATACCGTCGCGCTGGATAGGACCGCTGCAACCCGTTGTTGTAAACATAGGGGCAATACATGGCGGAACCACATTCAATATTATTCCAGATGAAGTTGAACTAAAAGGAACTGTACGACTTTTGAATATGCACCTGGTTGATCTTACCGAGAAAAAAATTCATGATATACTTAAACAAATTACCAAGCTTTACGGTGGTAGTTTTGACTTCGATTTTGTAAGAGGATATCCTGTTCTTAAAAACGATAAGAAATTTACCCTATTTGCAAGCAAAGTCATTTCTGAACTCCTGGGAGAAAAAAATGCCATTGAACTGGAAAAACCATTAATGGGAGGCGAAGATTTCGCTTACTATCTACAGAAGGTACCAGGTACATTCCTTAGATTGGGAACAGGAAATGAGCAAAAAAATACAACCTTCCCCTGGCATCATTCTAAATTTAACATAGATGAAGATGCATTGCCTATTGGTGTATCGGTTTTTGTGCAATGTGCCATTGACTTTTTCAAGTATTATGCATAACTTTAAGATTAAACAACTAACATCTTTTATATACTTGAGATACTGTTTTCTTCTTTTGATTTTCTTACTTTCACTTTCTTTGCCTCTCAATGCAGGAAAATACAATCCCTTTGTCTGGACAACCTATAAAGAATTTACACACATCTACAGCATAGCAATCAATATGGACGAAGTTTATTTTGGTAGTGACGACGCTATTCTTAGATTCAATAGAATCGAAAAAAAATGGGACGAACCTATTACAAAAAGCAATGGATTCGATGACACTAAGGTAAGGATTGTCGCTATTGACAGAAACTTCAATAAATTATGGATTGTCTCTCTAAATTCAGTTTCCGTTTATATCCCACAAATTGCTTTCTGGGAGAGAAAAATTCCACTGGTCAGTATTTCTCTTACTTCAGTTGCCTCAATAGGTTTTAATCGTGACAAGATATTTCTCGTAGGGAAAGAGGGAATATTTGCTTCAAACAGAGGAGCATATTTGTGGCAGAGGTGGTCCGGAGCACTTCCTCAGGATGTAGAATGGTTTGGGGAAAAAGATAAGACGGATGTTCGGGATTATCCTTTTCTTGTTCCTTACTATGCTCAAGATAAGTATTTTCACAGATATGAATATACTTCAATTGCAGTAGATAATAAGGATATGTGGATAGGCAGTAATGGATATGGGGTTTACTACGATAATACATACACATGGAATGGAAATCATTACTCTACAGGAATTGCCAACAACCGTGTTGATGCGATATTTACAGATGGCAAATTTTTCTGGCTTGGTGGAAGAAATGGAACAGGCAAGGGAATCACTTTTATAAATTTCCATACCGGCGAAGGACAATATTACCGCTCGGAAGACATTTACGGAATGGACTCCGACAACATATATGCAATGACAGGTAACAGCAAAAACATTTGGTTTGGAACAGGCAGCGGATTATTAAAATACAATAAAGACAAAAAAACTTGGAAAACCTATAACCTCTTCGATGGACTTCCTGGTGAAATTGTAAAAGCTCTGATATTGAAGGAAGACACGCTTTTTATAGGAACAAATCAGGGACTTGCTTACTTACCTCCTGAATCAAAAGACATTTTCACTTTTGATTTTTTTAATAATATATCAATCAACTCTCTAAGTGAATACGACACCCGATTACTGATAGGATGTGAGGATGGTGCATTCAGTAAACACGATAAATTATTCGATAAAATTTCTGATCCTGATGGTGATTTTGCTTTTGGCGTATCTGCTATTTTTGCGGATAACAATGCCGTGTGGTTTGGAACGACAAGACATGGTATTGATATATATTTTCCCGACAGCTCAAAATGGGAGGAATACCTCTTCCCCACTCCTATATGTGGTGAATGGGTTTTTGCAATCTCAGGTAACAAGGACTATGTATGGATAGGCACTGACAATGGCGTAACAAGATATAACAAGAAACTGAAAATGTGGAAAACCTTCAATGAGAGCGATGGTCTTGCAAATAATGAAGTGAGAACAATTTATCTTGACAAGGATTATGTATGGTTTGGTACAACGAATGGCTTGACAAGACTTAAATATAGAGACCCCTCCGTTCTACCGTAAATCTCAGTCTCTTCTTCTTTCATCAGTCATTAAGAATAAATGAATATGTTTAACCCTTTAAGCAAAACCTTAAATAGCATTATGATGAATGTTGAAACCTGATCCCAGTTTCATTCCCGAAAATACTTATTGACTACACTGTTCTTTTCTGATATATAGACGTAATAGTTTTTTGAATTAATAAGGAAACTGTTGCATTAGTTTAATTGGTTCAACAAATTTAAGGAGAAGTTGTTTTGCGATTAAGCAAATATTTCTTGCCAACACAGAAGGAATTTCCTAAAGAAGCAAAGGAAATTAGCCATAAACTTTTACTCAAGGCTGGATTGATAAAACCGCTAATGAGCGGCGTTTATGAATACTTACCTCTCGGGTGGCGTGTAATCAAAAAAATTCAGAAGCTAATACGCGAAGAGATGGATAGAATCGGTGGGCAAGAACTACTCTTACCAGTGCTTTCAAGTAGAGAACTGTGGGATGAAACAAACAGGTGGGATGAGTTTGGTGAAGAGATGTTTAAGTTCAAGGATAGAAACGATAGAGATATGTGCCTTGCACCAACTCACGAAGAAATAATTACAGACCTTGCAAGGAAGGAAATTCAATCTTACAGAGAACTTCCTCAAATATGGTATCAGATTCAAACCAAGTTCAGAGACGAACCAAGACCTAAGGGTGCTGTACTCAGAATAAGGCAATTCATTATGAAAGACTCTTACAGTCTGGATGTTGATATGGCTGGACTTAATCGAAGCTTTGCTCTTCACAAAGAAGCATACAGTAGAATTTTTGCAAGATGTGGACTTGAAACAATTATTGTTGGTGCATCAAGTGGAGTAATGGGAGGTTCGAGCTCCAATGAGTTTATGCTTACATCAAATAGCGGTGAAGATACAATAGTAGTTTGCAACAAATGTGGTTATGCAGCAAATATTGAGGTTGCAACAACTTTACTTGAACCGGTAAAGACAGAAGCACATAACCTCGAAGAAATTCATACGCCCGTTTTAGGTACAGTTGATGCCGTTTCCAGTTTTCTAAAAAAGGATAAGAGATACTTCATAAAAAGCCTTCTTTACATCGTCAAAGATAAGCCTATCTTCCTTTTAGTAAGAGGTGACCATGAACTTAATGACAGCAAACTTTTGACTTTCTTTGGAAGCAACTTAAGAGCAGCTACTCCCCAAGAGGTCAAAAAACTCACAGGTGCTGATGTTGGTTATGTAAGCCCTGTAGGAATAAAGGACACTGAAGTATATGCAGATATTAGCCTCAAAGAGTCAACTGGGATGATTACAGGTGCTAACAAGAATGACTATCATATTAGAGGTGTAGACATCGAACGGGATATTAAAGTGAAAGAATATGTGGATGTTATTACGGTAAAAGATGGTGACTCCTGTCCTCAATGCAAAGATGGAATTCTAAAAATAGAAAAAGCAATAGAATTAGGACACATTTTTAAATTGGGAACCAAATATTCAAAATCCATGAAGTGTCTGTTCACAGACAAAGATGGAACTGAGAAACCTGTTGTGATGGGAAGTTACGGAATTGGTATTGAACGAATTATGGCTGCTGTGATAGACAAGTTTCATGATGAAAATGGAATAATCTGGCCAATGAATATTGCACCTTTCTTAATTCACATTATTCCTCTCGACATGTCAAATGAGAGTGTCCGAAAAACTGCAGACCAGTTCTATAAGAAACTTTTGGATTTGAAACTGGAACCAATAATAGATGACAGAGATGAAAGACCCGGATTCAAGTTTAAGGATGCAGACTTGATAGGAATACCAGTACAAATTGTTGTGGGAGCTAAATCACTCAAACAGAATTTTTGTGAAATCAAACTTAGAGAGGACGATGAAAGACAGCATATTCCCATAAACGATGTAATTCCTTTCGTTCACAAACTAATCACAAAAAAACAAGAAATTGGAAATCAAAATTAATAAAAGAAAATCCTTGAAAATTAAGATTATTTGTGTTATGTAATAGATATGAAAATAGAAAAGCAAGAAATGACAAAACAAATTGTTGCGATTATAAAACAAACAATACAGGAGCAGTTTGCAGATAACGAATTGGAACTTATAGACCTTGAAATAAAGGGAAATGAGAGGAAAAGATTATTAAGAATATTTCTCGACAAAAAAGGAGGAATAACACTTGATAATTGCAAACATTTTTCAAAAAGCCTCTCCGTAATTTTAGATGTAGTTGACCCAATGAAAGCGCCATATACTCTTGAAGTATCTTCCCCTGGAGGGAGACAAAAAAAACGTTTATAGGAGGTTAGTTGCCATCTATTGATCTATGGAATTTTTTCACTGATATTGCGAGAGAAAGAGGTGTTGAGAAGGGTTATGTAATAGAAACTTTCAAAACAAGTCTTGGCTCTGTTGTAAAAAAGAAATTTGGAAAAACGGCGGATGTTCACGTTGAAATAGTAGAAGCTACATCAGAGATAAAAATATCCCGAATAATGACGGTTGTTGATGAAATTGATGACAGCACCTTAGAGTTCACTCAAGAAGAGGCCCAAGAATATAAAGAAGATGCAAAGATTGGAGATAAGATAGAAATAGAATATCCTCTTGAAGAGTTTGGCAGAAATGCAATTATTCTCGTTAAACAGGTGCTATTTCAAGGAATCAGACAAAAGGAAAAACAAATTAACTACGAGAAATATGAGAAAAAAATCGGAGAAATCATAAATGGAACAGTTACACAAGTTACATCTCGTGGAGTTTATTTAAATCTGGGTAGAGTTGAGGCGTTCATCCCCAAGAGCGATGTTATTCCAGGTGAAAGACTATATCAGGGAATTAATACGCGGGCTCTCATAAAGAACATAGAGAGTACTCCGAGGGGACCAAGAGTTCTTCTCTCAAGAGCACACCCAGACTTTCTCAAGCAGCTACTGAAGGCTGAAATACCAGAAGTGTATGACAAAATTGTTGATATTATTTCCGTTGCTCGCGATCCCGGAAACAGATCAAAAGTCGCAGTATATTCAAACGATGACAAAATAGATCCTGTCGGAGCATGTGTTGGAGTCAGAGGTTCACGCATTCAATCCATAGTTAGGGCATTGAATGGGGAGAATATTGATGTAATTCAATGGAGTGTTGACCCTGGTTTGTTTGTATCCAGAGCACTTTCACCTGCAAAAATATACAAAACAATCGTCATTGAAGAAGAAAAGAAGATGATTGTAGTAATACCTGAAGACCAGCTCTCACTTGCGATTGGTAAAAATGGTGTAAATACAAGACTTGCAAATAAACTCACGAGTTGGTCAATAGACATCATCAGTAAGGAAGAGTATCAGAAAGAGGTTGAAGAAACCAAACTTGCACAGATCACAATCAAGGATAGTAAAGAATTATCAAAAGGAGCGAAGGAAAAACTTCAAAGAGCTGGATATTTCACATTCCAGAATCTTGAGGAAGTCACTCGAGACGATTTACAGAAGATTCCAGGAATTGGCAAATCAGCAGCTCAAAAAATACTGAAAGCTTATGAAAAAATTACAAAAAACATCAAAGAAGAAAAGTCAGACTGAGAAAAAAGAATACGGTCAGATGAGGGTATATCAACTTTCCAAAGAGTTGAATCTATCCAGCAACGCAGTTATTTCACTTCTTAAAGAGATGAACTTTCCCATAAAAAGTCATATGTCAACCCTCACAGACAAAATGATTGCAGCTGTAAAGGAAAAACTCGACAGCGATAGCAAACAACTAAAAGTTGAGGAAATTGAAAGAAAAAATAAAATAAAGAGCAAAAAGGAAGGGATTCCTCAAAAAGGAAAATTTACTGAATCCTCATGGAATGAAAAGAAACAAAAAAGAAAACATGAATTGAAAAAGAAGAAGGAAGAAATTAAACAAAAGGTTAGAGAAACGGTCAAGAAAATGGCTGGAATATCGAAACCCAAAAGAATAAAGAGAATAATCGAAACCGTAACTGCAGAACAAGAAGCAAAAAAGGATGTAATAAAGATTAGCGAATTTATGTCAGTTTCTGAACTCGCTAATATTCTGGGAGTTGACCCCACAAATATTATTAAGAAATGCCTTGAATTGGGTTTACTCGTTACAATAAACCAGAGAATGGATTTAGACACTATAACTATGATTGCAGATGAATATAATGTGGATGTTGAGCTCTTGCCTGAATATAGCGACCAGGTGCTGGAAAAAGAAGATGAAAAAGATGACAAGGAAAAAATCGAACCACGCCCCCCAATTGTCACTGTAATGGGACATGTGGATCATGGGAAAACCTTACTCCTGGATAAGATCAGAAACTCAAATATAATCGCTCAGGAAAAGGGGGGAATAACCCAACACATAGGAGCATACTCGGTACCATACAAAAAACATCTCATCACCTTTCTTGACACTCCAGGTCATCAGGCTTTCACTGCAATGAGGGCAAGAGGAGCACAAATAACGGATATAGTCGTTCTTGTTGTGGCAGCAGATGATGGTGTTATGCCACAGACTATCGAGGCAATTGACCACGCACGGGCTGCAAACATCTCAATAATAGTCGCAATAAACAAAACAGATTTAGATAGCGCAAACCCCGAATATGTAAAACAACAACTCAGCAAGAACAAGGTTTTACTGGAAAAATATGGTGGAAACACTTTGAGTGTCGAAGTTTCTGCAAAAACTGGAAAGGGTATCAAGGAACTGCTCGATGCAATTATTCTGCAGTCAGAGATTATGGAACTCAAAGCTCGCAAAGAAGGACATGCAAAAGGTGTTGTAATCGAAGCAACGATGGATAAAGGCAAAGGTGCAGTTGCTACAGTACTGGTTCAAAAAGGAACAGTTCATATAGGAGACCCTTTTGTAACTGGCTTATACAGTGGTAAAGTGAGAGGAATGACTGATGAGTTCGATGCAATAGTCTCGAAAGCAGAACCATCCAAACCTGTACAAATTATGGGTATTAACGGACTACCAGAAGTTGGCGACACTTTTGCTGTCTTCGAAAACGATCAAAAAGCACGTGAAGTCGCGAGAAAAAGGCAGTTCGCAAAGAGAGAACAAACTGAGAAGGGAAAACTGAGATACACTCTCGTTCAATTTCAGGAAGGACTGAAAGAAGGAGAAGCAAAAGAATTAAGAATAGTCCTTAAAGGAGATGTAGCCGGTTCTGTTGAAGCTTTGGCAGACGCCCTCGGAGACCTTTCCACAGATGAAGCAAAAATACTAATAATTCATAAAGGCGTAGGTGCTGTAAACGATTCCGATGTTCTTCTTGCTACAGCATCAAATGCAATAATAGTTGGGTTCCATGTGAAAGCAAATCCTAAAGTTAATGAAATGATCAAAAGAGAAGGTGTTGAAATAAGATTCTACAATATCATTTTTGAAGCCATTTCTGACATTAAAATGGCTCTTTCCGGACTCCTTGAGCCTGAATATCATGAAGAGATATTAGGTCTTGCTGAAGTAAAACAAGTTTTCAAGATTCCATCAATTGGATTCATTGCAGGTTCTTTCGTCGTCAAAGGAAAAATCGTTTCAGGTGAAGAAGCAAGAATCAAGAGAAATGATGAGATTATTTACGAAGCAAAAATAACCTCCTTAAAGAGATTTTCAGAAGATGTTAAGGAGGTTGAAATGGGTTTGGAATGCGGTATAGGTTTTAGCAGTGCCAAGGATGTTAAAGAAAACGACATCATTGAGTCTTATAGGATAGTTGAGACAAAAAGAGAACTATAGGAACTCCAATCTCTTAAGGAGTTTTACCCATGGGCTCAATTTTGCAGAAAATTAATATATGAGAATAGGTGACTGTATCTTACAGATATACATCCCTGATACTTTTTCTCTAAAAGATAAGAGAAGTGTTCTTACAGGACTCAAAAAACGAGTCAGAAATAAGTTTAATGTGTCTATATCCGAGATCGACCGAAATAATAATCATAGAATTTCTGTTCTCGCGGTTGCTACAGTTTCTAACGATAGGAAGTATGTGGATAAACTTCTTTCATCCGTTATCAAGTATATGGAAAAGCAACCACAATTTCAGGTTGTTGAATACACAACGGAGGTATTTTAATATCCTATCAGAAGCGAAGAATCGAAGAAACGATCAAAAAAGAAATCTGTAGTATCGTTACACGCGAACTAACAGACCCAAGACTGGGCTTGATTACCATCTCTAGAGTTACAATAGCAAGTGATCACCGCTTCGCAAAGGTTTTTTTCACAGTATTGGAGAATGAAAAGAGAGGCTCTTCTCTCATCATTCTCAATAATGCAAGAAAACATATCAGGTACATCCTCGCTAACAGAATAAGGATAAGAAGTGTCCCCGAACTCCAATTTCTGAAAAAGAGAACCTAAAAGATATGAAACTCAAACCAATGTAATCTTTATGCAAAAGATGCAAGAGACAAAATTAGATATTGCCAAAAAAATAGGATTATTTTTAGAATACCACAAAAACTTCCTCGTTGCATCACACATAGAACCTGATGGAGATGCCATTGGGTCTCAGCTTGCCATACTAATGCAATTAGAAAATCTCTCAAAAAGCGTATCATTGTATGATACCAATCCTGTTCCCCAAAAATATCGTTTCCTTCCAAGATGGCAAGAAATAGCAACCCAAATCCCTGATTCTACGGCCAACTATGACTCGGTTATATTTCTTGATGTAGGGAATCCGAGGCGCGCTCTGAAAATATTCGATTATGTTAAGTCCCACAATATTCCAATCCTTAACATTGACCACCACATCAGTAACTCATTCTATGGCAATATCAATTATGTTGACCCCACTGCTTCATCAACTTGTGAATGCTTGTTTGACATTTTTAAAATTTTAGAATTTAAGCTCACAAAACAAATATCCGAATGCATTGCAACAGGTATTATAACGGACACGGGAAGATTCAGTTTTAAGAACACACGACTTAAGACTTTTCAGATTTGTGCAGAACTGGCAGGTTCTGGAGTTAATTTTCATTTTCTTTCTCAGCAAATTTACAATTCAAGAACAGTTCAGTCAATGCATTTACTGAGTTATGTCCTATCAACACTAAAAATAGTTGACAGCATTGCATTCATCAAATTAACCCAGCAGATGCTCGAAAACACTGAAACCAATGAAACAGATACAGAAGGTTTTGTAAACTATGCACTAATGATTAAAGATATTAGGGCAGCTGTTTTCCTTAGAGAAAGGAAAGATGGAAAAGTCAAAGGCAGCATTAGATCTCGTCACTCATCGATTGACGCAAACAAGATTGCTTCGCTATTTAATGGTGGAGGTCACAAAGAGGCTGCAGGTTTTCGCTCATCTAAAACTATCGAGGAGATCGAGATAGAATTAACTAAAGTTTTTCGCAACACATAAGTTTATGGAAGACCTTAGGAAATACTTTTCCGAAGAGAAACATTTTGGAATCGACGAAATTATCTCCTATCTAACCGAACTTGAAAGAATTGTCAAACTTGGAAAATCTTCTTTGCGAGAACGACTTACAAAACTTGCAGGCATCGTCGACCAGAAAATACCCTACAGAGATGGTCATTCCATACGAGTCTCACTACTATCCAAAGAAGTCTCAAGGAAACTAAAATTATCAAAACAAGAAATATTCAACATTGAAATCTCAGCCCTTCTTCATGACTTTGGCAAAATAGCAATAGAAGAAAAAGTATTGCAGAAGAAGAAAAAACTGACTGAACGAGATTGGATAGAAATCAAAATGCATCCTGTTCGGGGTTACCTTATCGTTCAGGGATTTACATTTCTAAAAAGCACGCTTCCAGGCATACGATGGCACCATGAAAGAATGAATGGAAGCGGTTATCCTGATGGTTTAAGAGGAGCATCAATACCACTTATGGCGCGAATAATAGCTATCTCAGACACCTTTGATGCTATGATACAAAGCAGACCCTATAAAAAGAAGATAAGCATACTAAAAGCAAAGAATATCATTGAGGATATGAAACAGAAACTTCTCGATGAGGTAATTGTTGACACATTCCTTTCCATTCCTGATGAATTGCTTCTTTCAATCTTTTAAATTGCACCCGTTCAATTGAATCAATACCATTGGCAAATTAACAAGAATCTCCCATCTAAAAAAACAAATTCACTAATTTTTTGGTTGACAAACAGAATTTTCTATCCTATTATCACATAAAATAAGTCGAAAGTGGATAACTGCTTAAAAACATACACTAAAACCATTTCGAAGCATTAAAAAAAGGATCTATTATGATTTTTAATCTTCAAAACAGCCAAAAAATACTTGAAAGAGCAAGAAAACTTTACGGTGAAGGGAAAATTGACCGAGCAATAAAAACGATTGAGAATGGGCTCACTAGTAGTAAAGAGGATTTCCCACTTTATCTTGAAATTGGAAAGTATTTTTTCGAGCAAGCCAAATATGTTGAATCTGCAACAAACCTCCTAAAAGCACACCATCTCGCTCCTGAAAGATCGGAAGATATCGTAGATGCAATCGAAGCAAGTCATTTTTCCGGTGGAACCCCTGTCGAAACGGGTGTTCTGCTTATCGAATTATATGTTGATAAGAGTATGTTTGAAGAAGCAAGAAAAATTATTGACGGCAGTTCGAAAGACCAAATCCAAAAAATGATAAAACACTATGAAAACATATACGAAAATGTTATATTAAAGAAGAACTTCGAAGACTATACAAAAAAAGATTTGTTAAACACATATTGTCTATCTCTGTTGAAACAAAAAATCAACCTAAAGGAAGGATTAGCACTTTACGAAACGATTTTTAACAATTTCCCTTTAGAAAAGGAAAAATTACTTGATGACCTGGAAAGAGTCTGTCAGTTGAATTATGCAAATCCATATCCCAAATTCCTAAAGGGAAAATTTTTCTTCCTTGAAAACAGATTCACTGAAGGTATCAAGTATATTCAAAAAGCAACTGAAGTAGACAAGGAGTACATTGGAGAGACAATAAAGATTGCAGAAAGAATAATAGAAAAGAACAAGGACCCCCAAGTGTTTGGTCTTCTTGCAAGATACAAACTGGCTATGGGAAAAACTGACGATGCAATATTCTATGCAAAACAATTGCAGAACCTTGAAGGAGTTTCGTTGACCACGGTCATCAAAATTTACACTCAAATTATTAGAAAGGATAGAAAAAATGCTGATATCCGTTTAGCATTGGCAGAATTGTACGCAAAGGAAGGACAATTCGAGCCCGTATTGAGTGAACTTTCGGCTGTAATTGAAACAAACCCTGACAAATACAACAATGTAACAAGAATCGCAGAACAGATTATTGAAAAGGATCCATACAATTCAAACCTACTTTATTTCCTTGCAGACTTGTATGCACAGAGAGGAGATACTCAAAACGCAATACTTTCTTATGAGAAGCTATATAAAGCGAACAAGGATTTCTCGGGTGAAATCATAGGAAAATTGAACAAAGTTCTCGAAGGAAATATAGAAAATCTAAGAGGATTAAATCTGCTCGCCGAAATTTATAGTTACAAGAAAAAATTCAATAAAGCTTTATTTCTATATGAATATTTGCTTGACTTAAAAGAAGGTTTTAAACTTGGTGAAAGCGGTATCAGAAAGATTGTGTCAGAAAACCCCCAACTCATCAGAGCAAAAACCTCATTGGTTTTAGTTTCCTTCAAGATTGGGGATCATAAAGAAGCACTTGATACTATTAACTCCATACTTGAAGAAGACCCAGGAGCACTTTCACGACTTATTCCTCAACTTGATTCCGTTGCGAGAACATCCCCTGGACTTGCCAAGAGCGTACTGCAGATTTATGAATCCATACCATTAGAGTCAATAGAACCCTTTATTCTCTATTTTGCCAAGGCAGAAACTTTTTGTCTTTCGGAAGATTATAAGAATGCTGTTATCTATTATAACAAATGTTTCTCAGAAAAACCGGAACTTGCCGATAAGATAATTGATGGTTTTCACAGAATCCTAGAAAAAAAGAGAGACCTTTCATATGTAAACTTTGCACTGGCTTCAATTTACCTGAAAATTGACAACATTAAGGGAGGGCTTCTACAATTAGCAAAGGCAAGTGCACTCAATCCAAAACTATCAAACAAAATTATTCACATCTTATACGAACTGCTCAAAAGATTTCCAAGCGAACCTGCCATAACTGAGGAACTTTTGAAAGCATTGATAATTAATGGTTCGTATGAACAGGTAATCATTGAGTGTGAAGATGCAATTGAAAGGGTGCCAAGAGAGGCGACAGGCTTCATTTATCTTATACATGGACAGGCAAGTCTCGAGAAGGGGCTTCTCAAACAAGCTGCCCTCTCGATAGTTCATGCACTCGATATCGACGAAACACTTGCCCCTCGAGCCTTGGAATTACTAAAAAAAGCCAACGAGTTGGACAGAAAAAACGCTATTGTAAGATACGGAATAGCAAAAGCATATATAGCTGCGAAAGAATACGGTGAAGCAGCATCACAATTCTATGAAATCACAAAATCCGACCCATCAAAAATCGGGAAGGCAGTAGAAGAGCTCAAAAAAATAATAGAAATTGACAGAGTAAATCCCGCTGTTCATTTTACTTTGGGCAGCTTATACTTGACAGAAAAGCACACAAAAAATGCAATCGAGCAATTTAGATCCGCTTCAGAACTGGATGATTCTTATATCGATAAAGTTATTGGCAAATTACACTATATAGAGAAACACCATCCTGTTTCCGAAGTGCACATAAACCTTGGAGAATTATATACAAGAAAAAAACTTTTCTCAAAGGCAACACACCATCTAATGGAAGCTTACAGAAAAGATAAAAACCTGATGGATCAAGTTTCCACCTGTCTTAACAGGGTCAAGAAAGCAGACCCAAGAAACATTTTTGTTCTTTATGCTATTGCCGAAATTTCCGAGAAGGAAAATGACATTGTAAGTATCATTGATATTTACAAAACTATTATAGATATAATACCCGAAGAACTTGCCAAACTGAGGGATAAAGTGCAACATTTGCTCGAAAGGCACAACGAAAATATAGAACTCCGTTTCTTCTATGCAAAACTGCTATCGCTGAACAATCAATCTCCTGAAAGTATTGCAATATTGAAGTCCATTGCAGAAGAGCAGCCTGACAAAATTATGGCTGTTATATCCTTGCTTAAAGAAATGTCCGATAGTGAAGATAAAGAAGCTACCTTCTCCCTAGTTGAATACCAGATTGCACAAAATAACTACGAGGACATTCTTCCCTTACTAAATACATTACAACATGACTTCTCATTTCACAATCGAATAATTGATCTTCTCAAAAGTCACATTTCTCAGGAAACGGGACATATAGGAATTGTTCTTTATCTTGCAAATTTCTTGTTTTTAAGAGACGATTGGAAGGGTTTAAAGGAATTACTGTCACGGGCTACACCAGATGCTGACAAAGTAACTGAAATTCCTCTTCTGCTTCTCGACTTTCTTCTGCACGCTCACGAAGGGAACGAATCGCGGCAAATCAAGAAAACACTTGTAAAAAATAACGGGCAAAAAGCATTTTACAAATCTCTAACAACTCTGGAAAATGAAAAACTCAAATTCCAGCTATCAAGGATTAGGTATGCAAGAAAGAAGTCCCCTAAAGTGCAATCACTTATGTTAGAAGAAGCAGAACTTCTCAATCTTTTAAGAAAACCGGACGAAGCGATAGAGCTATTGTCAAGGACTTTTACTTTGAGAAAAGATGCTTTGATGTCCAGGTTAATTTCGGCCAAATCTTTTTTGCTAAAAAACAACCCGGTTAGAGCAATTGAGATATTAAGAGGAATTTCTATTCCTTCCGATAAAGCTTTGGAAAAGAGTATTTTACTCTTGCTCTCCTCATCATATGAGAAAATGGGCGACTATAAAAGCGCACTTATAACACTAAAGAGGTGTAAAGCTGATCTGCAAATTGATAAGAGAATTAAGTATCTTGGGGAAATGGTGGTTCTTTCCAATGTGAGAACAGGTTTTCCAATAATTTCAAGCTAAAAATGTTACTTTAAAAGGAGAAACTATGAATGATAACAACAGACCAAATGACGAATTGAAAGACATTGTCAAGTCTTTTGAAAAAAGAACAAATCAAATAAGTGAGGAGCAAAGAGAAGCAAGAGAAAGATTCGTCGTTGCGCTGAGTGAACTGAGCAGGCAATACGATCTGCTAAGAGAATGGACAGAAAAAAGTAATGTCGAACTTAAGAACTTCTTGGAGAATCTTTCCGGAGAGGGAAAAGATGCAGAACTTTCATCCACTGCAAAAACAATTCTCGGAGAAATAGAAAAACTACCTGAGAAAATCATAAATCCACTTGAATCCATCGAGAAGCAGCTAAAAGAATTTTCTCTCAAACCAAATGAACCAAAACAAGATACGCAATTGCTTGAAGTAATTAACTCCATTAATCAAAATATAGAAAAAACAGGACTACAGTACACGGATGTCCTTAAATCAGCAAAGGTAGAGCTTCAGGGAACTCTCGAGAAACTTGGAGAAAAAAAAGAATTGGGTGATATACTGAGTAGAATGGATGTAATTTCCGAGAAGGTGGAACAAATCCCTCTGGAGGTAGCGAAAACTTCCAAATCGACTGAAGCCATTGATAATTCAATCAGACACTTGATAGAACAGATTGTTGAACTCTCACAAACACTAGGAGGGATAAAAACATCCATTGTTTCCTTGTCTTCGAACTTCAGAGAAGCAACGGAAGACGTGTCAAATGTGATAAATAACTTCCTCCAGGTTCTAACTAAGAGTGATAATGAAATTTCGGCAAATGTAATTTCGACAATCGATTCAGTTGGTTCACAATTGCTTGAAACGATGCAAAGTATAAAGAACGAATTTTCAGTCATTATTCAAAGAGTAGAAAAAACTTTTTCTGATGCACTCTTCCGACAGTCATCGATTCTTGAAAAGGTCAACTCCTCATTCTCTATGATAGCTGATTCAAACTCCAATATTCAAAGTAAATTAAATGAAATTACTGTAGCGTTGGATACTCTAAACAAAAAGCAAGATGTTGTCTCTGCTGTAGTCGATAGAAGAGGCGAAGGAATTGAGCAAACAATCATCTCCTTTCATGACAGCATAAAAACATTCGCCGATATTTCAAACAAAAACACCAATGAAATACAAAAAGCCATCTTTAGTTTACCTGAAATCTTTAAAAATCAACTAACTTCTCTTGAAAAAACGATTGTCGAAAGCGATTCCAATAGAAAGAATGAAAGCCAAAAATTACTGGAAAAACTATCACTTATTCCAGATGAAATGGGAAAGTACTATGAATCAAACAAGAAATTATTTGGCGCAGTCGAAACCTCCCAGGTCAGTATGTCTAATATATCAACAAACATAGAGAACCTTATGAAAAACCTGATTGAAGGCGAAAAAAATAGAAAAAAGCAAAACCTACTTGACATGGCACAAAACCATTTAAGCAGAGGAGTTATTTTGTTCTATCGTGGTTCTCTTGGAGCAGCGGAAATGGAAATACGCAAGGCAATCGAATTAAGAGATAACTATGCTGAAGCATATCTCAATCTTGGAATGGTTCTTGGCGAATCTGGAAAAACTGAAAAAGCAATAGAGAACATTAAAAAGGCTCTCGAAATCGAGCCGGGACTGCAAGAGGCATATAATAATTTGGGTGTTATTCAGCTTAAAGGAGAAATGTATGAAGAAGCGCTTGAATCCTTTAATGAGTCCATCAAGTCCGGCTTCAATTATCCTCAATTGTATATAAACATGGCAAAAGCTCTTATCGGCCTCGATAGAATAGATGAAGCTGTGACAGCACTGGAAAAGGCAGTTGAGATCGACCCAACAAATGCAGATGCAAAAGAATTACTGTCAACCTACAAGAAAGACATCGATTAGGGGAACACAGGTTTCTTAAAAGAATTATTTTGATTTTCTTTTAAAACTCGATAAAATCAGGAGGTTCTTTTGGATGATATAATTGATAAATTAAAAAAACTTAAAGGATATGGTGAAATGGACTCTTCACCCCTCAAAGAATTTTTTCCTAACGAAGAAGAAGAGAAAGCTGAAACAGAAAATGAAAGTAAGGAGAGTGATCTGGAAATCAAATCCCTCGGAAAAAATCATCAAGATACTGCACCTGTCCAGCAGAATAATCCTCCAACCGCTCAAAAGCCCAGCGATAACATCCCCAGCACAGGAATTCGAGAGTTTTCTTTTGATGATCTTGAGAAAAGTGCAGACATAGAAAATGAAAGTGAAAATAAAAATACACCCACACTCATAGAAACAAAATCATTAGAGCCAAAGAAAGTCAAACACATTAGGCTTATCGTTGCACTTCTTGATGCAGATCAATATGATACGGCTCACCAGGAAATAGATAAACTTAAAGACAGCACATAGTATTTTTAGAAAACTCATTGTTCGGTTAATGCTCTGAATAATTGTTAATATCCATTTTTAAAGGTTCATTATGATTGGTAAGAATACCATTAAGAAAATTGTAAACTTTGCAATCAAAAAAAGCAAAGCAGACGAACTACAGATAACAATTCAAAGTGAAGACTCCTTCTTAACACGATTTGCAAACTCAACAATACATCAAAATGTTATGGAAACTAATACAAGACTAACCGTCACATCTGGGCTTGGCAAGAAAACCGGATTCTCCACAACTGCAAGATGGAATAAAGCAAGTATTGAAATCACGACCTTTCATTATGTAAATGTTGTAGATCCCAGAACTCTTGTGCTCACCGGTATGACAAGGAATGGAACATTTCCGATAGAGGATGGACAAAGGTCTTGTCCTGTAAACAATCTGCGCTTCAACCAAAATATCATAAATCTTTTCAAGAATATCATTGCAATTTCAGCTGAAAGACAGTTTGTAGATAGTGGAAATTCCTACTCCTCGCGATTTCCGATAGGCTCAATATTACCATATATCATTGTGGCCGATTTTAACTTCACAGGAACTACGGAGTTTTAGTGCGATGATTAAGCTCTTTCTCAAACAGATTGAAGCAATAACCGAAGAAAAAAGCAATTATATCTCCTTTCTTAACAATAAAATAGCCCAGCAGGACACTTTTTTTAAAGACCTACATCTTCTGAAACTGATTGCAAAAACTATCGAAATTCCAGAAGATGTTATTAACTTTTTCGCTCAGGAAAACAGTCAAATATTCTACGAATTTTCCATGAAGCAGCAAAAAAGTCACACTTCTTTCTTTAACAAATTATATCGTTTAGAACAGAAAGAACAACTTGAATCGCAACAAATGAACAAGTACAGAAATATGTTATTAGACACTTATGCAAATGCTCTCAGATGTGAACCACACGTTGCTTTCCTTCTCGAAATTGCTTATATCAACTTGGCATCGTCATTTGTTAACGGATGTCTGCAGAACGAGACTTCTAATAGACTCAAGAAAGAATTACTATTTATGAAAAAAGTTATTGATTTCATTGCGGACATACGAAAAGAATTATCAAAACGCTTCACACTACCCGTTCAATTCATAAAGTCTCTTGTTGACCAGGTTCCCTATGCTTGTACAGCACTGCATCCAATAAGTGATTTCGAGCCACTCTTCCTATCGGTTGGTTATCCCCTGCCTCTTTTCCTTGAAATTCATAGCATTCTCCTGAGTTATCTTTCACATCAGCAAGTAGACGACTTCTGCAGCTCAATAAAGAAAGTCAATCTATTGACAAAAGAGGACCTGGCAAAATGTGGATTCTCAAGGTTTTCACTCCCTCCAGCAAATGAATTGGGTGTTTTGCTAAGAACACTTACAAAACAAGCTGAGAGAAGCGAAATAGAACTCATAAAAAGAGATAAGGAGCTTTCTTTAATTGACCACCGTGTTTCAGAACAGACAAAAAGAGCAGTTAAGGAAAAAGCACACCTGATTACAAATATTATCGATGAAAAGAACCGAAAACCAATACTTGAAGCAAGCTATAAGATTTCAGAAGCACTCTCTGATGTGGAAAAGATGTGTCTCGATTATATCTGGCATCTTAAGGATTTGATGAAGAAAACTTATAGTTTAAGTCAGGACATAGAGTCTAATCGCTCACTTCAAGCAATGGACAAGAACCATCTCGAGCAAGTTCTAAAACAGCACATTTATAAAGATAGAGACAAAATTTCCAGACTTGGAATTGAATTTCTTAAACTTAATCCACTCCTGAGTATTGCTCGCTCAAAGATTGAAAAAACCATAATCCAGAAAACAGCACTTCTCTTCAATAGGGTGGAAAAAGGAGAAGTCAATAACAGAGAGAAAACAAGAGAACTTCTGGTTAATTTTTCAGAACTTGGAGGCACAAAATTCCATCCAGATGTTAACAAAATTCTCTCTCTGTACAAGAAAACTGGAGAACAATTACTCCTACCTCTTCTTATGAACACACTTTTCCAGAAAAACATAAGACAGTGGCCACTTCCCACCAATGCTGCAACAGTTTCCCAATCAAGACTCCAGAATGAGACAAACTATTTCGGGATACTTGCAATACCTAAGGGAAAATTCTTCCATTTCTCTCAAAAGGCACAAATCAGAACCAAGGATTCTAACGTGTCAAAAGAAATTCAAGATAAACTAACGAAAATTGTAGAAAGAAAATTCAAGAAAGTTGTTACAGTACTCGTTTATGATATAAGGGGTTCAAGCTTTATGACGCTAAAACTTCACAATGCAGAAAGAGAACAGATGATCATTAAGTACTTTCATACAACAATGGCAAAAATTGCTAAAGAGTTTGGTGCTTTTCTTCTCAAAGATATAGGAGACGGTGGTATTATTTGGTTTGGCAACAATTCAAAAGAGCTTTACAGTTCAATTTATAGGGAATCAATGACAAAAAAATTCAAGAAACTTAGACATTCTCTATTGAGCGAAGAAGGACTGTTTCTGCAAAGTTCCCATGGCAGTTCAGAAAAGGCAATACAATGTGCAATCGCAATGGTCAAAGCAGCGGAGAAATTTATCAAGGACAACTATGTAAAGTATAGAGATTGGTTTTCAGGATTGCAAGAAAGAGAACTTCTTGTTGAAGGTACAACCTACGCTTTGCTTCCACCATTATTCCGTTCGCTTTTCAGACTTGGCATTGGAGTGTCCAGTGGACTTCCTTCTACAGATATTGCCATTGGACCAAATGCTTTTGGTGACCCGGACCTAAGAGGACTACTTGTAAATGAAGCGAAATTTCTGTCTGAGGGCAGAGATCCCGAGAATTCAGTTATTCTTGCAGACCATGACACCGTGATCAACTTGCTTCTGAATGCTTCAAGATTCACTCTTGGATCAGCTGATTTTTCTGTCTCTGACAGCGATGAAATGATAACAAAAGTTGCCCAAATTGTTAAAGAAAAACTCGAAGGTGGAACATTAAATTTCTACACCAAGCATTTCATTGCTCATCCCTACGAAATACTTTCTCTGGAAACCTTCAAGACCACAAAATACACACCTTTGCCCTTGAATCTCGATGATGATGGCATTTTTTACAACGAAAAAGGTGAGCAAATAAAGATCGTTTACCAGATTCAGTTCACTTAACTTATGTCTATTAAAGGGAAGGTTTTACTTTGGTCAAAACAGGCGGATATTCCAGTATCACTTGAGAAACAAATAAGCGATGTAAGCTTTGTAAAGACTCTATATAAAGCAGAGCTGCTTGCCTTAGCCTCAGGTTCCGATATACTTCTAATTCTTGTTGAAATCAACCTGTCTACTCCTGATATTGGAATAAACATTATAGGAGATATCAGAGGAATTTGTAAAGATGTTCCGATAGTTGTCTTCTCTGGCTGTCTTTCCTCAGAGATAATTAACCGGATTATTCCATTGGATGTTTACGATTACATTATCACACCATTCACTCCAAGAGTAGTCGCTCGCATTCTCGGCGAATTAGAAAGCGGAGTCAAAGGTAGAGAAAACTATGCTCTGCTCTATAACTTATCCGAAAAATTCAAGCAGCTGTCAGTTGAAAATGAAATAATAAAACTTCTCAATACGACAACCGAATTAGAGACTGTTTTGAAAATAATCATGCAAAAAGCTATAACCTTGGTTAAAGTCGAAGCAGCTTCAATATTGCTGTTAAATGACGCAAAAAATAAACTTATCTTCAGTGCAACATTTGGAGAAAAATCAACAACGATAAAAGGAAAGGAACTTGACATTGGTCAGGGTATAGCCGGATGGGTAGCAAAACATAGTACCCCTGTTCTTATAAACGATGTTAAAAAAGATAGAAGATTTTACGATGCTATGGATAAGCTTAGCTCTTTCACTACTCGATCTATCCTCTGTGTTCCAATAAAAACTGAAGACAGAACTCACGGAGTCATAGAATTGATCAACAAGCTCGAAGGAGACTTTGTTGATACTGATCTTGAGAAGATGCTTATGCTGTCTTCCTTTGCTGCATTCGCTCTTTACAAATCAAACTTAATTAAGAGAGAAAGAAAACGTGTAGAAGAAATCACACTACTTTTTGAAATTGGAACTTACCTCTCAAGCATGCTTGACCTGGATGAACTTCTTCAGAGCAGTGTCCATTTGATACGAAGAAGCTTTGGATTTTACTACATTGGAATCGCTCTTGTAAATTCTGAAAAAGGCATTCTTGAACTAAAGAGTTTCGACAGCGAAGAGAAAGTAAATCCTAAGAGAAGAGAAGTCCCTTTGGATAAAGGACTTATGGGCTCAGTCGTTAGAAGCGGTTCTCCGCTAAGAATTGGAAATGTTGTAAATGATACGCGTTACCTAAAGGGAATTAACAGCGTCAAATCAGAAATGGTAATTCCTTTGAAAAGAAAAGATACGATTTTGGGGGTTATGGATATCGGGAGCAAGAAACTTAATGCATTTAATCACTCTGACCAAATCCTCACAGAACAAATCTCTAGATTTCTTTCCATAAGTATAGAAAACGCGATGCTTTACAAAAAAGTCGGCATGCTTGCTCTAACAGACGATTTGACCGGTTTATACAATGCTCGATATTGCCATATTACACTTGCGAAACTTAATATGAAAAGAGAACTCTCGTTTTCCATTATATTTTTGGACCTTGACTTTTTCAAACTTGTAAATGACCAGTTTGGTCATCAGACTGGCGGAATACTACTCAGAGAAGTCGGAGATATTTTGAAAAAATACCCGACAAAAGGTACAACAACAGTACGTTACGGTGGGGATGAATATGTTATTATCTTATCCGGGATAGAGAAAGAACAGGCAGTGGCAATTGCAAGGAAAATCTTGAAAACGCTAAATGTCACTGTGTTCTTGAAAGATGTCAATCTCCATTACCATATTACTGCAAGTCTTGGAATAGCCTCCTACCCAACTGATGCGACAAATGGCGAAGAAGTATTAAGATATGCTGACAGAGCGATGTACTGGGTAAAAAATCATGGTAGAAATGCTATTAGACCTTACGATCAGGATGTGAGTGACCTGACTGAATATTCTATATAGTTTCTGAAACTATTCCAGTCCTTGTACTTCTTCACCTAATTTTACTTCAAAACAGAAAGAAACTTCAGAAACCAAAAATCCTAATTTCCTTGACTTTAGAAAGAAAAAGCATTATACTTTTGGAAAATAGGAGGTTTGAACCTGAAAGATATGAAAGAGAAATACAAGATACTCGATGTTATCGCAACAGGCGGAATGGCAACCATATATAAAGCAGAACAGAAAAGTCTCTCAAGATTCGTAATAATGAAAAAGCTTCACCCGCATCTTGCAGCAGACACCGAGTTGGTTAAGAGATTTGAGAGAGAAGCAAAAATTCTCGGAAAACTTAGTCACAAGAATATCGTTGAGATTATCGATTTTTTCAAATCAAAACGAGATTACTTCATTGTGTTAGAGTTCATAAACGGAAAATCATTAAAACAGCTCATTTCAGAAGTCGGGCCAATACCCATGCATATTGCCAACTACATATTAAAAGAAGTCACTTTGGGATTACAGGCTGCTCATATGAAAGGAATTCTTCACAGGGACATAAAGCCTGCAAACATTCTTATTGGCAAGGATGGAAATGTGAAGATTTCAGACTTTGGACTGGCTCTTGCCCTCGAGACAACTGAGATTACCGAGCCTGGAGCAACGATAGGAACTCCTGCATATTTGGCACCTGAACTTCTGAAGGGAAAACGCGCAACACCAAGAAGTGACATATACTCCCTCGGTCTCACATACTATGAAACACTAACAGGTAGAAATCCGTTTCAGGCAAAAAACAAGTTTGAGACGATAAATAACATCCTCTACAAAAAAGTCCCGGCTATAAAACTCGCAAAAGCTGAAGAAGATAAAACATTATCAAGAATAATTATGAAGATGGTTCAGCAAGAACCAAAAAATCGTTACCCAACGATTGACTCGGTGATTCTCGAACTTACTCCTTATGTCACAACCACCCAGAATCAGCTCGTTGATTTTCTTTCTAATCCGACTTTCAAGAAACCTATGAGGAAAGATGAAACAAACACTCAGAAGGGAATACTCATCTACTTTTCTCTCTTATTATTCACAATTCTTGTTATTCTTGCCATTTATGTCTCAAACAAAAGAATAAACACTATCAGTAATCAATTCACTCCCAATCAAGTAAAGAACTCCTACAACCTTCCTCACACTGAAACTTTATTAGTTGCGAACAATAGTTCACTTACCGAAATGGACACAACAAAGACGGGAGTTCAAAAACAGGATACGAATAATAACCTTACAATCAAACAGCATCGGAACAATCTAAGACCTGGTTCATACGGATTTCTTAAACCACTTATCAAGCCCTGGGCAAAAGTATTCGTAGACAGCATCCCGTATGGCAGCACTCCTTTGTCAACACCCATTAAGCTGACTTCAGGTGAACATCTATTGACATTAAAGCACCCAAACAGAGACGAACTCACAAAGATAATAACAGTTGTCGAGGGAGAAACACTGAATCTGTTTTTGACTCTGCAGGAAATTTATGGATACTTGCGAATTGTCGTTAATCCCTGGGCAGTTATCTATCTTGATGGAGAGAGAATAGGGATAACCCCGGTTGCAAAACCATTTTGCATTTCATCAGGAAAACATTTATTAGAACTTAAAAAGGATGGGTTAATACTTTGGCACGAAAAAGTAAACATACCTATTGGCGATACTCTAAGAAAAACCATAAACCTGGAAAAACAATACTAACACTTCTATTTCTGTTCGCAGTTTTGCAGCTCTTTGCGCAGGAAACAAAAACCGAATTATTAAACAAAGCAACACTCCTCTATGATGCTGGAGAATACGAAAAGGTGATTGAGATACTTAAGAGCGTAACTACTGATACTACTATTACCAGAGAGGAAGAGATCAACGCCCGCACATACCTTGCTTTTTCTTTTGTCGCAATGGACAAAAAAACGGAAGCAAAGAACCAATTCATTATAATCCTCAAAAAGGAAGCAGGATTCTCTCTTAACCCAGAATTTGTTTCTCCAAAGATAATGGAAGTTTTCAATGAAGCAGAGAAAATGATTAAGAAACCTCAGGCTAATAATATCATCAAAATCAAGAAACCTCCACCGGGAACTATGCACTGCCTTATTAAAAGCTCTCTCTTCCCTGGATGGGGACAGTTAACAAGAAGAGAGGAAAGAAAGGGAAAACTGCTTATGGGAAGTTTTGTAGTATCCATCACAGCATTAGCTCTCTCTCAACTTGCTTATCTTTCCGCAGAGAATAGTTACGAAAATGCCGTTACGAAGTCCGATATTGATTACCAATATTCAAGGTATAACTTTACATACAAAACCCGTTATATAATTAGTGAAATTACAGTCTTTCTATGGATATATTCTGTCACGGATATATTCATAGGAAAAGGGGAACATAATTCAAAATGAAAATTTGGCCAATAATTTCAGTTTTCCTTCTTCTTGAATGTGCGCCAGATGCTCCACATAAGCCGGTTCTTCCCGGTAGTATCAATGGAGAAGTATTGACTCTTTTTGGGTCAAAACCCTTAGATAGAGCCTCTGCTCAACTGTTTCCAGATCAAAGGGTAGATTCCACCGATGAGCAAGGTCACTTTTCTTTTACTCTACTTAGCTCCGGAAGTTACCTGGTTACTGTTTCAAAGGATTTGTATACTGCAAAAAACGAGACGATATATATCGATCAAGGTGAGGATACAACGATAAGATTTGCGTTGAACGGTACACCTTTGATTCAAGATTGTTCGATTCATTCGATTCATTCTATGAGTAGCTTTGAACAGTATGAAATTGCCTTTGCACTTTCGCTTTTTGACCTCGATGCATTTATTGCTGATTCTGTCGTGGCTGAGTCGGAGAAAGAGAAATTCATACTCACCTATCAGTATGGAGACACATTAGGTTTTTACAGAAAAGCCCTGAGTTTCAATGGTCTTTCAACTATTGACACCATAATAGGAATAGCCTTTCATTTCTGGGTAAAAGATATGGGTGGAACTTTTAGTGATACTGCTTTCTCTGAACTGGTCCGCGTCATTGACAAAATTCCTCAAATTATATATCCCATCTCAGGCGATTCACTAAAAATAGGAGATACCCTTAAATGGACATCTCCATATCTTCCCTACGCCACTTTTGTCATGTTAAAAATATGGGAATTAGGGTCAAGCATAGAGAATCCTGTATGGATGAGCGATACCTTACAAATTACTGATTCAACCTATCTCTTTAGCGAACAGATCAAAGACGGAACATACGAGTGGGCAGTTGAAATAATAGATAGACTGGGAAATTCTTCGAGAGCCATTTCCTGGTTCTACTTTTGACTATGACTAAAAAAACTCTGGAAAAACATATTCACAAAGACGCTTTCCTTACACTTTATAATGTAAGCAAAATACTCAACTCAATTTCTGACCTTAAAACTCTCCTTGGGAAAATTATGGACATTGCAATAAAAACAACTGGTGCCGAAAGAGGTTTTTTGATGCTAAAACAAGAGAACCAACTTAAAATATCTGTTGCAAGAAAAATGGATAAGAAAAATCTTAAAAAACCTTCAATGTTATCCAGAACAATAATAGACGAGGTACTCTCAAAGAAAAAACCCATTCTCACAAGCAATGCTGTTTCCGACCCAAGATTTTCGAAATCGGAAAGTGTAATTATGTTCAAAATACTCTCCATTCTATCCGTCCCCTTAATGAACAAAAACAACTGCATAGGACTCCTGTATGTTGATGCAAGAACACATAGAAATGTGTTTAGCAAAAGCAGCCTTGCCTATCTCACTGCTTTTGCCAATCTTGCAGGCATTGCAATAGAGAATGCAAGATTAAGAGAAAATCTTTCAACCGAAAACATTCGTTTAAAAATGCAGGTTAGGCTTTCAGGGGGATTCGAAAACATTATTGGAAACAGCCCGGAAATAAAAAAGGTTCTGCAACTCGTTCACAAAGTTACCGACAACAATGTTCCTGTTCTCATTCAGGGTGAAAGCGGTACGGGAAAAGAGTTGATTGCAAGAACAATCCACAAATTCGGGCCCAGGAGCAATAACAAATTCATCGCTCAATATTGTGGGGCACTCCCGGAAACACTTCTTGAATCAGAGCTCTTTGGTTATAAAAAGGGAGCTTTTACAGGAGCTCATTCTGACAAAAAGGGACTATTCGAGGAAGCAGATACCGGCACATTTTTCCTGGATGAAATTGGTGAAGTACCCCTGCCAACTCAAACAAAACTGCTTAGATTCCTTGAACAGGGTACAATAAGGAAGCTGGGAGATAATGCAGAGAAAAAACTTGATGTGAGAATAATCTCTGCCACAAACAAAAAACTTGAAGCCGAAGTGTCAAAAGGGAATTTCAGAGATGACCTTTACTACCGACTGAAGGTTGTGCAAATTTCTATTCCACCTTTGAGAAAAAGAAAAAAAGACATTCCGCTTCTCATAAATTATTTTCTCAAGCAGTATACACCAGATAGAAAAATCATAATTGCTCATAATGCAATGAAGAAACTTTGCTCCTACTACTGGCCAGGTAATATAAGAGAACTTCAAAATGCCATTTCCTTTGCTGTAGTAATGTCCGCAGATAACAAGATTGGCATCGACCATCTTCCCCCTGAAATCGCATCAAAAACACAATTCCCTCAAATAAGATACGGAATGAGCATTGCTGAAATGGAGAAATCCTTGATTAAATTAACAATAGAAAGACTTGCAGGAAACCGAAAGGAAGCCGCAACCATTCTTGGTATCAGCCGAAGAACACTGCAAAACAAGATCAAACAATACAAGATAAAAATTTGATTGCTAATCGACAAAAAAAGAAGGAGATTTTATGACAGAGCATAAAAAGCTGGACAATTTAACAAGAACCCTGTTCTTTTCACTGCTTTTACTGCTATCTCTCACAATCACAGTTGAAGCCAATGGATGGTTGACAACCTTGCGTAAGGAAGAAGGGAAACTCCAGAAACATGTCCGTGAACAGGAAATGAAAATATTCACCCGAGACCCCCTTGCAAAAAAATACATTTCTCAACCATCAAGAAGAAATATTATCGGTCACAAATTTGCTGAAAGGCTTAAGATAATGACACCAGACGCAGCCAGACAAATTCCTGAGACACTTCACGTTCTTGTGTTACGAATAAACTTCCTTACTGATTCTACAACCTTAACAACAGGAAATGGCAAGATGGTTTTGGAGCCGGACACTACTTACGGACCTGAATATGACAACAATAATGAAAGAAATCTTTACTATGAACCAGCACACGATTCACTGTATTTTCACTATCAACTTGAAGCACTCAGAAATTACTACTGGGATGATTCAAATCACAAACTATGGATCGAATGGAAAATTGTTCCCGAATCAAAGGATTCATCATATACAGTGCCCCATAAAATGACTTACTATGGCGACCCTTACAATTTCGTAAGTGGTCTTTTCAATCTTTTAAAAGATGGAATTGCACTGGCAGATACCGATACACAGGCAAACATAGATTTCTCAGACTTTGATTCATATATCATTCTTCACGCAGGAAGTATGTGGCAAACAGATTGGGGTGATAGTCCATACGACCTTGCCGCAGTCTATATTGGAGGTGCAGATTACTTTTTCGGTGAACCGATATTTGCAAACAACAGAACCGATACGATAACAGACGGAGTAGTTTATTGTGAAGTGGCAAAACAGGATGGAATTGCCGCATTCATACAGGGAGGGTTTGCTCATGAATTCGGCCATCAAATTGGATTGCCTGACCTCTATGATACTTCAGGAAAGACAATGGGTGTTGGTGGCTGGGCACTTATGGGAACAGGCAACTGGAATCTGGATGGCCTCGTCCCTCCACATCATTCTGCCTGGAATTACATATTTGACTACAGTATTCACCCTCATACTGCACCGAGTGATAGACTGCAATTTACAACACCGCTGACAATTGACCATGACACAACTGGAGTTTCTGTCTCCTTTCTTGGAGCCACTGACACAACTGCAAATGAAGTAATCAAGGTTCCCATAAATGCAAATGAATACTACCTAATTACAAACAGATATACATATATGAACCCTGATACATCTCACTCCTTCCCACCGGATACAGCAAATGGAGTAGTTGTGGATTCCAATGGTTTCAGAGTATGGAAGGATGCAGTGCTTGTTAAAGTGGATGACTATGATATCTCCCTTCCTCCGGAAACAAACAGTGGTGGACTCGCTATCTGGCATATTGATGATACAAAGGTAAATTTCGGGTTCAATGATTCAACCAATGCCATTAATGCCGGAACACCAAAAGGTATTGATATGGAAGAGGCGGACGGCGTTCAGGATTTTGAGAAATCATTCTGGGATATCTATGATATAGACGCAGCTTTCTATGGAACACCTAATGATGTCTTCTTTGATGGAGGCGTCAATAATGAATTTACACCTTCGACATCTCCAAATACGGATGATAATTCTCTTTGCAAGACACATCTTAAAATCTACAATATATCCGAGCCTGGCAAAGAAATGACATTTGATGTTGCATATGAGTGGAGTGAATCAGGATTTCCGCTATTTCTCAAAGATGCTTTCGATGTAAATTCTCCAATCTGTTATGACATCGATAATGATGGAGAAAAGGAAATCATCATAGGGACAGTGGGATATCAAGATACGGTTGACACCATTGCAGGAAGATTACTCATCTTTAATAGAGATGGCTCATCGTATACGGGTGACCCTGAAGGTGTAGCAGCGGAATTTATCGGTGGCGGATACTGGTACTATACTTACTCAACGGTTGGCATTGGCGATGTCAATGGAGATGGACATACCAATATCGTAACTGCTGCAACAGATGGAAGGATATATGTATACCAACCAGATAGTATTCTTGGTAATCGCATCCGCCTTGTGGATACATACGCGACAGGTGAAGCCATAATTACAACACCTCTAATAGCTGACCTCGATAACGATGGAATAGATGACATTATCATAGGTTCAAATGATATGAGACTCTATGCCTTAAAATTCCAGAATGATTCACTTTCAGTAATCCCTGGATTTCCGGTTATATTGGGGCACTGGATATGGTCAACACCTGTATTGGTTAACCACTACCTTTATGTTCTTACAAACGACGGATTGCTGTACAAAATCAGTAATGCTGGAAAAATACTATGGAAAAAACTTGAAGAAAATCTTAGTTTCACAGCATCTTCCCCTGTTGCAGGGGATATGGATAGAGACGGGGTTTTCGAAGTCATTGTGTCTACCGGTGACGGTAATGTAACATCAATTGATGAGAATGGAGAAATAGAATGGAAAAGAACCTTAAAAGATACGACCTTCTTCTCCACACCTGCAATATCCGATATTGATGGAGATGGATATCTCGATGTAATACTGGCAGCTGGAAATACAATATTCGCATTTGACAGGAATGGTGCACTCGTGAACGGTTTTCCACTTTCAACCGCCGATTCCCTTGATATCCAATCATCCATAACCATTGCTGACCTTGATGGAGATGAGCATCTTGACATACTCGTTGGTTCTCTTAACAACAGAATCTATGCATACAATCGCAGAGGAGAGAAGTTAGCAGGATTCCCTCTATCCTGTGGAGGAAAAGCATACTCAACACCAAGTATCGTTAACCTTGATGATGATGAACACATTGAAATCCTGGCATCCGCAGACTACTCCGGTTTATATGTATGGGAACTCCAGACAGACTACGACCCAAAAAATGTCACATGGCCTTACATAAGAAGAGATGCAAAACACAATGCAGTTTATCCTGATTCTCTTTTGCCTTCAGCCACACAAGACCTGCAGGAACCAATTAGTAAGAAAAGCTTCTATGTATATCCAAACCCAATTATTGGAAGCAAAGGAACTATCCGATACAGACTTGGAATCAACATAGACAATGTCACACTCAGGATTTTCAATATCAATGGAGATAAGCTCAAGGAATTTACTGGTAAAAAAGCTACTGGCTATAACGACAACGAAGTAAACCTATGGGATATTGCATCAGGCGTTTACATATGTCAGGTCTCAGTCAACAAAGGAACAGAAAAGATTGTGTATAACAAGAAGTTTGCCATTGTGAAATAATGACGATTTTAAACAAACTAATTGGACATAATCGATGAGGGAGATGATATGAAAAAAATACTAACCATATTCATACTTATTTTCTCCGTTGCGGCTCTTCTTTCAAAAGAGATAGAGGAACCAAATACATATCTGGGGAGCACCCTGTTTACGCAGAAGAAGAAATCGATTCCAAAAGCAATGATGTATTCTATTATGGTGCCCGGATGGGGAGACCTTTACGCAGGGAACAAAGGTACCGGGAAAGTACTCCTGGGAGCTGAAATTGCAATATGGCTTGGTTACTTTGGTTTGCAGTATTATGGCAACATTCAGAGAAATGATTACATCCAGTATGCTCACCAGAACGCCAGTTCAAATCTGTCGAGAACGGACGAAGATTATTATGATGCAATGGAAGTTTACAGAACAAGTGATGATTACAATACATACATAAGGGAAGAGGCTCGAAACCTTTATCCTGATAACCCCGTATTGCAGGATAAATATGTCGAAGAAAATGGTTTTTTTGGAAAAAACGAATGGTTTTGGAGCTATAATGATACATTTATGAAATATAGACATCTCAGGATTACAGCGAGAGAAACTTTCCAGAAGGCTGTTTTTATGACTGGTTTTGCCATACTTAACAGATTTTGTGCTGCAGTAACCTCATCAAGGAATGTGCACAATTATAACAAAAGGATAGAAGAGATGCGTTGGGGAATTGAATTTCAACCAAATAGTGTCAACATTGTATATCGATTTTAATTCAGATAACAGAAAACAGATAACAGACTATAAGAATTATTCTTTTAAATCTGACTTCTGTCCTCTGACTTCTGATTCCTAAAATGGAATTCTTTAACAAAATAGGTTACGCTGTCTGTCATCAATTACCGGAAAGAAGCATATTCATAGATGGGAAGCAATTACCCGTTTGCGCAAGGGATACGGGCATCTACATCGGCTCCCTCATTTCTCTTCTTTTTATTCTTTTCTCAAGGAACAGGAAGAGCAATGCAATTCCTCTTCCTTCAATATCTTTCCTGTTCGTCTTTTTTATGCTGCTTCTAACTGTTGATGGTGTTACATCATATCTTGGACTCAGAGAAACAACAAATGCAATTAGACTCGCCACTGGATTGCTTGTCGGCATTTCTCTACCTCTATTTCTCTATCCCCTGTTAAATGACAATCTAAGAGTAAGTAAAAAAGAGACGAGAATCATAAAATCCTGGATAGAGCTCTCCCCCATTCTTCTGCTCGTATTTTGCTCATACCTGTTGACACTATCCTTTAATTCTGGATTGCATTTTTCGATTTCAATTGCAATCATAGCAGGCATAGTCTTGCTCCACTATCTTACGATTACAACATTTCTGAGTCTTTTCTTTTACGACTTCTATCCAAAAATAAAATCAATAAAACCTCTAATAATTTTTTCATCTGGTTTTCTTATATTAGTCATTGAATTGATAACCCTGACAAAGCTACATAACCTTATAAATAGATAAGAAACTTAACAATGTTGTAATCTGTGTAATTTTTTTTAATCGGTGTAATCATTCTTTTTGAAAGGAGGTGAATTTAATGGGAGAAGAAGAAAAAAAGTATGTCGAACCAGCTCCTGAACCTACTCCACCAACTGGTAATGTATCAGGTGGACTTAAAGCGCTTTTTATCGTTCTTGCAATAATATTTCCAATAGTAGGTGTGATTCTGGGGATCATCTGGCTAACCAAAAAAACTTCTGAAGAAAAAACCCTTGGAAAACTTACACTTATCATAGCAATTATAATGTTCGTTCTCGGATGTATCTGCTGGTTTGCATTCTTCAGCCTTGGAATAATTGGAAGCATGAAAGATTACAGTATGCTTCTTTTAAATCATATCACCACTTAGAAGTAATCAATGCAAAAGCAATTTGTTTATCGGTTTTAGCAGGGGTGTTTGAATTTTCACCCCTGCTGCAACATCAGATAAAAGTTCACAACTTGGATACTAAGCATCAAAAAAGCAGCCTGTCCCCCTTATTGGTATAACCGTATCTCCAGGAAGTTCTGCATTTCCGGATGTTGCAATTGGAGATATGTCTTCATCCTCAACACCATTTTCTATTGATATTGCAGCCGGCTGTCCGGACCCTCATCAGGTGGATTTTGTTCTTGATGTTTCATTCGGCGTTCCTGCTGCAATTGAAGAAGGACAAAGCAAAGAGACATGTAACCTTTTCCAAAAAGGCGATAATCATCAAATGAACTATCTCTCTTATTGCTTTCCCTGGAGCTTCAGCATTATGCAGGCTCCATAGACAGGTTCGACTCCGACTTCTGTGCACTTCCTCAAAGTGTCATCATTGTATGTGCCAGGTTGAAGCCATAAAATCTTTATCCCACTCTCCTTGCATTCATCAATCAATTTGTTAGTTGCCTGAGGAGGAATAACTGAAACAGCAACATCTGGTTTCTCCGGTACATCTGCAATCGAAGGATAACACACCTTACCATCTATTTCTTCGTATCTTGGATTAACAGGAAATGCAATCTTACCATAGTTAAGTAAGGTCAGATAAATCTGGTATCCAAATTTGTTCTTCCTCTGAGTTGCGCCCACAACAGCAAACTTACTATATTTTTCTAATACTTCAGTTGGATTCATTTTTCAAACTCCGCAATTAAATTATTGGGTAGTAATGTATCTGTTTCTTAAATTACATAGTTACTTAATTACATTTTACCAAAAGATAGGAGAGGAGCATAAGCCGGATTCTGTTTATATGGTCATCTATCTATGCGACCTACCCGAGAGTCAAACGAGCAGGACTACTCTTCTCTCCTATTCGGTCTTGCACCGGGTGGGGTTTACAAAGCACTTCATATCACTATGAAGTCTGGTGCGCTCTTACCACACCGTTTCACCATTGCCTGTATCTTAAATAAGACCATTGGCAGTTTACTCTCTGTTGCACTTTCCATCGCTTTGCAGCGCCTCCAGTAACGGAGCACCCTTGTCCTGTGGTGTCCGGACTTTCCTCCCTGGCAAAAACCAGAGCGACCATTTGCTCCTCTCAATGTTGATACAATATAACCACAAATAAACTAATTGTCAACACAAAAGATAAGGGTTTTCGAGCCTTACCTATCTAATAGTAACAACCTTCTTTGTTGCGGTTTTCTTTCCTGCCTGTACTCTGACAAACCAAACACCGCTCTTAAGGTCTTCCACTGTCACATTATGATGTCCTCTGGGGCTGTATCTATACATATTCTTAATCTTTCTCCCAGCAGCATCATAAATTTCAATCTGCACATTCTCTGCTCTGGCAAGTACATAGGAAATAGAGATACTCTTAAAATTGCTGTTGATATCGAAATGGGTAAGATATGTTCTTTCTTTCTGGTGTGCAGTCCCAACATAAGAAACTATGGTTTTTGCAATATTGCTGTAGTTTCCCCATCCTCTTCCATTGTGTCCCATTACCCTGTAATAATGAACCCCTTCGGGAACACCCGATAATGTATAGAGAGTATCCGTAATGCTTGAGGCGATGGTTGTTATAGAACCAAAAACAGGCACAGGCGAAACATCATCCACATAAAAACCTTCATTCAGCGTATTGTCGTCCGTTACGGTTCGGAAACGGAAATAGATTGCGCTGCCTGCCCAGGCTTCCAGACTGTATTTCTTGCTCACCCAGTTTCCTGATGAACTTGTATACCTATCATCAAGTTGAATCCACTCGTTCAAGTCAGTTGAAACTTCAACAACACTCACATCATAATTGTTCTCAAGGTTATACCAGCACCAGAAGGAAAGCGAATCTCCAGATTGCACCATATATGGGTATTTTGTCATTGCAGTGTTCGCGATATTATTGCCCGAACCTGAGAATAGACTGTGTGTGCCACTATAATGTCTTGTTGTATTCTGAGTAAATCCTGACAATGTCCAGTTTCCTGTCCCAGATTCGATATCATCAAGCGCATAGGAGTAGTTGTCCAGATGGTCCAACTGCCAGTAGTCAGGATGCGTCCATTGAGGCAAAACAGGAGACCAATAAACCGTAAATGTATCCTGAAAGGCAGAGTCAGGCACTGAGAAAGGAGGAGATGGTACCTCAGGAAGCAGAAATTCTCTAATACTATCCGCTTTCTGTGCAAGATACAGTGCACCTTTCCAGTTTTCATGTGCAATGTAGTCAAGGTCACCTGTTGGTTGATAAAAAAATGTTCCTATTTCAATTGTAAAGGCGAGTGACGAAGAACCTTTTATATAGTGATGGTATCCATACACCCAGGTTCTTGTGGTTCCTGTATTGGGATAAAGGCTTCCCGTAGCCTGATAGTATCCACTACCCATTCTGTGAATTCTTGAAGCAATTCCCTGAGCAACCTGTTCATAAGCAGTACTATCAGGTGTTTTTGCGTGTGTAGTCGAAGCCGTATACGCCCAGGGCCATATCACTTCTTCCGCGTAACTATGGTAAGAAATATTCGCATTGATGTCATGTATTCTGTGAAACCGCATCATTCCATCAATTACATCAGCAAATCCAGAATATGCTCCACAGAATGTTTCAGCGCTCGGATAATTTGTAACCTGTCCACTTGGCGGGACAGAACACCAACTACCTTTTGGGTCTTCATTTAAAGCACCGTTGTAATTTCTATTGGCGTCTGTTCCTATCGCTCCACCGTATGGTTCTCTTGTTTTGCGCCAGGAGTGCGGTCCAGAATAATCATAAGCATACCCATCGACATTTACGATGGGTATCAGCCATATTTCATTGTTGTCAATGAGGTTTGTGAGAGTTGGGTCACTTCCATAACCCTTTGTTAGCGTATCCGCATAGAAAAGCACTGCCTCTATCGTTGCCCATTCCCGTGAATGGTGCAGTGCATCAAAAAGTATGCCGGGTTCCGTCAAATCCTCAACCTGCGGTGAATCCGAAACCTTCAATGCATATACCCATCTACCTTCATAACTGGGTCCTAATGAATCAAGTTTGCATATTAAAGGATAAGAAGAAACATAATTACGCAAGATCTGTGTTACCTCGCTGTAACTATGATACTGTCCCCTGGCTTCTTCTTTTAGTAATTCGAAATCGTTCGCCAATATTTCGGTATTCAGTCCACTTGCAAGCACATAGCTGTATTCTTCACCAGAGACAACCAAATCAAAATATTCTTGATATTTCCTGCCTGCAATATCAAGTGATTTCAGCTGGATTCTACTGAGGTCCTGGTAATCATCAGTATAAACCCTGACAAGCATCTTGTCGTCATTAGCGACATTAAGAAATAAAACCAGAGACAAAAGAATACTGCCAATCATAATACCTCCTTTTTGTTTATGTATTCAGATACTGTTCGCTTTAAGTATCCTTTGATCTCTTCAAGAGAATACTTCCGACCAATAAAATCTACTGTAAAATCTCCTAAATCCTCAAAGTAGACAAGCTGACCCAAAAAAAGTTTTGTTGAAAAAGTACCTTTGAACTTCTTTTCAGCATCTCCAATGATATTATCCAGATCAAACCCCTTTCTAATGATGGTAAAAATATCAACATAATCACGATATTCCCCCCTTCTGCCTATAGCGTAAGCCTTATCGGATGCAATGTCCTTCCAATCCAGAACAGGTATAGAAAGAGTTTTAATGGTAGTATAAAGATGAGGAAAAGAAAAGTAAATAAAAGTCATTTTAACCTCTCGAGAGATTAATACACTTAATTCATCACCCGTATCAACCAATATCTCAATATTTTCACTGAATATTTTGATAACCCTGTTCAAAAGCGCTTTCTCAATAGGAGTGCTAACCAACAAATCAAAGTCATAAGACCTTCTGTGGTTAATCTGCATACAAAGAGCAGTCCCTCCTCCAAGAGTCACAATATTTGAAAACGATTTAAGTTGACTTAAAACCTGTTTTCTCCTATTGTCCAGAAAATCAGTGTAGAGTTGTGACATATTTACCTTCATCGAGTTTTATTTCCTTAAGGTCAAGGACGAAGTCTTTTATCAATCTAAAAACAGGTTTTGTATAAATCTTTTTTGGAGAGGAGACAAAAACAGTCTTGATAATATCCGCAGAGTAGACTTCGAAAAGCCACTTAATATCGGAAAAAGTCCCATACATTAAGATATTATGGATAATGTAATTCTTATCCCTTTCAACATCTAAATTCTTAACATCTGCCGACCATAGTAATCCTTGAAGATGCTGAGGTACTTTTTTCTTCATAAAAAGATAATACCACAAATAAGAAAGATTTCAAGAGAAAAGTGACAGTATGGATGTCAAAAAAGAACCACTTTTTTCACAAAGATGTTAGATGCGCTCTGAAATCTTAAAAAGTATACCCCGCTCCTCTTGAGCGACATGACAGTAGTCCCATTTTTTCTAATATATTTCTTCCGCACACATCTTCCTGAAACATCATACATAGAAATTTGCCCGTCTGAACAAAATTCTTTTATGGTTACTGATTTTCTCCTAACCCTGAAAACAAAAGGAATGCTATTGTTATTGGAAGCATATTCTTCTTCTATGCCACCAGGCAGAAGATTCACCTGCTTCATTGCTTCGATACTGTCTCCGTATGTGTCTACGAGAAGACTGCGCAGTTCATAATATCCGGGTTGAAGCCCATCTGTATTCCAGAAACCTAATGTGCCATTGTAAACAGGTGAATGGTAAGTAGAATCGAAGGAAACCCATACTGATTCCCCAAGTGCCCTATAGAACAATGAATAATTGTCAAAACCTCCCGGCTGAAATGGTCCGCTCAGAACAGTTGCACTACCCGAAACAGGGACAGTTTCATATGTGCTTGCAGTAGACGGACCGGTTACTGCATCAATGAAAACAATAGAGGTATCAAGTGCCTGTGGAATATCTGGAATACCGGAATTGACAAGAACCATTATTGATGACCCTGTTGCCCATATGTTACCTAAAAGAACAGAAGAGTATCCTAAGAAAAGAATACTGTGCGATTTTGTGATTACATCACACATAAGGGAAGAAAGAAAAATTATACTAAACGAATTATCTGTTGTTTCTATATGACCGCCACTACCATCGCAGAACGCACTCTGAATCAGACAATATGCGTTTCCCATACTCAGAGATTCTCCGAAGATGCAACTGTGCACCTCAAGATAGGATGAATCTGCAGGATAGAAGCTCCATGTATTTACATAGGTATTTATTAGATGATATGTCCTATCCTGAAGCGGCAGCGTAAAATCACTATAAGTGAGTCCGTTTACTAAACCGGAGACATTGGAAGAATCCGAATTGAACATAAGTCCTGTTGTTCGAATCTCAGAATCGTTCAGTGTAATATCGCTTCCAGCAAGCGGTATCATACCCCACATAACACCGTGACAGTTATCAATTTCCGTATAATATGGAATTCCTGAAACATTACTCAAAGTAGAATCAAATATAAACCCATTCAGGGTATCGCCATCCGGAAATGTAAAATCAACAATGGATGAATCAGGGAAAAAGAACCATACAAGTAAAGTATCAGTATTCTTGAAAGAAGAGATACTCCTATCGGAAAGAAGCCATTCTCCTGCAATATTTACATTATCAAGGGAATCGATTGAATTTCCCATTGCAACAGCTGTAATCCAGTCCGTATTGTTAAGATTTTCAAAGTACAGGTGAGCATCGCCTATTGTGAGAAGATTAATGGGAAAATGATTAAATGTGGTTGAACTATTCTTAATAATGAAATTTGTACTGTCCTGAATGAACATTGTGAACTCGTATATGTAATCTTGCAAAAAATGAATCTGCGAGCTGTCACAGTCAAACTTCCCGTGATTAGTTAAAGTAATATTACCCTCTATAGACAGCTCAGCATTTCTCAGAAGCATTACACCATCATTGATTATGTAGATGTCCATTAGTATGGAATAAGTTCCGCTGACAAAAAGCGTTTCTCCCGGTGTATCCCCGATGACAAGAATGTCCTTTTCTCTCAGAGGTCTACTGAAAACCGAAGCAGGTCCCCCTATGGGGAAACCATTACTACAAGTTTTTTCTACTTTGAAAATTCGATTGCTATAATTTGAAGAAAATAAATCCATAGCTCTATCAAACTGCTTTTGATACGGTGCAGCTGATGTAAGCAACAAACAAACCATTATAAAGTTCATCATTTCTCCTTTCCTTTAAATCCTCTAACCCCCTATACCATACAGTATAGAGGGTTAGAGTTGCTTAACTTGTTCAAAAGGTAAATTAGGTTTTATGAGTCTATTGACCAAATACACCTATTTCTCTGAATCCTGTAATGCCAACATTATTGTCTTTTGCCTGCAATTTTACATACCGAGCCTTCTGTGAAAATCCTTGAATATAAAAGTAACCGTCTTTCTTGTCATTGGAAGCAATTGCATTTCCCCAGCTTGTTGTATCATTTGATGCGTAAACTTCATACCCAGTTGTTGTAGGATTTCCTGTTGCTGTCATTCCATACATTACTAAAGCATTGACCGTATGCGTTGTATCACCAATATCTACATAAACCCAGCTGACATTTGTTGCTGTAAGAACAACTGCATATGTGGGCCAGGGTCCCCATTTCCCATCGGTAGCCTTTGGAAAACTTTGAGCATACGCTTCGGCATAGCAGTTCTTTCCAAGAGACAGCAACTGATAGGGCACATCCGGGACAACCGTAGTATCAGGATCGCTAGCGTAAACAAATCCAAAATCGCTTTCACTGGGTGCAGCAATTTCTGCAACAGTTCTCCATTTTTTCACATAAACTTCTGGCAAAACATACGAAGGAATTGAAAAAGATGTATCACTGCCAACATCCTCCCTCCAGAGATTGTATCCCGGACCATCCTGAGTTGCTTTCACTTCAAAACTATATTTATCGGGTTCACTGCTATGTGTTGCAGATAATTTATTCCAGGAGAATGTCACAAATGTATCAACAATTGAAACAGACGGACTTCCACGCCACAATTTCATTGTTGGAATCTCTATATCAACTGAAAGTGGGAAAAATAGACAGGCGGCTCTTGGAGTTGTATCAGGCCAGTCTGTATCATAATTCATAACAATAACCTGAAAGGTTGCTCCACCAGCATCCATAAGGTCACTGCCCATAAAGTTATCACTGAATTTTCCCGTATTATCTGTTTTGTCACTGCTTTCTGGGTCGAGTCCAAGGAAATTCGTAAAGAAACTCTCCGGACTGTTAATCCAGAATCCAATCCATCTATTTGCATAGTCTGAACCATCTTCATACTGATAAGTTCCATGGATTACTACTTCGTCATCAGGTTCAAAAGGTGCCTGAGGACCACGTTTGCAACCAGACAGAATCATTAACGCCACAAGCAAGAATAATTGTGTTTTTTTCACTGCTCCTCCTTCTTTTCACTGCATCAAAAGTTCTTGTAGTAGGCAAGTCCAACGCTATCTCTCTTCAGTTTTAGATTGAATCCAGTTTCCTTTTTTACTCTCCTTATCATATCTCTATTATGAACATTCGCTTGATGATAGGCATCGAATATCTGCCAGATATGAATTGCCACAGCTCCAATGATAAGACTATTCCCAATCATCTTGTCCCTATCTGTCTTATCCGTAGTAATAGTCCTTTTACCCTTCAGATACACTGTGTCTCCTTCAGCTGAATCAATAACTGCATACGTAAAATCCTCCTCCTTTTCCCCTCGCAGTGTTATACCTCCTCCTATAAGTGCAATCTCCCCAATAAATATACCTGCAGCTCTCCAGTATTTCCCGCAGTAAACCTGTCCCAAACCCGGATACTGCACAGCAAGCAAGGCTGAAATGACAGGGTCCTTCGGAATAACAATAGTACGCTTCACTTCAACTATTTCTCTAATGCTACCAATCTCTTTTTCCCCCTGTGCATATAATAAGGAAGAGGAAAGAATTGCCAACACAATAATACAAATAAGTCTTTTTCTCATATTACCTCCTTTGCAGTCTCGAGAGAACTATATAGCATATTATTCCAAAATCAAGGGAAATCTTCAATACTTGCTCTGCTTCAATCAAACAACAAGTGAGGAATCCTGCATCGCTGCAGGAAACCTCTACCTCTAAAACATTAACACTCAAAATCTTGTTCATTTCTTCTATGGATGAACAAGATAGAAGAAAAGCCAACCGTTTGAATCGTAGGGATATTCATCTTTCCTCCTTTTTTTGAGGGGCGCTCATTCGAACGCCCCTTTGGTACTTTACCCAACATATATTCTAAACTTCTGTCCTGTTGGAACTATCGTAAGCCATCCCCATCCTGTCTTGTCAAAATCAATAGTTGCGATAAGAACACCATTGGCATCATCTACCCTTATCCATCCACTGCCACCGTGACCAGTCTGCTGGGCAACATCCCAGGATTCATAATCAAGGTGAACGAGGTAAACTTGATTCTCAGAGTCATCTTCAAGTTCAAACTCCATCCAGCTTGTATTATCATTCCAGTAATCTGGTGTGCCCCTATGGTCAAGTCCGAATCCCAATTCAAAATCCTGCCCACTCTCGGCATCATAGAATATACCCTTTCCTGATTGTTTCCCTCCGACTTCATCAACCTTTTGAAGATAAATGTAAGCCGAATCTCCAAAGTTATGATGACCTTCCGTGATGTTCTTTCCAGTTGAAATGACCCTTCTATCAATATAAGGTACATGAATTTCAAACCAGATTCTATCCGTTATGCTGTCCGGAGCAGATGTGTTTGATGTATCCTCATTATCCTTGTGTATCTTTATCCCTCTAAATCCAAAAAGGTCATCCTCGATGTTGGGCCAGGGTGTCCCCCCGTCATCATAATAGTAGTAACCAATAAGATGTTCACCATGCTCATCGATTGTATCGACATATACACTCTCTGCGTAGCTCATTATATAAATTTTGGTCGATTCGGGGTCTCCCCCTTCTCCTACACCCTTTGTTGAACCTCCATATGCAGATAAGTAAGCGATGAGTTTTTGTATGAATGCATTACTCGGTCCTTCACTTGGTGAAACTGGACTCTTGCTGCAGCTAATCACGACTCCGACCAGCAGCACAATCAAACCCAAAACCAGCAAGATTCTTCCGTGTTTCATCCGACACCTCCTTTCGTTTTCTTTGTTCTTCTTTTTCATCTCACCTAAATATATAATCAATTTCCGTGCCAGAACAGTAAAAATAATTCTAAGTCAATATTTATTGGTAGGATACGATTTTTACGAAAGAACTTAACCTGTGTCAAATTCGATACGAATTTGGCATTATATTGTCAAAAATGATACAGTAAAGGAAATTGGAAAGAATGATGACAGACTAAAAAAGAGAATTCAAGGAGAATGGAGATTATTGTCTTCTAAAGATTGGAGTAAAAGAAAAAACGAACAAAACAAAAGAAACTGCTACTATGAGCCAGGCAAACAGGTCTCCAAACCTCGTATAGAAAGAATAACCGTTCCTCAGAGGAATTTCTCCGTCAACAATAGTTCTTTCAAAAATCTTACTCTTCTTCAGCACCCTTCCATACGGGTCAATAAGCATACTGATTCCAGAATTTGCACATCTTGCAACACTTATTCGATTCTCAACCGCTCTCATTATTGCCATCTCTGCATGCTGGTATGGACCTGCGGTTCTGCCGTACCAGGAATCTTCGGTAATATTCACCAGTAACTCAGCATTATTTCTTACAAACCTTCTCACAAGTCTGGGGAAAATAGCCTCGAAGCAAATCAAAACGGAGAATCGAAATGTTCCTTGATTAAGAACAGTAAAATTGTCTCCAGGTGAGAAATCTCCCTGTCCAAGATGTATCTTTGTCAAAAAAGGGAAAGTGTTATCAAAGGGTAGATGCTCACCAAAAGGGACAAGGTATATTTTTCGGTATTTTCCCTCAGTTTTACCCTCTCCGGATATTAGGAAAGCTGAGTTGTAGATGTGACTTTCACTCCTCTTTTTTCCTGGAACATACTCCGGTGCTCCTGCAATTACAGGGATTCCACCCTCCTCAACCAATTCCTTTATTTTATTGATACACTGAGAGCCTTCCCTGTAATAACAAGGGATAGAAGTTTCAGACCATACTATAAGGTCCGAACCACACTCTGAAGCTTTAAGTGTAAGCTCTTCAAGCGTAGAGATTCTTTCCTCCTCCTCATTGGCTCTCTTAATTTCTGGAAGAATATTAGCCTGTATGAGTGATACTCTTACTGTTTTTTGTTCATTGTTTTTCTTCATTACATAGTTTCCAATGCTTATGCTTAGCAAAAGAAGCAGAATAAAGCCTGATACTCCAATCATTCTTTTTTTCCAGGACTGCTGCTTTAGAGACCAATAAATCAAGCTATTACAAAGGAGAATAAAGAAACTGATGCCTGCAACTCCACTAATAGATGCAAGCTGAATCAAGGATGGAATGTTGGACAATGAATAGCCCACACTTCCCCAGGGAAAACCCACCTCTCTCGTGAGAGACCTGATAAACTCTAAAGAAACCCAGAAAAAAGGAAATGAGAAGATTGCCAGAGTTATTGAAAATTTCTTCAACCTTGAAGTGAGAACAGCAACCAATCCCCAATAGCAAGATAGATAAAAAATCATTAGCAAAACACCCAGGAAAACTAATATCCTGCTTACATCCTGAACATTTACAGCGGTTATCCACCAGAAGATACAAGCATTCGAAAGAAACCCAAAAATGAAACCTGAAAAAAATATCTTTTTCTTGACTCTTAGAATCGAATGGAGATATGGTAGAAAAGCAACAAAAATGAGAAATCTAAAAATCGGATGAGACGGAGCAAAGGAAAGAGCGAACAAAAGAGCAGTCAGAAAGGGAAACAAAATATTAGTCAATCTTAATCTCTTTTTTCTCTCTTGCCGATTTATAGATTGCATCGATAATTTTCGCCATTTCAAGACCCTCCTCCACTCTGAAAATTGGGTCTTTGCCTTTTCTTATGCATTCAACGAAATGTTCAGCCTGAAGATAGAACGAGAGTTTGAAGGCATTTTTCGAGGCTTCAACATTGGGGGTCACATTAACAATTTCCCCGTGCATTCGTTTATAGATCTTGAGTGGATTGAGCAATGCGCTGCCATTATCTCCAAAAACATTGAAATATGTGAAATCTTTTTCAAATAGCAGGGTCCAACTTACCTCGATAGTCAGTGTTATTTCATCCTCCATTTGCAGCAAAACTATGGCTGAATCCTCAACTTTCCTTTTCTTACTGAGAAAGTGGGCACTTCCAGCAACCCTCTTCACTTTTCGACATCCAAGTAGCCACAGCGCCTGGTCGAGCAGATGAACACCAAGATTGAGCAGTGCACCTCCACCTGATCTTTCAAGGATATTCTTCCACGAATCCTTATCAGGAATCCCTTCCCTCTGAAGCCAGCCTGTCTTGGCATAAAATATTTTGCCAATTTCAACATCAATAAATTTCTTCAGTATCTGCACATCAGGGCGGAATCTATTATTCAAACCAAGCATAAATTTGATATCCGAATTATTAACCAATTCGCAAATTTCAAGTGCTTCAGCAGAGCTCCTTGCAAGAGGTTTCTCACAAAGGATATGCTTTCCAGCACCGCATGCAGCCTTTATAATTGGTAAGTGAAGATTATTCGGTGTAGCAATAACAACCGCATCAATCTGTTTATCAGCAATCAGCTTCTCATAGTTTGTGTAGGTTCTAGAAATCCGATGTTTCTTGGCTAAAAATCTCAATTTCTCTTCATCCGTATCGCACAGTGCCACCAATTCAGCCTTGCTAATTGACTTAATTGCGGGTATGTGCCCTGTTTGCGTCACAGCACCCGAACCAATAATACCAATTCTTATCTTTGATTCATTCATGTAATGTCCTTTCCTGTTAATATCTTTACTCTTCTTCCTTCTATTTTCAATCTTCCTTCCGCAAAGAGCTGAATTGCCTTTGAATAAATTTCGTGCTCATGCTTCAGAATTCTCATGCTCAAAGAATCGACGGTATCATTATCATGTACTATTACAGGCTCCTGGAGAATTATAGCCCCTCCATCAACACTTTCATCCACAAAATGAACGGTGCACCCGGAAACCTTCACACCATATTCTAAAGCCTGTTTTTGCGCTTCCAAACCTTTGAATGAGGGTAAAATTGCAGGATGAATGTTCATAATTTTCCCTCTAAACGCTTGCAAAAACGGTTTTTTCAGTATCCGCATAAAACCTGCAAGCGCTACTAATTTTACATCTTTATCCTTCAATGCTTTTATATATTGTTGTTCCACTTCTCCCACAAGTGCTGTCTTTTTCTCTGTGCACGGAATAAAGCGTGCTTCCACTCCATAATCGGAAGCAATTTCCAGTGCTCGTGCACCTTCCTTATCACTTATAACAACAGCCACTTCAGCATCCAACTTACCCTCTTTGATATGCCTTAGAATTGCTTCTAAGTTACTTCCTCTTCCAGAAACAAGCACACCGACAGGAAAACTCATCTCACACTCCTTAGTGTTGTATTCACTCAGATAACCTGGTTACATCAATGCATAGACACATAGAAACAGCCAACCCCACTTTTTTCTCTCTGATATCATAAACTAAATCCATTGTCAATATCAAACACTTGAACCTTACTGTAAAAAGTGCTGTTTTTTGTCGGCTGCTGAGAATTGTTAGATGTCATCTCATTAATTTCAATAATAAACATTTTTTATAATTTTCGAAATCTTTATCAGTAGTAAAGATAACAAGATTTTCCAAGTATGCCACTGCGCAAATCAAAAAATCAATAGTTGAACCCTGGATGCCTTTATGTCTACAGAGATTACTAAATTCTGCTGCTTTTTCAAAATGCTCGGTTTTTAGTGAAATGTCTTCAAACGAAGAAAGCAATTCTTTTAATTGACCGAATTGCCTTGTGTCTGATATGCCTGAAAGAAGTTCCTGTCGAATGGGACCGATTATTGTAACTCTGCCGTCTCTAATTAAATCCTTAAGTTTTTTTGTGAGTTCCGTGTCGGGACATTTGTGACGCAACGTTTTAGACCATACGCAGGTATCAACTAAAACTTTCATCGGTTTCTTGCTTTTTTATAGTCATAAATCCTGTCAAAATCAACTGACCCAAAAAGCTTGAGAATATTCAATTGCTTTTTATGAGCAATATATTCCTTCAAGGCCGCTGTCACAGTCTCTCTTTTGGTTTTATGGTGTCCAACCCTTAAGGCTTCCATAATTAATTTGTCATCTAATGCTAAGTTCGTTGCCATCTTACACCTCCATTTACACAGAATATAACACACTATTATGTGTAAGTCAAGGTCTTTTTTTAATTTTTTGTTCTCTATATTTTTTCATCTAACATAAGGTTATCAACAAAAAATAAAAATTGCACATCTCTCTCTACTCGAGATGTTCTTTAATAAAATTCCTGTATTCGGATTGTATCTTTACTGCTAAAATCCCAGGCTTGCCATTTGATATTACGTTTGCATCGATCTTTACAACAGGCATTACTTCAGAGACAGTGCTTGTAAGAAAAACCTCTAAAGCTTCAAGACACTCTTCAAGGTATACCTTTTTTTCCTTCACTAATATTCCTAAGGATTCCGCAATTTCTATAACAGCAGCACGTGTAGTTCCAGGCAGAATATTGTCGAGTTCTGGTGTATAAAGAACATCCTTCTTGACAACAAAAATAGAAGAACTCGTGCATTCTGTTAAATAGTCACCAACATTATCTTTCCTTGTGAGAAATGCCTCATAAGCACAAGCTCTCTTAGCTTTTTCTTTTGCCAGCACATTAGGCAGGAGATTGATTGATTTAAGATGGCAATATCCCCATCTGATGTCAGGTTGCGTAATAACTTTTACACCCTTGTCCCAGCATCCTTCTGGCATTTGCCTTAGAGGATTCAACACCATAAAGAAGTTAGGATTTGTATTCTTTGGGTAGGGATGATATCTCGGAGCTTCTCCCCTTGTAATTTCAATATAAAGCTCGCCGTTAGTTATTCCATTTTCTCCTGAAAGTTTCCTTGCAATATCAAGAAGTGTTTTTGTATCGTAAGTGAACTTTATTTCAAGAAACTCTGCACTCCCCTGCATCCTCTGGATATGCTTGGAAAATAAAAGGAACTTCCCGTCAATGCACCTAATTACTTCAAACAGACCATCACCAAAACACAATCCCCTGTCAAGAACACTTATAAGCCGTGACCTTTCAGGATAAAACTTACCATTAAAAAATATCAACTTTTCCATTGCACTGAAATCATAAACCACAAACAATGAAAATGCAAGTATTTTATGCAAAAAAAGAAGAGCTCGAGAAAACTATCCCGGCTCTTCTTCTATGTCAAATTTAATTTTCTTAACTATCTAATCAACACTACCTTTCGGGTTTTAGAAATGCTTTCCAATTTACCTTTTTCGTCAAATTTCAAGAAGTAGATGCCTGTTTTTCCCTTTAATCGTGCACCAATGATTAAAGAATATATGCCTTTTTCAAGGTATATGTTGTGCAGGGGATTACTTACAAGCCTTCCGCTAAGATCGTACAGGGAAACATTAACCAAACCCGAGAAACTAACCGAGAAATCAACTTTTCTATTTGCTCTTAAAGGATTCGTTATACTAAAAATCTTGTCTGATGATATGTCTGCACTCAAAGGAGAATACCATGGATTTTTCTCTTCTCCTCCGAAAGATACTTTCGGCGGGTGACCGGTATATTTGTTAACTACAATATCATCACATCCGATATGGTCTCCGACCCATAATCCAAGAGTATATGGCTTCTGAAATGTATTATCGTGAAGCTCCAGAGCAACCTTTTTTCCATCAGGGGCTTCGAGAAAAAGATTATATATCCCGTTACCCTTGAAATAAACTGTTATGTCAAGCCACTGATTTGGATACATACTATTCTGGATTGTTGAATCTGTAACAAGCTGCACGACATTCCCATTCGTAATCCTGCTTATCATTGTTCCACCCCTATTGATGCCTGCATATCCGAAGTAGTAACCGTTTTCAGAATAAGTATCCTTTGAAAACATTATGTGCAATCCGCAAACAGGGTCTCCAGTAAAGTGATTTAGTTTTGCTCTTACAATAATTGGTCTATTAAAAGAAAAAGAGGAAAGTATTTTTCTTCGTATGGCATACTCACTTTGCTCAAGAAAAGCATTATATGCATACCAGGTTCCGGAAATAACGCTCCAATCATCAATATTGCAGTCATCAAAATCATCGTAGAAGAGAAAGGTTTCCTCACCACTACTCTTACTTGCAGCTTTCAGATTTCCATAGTACATATAGATGCTTGAAGTAGTATTCGAAGGGATGCAGGGAACTTTAACCCATACTGTCGCATAAATACCAGGAGTGAAGTCCTCAATCCAATAATTCAATTCATCTTCTCCATTCGCAGTCGTAAATCTTAGGTCCGAAAAATCGGACTTGAACTGTTTGTTACCAGCTACGTCAAGTTTGACAGCATAATCTATCAGTGCGGTATCGTTCTCCAGATTACTAACTTCGACTGCTTTCCTGTTTCTCCATTCAGGAGATAACCACCCTGCATAACAGAAGCTCACAATGATAAGGTTTATCAAAGCAAATGCAATAAGAAATTGCCCAACTTTTTTCATAATTCCTCCTTTTTTTTCTCTCTATGATATAAATATAGTGTAATCTGAGTGTTTTGTCAAGAACTTTCTCAAACTTTTTTTCTTGACAACGTCAAAGAAATTCTATACTATCCAGATAGTCACTGCATAAAGAGTAGAAAATGCATCAAATTACTTTGTTTCCTTATCGGCTAAAAACGGGCTAAAAGGAGGTATTATGAAAACCTTTAAGTTCTTCTTAATGTTTGGTCTATTGTCAATTCCTTTATTTGCACCTGATAGCTCAATGGCAAATAGGGACATAAGTTTTGTTGATATTACAGACATCGCGGGTGTAGGCGAAACATCTTTGAGCCCCAGTTGTGCAATGGCAGATTTCGACAATAATGGTTTATTAGATATTTACCTTTGTATAAAGAATCGACCCAACAAATTATACTGGAATAATGACGGAATACATTTTCTGGACGTTGCTCGACGGGCACATGTGGACGATTCATCTACATCGATGGATTGCGCGTTTGCAGACATTAACAGCGATGGATGGCTTGACCTCTTTGTTTCAAATGAATTCGACTCAAGCAGATTATTTTTGAATACAGGTAACGGAACTTACCTTGATATTACACCATCATGTGGCATTTACACGCAGGGTTACTCACACTCTCCAACTTTCGCTGACATCGAAAAAGATGGTGATCTTGATTTATTCTTAACGAATGCTGATGATTACAACTGGATGTTTATTAATAATGGTAATAACACATTCACAGATTCAACTGTCTGGAGTGGCATACAAGGACTCGGAAAATCTTTTGCCTGTTTTTTTGGAGACGTCAATAATGATATCATCCCTGATCTGTATATCGTTAGCGGAGGGTATCTCCGAAATATTATGTATATGGGACTTGGAAATGGTCAATTTGTAGACACAACACTCTGGTCGGGAACCCAATGTGATAACTCCGCAGGTCAATCCTCTGTATTATTTGACTACGACAATGATGGTGACCTTGACATATATGTTGCTAACGGTGGTTTGGATTCCGACTCTTTGTTTAGTAATGATGGAAACGGACATTTTACAAATGTTTCGCAGTATGCCCAGATCTCAGATACAGCCTATGGACGAAGTGCAAGCTGTGGGGATTTCAATAACGATGGATTTCAAGATGTAATCGTACTAAATTCATCGGGGAATATTACCATTTACCAAAACAATGGAGATGGAACTTTTTCTGATGTTACATCGACTGCTGGGCTAACATATCAAGAAGATCCAGCAGGATGTTCAGTCGGCGATATTGATAACGATGGAGACCTTGATCTTTACGTTACCAACATAACCGACAAGAATATTCTTTATCAAAATCAATGCAATGATCAGAACTATCTCAAGGTTAAACTTGTGGGAACAGTAAGCAATCATTTCGGTATTGGCTCAAAAATCGAACTGTTTAACCAGAATGACTCGCTTATCGCTTACAGGGAAATGAAAATCGGGAAAGCACGTCTTTCAATGAATCCTGCCATTGCTCATTTTGGTCTACAATACGGTAGTCTTTATAAATTAAGTGTTCTATTTCCAAGTGGAATACAGGTAGATTCGACGAATATTGAAGCAGCACAAACAATAACTATATATGAAACTCCTCCGGGTATAGCTACCAAACAGAAAGAGAAAACCAAAAACACGACGCCATACTGTGTCCATGACAACTTGACCCCTCCTTATGTTTTTAGGCTATGCTTGAAAGGTGGTCAGCAATTTAACAACGCATCTATCTATGATTTACAGGGAAGACAAATTAAGCTACTTTCTGTTGTAAACCACAATGATTCAGAAATTACTTTTTCATGGAATGGAAAAAATAATAATGGGATACGTAGTCATGAAGGAATATATTTCCTGAAAGTAAAATGCACCGATAGATTAGGGGAATCTGTCTATACAAGTAAAGTTACATTAATACAATAAATTAGTCAACAGCTTTCACGATTTGGAATTGCTATTATATTCTATTGCTTGCAAATACACGTCGTAGAACTGCTTTGCTGTTTCAAACCAGTTTAAAGAATTTTCGACCATCCTACGACTTTCTTTTCCCATCTTATTCCTTAGATCTCTTGACTGTAGTAATCTCAAAACTGCTTTTTCAATATCGTTAACATTTTTCTCTTCGACAAGTAATCCATTCCTGCCTTCCTTAACTGCTAAAGGAATACCAGCTATGTTGCTTGCCACTATTGGTTTCCCTGTAGCCATTGATTCAAGTATAACATTTGGCAACCCATCAACATTCCCTTGAGAATCATAAACCGAAGGCACAACAAAAACATCACATATCGAATGATACAAAGGCACATCCTTCCAAATAATATCCCCAGGGAACAGTACAAACTTACCAATTTTCAACTTCTTGCTCCGCAGTTTAAGCTCTTTCAAAACTGGTCCATTGCCTGCAAAAATGAATTTGCACCTTGGAACCGTACTCACTATTTCTGGAATCGCTTTCAGAAGATATTCAAATCCTTTTTTTTCAACCATCCTGCCTAACGCAAGAACTACCAAATCATCCTTAGCTATTCCAAGTTCTTCTCTTAAAGGTTCTGCTTTATTCTTATCCATTGTAAAAGTACTGAGGTCGACCCCATAGGGAATAACTTCTGATTTCTCAAGACTCGCTCCGAGCTCAACGGCTTCATCTCTTAGAACAGAACTGCACGCGGTTATCCCTTCTGAACTTCTAAAAACAAATGCAGCCAAAGCTCTGAAAATACGATTTTTCTTGCTTAAGTAAATTCCCGAACCATGCAGTGAAATAACCAATGGGACTTTTAACACTCGAGAAGCAAGAGCACCTATTACTCCATTTGGAATAACCCAGTGAGCATTCAGAATATCAAATCTGTGCTTTTCATGCAACAAAAGCAACCTCAAGAAGCCACTGATTAAATAAAAAGGACCAAAAACTATTCCTCTTATGTTAAGTTTCTTGTCGCCCACCAAAGCATTTCCATATTGTATATGAAAACGAGACGGAAAAGCATACTTGAAAACAAAAATCTTCTCCACTCTCTGGAATGCTTTGTCGAATTTCTCATCATATGCAGCAAGAACTGTAACATCGTTGTTCAGCTTTCTAAGGTTATCTGTTATGTACTTTATGAATGGTGCAACATTATCACCCTCATATCTGGTATAATTGTGTGTAATCATACAGATTTTCAATATATAGACCTCATCAACAAAAATAATAGCGAAATTGTTTCAACCCAGATAACCAAGGTTCTTCAATCTTTCTCTGATCTCCTTCTGGTCATCACCTGTCATATCATCGCCCTTATCAATAGCCTTAGCCTTCTCAAAAATAACATTGTTTTCCTTCAGGAATTTAGGTTTAAAAATGCCCTTCAATAGCTTACCGTCAATATCATCCGGAATTGGCAACCCCATAGTATACAACACTGTTGGAGCAATGTCATAAATTTTTGGGTTATCAACTTTTACCCCAGATTTTATCTCGTTACCATAAGCAACGAAAATCCCTTCCATGTTATGCCAACCAGATTGCTTCTTAAAATGTTCAGAAAAAATCTTTGGGCTCATAGCAAGAAGCGCAAAACTCTCATATTCATGTCCCTTTGTAAAAACAAAAAGGTCAGACATCTTGTCAAGATAAGGACCTCCATCTGTGTAGTATTCTTCCTTCTTTACAATCTTATTTATTACTCTCTGGTTCGTCTCAGGGTCTTCTAATTTCATGAGTTTCTCAATAATTTCATTGCGAACACTCTCATACTCCCCTCCCCTACTAACAATACCAAATTTTTCTCTTCCTCTTAAATTGATATAAATCTGACCTATGTGACCAAGCGAATACGCTTTTGTTCTACTCCAGTCAACAGCTGAAAAAGAAAGTATGGAGTTCAAAATCTTATTTCGAGCCTGCCTCGAGAATTTTGGAATAATGTTCTGGATTCCAAGGCGTGATAGCACGTTGTACACATTCTGCGGTGTAAAACCAAACTTAAAAAGATTATATCTAATCCTAACTCGGGGAGTCTTCTTCAGTGCAAGAAAACCATTTTGTAGAAGCCAAATGTTAAGATTAATCATCTTTCTCAACCTACCATGACCATGGTCAGACATTAGAAAGACTGCTGTATCCTTTGGGACGCTTTCAAGCAACTCTCCAATTGCACTATCAGTTTTCTCATAGATATCATCTATTGCACCACGAAATTTTCTATTGCTGGTCGGATACTTTGGATGTTTTTTATCCATATATTTTCTGAAATAATGTGGTATCAAATCAGTTCCCCTAAATACAACCATTGCAAAATCCCAATCTTGCTCTTTCAATAATCTTTTGGTCAGCTTGGTTCGTTTCACAAGCAGTTCTTCAAGGTCGTCTATCATCTCCTGCTCTTTGCCTTCCTTGTAAGATGTTCTTATGTCAACCCTGTAATCACCCAATTCCGCTTTTAACTCAGGAGGATAAGTAATCTCACCATTTTCAGGAGACAACATCCCTGTTATCATTATGCCGTTTATTTTCCAGGGTGGGTAAGTAACAGGCACATTGATTGCAATAACCTTTTTATTATGCCTTGAGAGCATATCAAATATTGTTTCACCGTCAATAGAGCGGGAATTTACCAAACTCACATCTTCTTTTATGCTTTGCTGAATAAAATCAAACACACCATGTTTTGCGGGGGTTTTACCAGTCATAAAAGAAGGCCAGGCTGAACCTGTTATTGGTGGAAATGTTGTTCTAAGATAACCCCAAACCCCATTTTTTATTAGTCTTTTGATATTCGGCAATTTCCCTTTTTGAATTAACGGGAAAATATAATCAAATGTTGCACCGTCAAGACCAATTGTTAATACTTTTTTACATTTCATATTTTCTATTTAACAGAAAAAATAACAGAAGTCAATAAAAAATCATAAGTGCGTAATTTTATTTTTAATTCACCACAGGTTCGTGCAAAAAAGTAAGGGCATATTAGGGTACTACAAGAAATGAACTAAATTAGGGTTAATTTTCTTTTAAAAAAGTACTTGACAATCAAACAAGAAATTAGTATAATAAATTATACGAAATATATAAACCTAAGGAGGAGGTTAGTATGAAAAAAAACAAGCCTTTTCTATTAATACTCATTATGTTATTGTTTCTTTTCCTATCTTATCACGTTTTTGGCTTAACCTGGGTGGAAACTACGCAGGAAGATTTTAGTGATGGAGTTTATGAAAGAAATCTGTATGCATCGAATTGCAAAGGTGGCTCGGTTGAATTCGCACACAGATTTGACCTGAATAACGATGGTTATATGGATGTGCTATCCTCTTGCTGGAATATCTCTCAATTGAGAGTTTTCTGGGGTGAAGAAAATGGCTTTGACCCTGGAAATTATCGTCAGTATCCCGTTTCCTCCATGCCAGGAAATTCCATCTTTTCCGACCTAAATTATGATGGATACCCTGAACTTATAATTAAAACCTCAAAATGTCTTCTTATCTATTGGGGACAATCCGGAGGTCCTGTTCCTGAAAACAGAGATTCCCTACATACTCCCTGGACTGTTGGCGAATCCTCTTATACTGCAGATTTAAACAAAGATGGATGGCTTGACATTATAGTCGATCGTTTTTCTAATTCCCATGCTGCAATATTTTGGGGTGGTCCTGCAGGATATTCTGTCTCAAACAGAACTGAGCTCCCTATGTTACTTGGCTGTCAGAATATAGAAGTTGGTGACTTCAACAAGGATAACTGGCTTGATATACTGTTTTGTGAGAGAAATTACAACTGGCAGCACAATCGCATATACTGGGGAAGTGAATCTGGATACAACGCGTCAAACCAACAGGACCTTCCCACAACATACGGCGTTCATGGAACCACCGTGGCCGACCTTAACAGCGACGGATACGTTGATCTTGTCTTCACCCATTGGGATTCACCTGTAACCTATATCTATTGGGGAAATTCATCGGGTTACAGTTCATCAAACAAACAGATATTGAATTCTGGTCCTGCTTATGGTGGAAGCAGCTGTGCGGATATTAATCAAGATGGATATCTTGATCTTCTCTTCTTCAGGACTAATACCATCCCTATAATATACTGGGGAAGCGAAACTGGTTTTTCTGATGGTAATACTACCACGTTCGGTAACTGCGATAATTCAACAGGAGGTATGATAGCAGATTTCAACAGTGATGGACACCTCGACATTTTCTACTGTGGATACTATTCCTACAGTTATGTGTACTGGGGCCCAGATTTTGCAGAATATGTTTCTCTACCTGTTTCCCTCGACCATCACGGAATGTTCTTTGAACCAGGTAATGTCTATACGAGAGAATATAAAGAAGAATACATCTCTTCTGTTTTTGATGGAGGTAATGCACAATTATGGCAGAAAATCAGCTGGGATGACAGTATCCCATTGGGTACCGAAATTAATATGGCAGTGAAGACGGGAGATACGCCTTCTCCCGATTCAACCTGGAGCGAATGGGTCTCTGTATCAAATGGCAACACTATTCCCCATTCACCAATATCAAGATATATTGAATACAAAGCGACATTCGTATATACAACACCTGCAACTCTGCCCAAACTTCGGGAAGTAAGAATTGAATATAAAGTCCTTGCACAATCTGTTGAAGAAAAACACCACATATATACTCCAACTATCAATCTTAAATCTTCTAATTTCACTTTCCCCATTAGTTTCCTTCTTGTCCTACCAAGAAACGCAAGGGTTTCCATCAACTTATTTGACCGCACAGGAAGAAAAATAACTTCTCTTGTTAACAATCAGGATTTTGTAAAGGGTAACCACAGCTTAATCTTTAAGAATGAAAATCACAATTACTCATCTGGCATTCTCTTCATCAAGGTAAGAGTTAATGAACCAGACGGCAATCAATATTATTTGAATAAGAAACTGACCATTGTCCGTTAGCAACTCCTCAGAACCACATAACTGAATCAAAAAATGTATATCTTGGTTCAGGAGAACTTAAAAGAGGAAAATAATTCTATGTGCTAACAAATAATTATTGCATAAAATAAAAAAGGCGGGAATCTGTTTTCCCGCCTTATACATTCGTTTAAGATAAGACCACTTATTTTTTCCGTGTACTTTTCAGAGATTCTTCCTTCTTTTCCGCTTTCTTTGTTACTTTTTTTCCTACCACCTTTTCTTTTTTACTTTCGACTGTCTTCTTTTTTGTCTTTTTCTTCGGCTTGATTGCTTTTTCTTCCTTTTTCGGAGCAGCTTTTCTTCTCCCCAGTCTCGGTCGCTTTCTTTTAGCCTTTTCCTTTTTCTCTTCCTTTTTCGTCTTAAGAATGAATTCTATGAGACACATATCAGCCCCATCACCCTTTCTCTTTCCAGTCTTTATCAATCTAAGATTTCCGCCAGACTGTCCACCAAGCTCTGGCACAATCTCACTGAAAAAAGTTTTCACAACCTTTTTGTTTCCAATTGTGTCAAAAACCCTTCTATGAGAATTAGCATCATTCTTCTTTGCATAAGTTATCAATCTTTCAGCAAATCTTCCGGCTTCTTTTGCCTTTGCCGTTGTCGTTATTATTGACTTTTTCAATATAAGAGACCTAACCAAATTCCTAAGAAGAGCAAGTCTATGTGATTTTCCTCTACTTAACTTTTTAATCTTAACCCTATGCCGCATTTACTCCCCCATCATTTCTTTTTCCGTTTCTTTTCCGATATTTTTTTTTGCTATCCAGATCAGATTTATCCATATCCATATCGAAATCATCGTCATCAAGTTTTCCGTTTCTTTTGTACTTGCTTGTGTCCATTCCAAAGCTGAGCCCGTAATTGGAAAGAATGTTGTTCATCTCACCTAAGGATTTCTTTCCAAAATTCCTAAACTTCAACATTTCAGCTTCGGATTTTTGAACTAAATCTCCCAATGTTTTAATATGTGCCTGTTTCATTACATTACTGGACCTTACAGAAAGTTCAAGTTCACCCACTTTGATGTTTAACTTTTTTCTAATCTCTTCAGTGTCTTTATCAATCTCTTGTGTTTCAATCATCTCTGGTTCGTCTTCAAAACGAATTAAAATGCTCACATGGTCCTTAATTATCTTTGAAGCAAGAGCAAGAGCTTCTTCTGGCTTAATTGTCTTATCTGTCCATATCTCAAAACTCAGTTGTTCGAAATCTATTCTTTGTCCTACCCTTGTTGTTTTCACTCTGTAATTGACCTTTGTTATTGGAGAAAAAACCGCATCAAGAAAAATTGTCCCCAGCGGAGCCTTATTCGATTTGAATGTTTCTGATGCAACAAATCCTCTGCCAATATCTGCTAACATATCGAATTTCAGTTTACCGCTCTTTTCTGTAATTGTTGCAATATGTTGTTCTGGGTTCATTACAACCAAACCATTCGTTATTTCGATCATTCCAGCATTCACATCGCCTTTTTTGCTAACATTAAGATAAAGATGTTTCTCTTCCCCATCCCTTATTTGAACTCGAACCTTTTTCAGGTTCAAGATTATCTCAGCCATATCTTCGAAAACACCTGGAATAACTGAAAATTCTTGCATAACACCTTCAGCCTTTACAGATATAATTGCTGCTCCTTGAATTGATGATAGAAGAACTCTTCGCAGATTATTAGCCAACGTAACACCAAAACCTCGCTCAAGAGGTGTAAGCAAAAATCTTCCATAGTCAGCTTTTAACTCCTCTATTTTCAGTTCCTTAGGCATTTTGAGAGACAATAACTTCATCAGAAGGCCTCCTTATTTTGAATAAAATTCAACAATGAGTTGTTCGCTAACTGGTAGTTGAATATCGTTTCTTGCCGGGAGGTCTATCACCTCACCCTTAAACTGCTTTGCATCGAGGGATAACCATCTCGGAACATTGCCTTTTGATTTCATCTCTAACGCTTCATTCACTGCTTTGATAGACCTGCTCTTTTCCTTAACAGAAATCCTATCCCCTTTTTTTACAAGGAATGATGGAATATTCACTTTTTTCCCGTTGACCTCAAAATGCGAATATCGAACAAAATGTCTTGCCTCTGCTCTTGATCTTGCGAAGCCAAAAGTATAGACTACATTATCCAGTCTTCTTTCCAAGAGAGATAAAAGTATTTCACCTGTAATACCTTTCGTCTTCTCTGCCATCTTGAAATATCCTTTAAACTGTTTCTCTAAAATACCATAAAATCTTTTTGCTTTTTGCTTCTCCCTCAGTTGAACACTGTATGCAGACTGTTTCCTTGAAAACCGCTTCGGGAAGCCACCGGGAGGAGCAAACTTACGCTCAGGAGCAAGAGCACATTTTTCGCTATCACATCTTGAACCCTTCAGAAAAAGTTTCTGTTTTTCCCTTCTGCAAAGCTTACAAACTGAACCTAAATACCGTCCCATTAAATTTTCCTCCTAATCTCAAACTCTTCTTCTTTTTGGAGGTCGACATCCATTGTGTGGAATTGGAGTAACATCCTTGATTAGAGTAACTTTTAAGCCATTTGCCTGAAGAGAACGAATGGCGGCTTCTCTTCCCGAACCCGGACCTTTAATCCAAACCTCAATTCTCCGAACTCCAAGATGAAGCGCCTCTTTTGCCACCTGTGCAGCACTTAGTTGAGCAGCAAATGGTGTACTCTTTCTTGAGCCTTTGAATCCTACTTTTCCAGCACTTGACCAAGCGATTACATTGCCTTTCTTATCGGCAATAGTAACAATTGTGTTATTGAAAGAAGCAGTGATGTGTGCGATACCAGTTACTTCAACACCTTCTCTTTTCTTTTCCGGTGATTTCGTTACCTTAGGTTTTGGAGACATTCATAACCCTCCTTAATGAAGTTACTTCTTGGCTTTTGCCTTTACCTTCAGGGTAATAGAACCCTTTTTAGGTCCTTTTCTTGTTCTCGCATTTGTTCTTGTTCTTTGACCTCTTACAGGTAATCCCTTTTTGTGTTTTATTCCCCTGTTACTACCTATCTCTATAAGACGTTTAATATTGTTGGAAACCTCTGCTCTGAGCGCACCTTCAACCACATAATTATTTTCTATGACCTTTCTAATACTCTCTATCTCTTTTTCGTCAAGACTATTGACATTCTTTGAAGGATCAATATTTGTTTCTCCTATAATGTTTTGTGATGAAGTTCTTCCAATTCCGAAAATATAGGTCAGTGCAATTACTATACTTTTATTTCTGGGTAAGTCAACACCTGTAATTCTTGCCAAAAAAACCTCCTTACCTGATTATTTACTTACCCCTGTCTCTGCTTATGCTTGGGGTTTATGCAAATAACTCTTATTCTTCCTTTTCTCTTAATTATCTTGCAGTGCGGGCATATTTTCTTTACCGATGCTTTGACTTTCATCTCAATATCCTCTATTTATATCTGTAAACAATTCTTCCCCTTGTCATATCATACGGTGAAAGTTCCAGAGTAACCCTGTCACCTGCGAGTATTCTTATGTAGTGCATTCGCATCTTTCCTGAAATATGTGCCAATAAGATATGACCCGAATCAAGTTTAACCCTGAACATAGCATTTGGCAAAGCCTCGACAACCATACCATCCACTTTTATACTCTTACTCTTCACAGCCCCTCTTTATCTTTGGGGTCCTGGTATCAGAGTATTTCAGTGCAGCTTTTACTCTTTCCCAAACTTTTTCTGGACTTTCCAGAGCATCAATGCTACTGAGTAAACCTTCTTTTCTATAGAAATCCACAAGATGTGCAGTCTCCTTTTCGAATACCTTGAGACGCGCTTCAACTACATCCTTATCGTCATCACTTCTTTTAACAAGTTGTGTTCCACACCTATCGCAACTGAGGTTAACCTCCGGCGGATTTGTTCTAAGATTATAAACAATGCCACATTTCGGACATATACGTCTATTGGTCAGTCTGTCGATAAGGGTAGGTAATGATGCACAAAAATAGAGAACCTGGCTGACTTTTCTGTTAGAAGCACTTAGAGATTTCTCCAGACCTTTTGCTTGATTTATGTTTCGAGGAAAACCATCCAAGACTATGTTCTTCGCCTTATTCCCGCGAGAAATCTCCTGTTGAACAATATCCACAACAATCTCGTCCGGAACAAGCTCCCCTCTTGTAAGATATTGCTTTACTTTTTTACCCAGATTATCATTTTTCATAATTGCTTCTCTTAATATGTCCCCAGTTGAAATTTTTAGGTATTCAAGATTCTTTGCCATTAACTCTGCTTGAGTGCCTTTTCCTGAACCAGGACCACCAAGCAGGACAACAATCTTTGCTATCTTCGCCTTCCTCTTATCTTTCCTTTCTTCAAGAAACCATCATAATGCCTCATCATTAACTGAGCTTCAATCTGCTGAACGGTATCAAGTAGAACCCCGACAACAATCAAAATCGAGGTCCCTCCAAAGTAAAAAGGAACCTTGAAATGAACAATTAAATACATAGGGAGGATTGCAATGATTGCAAAAAACAAGGAACCTGGAAGAGTTATCCTGGTTATTATCCTGTCTATATACTCGGATGTTTTGGCTCCAGGTCGTTTTCCTGGAATAAATCCGCCGTATTTCTTCATATTTTCAGCTAAGTCGGTAGGATTTATTACAATCGCAGTGTAAAAATAAGCAAATATTACTATTAGGATACCATATATGATATTATACAACCAGTAGCCTGGTTGCATAAGAGAATTTATATTTTCCATAAGTCCAGTTTTTGGAAAGAACTGCGCCATTGTTGTTGGGAGCATTATTACCGATTGAGCAAATATTATTGGAATGACACCTGCAGCATTAACATTAAGAGGTATAAATGTGTTTTGTCCTCCATATATTTTTCTCCCCACAACCCTCCGTGCATACTGAACCGGTATCCTTCTCTGCCCTTGTGTAATGAAAACAACCGCAGCAGTGATCAAGACCACAAAAACCACAAGAACTATATAGAAAAAAAGCCCATGAATACCTGATTCGAAAAGTCTCCAGGCATTTAAGGCATAGTTTGGGTATCTCGCAATTATTCCAATCATAATTATAAGTGAAATACCGTTTCCAATACCCTTCTCTGTTATCTGTTCACCAAGCCACATAATAAAAATCGTCCCTGCGGTCATTGTCAAAACGCTCAATAGTCTAAAACCCATTCCCGGATTTAAGACCACTCCGGGTCCAATATTTTCTAAGAAGATACTGATTCCAAATCCTTGAATAGCCGCTAAAATAACAGTTCCATACCTTGTGTGCTGTGTTATTTTTCTTCTTCCTTCTTCTCCCTCTTTCTGAAGTCTCTGGTAATAAGGAAGTACCGCACCGAGAAGTTGAAGTATAATGGATGCTGAAATGTATGGCATTATTCCGAGGGCAAATATCGTTGCTCTGCTCAGATTTCCCCCGCTGAAAATGTCATACAAACCTAATAGAGTTCCTTTCAAGTGCTCAAATTGCTGCAGCAGGGCAGCGGCATCAATACCCGGTAATGTAATGTGACCACCCAATCTGTAAACGACGAACATACCAAGCGTAAACAAAAGCTTTCTTCTGAGGTCTGGAATCTTAAATATATTTAGTAACTTTTCAAACACTGGTTATCTCTACCTTTCCGCCTTTTGATGTTATCAACTCCACAGCCTTTTTACTGAAAGCGTTAGCCCTGATAGTGAGAATTCGTATCAATGTACCTTTGCCGAGAATTTTCACGGGAACATTTTTTTTCTTAATCAACCCTTCCCTTATTAGTATTCCCAAATCAACCACAGTACCGTCTTGAAACCTATTCAGCGTACCTGTATTGACAATCTGAAAAGTTCTTCTATGCGGAGGTTTCATTCCCCTCTTGGGGACTCTCCTTTGCAAAGGCATCTGACCACCTTCAAACCAGGCGTAATGTTTTGAACCTGACCTGCTTCTCTGCCCTTTTGAGCCTTTTCCACAAGTACCTCCATGTCCCGAAGCAGAACCAGTTCCTAATCTTTTTTTCCTCTTTTTTGCACCTTTTGGTGGTGAAAGTTCACTCAGTTTCATTGTTTTTCCTTATCCGACTTTTTCCTTCTTCCTTGTTTTTCGTACCTTTTTCGGTTTTTTTTGATACCTTTTCCTTTTCTTCAAATTCCTCAACGACAACCAGGTGACTTATCTTTCTAATCATACCCCTTATCTGAGGCACATCGTCCTTTATCACTGTCTGGTTCAATTTTCTTATGCCAAGTGCTTTTAAGGTTCCCTTTTGATCAAATTGCCTACCAATTGCACTTCGAACCTGGGTAATTCTTAGTTTCTTTGCCATAGCTTTCCCCCGGACTGTTCTTGGAAGCACAGGTAATTACTTCTCCTTGTTTGCTTCCTTTATTCCCTTCTTCTCTCCTCCCCTTTGCCTTAAAATCCAATCAGGATGCTTGAGTTTAAGCAAACCATCAAGCGTAGCGTAAACCAGGTTAATTGCCGTATTTGAACCGAGCGACTTTGTCAATATGTCCTTGATACCAGCATATTCAAGAATTGCTCTGATTTTGTTCGCTGCAATAATTCCCGTTCCTTTTGATGCAGGTTTCAACAATACTTTACTGGCATTACACTTACCAATTATTTCATACGGAATTGTCCCATTCACAACATTGATTTTTGTTATGTTTTTTCTTGCATTCTCCGAAGCCTTTCTGATTGCATCTGCAATCTCGAGTCCCTTCCCATGACCCACACCAACATGCTCTTTCATATCTCCAACAACAACGATCGAAGAAAATTTGAATCTTTTTCCACCCTTTACAACTTTTGATATTCTATTTATATCAACAACTGTCTCCTCTAAGTCCAGTTCCTGAACACTTACCCTTTTCCGTCTCTTAAGACCTACCATCTTTTCAAGATTCATTAAAACTTAAGACCTCCTTCCCTCGCTCCAAGAGCAAGTGCCTTCACTCTTCCATGATATTTGTATCCCGCTCTGTCAAAAACTACAGATTCGATTTTCGAATCCCTACATTTTTTTCCAAAAAGAACTCCAACAGTATGAGCAATTTGCGTTTTCGTTTCTCTTTCACTTTGTTCCTTAACTTCTTTCGAAAGTGTCGAGAGAGATGTGAGTATTCTTCCTGCTTCATCATCAACCACCTGTACATAAATATTGTTAAGGCTTCTTCTGACAACGAGTCTGGGCCTTTCTTCTGTTCCTCTAACTTTTTTCCTAATTCTTCTGTGTCTTCTTTTTCTTTGTATCTCTTTAGTTCCTCTGTTTTTCATAATTTCCCTTCGCTACATTAAGCCGCAATTTTACCAGCTTTTCTTCTTACTCTTTCATCCTTGTATCTTATTCCTTTACCCTTATAAGGTTCTGGTTTTCGGTACGCTCTTATTTCTGCAGCAATTTCTCCAACCTTCTCCTTGTCAATACCTTCCACCGTAATTTTATTATTCCCTTTCACACTGAAATTAATTCCCTCTGTTTTCTTGAAAAACACTGGATGCGAAAAACCAAGCATCAAGTTCAAATTCTCATCTTTAACTTCAGCTTTGTATCCCATTCCTACGATGAAAAGTTCCTTTATAAAACCTTTTGTAACACCAGTCACCATGTTCATAACAATTGACCTTATAGTTCCCTGTAATGATCTGTGGAATTTGTCGTTGAACTTATCAATGACAAGGATTCTCTCGCTATTAATATCCAAAGATACATCAGGATGAATATCTTTTGTTATGCTGCCAAGTGGTCCTTTTACTGTAAGTCTATCATCCTGAAAATCTACATTCACACCTTCAACCAATAGAACAGGTTTCTTTCCTATTCTTGACATTAATACTCCTTTTTCTACCAGATATAACAAAGAATTTCACCACCAACTCCAAGTTTTCTTGCCTCTCTGTCAGACAATACCCCAGTCGAAGTACTGAGTATTGCAATACCATATTTCCTTAAGACAATCGGTATTTTCCTTTTTCCAACATACTTCCTCAACCCTGGTTTACTTATACGTTTCAGTCCCTGAATTAGTGGATCTTTATACTCATCATACTTTAGTTTGATCTCGATTTCTCCTTGCTTCGTATCTTCGGTAAATGCAAATTCCTCTATAAAACCTTCCTCTTTCAGTATCTTTGCTATTGCAAGTTTTAACTTCGAACCAGGAATCCTGACAGTAATCGCTTCTGCTTTTCCTGCATTTCTAATTCTTGTTAGCATATCACTTATAGGGTCAGTAACATTCATATTGCCTCCGAATTTCCTTTCACCAGCTTGCCTTCTTTACTCCTGGTATTACTCCCTTGAGTGCAAGTTCTCTAAAACATATTCTGCACAAACCGAATCTTCTCAAATACCCCCTTGATCTTCCACATCTTGAGCAACGGCTATAAGCCTGCACTTTGAACTTCGGTTTTCTTTTTGTTTTCTCTATAAGAGACTTCTTCGCCATATTTCCTCCTACTGTCTCTTGAATGGGAAATTGAACTCTGTCAGAAAGATTCTCGCTTCTTCATCATTTCTGGCAATTGTAACCATTGCAAAGTCCATTCCAAAAACAGTCTTTATTTTGTCGTAATCAATTTCAGGGAAAATTGTCTGTTCTGTGATACCAAAATTATAATTTCCTTTACCATCGAAACCATCTGGAGATAACCCTCTAAAGTCTCTTATTCTTGGTATTGCTGTATTTATTAATCTGTCATAGAACTCATACATTCTCTTTCCACGAAGTGTAACTTTGCAACCAATAGGTGTTCCAAGTCTCAATTTAAAATTGGAGACAGACCTTCTTGCTCTTGTCTTTACCGCTCTTTGACCTGTAATAATAGAAAGGTCATCCATAACTGCATTCAGAAGTTTAGCATTTGTAATCGCCTCGCCAAATCCCACATTAACGACAATCTTTGTAAGCCTGGGAACTTCGTGGACATTCTTGAAACCCAATTTCTTCATTAGAGCAGGAATGACCCTTTCTTTGTAATCTTTTATGAGTCTTGGCTCAAATTTTTTCCTATCTTTGCTTTCCGTCTTTTCAGTCAATGAATTCTCCACATTTGTTACAAACCCTTACACTTTTTTTATTGTCAATCTGCGCTTTTTGAACTCTTGTAGGTTCTCCACATTTAGGGCAAATAATCTTCAAGTTCGAAATATGAATCGCCGCTTCTTTCTCTATGATCCCTCCCTTTTCTCCCTGTTTTCTTGGGCGAACATGTTTCTTTACGAAATTCACTCCTTCAACTATCACAGAATATTTTTTCCTGTCAATGCTTAATATTTTGCCCTTTTTGCCCTTATCGTTTCCGCAAGTCAGCATGACGACATCACCCTTCTTGAGTTTCAGTTTCAAATTTCGCATCTACACCACCTCTGGAGCAAGAGATATGATTTTCATAAATTTCTTTTCTCTCAATTCTCTTGCGATAGGACCAAAAATTCTTGTTCCTTTTGGCTCCTTATTATTATCCACAATCACAACTGCATTATCATCAAACCTGATATAAGAACCATCTTTCCTTCTGAATTCTTTTTTTGTTCTCACAATTACCGCTTTTTGTACTGTACCTTTCGGTATCTGGCTTCCTGGTAATGAATTCTTCACGACAATCACAATAATATCACCCAGCCGAGCGTATCGCCTGTGTGAACCCCCAAGCACCTTAATGCACATTCCCTCTTTTGCACCTGAATTATCAGCAATTGTGAACCGTGTATTTTCTTGTATCATTCTGTTTCCTCAAAAATCCAATACATTACTCTTCTTTTCTTACAACCTTCCATCTTTTCCTACAACTCAAAGGTGCTATTTCCTCGATAGTGACCCTATCGCCAACTTGCGCTTTATTCTCTTCGTTGTGAGCCATAAACTTCTTTCTTCTTATGATTGTTTTCCCATATCGCGGGTGTCTAACCTTACGCAAGACTTCAACAAGCACAGTTTTGTCTCCACTTATGCTTAGGATTTTCCCCTTCTTGAGTTTCCTCTTTCCCTTTTTTTCACTTTCCTTCTTCAACTGCTATCCCCTTTCTTGAGTTTAGAACAGTCTTGATTCTTGCAATATCCTTTTTCACTTGCTTGAATCTTGCCGGGTTTGCCAAAGTTGCTGATATCTTCGAAATCCTCAAGTTAAAGAGTTCCTCATAAGAACTATGAAGCAACGTAAGTAGCTCATCAGTAGTTTTTTCTCTCAATTCTCTTCCCGTCATATATTCTCCCTGAAAACAAATCTCGTTTTTATAGGAAGCTTATAGGATGCTAAATCCATTGCTTTCTTGGCAGACTCCTTGTTTACACCGCTCACCTCGAACATTATTCTTCCAGGTTTTACAACACATACCCAGAACTCAGGATTCCCTTTTCCTTTTCCCATTCTGGTTTCAGGTGGTTTCTTTGTTGCCGGTTTATCAGGGAAAATCCTTATCCACAGTTTGCCCTTTCTTTTCAAGTGTCTTGTAATTGCAACTCTGGCTGCCTCTATCTGTCTGGCTGTGATCCAGGCAGGTTCAAGGGATTGAAGTCCAAAATCTCCGAAGTTGAGTTCTTTCCCCCTTTTTGCTTTTCCCTTCATCCTTCCCCGATGCACTTTTCTGTGTTTAACTTTTTTAGGCATTAACATAGTTTATTTTTCCCCCTTTTTCCCCGGCAAAATCTCACCTTTAAAAATCCAAACCTTCACACCAATAGTTCCGGATGTGGTAAAAGATGTAGAATTAGCGTAATCTATATTAGCCCGCAAAGTATGTAGTGGAACCCTGCCTTCTCTGTACCATTCTCTTCTTGCAATTTCAGCACCACCAAGCCTTCCCGCACAGGCAATCTTGATTCCTTTTGCTCCCATTCTCATAGCCGACGAAATAGCTCTCTTCATTGCCCTACGGTAGGAAACCCTTTGTCTAAGTTGTTTTGCAATATTATCCGCAACTAATCGCGCTTCGATCTCAGGTTTATCAACTTCATAGATATTTATCTCAAGGTCTTCCCTCTTGAGAAAAAACTTAAGCTCATCCCTAAGTTTATTAACCTCCGAACCTTTTCTGCCAATAACAATAGCCGGCCTTGCAGTCCTAATATTAATAGCCAACTTGTTTGTTTTCCTTTCAATTTCAACATCTGCAATAGCCGCATTCTTGAGTCTCAAATTCAAATATCTTCTTATTTCTAAATCCTCGTGTAGAAACTTAAGGTAACTTGCTTTGCTGAACCACTTCGATTTCCATTCCTTGGAAATTCCCAATCTAAATCCATACGGGTGAGTTTTCTGACCCAATGCTATTCCTCCATTTCTGTCTTATCGGATACAACCACAAATATATGCGATGTCCTGTGCTTTATTACATCCGCTCTGCCCATTGCTCTTGGTCTCAATCTCTTTAAGTACTTTGAAGAAGCTGCGTCAATTCTGACTGTCTTCAAGAAAAGGTTTTCCTCTTTTATCTTGAGTTCTCCTGCCTGACTTATCACATTACTAACAGCGCTTTTTATTGCCTTCCTCAGTGGAAGTGCAGCACGGTTTGGCATCTGCTCAAGAATAGCTATTGCATCCGTTGCATTCTGCCTTTTAATCAGATCTGCAAGCCTCCTACACTTCTGTGGTGACAACCTTACAAACTTTTTAATACATTTGCCTTCCATAATTATCCTATCTCGGTTTAACTGTCTTCTCGGCTTTCCTTCCACCATGTTTGTGGAAAATCTTTGAAGGAGCAAATTCTCCAAGCTTGTGTCCAACCATATTCTCAGTTATAAATACAGGAATAAACTTCTTCCCATTATGAACTGCAAAAGTGTGTCCTACAAAATCTGGTGAAATTGTAGAACTTCTTGCCCAGGTTTTTATTACTTCTTTTTTTCCACTATCTATAACCCTTTTTAGCTTTTTGAGAAGTTTTGCATCTATGTAAGGACCCTTCTTTATGCTGCGCGGCAAATTAACCTCCTCCTCTTCTCTTTCTTCTACGCTTAATTATGAATTTGCTGCCGGGTTTATTCTTCTTTCGCGTCTTGAATCCCTTTGCTAGTAATCCTTTAGAGCTGCACGGATGTCTTCCTCCTGACGATTTTCCTTCTCCGCCCCCCATAGGGTGGTCAACCGGATTTTTCGCTACTCCTCTTGAATAAGGTCTCCTACCAAGCCAACGAGTTCTACCAGCTTTTCCTGATGAAATACTGTTATGAGCGGCATTACTAATCGCTCCAATAGTTGCATAACAGTCAAGAAGGAAAAGTTTTACTTCACTCGAAGGAAGCCTAATATGAGCATATTTCCCTTCCTTTGCAAGGATTTGAGCAGAACAGCCTGCACTTCTAACAGCGCCACCATCCTTTCCAGGTAAATTTTGTATGTTATGTATTTCTGTTCCAAGAGGGATATTTCTCAATGGAAGAGCATTCCCGGCCCTAATACCAACATCTGGACCTGACATAACTCTATCACCAATTAAAAGTCCCCTTGGTGCTAAAATATACTTTTTTTCACCATCCGCATAGCATACTAACCCTATCCAGCTTGTTCTCGAAGGATCGTACTCGATGGACTTAACTGTAGCTTCAATTCCATGCTTCATCCTCTTAAAATCTACAATTCGATAATGTTGTCGTGCCCCACCACCTCTTGCACGAATAACCACTCTACCCTGTCTATTCCTCCCCCCATTTTTCCTTAGAGTTGAGGTAAGCTTCTTGAGTGGTTTCTTCTTTGAGAGTTCTTTGTTTACAAGACTTGTCTTAAATCTAAGAGACGGCAAAATTGGTTTATGTTTTTTCACTATCATATTTCTTACACTCCCTCAAATATATTGATTTTCTCGCCGTCCTTGAGCGTAACTATTGCCTTCTTCCAATCCGACCTTTTCCCATTTGTTCTTCCCCATCTTTTCCTTTTACCCTTCATTTTGATGGTATCACACTTAAGCACCTTAACCTTAAACAATTCTTCCGTCGCTTTTTTGATCTCTATTTTGTTTGCGTTGACTGCAACCTTAAAATAGTATTTGTTTTGACCGCTTGCAAGAATGTTTTCTGTCTTTTCAGTTCTAATCGGGGAAATAATTATCATTCTGGGATCCTTTTCCATAATCATTCTTTGCTCACTCCTTCTTCGCTCTTTTCTACTCTCTCCTCCCGCTGCAGTTCTTTTTTGCCACTCTTAACTTCGAATATTTCCTTGACTATTTCAACACTGTGTTCAGTGAGAACCAGTACTTCCGAGTTTAGAATGTCATACGCATTTGCATCCTTTGCAAGAGAAACCTTGACAAGAGGTAGATTTCTTGCAGCAAGAAACACATTCAGAGAATATTTTTCAACAAGAAGAAGTACCTTCTTTTTACTCAAACCCCAATTACCGATAATTTCAAAAATTTTCTTTGTTTTCGGTTCATCAAGATCAAAATTCTCCACGACCTTGAGAGCATTCTCTTCTCTTTTAAGACTGAATGCGGAACGAATAGCCAAACGCTTTACCTTCTTTGGAACCTTAAAAGAATAATCTCTTGGTTTTGGTCCGAAAACAACTCCTCCACCTCTTCTGATAGGCGAACGAATACTGCCTGCTCTTGCTCTTCCTGTGTGCTTTTGTTTGAATGGTTTTCTCCCCCCACCTCTTACTTCACTTCGTCCTTTGGTTGAAGCTGTTCCCTGTCTTTTATTTGCGTTATACATTCGAATAACTTGATAGAGAACGCTGTCATTGGGTTTGATTGAAAATATTGAAGATGGCAGCGTCACTTTCTTTTTTTCTTCACCATTTATCGATAACACAGCGGTTTGTAATTCCATAGCGTTTGTTACTTCTTACCTTTCTTTTCAATTTTGCGGAGAAAAACAATACCATTTCTGCTTCCGGGAACGGCTCCGCTCACTGCAACAAGATTCTTCTCTTTGTAAATCTTAACGATTTTTAAGTTTTTCACAGTAACCCGATCACCACCCATCCTTCCAGGAAGCTTTTTACCCTTGACAACCCTTGAAGGAGTTGCAGATGCACCGGTCGAACCCGGAACACGACCTGCTGTCGAACCGTGTGTTTGGGGTCCTCCTGAAAATCCATGTCTTTTTACAACTCCCTGAAAACCTTTCCCTTTAGAAACCCCACTCACATACACAATTTCACCTTCGTCAAACATTGAAAGATTTATTTTCTGACCAACCTTATACTGCTTAACATCGTCGACCCTGAACTCAAAAAGAGCCTTACAGGATGCAATTCCGACTTTTTTCAAATGTCCCAAGAGCGATTTTTTCATGTTTTTCCTCGTCCCTACTGCCAGCTGAATTGCATAATATCCATCATTTTCCAAAGTCTTAACCTGAGTAATAACACAGGGAGGTGCTTCGACAATCGTAACAGGAATAACCATCCCTTTATCTGCAAAAATCTGTGTCATCTCTATTTTCTTACCTACAATACCAATCATAATTTATGTTTTTATTTCAACTTCGACACCTGCTGGAAGCTCAAGTTTAGTGAGTGCTTCCACCGTCTGAGGCGTTGTATTTATAATGTCAATCAACCTCTTGTGAATACTTATATCGAACTGTTCCCTTGACTTTTTATCAACATGTGGAGAGCGAAGTACCGTTATAAGCGATCTTTTTGTTGGTAGAGGAATAGGTCCGGAAACACTGGCACCCGTTCTCTTTGCTGTTTGAACTATTTCCTTTACTGACTGGTCCAACAGATTGTGGTCGTAAGCCTTTAACCGTATTCTTATCTTCTCTTTCAAGTTATTCTCCTACCTATTCGTTAATTTTGGTAACCACTCCAGCGCCTACTGTCCTTCCACCTTCCCTAATCGCAAATCTTAATTCCTTCTCCATCGCTATCTCGGCTATTAAATTTACATCCATATCCACATTGTCTC
>Ga0210003_1000011_pt1 | contig 239159 bp, 220 predicted proteins | sample LantaG_FD_182804 | JGI IMG/M metagenome (GOLD analysis project Ga0210003, IMG submission 182804) | Deep subsurface microbial communities from Baltic Sea to uncover new lineages of life (NeLLi) - Landsort_02402 metaG (SPAdes) (version 2) | ecosystem: Environmental > Aquatic > Marine > Oceanic >... | reverse complement strand
TTTCAATCCTTGTTTTAATGGAACTTGCTTTAGAACTTAGGTAGTAATGGCATACCAAATCGAGCGTAGAAATGTTTCAATCCTTGTTTTAATGGAACTTGCTTTAGAACTGCACTTTTTCTCTAAGTCCTTTACTGATTGATTCTTTCTTTGCTTTTATGCAGGGGCTTTTGGTAACTTTATTGCACCAAAAACCCCTTATTTTCAACATCATAAGTCCCATCTTACATCCTTTAATTTAATACAAGGTTTGATTTTTACTAAACTTATGAAATGTCAAAGATCAAACACAAATATTTTTGTAACAACAGTCAATACATCTATTTCTCCAAGTAGTCTTTTTAGGGTAGTATCCTTTTTGCACCACGCTGAAAATCTCTTCTATCACATTTTTAGCATACAGGAAATCTTCCGGTTTGTAAAGTATTTTCTTTAGCTTTGCGTTTTTTCTTACATAACAAATGTAGCCCACATTTACAGGTTTTTTATAAATTTCCTGAATCAGCATTGCATATAAAACTGATTGGACTCTATGCGTCTTGAAAAGATAATCCCTGAATTCCGAATATTTATAATCCAATGGTGCCATACTTCCATCTGAAAATGTGAGTACTTCATCAACAATACCCCTTACTCGAATCACCGGTGATGCAAGATAAACCGATATTTCTTTGCTTACACAATCTATTTTCTTCCTCAAATATTCCTTATTTTCCTTCTCCTTCCGAGAATGTAATTCCCTGCCTTTCAGCACTTTATACCTTAATTCTTCGTGCTGGGGTATTTTCAAGCAATTCATAAAATAGGTGAACCGCGAACAATAAAGGTGTTCTAACACCTCTGAAGGGGTTATCATTAAAGTGGATTCAGTATCCATCATATCAGAAATCAGAAGTAAGAAGACAGAAGTCAGACATTTCTCCGTTAAAAAAACTTTGCCAACACCTCTGCCGACACAAGTTTCTTATCAAACGCTTGACCCAGCAATTTCACCTTCTTAAAATCCTCTTCGCACATAGGGAAAATGTAAACAGAATCTTTCTTGCTATCAATCAAATCTTCACACATAATCTTCAGTTCATCTATCTGGTTTTTATTGAGCGTCCCGAGAAATACCGATTTCTGCACTCTGTAAAGTCCTTGACCTTTGCATATTTTTGCAATACGGTTTCGGGTTTTGTCATCAACAATATCATATATCACCCAGACTAACATAATTCAGATATCAGAAGTAAGAAGACAGAAATCAGACATAATAAAACCACTGAATAAAATCATACATCAACAAGACTTTTTGAGAAACCAACAATCATTGCTGCTATTTCGTCAGCTTCTGTTAATAATCTATCAAAATCACTTTTATTACAATATTTTAAGCGGAATGCGATTTCCAGTGTCGACATTACTTCATAATCAGAGCGCAATGCAATCTCTAAAAACCGCTGGAATTCTTTTTCTGACTTATTTCCACTTCCTTCGGCAATATTTAAGGATATTGATGTTACAGCGCGTCTTATCTGACTTGTTAAACCAAACAATTCACACTTTGGAAACAATTTGCTTGTTTTATATATCTCTACAGAAAAATTTATTGCACGTTGATATATTTTTAGATTTCTAAAATTATGTCTTTTCACTTTCCCCCCTTATTTATTTCTGTCCTCTGTCTTCTGTTCTCTGCCTTCTGTCTTCTGTTCTCTGTCTTCTGTTCTCTGTCTTTCAACTCTCCAACTCCTCAACTCTTTAACTCCTGAACTCTTTAACTCCTGAACTCTTTAACTCATTTTATTAGTTTGTTCGCAATTTTATGGCATTCAAACTGAATGATATTTTCCCTTTTGATATTTCTTCCGCTGTAGCGGACAGATTCGTCTAAGAATCCAGAGAATGTTTCAATCAGTAAAGCCTTACCCTCTTTGTTAAGAAAAAAACCATTTTTCAACTTATCAAAATGTTCTTGTTTAACTTTTCTACCAGCAAAAAGATTTATAACAGTTTCGTCAGCCCAGATACGAAAATTCTCTATCAGGTCAAAGACGAGAGATTTTTTATTGTAATTATCTGTATGGATTATTCCTACATAAGGGTCAAGCCCTGCTATGATACAGGCTTTTTCCACCTTGCCATAAAGGATACCATAAGCATAGTTTAAGAGAGTATTAAATTCATCCTTTGCAGGATTCCTGCTGCGTCCGTTAAATTTGTGCCTATCTGGCATAAGAGAACTAAGACATTCAAAATATACCCTTCCTGCACTTCCTTCTATACCCATTATTGTATTCCGCTTCTCGTTAATATTTCCAGAAACTTTACGAAGAGATGCCTGACCGTTACCCAGTTTCTCAATGTATTCACTGATTTCAGCGGACTTGCGAGTTCTGGTTTTTCTCAATCCCTTGAGCAGTTCTATCTGGTTATCGAATTTTTTGCCTATCCAGGAAAGAGCAAGTTCTAAACCTTTCTCAGTCTCAGCAATTTCTAACTGTCTCCTCCTTATCAGAGCTGTGCTTCCAAGTTTACTATGCCAGACCCTGCCATAAGGTTTACCAAATTCATCCAGGAAAATAATATCAATATTATGGTCAATCGCCAATTTGATAGCATCCGTAGTAATGTATGCAGATGTGGTAATCATAATAGATGAAACTTTATTTACCGATACCTCAAAAACCTTATCATCCTTTTTTATCTTAAAGCAATTGCCACTCTTCTGAAGATAAGAGCCGTATGAATTAATAACTAACTGCATTTTCCTCACCAAATATCATTTTCTTCTTCCTCCTCAATGTAAACCATACCCGGTTTTCTTCCGGGTGCTTGTCTCTTTCTCCCCGCCACATATAATGGACAATTCCTTGGACCATAGCAAAAAGTTTCTCTCCTATACTTCTTTAGATGAGGTTTCCACTGGTCTTTTATAATTTCCACTGCCATACTGCATCCCCAGATACATTGCCAGCATTTTTCATTATAAGTTCTGACGAATAACCTTCGACCACCCTTTTCTCTGTATTCAGGCAAAGTTAATGGTATACCTGTGAATGGAGATGTCTCAGAAATTTTCCCTTCCTTGTCTTTTCTCTCGAGTAGTTCCAATGCACTTACCTTGTAGTATGTGGCAATCTCAATACGGGGATTTCCTACATGTAACGCCAACCCTCTAATGTCATCTCCTTTTCTAAAGCAAAACTTTGCTTCTGCCCCTTTACCAATAGCAATTATAAAATTCGCTTCTTGATTTCCTTCAATCCTACCATTCAGAAAGATGTTGTATCCTAAATAGGTGTGAGCCAGTTCGTTAAATGACCTCGTTAATCTAATGCGCGGCTGAATGGATAAAATCTTCCCTGAAAAACTTAATTTATCAGCTCTCACAAGAAAAAAGCAAGTGTTGAAATTATTTCAATTTACCTTTTATGAAATCCATAAATGCTCTAAAACCATCAATTGGAGTTAATGGAAAAGGGGAAGCCTCAATGTTGGCCGGATCGCCGTTGTGAAAATGATATGGAAAGGTTTCTACTGATTGCCAATTCTTATCAGGGTAATTATCATACCTATAAATTGTGCCTTTTGTATCCATACATTCCCAATGAAAACCAAACTTGTCAGATAGTTTCTGTGACAAATGCACATCTATAAAACCCTTCTTAGTAAGCATGATCCTCAACTTATAGCCAATTTGATATATGTCCTTAACAACGTCTGCAAACTCGATCTCGGCTATTCTTTTAATTTCTTCAATTTTTGCCATTATACTTTCTCTAAAAATTTCTTTATTTTCTCTTGCTCTGCTTCAAGGTTATCCAAAACAAAGTAGTCTTCGTAGCCATCTTCTTCATTGAGAAACCCTTTTTTTATCTTTGTATCAAGTTCAAAGACATCTTTAATCCCGTATTTCTTCGCAATCAAGTAAATATCTGCTTCTACTTTTGAAAGCCTCTTTTCAAGATAAGTCTTGAGACTTTCATCCAAAAGATCTTTTGGCTTCATATGTAACTCTTTCGCTACTTTATCTATAACAAGCTGATTAGCCATCATAACCTCCTTTGTTTTCTTCTCCTATCTCAACTTTTTAACATAACTATACTTTTTTAACACATCTGCTAAAATAGTATAGATTATTTTAACAACTTTGTCAACTCTATTTGTCTTTCAACTCTTCAACTCCTCAATTCTGTAACTCTGTCATCTGTTTTCTCTTTTAACTCCCTAACTCTCCAACTCCTGAACTCTGTAACTGTGTCCTCTGTCTTCTGTCTTCTGTCATCTGTCTTCTGTCCTCTGTCTTCTGCCTTCTGATAATCGTCCCAAACCCTCTTGACACCGACTTCCCAAGCCCAAAGTAATCTGGAATCTCAAAATTCACGGAAAAATCCCCTAAAAACCCAAGCATCGGCACACCCTTTAGCGAGGTCTTCAGCTCGTTGAGGTTTAGGATATTCACCTTAATCGGCTCCGGCACAGTGTAACCTAAGCTTTTTGACATAGAAATAATATTCCCGATTAGAATTTTTCCCAGAAGTGTCTTTTTCTTCTCCCAGGTTCCAAATTTAGTGTATTTCTCATAATTCTTCTCATTAAGAGCAAGCCAGGGTGTGAGAAATTGGTATTCATAAATGCTATCAGAAACTCCGAATTTCTGTTCTTTTATGATTATTTCTCGCTGGAATATTCTGTACTCATGCCCACCTAATTTTAATGAATCATATCCGTCGTAAATCTCTTTTAGAACTTCAGTTCCCTCATTAATGCTTATGATTGTTGGTATACTATCAATCATTTTATACTGGATTAACGGATACTTGTAAACAAATTTATCTGCCTTGTGCTGGTGAAGCAAAACATATTCATTAAATTTCGCAGCAAAGAATCCTCTGAGTTGATGGGCATTTTCAGTGATTTGTTTGTCCGATTCCAATCTGAGAGTTAGGGTTTTTAGAATCATGTTAAAATATTCTTTACATTTACAATTAAATGATAACTGTACTCTTTTCGCATCTTTTGAATCCTGTTTCTCTATTATAACAGTTTTCTAAATCTTTCTTTCCAATATAATTTATCTCACCGGGCACAGGCCATTCCATGTCATTCTTATAAACTGAAATTACATAATCGTAAAAATCTTTCTTTATTTTCAGAAATCTGTTTTTTCTTTCAAATCCTTTGAATTTCTCGTCAGTTATAATTTCTTGATAATTTTGCCATATGTCCCCTGCCTTTTTGTCAACTTCAACAAAAATATCAACCTTGTAAGGCGTCTCCTCTATCAGTTTAAATTCTGATAAATTGGCAAATTTCAACTCTTTTATATTATTCAATATATCGTTTGATTCGTCATTGCTCATTCCCTCCTTCACTTTTTCAAAGTAAGAATTATTCAATTCCAAAAATGTTGACTCCGATATAGACTTCTGGGTTTCAAGTTTTCCAAAAACATTTCGGGTTTTTTCTGTAATGAAGGCTCCATAAATATATTTATAATATTCTTTACTATTTTCTTTTTCTCTCAGAGTAAACACTTTTACAGTGCCTTTGTCATCTCCAAAATTCCGATTGCACCTACCAGCAACTTGGTTTATTGAATCAAGTGGTGCAAAATCCCTATAAACAATATCAACATCTATATCCACTCCTGCTTCAATAAGTTGGGTACTTACAATGATTTTTCTTTCTTTTATTTTTTCCTTTATCTCTTTTATTCGTTTTAATCTTTCTTTTGGAACAATATTTGTAGAAAGATAATAAATTGTAGAATTTTCTAGTTCATCAATATTTTGCTTAAGGAAATCATAAACCTGTTTTGAAGAATTTATTGTATTCATAACAACCAGAAAATCCTTTTGGGGGTTTCGCAAAAGATTTTGTTTGAGTTCTTTTTCAAAATCTTCTATGTCCAAAGGGTCTAGTTTTGCAACTAAATCAACTCTATCAAACATTTCAAAGTACTCCGCCCTGTTTTTTATCAGCGGTGTTATTTCATTTTCTTTTTCATTAAAAATTAAGGGCTGCGTTGCCGTAACAAAAAGAAAGTAAGCATTAAAACGCTCGGCAAAAAACCTTATGGCTTCCTTCAATAATAACCAATATTTATGTGGAATTGCTTGCACCTCATCAAGGATTACAATTGAGTTTACAATGTTGTGAAATTTCCTTATTGCTCTATTTTTACTAGATATAAATGAATAAAAAAATTGCATAAAAGTTGTTATAATAATTTCGGAATTCCAACCTTCAATTAAAAGCAAGCGTTTACTAATGTCTTTTTCAATCTCTACATCCTCAAATTCATCTTCTCTTGTATATGTTATGTCTGAAAGGTGGTGGTGTTTTAGAAAAATATCTGTTGTTGGATTGTTTAATACATCATTAAAAACATCACTATTCTGATCGATGATACTTAGAAATGGAAGGGAGTAAATTATACGTGGGCTGAATCCTTTTTCTTTATTTAGCCTTTCTCGTAATTTAAGAGCAAAGGATAAAGAAGTTAAAGTTTTCCCCGTTCCTGTGGGGACATTTAATGACAGAATTTTATCCCTGTCCAAATTCACTTCATCAACTCCTGAAATAACCTCGCCATAAATGTTTTCTCTTATCCGGTTTATTTTGTTTTCGGGTTTTCCAAATTTTAATTTTTTGTAGTTATCAACAATATTGGTAGGAATATCCCTTCTTTTGATTGGTTTTAAATTTGCAGCATCTGTTTTATCAGCATCCAAAAGTATTGAATAGAATAGAACTTCAATGAAATAATAAAACAGTGAACTGTTTTCATCCAAATTCCTGATTAATCGCTTTTGTTGGGTGTTTATTTCTATAGCAATCTCCTTATAACTATTCATAAAATCTTTAATATCTATCTCATAATCATAACAGAGAGTTGCGTAAATTGCATTTAATTTCTCAAGATCAATAGCAATGGCCTGCTTTGTGACAACTTCAAATTTTTGCTTATCGTCAATACAGCAATCGTATGTCTCATCAAGAGCATTATCTAAATTTCCGTGATGCCTTTTTACAATCAAAAAACTAATGATTGGGAGATATTTGTAATATTCCTTTTTGAGATATTCTCTTTTAGATAAGTAATTTTTTACGACAGCATAAGTAAAAAGCGACGATATAAAAGCGTGGTGTGTTTCTGGTTTGTTTTTCAGCTTATTTCTTTTTGTTTCATTTTTTTCGTTTATATATTGCTGGAAAAATGCGGTGGCTTTGCCAAAATCGTGAGTTATTCCAATTAAATAAGAAATATCTTTAAGTGTTTTAAAATTAACTAAATCATCGACATTTAATTTTTTGGATTCTAATATTTGTTTTGAAATATTACCTACATTCCGAAGATGTGTGAATAGTAATTTATCCGGATGGGATTTAAGTTCATTCAATAAAAACGATATTTTCTTTCCTTCTGTCATCATACACAATTTTCCAGTATGGTTCCTTCATTTTCACTTTTATCGGATCCCCATTCCTTTCAAAAAGTATGTCCGTATATTTTGTAACGATGCGTTCCTGATTCATTTCTATAGGTAGTCTGACTGAAAAATACTCTCCCTTTGTATTAAAATCAATCCCCCGTTTATCCAATCTTTCAGTGGGTATAACTGAATGAATTGAAGTTTCATTATTCGTCTTTTCCATAGAAATATTCGGTTCTCCGATGAACTCAAAATTCGCTATATTTTCGCTTAAACCGAGGCACGGCGTATAAACTGATTTATTCTCTAACAAATTCTTCTTTAGTTGATTATATATTTCTATATTTTTATGCCAGAAATAAATTCTATATTTTGCATCCTTCAGAAACTCGAACCCAATTTGTGTTCGATTTTTTATTAGATTCATACCTATCCCTCTTGCAGTTTTTGTATCAATCAAATTCTCTGCAATTCGCACCTTTTTTATTGGTTTCAATAACCTCAAACCAATCTTTGCATCATTTAATGCGAAATGCTTTAAATATTCATTGTCCTTTTTTTCTAAGCCAAGTATTGCTCCGATCAAACCACTTAATGCTGTTCTTGGAGGGATAGAAAAACTAAGAGGAGAGGTTGTCGTGTAACTTCTTCTAAAATGAGCGTAATCCCCCCATACATCAAATACCAATAGTTTTGTGATGTTTTCTTTTTGATTCATATTCTTTATTTGAACTGCAGATCTTTTTTCTGTATACCCTTGTCTAAACTACTAAAATCAATATTCAATCTCTCATCAATTTTCAGTTCAATACTTTCTATTTTTCCCTTGTTTTTGTTCAATGTTTTGATCAGTTCATTTGCATCTAAAGTGACATCTGTAATGTCTCTAAGCTTTTCTTGCTCAATTTTATCAATGTCTTTAATTTTAATTAATTTATCTAAATCACCGATATGATAATCACTTTCTTTATAGTTCACTTTTAATAACAATCTTGGCATCTGCCCAGCCTTGCTTCTCGTAATCAAATTTTTTGTACCGTTCCACATACCCTCTAAAAGTAGATTTACATCATTTCCCGTAAGATTTGTGTGTTTCGCTGCATTCTCGTTAACAATTCCATAAAAACATATTAATGAATAGGGTAATATATCTTCCTCTCTAAATGTTTTTTGCGTTGCTCCCGCTCTGGCTGCAAAAGCACCAGTGCCTTTAATATGCTTTATTTCCACCCTGTGTAAAGATCTGCCCATTCTGAACTGGATGGGTCCCGTTAAGGTTATAGAACCAGTTACACTTTTAGTTTTATTTCCTTCCTTTATGGATAAATCGAGTGGGATTGTTGCACCAAACAAACGAACATCTATGCAATTACCGATAATTTCATTTTTTATTATTTCTTTCTGTTCATTAAACCTTTTATTTCCCAGGTTTTTAACATCTTTCAGAAAATCGTTTGCTCTCAATTTAGCATCTTGTATCTTACCCTTGTCATCTGTTATTTCTCTTACGAATATCTCTTCTCCTTTGAACTTCATTAGATAATCTCTTATTGTCCTCTTCAATCTAACATCAGTTACAATATTTATTCCTGTTTCCTCATCGATTCTCGGTTTGTTTTCATCCAAAGGGTCTCCATTTGGATTTGCATCCTTGATATCATACAAAAATACGATTTCAGACCTATTTTTTATAATTTCATTCGTTTTCATCTTCTTTTTCCTCCTCTTTTTTAGATTTAAATTTATAAGATAAATTCATGCCAAGAACAAAATAGAAACTTATCTCATCATTTGTCAATTTCCAACCATTGCCAGCAGAAACAAAATAATCTGAGATTATCGATTCTAATGCTCTATAATAATTTTTCCCGTATTCCTCCAACTTATTTTGTATTTCCGGTAGAAGTTTCTTTATCTGTTTTTCATCAAGTTTTAATCCCCTTAATTTAACTCTAAATGGCGTTGCTTTCCGTTCCTGATATTGTATATTCAACAAAAATTGTGTCAACACGCCTTCCAAAAATATTGCCTTTTTCACATCGTCATCAAAGAAATTGGGGAATTCCATAAACAAGCTGTCTGCCTTTTTCTTTACTTCTGAGTTTTTTACTAGTGTGTTATCCTTAGACACATCTAATTTATCTCTATCCATTTTTATTTCCTCCATATTATTGTTGGCTTTAATCTTATTTAATAACTTTAGTTTATTCAAATAATTTAACAACATAAATCCCTTAAGAGTTGAAATTTTAGTCGCGTAGCCATTTACAAAGTCGTTCTTTATCTTTTGCATTATAAATTTTAATAAAAAATCGTAATCAATAGGTTTACCTGTGAATATCTTGCTTGTTAGGTCTAAGAAATACTTATCGTAGGTTCTATTATTGCTTACTCTTGGAAAAAAGCTTCTCACGACTCCGAAATTAAATTTTAATGACTTCTCTCCAATCTTCTTTTTATTTTCAAAAACAGGCACCTGACAGTCTTTGAAAATATTAATTACATCAAGTTGTTTTTTTATATCAAATAGTTTTCTCAATCGCGATGGTAAGATATCCTCAATGTAAAGCAAAATAGTAAACACAGAACCATCATAACCTTTTGGAGCATCGTAAAACATGAACTTTAGATTTAAATAATTACCTTGCTCGCTCATCAATTTCAATATTTCATTTTCATCTTGTGTAAGCATTGCAAATTCTTTAATGCCTTTCTTATCAAATTTTGCGTCTTTCCAGTTCTCTATCCATTTGAAAATATCCTTTTGCGTTTCATAATGCTCTTTACTAATAAATTTTGGGATTAAATGATATTTGAAACCATAAAAATTAAAATTCAGGTTATCGTATAAATATTTCTTTCCTGCTTCAAGTTTTAATGCACAATTCAAGCATACAGGATAATTTTTCCATGCATATTTTTGTTGAAAACCACCACTGACAAATCCAGGTTTATCAACAGTATAAAACTTATAAGTTCCGACAAAACCATAAACTTCTTTTTGTTTCTTATTACAAACACAACAAATCTTATTTTCTGACTTTGATACTTTATTGTCTCCACTAAACGATTTAGTAAAATAAAATGCTTCTTTTGACTCCTCAACTAATATATTTTGAAATACAGGATAATCGCCGACATATTCGTTGTTGATTTTCAAGCTGATAATATTATTTTCCTTGCCATAATTATTTTTAAGTTCATCCAAAATCTTCTTTTTGTTTTCTTGAAGGCAATTACCTATTTTTACTAAAAAGTCAACATCCTTATTTAGTCCAATCTTAATATATTCCTTAAACCAGCCCAAAATATTTTTATTGAATGTCCTTTCTAAAGATTCCGCTATTTTAGTTGTAGGCGTTATGTTTGCTCCTCTTTTACCTTTTCCTGATTTGTATAAATACTTTTTTAGTTTACTTTTAGAATACTCTTCTATATCTACACCCTTGTATGCGAATTGCTTCGTAGTACTGTCAAGGACGATGAACAATACATTATTTGTATTTCTGTTACTCGGATCATCAATTAATATATCTAAAGGTTCATTAATATTCTTGTTTTCTTTCTTAATTACATATTTCCCTATATCCCTAATCGCTTCAATCATAATACTTTATCCCCTAACAAAAGAGTATTCATACTTTTCCAGCTCTCTCGCTTTCCAATCTTCATCATTTTTTATTTCACCAGAACTTCTTCAATCTTAAGGACAAAATCCTCTGCTTCGTCTGTAATCCATTTAGCACTGTTTATGAATTGTCCTATGTTATGGGACAACTGTTCTATTTTATGGAACATTCAATAAATCATCTGTTAGGCTCTGCTTGACATTTTTCATAATAAGACTTTTTCACTATATACTAAACTCTGTTCCCTGTCAAGAAAAATGTAAGAATGCGACATGAAATTTTGAAAGCTTTTTGCCACGAAATGTATACAATATTGTATACATACAAATCTGTATACGCATTATGCGATAAAAGGGGACATAAAAGTGGTGTCATCAATTGCCTGATTGCGTCGAAAATAACCCTAAACTGAGCATCATATTTCTTTTCCAGTTCTTCAATTCTCTGTCTTAATTCTTTATGTGTAGTCAGCATTTCTCGAATTTTTATAAAAGTCCTCATAATCTGTATATTAACCTGAATGGCTCTTTTGCTATTTAAGACACTTGAGAGCATAGCCACACCATTCTCAGTGAAAGCATAAGGAAGTTTTCGAGTACCACCCCAACTTGATGTTCCAAAATGGAACTTCAAGTTTTTGAATTCATCAGGAATTTGGGGATGGTGCTTGACCCCACTGAAATAGTTGCACATTTCACGGGCCAAGCTCTATGAGTTTGGGGTTTTATGAAAAGTTTACATCTCTTATCATAGGGCATATCTTCTGACTTAATATACTTCATCGTGTGTTCCAATCTCAACTAATAGTATATTGTCTTCCTTTTGTTTTTCACTTTTTATAAAGTTGAATACTATTCGTAGATCATATCCAACACTACACGCCCATGAACCTGATAACTTACCTTTGAGTTTATGAGTTTCCAATTGTGGAGCGAAAGTATCTTCAACTAAAACCTTCAAAGTTTCTTCGATATCTTTGCTTAGCATTGGATACTTTTTTATAGTCCTGTTAAAAGCTCTTATAAAAGTTTTTCCCCAAATGAGTTTTCTCATTTTGAAAGTTCTTTCATTAGATCGTTTACACTGCCCTTCTTTATATCTCCTCGGGCATATTCTTCTCTTGCTTCTTTGATGTTTTTCGCAAGTAACTCCCGTTTATACTCTATCAGTCTGTGTCGAATAATATTAATAATATCTTCCTGCTGATATTCGGGTAACGACTCAAGTATATCTAACGCCTCTTGGAATGTTACCGTCTTATGATTAGACATGCGAACACCTCCTCATATAAGTTACAGGTCATCTATCCCTGACAAAACCCCAGATAAGATTAGGACAATAGGAAAACTATTCCTTGAAGAAAAAGGGTAATTTTGTCATCTCACCAATATCATCTATGTTTTTTATTCTTTCTATAATTTTCATATTGAGATTATATAATAAAACCAGCAAGGTGTCAATAGATAATTAGGCTTGGTTTTGCGAGTCTCCAACCATTAAAGTTACAGTAAAGCTTAACAATTTCATATCTCATCCTACTTTGCTTTGCCACAAAATGTATACAAATCTGTATATATACGATTATGTATACTCTCAATATATCTTTCTCTCTGAAATGGTCTCATACCATCTTTACCCTGCTTCACCCCATTAGAAAGTAGAAGTATGTTTCTAACGGTCAAGTAAACCTCTAATATATTTCTTGACATCAATCCTTAAACTGTGTATTATTATGACACTTATAGATAAGTATTCTGGAACAAAACGCCAAAAATCCAGCAGTTTAGTATGAATGACAATATAGGATTGAAACTTACGAAATTCAGGATAATTAAGTATTCAGGAGGTCGATTATGAATATTGGTGTTATTATTGGCAGAATTGGTGATGTTGACGGAGTTTCTCTTGAGACCGAAAAATGGATAGAGGTTCTCAAGAAAATGGGACACAAGATATTTATTATGTCAGGACGATATACGAGACATATCATAGAACCTGAAAATGAAACACTTGTTCAGATGCTTTCCTTCTTTTCACCTGAGTGTGAATGGGAACAAAAGAGGGCATTTTTCCTTCCGAGAAACGAAGACCTTGATGAATTACTTGGTCAACTTGAATATGCTTCTAAAAGAATTGCTGTTTATATTTTTAAATGGATAATTTCGAACAAGATTAATATGCTTCTTTCTGAAAATGCTTCTACCCTACCCTGCCATCTTTCTATGGGGATGGGCATTAAAGAGGTTGTTAAAAACACAGGTATCAGGATTATATGTCATAATCATGATTTCTACTGGGAAAGAGGAAAAAGATATAAATCTCCATTTCAGGAGATAAATAATGTTGTTAATAATACTTTTCCGCTTATTGCTTCAAATGCCAGACATGCTGTAATAAATAGTTGTTCAAAAAATATATTAAAGGAAAAATTTGGGATACAATCAGTTCTTGTTCCCAATGTAATGGATTTCAATAAATCTTATGCCAACAGGGATGAATATAATAAGGATTTGCTTGATAATATTGGCTTAAAAAAGGGAGATATTCCAATCTTCCAGGCCACAAGGATTGTGAGACGAAAAGGAATCGAAACTGCAATAGAACTTATTGAGCGAATTAAAGATAGTAGTGTAAAACTGGTAATAACTGGAAGTTATGCTGATGATGAAAGGTATGGCTATTATAGGGAACTTGTGCAACTTATAAAAGCTAAGAACCTTAATAACCGCGTATTTTTTTCTAATAATAAAATACTCAGTAAAAGAAGTAAATCTTCCACAGGGGAAAAAATATATTCTCTGTCAGATGCTTATTCGCATGCAAAAGCTTGTACATACTTCAGCAGGTATGAGGGATTTGGAAATGCATTTATTGAAGCAGTACTGGCAAAGCGCCCTGTCTTCGTTAACAATTATAAACCTGTATTTTGGCCGGATATCGGTTCTAAGGGTTTCAGAATTGTGATGATTGAAGAAAATAATTTGACGGATGATGGTGTAGAAGAAATTCGCAAAATAATATATAATGATAAATTAAGCCAGGAAATTACTGAATATAATTTCGAACTGGGTAAAAAATACTTTTCTTATGAAGTGCTGGAAGAGAGGTTAGCTAAATTGTTTACAAATTTTTAACGCAGAGTGTGTTGAGTCATAAAATTATGAGAAGTGTAAAAGAGATGATGTCTTCTCTCAGAACAGAGAAGATAGAGACCTGGTTCGACCTGGGACTCTATATTGACAGTCTCAGAGAAAACAGAGATGTCCCACCAACAAAAACATTTAGTATTGATGATTTTGATAAATTCAAAGAACAGATTTCCAGAGGTATTGCATTTATTACTTTTAGTTTTTCAATTGATGGTGTAACTTTCGAAGTTGCCAAATATGCAAAGGCTTTGCGGAAAATTATGAAAGATATACCTATACACTTTATTTGCGGAAACTTCCAAAACAATGTAAGCGAAGACATCATAGCCCAACATTATAGGATATATGAAATACCAGAGATTGATGGTTTTGATAATTGGAAATATTATAAAGATTTTTTTCATAAGGAACTTGAGCGTGGAAGTAAGGCTTATAATAATCTGATACTAAATTTCTGGAATGAGGTTCTGAATATTACAGAGAAACTTGGTAAATATATTGAAGAGAACGATATAAAGCTTTTGGTCTTGGTTAATATCTGTTCAAATCCTGGAAATGTATCCCTTGCACTTGCAGTAGTATTTATTTCTGAGTTTATGGGTATTCCTGTAATAGACAATAATCACGATTTTTACTGGGAGGGTGGTAATCGAAAGATTGATATAATAACTAAAAATTCAAGACCCGGACCAAGAAACCATTTTTTTCATAATTCGCATATTGGTGAAGTTTTTTCTTTAATCGAGGTTCTTTATGCATGGGAGTCTCGTTCTTGGCTTCAGGTTAATATTAATAAAGTCCAGTCGCGCAAGCTTATTGAAATATATGGACATAACCCTGCAAATGTAACAGAAATATGTACAGGAATTGATACAGAAATTTATAAAAGCATTAGTAAGATAAAAATAGTAAATGCATTTAAACAAATATTCGATATCTTTACAAATGGAAAGAAGCGTATTACTCCTTATGCAACGGATCAAGTGATTTCAAAAGGATTGATATCAAAAGATAATCCAACACCTATTTTTATGGGTGCTCGCAAGAGGTTAGAATTAAATGAATTTATTAATGACAATTTTATTTTTCTACAGCCTACCAGGATCATATCACGGAAAAAAATTGAGGTAAATTTCACACTGGTAAAAAAACTATTAGCAAATAAGACATTTTCAAAATCTTTTGATAATAATAAAAAATTAAAATTGACATTAATAATAACAGGACCAATTGCAACAGGTCACATAAAATATGCTAAAAAACTGCTGTACTTATTTGATAAAATGTTATCTGAAATAGATTCCAGTTATAGAAAAAGGATATTTCTTGGATTTCTATTCAGTGAGTTTGATAAACCGTCATTCAAACAAAGATATAAAGAACCACTCTCAATGACAGAACTTTACAATATTGCATCACTTGTTCTGTTACCCAGCGAAACAGAAGGAAGAGGACTTCCTATTGTAGAATCGGCTGCATGCGGGATACCTATATTTACAAGGAGATATTACCCAGAGAATGTATTTGCCTATGTGATTGGTGAACATCTTTCATCTGAAGGACGGTTTAAAATAATCGAGTTTCTTAACGATAATATTAGAGAAGAGGTTATAAATAGGGTTATAAGCTGTATACTTTATCCACAGGACTATATAATGGAGGCGATTCATAATAGAAAAGTAGTAGAGAGTCGCTATACACTTGATGCAATGGGGGAAAATCTGGAACATATACTACATAAGTTATTTCTTCAACTTTGTGATAATTCAAATAATATGAAATTGACGGTCTGGGCACTAAATCGACATAATCAAATTACCGAAAAGGACAATAAGGATCTGGAATATATACTAAACACAAGGAACCGTCAGTACCTGCCTGGATATACAAAGATGAGATTTATGATATTTCTCAAGTCATTAATAGACCCGAGTTATTTTAGAGTGGAAGAACAACAATTCCGCGGTATGGCAATGGAATTCGCAAGTAGCCTTGTCAAATACAATCCTGATCCTACGCCACTTCCCCTAAGAAAAATGCACAAATTCTATAATGCAGTGGATAACTTATTTCTATATAGAAAGGGAGAAATCTCTATTAGGGTCGATCATTCGTTTGATTATAGACATAGAAACAAAAATCATTATCCGTACAGAGACCTGACATTTCAGGAACTCACAGGTGTTATCACCATACTTTTTAATAAAATCGCTTCTCCACCGCCTTACATAGATTTCAGAAAAGAAGTCAGTCTATTACTTGATTTTGACCCTGCGATTCTTCAACTTACAAGTAGTTCCGAACTTGTTATAGACCATAGAAGGAGATTAAAGAGAAGACTTGCAGAGAATGTCCCCATAGCATTATTTGCGGGCAATTATATAAATTATGAAATGGAATTTTTTGTTCTTCAACCTGTGCGTAATCGTCTTGGATTAAAGATAGAAGAAGAACTTACTGTAAAACATCTTGAATATTGTAAAAATATTGCGCCAATATATATCATCAAACACAATGTTTCAATAGGGTTATCCATTACTGCCGATGCACTAAAGAGTTATATTTCGAGTTCTACAAAGTCAGAACTTAAACTATTATTTGAATATGGAATATGTAAAATAGTTAAGAGTAACCAGGTAACAGTTGGAGTCAATTTCGAACAACTTGGGAAGCAAGCTTTAGAAGCTCTCAAGGATGTCAAGCAAGGAAATGGGTTTATTATTGCGAGCGGAGATCATTCCACAATGATGACTGATGTTGCAGATATTGAGACATTTCATATTGGAAAAGTTAAAAAATTATTGGCTTCAAAAATAATGGGAATTCCTATAGGAAGCGGTTACGTGCAGTGGGTGCCTGCAGGATTGAGAAGTTGTCTTGCTTATCCGACTCCGATACAGACCTGTAAAGATTTTAGCGAAGCACTTAAGAGTCCTGTTTTCAAGAAACTCTCGAAAAGATATGGTGAGAAAAAGATTCTTGGGATTCTCAAGAAAGATGCAGAAACAAACGGTTCACCCATAATAGAAGTATTGAAATCTCTTGTTTCTGATAAGGTTAAAAGAAAAGATATAACAACATCACAGATTATGGGAATTTATGGCGATGGATTGCCCTGGTCAGGTGCAATGGCAAAGGTCTTTGTAAATAGTGTTAAAAAACAATGGAAATTTGCCACTATGGTTTGCGAGAATAATAAAACTATGACCGTTCTTAAGTTCTGTGAGGCTTTTCATAGGGAAACAAGTAAAAGACCTAAAATTGCGTGGAATGGTGGTTATATATTGAATGCCGAACTTGTTGGCAAACTTGGTGTTCCAGAATCATATATTGGTTCTCCACTTGGACTGGTTATATCAAAGAAGAAGGTCTTGTGTCCACCTCTGTTTAACAAACCTGCTTTTGGTATTTTTCCTGATGGTACACTAAAAATAGAACGAGTAAACTTGTCTAAAGGTATTACTACAATTGACTCAAATAAAGAAATTATTTTTACAAAAGATAATTATAACCTTTCAAATCCGAAAAATAAACCCTGTTTTTATGACCTTATGTATGCTGATGAATATATTAAAGGTGATGGAAGAGTTATATATCGTTTGTCAGGTAATATTATCAAGGAGATAATTCATGCCAGAAGAGGTGAAAATGTTAAGATTTTGCCTGTAGGACTAACTTTCTCATTTCCAGAAAATCTATGTCCCAAGGGCTGGGATAAAATGGAAAAAGAGGTTACTCTTGAACTTCACTTCTGGGATAATGTTGAATATGCACTTGAAGCCGGTCCTATGCTTGTAGAAAATGGGAAGATTTGTATAGATATGGAATTAGAGGGATGGAAAACTTCAAATTCTATCAAGACACAGGCAGCCCGACTTGATTTTCTAGATATGCGTGGTCCTAAAATTGCAGTCGGACTTGATAAAGAAGGGAATCTTATTGTTCTGACAGTGAACGGCAGAATAAGAGAATCCGTAGGTGCAACACATAATGATATGGCGGAAATACTTTTATCAAAAGGAGTAATCACCGCTATGGGGTTTGACCCCGGTGGAAGCAGTACACTTGAGGTACATAACAAGACATTGAATATCTCTCCATATAATCATGAATATGAAAAAGATGTATATTCGCTTCCACCTGAACCAAGAGCAGTAGCAAATGTAGTAATTGGCTGGCAGTAAATGGAAAAATACTCGCAATGACATCCTTTGACTCTACGACTCAATGATGCTATGACGCAAGGACTCATCTAAGTCTGGAACTATTCTTTCTGCTTTCTTCAACAGTTTCTCTGCTTCTTCTTTTCTTTCTCTCGCCATAAGTTCTTTTGCAAAGGAGCGAATTTCTTTTTCAAAACTAAAAAGTATCTCAAGCCTTTTATCGTCGGACCAGTTATCATACATTTTCTTGAATGGAGCGCCTAAAAACAATGAGAATGCACTTTGGAATTCATTCTTTGCAAGTCGCCATTTCCCCGCTCTCATAAGTGCTTTTGCCTGGGCAAGATGTTCCAAATATTCATGGTAATCTGTGGTAAAGTAACACTCATAAGAGAGTTTTCCCTCTTTAACATAAAGGTAATTTGAAGGTAATCTCAAAGATTTTCTGAGTCTCACGAGAAGATGCGAAAGATTTCGTGGTGGATTTTTACTACTCTTCCAAAAATTTTCATAGATTTTCTCAAGCGGAATCCTTTTTACTTGAGACAACGCAACATATATGAGAAATGAGACATTCTTTGGACTCATATTGGTTCTTAAATATTTTTGATTCTTGAAGACTATCACGTTCCCTAAAAACTTAATGTAATAAACGGGAACCTCCTTTTTAAAAACAGGCAAGTTCAACACCGTTCTTGGTAATCCTGTATCCTTACCTTTTTCAATCATCAAGAGCACAGTCTCCGGGAAAAACAAAACAAGCCTATGGAAAACACCGAGCAAATGAAACCTTATAGCAAATTGCAAAGCTTTCTTGTAATCTCCCACTTTTAGAGAGACTGACATATCTCTTACGAGACAAGCGAGTTTAATGGTTCTTACCTTTTTTGCCTGCTCCGATATATGTGTTTTTCTTAGAATGATTTCCCTTGAAATAACCGAGCCATACATTCCCAACTCTCTTAGCAGTCCAACATATTTTGTAACAAGTGCCATTGCCCTTTTTCTTTCCCTTAATGCCGCATTGACTTCTGCCAGAATCATAGTTCCATTACTAACATAAGCCATAATTCCCATTTTTTTAGCTTCCATAAGACCTTGTTTGGCAAGTTCTCGTGCTTTTTCAATCTTTCCTACACCGATATACGAATGTGATTTTGCGAAAAGTCCAATACTATCCAGAGCCTTTTTCGAGCTCCCCAGCAGGCTCAAACTCGACCTATAGTCTCCTGCACTGCTCTTGACAAATGCGAGAGAATTTACTATATGCGGACCTCCTTCTTTATACTCGGTCATTTCTATTACTCTCGTAAGAAGTTTTCCCATTTCCCTGTAGTATCCAAGATATGAATATAGAATAGCCAGATCATTTAAGAATACGGGAGATGACAATCGTTTTGACAATTGCTTACACCTCAGGAGATTTTCAACTGCCGTGTTAATTCTCAAAAGCCTCATATTTGCTATAAATTCTGAAGCGCTGAGGGTAAAGAGGATAGGGGTTAATACATAACTCCTTTTCCGTCCGAGTAGATGCCTTAGTTCCTTTATTAATCTGAGCTTCTCTTTGGGCTTTCCAAGCCATTCGAGCACCAGCACTTCTTTGACACCGGCTCTTATTGCAGAATATTGATGTCCAGCAGCAATAAGACTTTTCCTTAAAACCATAATCTTTTTCCTGAATTGAGTATAAGGTATTTCTCCAAACAGGGCAGACAATTTGTCCAGTTTCCGTCTTTCATTAAGATATCTCTCAGGTATTTCACCGAGCAACTGTCTGTCGGGGCAACATAAGAGACAATTTACTATATCTGACGCCTTCCTGTACTTTCTTGCAAGAACAGCATTTTTCGCATACTCAATTTTTCGCTGCTCATTTCTGGATATGTGTACCCCTTTTAAGTAATCACTGGACAGTCTCGTTTTGTCAAAACCAGTGTATCCATATCTTCTCCAGACACCCCAGATTCCTTTTGCCGAGTAAAATTTGCGTCGCCTTTCAAGAATAGTCTTTGCCTTCATAATCGTTAACCCGGGATTTGATTCCTTAAGCGCGACGATTACTTCCTCGTCTTCTTTGCAAATTCTATTCCACGGCAAAAAATTACTTTCCCGGTCTTTGAGATTTTCCTTGCCTCCTGCCCTGAAAAGCTTAACCCATCTTAAGAGGGTATTGTAGTGAATCCCCAATTGTTTTGAAACAACTCTCAAAGAGCTGTCACTTTGCAGATATGTTTGCACTGCATTTACCCTGAATTCAACACTTTTTTTCATATCACTATCCATGTGGAAAAATTATAGCAGTAATTTTTATTTTTGTCAACCAATAAAAAGTCTGATAAAACCCCTGTTTTTCAGCGTAAAACAAGCATCTTGAAATTAACTCTGTCAAAATATCCAGATAATGGAACACAAAGTTTGTTATATTACATTGAAGATTAATCAACGAAGGAGAACTGATGAAGTATGCCAAAACCAGAACGATTCATTATTATTCAGTCATATTTTTCTTACTCCTGTCATTCAGTGCGCTTCAACTTTCTTCTGATTCCTGGGTTCAAAAACAAAGCACTCCCCAGGCTGGTGTTCATGGTTTTCTTACTGTCAATCCTCAAACAAACAAGATCTACTGGCACAATAGAAGGAAAAACATCTCTTCCGGTGTATATTATGTAAAACTATCCTTGGCAAGAATAGATATGTTTGCAAGGTTACCGTAATGGGAAACTCAAAATGAAGATGATTCGATATCGTAGTCAAAAGATAATACTGTATTTTGCTGTCTTCCTACTGTTTTCATCCACCTCCGAGGCAGCGCGCTCGTGGAAAGTTAGACAGTCTATGCTTACAGCAAGAAACCATCTTGTGGCAGGTGTTGTCAACGGTAAAATATACGCAATAGGTGGAGATGGAATGACAACAAACGAAGAGTATAACCCCATAACCAATTCCTGGGCAACAAAGACATCTATGCCGACCACAAGATACTGGGGCTTTGCAGCGGGCACTGTTGCGGGCAAGATATATGCTATTGGAGGAGCAGATGCAGGGTTCTACTTGAAAACAAACGAGGAATATGACCCTTCAACAGACACCTGGACTGCAAAAACAAATATGCCTACAGAAAGATTCGGACTTGCAATTGGGGTTGTGGGTAACAAACTCTATGCAATAGGCGGCTATAATAGCACAGGCGTTTTGTCAACAAACGAGGAATACGACCCTATTGCTGACTCCTGGACTACGAAAACACCTATGCCCACGGCACGATATTATCTTACCGCTTCTGTGTCAGGCAATAAAATTTATCTAATCGGTGGATATAATTCTGGCATTGGTGGTTACCTTTCTACGGTAGAAGAATACGACCCTGCGACGGACACCTGGACATCCAGAGCCCCAATGCTGACCGCAAGAGGAGAACTCACATCGGAATCCATCAATGATACAATATATGCAGTCGGCGGATGGGATGGTGCAAACGACCTTGCCACTGCAGAAGCTTATATTCCTGCTGGAGACCAATGGATAGCCTGTCCTTCTATGCCCACTGCGAGGTCAGGGCTTGCCTGCAGCTTTATTTTGGACTCTTTATATGCAGTCGGGGGACTTCAAGGATTTAGCTATTTAGATACAAACGAGCAGTATTCACCTGACCCAACCAATATCGAAATTCCGTCCTTCTACGCAAGAGCAGGCAATTCATATGTGAAAATTCACTGGGAAATACCGTCAGAAAATGGTTATGAGCTCTACAAAATCCTGAAAAAGTCAGGAAACAATTACGAGCAAATTGCAAGAATTCCCGCAAAGGGCAATTCTCCTTCCTGTCAATTCTATTCATACAGAGACAGGAATGTAAATCCAGGAAATAGATATGAATACAAACTGGTTATTGTAAAAACTAATGGAAGCACAAAGTCCTACGGTCCTGTATCAGCTGTCATCCCCGCCTCAAAACCATTTTTGAGCATCTCCCCAAATCCATTCACCTCAACTACAGTCATTAGTTATTCGTCATTAGTCATTAATGACCAATTACCAATGACCAATGACCTACAATGCCTAGCATTGCGAATCTATGATGTAAGTGGAAAGTTGGTTAAGTCCTTTTCGCTCTTCACTCCTCACTCATCGCTCATCGGTTCTGTATCGTGGGATGGAAGGGACAATGCTGGCAGAATACTGCCCTCTGGAATATACTTTTGCAACATAAACGTGAACTCTTCTGTTGTGCGAACAAGGATTACTCTTCTGCGTTAGAACACAAGCATTGTCACTATGGTTGCGGAAAAATACTCCACTTTATTTTATAATATTACAACGAGGTAACTGTGCATCTCAATTGTCTGTGAAATGTCCGTACTTTCTTATCTTCTCAGGCAGTCGAATATAAAAAAAACAGAAAATAACACACAATTTATCACAGTATACACGCTTGAAGATGGATTGGTTTGACAACTCCTGCACTAAAAACCGGTGACCCAATCTCGGCCTCCAATACATTGCATCAAGTAAGGACGCAGATTGAAACCACATAACCTCTTTGCAAGCCTGTGTCTGTATCCAAACAAAACAGGTCTATGGAAAGCGGGGAACACGATAGGCAAACCAAATATAAACGAGATAATTGCCTGCCTGAAGAAAATTAAAAGCGTATTAAAAACCGAAGCCAAGCATTCACTTGTGGAATTGAGAAGCATAGGTTTTTTACTTGATAGTATAATCCCATACTACGATGGTCATAGCCAGCGTGTTGCTTTCTACGCATTAAAAATAGCCAACCCATTGAACTTTACCGAAAGACAAAAGACGCTACTCGAAATGACCGCATTACTTCACGATCTTGGAAAGGTTGGAATTGCTGAAAAGATTCTACTAAAGCCTTTGCCACTGACAGAATCGGAGAAGAAGGAAATTCAAAAACACGCGTTACGCGGTTACCATATCCTTTCAGGATTCACACAAAATACAGACATTATATACGGTGTTAGAGCCCACCACGAGCGCTTTGATGGAAAAGGATACCCAGATGCTCTGAAGGGCGAAAGCATACCGCTTTTTGGCAGAATACTTGCCGTAGCAGATGCATACGATGCAATGACATCGGTAAGACCTTATCGTGTCGTTTACACGAAACACCAAGCCATTTTAGAAATAACAAGATGTGCAGGCACACAGTTCGATTCGAGGATAGCAGAAGCCTTTTTGAAACACTGGATAAATTAAATTTAGAGTGTGTCACTATGGTTCTGGAAAAATGAAGAGAAACTATGAAGCTTGTAACAAACAAGGGAATTCATACTCCGATAGCTCTGAAATATAACAAACAAGGGACATTTCAGAATCACAGTTACAAGCAGTCTTAATTTCCGCACACAATCCTACATATATTTCTGTATGAGTATTTTGAGTAGTTTCAGCAAATACAGAAATATAACATTTCTATTGGTTTTCTTTCTCTCCTCCTACCCAGGAGTGTGCCTCGCAACGCTCTCCTGGTCAACAAAAGTGCCTATGCCAACTGCCCGATACGATATGGCAGTTGGTATGGTCGGTAATGTTATCTATGTTATGGGTGGAGACCCCGGTAGCCTCGTACCCATTAGCACTGTCGAAGCTTATGACCCGGGTCTTCCAGAAATATGGACAGTTAAAACACCAATGCCTTATGCAATGCACAGGCTTGCCGCAGCAGTTATCGGAATAAAAATCTACACCTGTGGAGGATGGTACGGGATGGGTGCAAAACCTTATACCCTCGAGTATGACCCTGGATTGGACACCTGGACGCAAAAGGCAGATATGCCTGCTGCAAGGTTATTCCATGCTGCTGCAAGCTATGGCGGAAAGATGTATGCATTCGGCGGTAGATATACTTACAATACCGTCTTTGAATATGACCCCGTAGGTGATTCCTGGGCTACAAAGACACCAATGCCCACAGCTCGTTACGGGCATGCTGCCGTTACAGTAGGTAGCAAAATATATGTCATAGGTGGTCAGGATGGCACGAGCATATTCGCAACGGTTGAGGAATATGACCCAATTGCTGACAGCTGGACAACTAAAACCCCTATGCCTACACCAAGAACATATTTAGCCGCCTGCGTTGTGAGAGACACAATCTATGCAATAGGTGGAAGCGATAATACAAAAACATATCTTGATACCGTGGAAAAGTATGACCCCGCTACTGACAAATGGGCATCCGACACTCCAATGCCTACAGCGCGTGCTGCTCCGGTATCTGCAGTTATCAACAATATCATCTATGTTATAGGTGGAGACAATGGGGACGGAATTGATGTCAATGAAGCTGCGGAGCCCATTGCTACAAATATTGAGCTCTCATCATTCTATGCAACAGGAAAAGGAGCGCACATCAGGCTTTTCTGGAAAACCGAATCAGAGTCTGACATTGCATCCTGGATTATCGAGCGCGGAACCAATCACTCATATTCAGTCATAGCAAGACTTGAAGCAAACGGTTCAACTCCGGGAGAACATAGTTATCAATACACTGACAAAAATGTTGAAACAAGCAAGAAATACTATTACAGATTAGGTGCGCAACGAATTAACAGCTCTACAAAATGGTATGGACCTGTGTCGGCTATCATCCCCACTGCAAGACCCTTCTTAAACATCTCCCCTAATCCATTCACTTCAACTACAGTCATTAGTTATTCGTCATTAGTCATTAATGACCAATTACCGATGACCAATGACTTACAATGCCTACCATTGCGAATCTACGATGTGAGTGGGAGGTTGGTCAAGTCCTTTTCTCTCTTCTCCCCTCACTCTTCGCTCATCTCTTCAGTAACCTGGGATGGTAAAAACTATCTTGGGAAAAAGATTGCTCCGGGGATATATTTTGTTCAACTCAAAGCAGACGGCATTTCACAAACCGAAAAACTCGTTCTACTAAAATAAGGAAACAAAAAAGATTTGATTTTAATGAAAAAATTCTGTATAATTAACTAACATCTGAGGAGCCGTTGTTTTAATCCAAACAAAATTTTAATACAAGGAGGTATAGTTGGCGATAGGAAGAAGAACCTTTTTGAAGTTGTCAGGTATTATTGCTGGTTCATTTCTTTTCCTTTTCACAGTCAAGATTCCACAACTTTTTGCAGGAAAGTGGGAGCACGGGGAAACAAATTGGTGGAAAGGTAAGACATTTCATCAGGATAATGTAAATGTATCCAAAGTTGATGAGGGTCTTATCAGCGCAAAAGTTCAGGGCAACTGGAAGGAATTCAAGATAAGAGAACTGAGTTCTGATTTTCTCAAATGGAATTTCGATGCAAGATTAAAGAATCTCAACGAGATGGCAGAACTGCTAAAGGGGGAAGGGAAAAGACCTGATTATGCAGGCCCACACAGTGCATCCGTTGCAAGTTATGGAGGAGGAAGGAAGGATTCCAGATTCACGATAAACAACGCAGTCAAGGGAATGGGCTTTGTTCCGGTAAAGGAAAGACTAAAAGATACCATAGAACTTCTTGAAAAAACAAAACCAAACAAGATGGCGGAAAAACTCGAAGTCCTGAGAAAAAATTATGAGGATAATGCACTCTTTGACAAAACAAAACAGGTATCTCTGGAACTTTATTCGGTTCCTTCATTTGAAACACATACATTCTTGAATCTTATGGAAAACCCTGTTTGCTCAATCGTTTTCCTTGATATACCTTCCTATGAATTGAGATGTGTTGCACGGCTGGTTCATCCTGACGACCCTGATGCAACTCCGTATGAGAAGGATGTTGCCCATTTTACAAATCTTGTACACAGTTATTTTCATGGAAAGTTTTCAAGACAGTTTATAACCGCCATCTATTATGTCATAGAGGAATTCGACAATACACCGGGAGAAAAGAGAGGTGTAAGAGCAGTCCCGCCCCTGCCAGTTGAGAAAACGGAAGAGAGATGAGTGTGTCGGAGTAACGGAGAAACGGTGTGTCGGTGCACAAACCAGACAAACCAGATAGACTAAAAAAACAAAATGTCGAATAGAAAAAGGCGAAGAAACTCGTCGTTAGACAATCAAAACGAATAAAACGTTCTAAACGAACAAAACACTCAAACGATCTAAACACAATTACCAATTACTCAATTACTCAATTACTTAATTACGAGTTAATTATTTTCACGAGATAGGTTAACAAACAGCATTTTAATGATATGTAGGAGGAATGAATGAATTTTAGATGGCTAACTGTCATATTTGCAGGATGTTCTATAATGTTTCTCTCTTCATCAATATCCGCAGAGGAAACAAAAATCACAGAAAATGATTACAAAATATTTTCATCTAAATCAAACGACATAGAAAAAATCGCGAACATTGTGGACGCGTTCAAGGATTATGACATAGTCGTCTTTGGGGAAGAGCATAATGACGCAGTAGGTCATTATCTTGAGAGACTCATATTTGAAAAATTGTATGATAGATACGGTAAAAACCTAACACTCTCAATGGAGATGTTCGACCGTGATGTTCAGGTCGTTTTAAACGAATATCTCGCTGGAAAAATCAAGGAATACTATCTCAAGAAGGATGCTCGAGCCTGGATTAATTACAAGGATTATCGTCCTCTCGTAGAATTTGCAAAAGAGAACCAAATTGATATGATTGCTGCTAATGCTCCTTTCAGATATGTCGATATGGCAAATAAACTTGGACAGAATGCTCTTCTATCTCTTTCACAGACAGCAAAATCCTTTCTTGCCCCTCTTCCCTATGACAGTGCCACCGGCGCTTATTTGGAAAAACTAAAAGACTTGATAGCTGAGATGAAGAAACCAAAACCTGATACAGCAAAAACCGATTCCGTTGAGATAAAAAAAATGCCAATGAAAATGCCACACATCAATATAAACCAGGGACAATCCTTGTGGAATGCAACAATGGCATATTTTGTTTTGCAATATCTTGAAAAAAATCCGGGCAAGAAGATTATGCACATAAACGGCAGAATGCACAGTGATGAGTATTTCGGCGTTGTTGAGCAGCTGAGAAAATATGATGAGGAAATCAAGGTAATGGTCATATCAGCACTCCCTGACAGTTCGTTTGCAAACCCTGATTTCAAGAAATTCAAGAACTTTGGAGATTTCGTTATAATAACAAACCCCACCATCCCCAAAACATTTGAAGAATAGAAAAGAGGGACAGGCTACTTTTTTGCAGCGCTTGAAAAAGCAGCCTGTCCCCTTTTTATGCCCTGAACTATGATACCCGCAATGATGAGAACTAACCCAACAGCAGTTGAAACAAGTATTCTTTCGCCTACAATAATATTGATTAAAACAAGTGACAGAAATGGTGAGAGATAAATTAAGTTTGCAACCTTCACCGTGGTCTTTGAAAGTTTCAGTGCCTTCATCCATATTACGAATGTTATACCCATCTCAAATATGCCAACATAAACGGCTCCAAAAACTCCATGAATATCTAATATTCTTATCTTACCTAAAAACAGCATTGTAAGCAATATAAAAATAAATCCAAAAAGAAAATTCAAGAAAAGTTTTGCAACCTCGTCCCGCTTATCTTTGATGTTAAAAATCCAGAACAAGGACCAGATAAGAGTGCTACCCAATGCAAGCAATACCCCACCTGCATTCGTAAAATTTAAACCCAAAACCTTTCCCCTAACAGCAATTATATATGCTCCGAAAAAACTAATAACTATCCCAAGAAGACTCTTGATTCCTATCTTTTGTTTTAGTAATGGAATCGAAAGAAGCGAGAGCATAATGGGCCAAGTGTAGTTTAATGTAAGTGCTTCCTGTGCCCTCAGCAGAGAATACGCTTTGAAGAGAACCACATAATAAAGGAAGGGGCTTAAGAATCCTAATAAAGCAGAACGTAAATAGTCCTTTCCGGAAAATGTCAAGAGAAGCTTTAGTTTATTCTGGCTAAGCAGAATAATAAAAAGAACAATAACGGAAGTTAAGGAAGCAAAAAACAATAATTGAAGAAAGTCCAAGTACCGAAGTGAAATCTTGAATGCGGAAGCAACCGTTGACCAGAACAAAACAGCAATAATTGCATAGATATACGCCTGAGTTTGATTCTTCATGGTTAAAAGTAAACACAGGAGGAATACTATGTCAAGAGATTTTTTGGAGCACTACAAGACTAATAAATGAGAATATGCGATTGCTTCATAAGAAATTATGAAAGTGTATTCGCAATGACAATTTACAAATTAACTGACTGAAACTAATTTATTCGTTAAACAGTTTTTGGACTGATGCGTCTGGAGGGAATTGTTCTGCAAAAAGTGTGATGTTATCACCCTTGTATCCGATAATCTCTCGTATCTGCTCATCAATATTGAGTTCCAACTTCCCAACACTGCTTAATTTTCCATAAGTGCGGCAGATTATGGTATGATTTATCGGACTTTCAAACGGTTCTCTCGAACCTCTTCCTTCTCCACCACCAATAATCACATCGATTCCAGAAACAGAATCTGCAAGCAAACTATCATGAGCAAATCCTATGTTTGTCAAAGCAATAATAATATCACATTTTTCATTCCTGAGCAGAGAAACCATTGCTTCTGCTCGTGGTTTTTCCTTCTCGTAAAAGAACTGTTTGTCTATGCTTTTTTCAACCCATATAGGTCCGTATTCTGAAACCAAACCGAATACGCCAATCTTTATGCCTTCACTTTCAAAGACCTTATAAATTTCTCCAGTGTATTCGCCGTTATTATCAATAGCAAAAAAATGAAGGGAGTTTTTCTCATTATGATTCCTCCTTGCTTAGAGGTTAAAATTGTAATCTTCACGACTCATACCATATCAGTCAAATAAGGTCAAGAAAAAAATACAAGAAAAAGCCCGGTCCACACATCGTGAACCGGGCTTTTACCACTAATGCGTTTGAGTGTTACTCTCCCTCTGTTTCCACTTCCCCAGTCGCTGCTTTCACAGGAATGCAAATCTCTGTCTTCAGCTCTTCTGGTTTCACTTTCATGGGGTCATTGAGATACTTCTCAATTGCGGCTCCACAGACTTCGTACTTGTTATCCATCATCCAGCCATAAAGCTTCTTGTAAGTTGGCGCACATTTCTCATACGGACCAACATATAACGTGGATGCTACCTTCTGGCCAGGAATCTCTTTCACCTTCAAGTCTTTATCTCCTTTGAATTCCCCTACAAACTGAGACATCACCTCGTAGCGAGCATCTTCAGGCTTGACCTGCTCTGGGTCATCGTAGAATGTAGCCATCGGGTAATTTCTCGGTTTCAAGTTCTTCTTGCCCAGGAGTGCAAACAGTTCACCCATCGATTTTCCAGTTTCCGTATAAGGTCCTTTTTTCTCAAGGTAAACGACAGTTATTGCCGCATTATCTTTAATGCTAATCGCAGGTACAACTGGTTTTATATTCTCTACTGGTTTCTGTTTGCAGCCAACAAATGCAAAAACAAGAAGCAGCACCAAAACCAGAGAAACACATTTTGGGAAGGATTTAGACATAAGACCTCCTTTTAGGTTGAAGATTAGTGAGATTTTAGAAAAACCTAAAATCTCCGATTACACAGATTACTGAGCGTATAGAGTATCCACATCGATTCCAGAAACATCGTTCCCGGAAACCATAATTGAATCAGGTATGGTCAGATGTGTAATGCTATCTTCATGTCCATACCAGCCTATAGGGTCGGTCCCAAAGTCATAAGATTTGTTTCCATTTTCATCCTTTATGGCAGCAACATAGTATGTTCCATCATCAACCTGTATGATTGTGTAAGTTCCATTACCTAATGTTATGGAGCCATTACTGAGAGGACTTCCTCCTACAATCTCGTTAATATTATTAACAAGCAAAACAAATGCTCCATCAATGGGCTGACCACCGTTGGTCACTGTTCCTGAAATTGTAATACCGAGTATCTCGTCTTTTGCCTTTTCACACGAAGTTGCAAGAACAAAACCTAAAAAAATCACAAAAACGGTTGCAAGAACGTTTTTATTCATAACACCTCCTTTCTTTAGAATATAAACCACAAGATGTCCTACCTTCTTGCGCAGGCTAAAGCCTGCGACTACCTAACTTTCAACTTCACGGACTACATCAATTATCGTACCGTCGCGGTACTCAATAAGTGCAATAATCCTATCCTTTAATCTGGGCGCTTCCGGAACACCTGTAATTGTCTCTACCCTATCTTTTAGTTCATCAATTGTAAGTATTGGTAAGTCGGAGTTTCTCATCCTTGCAATCAGGTCTTCCCTCCGCGGATTTATGGCAATCCCTCTTTCGGTAACAATTGCGTCTATTGTCTCCCCCGGAGCTGTCACTGTTGTAACCTTTTCTTTGATAACCGGAATCCTTTTTCTATATGATGGAATTGTTATGAGACTCAACTTGCTACCAGCCGCAACATCAGGATGTCCTCCTATTCCATGAAGAAGCAATCCATCAGAATGCGTGTTTACATTAACATTAAAATCAATATCCACCTCTGTGGCTCCAAGAAAAGCCACATCAAGTTTATTCACAAGGCATCCCTTCGAATGATAATTTGCATACATTGTCATTGGTGTTTCCACATGCTTGATGTCATTTCTGAAAGACTCAATTACTCCTCTGTCAAAAACCTGCCCGTCATAAAGAACCTGAAAAAGACCTTTCTTAAACAACTGGACTGCATAGGTGCTTAATCCACCGTTAATAAAACTCCCTTTAATATCCTCTTTCTCCATTATTTCACCGAGTATTTTTGTAACTGCAAGAGAAATCCCGCCTGCACCCACCTGGAATGAAAAACCATCTTTAAGATATCCACTCTCCTCTATAAACTGAGCAGCATATTTTGCAATCAATAATCTTGTTGGGCTTCTTGTTATTCTCGTTGTTCCCGAAACAATTTTCAGAGAATCACCAATAGAATCTACAACAACGACATAATCTACATTAGTTGCTGGTATCGAATAAGGTGCACAGGGGTAAGAAACCAGGTTATCCGTAATGATAACAAGCTTATCAGCAAACATCGCATCAGCATAACCGTAAGCCATTGGTCCAAATGCTGACTTTCCATCAACTCCGTTTGCATTTCCATAATCATCGGCACTCGATGCGGCAAGAAATGCAACATCTATATGCAGGTCACCATCTTCAATGGCTCTTGCTCTTCCGCCATGGGTTCTTAAGACCGCAACCTTTGGAAGTCCGCCATAAGAAACATACTCACCAACCGGTCCATTCATACTTCCTTCGATTTTTGTAATTACCCCATTCTTTATATGCTCAATCAATGGTTTGTGACAGGGAAAAAGTGCCGAAGGAGCAAGCGTTAAATCCTTGATTCCCATATTAGCAATCTCCTCAACCACCATATTGACAACATAATCTCCGTCTCTTAAGTGATGATGAAAAGAGATTGTCATTCCATTTTTTAATCCTGATTTCTCGATTGCTTCTCTTAATGAGCAGAGTTTATTCGCTCCCGGTCTTGAGATAGAAATTGGTGGAGCCACCCGTTTTCTTCCTCCGCCATTGTCAGCAAATGCACCGGCAAAGGGTTTGAGTTTTCTCCCCTCAATCTCCCTCGGTATCATCCGACCAACTGCATTTTCCACAAATTCCATAGTTTTCTCAACCACCTCTTCCCTCTTCACCCTTAATATTTCCGAGCAAACCCCAGCACTCTTTTTGCTCTCTTCGCAACCGGTGCGTCTATCATCTTACTACCAAGTGAAGCTACACCAGTCCCCTTTTTCTCAGCTTCTTCAAGCGCTGCAACAACCTTCCTTGCGTATCCAATCTCTTCTTCGGTCGGCATATATACCTTATGAATATGCTCAATCTGCAGGGGATGTATTACACCTCTTCCATCAAAACCAATTGACTTACTTGATTCAGTATCCCTGATTAAACCTTCAATATCCTCAAAGTCAGAATAAACGGTATCAGATGCCTGTATGCCTGTTGCTTTTGCAGCTAACACAACCTGTTGTTTTGCAAGAAGCAATTCCTTTCCATCCTTTGACTTCTTAACCCCAATGTCCGCTGTAAAATCTTCTGCCCCGAATGTCAACATTACATTTCTTTTGCTTGCCTTTGCGATTGCAAAAGCGTTGAGGACACCTTCTGCTGTTTCTATGAGTGGAAATAGCTTTATCTGCCCACCTAACACGGAATTTGCTTTTTCAAACAGTTCGATTAGAGCATCCAATTTTTCTATGTCCTTTGCTCCATTTGTTTTGGGAAGCATAATAGCATCAGGAAGGGCAGGAAGAACTACTCTCAAGTCTTCTTCTCCTCCATTTGAAAACGGATTTATTCTTACCATCACTTCAGCATCTCCGAAGTCAAGAATGCCCAGAGCATTCCTTACAAGAAATCTCGCATCAATCTTTTCGTTTTGACTCACAGCGTCTTCTAAGTCCAGAATAATGACATCCGCTCCAAACAAACCACATCCTTCCATAAGGTAAGGATTGTTTCCCGGAATATATAGACGCGTCCTTCGCAAATCACTCTGTTTTTTGCTATGTTCCTTTTTTTCAAAACGAAACTCTTCTATGCTCGATGAATCAACCTTATATAATGCTGACTCTATTCTCGACTTTATTACAAAATCAAGTGCGCCATCATCTATGGCATCAACTTTACAGGAAGAAACAGTCAGAGAAGAAAGATATTGTTTTATGTATCTCCGGATGTGGTTTCCGAAAAGCCTCTCCACAGAACTTTGAAGAACAACCTCTATGCCTTCCTTTTCAAAAGAACTAAAGGTCATCTCAATATCTGCTTTATCTTTTCGTCCAGCAACTACATTCATTGTTATTTTCACAGTATATATCTATTATCATCAACTAATAAAGAAGTCAAGAAAAAAACTAAACCAACAGGGATTTGAAGAGAATGTAAGAGATATAAAAACTCTTAAAATCCATCTTTACAAAGGGGGGACTTGTTCAAAATGCTTCGCCAATGGCAAAGTGGAAGCATCCTGAGCCCTCAAGGTTTCGTGCGTAATCAAGCCTAAGAGGACCCAGCGGTGTGTACAACCTTATCCCTGAGCCGACACCGGATTTAAGCGAGAATTTACTAATATTAATATCTAACTCGAGTGCTCCGACATCTACAAATATAACCCCTACAAATTGCCAGATGATGGGTAACCTTATTTCTGAAGAGAAAAGGATATATTCCTCCCCCCCCAGAGGATTATTATGACGGTCCTTTGGACCAATAACCCGTTCACCGTATCCTCTCACCGTTGTAGCTCCGCCAAGGAAAAAACGACTGTGAATGGGGACCCTCTTTGTCGGTGAAAAAGGCTTTGCAAGACCAGCATCAAACCTTAAAACAACAGTAGAATAACCCGCGGGGTAAAATACTCTATATCGAAACTCGTTCCGGATAAAATTACTGGTTGCTTTCGGGAGAATACCCGAGAATGCTGTATAACTGGATATAAAAGCACCTTTTCCGGGTCTTATCGGGTCATCACGTGTGTCCCTGCTAAAAGCCAAAGATAGGGTTCTAAGCCACTCAATACCTTCAACAATAAAGGTATCCGCCTCTACATCGAAAACCCGAATCCGTTCTAAATCGTATCGTAAGGAGATAGGTCGGGGTATTACAATAACATAACCACCATAACGTCTTGTTTTGTAACCAATCTCCTTTCGTTGTTCCATTCTCAAGCCGATGCCATTTTCAAACCACCTTCCGAATGTAATGGGATTTCTGTAATTGATTTCAGCGCTCTGCTCACGGAAGCTCAGCTTACCTATAATTGTTGTTCTTCTAAGAGAGTGCAAGAAATTATTATTTCCAAGAGTAACAGTAGTCTTTGGTCCATCAAGTGCAGAATAGCCAATCCTGAGACTCAGGCTTATGGGCTCTTTGGATTCCAATCTAAAAATTAATTTCCTTCCAATATTCGTATTTTCCTCACGAATCCTGATCCGAGAGAATAAGTCAAGCTCATACAATCTCTTTCGTGCTTCTGCGATTTTCTTATTGGTCAATACGCTCCCACTTTGCAAACCAATTGCCGTTTTCAGTCGACTTTTGTCGACAGGTGGAATTCCCTCCGTCGTAACATCCGCTATGTAAATCTTCTCCCCCTCTGATACATTAAAAACAATAGATGCTCCATCCATAATATTAACATCGGCGGAAATCCTTGCATCATGGTAACCGAACTGGTCATACTGACTAATCAGTCTCAAATACTCATCTTCCAGACTGAATGGATTGAACGGTAAACCGACCCTTGTCTTCATTTGCGATTTAAGTTGTTGCGTATCGAAAATGCTATTACCCGTAAATGAAACATTTTTCACGAAAGTTTGCTTACCTTCGTTAATTTTTATCCTTATATCGACCAGCCCGCTTGAATCTACATCATGTACGGAAGTTATCAATGGTTCGAGAAAACCTTGAGTCATATAGACGGATCTAAGGGCATCAATGTCACCATTAAGGATTTCCGGATGAAATCTCGATTTAGTAAAAAAATGAGGTGCTCTTAAAAGCATCGCCCCCCTGAGCTCCTTCTCTTTTACTAACGAGTCGCCTGTGATGGAGACAGAACGAACTGTCAGTGATAACATCATAAAAACTGCAATTTTTATAGCGACTACCATAGTTTGATATGGAAATCAAGACCTGCACCAGCATCCTGATTTTCAAGGTCATACATTGAATAGATTGAAAGGTTCCTGTTTATCTCGTAATCAAAGCCTACCTGAGGTTGTCTCCAGTTTTCAAAACCACTTGTATAACTAACCTTTAACCTCTTTACGAAACGTTTCTCAACACCCAGTTTCAGAAGAGCAGGGTCTGTAATAGTACCTGTGACACTGACCCGTTCCAATCCCAATGTTCGTGCAATTCTGTTTTCTACCCTTCCTTTCATCCTTTCAACCAGATAACCAACCCCCTTCTCACCGATATTTTGTGATGCAGGAATCAGCATAACACCTCTTGTCTGTCCAGAAAACACAAGGGCTATAATCTCCTGAGTCGGCATCTCGGGTTGTGAATTAAGGTCTATCTTTATCTTCTCCGGCGGACCAGTTATTAAAAGCAATATAAGATAGTCGGTCCCCATATACGATATTTCTCTTGAGGCATTGATATCTAAATTTGGACTAATACTTCTGGGGTCCTCAAAGTCAATACTACCCTCTTCAATTCTGAAATCTCGTCCCAGGTACCCGATACGACCTCCTTTAACTATTCTAATCCTTCCCGTTATTCCCTGTTTAGCAGCGGTTCCCGAAATATGGAGATCACCATCAACATCAATATCAGCAGCACTGTTATGAACTTCAAAATCAGTATTTACCCCAATGTTAAGAGATATTTTATTTAAGAATTCTGGTAACCTTTTAGGTGGACGCTTTAGACGGTTGAGTAGCCGTTGTATGAGTTGTGCCTCAATTGGTTCTATATATGAACCAGTTACCTGGACTTCACCCTCAAGCTCAGAAGAACCCAACCTCCCGGTAAGATGTAAATCCCCATCTATTCCGACCTCGGAACGTTTCGTTGTAGTAACCTTTATTTTTTTAAGTGCTATATCTAACAATGCATCCTTATCAATGCCAATATTTCCGCTTACCACCACCTCACCTTCATGATATAGAATCTTCGTTTCTCGGAACCTTATGTATCCCTGAGTGAATTCAAGATTGCCATTTACAGGTCCGATTGTATCCCTTCCTGTAATAACAAGGAGCGAAAGGAGCCTTGCATTTCCGAAAACTTCTGGTTTAGTTAAGTTTCCTTTAACATCAACTGTCAATGAAAGAAAACCAGAAAGTTCAATACCCGATATGATAGGACTTAGAATAGAAAGATCGAGAGAATCCGAGTGAAAATTGAATTCAACGGGTGTGTCCCGTGTTAGCGGTAGTTGACCTTCAAAACTGATAACTTTTTCGCCAAGTTTAACGCGAGATGGTTGAATAGATATCGATTCTTTATCAAGGTTTACAGTAATAAGCCCATCATTGGTGATGATATTATTTTTTACGAGAACCGAAAGCGTGTCTACCACAATACTGTTTTTATCAAGGCTAAGACCGAGATTAACAGGACCTACTGTATCTTCATCAACAGCAAGAAATAACCTGTCAATAGAAATTTCTCCAGAAAATTGTGGTCTGGATAGTTCACCAGAGAACCTCACTTCTGCATTAAGTTGACCTGAAATGACATTATGGGGAATAACAAGGTTCAGAACCTTGAGGTCCAATCCCTTTGTCAAAATATTGAAATCCGCCTCTCCTCTATTTGTCATTGGAATTGAACCCGAAAAATATATTATGTCTCTACCAAATCGCATTTGTGAAGGTTTGACTGTGACGGTTTTTTTAGCGATTTCCAAGATAATAGAATCTTCGTTCGTTATTACATAATCCTTAAATTGGATAGTAAGCGGAGCTATCTTTATCGAATGCTTGTCAAGGTTCACGCGACAATTAACCGGTCCGAGGGTATCACCTTCTGTAATCAAAGATAACGCTCCGATTTTAACATTACCGAAAAATTGTGGTTCCGAAACGTCTCCTGACACTTTTATATCAGCATCTATCTGACCGAAGAGTTCTCTTTTAGGCAGAACAGGGCTCAGAACCTTAAGGTCAAACCCTTGCGTCGTAATATTAAAATCAAGTCCATCTGTAGCAAGAATGGGGAGCGTTCCATAAATTTCTACCTCTTGACCGCTTAAATTTAATCTTGCAGGGTTGATGGTAACTCTCTTGTCGGCAAACCTCAGAGTGAGCGTTTCAACAAGTGAAGCCTGTAAACCCCGAATTTCATATAAAAAATCTTTAATAGTCACCAAGCCAACCGAACTCTTGGGTGTTGAAAGTTTCCCATTAGCGTTTCCTGCAAGTGTTAGGAATCCGGAACCTTGCTTTAGAAAACTACCTAAATTAAATTTTTCGATCAAGAAAGAAAAGAGGAACGGGTATGGTTCTTGAAGAGAAATATATCCTTTACCTTTGACAAAACCTGATAAAGTAAGGACGACTGAATCGTTTTCCATTGCAACACTGAGCAGAAGATTGCCGAGTTCACTGTTGGAATACATGATATCATTGATTGCAATCTCTCCGTTTCCTTTTCGCTTTCCTTCGGTTACATTAAAACTGAATTTGACTGACATTCTCTTTATAGATGCATCGGCAAGAGACAGTGACGCGGCTAAAAGATTACCCGAAATTATACCATTTTTATACATTAACCTTCCACTGATTGGCTGATTACGATACCTTCCAGTAATAGATACATCTATTGCCTCTCCGGTTTTTCCAATAACCGAAATCCCTCCTTGTCTGCTCTTTAAGTTCACATTAATTCTATTATCCATATATAAACCTTCTATGCTCAATTTCTCATTAGCAATATTCCCTGAAAGAAAAATTTTCCCGTCTTGGGAGATAAAACTGTACCGGACATCGCCTGAAAGCTGAAACCTTTTGCCAGAGATCGAAAGAGCATTGAGATAAAGCGTTTTATCTTCGTAACGATACGATAGCGTAATTTTACCGAATTTCATTGAAATCAACTCGAAGTTACCCTTAGCCAAAGGGTTTTTCATAGAGCCACTGACTTCGCCAGCGGAAGCGACCGTTCCTTCTCTCATTCCAAGATCAGTAAGGTCTATATTCAATCTGTTGAGCAACCGCATATCACCACCAAATTCATAACTTCCTGCGGTCGAGAAGTTTGAGTTAGGAAGATTCAGGGTCAAATGAGTCACCTCCAAGCGGTTGTTCCTTAAAGAGAATTGCAAGGAGCAGTCAATTTTCCTTTCTTTGTACATAATCTTTCCATGATTCATAACAAACTTCCCGATATTTAACTTTATAGGCTTTCCCTCGCCCTTCTTAAATTTAACCTTTAAAGCTTCCTCAATATTGATAACCGGTTGTTCAATGTATATCTGTGATATGCTAATCCTTTTTCTAAATAATAAAAATGGATTATAGTTGAGTTCAAGACTCCTCGCTTCCATAACACTCCCAATCCTCACATTTTTTAATGTTAGATGATGGAAAAGATTGCCCTTAATATTATCTACGGTTAATTCCATTCCAAATTGAGTCTCAACAATCTTTTTGCCGTATCCCAGAGCAAATCTTTGAATCGGTCGGAGTCCTGCTAATAGATAAATTCCTGCTAATAAAACCACGAAAATTAGAACTATTATGCCAAATTTCTTCATCCGAAATTTTTCATGAGCCATATTAAAAACTCTAAAACTACAATAATTCGCTATCTTTCTTTCTCGAGATTTTGCATTTTAGACGCAGGGACACTCGTAGAAAGCATTTAATTAACTACCTTTCTAATTTAGTTTTTTAAGTGATTCCCGATTCGGATAAGCATTGAGCTAGTCGTTGTCCTCTTTCTTGAAAAATGTTTTCAAAACCTTGAGCGAACCGTAAACAATAAGTTTATCACCTTCTTTTACGACTTCATCTGCACTTGGGACAGAAATCCAAAATTCTCCCCTTTCTATACCTAATACCAACAATCCTTTATCAGGTAATCTGAAGTCTGAAATAGTTTTACCTTTCAAGGGAAAGTTTTCTTTAATAACGACCCGCACAAGACCATACCCTTCGATTAGATGTAAAAGTTCCTCTGTTACACCTTCTTCAAAAATAGAAGATTTTACAAATCTTTTTTCAACGAATCTTTCCCATTTTCCTATAAATTTTCTGTTAGTAGCGATTCTATAAATCAGATATATTCCGACAAGCAGAATTAAAATATTTACAGGTATATGGTAACCTCTGCTAGTTATGGAAGAAGAAGTAGCAGTTACAATAATCGTAATAATCCCTGCGCTACCCAAAATCATAAGCCAGGTTATAATTCTCCTTCTCGCCGGATGGTATACTACAGACTCCGCTTCCTTCGTTGTAAATCCGGTTCCTGTGAACGCTGATAAAGCCTGAAATCTTGCCTTGTTCTCATCCAATCCTGTCATCATCAAGAGTATTGCTGCAGCCCTTACTATAAGATGCAACGCAAAAATAACAATCAATGTTGGTAGGATAAAATACAATCCACTCATTTCAACTCCTGTTTTTTATAACCACTTTTTCCTTTTAAAATAGACAAGCATTGCGGTAGCAATGGCAACCATTACGCCCCATACTGCAGGATACGCCCAGCGCCAGGTTAGTTCTGGCATAAATCGAAAGTTCATGCCATAAATACCTGCGAAAAAGGTTAATGGAATGAAGATGGTTGCAATAATTGTCAACACTTTCATCACTTCATTCATTTTGTTGCTGATACTAGAAAGATACATATCAACCATCCCTGAAACCATGTCTCGGAACGTCTCCACGGTATCAATAACCTGAATGGTATGGTCGTAAACATCCCTGAGATAAATGATTGTAGACTCATTGATTAGAGATGCTTCTGCCCTCTCCATGCTGTTGATAACTTCTCTCAATGGCCAAACAGACTTTCGCAAAAATATCAATTCTCTTTTCAAATTGTGAATAGTATGTAGTGTTTCAGGTGTTGGATTAGTGACCAACGCTTCGTCCATACTCTCTATCCTTTCACCAAATCTTTCCAGAATTATGAAATAACCATCAACAATGGCATCAATGAGAGAATAGGCAAGGTAATCAGCTTTCATCTTCCTTATACGTCCTTTTCCAGATCTAATTCTCTCCCTGATTTGATTAAAGACATCACCTTCCTGTTCCTGAAAGGAAATAACAAAATTTGAACCGATTATGAGACTGACTTGCTCAATTCTCACCTCGTTGTGCTGTTCATCATAACAGACCATTTTTAAGACAATAAATATATAATTCTCAAAGTCTTCCATTTTGGGTCGCTGCCCCGTATTCACAATGTCCTCTAGAATGAGCGGATGCAAATTAAAGTACCCACCTATTTTTTTGATGATATCAATCTGATGAATACCATCGATATTTATCCACGTCACGGTTGGCTTGTCCTTAAAGGGAAAACATTCTTCAACCTCTTCAACCTGTTTCTCCTGAAAGTCTTCTTGATCGTAATCAATAATTGCTATTTTAGTTTTTTCTGTTCTTTTCTCTCCTATGTGAACAGGCGTGCCTGGAGAAAGACCAATGGTCTTCGACATTTTTTTAAAAAATCTTGACATTACTCTTCACCTCCTGATAAAAATATTCACTATTCCAGTCCCTCTTTTGGGTTTAAGGGTTTCACCTTATAGAAGCCACACCACCTTCGAATAGACCTCTTTTGAAAGCATTAAACAAAGCTTTCTTGCCATTCTATGAATTACGTTTGTTGTGCACGTATCTCTCCGTGCAGTGTTAACTGGGGAAACGGAATGGTAATACCCGCCGCATCGAATGCTTTCTTTATCCTTTTCTTTAGTTCTCTCTTTATCTCCCATTGTTTTTGCGGAATCGTTTTCACTATTAATCTAATAGTAATACCCGAGTCACCCAGTTTTTCAACTCCAAGTACCTGAGGTTTTTCAATAATGGATTCTTTATATTTTTCCTCTTTCTGAAGCCCAGCTGCTACATTTTCCATAATAGTAATAACCCTGTCAAGGTCTTCTTTGTAAGCAACATCAACATCAACGAGCGCTCTTGACCACCCATGCGTCATATTTACAACTGTTTTAATTTCACCATTTGGAATGATGTGAACATAGCCATCAAGACCTCTTAGCCTCGTCGTTCTCAAAGTTATTTTTTCGACAACGCCTGAGTGCTCTCCAAGCTTGACGACATCACCAATCCTCAGTTGATCCTCAGCGAGGATAAAAAACCCCTGAACGAAGTCTCTAATTAATGACTGAGCGCCAAATCCAATTGCGATACCAGCAACTCCCGCACCAGCCAAAAGAGGAGTAAGATTGAAATTCAACTCTTTCAATATCATAAAAAGAACTATAACGCCAGAAAATATCCAGGAAGTTGTATTGATAATGGTGGCAATTGTGTCGCTTCTTTTTTCTCTTTCACTCCTTGTGCTTCTATCTTCATCTTGTTCAAGATTTACAAATTTCCTCGTAAGAAATTTCACAAGAAATATTATGGCAACATAACCAATGATTATGAATAATATTCTAATTCCATGTGAGAGAAACCATTGTCTCAATACCTCAGTTTTTGCTAATTTCGAGGCTTTGCCGACCTGGGATAAACAAAAAAAATATATCTCGTAAGCAAAATTCATTCTTGCCTCCTGTTAAATTACTTACATCTTTCATTGTATAACAACTTCATCTTGATTTGTCAAGACCTTTATGAGTTTAAGTAACTTGAAAGAAAGTGTTTTCTCCATTCTAAAAACTCATCCTTTGCAATAGACTCTCTTATGTTTCTCATAAGATTCATAAAAAAAGAGATATTGTGAAGCGTAGCAAGAATAGGACCTAATATTTCACCCGCATTGAATAGGTGTCTTATGTATGCTCGGGAGAAATTCTTGCAGGCGTAACAATTACAAGCCTCATCAATGGGAAGATAATCTTCTATGTAAGGAGCGTTCTTGATAACAATCTTTCCCCTGCTTGTAAAAACAGTTCCTGTCCGCGCGTTTCTTGTGGGAAGCACACAGTCGAACATATCAATGCCTTTGGAAACTGCATCAACTATATCCTCCGGGTAACCAACCCCCATAAGATAATGTGGTTTCTCTTCTGGAAGTAGTTCCGCCGTATATTCGGTAATTTCCATCTGTAGACTCTTTGGCTCACCTATGGCAAGACCTCCCACTGCATATCCATCAAAGTGCATATCAACCAGCTGTAGAGCGGATATTCGGCGTAATTCTTTGTAAGTCCCACCTTGAACGATGCCAAAAATCGCCTTGCCATCTTCTTTCCTTTTGTCAAAAATATACTTTCCCCGTTTTGCCCATTCCTTTGTTCTCTTCACGGCTCGCTCACAGGATGAATAAGAAGATGGATACAGTACCGGTTCATCAAAACTCATTATGATATCAGCACCGAGCGCAAGCTGAATTTCAACAACTTTCTCGGGCGTAAAAAAAATAAAACTCCCATCCAAATGAGATTGAAATTTTACGCCTTCCTCTGTAACCTTGTTAAGGTCAGCAAGACTGATAACCTGAAAACCACCACTGTCCGTTAATATGCCACCATTCCATCCAATGAAATTATGCAATCCACCTGCTTGTTTAATAACACTTTCACCTGGTCTCAAGTGCAGATGGTATGTATTGGCAACAATCATCTGCACTCTCGCCTGATGTAAAAACAGCGGGGGAAGCGCTTTTATTGCGCCCTGTGTTCCAACTGGCATAAAAACAGGAGTTGAAATCCTACAATCTGAAAGTTGAAGCTCACCAATTCTCGCCTTTGTATTAACATCTTTCTTAATCACTTTGAATCTCACTCCAACATTTTACAAGAATTTTTCAGTTTGTCAACAGCAATCTTTTCCCTTGACAATGAAACTCGGAATGCCTATACTGAATTTATAATGCTAAGATGCTCAAAGTGTGAAAAAGAAATACCCCCGGGTGAATCATCTTATATAATAAGAATAACCGCCCTTAGCAATTTTGATGGTATAATAAATCCTGCAAAAAATATTGACTTAAAGAGCCTCTTAAAGGAAATAGAAGAAGAAATAAAAGGCTTACCCGAGGACCTGATAGAGGAAGAGATTTTTAAGGAAAGAGAATTTATTCTGTGTCCAAGATGTAAGGAAATCTTTCTTGCAAATCCTCTTCTCAGGGAGCTCGACGACTTAAAACCTCCGGAATCGATTCCTCCACCCTAAAAAGGTTTAATTCTACGACTTAGTAATCCAACTTTTCACTTTTTGCTTGACAAATGCTATATAAGGTGATATATTGAAAGACTTGAGTTTTCACTTGCTTGAAGTTTGGCTTCGCAAAATATCGGTTAGAAAAAGATTTTAGAGGGAGGTAAATATGTATTATGAAAATGGTTCAAAATACTTCTGGATTGCATTCGTGACTTCGCTTGTCGTGTCATCCATTATGAGTTTCATCTTCATTGTATTTGTTTCCCCTTACATTACAGAGATAAAGACAAAAGTTGAAGTGCCAAATCTTAAAGGAATGAAGGAGGACCAGGCTTCCCTTGTGCTAAAGAACAAAGGTCTACTTCTACTTGTATCACAGAACAAAGATGACCGAAATTACGAAAATGGTATCATTCTCGAACAAGAACCACTCCCCGGATTTTCCACTGAGAAGGGTAGTCTTGTTAAAGTGACAATAAACCAGAAATCCATATCAGTTCCATCCGAAGAAATCATTCCTGATGTGAGGGGACAACAACTAATGTTGGCAAAAGACAGACTTGAACAAACAGGATACATAGTTGGAAAAATAGAGTTCAAAGAATCGGATACATATGGAAAAGACTTGGTATTCGATACTAATCCATCACCAGGAACAAAATCTATCAAGGGAACTATCGTGAATATAGTTATAAGCACAGGAACCCAGGAAGTTATTGTACCTGCTTTAAGAAGAAAAAGCGTAACTGCTGCTAGAAATATTTTGAACAACAAAAGATTAAAATTGGGTAGAGTCTCCTATACTACAAACATAGAGTTACCTTTTGACATTATTGTATCCCAACATCCCTCTTCAGGAACAAAAGTGAATACGGGGGCAACAGTCGATGTTGTTGTTAATCACGAAGGAGAATATTAGAAGATGAAATCCACAACTCTTCATAAACATTATTTCGAAAAGAAACAAATAAAATCAAACAGATGAAAATAAAAAGAATACTATTCTGGATTATGATTGCTGCCATATCCCTTTTGGGTGGAATACTTTTAATGAACTTCATTGTTATGCCATTAATTGTAAGACATGGGGATATTGTCACTGTACCCGATGTAACCGAGACAAAACTTGATGAAGCTCAGAGAATATTGAAATCTATGAAACTCGAGCCCTATGTCGAACTATACGATTTTGATGCGACTGTACCTGAAAATTATGTATACAAACAGGAACCAACTCCAGGAGTAGAATTAAAAGTATCAAGACGAGTGCGGTTGTGGATCAGCAAAGGGCAAAAAAAAATACTCGTACCTTATCTTGAAGGACTGCCTCTTATTCAAGCGGAAAATATTCTTCAAAGGTTTGAACTCAAAGTTGCAAAAGTTGAAACCCTTTTATCTGACTCCTTGCCGCCTGGGCGCGTTGTGAGAACTTTCCCAGATGCGAATACACCCGTGAACAAGCAATCAGGCGTGAGAATAATAATCAGCAAGGGAACGCAGAAAGAAGGTTTTCCGATGCCAAATCTTTTTGGCAGAAATATAAAGGAAGTGCAAAAACCTCTCCTGGAAATGGGACTTATAATCGGCAAAATAAAATATGTTCAAAGTGAAAATGAAGATGAAGGAGAAATAATACTTCAATCCCCTCAGCCTGAAGTATCGGTTTCCTCTGGTGACACAATAACATTTGTTGTTACGACATCTGTTCCGGACAGCGTTGATATTAAGGAAACAGAAAATCAGGAAAAATAGATTAATGAAAGCTGTCATACAGAGAGTAAAAAAAGCATCGGTATCAACGGAAGGAAGAATAGTAGGCTCGATTGGCAAAGGTATTGTAATTCTTCTTGGTGTATGCAAAAATGACACAATGGAAAAAGTTAAAAAATTAGCAGAAAAATGCATTTCTCTCAGGATCTTTGAAGATGCAAATGGAAAGTTCGATCGTTCGCTCTTAGATGTAGGAGGAGAATCACTTATTATTTCGCAGTTCACACTTTATGCTGACACGAGAAAAGGCAGGAGACCCAGTTTTACGGATGCCGCTTCGAAAGTTGTCACAAAACCCCTTTACGAAAGGTTTATCTCCGCTTTCAGAAAAAGGGGTATCCATACTGAGACAGGCACTTTCGGAGCAAAAATGCTTGTTAATATAGAGAATGATGGTCCCGTAACATTAATAGTTCAAACCTTGAAATAATGTTTACAATCTATAGACAATTATGATAAAGAGTATGACGGGTTTTGGTACAGATGATATTATGCTGCAAAATGGCACAACACTTAGCTGTTACATAAAAACCCTCAACCATAAATACCTTGATATTAGTACAAGAGTCCCTCCTGAACTACAGAAGTATGAAGCAGAAATCGTTAAACGATTGAAAAAATCATTCAAAAGGGGCAAGATTACAATGCAGATATCTTTTACAACCGATGAGTCAAAAACATCTGAAATGAAATTAAATATAAAAAAAGCAAGACTATATTATAATCTCCTGCTTCGATTGAAAAACGAATTTGCCCTCGAAGAAGATATAAACCTTAGTCATCTCGTAAAATTCTCAAACATTTTCGAAAAATCTAATATCGACTCACTTCCATCTAAAACAGTTCGAAACCTAATCAACAAAGTGGTTCTGGACTCTCTCTCCAAAGTAACGCAATACAGGCAGAAAGAGGGTATGGTTATTTATAATGACTTCAAAAATAGAATTAAGGCAATGAAAAAAAAACTGAGTTATATCAAGACAGGGGCAACCGATAATGTTTCTTTGTCTAGAAAACTGCTGAATAAAAAGATTAGAGCACTGGAACTAGACACGGATTTCGACCAAAAACGTCTCCAGCAGGAAATTCTACTCCATGCTATTAAAAGCGATATAATGGAAGAATGTGTCAGACTTGACCATCATTTTTCACAATTTGCTAATCTTCTGGAATCAAACAGTCCAGCAGGTAAAAAATTAACCTTCTTGATTCAAGAAATGATAAGAGAGATTACAACACTTAATGCAAAAGCACAAGACAATACCATAAAGAAAAAAGCTGCCAAAATTAGAGAAGAGATTGAGCATCTCAGAGAACAAGCTTACAATATAGAATGAGACAGACATAATATATTAGGCTTGAAGACACGAGACCACAGATAAAATGAAAAGTAAACAATCTACAATCAAGAAAATAAGACTGAAAGGAATACCAATCGTGGTTTCAGCACCATCCGGTGCAGGCAAAACAACTATATGCAAACTCATATCCAAGAAGTTTAAAAATATTGAATACTCTGTATCTATTACGACAAGACCACCGAGAAAAAATGAAATTGAGGGAGTTAATTACATCTTCATTTCCGAGAAAACATTTACGAAATGGAAAGAAGAAGAAAAATTGCTTGAATGGGCAAAGGTCCATACTCATTACTATGGTACACCAAAAAGAAAGTTCGAAAATATTCTGAAAAAGGGAAACAATATTATTATGGATATCGATGTCCAGGGTGCTTTGAAAATCAAAAAGCTCTACCCTTTCGGAATATACATATTTCTCCTGACAAAGAACGCAAAAATACTTAAGAGGAGACTTTCGGAAAGAAAAACCGATTCAGAAAAATCAATAAAGAAAAGGATCAAGAATGCACGGTCGGAACTTGAATTCATTAACGAATATAACTATATTGTCATCAACGATACAATAAAGGACACGGTTGAGATAATAACAAATATCTTTGTGGCCGAAGAATGTGTAACAAAAAGGAATAGTTTGGTGATAAAGCAGTTTGAGAAAAATCTCTAAGATTCAAGAAAAAAGGAGTTATAATGTTTAATCGTTCAGCAGAGGAAGTCGAAAAATTGTTTAAGAACAAATATGAAGCAGTTATCGTTGTTGCAAAAGAAGCAAGACGAGCAAACCAATACGCAGGAGAAGAAAAGAAAGCAAAGGGGGATAAACCCATAAATCGTGCAATCCTGAAAGCACTACAAAACAAAATCAATTTCACCTATGAGACCACAGAGGAAGACCAGATGACATCCAGAGCAAAGACCAAGAACAAGGAGAAAATAGAAAAATGAAGAACATCATTTTGGGAATTACCGCAAGCATTGCAGCTTATAAATCTCTTGAACTAACACGGCTTTTGGTTAAACGTTCACACAAGGTTATCCCTGTTTTGACACCTGAAGCAAATCACTTTATTACTCCCCTTTCCGTGGAGAGTCTATCCGCTAACAAGGCTTATTGGGATTTCTTTCAAGAAAGCGAAAGCATAATACATATCTCTATGATGGAGAAAGCTGATCTTATTGCCGTGGTCCCAGCAACAGCGAATTTTATAGGTAAACTTGCGGCTGGTATAGTAGATAATTTGTTACTGGGAATAGTTTTTGCCTCGAATAAACCTGTTTTAATTGCACCTGCAATGAATAAGAGAATGTGGACAAATTCCATTGTAAGACAAAATGTGGAAAAACTAAAAGATTTGGGCTATCGCTTTGTTGGTCCGGCAAAAGGGCCCCTTGCTTCGAGAGAACAGGGTATCGGCAGACTGGAGGACATTGAGATTATTATGGAAGAAATTCTCACCCTCTTAGAGGATAAAAAAAACTTGATGGGTAAAAAAGTGTTAATAACTCTTGGGAGGACAAAAGAATATCTTGATCCTGTAAGATATATTTCAAACGATTCCTCAGGAACATTTGGGCTCGAAATTGCAAAAACAGCAAGACGAAAGGGAGCTCAAGTCTCTATTGTAGCGGGATATACTGATGTTTCTATTCCTCCTCTATTTCCCATCAAAAGGGTAAGAAGTACAGCAGAGATGGCAGAACAGGTTTTTAAGGACATCGAAAGTGCAGATATCGTAATTATGAATGCAGCCTGTTCTGACTTTATGGCAGAATCCATCAAGAAGAATAAAATCAAGAAAACAACAAAAGACCTTTCCGTTTCGCTTAAAAGAACCACAGATATTCTTACTCTGATCAAGTCAAAGGGGGAAAAACGGTTCATCACTGGATTCAGCGTCGATACGAAGGAACCTTTGAAGTCTGCAAAGGCGAAAATGCGAAAAAAGGGTGTGGATATGATGGTTGTAAATCCTTATCAAACTGCAGGAAGCAAAACCGTGAAAATGTCCATTTTACTCAAAAGAGGAAAGGTAAAACATTATTCTCTGATGCCCAAATCTGATGCTGCATCAAAAATCCTGGATACTATATCAAAACATTTTAAACAATAATACGCTTTAAGTTACTCAAGATCAGGCAACTGCGGCTCCCCATGGATGGATTCAATTTTCATCACAATAACTCTTCCCATCCCTTCATCAAAATCGATTCCGCTATCCTTCAGGAGATAGACTATCTTTTCCCCGATTTTTGCATCATCAGAAACCGTAAAAACGGTTTTCGTATAAATATTTTTACCACCAAGTTGCAACCTGAGTCCGGCAAAAATGGGAATCCTGTTTGCAAGCAAACCACCCATCGATTGACTTTCAACAATTGTCGTATCCGTTGCCCCAACTTCAACAAGTATTGATAGAAGGTCATCCAGTATCTCTTCTTTATTAAGAAGAATAATTACAAGATACATTAACCCTCCTTTTTCTCATATTCAGTTTTCGAGATACTTATGCTTTACCATCCGAACCAAGTAGTTTTATTCGTTCTTTTACCGTTTCTTTCATAAAATCTCTTCCAGGTCCTAATATCTTTCGCGGGTCAAAAACAGAATTGTTCTTCAGCAAAACCATTCTGATACCTGTAGTAAAGGCAATCCTCAGATCTGTATCTGTATTGACCTTGTTGATTCCGAGGGAGACTGCTTTCTTGAGAACTTCATCACTTACACCCTTTGCGCCCTGAAGCACCAAGCCGCTTTTCTCTGCTCTTTCAAGTAATGTTTCACTGACACTCGATGCACCATGCAGAACAAGCGGAATTTGCGTATTCTCCTTTACTGATTTTAGCCTTTGGAAATCAAGTTTTGCCTCTCCTTTGAACTTGAAGGCTCCATGTGATGTTCCAATTGCAGGAGCAAGAAAATCTACCTCTGTTTCCTGAGTAAATCTCATAGCCTCTTCTGGATCAATAAGAAATGACTCCCTTTCCGCAACACTTAAATCGTCTTCAATTCCAGCAAGCCTACCCAATTCCGCTTCCACCGAAACGCCAGCAGGATGAGCAATTTCAACAACCTTTTTCGTCATTTCGATATTCTTCTCAAGTTCCATATCAGATGCATCGATCATAACGGACGAAAAACCATTTCTAATCGACAGTATTATTATTTCCCACTTTTTTCCATGGTCAAGATGTAGGGCAACCGGTATGCGAACATCCCTCGCTAACCTGCTGACCATAGCGGAAGCCATCTCGATACCCATATATTTAATTGCACTTTCAGACACTTCAATTATTACTGGAGAATTCAATTCACTTGCAGCACTAACAACCGCAGTTACTGTTTCCATGTTATTGATATTGAATGCACCAACGGCGTAGCCTTCTCTATTTGCTTTATCAAGAATCTCTTTTGTATTAACAAGTGGCATTCTTCCTCCTTCGACTATAAGCTATATATCTCACTCCATTGCTTTTGTCAAGCAAAATTTAGTTAAGTGGTCCTTACATAATTTGTAAATCAATAAAAGGGTTGAAAATGTGCAGTAAATGTGCTATTAGGTATTATGAATTATGAGATGCTGATTAGAAAACTTAAGAGAAGAAAACTGTTGCTTACAATATCGCGCGAAGTTCAAAACAAACCATTCGAAGTGTGGCTCGTTGGTGGTAATGTGAGAGATACTTTTTTGGGAATTCCCTCGAAAGATTATGATATCGTGATAACAGGTGATGCAAAGCTTTTTTCCAGAAGTCTGGCAAACAAATTAAATGCACATATATTTTACCTCGATAAAGAAAAAGGAGAGCAAAGAATTGTATTAAAAGGACAGACAACTATCGATATTAAGCCCATAGTGGACATCGAGGATGATGCAGCCGAAAGAGATTTCACGATAAATGCAATTGCATTCAACCTTAATAACCTTAAAACTCTCTATGACCCATTCAATGGAATCAAGGATTTAAACAAGAAAGTTTTGAAACCCATCAATAACCGGATTTTCAAAGATGACCCTTTAAGGTTATTAAGATTATTCAGACTTGCAGCTGTACTGAATCTCTCGGTATCTAACAAAGCCTTAACTCTCGCAAAGGAATTTGCAGCCGAGATAGATAGTGCAGCAAGTGAAAGGATAAAAAGCGAACTATTTCTGTTATTCGGAGTCGAGAAAAGTTACAAGTACTTGAAAATGATGGACAAGACCAAATTATTGAAATTCCTCTTTCCTGAAGTCGAAAAAGGCAAGAAAATTCCACAGAAAAAATACCGCAGTAAGAATCTTAAGGAACACTCGCTTGTTTGTTATGACATAATGGAAAAAATTATTGATAAGAAAAAATATTTAGTATTTCCTGACTCCATAACACATTTTGAGCATTTTGTCAAAAAACATTTGGCTGTGCTTAAACTCTCTGCGTTACTTCATGATATAGGCAAACTGTGGACAATGAAAAAAAATACAGAAGGTTCGGTCCACTTTTATATGCATGAAAGAAAAGGGGAAAATAGACTCAAGAACTACTACCAAAAACGACTTTCTCTAAGCAATAAGGAAGTCGAAATTCTATCCGTTCTCATACTCCATCATATGCGAGCGCATCTTCTTTCCAGAGTAAAAAAAATAACCAACCATGCACTTTACAGATTTGTCAAGGATGGAGGGAATGCAATACCGGGTATTCTCCTGCTTTCATACGCAGATAGTATTTCTTCCTGTGGAGGGGGCGCAGAAGTGAGGAAAATGGAAAAAACCATAAAAACCATAATGAATTACTACATAACTGCCAAAAAAATTACCACAAAGAAAAGATTGATAACAGGAGATGATCTTATTGAAAACTTCGAACTTGTACCTGGACCCAATTTTAAAAGAATATTGAACACTGTGGAAAAGGCTCAAATTGAAGGAAGAATAAGGAATAGAAGAGAAGCTCTTTTATTGGTAAAAAAACTGTTTGTATCTTAATATAGGAAAATCCAGCGACAGATTATTTTTTTTCCTGCTTTTTCTGACACTCAATTCCTAACTTTGCATCATTATATGCTGCGCTTGTGTTACCCAGTTCTCTTTCAGCAAAGGCTCGATTAATGTATGAATCACAATAATCGGGGTCTGCTTCGATTGACTTTGTAAAAGCAGCAATTGCTTCAGTGTATTTTTCGGTCTTAAGATAAGTATATCCAAGATAGAATTCTGCTTCTGCATCCTTCTCTCCGAGAGAAACTACTTTTTTAAAAACTCTTATTGCATCAGTGAACTTATCCAGTTTTATGAGCACAAGACCGTAGTTGAAATTGACATCCCTATCGTCGGGGTTAAGTTCAATAGCCTTTACAAAAATAGCCTCTGACTCTTTAGCCTTATCTTGTCTTAGTAGTATATTCCCAAGGTCTACATAGATTTTTTTTGCTTCCTCTTTCCTTTTCTTTGCAAGTTCTGCATTCTCTGCCTTCAACCAATCAGGATTTCCTATAACCTTCAAAGATTTTTTCAAAATCGTTTCTGCTTCACCTAACTTCTTTCTGTTCGTGTAGAAATTTGAGAGATTTATATACGCATCCATATTATCTGAAACGAGTTCCACTGCTTTCTTATAAGCTTTTTCTGCATCATCGTCTTTCTCTAATTTTTCATAGCAAAACGCAAGAAGATTCAATGATTGTACATTCTTGTTTTCAAAATCAAGAGACCTCTTAATTGTTTTCGCAGCCAGTTCGTATTCTTTCTTTTGCATATGTTTGAGAGCACCGTTATAAAAAATAGCCCAATAATTGAATTGAGTATCTTTCTTAAGTCTATCAATAATATTTGGTTCCACGGAAATCGCTTTTTCGGTTTGTTTGCACGCCTCCTCATACTGTTTCTTCCCGGCATATGCTTTGCCCAGCCAAAGATAGGTTTCCGGATTCTGTGGTTCTGCCTGAATAGCAAGTTTAAATTGTTCAATTGCAGCATCATAGTTTGGCGGACTTTGATCGTAATATACCTTCCCAGCAGTCATATATTGAGACTGGCAACCAAACAATGCAAGTATTAGAAGAACGGAAACTAATAATTCTACTTTGTTAAAATATTTCACGATACCTCCAGTATTAAGGTTAAACATTTTCAATAGTCTATTAGATAACAATTAAAGAGGAAAATGTCAAGAAAAAAAACAGCTCTTTCGGTAGAATTTCAAAATTTTCTTGACATTTAATTAAGAAACACATAAAATGACTAAAAGGAGGCAAATATGAAAATTCTTTTTTATTGTATGCTTGCTTTGTTTTTGCTATCATCGCAGGTCACGGGAGTTGAACTCATAACAAATGGAGCTTTCGAAACCAATACGGATGGATGGACCAATTGGAGTAACGGAACGGGTAGTATAACAATAGGAAATTACGATATCAGTGATCCGGACAACGAAGTGCTATCATACAAAAATACAGATGCAGGTTATAGTTCAATCTTTCAAATCGTTCCTTCTCCAAATCTTGATATTGTTTTTTCTACAAGTGCAGCTTTCTGGGATTACTGTGAAGACAACTCAGAAAACTATTATGCAGCATCAGCAGTAATTTTGTATTATCTAAAGGAGGATGAAACCGCACTTGGAGAAACACGTATTTACGCGGCAACACAGTATTGTCCATGGCAAAATACGAGCACAACCCATCTTTATCCTGTCCATGACACGCTGTGGAATGACTATTCATTCAACATTACTGATGAACTTGCAAATCTTCCAGGAGTTCCACAGGACAGCATAAAAGAACTTAAGGTGTCCGTTTATTCTTTTACAACGACTCATTGCTGAGGAATGCTCCCTCCCGAGGCGAAGGTCTTCGCCGACGATGTTTCGTTGAATTACTCAACTACTTTACCGTATGTTTCTTTCGATGATAAATATATCGACGATTCAGGTGTTGGTAATAACAATCATCATCTGGACCCAGGAGAAAATGTTAATCTCATTAGCCGCCTGAAGAACTGGGGAATTTCCGCAACTAATGTTAAAGCTGATCTCTTTGCCACTGATACTTTTGTTACGATTCACAGTTCACATTCGGATTTCGGAAATATTGCTTCCGGTGATACTGCGAACAACAATTCCAACCCATTTATAGTCGAATCATCACAGAATACGCCTCTTGGACACAAGGCAGATTTCTCATTGATTGTCACAACAAATGAAGGTTCAGTGGACACTTCACATTTTCATATAGTCGTGGGCAAGTATCACTACCTTGTATGGGATCCAACTATTGATCAGTCAAGCGGTCCAGTTATTGACGCAACTTTACAAACACTAGGATATGTGGGCACATATACGCAAACTCTTCCCGTTACAGAATTGGAAAATTATGTTGCATTATTTGTCTCCTGCGGTGTTTACAGCAATAACTATGTTATTACAAATGGATCCATCGAAGTAAACGCACTTGTGAACTTTGTGTCAAGCGGAGGAAGATTATATTTGGAAGGAGCCGACGTATGGTATGCAGATCCGCTTTACATGAATGGGTATGATTTCGGACCTATTTTCGGAATAAACGCTACAGAAGATGGCACCAGTGACCTTACAACCGTTTCAGGACAGCATGGCACTTTTACAGACGCTATGTCTTTCACCTATTCCGGAGAAAATTACTGGATTGACCATATCAGTCCAGCAGGAAGCGGTTTTCTCATTTTCCAGAATTCTTCTCCTGTCTATGACTGTGGTGTGGCTAATGATGCGGGAACATACAGGACGGTGGGAGTATCCTGGGAATTCAGCGGTCTGACAAACGGCTCTCCTCCCTCTACAAAAATGGCTCTTGCAGATTCCATAATGCATTTCTTTATGAGAAGTGGAATACAAGAAAAACCTAAATCGGATATTAGTTATCCAAGAACCTTCGGGCTATCCCAGAATTACCCGAACCCATTTCATAAACTAACAAACATCAAGTATTCTCTGCCCGGAACCCAGCAGGTGAGTATTTCCGTCTTTGATGTATCAGGTAGACATATAAGAACTCTTGTAAACCAGAAGCAGAAAGCAGGAAACCATTCGATAACCTTCGATGGAAGTAAACTAAGTGAGGGAATATACTTCATTAAATTAAAAACTGATAACAACACGGCTTCAAGAAAATGCATAATACTGCGATAGTGTTTCCGTAAATTCTAAGCAAAAAGGCGGGGCTTGAAGCCTCGCCTTTTCCATACTCATTGAGCTTCCCCCAAATCTTCTTGACATCCTTACTTTTAGGGTGTAAAAAAACAGTATGAGAAGAATCGAGAATATCATTTTTTTCGTTGGGCTTGCACTGAGTATCGGTTTACTGCTTATGAAAACTCCAATCGGTCTTTCGAGGGCTGGTCAGAATGCTCTTGCAATACAAAACTGAAAACTTTGGTTATACTAATTGACAAACGAGAAGATTTATGTTATATGTATTATGATTTATGTTCGTAGTGAAATCCCCCTAAATCTCCCTTTATGAAAGGGGGACTTATCAAGGGACAGGGGTATTAAAATAAAATACGAGATAGGAGGAAGAATGGAATGGTTATTATTTGGTGGATTAATACTCTTAATGAGTATCTTCGGTAAAATTCCACAAATGGAAGCAGGAGTTAAGGTCTTGAATGCAATCAAAATTCCAGTTGGCGTTGTCGTTTTCCTTGTAGGACTTTCTTCATTCGATTTGGGTGGAAGATATGTTTTTGGTGCACTAATGGGTCTCGTTGCTGGGATTACTCTGCTCTTTACACTTTTCAAGCTGATTCCAAAGGCAGAAACTTCGGTAGACAAAGTATCTACAATTCTGACTGCTTTTGAACTTCCTATTGGAATTCTTTCGATACTTGCGGCACTTATTGCTATGTTTTAAGTTTCTTCTTTTTGGCAGCAGGGAAAAGCACATTATTCAGAATCAATCTATACCCTGGTGAACTTTTGTGCAATTCAAGCCTTGTAGGCGGGTCTCCAACAAGATGCGCATAATCTTCCGGGTCATGCCCTCCAAGAAAAGTGAATGTGCCTTCACCGTAATTTCCATGAATGTATTTCGTTTCCTCACTCCCTGTTACTTCACCCATTATCACAACTGACTTCTTCACTTTATTTCGTCTGAAGCCGCAGTCCTGTCCGAGAAATTCCTTTACTAAAGCAGTATGGTCCTGCGTAAGCATAGTGGGAACAGGGTCATACTTAGCGGAAAATTCGAAGAGCGAGAAATAAGTATCCTGACCTCTCTGCTGTGCCTCTTTTGTAACATCAACATCCGAATGCTCATAGACCAGAGGATTGGTTATAAGGTTAAAATCTTCAAAAGCTAATGTTTTTGAAAAATCCAGCTCGGTTTTGAAGTTGGCATCAATATCGTCACCATCGAATGGAGTACCAACAATATCAATATCCTCGGACGCAAGAGCAATGTCAAGAGTAATTGGAGCAGAGCACATAGCAAAAACAAATCCTCCTTTTGCTATGTACTTCTTGATTTCCCTTGCTACAGCGTGTTTTAATTCCCACACCTTCGCAAATCCCAACTTCTTTGCTTCCTGTTCATTTATCCTTACCTCATCTTTATACCAGGATGCATTCCTGAACGATGTATAAAACTTTCCATACTGTCCGGTGAAATCTTCATGGTGCAGGTGAAGCCAATCGTATTTGTAAAGGTCTCCCAATAGTACTTCCTCATCCCAGATCTTCTCATATGGTATTTTCGCGTAGGTTAATGCAAGTGTTACAGCATCATCCCAGGGTTCTTTGTTTGGAGGCGTATAAACAGCAATCCTGGGTGCTTTCTCTAAAATAATTTTCTCCATATTGTTTGCCTCAATGGTTTTGTATATGGAGACTACATCTGATGACGAGATTTCTTCGAAACGAACACCGCGTAATAGGCAAATCTTTTTAGCCTCTTCCATATCGTCAAAAAGGAACGAACCTCCCTTAAAATTCAATAACCATTCTACATCAACACCCCTTTCAAGCATCCAGTATGCAACCCCGTATGCTCTTAGGTGATCACTCTGCGTCATATCCATTGGAATCAAGATGCTTTTGCAGAAAACCAAATAAGGTAGGAAAATTACTACAAGAGCTGTTAAAAGTAATAAATATCTGTGGGGAGATTTATTTGTTCTTTTTACTCGAGGATTTCTTCGGTTCTTGTTTTTTTCTTGTATCTTTCTTGCTCTCATCCTTCTCGCTCTTCTCAACTTTCTCTTTCTCTTCCAGCTTTTTCTTAACTTTGACTTCTGCTTTATCAACCTTGCGGTTATTCTTCTTCGCTGGTACTATTATTTTTATCTTTTCTTTTTTCTCCCAGTTGTCCGAAACCCCGTCACTGTTCTTATCGATAAAGTAGTCATTTTGCAGGTCAATTGAAAGTTTCTTGTTTCCTTTGTTTTTGCTGCTCTGCTGCAAGTCATTAATCCCATCTCCGTTCTTGTCAATAAACTTATCTGTTGCATTTACCTCGAGAATCAATTTACTTTTCCATTTTTTGCTCGATTTTCCCGAAATGTCATTTATGCCGTTCAAGTCAAAATCTATTACATTATCATTTATGCCATCACGATTCTTGTCAGTAAAACTCGTATCCAGGTCGTTTATTCCATTTCCGTCAGCATCCTGGAAAAGGTCATTCTTCCCATCCTTATCTTTATCAACAAATTTGAAAGGACACTCGTATTTTTCTCCCGTGACATCATTTACACCATCACCCTCGGCATCCTGGAAAAGGTCATTTTTCTCATCCTTATTTCCATCCTCAAATCCTATAATCTCTTCTTTTTTATTCTTCTTGTTATTCTTCGTTTTTTCAATAGGATAAAGAAACCCTGGCATCATAAGCATTAGAATAACGAACAACAACAGTCCTTTTTTCATCATTTACTCCTTACATTCAAATAACAGAAAACCAGTTATCTGTCAAGTCCTTTCTCCGGTCTTTTAGTCTGAAAGAACTACCACAATTTCCATTTCATATTTACTTTTATGTTTCTTCTCTCGCCATAGTCAATGAAGAATTCCTTTTTTATCCTGTAGTAACCTTTTCTTGTAAGTTTGACCTCGTGCTTTCCGGGTGGAATTCCTCCAATCACAGCTGGTGTTCTACCGAAGTATCTTCCATCCAAATATATCTTTGCTCCACCCGGTCTTGACACTATTTCCACGCAACCAGGCAACTTACGATGCGGTAACCGAAGAGTAGGTACATAATCCTCGTTTTCCTCAACATAAAAATGACAAATATCAATACTATATTCTCCGCTGACTTCCCCAAGTATTTCTTCGTTAATCTTCTTTATTGCTTTTTTCATGTCACCTTTGATGCTGTAGCTTTCTCCTTCCTTTCCCAGGATATCCGGAAGATTCAGCGGTTTTTTTGAAGCAACCATACACAAATATTCTTCTCCCTCGGGACCTTTGACTTTAAAACTAAAATCATCATCCTCAGGGATTTGGTAAGTTTTGTTTGCCTTTATGAAGATATCTTCATCACCCTCTGACGGGAAAACCAAATTGATTTCCCCGTCCGTGTCGACATCGTAAACTACAACATAAGCATCTTCTTCTGACCTGAATGAAACAAAGATAGATTCCCCGTCATAGTAAGTTGCATCATCACCCTTATCTATTGAAACATCAATATCAAAATCCTGCCCAACCTGAGAATTGGCTGTTCCACAAAGCAATAAGGAGAGGAAAATAAGAAAAGCACAACACTTTTTCATTTTTTATCGCCCCATCCCACCTTTATTCTTCTTAGGAGGAGCTTTTCTACCCTCTGGTCTTGACGGAGAACTGTTCCCATCTTTTGAGCTTGAGTGCGCACTCCATGAACTATTTTCATCCCTGGAAGGTTCTCCTTTTGAAGATGCTTCACTCTTCTTAGCTGAGACTCTTGTTTTTTCGTAATCATCCTGCTTCTTCTTTTTCTCATTGCTCTCTTTTGTGGCGGAGAACGAAGACTTCTTCTCTTCGTCTTTCTTCTTCTTATCAGAACTCTTAATGATTGTGAAATCATCTTCATTCTCTTGGATTTTCTTTTTCTCATCGAACAGCTTATCTGTGAAATCTGAGTGAGAACTTGAGAGTTCCTTCTTCGTGATAGTAAAATCTTCATTGTCAAGAACCAAAGGTTTCTTGTGCGTTTCTGTGAATGGCGGGCTGCTGCTGAAGTCCTCCTTTGATAAGGATTTCTTTCTTGAGTCAATCGCAGGGGATTTACTTCTAAGACTCTTTGCGGGGTCAACTTTTGCAAGTTCGATGTTGTGAGCTTTTCCGATTGGATTAACAGCAGTTAAGCGATTCTCACTTTTACCGAAGTATTTTGGCGGTTCGGCATTTTTTTCCCCATCATTGTATAAATATTTCTTGCCTTCACCACCATAGTAGTTTGTCCTGTAAGGCTTATCCCCTCCATAATACTCGTCTCTCCATCTCCCATTGCCATCCCAATAGTAGTCATGGTCATAGTAATAGTAATCATGATAGTCCCAGTAAGCATAGTAATGACTGTAATAAGGATTATAATGATACCAATATGGGGAGTAAGAATAATATGATTGATACCCCCATCCTATCCATAAAACGAAATACCAAGGCGTGGAGTAGTAGCAGTAATAGTCAGGTTCCCAGTAATAATCATAGCAGTAATCATAATAATCGTAGTAAGTCCATGAAGGATACCAGGCGTATGCAGGATACCAATAATTATGATGAACTTCATAGTATCCCCAACTCCATGGTGGTGGTCCCCAAAAGCGGTGATGCGCTTGCGATGCAGTAGTTGTAAGAAATATGAAAAGCAGAGTAAGAAAAAGCAGCATTACCAACTTCTTTTTCATCTTAACCTCCTGTTTTCGATGTCTCTAAAAAAGTAAAACAGAGACATCTGATTATATTGATTTTTAAAATGCTTACACAGATATTTCGGTAACATTTTAATCCGTGAAATCTTTTCATTGAAGATTGTTATTCTCATATTTCACTCCGGGTGGAGCAAGTTCCCTGTTCCCCTCATCCACCTGATACGCCCAGTCAAATTTACACCATCCATCACCCAAATCCACAATACGGAATTTTGCAAAATGGTCGTCCCTCGTCCATACAATGTATCCATGACCTTGAATCAATTCCACCCATCCGAGTTGTGACCAGCCTTCCTCTGGAGCATAATTGATGTCATCGATGTCATCAGTATATCCAAAATCCTGAATATCCGTTCCATCGGCACAGTTCATATAATGGATGGAATACAGAGTATCAAATTCATAGTATATATCAGTGTGACCATCGTTGTAGGCAAGAACTGCTTCGGATGAAAAATCAAATCCCGAACTCGAAGGATTAGTGATATAATTATCAAGCATTGACGAACCTTCAGGTCGCGGCGTATCATAAACAAGTTCACCCGAAAGGTCACTCTCGTTTTCTGCATCATCAAATGCAGTTACCGCATAATAATATGTAACACCATTGTTGACATCATAATCCACAAAATAAGGTGTATAGACAGTTGCTAAGAAATCAAAATATCCGGTGGCTGAGAAACCCCTGTAAACATTATATCCATTGAGGTCGTTTTCACTATTAGGGTACCACTGTAGATAGACTGCTTCATCACCTGTGGTGCTCGTTACACCTCTCGGTACAGCAGGAGGTTCCGTATCAGGTTCACAGATCCTGCAGCAAGAAACCGACATCAGAACAATCATTGCAGCCAAAACATACTTCATACCGTATTCCTCCTTTCTTCCAATATATTAATAGTAGCAAGAAGCGTGCCAGAATAGTACAATTTATAAGTCCTTATATTGTTTAATTTAATTTCGGAGTATTCTCACTTTTTTTTCTACTGCACAATTTTTGTGCATTAAAGGCTATTTTCTGCACATCATTCCAGCAACAACCTCATATCTTGGGGGATGAAGCAAGCCTGCCCGTTTCAAGCGGAGATTTCCTAATACATTTTCATATGTCGAAATGACAGAAAATTAATAAACTTCGAAAATGTTGGAATTCAAAATAATTGAAACCTGTCGTAATTATTGAGACTTTCCCATTTTTACTGAAGAAATATGACACTCTATTGTCTAAAATTTCCAACTTTGATAAATTTTCTATTGACAACCCGCTATTTTTCTGATAACATTTAGTGAAAAATTTATCAAAGTTGGAAACTCTCAACATGAGGAGTGAAAATATGGGTAAAACAATCACAGAAAAAATAATTGGCTCGCACTGCGGAAAAGATGTAAAGCCAGGTGATATTGTCGTGGCAAATGTGGATGTAAGTATGGTTCAAGATGGAACCGGTCCGCTTTCAGTACAGGAATTGCAAAAAATGGATATGGAAAAAGTTGTTAATCCTGAAAGAACAATCCTTTTCCTTGACCATGCAGCACCAAGTCCAAGGAAAGAACTTTCCAATGCACATATCATCTTAAGAAAATTCGCAGAAAAAACAGGCGCATTTGTTTCTGAAATCGGAGAAGGCGTCTGTCACCAGAGACTGGTAGAATCTTTTGTAAACCCGGGCGAAATAGTCGTCGGGGCTGATTCACACACCTGCACATCTGGAGCCCTTGGTGCTTTTGCAACAGGTATGGGCTCAACTGATGTTGCACTTGCATTTGCCCTTGGCAAAGTCTGGCTTCGCGTTCCCCCAACACAGAAGTTTGTAATTAATGGACAACTCAAAAAGGGCGTTTACTCCAAAGATATTATTCTCTACATTATCGGAATGATTGGAGCAGATGGGGCAACATACAAGGCAATGGAGTTTACAGGAGACACTATCAATAATCTCAGTATGGAATCCAGATTTGTCATCTCCAATATGGCAATTGAAGCAGGTGCAAAAGCAGGTCTAATTTTCACAGACAACACTACAAAGGAATATCTGAAGTTAAGGGGTAGAGAAGATAAATTCTCGGAGATTGCACCAGATCCCGATGCGGAATATGAAAAGACCTTCGAAATAGATGCAGCAAAAATAGAACCGCAGGTTGCATTTCCCCATACAGTGGACAATACGAAACCTGTCTCCGAAGCTAAAGGGATAAAACTGAACCAGGTCTATATTGGCACCTGTACAAATGGTAGATTGGAAGATTTGAGAATCGCTGCAAAAATACTAAAAGGAAACAAGAAACCTCCTCACTTGAGGCTGATAATAGTTCCTGCTTCAAGAGAAATTTACTTAAGAGCGTTAAGAGAGGGACTGCTTGAAATATTCGTTGAAGCAGGAGCAAGCATACTTGCCCCAGGATGTGGTCCTTGTGTGGGCGTGCATGAAGGAGCTCTTGGTGATGGAGAAACAGTTCTGTCCACACAGAACAGAAATTTTAAGGGTAGAATGGGCAATCCTCTGGGCTTTATTTATCTCTCGTCGCCAGCAACTGCTGCTTATTCTGCAATCAGAGGAGAAATTAGCGACCCAAGAGAAGTCGTTAATTAATCACTCAATTACTTAACTACTAAGTTTCATAATATGTACAAACAAAACGAAAGGAGTTATAATGGCTACATTAAAAGAAACATTAGCCAAAAAAATCCCTGCACTGCGTAACGAGATCAAAGGTTTAGTAAAGGAAAACGGGGACAAAGTAATTTCTGAAGTTACCGTAAGACAGGCTTACGGCGGAATGCGTGGCGTAAAAGGACTTGTTTGCGATACTTCGGTAGTCCCACCAGATAAGGGTCTTATAATCCGTGGTACTCCAATTGGAGAAATGAAGGATCAACTCCCCGAAGCTGTTTTCTACCTTCTCGTAACGGGAGAAAAACCTGATGATGCTTCTGTAAAGGAACTAACCAAAGACCTTAAGAAGCGTTCTGAGGTTCCTGATTACGTCTGGAAAGTACTTGAGGCTATGCCTAATGACTCACATCCAATGGTAATGTTCAGCCTTGGAATACTGGCAATGGAAAAAGAATCGATCTATAGAAAGAAATATGATGAAGGAATGAAGAAAACAGAATTCTGGGGTCCTACGCTTGAAGATTCCCTTAACATCATTGCGAAACTGCCCACACTTGCTGCGGGAATCTATCGTATGAGGTTCAACAAAGGTCCTCGAATCGAACCTGATCCAGAACTTGACTGGGCAGGAGATTATGCAAGAATGCTTGGACTGGAAGACCCATCAGGTGAATTTGCAAACCTTATGCGCCTATATATGGTTTTGCATTGTGACCATGAAGGAGGTAATGTCAGTGCTCACACCTGTCATTGTGTTGGTTCTGCACTCTCGGATGCATACTATTCTGTATCTGCAGGACTCAACGGCCTTGCAGGTCCGTTGCACGGACTGGCAAATCAGATGTGTCTTCGCTGGGTAATAATGGTTAAAGACAAATTTGGAGGAGTTCCTACGGATGAACAACTTAAGCAGTTTGCGTGGGATACTCTCAACTCAGGTCAAGTTATTCCTGGATATGGACACGCAGTATTAAGAGTAACAGACCCACGATATGCCGCTTTTCATAAATTTGGCGAAAGAGTCTGTTCCGATGATCCCCTTTTTCAGATTGTTGACAAAGTCTTTAAGATAATTCCTGAAGTACTCAAAGAACACGGTAAAGCAAAAGACCCTTGGCCCAATGTTGACGCTGCAAGTGGATGTCTCCTTTATCACTTCGGACTTACAGAATTTCAATACTATACTGTGCTTTTTGGCGTTTCAAGGGCAATGGGAATGTGCGCTCAACTAATCGTCAGCCGTGCCCTTGGTGAGGCAATCGAGAGACCCAAATCTGTTACAACAGACTGGGTAAAGAACTTTGTGGCAAAAAATAAAAAATAAGTATGCAATAGTGCGAAAATAAGAAAGTGGAAATTAGGAAAATCAAAACCTCCTGACAACCAAAACAATTTCTAAATTTCCAATTTCGCAATTTCGATTTATGATGAAGGAGGAAAATGATGATTCTAAAAGGAAAGGTCTGGAAGTTTGGTGATAACATCTCAACAGACCATATTGCACCAGGAAGATTATTCCACTTGAGAACCAATCTTCCTGAACTTGCAAAACATGTTCTTGAGGATGCTGACCCGGACTTTGCAAAGAAAGTAAAACCAGGGGATATAATCGCAGGGGGAAATAACTTTGGTCTTGGGTCATCACGAGAACATGCGCCTCGCATAATAAAAATCTCAGGAGTGACCTGCATACTCGCCAAATCATTTGCTCGCATTTTTTACAGGAATTCAACGAATGTCGGTTTACCTGCTCTTGAAGTAGATACAGATAGCATAGACGAAGGAGATGAACTTGAAATCAATCTTCAACTGGGTAAGATAAAAAACCTTACGAAGAACGAGGAATTAACTGCATCGCCAATGCCTCCTTTTATGATGAGAATAATAGAAGATGGTGGTATCGAGGAACATATAAAAAAATACGGGGATTTTCATCTCACATAAGTACTTAAAAAAATCCAAAAATGGAGACTCTCTTTGTCAATTTCGTAACTTCGCAATTTCGTAGTTTCGTGCTTATTATTTGTAATTAAGGAAAAGGAGCAATTATGGGAGAAAAGATAAAAGTAGTAAATGGGAAACTTGAAGTTCCCGATAATCCGATCCTTCCTTTCATTGAGGGTGATGGAATCGGTCCGGATATTATGAATGCATCGATGATTGTATGGAATGAGGCTGTTAAGATTGCCTATAATGGAACGAAAGCAATTGAGTGGAAAGAAATATTAGCAGGAGAAAAGGCAATTAAATTAAAAAATACTCCTCTTCCCGAAGAAACCTTTGATGCAATCAGAGAATATATTGTTGCTATAAAAGGTCCACTTACAACACCTATTGCAGGAGGATATAGAAGCCTTAATGTTGCAATGAGGAAAAAACTTGACCTATATGCCTGTGTGCGGCCTGTAAAACATTACAAGGGAGTCCCTTCTCCTGTTAAAAATCCACAACTTTTAGATGTTGTGATATACCGTGAGAACACCGAAGATGTGTATGCCGGTATCGAGTGGCAGGAAGGGACAGATGATGTGAAAAAAGTAATCGACTTCCTGAATAACCAAATGGGAACTAAAATCAGAGAAGATTCAGGTATTGGGATTAAACCGATCAGTATTACAGGCACAAAAAGACTGGTTAGAAAAGCAATCCAGTATGCAATTGATAACAAAAGAGAATCCGTTACACTGGTTCATAAAGGGAATATTATGAAATACACCGAAGGTGCATTTAAGGACTGGGGATTCGAAGTTGCAAAAGAAGAATTCAGAGATTACATAATAACGGAGGATGAACTCTGGGACCAGGTAAAGGCGGATGATGGCATAACACCTATGACAAAACCTGGTGCATTCAGGGACTTAAGGGAAGGAAAAGAAGCAGGAAACCCTGGAAACAAGATTGTGGTGAAGGACAGAATCGCAGATCAGATGTTTCAACAGGTTTTAACACGTCCAGCTGAATACGATGTGATTGCACTGCCAAACCTTAATGGCGATTATCTATCCGATGCCTGTGCGGCACAGGTCGGTGGTCTCGGTATGGCAGCAGGAGCAAACATCGGTGATTATACTGCACTCTTCGAGGCAACACATGGAACCGCCCCGAAGTACAGAGGAATGGATAAGGTTAACCCGGGCTCCCTAATTCTGTCTGGTGTAATGATGTTTGAATATTTAGGATGGGATAAAGCGGCACAACTAATAAAGCATGCTTTAGAAAAAACAATACTGGATAAAAAGGTAACCTATGACCTCGCAAGACAGATGGATAATGTAACCCCAATAAAAACAAGTGAATATGCAAAAGAAATAACAAGGAGGATGAAATAGAAAAACTGGGGATTTTTTTCGGATGCACCACCCGAAGTGATAAGAAACTTTACGAAAATCTAAAAAAGTTTCTTTCCCTTGCGGGAGCGAAGTACGAGCCACTCGGACTCAAGGTCTGCTGTGGAGCTCCTGTCCTACTCTCGGGGGCAACAGATAAATTCAAGAAGCAGGCAAAAAGAGTCGAAGAGGAAATCGAACAAAGTGGTGTGAAAGAAATTGTAACTCCCTGTGCTCACTGTTACACAACCATAAAGACTGAATATCCACATCTTTTCCCGAATAAAAAAAGGAATTATACGGTAACTCATTTATCACAGTTTATCCATAGACTCCTAAAAGAAGACAAACTGAAACTGAAAAATCCCATAAAAGCATCCATTGCCTATCACGATCCCTGTTATATTGGAAGAAAAGGTGATGGAATTTACTCCGAACCGCGTGAAGTGATAAAATCCATTCCGGGAGTGACCTTCAAAGAGATAGAATTCAATCGCGAGTTTTCAACCTGTTGTGGTGGAGGTGGACTCGTAAGGGCATATCTTCCCATCCTTTCAGTTGAAATATCGAAAGAAAAAATAGAAAAGCAATTTATGCCGACAGGTGCAGAGATAGTTGTATCAAGTTGTCCTTTCTGCTATCAGAATCTGTATGAAGGAAGCGAAACCTTTAAGAACATAGAAGTAATGGATATTATTGAACTTCTATTGAAAGCTATGGAGTAAATAATGGAAAAAGAATTCAAGGACTATATGAAGTTACTCTACAAAACCCGAAGAAACAAATTTACAAGAACTGCATTGAGAAGAGCGGTACACTCTTTCAGGGAAAAAAGAGATGAAGCACTGAAAGCCTTTCCTTATGTTGAGGAAGAAAAAAAGAAACTGCAGGAAACCAAGGATTTTGTCATAAAGCACTTTGACGACCTGATAGAGGAAACAGGAAAGATTATAGAAAAAATGCATGGACATTTTCACTTTGCTAAGAACAAAGAGGATGCACTGAAAATCTTAAAAGAACTCACCGGAACTGGAAAAACAATTGTCAAGGCAAAATCCATTACATCCGAAGAAATTGATATGAACGAAAACCTTGAAAAATGGGGAAACACCGTCTATGAAACAGACCTCGGAGAATTCATCGTTCAGAGTTTAAAATCAAGACCTATGCACATTCTTGCTCCAGCAGTAAACATTCCAAAAGAAAAGGTGGCAGAACTCTTCAGTAAAATTGCTGGTCACGAGTTACCACCAGACCCAAAAAAACTAACGGAATTTGCGCGTGAGTATTTGAGAGATAAGTTCTTCAATGCTGATATTGGAATAAGCGGGGCAAATGCCATCACTGCAGATACTGGTTCTGTTTTCTTATTTGAAAATGAAGGCAATATCCGATTTGCCACAAATGCCCCCGATGTTCACATTGTTTTTGCCGGTATTGAAAAAATTCTTCCAACACTGAAAGATGGTTTCAGATTACTTGAAGTTGTATCAAGATATGCCGGCTATCTTGCAATGACTTACGTTTCCATAGTTTCAGGACCCAGTAAAACCGGAGACATCGAAAAAACGGTTGTCTATGGTGCTCACGGACCAAGAGAATTCCATGTAATACTATATGATAATGGAAGAAGTGAAGTGGCAAAAGATCCCCTCACTTCACAGATATTGAGATGCCTGAGATGTGGAGCCTGTATGTATGAATGTGCAGTTTATCCTATAACAACCGGAGAGTGGGGATATAAGTATATGGGTGGAATCGGTATTCCCTGGACTGCATACATCGCCGGAGGTTTAAAAAAAGCTGCACCTATGGCATTTACCTGCACCCTCTGCGGTAGATGTGTAAAATACTGTCCTATGGAAATAGACACCCCTGAAATAGTACAGAAGCTGAGAGAAACGTTGAGCGAAAAGGGATATATCCCTCCGTTTATAAAAACAATGGTTGAAACAGTGATGAGAGATGGGATTCCCTATTAGACATCCTATCGGATGTTTGATTACACAAATGCAGGGTCAAATTGCACAGATGAAAAACCCCCTTGCTAATAAGATACTTTTGACGTATAATGTCCGTAATGTTATTAGATCAGTGTAATCATTATTAAACTTATTAACTTTCAATAATTAAAGGGAGGTAAGAATGGCGGATTTTATAGATGTAAAAGTGGATGCTTTGAGGAAATTCACGGAGAATGTATTCATCAAACTTGGAGTTCCCGAAGAAGATGCAAAAATAACGACAGATGTTCTCCTATCGGCAAACAGGAGAGGAATAAACTCTCATGGCGTAGCAAGACTAAAAAGATATGTTGGATACATACAGGACAATAAAATGAATCCAAAAACAGAGCTCAAAATTCTTAAGGAAACACCTGTTAGTCTCCTAATTTCTGCAGGTAACGGCATTGGACAGGTAGCAGGATACAAAACAATGAATATGGTAATTGACAAAGCAAAGAAAAACGGTTTAGCTTTTGCCAATGTAAAAGATTCAAATCACTTCGGAATCGCCGGATACTATTCAATGATGGCTCTCAAGGATGACCTGGTCGGAATTTCTCTCACGAATTCTGCTCCTCTCGTTCTTCCCACATTTGGTAAACAAGCAGTTATTGGAACAAATCCGCTCAGCTTTGCATTCCCAACAAAATCCGAGAAACCTTTTGTCCTCGATATGGCAACAAGTACCGTTCCGAGGGGAAAATTGGAGGTCTACAACAGAATGAACAAACCGATTCCGGAAGCCTGGGCAACAGACGAAAAGGGACAACCTACAGCCGAATCAGCAAAGGTTTTGGATAATATGCTTAACAGAAAAGGTGGCGGATTGCTTCCTCTCGGTGGAGCCACTGAAGCAATGGGTGGACATAAAGGTTATGGCCTTTCAGCCCTGGTTGATATTTTGAGTGGCGTTCTTTCCGGTGGTGCCTATGGTCCTATAATATATTCCAACAAACAGGCTGCAGGAGTGTGCCATTTCTTTGGAGCAATCGACCCTGACATTTTCTCCTCAAAGGATGAACTCAAAGATAATATGGATAAATATATAAACATACTGAAAACATCTGAAAAGGCAGAAGGGAAAGATAGGATTTACATTCATGGTGAGAAAGAATTTGAAAACGAAGAAAAGAACACCCATTCGGTACCGATTTTTCACAAGGTTCTTGAAAACTTGAGGGAGATAGGAAAGGAAATAGAAATCGAAGCAAATTTCTAAGAGAATTTCTCTTACAATGAATATCTCTTGAGGTGCAAAAAATGAAATGTGAGGAATGTGGAAAGGAAATAAAAAACAAGGCTTTTCTATTCTGCCCTTACTGCGGCGAAAAACTGGGAGAAAAACAACCTGCCATAGCTGCGGTTAGAAGGTCAAACGAGTTCAGAATTCACGGTAAGATGAAATTGGCTGCCGAAGAAATGGAAAAGGCATTATCCATTGACACTAATAATCCTTATTATCACAAGAAAGTTGGAGACCTCTATTATCTTATGGGAAATGTGAAAAAATCAATAAAAGAATATCAAATTGCAATAGGATTTAAAAAGGATTTTGCTGATGCCCACTATGCACTTGCTATTGCCTATTACAGAAAAGCCTGTTTGAAAGAAGCAATAGAAGAACTGGAAAAAACACTGAAAATAAACACCGATTTTGCCATGGCTGATTACTGGCTCGGTTTAACCCACTATCATAGAGGCGATAACGAGGAAGCGATTCGTTCGTTCTCCAAATTCATTAAAAAAAACCCGGGGTCTGTTATTGCATACTATCATCTTGGCATTATTTACAATTCAAGGAAACAATACAGGCTTGCTGTTGATAACTTCAAAAAAGTGCTTGAATGCAGTGAAAACCATGCCTCAGCCCTGTATCACATCGGATACGCTTACTGGGGATTAAGGGAGAGAGGGGAAGCGATTAAGACATTCAAGAAAGCCATCGACATAAATCCAAAGGATAAGAGGTCCTGGGATATGCTTGATCTACTAGTTAATGTTCCTGAACCGTAAAGTTCATCGAAAGTCTCTTTTTAACAACAGTATTGCACAGAAAAACAGTATATTATCAATTAAGAAAAGGAATTATCATGAAAAAATCCTTTCTACTTGTTCTCTCTCTTCTATGTTTTACATCCCTTTACGGAGAGTTCATCTCATCCGTCCCTACAGGAAATATTTTACCTCATCTCACCGCTGCCGCATATGTGAACGGTAAAATACCGATTGATGAATCGATTGCTCCAAGAGACATAGATTTTGCCGCTGGCTTGGGACTATTCAATCGCGCTAATATCGAGTTTGTCTCTTATCTGGGTGGTGCATACGGACTCAACTGTACATATCGCATAATAGATGAGGAACAAGGAAAACCAAGAGTAGCTTTTGGGATAGACAATATTGCACCAATGCGCTACATATCATCCTATGGCGAAGGAAAAGAAACCAGATGGCAAAAGAGTGTTTATAAAATTAGAAATTCCGAGCAACTATCAGGTTATGCAGTCGTCGGAAAACATATTGCTTTCTCCAATTTGAGCATAGGTATTGGAAGAGGTAAATTCGTTGGCTACGGCACCTGGACACAAACCTTGAACACAGATTACTACTCTGACGATATTCATAATGACGCATTCGGAATTTTCATGAACTGGCAAATTATAAATGTAAAGGGTTTCAAGCCATATTTCAGCATAGATGGAAGAAATTATGATTACGGATTCAGATTCGATCACCAGTATTTCACTATAAAAGGCGGAGTAATAACCCCCAATAGCCTACTTGGAGACGATTTTAAGCATTCTGTATTTGACTTAAGTGCAGCATTCTATTCAAAGTCGATATTCAGGAATGACGAAATCACAGATATCGGCATCCTTAAGGGCAGAACCTACGACGAGAAAACAGTCCAGCCCTTGGCTGGGATGATTACGATTTCAGGAAAAAGCTACTATAATACAATCGAAACAACTTCTGGTGGTACATACTCCATCAAACTAAAAGAAGGTATATATAACATTCACATTGAAGCTGCTGGATACTTCTGGAAAGAAAAAACCGTAAGTATCTCTGGTGATGGCATCCTTTACTGCAATTTCAAGATGAAGAAAAAAACCAAAACACCTACCGAATCCGAAGAATAGCTTAGTCATCTGTTATCAGACATTAGTCAACAAGAAATGCAGAGGCACTGAAATAGTAGGGTTTCAGCTTCTCTACACCATTCTGCGTGTCATTCCTGCGAAAGCAGGAATCCAGTTGACTTAGGAAGAATCTCGACGTTACACGACTTAAACGTTTTTAACGAATGAAACGAGTTACAATTTACGATATTATCTCACAAGCAGAATCTTCATTTTCTGTGTGAAATTTCCAACTGTTAGTCTGCAGTAATAGATACCTGAGGGAAGTAACTTCCCAAAATCATCCCTTCCATCCCAGGAAAGAGAACCGATGAGCGAAGAGTGAGGAGTGAAGAGCGAAAAGGACTTAACCAACCTTCCACTCACATCATAGATTCGCAATGCTGGGCATTGTAAGTCATTGGTCATTGGTAATTGGTCATTAATGACTAATGATGAATAACTAATGACTGTAGTTTTGCTGAATGGATTTGGTTCAACACTTAGGAATGGTTTTGTTCTTACAACTACTGCAGATACAGGTCCATACCATTGCGTGTTTCCATCCTCTCTCACAACACCAAGTTTGTAGAAATATCGCATACTTGGTTCTACATCCTCATCTTTATATAAATAGGTCTTAGCTGACGGGGAAGAGCCAGAAGCAGAAATCCTTGTAACCTCAGTGTAGGAAGATTTCGCCTTACTGGAACGCTTGAGAATATAAAGAATTCCATCAACCTCACAAGAAGACCTCCAACTAACTTCTATCTTTTCGCCATAAGGCTCCGCTCGTAAACCTATTAGTTCAATCCCTGTAGGTGCACCCTCAACAGCAAGTGAGTGAAAGCCACCTGCATTGAATACATTTATTCCTGTCAGATATGACCCAGCCTGTTCTCCACCATGAACCTGAACAGGGATATGACGCTCAGTGGTCGTATTATCGCCAAGTTGTCCCTGACTATTCCTTCCCCATGCCCAGACGGTGCCATCCGACTTAAGTGCCATTGAATGTCCAGCTCCAGCTGAAATTGCGACAACATCTGTAAGAATGTTCGTTTGGACAGGTGTGTGACGTTCGGTAGTCGTGTTGTCACCAAGTTGACCATAATTGTTTCTTCCCCATGCCCAGACAGTATGATCGGATCTCAATGCAAGTGAATGTCCGTCTCCCCCGTCAATTGCAATAACATCTGTAAGAATGTTCGTTTGGACAGGTGTATGACGATCGATAGTTGAGTTGTCACCAAGTTGTCCAAAGTTGTTTTTTCCCCATGCCCAAACAGTTCTATCTGACTTGATTGCCAATGAATGTATAGCTCCTGCGGCAATTGCAATGACATCCGAGGAAATCCACGTACTGATGGGCTCCAGGCGATTTATGGTTGTATTATCTCCAAGTTCTCCCTCGTTGTTTCTTCCCCACGCCCAGACTGTATGATCGGATCTCAACGCAAGTGAATGCCAGACCCCTGCATCAATAACTGTAATGTTCGTAAGATTATGTGTTGGGACAGGCTGCCAGCGGTCTATTGTCGAGTTATCACCAACCTGTCCCTGAGAATTGCTACCCCATCCCCAAACAGTGCCATCAGACTTCAATGCAAGTGCATGATAGTAACCTGCAGCAACTGTTATAACATTCGTGAGATTGTCGGTCTTGATCGGCTCGTGGTGCTCAGTTGTTGAATTATCACCAAGTTGCCCATAGTTGTTCCTCCCCACTGCCCAGACAGTTCCATCTAACTTTGCGGCAAGTGAATAATCACACCCTCCATCAGCTGCAACAATATTTGTAAGTGTATGCATTTTGACAGGTGTAGACCGATTAGCTGTCGAATTATCCCCAAGTTGCCCATACGCGTTAAAACCCCAACCAAAAACATCTCCATCTACAGCTGTTGGGGGAAGAGTCCCTTCCTCGTTATAATTAAGTGCACCACTATTCCATCCACCTATCACATAGACTTTGTTTCCAACAAGACCTACTGCAACAGACTGTCTGGCATTCTGCATTGGAGTTTCAAGTGACCAGCTGTTAGAAACAGGGTCATAAAACTCAACAGTTGTAAAATACGAGGAATAGTTGTATCCTCCTACGCTATATGCCATATCGTTATAGGAAAAACTACCACTAGCATATCTATTGAAAGACATAGGCGCTTTAGTTGCCCAATTATCAGTAACAGGATCGTAACATTCATTTATAAGAGTATCTCCTGATCCAACGTTGTATGAACCACCAAAGACATAAATTGTATCCCTGATCACCCCACAAGCGGGACCCATCCTCTTTGTTGGCATTGATGTTTTTGTTGTCCAAGAATCGAACAAAGGGTCGTACTCCTCAACTGTTGCAACGACTGGAAGCATTCCGCCTATTACATAAATCTTATTTGCAACAACTGCAATTGCAAAAGCATACCTTGATGTTGGCATAGGTAGTTTCGAAGACCATGAGTCGCTTGCCGGGTCATACACCTCTACAAGATTCGTATCGGTCTGCACGCCACCCACAAATCCACCGATTGCATAAATCTTACCACCTACCACTGCACAACCAAGCTGGGAACGAGCAGTTGGCATTGCTGCTTTTGTTGACCATAAATCTGTTACAGGATCATAGACATAATTCGTATTATGAAGAGAGCCACCACCACTGGAACCACCAATAACATAGACAGTGTCATTGACCACGGCACAGCCTGCAGCTGATCTAACTACTGGTAATGCTTGCTTTGTTGCCCATGTAATCGACTGGCTTAACATCGAAGACAATAATAGAACAATCATGAGATTCATCTATACCTCCAGATCATATATTCCGTTTCGCAAAGGATGTATTTCCCAATAATCATTATTCGATTCTTTTACTTCCCTCATTTTTTGTATCGCCTGTTTTTCATTTCCTTATCATGAAAGTATATTTCAAATTGTGTATGATTTTTAGGTTTTACCAAATTAATTATATACTTTAATTCACTTATTATAGTAACTTAAGCAAAATGACATTTTTCTCCTTGACAAATGGAAAGTTTTAGTTTAATTTTTCCTCAATGATATATACAAACAGAATTACAAAAATAGAATTAAGGATTCGGGCAGTTGAAACATATATTGCAAAAGCAGAATCCTTAAGGAAAACATCCGAGAAATTGGATATTCCTCATATGACTCTATGGAGATGGGTTAAGTGGTACAGAGAAGGTGGCAAGGAAAACCTCACAAGGAAGAAACCCTACCGGAGACCCTGGAACAGACCTTCAAGAGACATTGAAGAAAAGATAATGATACTCAAGGAGAGAGAACCTGCATTAACATTGAGGAAATCACAACAAATACTTCAAGAACAAGGAATAACGGTGTCTTCCAAAGGGATATGGGGAATATGGAAAAGGTATGCATTGACTGGAAGGTCCAAAAAGGCTCCATACGCACCATTTGGTGCCGTCACACCCGAAATAAAAGACGCTTTGAAAAGGATAAAAAATCTGCTAAAACTAGGGATGGTCAAAAAGGCATCAGAGATTGTAAATCTCCTTCCCTCTTTTCCAAATGATAAAGTCCTGGAAGAAATCCCAGAACATTTTCTTACTCCAAGAAAGCAGCTTGGCCGCACATTTCTGAATTTCGGTAAAATTTCCTTCACCGAATATCACAAAAGGGCGAAAAAAATCAGAAAGAAGTTAGAAAAAAAAGGCTTATTCTACTCCTCTATTTTTGCAGCTTTGGGCGAATCGCTTGCCCTGAACTGGATGATGGCACCCACAAAGGAACTGGAAGTTATTAATCTTCTCAAAGAAAGAACAAAAGACATACAGAATCCTTCTCTTCGACACCTTTTGTCAATGCACGAGGGGACGATATACGGTGGGTATCTTAATGGTCAAAAAGCAAAAGAATGCATTGGAAACAGTGTTAGATTGCTCCGTTCCTTACCCTACGCATTTTATTTTGATTCTACAGGAAGCCTTTTGGGTTCGGTTACAGATTATAAAAAAGCTTCACTTTATTTTAAGAAAGCGCTTGAAATGGAAACAGGGAATATTCAGCGGAAGTTTCTTTTAACGAAGCTTTCATTCACTAGTGCAATGGCTGGCAGATATCGTATGAGTATAAAATTCCTTAAAGATGCAGAAAAAGAGAGAGAAGGAACACATTCGCTATTTACCATTATCCGTGCACATTGTGCTCTTGGTCAAGGAAATATTTCAAGAGCATCTTACTATATTAAGGCAGCATTGGAGGAATCGCAAAAAAGGCAACTCAGAAATCATCTTCACGCCGCATCTTTGGGACTTGCTGGGATTCGAGCAGCACTCGGTGAAGAAAAACAAGCAAGGGCTATGCTCAAGAAATACATACCCTTATTCAGAAAATATGGAATGAAAAGAGAAACTGTTATTCGGAATGCCCTCTCAGGGAAAAATCTAATGGGTGAGAAACACATTAAAGGTTTCCCCATATTCAAACTCTTTTCACTATTACAAAATAACTCCGCTGCAGGCAAGTATAACAAAGCATTTAGATTTGCCAAAGAAAAAGACCTTTTGGGTTTCTTCCACAGAATTATTGTATTTTTTCCTGACCCTGTCCTCGCAATGCTGGAGAAGGGTAAAAATACAGGTCTTCCAAGGGCAATACTCAATCTGCCTGTTTTCAGAAAAGAAATTCCTGTTTATTCTGTCCATTTCTTAGGGCGTCTTGTTGTTTACAAGAATCAAGAATATCTAAAATTGAAACTTTCCCCAAAAGATACTTCATTCTTGATCTTTCTCGCATCTTCAGAGAGAAAAAGCATATCCCTCGATAAGATATACAAAATTTTCTGGCCCGATAGTAAAAAACCTTCAAGAAATCTTGCTCATCTTTTAGTAGGGCTCCGAAAAACACTTAAACTTCCCTCCCATTTTCTCTATGTTAAGGAAAATAGACTTTCTTATGATTGCTACTTTACCTCCGATTACGGAGGGTATCAAGAACATCTTGTACAGGCGAAGGCGCTTCTGCGAGCGGGTGAATGGGGGTTTGCTAAGAGAGAATTCATAAGGGCGTTCAAACTCTTCCGTGGTGAACCATTCAAGAAGATGTATGATGACTGGTCGGATGATAAACGATTGGAGATACTGTTCAGTTATGAAACCGAACTGCGTACTTTCACGAAAGAACTCATTAAAAAAGGTAGAACAGGGGAAGCTGAAAAACTTCTGAAGCGAGCGGAAAGAATTGTTCCAGATGCAGACATAAGACTGAAGGCAGAAGAGAGAGGGTAGCCGCAGGCTCTTGTCCTGAGCAAAGTCGAAGGGTTAGCCTGCGATAAAACAGAAACGGAGTATCAGAGTGTCGGTGAATAACGGGGATTAAACGCTATCGCTGTGAACAGATTCGAAAAAAATTGAACTAAATGTCTTCTCTGCCTGCCCTGCACCGAATGGTACAGGGTGTCTCTGTGGTGAAATTTGTGCCGAAATTACGCAATTGCAAAATTACTTAAGGTCGTATCTGGATTATGTTATTAATATGAAATTATTTCGATCTTACTTTGTATTGTATCTTTTTCGCAGCAGAAGATAATCGATAACAAACGGAGGAAGATAGAAAAGATTCATAATTCCCGCTAAACAATAAATCGGGAAATAAACAACTTTAGAAAGCGCAAATCTAACAAAAGGGTTCTTCATAAGATCCAGTCTGAAAATCCTCCTAAAAGCTTCGTCCTTTTCTGCGAGCAGCGGAAGTGCATTTTTTGCAAACGATTCCTGTTTCTTAATAAGCTCGGAAAGTGAAACCGGTTTATGATAGCAGAGAGCATTATCTGCAAATACGAATTGAATCCCAACCTTCTCCAGCCTGTAGGCGATCTCTGTGTCCTCTCCTCCTGCTCCCTTGAACTGTTCGTCAAAAAGTCCCACCTTCAAAAGATGTTCTTTTCTGATAGATGTGTTGCTTGTCCAGAAACACTTGAAAGGAATCCTCTCATCTGGTTTTATCTTGTGAACACCTCTTGTGCTCAGGTATCTCGAAACCCATCGAGTACTAAATGTTTCTCTATATTTAATATTACCAATAACTGCGCAGTTGCTCTTATTATGATGTTCGATATGATTTCGAATAATTCCCCTGGATGGAACAAGGTCGTCATCTAAAAAAAGAACCATCTCATTCACCGCTGTCCTTACTCCATCGTTTCTGCTCGCTGCACTTCCCATGTTTTCTTTGTGAACTATTGTGACTAAATTAAGATGTGATGCATATGATTCTATAAACTCTCCCGTCCCATCGCTGGAACCATCGTCTACTACTATCACCTCGAAATTACGGAAAGGATAGTCTTCGCTATTCAGTGCGTCAAGAAGCTTTCTCAGTTCATTCTTTCTGTTGTATGTAGGAATAACAATACTAACCTTTAAGTTCTCCATAAGTTCAAAAATACCAGAAAAAACCTGCATTGTCAAAACAAATTTATGAGGTCTCTGAAAAACTGCACAGAGACCTCATGACAAAAAAATTTATTGACCTATGATTTTTATTATGCTATAGTACAGCGATTATGAAGATACTTGTTACAGGTGGTGCGGGATTTATAGGTTCAAACCTTACCGATAAACTAATTGAATCAGGTCACAATGTAATAATCGTTGATAACCTTTCAACAGGAAAAAGAGAAAACATAAATCCGCATGCTCTGTTCTATGAAATGGATTTGAACGATAAAGACCTTCCTTCAATATTCAAAGAGAATAAACCGGAATATGTGTTTCATTTAGCAGCACAGGCGGATGTGAGAAAATCCGTATCTGACCCTCTCGGCGATGCAAGCACAAACATAATGGGTATGCTAAACCTCCTTAAAGAGAGCAAAAATAACAATGTTAAAAAATTCATATTCTCTTCCTCCGGGGGTGTTATCTATGGTGAGACCCCCAAACCAGCTACCGAAGATAACCCACCAAATCCCATATCACCCTATGGAGTTGCCAAATTGGCAGGGGAAGGATATGTAAAATCCTTTTCGAGATGGGAAGGATTGAATTATACGATATTACGATATGCAAATGTTTACGGTCCTCGGCAGGACCCTAAAGGTGAAGCAGGTGTTGTTTCAATCTTCATTGGACAGATAGAACAGGGCATAAAATCATATCTATATGGAGCGGGAAAACTTGAAAGGGATTATGTTTTTGTGGAAGATGTTGCGCGAGCAAATATACTCTGCCTTGAAAACGTCGCCAATTCTACATTCAATATTGGAACAGGCATTGCCACGAGCGTTGAAGGACTACACACAATGATAGAACAGGCATCAGCAAAGCACAATAAGAAAGAACTTGCACCCAAAAGAGCAGGAGAACTTGAAAGGAACGTGTTGAACATAGAGAGGGCACAGAAACAGCTCGGATGGAAACCTGATGTTGCACTTAAAGACGGGCTTAAGAAAACTTATGAATGGTTTATTACTGAAATAAAACACGAAAATGGAAATTAGGAAATTCGCAAAACAAGCCTTGCTACTCCATTACTTGAGATGTTATGTTGGTTTAAGGTCTTCAGTCTTAGGTCTTCTGTCTCTATTCTTTGTCCTTTCTCTCTTTCTTCCTGCTCTTAACTCAGAAGAGAATGCCCCCATTCCTTTAGACCATTGGTCATACGACATAATTGAATATTTTTCGGCAGAAAGAATACTCTCTATTGACCTTCAGACAAAACCAATAACAAGAAAAGCAATTTGTCTTGCACTCGATGAGGTCAAAGGAAAATATGTGAACAATGAACTTGCTCTGGATAATGTTGAAGAAAACCTTCTCGCCTCACTTTACGAAGAATTTTCACTTGTGCCAATGCACAACCTCAGAAATGTACCAAAAACAATCTATTCTACTGACTTCTTATCCTTAATGGAGGAAACCAAAACAGGTATTGAAATAATAAGGAAAAAAAATAACTGGGAGTATGAAGTTGCATTTCAAACATCTTTTTGGAGCAACCTCAGTAAACATATTTCTTTTGCAGAAGAAATGACTCTGATAAAAGATAACGATTCGGAAACAACAATAATCCCTGGAACAAGAAAATGGAAAGGTATTGCAGGAACAACCCCCTCCGCACTCTTCAGCCTGTCATTTCCCCACATAGAAATAAATGCAGGTCGAACAACAAACTGGTTGGGACCCGGCAGATTCGGAACCCTTCTTCTATCAAACAATTACCCTTTTTTTGACGAGATAAACACAGCATTAGAAATAGGAAAATTCAAATTGTCTTCTTTCTTTATCGTCGTTAACATTGACTCTATGAAATTTCTCGCTGGTCATAGAGCAGAACTTAAAGAAATCTATGGCATCACCTTTGGTTTCAACGAATTTGTTTTGTTTTCCGGGAGAATCGAGCCAGGATATCTAAACCCTCTGCTTATCCTCTACGGAGAACAATACAACCGCGGAGATAGAGACAACATAATGTGGAGTTTTGACCTTTCATTTCATTTTCTTGGTAAAAGCAAACTTTATTCTGAATTTCTCATAGACGATTTTCAGTATGAATCAACACCTCCAGCCCCGAATAAGATAGGCTCGCTAATTGGTTTACAGATAGCAGAACCTCTGAATTTACCAAGACTCCAAGGTTTTTTTGAATACACAAGAATAGCTAAATGGGTTTATACCCATAAATATTCGGAGAACACATACTCTAATTTCTCTGCCTGCCTTGGACATCCTTTGGGTCCGGACGGCGATGAACTCAATATTACTTTCAAGGAATATTTGCGATGGAATGTGATACCTCAAGTGCATTTTGGATATATTAGAAAAGGGGAAGGAAATCTACAAAATCCCTGGCAGAAAGATACTGACCCTCATCCCCCTTTCCCATCTGGAATTGTTGAGTCCACTCTTCTTTTCGAAGCAACTATTTTCCTTAAACCCTTTCGTTCATGCGAATACATTCTTGGATGGAAAACATACAGAACAGAAAATCTACACAATATTCAAGATTGGACCGAACAGGACAACGAATTTTACATAAATATTTCGTTGACATTTTAATTATGAAAACTTATTTTGTTCATCCGACTCCCCTCACCCGCTGTATTTTATCGCTTCCCTCCATATGGAATTCCATTCATTCTTCAGGATATTACCAAAAGGTTTATAGTCAAATCTGCAGGCTGTAACATCACCATTGGGTTCAATACACATACTATACTCCCATGTTCCACTCGTCTTATCTGCACCTTCTATCTTCTCATCACCATACCAGATAAATGATATTTCGTTCTTCTTAAGCTCACCTGAAAGTTTACTTAGCAAATCCCTAATCTCATCATCATTTAAACCAATACCGTTAGCCTTGGAAATATTCTTTTTATTCAAAGCATCCCCAGCAAACGCATAAACGCCCAGGTCTTTCAGGAATGAAACAAATTGAGGAATGTTCGCAAGATTCTTCGTAGTGAAGGTTGTATGGGCAATACAGTAAAGGGGAGTTGCCAGTGCATTTTTTAAACCCTTGACCGTTTTCTCCCATGTTCCATCACCAATCAACTTATCATGAATCTGTTTCTCCTGAGATTCAACCGTTATCTGCAAATGGTCGAGACCTGCCTCCACGAGAGTATTCACAAAATCCATATTAGCAAATTTCTCTCCATTTGTAAGCAAACCTGTAACAATGCCAACTTCTTCTGCAAACTGAACAAGTTCAACAAAATTCTCAAACTCCGTTGGTTCTCCTCCAGCAAAGAGGATATGCGGGACTCCAACATTCCACAGTATTTCGATTATACGTTTCCACTGTTCGTAATTCAATGTTGTCATTTCCTCTTTATCCTCAAAACAAAATCTTCTCAGAATTCCGCAATTCTCATAAGTCAGAAGAAGATCAACTCTGTGTGGAGCAGAAAATCCACTTGTAAATTTTTCTATGTCTTTGTTGTCTAAATAAGTAATAGGGTCAACGTCCGTCGCTTCTGCAAATCTCTTAATCGTATGTCTCAGAGCATCCAAATCCTCAGAGACTGTATCTTTTCTGACTCTGTACCTTCCAGTAATCGTTTTGGTAATCTCTGAATCATCTTTTTCATCAAGCATTCCCTTAACTATTTCTGCAGCAGTCTGATTCAGGTATAAAATCTTGTCCGCATCAATAATAAGAACACCTGAACCATTGGATTCAATCCTCAAATGCACCCTGTGACCTTCAAGTGTTCCGCCATTTCTATAGTGATAAACGGCTTTTTCAAGTGGTCTTGCCCGCCCAAAAATTTTCTTTATAACATTTGCCATAAGAACTCCTTTCCCTACTTAAAACAAAAACCATTAAAATATATAGACCATACAAACAAAAAAGTCAACACTTTTTAGGATTCCCTATAAAAGTTCAAGGAAAAAGAGGAAATTTTGTCCCCTCTCTGTCTATTTTAAGGTCATTGATTTTGCAACGATAAAGCTCGCCTGCCGATAGCGGTCAAGTGCTGCGTCTTGTTAGCTAGTTTGTTTAATTTTGGCTGCACTCACAGAACATACTTCTCTCATGGCGCATAACCTACAACCTCTCTTTCTCACAGGAAATGATGCTACATTTAATATCACAAACAACACCAGAACAACCCAATAAAGCAAAGTAGGATTCTTAATTATAGCAAAGATAAGTGATGTCAGAAAAATTACTGGTGGGGGAACAATGTAGAATAGAGAGAGTCTCATTCCCGTTTTTAGGTTTCCACTGTCCTGCTTAAACATAGCCGATGAGATTTTTCCCCAGCCCAGATGACACAATTTGTCGTAATAATAACAACCGCTGCAATTGTGTTTTTTTAACAAAATCTGGACTGCTACAACCAAGACTGCCCAGATGGTGGTGAGTAACGGTAAGCCCAATGGTGTCCATATCGGCCAAAGGAGATATCCTGCCAGCACCCACATTGCCAAATAAAATAGGTTTTCTCCAATAATCCATGATAGAGGAAACGATTCTTTTCCAGCAACAATATTTTCTTGATAGCATTTATACATTTCTTAACTCCTTTAACTACCCAACTACCAAGCTCAGCGGCGCGGCTTATCTGCATCCGCTGTATCACCTTGTTCGCGGCCCTCTAACATTTCAGAAATATTACAAATCCGCTTCCTTCTATCACACTCTTCCTTTATCCTGCTAACATAAGGTTATGCAGTAATCACTTAACTGTATAAAATCATAGTATCTCTTAATCCAGGAAACATATGTTTTTTAGTCTTGCGGCTGTAATGATGTGTGCGCATATTATAACGAACCCGCCGCAATAATTTAGGTTTCACAGTAACATAGTATCGAAAAATCAATCTTCTGTCAAGGAAAAAGATGGAGTCTGTCCCATCTATTGTCTATTTTCAGGTCATTGATTTTGCAACACCACAACTCACCCGTCAAAAAGCACCAGCTTTTTGGTCCGGTGCAGCAATTTGTTAGGTACTCCTTTCCCATTCTTTTTTCAGGATACCGTAAATGACTATGTTTTCATACTTTTCCCATTTGGTTACGTGTTCTCGAAAAAATCCTTCTTTGTTCATTCCAATTTTCCGCATTACCTTTCCTGAAGCAGGATTTCTATCGATATGAGTAGCAATAATCTTGTTTAAACCTAAATTCCTAAATGCATATTCGAGCATAGCTTTTGAAGCTTCTGTGCAATAGCCTTGATTCCAATAGTCCTTGCCAATCCAGTAACCTAATTCCGCTCTATTAAACCTTTTATTTATAGTTAAACCTATTGCTCCAATTAATCCCTTTATAATTTTCTGGATAATGGCATAAACTACCATTTCTCCTGATTCAAATTTAGCTTGATGGGTTGATATCCATTCCTCTGCCATTCCATCTTCGTATGGATGAGGAATATTCAAGGTTGTATCTGCAATAGTCTTATCACCAGCCAATTTTTTTACTCGTGGTCCATCAGCCAGTTCAAATGGCCTTAGCAGAAGCCGCTCTGTCTCAATCTTTGGTCTCTCTTTTATCATTATTTATACATCTAATCGTATAGCTATTCTGCAGCTATGGAGCGCAGCAGAATAGCAGTCAGGTGCAGTGACTTGTTATGCTAAATTTTCAATTTCTTAATAATGTTCTTTGCGAGACTCTCTTGGATTTCTCTATGCCTCGGAATGGGCTGGCAAGCTTTTGTAACAGGATTCTGATACCAATCATGTCTATTCCCATGTCTGATAAGAACACACCCCATCTTCTCAACCTGTTTTATCAAATCTCTTCGCTTCATGCTATCTCAAGCTCCGCAACATGATGAACACAAGGGATACGACCGCTGGTAAGTTCTTTATAAATATCGCGTAGATTTAGTTTCAATTCCTCCAGTGTTTTCCCTTGGGTCATATAGTCTGGAAAGTCTTGCAGATAGCCCACATACATATCATCTTCTTTGTAATAAACGAATTTTTGCCTCTCCATTGCCTACCTCCTTCGTATTATTTTTCAAAGCATAACCTCAAAACCAAAATTCGCTCTTTTCTATTATAACCTCTTATAAATGATGTGTACCCATTTTATAACAAACCTGACCTGATAATTTGTGTTTCACAGTAACATATTATCGAAAAATCAATGTTCTGTCAAGGAAAAAGATGGGGATTTTGTCCCCTCTCTTGCTATTTTCAGGTCATTGATTTTGCGATGATAAATCTCACCTGCCACCATGAAACACCAGCGGAATAGCGGTTACGTGCAGCGCCTTGTTAGACACCGAAATTCATTTAACAATATCATTGTTGCCGAGCATTTTGCTTATAGTATGAATCAAGGAATTTTCCCAAAAAGTTTCCTTCCTCCTCACCCTTAGGAGAAGTTATGGTCCAATCTATAATTTTGTTTTCTGATACAATTAATCTTTGTCCAAATTTATATTCTTTGACCACTTGCAATTTTGTTGATAATATTCCGGTGATTTTGTTATTATCCCACCCTTCGACTTTAATAAATGCATTTTCTTTGTCACCAGACTTGCTTCTCAAATTTACAGTAACGAAAAAACTGTACCCATAGGGTAAACCTTCTAAAAACTTCTTTTTCGCAGCTGGCAAGGCTTGTTTTGCCTTTTTAATCTGTGGGACAAGTAATTTCTCAACATAACTTTTTTCAAACTTTCGGGGAGTATCTTTTGGGCCTGGATATTCTCCCATTTCTGCAATCTCGTTGTCCTTTTTTGCGATACCTTGATTCTGTTCTCCATTGTTATTACAACCAAAAACAAGTAAGACTAATATTAAAAGTATTATATTTCTCATTTTATAAGACATCAATTCAAATCATTATTTGTTATAATGAGGAAAGTCAGTTGGATGAAATTCCAAGGCAGTTAATTTATAATTCATCTTCCTTTATTTCGGCTATTTTCATCAAGTGTTTCAATAAACCTATTTTAAGAGGCTGATTTTTGTGAATAGGCACAGAAATTCTGGCAGGATTTCCAATTTTCATATAGATATAGTGGCTACCTTTTATTTTTTTTAATCCCCAACCTTTGCTCTCCAACAATTTGGCAAATTCTTTACCAGAAATAACCTTCAAACAGCAACCTCGAGGGCTTCATCTTGCCCAGTTAGTTTTATATCTTTAACATCAACTGATAAACAAGCCTCTACGGCTTCATAGATATTGCTTAGAAGTTCTTCAAATGTTTCTCCTTGGGTTGCACATCCAAGAATTGCAGGAATTTCTGCCCAATATCCACCTTCTTCTGCGTGGTGAATAATTACCTTAAGTTTCATGGTTACAACCTCCTCTTAGAATTTTTATCCTCCCCACCGAACATGAGGTTACTCAGCAAGAAATAAGAATTATATTCGACAAATCTTGCGGTATAACCTCAAAACTAGAACTTGCTCCTTTCTATTATAACCTCTTATAAATATTGACTTTTTCTTTCTCTATCGCCAAAATCATACTTGCTTAAAACGTAAATAATCATTAAACTCCGTTATATTCTCCTGAAAGACTGTCATTGCTCGCCCCGTGAAATAAAATGAAAGCAATAATGCACAGTATTTCACGGAGCGAGCAATGACAGGGTTCACTGACTATTTACTTTCACAGTTGTATATTATACAAAAATCAATGTTCTGTCAAGGAAAAAGAGGAAATTTTGTCCCCTCTCTGTCTGTTTTAAGGTCATTGATTTTGTAACGATAAAGCTAAACCGCCTGAAAAAGCGCTGAGCTTTTTCAGGCCGGTCTTGAGCGACTTGTTAGGTGAAATTTTATATGATGATAGTTATATATGCTGAATGTCGATGATTAAAAGCTACGACCTTGTCCTCCTCTGCTGCCACCTTGTCCTCCTCTACTACTACCACCTCGTCCTCCTCTACTACTACCACCTCGTCCTCCTCCTCTACCACCACCGCCATATCCTCCTCTACCACCACCGCCATATCCTCCTCTACCACCATGATTTTCGGTGCGAGGGCGAGCCTCATTCACGTTAAGCGTTCTTCCTTTTAGCTCTTTGCCATTCAGACCATCGATTGCAGCCTGCCCTTCAGCTTTAGAAGCCATCTCCACGAATCCAAATCCTTTTGATTGACCACTATACTTGTCTTTTAAAATAGTAGCAGATTCAATCTGTCCGAATGGTTCGAAAGCCACCCGTAAATCCTCGTCGGTGACCTCGTACGACAAATTTCCTACGTAGATCTTCATTCTAATCTCCTTTTGTAATAAATCATAGATTTTCACATCGCCTAACATTAGGTTATACCGCAAGAAATAAAAAATATATTCGACAAATCTATTTGTATAACCTCAAAACCAGAACTCGCTCCTTTCTTTTATAACGTCTTATGAATGGTATATGTATTTTATAATGAACCCTATGTAACAATTTAGGTTCCATAGTAACATATTATACAAAAATCAATATTTTGTCAAGGAAAAAAGATGCAGAAAAAAAACTAAATGCTATAAACGCTCAAAACGAACATATCAATTAATTCTCAATGCTCTTCAGTTATTTCATTTCGTATTGAGTTTCTTCTGAACCTTCTCCGGGAGAAGGTAAATTGTTATTCTTACTATATCAATTGTGTGCCTCCCCAATGTAGATTGTTTAGTGAAAGCTTTACCTCCGGGAAAGAATACGAATATGAGTAACGAAATGAGCCCTGCAATGATTACACCTTTCACGATACCGAAGGTACCACCAACAATCCTGTCGAGCCAGGAGAGATGAACAAACTTAATAGCCTTCTTAAAGAAAATGCCGATAAGAACAATAACTGCGGCAGTAACAAGAAAAAGAAGAACGAAACTAACAACAACAGCAAACACTTCTTTTTTGACGAACGGAAGAATATAAGGCTCGATGAAGAATGAATATTTCATTGCAATTAGAAAACCGGTAACAAGACCAGCCAATGCAAATACCTCACTTATAAAACCTTTAAGAAAACCGTAAAGGAAACCAGCGGCAATTATTGCGATAATAAAAATATCATACCAGTTCATTTATTCCTTCCTTTGTTTACTGCCTACTGTTTACTGTTTTCTCTTGTGTTACTGTGTTCCTTTCTTCATTACTTATTTTTCTCAGCTTTTCAAAACCCACCAACCTTACCAAAACGAAACCTCCAATTATCACTGAAATATAGAAGGTAAAAAACCTCCACAGAAGAACATAAACTCCAAGAAGTTCCCTGGGACAAATCAAAGAAAAAAACGAAAAACCACCTAATTCTGCCACGCCGCTTGCTCCGGGAGTTGGAATGAAGACAAGAAGGTATGTTAGAACCAATTGTAGTATCACAGCCTTCATTACAGGAACTTGAACTCCAAGACCGAGCAGGAGCATCGGCGCTATGAGAAAATATAAACCCATAGAAACCAGTGTGACAACAAAACAGAGCAAGGTTTTCCACTTACCTCCCCTAAAAAACAATACAATGCTTCTCTTGAAATTCTCCACCTCATCAAGCATTCTGTCAACAAATCTTTTGGGCTTTTCACTTCTGATTACTCTTCTTTTCCGAAGAAAATCTCCAAACCTGTGCAGACAACTTCTCGTTCCTTCGGTCTTAAAAAGCACAAGCATAAGCAGTATTATTGCAATCAAGTAGAAAAAGAAAAGATAGTTGAGAATTGACCTCAACACTTGAGCTGTCGATATAATATGGTAGTATGCAAAAATACCTGGGAGTGCAACAACAACCACTCCAAGACCAAGAATAGCCCTGAAAAGAATAACAGCCGTTCCCTCTCCTATCGAAAACCCTTCTCTTTTCAAGACATAAACCTGTAAGGGGATTCCACCGGATTGAAAAGGTGTAACCGCTCCAAGAAACAATCCGCCCATCGTGAATTCAACACTACTCTTAAATGAAATAAATTTCCCAAGTGCCCAGGTGAGAATCTGCAGTCTCAAAACATCAAGATAGAGATGCAAAATTGAAAAGACAAGAGTAAGCATTAAATATAGAGGAACCATTTGCGTTAATGCAGTATAGGTCTCTTTTTTTACTGTAAAAACAAGAAGTGCAATTAAAGCGAAGATGCTAATAATCAAGAATATCTTCAACCCCTTAATTATGTCTTTTCTTTGCATATCTTATGAGTTTGTTTTACGATGTTTTTCAATTTCCTTCTCTTCGCCCTTCTGAAGCATTCTTATGATAACAAAACCTCCCATTGCAGCCCCGATATAAAATGTAAATAATCTCCATAGGACAACGTATATGCCAAGCAAATGAGCAGGACTAACACGCCTGAAAAGAGATACGAATGCAGCCTCGGATACTCCGCTTGCACCGGGTGTAGGGACAAAAAACAAAAGAAACTTGAGAATCAACTGTAAATATACAGTCTCAAGAATTGGTGGTTTTTCACCAAGTCCCATAAGCATAACAGGAGCAATGAGGAAGAGACAAATATATGAAACAACAGTTACGAGAAACGCAAGGAAGAGTCTCGATTTTTGCTTTGAGAAATACAAACGTAAACTTTTTCTGAACTCACGAACCTCAATGAACATTCTTCTAAAAAATCGAATCAATCTCTTCGTCTTGACGATTTTCTTTCTTTTCAAAAAGAAATTAAGGCGGTATAACAATCTCTTTATTATTTTCGGGTTAAGCAAAAGCAAGACAAGTAGAAAAAGCCCAACCCCGTAAATAATGAACAAGTATCTTACGAGTGCTTGAGTCATATTTGTAGTCAAGAGTTCTTTATAATGGAAAAAAATCAAAGGTACGACAAATATAAATATGAGTAGTTCAAGAATTCCTCTGAATAGCAGAATCACACTCCCTTTTCCTATCGAAATATCCTCTTTCTTAAGTATATAAAGCTGAACCGGTAAGCCGCCTGTCTGAAATGGTGTAACAGCTGCGAGAAAAAGTCCTGAAGTAATAACGGCAATCGCCGTCTTAAGGCTGACTCGCTTACCAAGAGCAGAACTAAGTATCTGCACCCTGAAACCATCCATTGATATGTAACCGCCCCATAAAACAAAACATAAAAAAAGATAAGCGATGCGAAAATGCCTCAATGCTATCCATGTGCGTTTATCGATAGTCAATATTCCTATGACAATAATAGTCAGAACCGTTATTATCAGGAAAATCCTTAAGCCTAAATTCACCCTCCTTCTTAAAGTCAGATAACCCCCCTCTCCTTGAGAACGGTTTCAAACTTCCCCATATTCTTTAAGCTAATCTCTATAAAAAGTGAATAGACAGCAATTTCGAACTCGCTTGCATAAGCTTTTAAGGAATACATATCTTTTTGGGTCGTAACAACCGCGTCAATCTGTTTTACTTTCACGATGTTTTTTATCTTTTCAATATCCTTTCTTGAATACATATGATGGTCCAAAAAACATAATGAGCATTCGATGCTGAAATCCAGCATTTTTAATGTCTCAATAAAAGAATTATTGTTACCAATAGAACAAAGTGCGAGGATTTTTTTCCCCCTCAGGCGTTCTATATCCACTATTTCTTCATCTGGAATTTTCTCAAGATGCAAGGGTTTATGAACTGAACAAAGGATGGGCTTTCCCTGAGTCAATCTTTTCAATCTCAATATGTAGTCTTTCAGTTTCTCTTCCGCAATCTGGTCACATCTTGTGATAATGATAATATCAGCCCTTTTCGCTGCTCTGACTGGCTCTCTCCATCTGCCTGCAGGCAGGAGAAACCCACCCGTAAGTGTATCGGTTGCATCAAGAAGAATAATATCAAATTCTCTCTCTATTTGAAAAGATTGAAAACCATCGTCAAGAATGATGAACTCGGGTTCGTATTTTTCTATCGCATATCTACACCCTTCTGCTTTATTACTTGCAACGACGATGGGTACACGGGCATTTTTCGACATTAACCAGGGTTCATCACCTATACCTCTTGTATCCGCAAGAGAGGAAATATCTATCAAACTATCCTTTTCCCTTCTTTTATATCCGCGGGTTACAATCACACTTCGTTTACTGTTTTTCGAAAGTAATTTGGCAAGAAAGATGACAAACGGTGTTTTCCCGGTTCCACCGACAGTCAAATTGCCAACACTTAAAACCCTTCCGTTGAACTTTTGCCTTTTTTTGATATTGCACTTAAAACTCCATCTGTAAATCGAGAAGAACAAGAAATAAAGAAAAGAAAGAGGAGAGAGTAAATATGAAAAAACCCTGCAAAACCTTCTTTCATCTAGCACTTTCAAATAATCCTCAATTTTGAAAGAACATCGATATACCTGCTGACAACACCTTTGTTGACTTTTAGATAATTTCTGGCTCTTCCCCCCATCTTTTTTCTCTCTTTAGGATGCTTGTACAGATATTTTAGCGTATTTGCAATTTCGTATTCATCTTTTACAATTTGGGCTCCCTCCAGTTTTACAAGCTCTTTCACACTCTGCTTGATGTTCTCCGTAAAAGGACCAATAAGGATTGGTACACCGAAAAATGCGGGCTCAAGAAGGTTATGCCCTCCATATGACAGAAGTGTTCCTCCTACAAAAGCAACATCGGCAACAGAATAAATATTCCTCAATTCACCTATTGTATCAAGAATTAATACATCGAAGTTTGAAGGAGATGTTCCTTTAGTTTTCTTCTTGAATTTCAAATGCCTGTTTCTAAGGATATTTTCGATGTCTTCCACTCTATTTAAATGTCGCGGCGCAATGATAAGAAAAGCACTTCCAACATCTTCCTTGAATAACATAAAAGCCTTTATAATCACTTCCTCCTCACCCTTTCTTACACTTCCTGCAACAACAACAAACCTTTTAGAAGATAGAGAAAGAACACCTCTACTGATAGCCACAGGATTTGAATTGTCGAGTTTCAAAGAGCCAACCCTCCTTATTTTCGATTTCAGAACTCCAAGCTCGAGAAACTTTGATTCTTCCTCCTCCTCCCTTGGGAAAATAATATCAATTTGCCTGAGTAGAAGACTTATTAGTGCTCTGAATCTCTTATATCTGGTGTATGTTTTTTCTGATAGTCTTGCATTCGCCAAAACGATTTTCACACCCTTCTTTTTTGCAAGAAAAATCAATGATGGCCAGAGCTCACTCTCTATAAGTATGATAGTCACCGGATTTATTCTATCCATAGCCTTCCTGACCATTGGCCAAAAATCGAAAGGGAGAAGAACAAAATCCTTAAGACCATTCATTGTTTCCGCTGCTCTTTTTCTCCCCGAACTGGTCATAGAAGAGATTACAACTCTCTTGTGAGGAAATTGTTCCTTTATCTTTAAGGCAAGCCTTGTTGCCGCTGTGATTTCACCTACCGAAGCTCCATGTATCCATATTGATTTTTCCCCTTTCGAAAAATCAAAACCGTAATCTCCACATCGCTCTTCCCACTCGCCGTGGCTGCTCCGTCTCTTGAAAAGAACATACGGAAATGTGATCAAATAAGCAATTGCCCAGAGAAGATTGTAGAAAATTATGATTGCATACATAGTCAAAATTTCATAGCCTTGATATTCAAATACTTAAGTTCCTGAGTGAGTTCCGCTTTCATTGTTTCATCGTTAACTTGTTTCTCTATATAATGAACCTGCCCAAATATAATATTGATGTTACTTGTTGGAAGAGGAAGCATGAAATGGTCCCAGCTAGAAAAGTATTTTGCTCGACTTGCGCCAACTCCAACAGGAACCAAAGGTCTTCCAGAAACCTTTGCAATTGTAACTGCCCCTCCGGAAAAATGGTATCTTGGTCCTCTCGGGCCATCCGGGGTAATAGCAAGGTCATACTTTCCTATAGCCCTCACCATCAAAAGGCAAGCGCTCATCCCTCCTTTTGTAGTAGAACCACGTGTAACGGTAAAACCAAGAAACTTAAGAGCTCGAGCAATAAGCTCTCCATCGCTGTGCTTCGAAACCATAATATTCATCCTGCTATTTCTATATGAATAAAGCAGTGGAAAGAATTTCTGATGCCAGAATACGAAAATGCAATTTCCCTCTGCCTTTGCTTTTTCATAACTTTCAAGGTTTACAAATCTGTATCTAAGCGTCTCCCCAATAAAACGAACCAACAAAACAATTAAAAAAGGGACAAAAAATAATACAAGGTGCTGCCAAACTCTTCTTACTCCAAACTCTCTTTTCATATAATTCGTAATCGATTCTCCTTTTACCTATTGACAACTTCTGCAAGAATAATTTCTGCGGCATTTTGCGATGCTCCTCTTTTTCCCAGCATACCTTTGACCTTTAACAATTCTTCCTTCATTTGATTCGCATAATGTCCACCTTCCAGAATTTTTAGAATCCGTTTTGATATTTCATTCACATTTATTGAAAACTGTATGAATTCAGGGACGATTTTCCTTCCTCTCACAATATTTACAAGCCCTATATAAGGCAATTTAATGAGCACTCTTACAATTAGATACGACAACAAGGATAATTTGTAAATAATTACTGTTGGTATTCCGAGAAGAGCAGTTTCCAGTGTTACTGAACCGGATGCTGCAATTGCAGCATTTGCAGTATTTATGCCACTGGAGGTTTCACCAAAGATAATCTTAATATTCCCATCTTTTAGTATAAAATGCTTTGCTACATCGGAAATTGTTGGCAAGATGAATTGAACATCTGTTCTTCTTTCTCTTATCTTCTCAACTATTTTCAACATAATAGGTAAAAGTCTTTTTATCTCGCCTCTCCTGCTTCCGGGAAGAAGGGCAACAATAGGTTTTTTAGAATTCAAATTATGCGCTGTGCAAAATTTCTCTTTCCCCCTTATGTGTGTCATTTCATCAAGAACAGGATGACCCACAAAAGTGGCTTTTATACCGTAAGCAGAAAACATCCTCTCCTCAAAAGGGAAAATAACAAGTGCATGATCAATATTCTTGAACAGACTACGTAACCTCCAGTGTCCCCATGCCCAAACCTGCGGAGTGATGTAGTAAAATACCTTGATACCATGTAATTTCGCAACAGGGGCAAGCCTGAGGTTAAAACCAGGGAAATCGACAAGAATAAGTGCATCGGGTTTCACTTCACGCATCCTGACTATAACCCGACGAAATACCCGCCGAATCTCATTGATTTTCATAAAAGCTTCTAAGAATCCCACAACTGAAATTTTCTTGATATCACATACGAGCTCCACGCCAAGAGCTCGCATCTTGTCTCCCCCAATACCGTAGAATTTGCTTTCAGGGAGTTTCTTCTTCAACTGTCTTATAAGAAAAGAAGCATGCAAATCGCCAGATGCCTCACCTGCAATTACAAAAAATTTAACCATCTCTAATTTAATAACATAAATCTCCCTTTTTGTCAAGAAGCAAGCTCAAAGAAAAAAGTTCACAGAAATTCAACACAAAAAACTCTTGACAAATTGGAATTAATGTATTATATAATGATTGTTCCTTCGGGGCGGGGTGAGAATCCCCACCGGCGGTAAAGCCCGCGAGTCCTCGGATTGATCTGGTGAAAATCCAGAGCCGACAGTTATAGTCTGGATGGGAGAAGGAGAAAATTAATTTCCGAAGGAAACATTTTTGAAATGATTGTTCTCACATACAGATATTGTTATGAATAACAATGAGATATTAATGGGCAGAGCAATTCGATTAGCCAGGAAAGGAAAAGGGAAGGTAAGTCCTAATCCTCTTGTTGGCGCAGTTATTGTTAACAGAGGCACAATAGTTGGGACAGGTTACCACAAAAAAGCTGGTGAAGAGCATGCTGAAGTTGCTGCCATAAGAAAAGCAGGAAAAAAGGCAAAAGGCTCTACAATGTATGTCAACCTTGAACCCTGCTGTCACTACGGGAAAACACCTCCCTGCACCGAAGCCATCAGAAAAGCGGGCATAAAAAAGGTTTTTATAGGGACAGAGGACCCCAATCCACTCGTTTCAGGGAAGGGAATAAAGCAACTTACCGAAAGTGGCATAAAAGTAATGTGTAGTCTCCTGGAAAAGGACGCCAGGAAACTAAACGAGTATTATCTAACATTTATGGAAAAACAAAGACCCTTTGTAATACTGAAAATAGCTCAGACTTTAGATGGAAAGATTGCAGACAGCACTGGAAACAGCAAGTGGATAACCAATGAAAATGCAAGAAGGAAAGTACACTCACTGAGAAATGAGGTAGATGCAATTCTCACGGGTATCGGAACCGTAATCAAGGACAACCCGGAATTAACTTCAAGGCTCCCGGGAAATAAGAAAGAACCGATTCGGATTGTCCTCGATAGCCATCTTAAAACACCCAGGAATGCTAAAATAGCAAGAGCAGGAACCATAATTGCCACTTCATTGAAGTCAAATTCCCTGAAGAAAAACATTCTAATCAAAAAAGGAGTAGAGATTTGGCAGATTCCTGGCAAAAAAGACGGCATAAGCCTCGATAAGGTTTTGAAGAAATCTCGCAAAGAGGACATACAAAGCATCCTTGTTGAGGCAGGTGCAAAAGTAACATCTTCTTTTTTGAGAGAACACCTCGTAGATAAACTATACATTTTCATATCAAACAAAATCCTTGGGACTGGTTTACCTGCAATTTACAATATCGGTGCTAACAAATTGCAAAAAGCTATCTTGCTTGAAGACTCAGTTTTTCAGAAGTTAAACGACAATATCTTACTCACAGGTTATGTTCACTGGAATAATTAAAAAATTGGGAAAGATTAAGCGTATTAAAAAATCAGGTAATGGTATGTCTCTAACCATAGCAATAAAAAACTTTGATGAATCCTTAGCACAGGGAGCAAGCATAGCAATAAATGGAATCTGTCTAACCGTAATCAATTATAGTAAAGATGTACTTACCGTAGATGCGGTCAAGGATACATTGGAAAGAACAAATCTCCCCTCTTTAAGGGTAAATAACATAGTAAATACTGAACTCCCGCTTAAGTTAAATTCCAGATTGGATGGTCACATACTTGAAGGACATATTGATGGTGTTGGAAAAATTATTTCCATAAATCGAGCGGGAACACAGAGAGAAGTGAAGGTGAGAGTACCTGGGAATCTTGTCAAATATATTGTTGAAAATGGTTCAATCGGAATCGATGGAATAAGTCTGACAGTGAAAGCGATAAAGAATGATACAGTTAGCTTTACACTGATTCCATTATCATTTAAAGAAACTAACTTCAAAACAAGACGGGTGGGCGACAAAGTCAACATTGAAGTCGATAGAATAGCAAAATATGTTGAGAAATATCTTCAAAAAAATATTTCTAATTAAAATGTATCTTTTGTGGAGAACTCTATGAACACAATTGAGGAAGCAATTAAAGAAATAAAAAAAGGCAATATTCTAATCATCGTAGATGATTATGCAAGAGAAAATGAAGGCGACTTCATTATGGCAGCAGAGAAAACAACACCAGAGGCAATAAATTTTATGACCAAGCATGGGCGGGGCCTTGTCTGCCTTCCAATGGAGGGGGCAAGACTCGATGAACTGAATATTCCCTGTATGGTTAACAGAAACACTGCCAAGATGAAAACTGCGTTTTCGGTCTCAATAGATGCAGTTCATGGAACAACAACAGGAATAAGTGCACATGATAGAGCGCAAACAATCCTTACGGCAATTGATGAAAAAACGAAACCTGATGATCTGGCAAGACCCGGTCATATCTTTCCATTGAGGGCAAAACAGGGAGGTGTTCTTAAGAGAGCGGGACATACAGAGGCTGTTGTTGACCTTACACGCCTTGCAGGTCTATATCCAGCAGGTGTACTCTGTGAAATTATGGACGATGATGGTACAATGGCTCGATTACCCAGGTTAAGGGAAATTGCCGTGAAATTCAATCTCAGATTGATTACGATTGAATCGCTTATTGAATACAGAAAAAGAAAGGAGAAGTTCGTTTCAAAAGAGGCAGAGGCAAAACTCCCAACCCGATATGGTGACTTTAGAGTAATTGCTTACCGAGACCTGCTTTCGGATCTTGTGCATATTGCACTTGTAAAGGGTGAAGTTAGGGGTAAAAAGAATATTCTTGTAAGGGTTCACTCTGAATGCCTGACTGGTGATGTTTTCGGTTCAAAAAGATGTGACTGTGGTGAACAGGTAAGTTCTGCCCTTAAAATGATTGAACAAGAAGGAGAAGGAGTTTTTCTGTATATGAGACAGGAAGGAAGAGGAATAGGACTTCTCAATAAAATAAAAGCATACAAATTGCAGGAGCAGGGACTTGATACAGTGGAAGCGAATGAAAAACTTGGTTTTCCAGCCGATCTAAGAGACTACGGTATTGGTGCACAGATACTCTCTGACCTTGGACTTTCAAGCATTAGACTTTTAACAAATAACCCCAAAAAGGTAATAGGGCTTGAAGGCTACGGACTATCCATTGTACAGCGAGTTCCAATCGAGATATTTCCCAACAAATTGAATAAGGGCTATCTTAAAACAAAGAAAGAAAAGTTAGGGCATCTTCTGGAAAATGTCTAAATGAGATAATCAAAGAAAGGGGTTGTTGTGTATAAATCTACGGAAGGAAAACTCATTGCCAAAGGATTCAAGTTTGCAATTGTCGTTTCCCGATTTAACAGATTTATTTCCCAAAAACTGCTTGAAGGTGCGGTCGATTGCATCAAAAGGCATAATGGAGAAGAAGAAAATATTAGTATTTTCTGGACACCTGGGGCTTTTGAAATTCCCATAGTGGCAAAAAAAGTTTCCATTTCCAAAAAATTCGATGCTATTATATGCATAGGAGCAGTTATAAGAGGTGACACCCCGCATTTTGACTTCATTGCTCAGGAAACATCCAAAGGAATTGCTAAGGTATCGTTTGAAACAGGTATCCCAACAAGTTTTGGTATCATTACTGCAGACAGTGCCGACCAAGCAATGGAACGCGCTGGAATGAAAGCAGGAAACAAAGGTTGGGATGCGGCCCTGTCGGCAATTGAGATGTCAAATCTCTTGAGGAAGATAAAATAACAGTCGGTTACAAAGCGATACCGGAAAATATTAAAATAATGGGCAAAAGGAGAAAAGCAAGAGAAATAGTTCTCGACCTACTTTACTTCTATGAAGTCTCCGCAGAGGATGAAAACACACTACTTGGGCAGATAAAAAAAGAAAAACAGACAGACAAAAAAACAAAAGATTACGCAAAAAGGTTATTATTAAGCACTTTAAAGAACCTCGAACTTATTGATGGAAAATTGCAAAAAACAATCGACAACTGGAACTTTAACAGGGTTGCCATTATAGACAAATGTATTCTGAGATTCGCGGTTGCTGAAATGCTTTTTCTTCCTGACATTCCTATCAAAGTATCTATTGACGAAGCGGTAGAGATTGCAAAGCACTTTTCAACAGAGCAGTCCGGAGCTTTTGTCAACGGCATCCTTGACGAGATAGCACACTCTGAAAACCTTCTTTAAGAATGGGAAAAGAATGAACTTCGAAATGCATCTAAAAGTCAAATTATGAGAATTGGCATAATATCCGATATCCATAGCAATCTCGAGGCACTTACTGCTGTTCTTGAATATGCAAGAACCAAGGATATTGACGAATATGTTTGTTTAGGTGACATCGTTGGATATGGAGCAAATCCAAATGAATGTATTGACCTTGTAAGGAGCTTAACCGACAAGGTCATTGCAGGTAATCACGATTTTGGTGTAACGAAAATGACGGATATCTCCTATTTTAATGAAGCAGCAATAACCGCAATCGTCTGGACAAGAAAAATACTATCGAAAATGAAATTTGAATATCTAAAAACACTCCCACTGACTTATGAATATCAGAATATTCTTTTCGTTCACTCAACTCCTTCCAGCCCAGAAAAATGGTATTATGTTCTCAGTATGGATGATGCCCTGAGAGAATTTGCTCTTTTTAACAAGCCTCTCTGTTTTATTGGACACTCACATCAACCAACCGTCTTCACTATTAATTCCCTAAATGAAATCGGATGTTCAATCAATGATTCTATCATCCTCAATGATGAAAAGAGATACATAGTTAACGCAGGAAGCGTTGGCCAACCGAGGGACGGAAATCCAAAATCGGCTTTTCTTATATACGACACAGAAGAAAGAAACATTACATTTTCGAGGATTGCATACGATGTCCAAAAAGCACAGAAAAAAATCCTCCTCGCTGGACTGCCCAATTTTCTGGCAGAAAGATTAGGTATCGGAAGATGAAAATAACTTGCCCCCAATGTGGTGCAAAAATCGAAACACAACCTCGAAGCATTCAACTAATTTGCCCTTTCTGCAAGACACCGCTTGTGTTAGAAAAAAAACCTTTCCTCGAATCCTATAAAATCAAACCTACCTGTGAGAAAGAACCAGCAAAGGAAATGCTGCTACAATTCCTTGCCGAGAAAAACAGATATGATTCAATGGAAAAAATGCAAATGCTCTACCTACCATTTTATAGATTCCTGTATGATAGAAAAGGAATCTTCACCGAAGAAGTTATCTCTGCACTCAAGAAACCCCCCTTCCTACTTCCCGGCGTGCCATCGGGACAGATTCTTTCACTAAAAAACCCTGTGTCAAATGAATTCAGAAAACCAGAAAGAAGCTTACCAACTGTAATTGAAATGCTCAAACAAAGGAAAATCTCATCCGTTGACGAACTGTTTCTCCTTTATATACCATTCTGGAAAATACTTATCTCATCAGCAGAGACCATCTGGATAGATGCTGTGCAAGGAAAAATACTCACTACAAACCTACTTCGGAGTCAAACCAAGAATAACCAACTAATGACTTATCTTCTAATTGGTCTTTTCATTTTGCTAATACTCGAGGGATTAGCAGTTCCTACACTTGCTATGCGCATATTATTTCAAGGTGCAACTGCTCTGGCATTTTTCTTGCTCGTTAAAAAAAATAAAAGATGAAACTTAGAATCGTATCCATCCTCTGCCCGAAATGCGGTGGAGCCGTGGACTTTCACGAGGAAGACCGCGTTATCCAATGTTCCCACTGTGGGATGAACTTCATACCAGTTCATTCAGAAGGAATTGAAAGGTATTATTTCAAACCTCAAATAAAAAATCCAGAGACCAAAATAGAAACTTATTTAAAGGGCAAAGGCTGTAAAAAAAATGAATATAAAATACTGGACACAGATAAATTCTATGTTCCTCACTGGAGGTCGACCGGACAGATCACAGGTTGGATAGCTGGATTATCTCCACTAAAGACAGTTGAATATCATGATACTACTTCTGCGCCAGATGGAAGAACTGTAACTGTAACAAGGAGAAGACAGGAAGGTGGAATTCCACTAAAAAAGCTTTTGAGGATTGAAAAACAAATACTAAAGGATGCAGTAAAGTTTCCTGACATACGTTTAAGCGTTAAGGAAGTAACAAAGGTTGAATATGCGGCTTTTCTCAAACTCTTTGATGAGCCAAAAATGTCGCAGTGGGGTAAAATATTAACACCGGATATTCCTCCGAGGATTGAGAAAAAGAATATTGAAAATAAATTTATCAAATCATCAACTATGCTCTACATTGATTACAATCCTTTTCTTCACAGGCTAAAAGTTGTAGGAAACAGGGTATTTCTTTACTACTTTCCTGTCATTCTATACAAAGTGAAGATTAATGATGAAATTGTTTCGGTAACTTTAAACTGTATTTCGGGAAAAATTACAGCAAACAAACTCATCAAACCAAAAGAAAAACCAAGAAACAAAATACCTTTATTGTTAAATATACTCGTTCTGTTCCTCGCTTCACTTCTCACAACATCTCTTCTAAGAACGGGAAATTCTATTGCTGCGCAGATTGGCATTGCAATTGCAATCATAGTAGTTACCTTTATATGGATCAAAAAATGAAATTATTTAGGTTGCTTCCTCTCGAGTGTCCAAAATGTGGGTCCAGAATCAAATCTCGAACTTCGGATGTGGTACATTTCTGTGACAACTGTGGCACAGGCTCAGAGTTTACTGGAGATAGCCTTGAGATTGTGGAAACCAAATTTGCCAGGCCAATAATAGATTCGAACTTTCGGCCTGAGCTTTTTCTTCCATTTTGGTCCTTCAATCTTGACATATCTATCAAGGGAAAAGAAGTTTACCTCCCATTCATATTCAGAAAAGGTATCTTTTCCCCAAAGGACAACCTATTCAAAGATGGGACACTGATAGAAAAAATACTTAAAGCTGGAAAAGAACAGGAAAAAGAAAAAGAACTTGATTATACTATATATGTTCCTTCATTCCCGACGACAGGTACATTTGCATACTCTTCAAACATTGGCAATAGTTTAACAAAGGCTCAACCGAAACTGACCTTCTATGAAGATAGCAAACAAATGTTTTCCTGTATATATAATTCTCGTGATGCACTTGCTATTGCCGAAGATGAATATATTTCCCTACAGTCCAATGTAATACCTAACTTGCTTGCTCTTGACCTTTCCTTTAATGTAAAAAGCAAAACCATCCTGGGTATACCATATATAAAGAAAGAAAAAGGTATTTACTATGACCAGATAATTGGCGAGATTATTCTTGCAAATGCACTAAAAAAAAGGTAAGTGGCCACAGTCTTCATCGTGCCGTGGGATAGGACAATGCTGAGAGGAGAAACTAATGCGTGAACTAAAAATCTGTGCAATCATCGTTGCAGGTGGAAAAGGAAAGAGAATGACTGTTAATATACCCAAACAATTCATAAAAGTAGATGGTATTCCCATTCTTATAAGGACACTTCATCCCTTTGAGAGTTCAGAGGAGATTGACAACATTATTCTCGTGCTTCCTGAAAAATGGAAAAAGAAGGGAGAAAAACTCCTTAAAACATATCGAATCAAAAAGGTAATAAAAATCGTAAATGCAGGTAGAACCCGACAAGCATCGGTTTATAACGGGCTTATTACTTTTAAGAAATATAATCCTCGTATTGTTGTGATTCATGATGGTGCGAGACCTTTCATAACGGAAAAAATAATAAAAGAATCTTGCGACGGAGCTGTAAAATGCGGAGCAGTGAGTGCTGCAATATCATTAAGGGATACAGTATTCGATAAAAAAAGAGGGCTAATACTTGAAAGGAAAAATATTATTAGAATACAAACGCCGCAGGCATTTAGATACTCATTAATCTTGAATGCACATATCAAAGCAAGAAGAAGAAAATACGATTTTCCAGATGATACAAGTCTTTTACTCTATTATGGCACACAAACTTCCTTTATTGATGGGGATGAAAGGAATATCAAGATTACAGATAAAAAAGACCTTCTTCTCGCCCAAGCAATAGTCCAGGATGGGTTCTCGTTCTGAGCAAACAATTCTTGGTGACTGATGATTAAGGCTGCTTATCTACGGCAGTTCTTCCAGACACTTGATGAAAACTTCCACAAGTGCAGAGTCGAATTGCGTTGAAGAATCCTTCAAGAGTCTTCGTATGGCTTCTTTTTTGGGAAGCGCTTTTCTGTAAGGTCTGTCTGAAGTCATAGCATCATAAGCATCACCTATTGTTAATATTCTGGCAACAAGAGGAACTTTCTTACCTTTAAGTCCGTCGGGGTATCCGCTTCCGTTTAACCATTCATGATGATATTTAATCCCATCGAGTACTGTGCTTAGTTGTTTTATGGGTCTCAAGATTTTGACTCCACGCTCTGGATGCTCTTTCACAATCTCATATTCTTTCCTCGTAAGTCTGCCCGGCTTCAACAGTATTTTGTCAGGTATTCCTATCTTTCCTATATCGTGAAGAAGAGCAGAAAATTTAATCCTTCGAACTTCAGCTACTGGAAGATTTAACCTCTCAGCAATCATAACACTGTATTCGGTTACTCTTTCGGTATGTCCTCGCGTATACTTATCTTTCGCTTCAACTGCATTAATAAGGGCTCTAATCGAATTCGCTGATATCTCTGATAAATCTGTATATAGTCTTGCGTTATCAATAGCAACGGCAGCCTGCTTTCCAATTGCCTCGAGTAATTTCTCGTCTACCTTGCTGAACGGTTGCCCTCCGATTTTGTTAAGTACTTCAGCAACCCCGATTGTCTTTCCCTTTATCTTGAGAGGAACAGCGAGAATCGATTTTGTTTGCCATTTTGTTTTCTTGTCCACACCTGTAAAAAATCTCTTGTCCTTTGTTACATCAGTAACATTCAATGTCTCTCCCTTTGCGGCCGTCCAGCCTACGATGCCTTTACCCCATGGCACCCGTATTTCTTTAGCTTCTTTCCCTTTCTCGCCTGTCGCCACAAGAAAATACAATTCTTTTGTCTGCTCATCGATTTGAAATATTGAACTTGCTTCCGCATTAAGAATTTCTTTTAGCTTTTCCATTATTATGTGCAGCAACTCTGCAAGATCCAGAGTAGAGCCAATAAGAGTGCTCGTTTCCGTAATTACCGAAAGCTCTCTTATTCTGTCATCCATCTCTTTCAACAAACGAGAATTCTCAATGGTTTTCCCAAGAAAGGAGGCAAAAAGAAGTGAAATATCCAGATCATCCTGAACAAAATCCTTTCCATTCCTTTTATTGATAAGTTCAAGAACACCAATGACATCTGTCCCTGACTTTATTGGAAGACAAAGGATATTTCTTGTTTCATATTGAATAGCCTCTGCTATGCGACTGTCCCATCTTTCATCCTTTTTTACATCGTTTGACAGGAGAGGTACTCCGGTTTTTGCTACCCATCCTGCGATTCCAACTCCTAAAGGGAGCTTTAGGTCTTTCAGAAGATTCGCCTTTGGTCCCTCCGAAGCCTTTATTATCACAGAGTTTCCCTCGCGAAGAAGTATGGAGCCAGCCTCTGTGCTTGTAATCTCAACAGCAAGGTCCAGAAGTTGGGAAAGAACTTTTCTAAAATCCTCCATACTTGAAGCAACTTCTGTAACTCTTTCAAGCACTTTGAGACGAAGTCTCAGGTTGTTTAGCTCTGCATCCTTCCTTACCAACTCTTTATTTTCATCTTTCATATCATCCTCTAAGTTATCTCCTTCAGAATGTATTTTCTCCTGCCAAGCCCAATACTCTCTGCGTACTGTAGACCATACTCCCAGTCCACATCATTAAAGAGGTCACGGAATTTATCGTCCCCCTTCCCAAACGCCTTCTTGAGTCTGCTATTCTCGATTCCTATGGAATTGTTAACAAGATCGCAGCTTGCCTGATCAATTGCAACAGGATCTTTAGACGCAAGAACTCCTATATCAGGCACTATGGGTGTATCAGAACTTGGGAAACAATCACAGCTGGGAGTGACATTCAAAAGGAAATTTATATAAAACATTCTCCCTTTTAGAACTTCAGAAACTGCAAAGCAATACTCGGCAAGTTTTTCCTGAAAAGTTTCCAGTTTCATATCCCACTGTATTCTTATAGCACCTTCTTTACAGACCGAAATACAGGAACCACAACCAATGCATTTGTTCTCATCAATCTCTGCTACAGTATCAACTTCAATCGCATCTGCCGGACAGAATGACTTACATTCTCCGCAAGCAACACAATCCTTCTTGTTAACAAAGGGAAAAACAGTCGAGTGCATCGCCAGCTTGCCTTCTTTGGATGCACATCCCATACCAACATTTTTTATTGCGCCACCAAAAGCGGAAAGCATGTGACACTTAAAGTGAGCAACACTGACAATTGAATCGCAGGAAAAAATTAAATGAGCCAGGCTCGCATTCTTGATTTCTTTCTTGTTGATTTTAAGACTCTTCCTTGCCTCACCTCGCAATCCATCGGCAATTAGTATAGGATATCCAAGGTTAAATCCATTATTGTATGCAGTTTTTATGTGATTCACTGCATTCGAGCGTGTTCCCTTATACAGCGTTGTTGTATCAAAAAGAAATGGATTCGCTCCACTGTGAGATATGAAGTTTGCTATGTTCTTTACGAATATTGGTCTAATATATGAAGTGTTTCCTTTCTCCCCAAAATGAATCTTGATTCCAGCAAGATGATCTTTCCCAATAATGTCCAGTAAACCAGATTTTCCGAGAAGCACATCCATCTTCTCAAGAAAACCCTTTTCTTTAACTTTCAGGGAAATAAAAAAAACTTTGCTCAAATGTTCTCCTTCTTTTAATATTCTACGGACATAAATCAAGAACTAACTGTCTACTACCTGGAAGTGACGAGCTGATTTTTTACCCTTGTCTTTCGAAAAAAACTTCAATATCTTCCTCCTCATACTTCCTTTTTCTCTAATCACCTTCTTTATTTGAGGCATTGCATTCATCGCAGATTCATATCCTTTCTTGATGCAGTAGTCAATTTTCCCAAAATCTGTCCAGTGTATGTTCATAACATCTGGACGTATTATGACATCAGCTTCCAGTGTTTGAGTTTCTATGAGTCTTGTTGTGACAATGTCATCAATCCTGAGATGAATTTCGAGACCCGTATTAAGTTTCTTTCTCTTGAAAAGCTTTCCTCTAAGAGATACTGCAATTACAATATCCGCTCCCAATTCCTTTACTGCATGCACGGGAACACTACTCGTTGACCCCCCATCAACAAGAATATAACCACCTTCACTTGAATATGGAAAAAGACCAGGGATTAACATACTTGTCATTACTGCAGCCTGCAATGAACCATACTTCTTTATTACATCTTTCCCGGATATTAGATCGAGCGAAACAGAGCTGAAAGGAATAATACAATCTTCTATTGCAATATCTGGGATAATCTGCTTTAATCCTTCCTTCAATTCCTCTTCCTCAACAAAATGGGATTTAAACAGTGTTTCTGCAAGAAAAAGTTTTTCTTTTATCGTGTGAACGATTTTTTTAAGGTAGCCCTCCTCGTCTTTGTTGAACACAGAAAGACCGAAATTTTTAAAGGCCCTCGAAGTTGTGAATTTCTTCGCCATCTCTCTTAACCTGTTTGCATTCCCACTTGAAGCATAAACAGCACCAATGATTGCACCCATACTTGTACCAGAAATGAAACTGATTTGTATATTCTCCTCTTCAAGCGCCTTAAGAACTCCTATATGCGCAAGTCCCTTACTTGAACCGCCACCAAGGGCTAATCCGATTTTTACCATCTTCTATTCTCTAATCCATCCATCTTTTATGAGATCAATGTCGTCTGGTTCTTTTCCTTTGATAAGTTTATAAACTTTCTTAAGTTCTTGCATCTTGTACTTCCTGTAATTCTCTATATGCTTTGATTCACTTTTGTACAAACGCACATTCTTCTTGTAAAATGGCCTAAACACAATTCCAAGTATGATATTGCCTGCAAGGATAAGTGAAACAACACCCCAAAGGACTATATTTCTTATGACACTTGCTGAAAGTTTCCTAACAACTGTCCTCTTGTATTTTGGTCTTGCCGCAAGTGCACTTCTCTCAATAACTCCTCCTTCAAGCAAATTATAAATGGCATGGTAAGTGCGAAACTTTCCCAGACCGGATGAAGAAATAATATCTTCAACACAATTCTCTCCGTTAATCAAAGCAAGTGCGGTCTTTTCCTGCTCGCCCATCTCGATTGACAGACTTGGACGTTTCTTCTTCGAAAAAACAATTTTGGAATCGGAAATCGACTCTTTAATCTTGGGCCACTCGTCTATCCTCCTCATTCCTTCGAGTATAAGGAATTGAGGATTCACAAAAACACTATACTGACTCTTTGTATACAGCTTCTCACCCAGTTGGAATTTGTACTCTCCTTGCTTCCAGGTAAACAATTCATCAACGACTTCCTGTATCTTGAACTCTATCATCTTTTCCAAGTCTTCTTTGGAGAGAACACTGTTTTCAACAAGAGTATCAACAAGGGAAACTCCTTTCTTTTTTGCTATTGTATTGCATTTCTTGAGTTCTTTCGTGGATATTTTCCCTGTAAGCACAAGATAGTCTCCAATAGGTTTTAAAACACCTTTCTTGTTATGAGATGCAGAAGAGATCATTCCATTCTCGAAACCAATTGCTATGCTTTCTTTCCTGCTGTGGAAAGCTAGCACTCCTGTCTTCCCTTGAGAATTAATCAATTGAAGAACATCTGCTACTCCGAAATCTCGTATATTACCTTCAAATGCCATTGCTATTTTCTGACCTCATAACTTGCGCTAAAAAGACTGATCAAAGAAAAAAGATAGTTAAGAACAATAAGGATAAGAATGATGTTGAATCCAAGGTTCGACTGTCCAGGAAAAACAACGTACCCTGATAACTTGGTTACTTTACTTATTATCAATAACGAACAAAGTACTGCAAAAACAAGAAGAAACATAGTCCCGGTACGTATTCTGCTTATCTGGAGATGACCAGCTCCAGGGATAAAAAGGCCCCAGAATATGTCTGTATATGAAAGTCTTCTCTTCGCATCCATTTCTATCTTATCCTTCAATCTCTCTTTAATATCTACGGAATGAATTTTACTTAGTTTCTGATAGCATCTCCAGCAGATACTCTCGCTTTCGTAACTTACAGAATTTGTCCTTGAAACCGGAGAGAAACAGAAGGGGCATTGCTGCTTGCCGTCTCTAAAAAGACGGGGAATAACAATACTAAGTACGAAGAAACAGAAGAGAAAAATTGAAAACAATCCAAACCTAAGTCCTAAGAATTTCCAAGGGAAAACATTGAAATCAGAGTCACATGAAAGGAAATCTTCCCATAGTAGCGTAACCGGAAGGGTCATATCTATGAAAAAATGGTTATTTTTCTCCTTTGCTTCTTTGGTTTGTTTACTGATAAGGTCAAAGTCAAGTTGAGAAGCTACTTTCATATGTTCTGATGATTTGTCAAAAATCAATTTTCTAACATACGCCTGTGCGATATTGTAATGAACAGCGGCAACTTCCTCGTCATACTCCAGAGCGAGACTGTAATACTCAATTGAACTATCTATCTTTCCTTCCCAGAACAGGACATTTGCAAGATTGTTGTAATTTCCAGGAAAGCTGCTCGCATAATCTATTGCTTTTCGGTAATTAATTTCCGCTTCTTCAAAGAACCCTCCCCTTTTCAACTGAAGGCCTTTTAGGAAGTAACCAGAAAAATGCTTTGGATTTGCGGAAATAATGGTATCGCACTTCTTAACTAAATAAGGGTCATATCTCGACTTCTGTATCTTTTCCTTTATCATAACCTTTCCTGTTGGATCCAGAGCACTGTATGCCTTTGTTTGAAAATAACCAAAGAGAGATACAATGAGCAACAAAACTATGAAGAATTGAATAGCCCATCTTTCCTTTCTTTCGAGAAAAGCAATGGGAAGAACAATCATATAAACCACAGCGTAAATTGAAGGTATAGTCCATATCAACGGGATAATGAGAATCGTTATAGCGATAAAATATCGAATGCTCATAGGAATCTTCCTGTGACTAACTACAAGTACCTTTGAGATAATGAATGGGAAATACTTTATGAAATAAGCAGCAATAAAACCAAACAAAAGGATTGCAAAGATTAAGAACACAAAATTATAGAAAAAAACAATGGCATATAACCTCATCTGGAAATCGATGAAAATGCTGTGCAAGAACGCAAAGAATTCATCGAAAAATTCAAACCTCGTATGCAAAAGTAGAAAATGAATATAAAATAGCCTGATAGAAGGATTAAATGGGTCCAGTTCTTTTGAAATTCTGACATTACTCTCTATTCCATTTTCAACTCCACTGTTTGCGGATTCCCTTGCTCTAATGAAGAAATATGTGCTTATAAGGGGCAGCGAATGAGCCCCAAAATCCTTTTTCAACTCAAGGAATTTCTCTTCTTCTTTCCTCTGCCATTGAAGGAGTTTCCTTGTAGAAAAAAGGTCAAGCAGTAAAGTATGCTTAAATACATTCATGCCAGCCTGTTCGACTGCAGAATCATAGAACTTCACCCCTTCTTGATACTTGTTCTGAAATCGGTAGAGTTCAGCAACGCAAAATGGCAAAAATGGATTATCCGGATTCCTCTTTATTTCTCTCTTATATTTCCATTCAATATACTTAAAGCGAAGAGAAGGAACATACCCCTTGCGAGAGAGAACATTGTAATATTGAGGAATCAGTTTAAATGCATATTCTTTCTGTTTATTTGCTATTTCGAATTCGCGATCATAAGTGAGAAAAATCTCACCGGCAAGAGTAAGAAACGGATATGAGAAAAGGAAGATAAGCATAAATAGATTTTTCTTCCATGACATAAACAAATAGTAAGACTAAAATCTGCTGATGTCAAGAAAAAACTACCTACGAACGAGTGCAAAAAGTGCAATGAGAATTAAAACACCCACAACGGAAAGGACCGAGATGCCCGAATTTATTGATAAGAAAGGTTTTGTAAAAGTATCGTAAAAGAAACCCCCTACTAAAGGACCGATTACCGCTCCTAAATTGGCAACGGTATTAATAAGTCCGATATTTTTACCAAGTCCTTGCATATCGAACTCACTCATAGTTGACCGTGAAACAGGAGTAAATGAACGAGCTCCGGTCCCAAGAATTACAAGAAATACAATCAGTACAAAAGTGTTATTTATAAACGGAACTGTAATCGCAGCAAACGCTGTAATAAGACAAATAACAATGAGATTTTTCCTCAAACCAAACCTATCGGAAAAATAGGAAAAGATGAGCATAGAGAAAAGTGCGAAAACGTTAACGGTCATAAGTACAAAAGCAATATTTTGCGTTGCCATTAGAAACTTCTCATTAAGATAAAGCACAATGATGGACCTAAACAAACCTGATATTGTCCCTATAAGAAAACCAAGGATCAAAACTCCGGAAATCCTAACATCTCTTTTTTGAGAAATTCCCGCTTCTTTTTTTCTCGCAACCTCAGGTTGTCCTTTTGTTTCATTGATCAAGAAAGTCAAGAAGAAACCGATGAGATAAATCACACCAGAGATGAGAAAGATAATCCTGAACGCAAAATTCTCATCTGTTTTGAAAATAAACATTATGAAAATAATGGCTAATCCAAGAAGAGCATTTCCCATGCTCATACCGGCATTTCCTGAAGCGAAATAAAAGCTCAGCGCCCGAGTTTTGAAGTTGAATTTTGAGTTCTCAATTGTGATTACCTGAGCCATAGGCCATATGATTCCGGAAAACAAACCCTGGAGAATACTGACCATAAGAACTTCAGTATAGTTCTTGCTGAAGAATAGTAGAACACAGGAGATAATGTATGCAAGAAAACCAATGGGAAGAAAAACCTTTCTCTTGCCAAGCTTATCAGAATATCTCCCTATTATGATGGAAGTAACTGCACGTGCGAGCATAAAACCAGAGGCAAGCGAACCAATTTCCAACCCACTCGCTCCCATTCTTCTTGTAAAAATCGGAATAATTGGCCTCAAGAGCGAAATGCCGACGGCACCGGTAAAGGCAAGCAGTGTCAGAATGAAAATGTTCTTGCTCTCCTTGTGCATAGTTTATCGACTTTTTTTATATAGAAGGATTGACAAGAAGAATCATGGCTCTTGTTGAAGTCACAGTGAACAACTTCAATTATAGATTATTTAAAGCCCCAAAAAAGGAACTGGAATAAAAGTCAAAACGAAAAAAATCATTGTAATCACTCCAACAACCTTATGTTTTAATGGTATTGGACTTATGTCATCCAGAGGAGGTGGGTGCTTGACTTTTATGAGAACCATTATAAGAATTGCCCATAGAAACCACCCTGGCCAGAAAACACCAAAAACAAACATCATAAAAAAGATAACCCAGCCTATCCATTGCTGGTATTTTCCAATAAGTCCATACATAATATGCCCACCATCCAGTTGTCCAATGGGAAGCAGATTAAGTGCCGTAACAAAGAGTCCAATCCAGCCTGCAAAAGCAACAGGATGGAGAAGAATATCCTTGCCAGCCGGGATTTCCCCTATTAGAATCCGGGAAATAAAATGAAAAAAAATTGAATTACCTAAACTTAACCCGGTTTCTTGAATTGGAATAATCTGCGATAATTTTAGTCCTATGATAACCGCAGGTATAGCAAATAATAGCCCGACAAGCGGTCCTGCAGCTCCAATTTCGAGCAATGCTTTTCTATCGGTAATGGGCGATTTTACTTTTATTACAGCACCAAAGGTGCCTATTATGTGGGGAAAAGGAATAAAGTACGGAAGTGTTGCTTTAATACCCAGTCTTTTTGATGCAAAGTAATGACCGAGTTCGTGTGAGCCGAGGATAAGAATGATGGTAAAAGAAAAAGGAATTCCCATGTAAATTTTGAGAATCGGATTTACTCCCAGCTGCATTGCTCCTGCAAACATTGTTGTAACAATTGTTAAAAGAAAAAGAATTATATTGATCCTGTAATTCGATTTAGCAGGTCTCTTAAGTTTCGGAACAAAATGAATTAGGACCTTTTCCCCCTTCTTTCTGAAAAGTGGCATAAGTTCTATCAAATCACACCGCTCTCTGATAATTTCAACAGCCTTCCTGACAGGAAGTAACAAATCCCCAATTGCGGTTATTCTGAATTGCTCAGAACCTATTTCTGTAATGGCAAATACCCCCTCGAGGATATTCCTTACCCTCTGTTCTCTTTCGTCGCTTATATCTAACATTTTAGTTTCTTTCGTTAATATCGTTCTTAGTTCTTGGTTCTTAGTTCTTGGTGATTAGTGACTGCTGCCTGATGACTGATTATTTATAGCAAAGCGTTAGTTTACGCTTCATCCTTCATCCTTGCCTTTTCCCCGACACACCGTTACACTGACACTCCGTTACTCAGTTTCCTTCCTCCCCCTCTCCGACATACTCTTTCGCTTCCTCCTGCCCCTCGAGGACGCGCAAAGCCCCCATAGCCAGTGCAGCCATCTCATCCTCTCCCGGGAAAACCATTATTCTACCAAGAAACTGTGTCTTTTTCTTTATGTAGTCAACCACAAAAGACGAATTGGCAATCCCTCCACTTATGATAACAGCATCAATTCTGCCATCAAGCACGACCGCCATCTGGCCAATCCACTTGGCAACCTGATAAGCCATAGCTTCAAGTACAAGTCTTGACTTCTCATCACCAGATTCAATCTTTTTCATGACCTGTTCAACATCATCTGTTTTTAGATGTGACCAGAGACCCGATTTCTTTAACACTTTTCTCATCATTTCGTTGCGGGTATATTTCCCATTGTAGCAGAGATTGACAAGACCGGTCAGGGGGACTATTCCTGCCCTTTGAGGAGAAAAAGGCGCTTCATCATTGGCATTCGACGAGTCTATCTGCCTTCCTTTTTTATGTGCGCTAACCGAGATTCCGCTTCCAAGATGCACAACAACAAGATTAACATCCTCATATTCTTTGCCTAACTTCATTGCTCCTCTTCTCGCAACAGCCTTCATATTTAGAGCATGCGAAAGACTTAGTCTCGGGATTTCCTTAATTCCCGACACTCTTGCAACAGGTTCAAATTCATCAACAGACACCGGGTCAACAAAAAAAGCTGGAATTCCAAGTGGTTCGGCAATTCCATTGGCAAGGAAAACACCTATATTGGAAATATGTTCGGCCTGAACCCTACCGTTTTTTACATCATCTAATATTTTTGCATTTATCCTATAGGTTCCACTCTCAAGTGGACGAAACGGACCTCCTCTGCCCACAACTGCGCTTAGGGAATCAAGTGAAATGTTCTTCTGTTTCAAGAGTTTAATGATATTATTTCTTCTGTAATCGTATTGCTCCAGATGCATTCCAAAATTACTCAACTCTTCGTTGTTGTGCTTTACAGTTTCCACAAAAAGTGGATTTTCATCCTCGTATATGCCTATCTTCGTCGATGTTCCTCCGGGATTAATTACAAGAATTTTATACATTTTATTTATCTTTTTTCCTATTCTGCATAATATTTTCCAATCTTCTATATCTTTTCTTTCTTTCACTAAAAAGTGCAATTTCAGTTAGACCAATACTCAAAAGCAATTTCATTGTTTCAGATATCCTGTATCCAATGTGCTCGGGGAGATGAGCGTCAGAACCAATAGTTACCGATTTCCCTCCCAATTCAAGAAACCTCTTGCACAGCTGCATTCGAGGATAAGTTTCATTGGGAAAATGCCTCATCCCTGATGTATTAACCTCGAGTGCTAAGTCGTTTTCTGCAACGCTTGAGAGAATCTCATCTATTTGCTCTTTGAATTCATCGGGAGAATAATCATCGATGTACATAGTAGCATACCTCCTTATCATCTCGAAATGTCCCAGACAATCAAAAATGCCACTTCCTGCAAGACTCTTTGTAACTTCAAAATACGAATCATAAACTTTTTTCCTAGCATATGCTTCACAAAACTCCTTCGTTCCTTTTTTCTGGGAAACATCAAAGTCACCCACAAGATGAACAGAGCCAATAACAAAATCATAGTCCTTATTAGAAAGAAATTCCTTTATCTCTTCTTCTCTTTCCTTCTGGTAGGTTACTTCCACTCCTTTTTTAATCTTGAGCTGTCCATTATAAACTCTCCTAAGTTTCTCTATCTCTTCAGAAAGGGCGTTGTAATCATATAACCCATAACCTTCGTCTATCGGGTCGAGATCCAGGTGTTCCGTAAATGCAATCTCCGAAAAACCCATCTCAATTGCTCGAGAACAGACAAATCCGGCCTTTAGCTCAGAATCACAGGAGAAAATTGTATGTATATGGTAATCTACCAACTTATCCTCTCAGGGAGTACCCTTTCAAGCCTACTGCAGATGGACAGAATATTTCTGCCTTCTTGTAAAAGAGTCTCCCTCTGTTCACATACTCGTGAGCAGCCAGTCTAATGTGGTATCCACCGAGTGTTCCCGAAATACTTCCATCTGTGTTGTTTTTCCATTCCGACTTCCTATGACACTCGTTGAGTGCAATGATTATGTAAATGTTACCTTCTTCCATGTCCGCAATGTCGTCACCGCTCGGAATAGGACGAGCTTTATCATCTCCGAATTCCGTATGTGAATGATAATCTCCTATGCCATCTACTGGAATAAGATGCACGATTTCTTTGACTCTCGATGCTCTCCTTTCATTTGGGCTAACCCAGGTTTTTGTCTTCTCGGCAGTCTGGAAAGGAATGGCATACTCTATAATGAATTTGTCACCACCTTTCCAACCAAGTAGTAGTCCGAGTGTTTCAAAGTGATATACTTCAATAGCTGAAAGTACCATTGACCAGAAAGCTCTTTCCTTAATTATGACTTTTTTTCTTTTCGTTTCCCTACTTTTTGACACTCTTTCCTTCTTTCACTCCTTCAAAATTAATAAAATCAGAGTAATGAATAATAATACTTTCAATCGTGCGTTTATAACTATCACCCTCTCTTGAATGCGTATAGATAATATGAATGACCTCCGAAGGCAATCCAATAACGCTTGCAAGATTTGCACCGCTTACCGGATGCCTAAGCAGTTCTCCAACTCCCGATTTCCTGTAACCCCCAGGAGAAAACTCGTACTCCAGGAGCTTGCCTACATCGTGCAGTAATCCCCCAGCAATAAGATAATCCTTGTTGATTATTATGTCCTTATATGAGTTCTTCAATGTTTCGGCAATCCTCAATGCGACATTCGTCACGGCTCTTGTATGTTCAACAATATTAACCGCTGTATTAGGTATAAGCAGCGTGAATGGGATGCTTGACAGATCCTTTTCTTTCCAACCGCCAAGCTGGATTGCTTTTTCCCAACTCTTCTGCACTTTCTCCTTGATATCTTTGTCTTCTATAAGAGCTGCTTCGGGAAAAATCTCTAAGAAATCCAATCTTTCCCCCTCGTAGTATGGATAAAAACAATAGCAATAATAATCTTCATAAAATCCGCGGCAATAAATGGAACTACTCCAAGCTTCACTGCACCAACGAACCCGGTCCCAAGAAAGACCGAAAGGTGAATTGCGCCAAACAGATAAATCACAGATAAGCCCACTAACATCGCAAGAAAAGCTGAAGGAACTCCTCTCCCAAGTTTCTTCATAATAGAAGCTATCAACAATGGTGCAATAAGGAATCCTACGATATAACCTCCTGTTGGTCCGATAAATATTGCCATCCCTCCAGCAGCACCGGCAAACACGGGAAGTCCCACCACTCCTGCACCAGTATAGAACAGAACCGAAAGTATCCCATATCTTTCTCCCAGCACAATCCCTGCAAGAAGCACAAATAATACCTGCAGCGTTATCGGAACTGGAGTGAAAGGTAAAGGAATATAAACAAATGCTCCGATTGTTATGAGTACTGCAAATGTGATACTACCAACAAGCAACATTAAACTCCTTGGTATTTCTATTTTCTTACAAACAACTGCTTTTACACTATACACAGCTATTCTTCTCCTTTTTAACTTTTACCTTTTGCCACACTTGTGTCGATCTGCGCTTTCTGCAGTTTTCCTGAATAATCTACATATACTGTTTTTATTTCCGAGAAGATATCATATACGGCAAGTCCTCCTTCTCTGTGACCGTTCCCTGTGTTCTTCACTCCGCCAAAAGGAAGGTGACATTCAGCACCAATAGTTGGACCATTAATATATGTTATTCCTGCTTCTATTTCTCTGGCAGCCTTCATGGCAAGATTAACATCCTGTGTATAAATGGACGAGGAAAGACCGTATTTTGTATCATTCATTATCTTGATTGCTTCTTCAAAATTACCGAATTTAATGACCGAAAGCACAGGCCCGAAAATTTCTTCCTGTTCAATCCTCATACCTGGTTTTACATCTACAAACACTGTTGGTTTGTAAAACCATCCTTTTTTGCATTCCCCCTGCTCGTGGAACTCACCACCAACCGCAAGTTTTGCCCCTTCTTGCTTGCCGATCTGAACATAATTATGAATAACATCTCGCTGTGCACTATTAATAACAGGTCCCATCTCAATGGACTCATCAAGACCATTGCCTATCTTTATTCTCTTCGCCCTTTCAATAAGCATCTCTATAAACTTATCGTATACTTTTTCATGAAGAATCAACCTCGAAGTTGCAGTGCATCTCTGTCCCGTAGTTCCGAAAGCTCCCCAGAGAACACCCTCCATAGCAAGTTTCAGATTTGCATCAGCCATTACGATCTGTGCATTCTTGCCTCCAAGTTCCAGAGAAACCCTTTTAAGTGTTTTTCCGCAAACCTCTGCAATTCTGCTTCCCACCTCTGATGAACCTGTGAAGGAAATGACTCCAACATCGGAGTGGAAAAGCAATGCTTCACCTACCTCTCTCCCCGACCCGTGAACGATATTTACAACTCCTTCGGGAATACCTGCTTCCATTAATAGTTCAACGAGTTTGGTTGCAGTTGCAGGTGTATCGCTTGCAGGCTTAATTACGACCGTATTACCTGAAAGTAGTGCTGGTATTGTTTTCCAGCATGGAATAGCCATTGGGAAATTCCAGGGTGAAATCAAACCCGCAACACCAATAGGAATTCTCGTGGTATAACACATTTTGTTTTCCAATTCAGATGGTGAGGTTATGCCAAAGAACCTTCTTCCCTCACCAAAAGCATAGTAAGCAGTGTCTATTCCCTCCTGAACATCACCTCTTGTTTCCTTTATGATTTTACCCATCTCTCTGGTCTCAAGTCTTGCAAGTTCTTCCTTCCTCTCAACCATAATATCTCCGCATCGACCGAGAATTTCTCCTCTTTTGGGCACAGGTACTTTCTTCCAGGAATCAAAAGCTTTCTTTGCTGCCTTGACTGCTTTTTCAATATCCTTTCCTGTCGATTTGGGGAACACTCCAACAATCTCATTCCAGTCAGCAGGATTTCTATTCTCAAAAGTCCTTTTTGACTCGGATTCAACCCACTTCCCATCTATGAAATTTTTATAAACATCCACCATAGTACCTCCTAAATTTATACATTGTTTACATCAAAGAGCAATAACAGCGCTCTTTACTTTAAGGACTAAAGCATAACAATAATTGTTTTTTATGTCAAGCCTTTTCCTGTTCTATTTTACCGTCAATTCTTCCGTTTTACTGAGAACAGAAACAAATCCAATAAGAGAGAAAAACAAAGGACTGATGACTGGCTCCTGCATATGTCCACTAAAAAAACTCACCATATACATTGCAACAAGAGCAAATAGAATGGCAAAACCTATATCTTTCGTCCTTTCACCTTTACAAATTTTAATACACCGAGCAAAAAGCATGAAACTAAGAAAAACATAACTTAAAAATCCCAGAATTCCACTTTCCAAATATATCTGCAAATAATCTGAATGCCATGAACCCCTATCTTTTAAAAAAGGAGAAATAACAGAATAGGTTCGAGGGCCAAAACCAAAGATCGGTCTCTTTAATAGTAGCATTCTTGCGCCACGCCAGATCGTAAGACGCCCAGAGCTGTTGTATAACGGATGTAAAAGTGAACCAGCCCTTTCCCTTAAAGCTCTCAACATCAAAATCAATCCTGCGAAAACCACAACCATATATCCGAATAGCAAACGTTTCTTTCTCAGACCATGAACAAATATTACCGGGACAATTCCCAACCATTGTGCCCTTTCTTGAGCGAAAATGAGTCCAGCTCCCAGAATACCTACGCTCAGAAACGCAACAAACCGTGAAGAAAAAATATCCTTCTTATGAGAAAGGGTAAATGCAAAACAAAATGCAATCATCGTATATTCTGCAAACCTCGTAATTCCACCTGCAGTTGACTGGGCTTTTGCAAAGTGATGCAATAAAGAAAAGACAGTTCCGTAAACAGAAGAAACTACACCTGCGTAAACAAGAACTGCAATATAACGATATATCCGATGTTTCCCACTCTTCTCCATTAGGTTCGTAAATGCAAAATAGATGAGAGAAAAGAAAATACGACTGTGTAATTCTTCAAAACTCACCGCCCTGTCAACGGAAGTAAAACATGAAACTACTCTAAAAAAAAGAAAAATGGAAACTGCTAAATCAAGAGGAGCTCTAACAAATTTCCGAGTTGCTATCCATTTGACAATCCAGAGAATAATAAGGAATATCGCAAGACCCTGGGCAAGTGTATTTGAGAAAATAAGAGAACCGAAGAAAAAGTAAAATACGAATTCAGCAAGTTTTTCTACTTGTTTCACTTCCTAAAGTTCACCTTTGGTTCTCTTCCATATCTTCTCTAAAACACCCGTTTTTTTCATCTTAAATAGGTATCATACTATTTCTCTATTCCTATAATCCCAAGATTTTCTCCTACCCTCTCCCCGTATTTTCTGTAAGAGAAAAAAAGGTCGCTTCTCGAATAAGAACATATTTCTGGAACGAAAACCTTTTCAAGACCACTATCGTTTAGCTGCTTTTTTACCATCTTCCACATATCAAGATATAAATGTTTTTTTTCCTTAATCAGATATTCAGCCTTATACCTTTTCTCAAAATCCTTTCCCACCTCATAGCAGCAGGGACCGATACTGGGACCAAATAGTGCTTCGATGTTAAGAGATTTCAGATTGAATGTTTTACAAATTTTCTCCACCGCCTTACGAGCAATATGTCTTTCCGCCCCCTTCCTGCCAATATGAATCAAACCAATCACAGGAAACTCTGAACTATACAGAAAAACGGCAATACAATCAGCAGTGAATACACCGAGGAAAACACCCTGCTTTCGTGTTACCATTCCATCTCCAACCAAGGTCTCCTTGCTGTTTTTTATCACATTTACTATATTTGAATGCACCTGCTTCGTAAAAACAACATCCTCTTCATCGATTCGGATGCTTGAGAAAAATCTTTCACGATTCATTCTGACATTTATCGCACTATCTCCCCTACCACAGTGAGGATTCAAAGAATCAAAAGGAGGCTTGCTAACTCCGCCAATTCTTGTTGAATAGAAAACTTTTACGCCCTTCCATCCTTCAAATGAAAGGTATTTGACACCAGAAATCTCTTTTAACTTCCAGAATTTAAACCCGTTATCAGTTATCGTCTTAGCGACCTCAAGCGTTCTTCTCTATATGCTGCAGGATCAACTGTACTGTTTTTCTTCTTCCGTAATTATTTTCTCTCAGATAATAGTAGATGTTATAAATCTCTTTTCCTATAATAATCTCACCCACTTCATCGCCTTTGCCGAATGCAATAGCATCAATGATTACTCCATTACTTCTCACTTTTAGTTTGAGATGACCATTACCAACAATCTTAGGGTAACCAACAAAATCAACATTGGCTGTCACGAAAATAGGCTCCGGATTATCTGTTCCAAAAGGCTCGAATTGCTTTAGCTCGGAGAGCAAAGTTTTATCAATCTCTGTAAATGAGAGCTCGGCTTCACTCGTAATTTTCCTCTTGAGATTTTCATCATTCAATCTTTCCCTGACTACCTTATTGAACGCTTCACGGAATTCGACAATCTTTTCCTTGTCTATCGTGAGTCCAGCAGCATAACGGTGACCACCATACCTGAGCAAATACTCTTTGCAGGAATCAAGTGCATCAAGAAGTGAAAAAGAATTAACACTTCTCCCGGACCCTTTTCCGAATTCACCTGCTGTTGAGATAAGTATAGTAGGTCTTGAATACATTTGGGCTATCTTGCTGGCAGTAATACCCACAACACCTTCATGCCAATCCTCCTTCGCTAATACAATACCACCAGCTACTTTGTCGTAATTTTCTTTCTCAATAATCTCGATACTTTCCTTCCTGACTTTTTCACACAGTCCCTGTCTCATTCTGTTCTTTTGGTCAAGTATCGTAGCGTATTCCCATGCCTTGCTTCTATCATTCGTAAGTAAAAGTTCGATAGATGTATGAGCAGTATCAAGCCTACCACTTGCATTCAATCTGGGTCCGAGAACATATCCGATTTCATAAGTACCGATATGCTCTTTCTTAGATCCCGATTTTTCAAGAAGTGCCAGGATGCCGACTTTATTTGTGTGATTCAAAACTTCGATACCCCGCCCTGCTAAAATCCTGTTCTCTCCTGTCATACTGACAACATCGGCTATTGTCCCAAGCGCAACAAGATCGAGATCATCAAATATCTCATCATCTCTTTTCATTTTCTTAAAAATACCACTGAGTAACTTAAAGGAAACACCAACTCCTGCAAGGTCTTTGAAAGGATATTTCTCATTTTTGGCTTTTGGATTTAAGACGGCATAAGCACTCCGCAACTTCTCTTTCACAATATGATGGTCTGTAACAATTACATCCATCCCGAGTTCTTTCGCAAGCCTTATTTCAGATTCAGAGTTTATGCCACAATCAACAGTGATTACTAATTTGAATCCTCTCTCACTGATTGTTCTGATTGCGTTCTCACTGATGCCGTAACCTTCAATCAATCTGTTTGGAACATAATAAGAGACCTCCCCTCCCAATGAGCGAAGATTTCTTAAAACAAGAACAATTGATGATATTCCATCTACATCATAATCGCCATAAACAAGGATAGGTTCTTTTTCCTTGATAGCCTTAATAATTCTATCTGCTGCTTTATCCATATCACAGAAGATAAAAGGATCCAAAAGGTTCGCAAGAGAAGGACAAAGAAAACTTTGAATTCTTTCTACAGTTTCATATCCCCTGCTCAATAGAAGTTGAATTATCGGTCTTGAAAGGGAAAGTTCGTTTTGAAGTTTCTCAATCTCTGTCTCTCTGAATTTTTGCGGAAAACTGCATACAATTTCCTTTTGAATTTTCACGCTCAATGTAAAAACCCTTCTACTTTTTTAGTTTCTTTCTGAATACCGAAAGGCTTCTTGCTGCTTCGTAACCTGTCACATTTTTGTCTTTCAAGAAATAACCGTCCTCGAGTTTCAGGAATCCATTTCCTACTGCAAATGCAATCACTTTATGAGTGTAATCAGAATATGGAACATCCTTAATCTCAAAACTCTTAAGTTCCTTATCGTCCAGGAATGGCAGATTTTCCGAAACCCTGTGCAAAATAATGGCAAGCTGAAACCTCCTTAATAGATCAAGGGGATAGAATCTCCCATCAGGGAAATTTCTCATCCATCCCATACTCAATACCCTGTCAATGTAAATCTTTTCCTTAAGCCCTTTTGTATCGTCCGCAACACCTTCTGGCACAGAATACACATGAGGGTTTTTCTCGAAAAAAAGCGCAAGGTCGCCCAGATAATATGCGATAAGAAATGCCATATCCTTCCTTTGTATTTTTTCAGAAGAGAGCAGGCTCTCAAGTTTTTCCTTCTCCCATTGTCTTCTCAATTGATCGAGTGGCGGAGGTTGAGTTTTTTCTGGATGCATACAACCACTCACAGATAAAAGAAATGTAAAAAGGGACAAAGTAAGAACAGCAATGACTCTTGAACCTTGTCTCTCTTTCCTTTTGGATTTGCTTCCGGGCTCCAAGAATTTTCTTCTTTGGTTAATTTGGTATTTAGTAGGTCAATGTATCCCTTATGATGTACCCGAGAGGATTAACGGGGTTGTGCAGAACTCTAACTTCGTAATGAAGGTGTGGTCCGGTAACATAACCGGTTCTGCCCATTTCTGCGACGAGTTCTCCCCTTTTGACTTTTTGTCCCTCATTTACAAGTATCTTTCTGAGGTGCCCGTATTTCGTCTTGAATCCATATCCGTGGTCAATGGAAATGTAATTTCCGAATCCTAATAGCCAGCCTGAAAAATCAACAACCCCATCTGCAGGAGCGTAAATGTGTGTTCCGGGAAGATTTGCAATGTCAATGCCACTATGGAATTCAGCACTTCTGCTTATCGGATGCATACGCCATCCAAAACCGGAAGAAACATACCCATGTGTAGGCCAAATAGAAGGTGTATGCCTTTTCAAATCGATAATTGAAGATAATTTCCTATGCACCTCCTCATAGGAAGACTGCTCAAGTTCGACAAGATTACCTGTGAAATTGAATTCTTTCATAATATCGCTAAGAATAGTATATGAGGATTTTGAGAGTATGCCTTCAAGAGTATCGAGAGGAGTAGGTCCACCAATACCTTTCACAATTAAATTTCTTTTTAAAGGAGTTATATCTACCGTTTGTCTTAATATATCGCCAAACTCGGAGTACGAATTAATTCTCGTCTTCAAGAGTGATATATCTTTCCCGAATCTTTCGATAGACGCAATATTTTTATCCTTGGTCTGTAACTGAACTCTATAATCTGCAACCAGAGAATGTTTTCGTTTCCCACTCAATATAAGAAATGATGACGAAAAAAACAGGACACAACTAAGTGCAATTGCTGTATAAACATATATGTCCTTAACAATAAATTGATGGATACCTCTTTGTGTGCTAAAACTGAATGTCCAGCTAAACCTCTTTATCTTCTTCATCTCTACTTAATATATAATATAAAAAGAACTTACTGTCAAGAGAAAAATGCTAATTCCGGCTCTTTTTAACTCCAAATATGAAAATTATGCCGCCAGAAATGCTTATTATCAGAATAATCACCGCAAAGATAATCGAAATGAGAATGGACTCCGATGGGCTGACGCCTGCAAGCCTGAAAAGATAAACATACAGCCCTTCTCTAATGCCCATACCATTGGGAGTAATTGGAATCATACTTCCAATATGTATAACAGGAAGAAAGGCAAGATAGTAATAGAAGGGAATGGAAACAGAAATTGCCCTCGCAATAAAAAAGACCATGGTGAACAAAATCAATTGGTAAACTGACGATAGAAGTAGTGTTTGAAAAACTATCCCTTTCCTGTTTCTATAGTAATACATTGCATCATACAGCCCTGCAACCTTGTTCTTAAAAGTTCTAAGTATCCTGGGTTTGGTTATCCACAGAAATTTCTTCAACCTCTTTCTGTGGGGAAAGAAAAACACTCCAGTCATAAAAACAATGGCAAGGACCAAGAAACCAATAAAGATATACAATATATTAATATCCTTGGTGATAAATGGTGGAAGGAAAAAAACTCCAAGTAAGAGTATTGCCAGTGAACCAATCATCTTTTCACTTATAACAGAAGCGAAACATTCAGCCTTCTTCCCATAATTATTGGATACATATATCGCTCTCACCATATCAAGCCCGAGGATAGTGGGAAGAAAGTTATTGAAAAAGAATCCCACCAGGTAATAAGATAGACTTTTACCGAAAGGAATATTTACCGAATGAGCTTTCAATAGAATTCTCCATCTGACAGATATAACCACCAGAGCGAAAAGGAAGAGGACTATCGAAACAAGAATACTGAAGATATTCACCTGCTTTACTATATCTGTAATCTTCTGAACATCTGCTTTCCATAAAAGGAAAAATAAAAGGGCAATACCCAGAGTTATTCTAATTACTATAAAAAATACTTGCTTAAATTTCATGCCGTATACTTTTTTTAAGTATCCCGAGCAAACCTTCTGCTGCCTTATCCCAGTCAAATCCTCCACTCCATCCTACTGCGTTATGTTGCATCTTTGCGAGCAAATCCCTGTCTCTAAGAAGCCTCATTACGGAGGAAGCAAGCGCCTCAATATTTCCGTAGGGATAAAGTAATCCGCTGTAACCATTTTTTACTGAATCCTTAAGACCTGGCGAGTCGGCTGCAATAACAGGAGCACCACAAGCATTGCTCTCGATAACGGTCAGCCCCCATCCTTCTCTTAAGGAAGTATTTACTACAATCTCTGATTCCTGGAGTATTCTTACTTTCTCTTCCTGTGAAACAAAACCCGTAAAATCAATGCACCCTTCGATTTTGAGCTTCAAAGCAATTCCCTTCAGTCTTTCAAGGTCATCGCCATCGCCGACAATGGCAACTTTTATGTGCGGAAATGAGTCACGAATTTTTGAAACTGCATAGAGCAGGTGGTCTATACTCTTGTATCTCTTTATTCTGCCAACAAATGTGATTGAATACTTCTTTCCTGTCCTGCTGTCAGGCTTATACACTTTTCTATCTATACCACAGTAATGTAGGCTGATATTTTCAGGGGAAATACCCGAGGAAACAAGGTCATCCCTTGTGCTTTCCGATATAACATCAAAAGGAATATTTCGGTAAACTATGGGAACCATTGACTCTGCAATATAAACATACATAGCGAAAGGAAATATAGTTTCAGTAAATATGCTTTTCCCAAAACGATGCAGGAGTATTGCAACAACAGGAATCTTCATATATAAACGAGAAAAGAAAGGAATTTTGTTCAGGTCTTCGACAATAATATCAGGTTTTTCTCTTCTTACAATCTCTTTAGCACCAAAAGGTACGTAGAAATTAAAATCCGACCTTCCCCCTTTGCGAATCACACGGATTCCATCAAGAACTTCGTTCTTCTTAGCACCTGGAAACCCCGAAGCAAGTAAGGTAACTTTGTGCCCCCAGCTTGCAATCCTTCCAAAAATTTCATGCAGATGAACCTCTGCTCCACCTGCATTGGGGTTTTTCCTATCTTGCCAATTGATAACAAGTATATTCACAACAGCCGAACTACCAAAGTTTTCCTCTAAGAATAGTCTCTTTTCTGTCTGGACCAGTTGAAATAATAGATATGTCGGTTTTAAGAATCTCTTCCAGAGCCTGAAGATACTTAATTGCATTCGATGGAAGTTTTCTTTCTGAACTTATTCCTCTGATATCTTCTTTCCATCCCTCAAATTCCTCATAAACTGGTTTAACCTTCGCGAGGTCTGCAGCATCAGGAGGGAACAATGTTCCTCCATTTTTCTCTTCTGTTCCGTAACCAACACAAACTTTTATTTTATCAACACCTGAGAGACAGTCCAGTTTTGTAACAGAAATTGAGGACACCCCATTTATCATTTTCGAGTATCCGACTCCAACCGCATCAAACCATCCGCATCGCCTTGGTCTCCCTGTAGTTGCACCATATTCCTTCGCATTCTTCCTAAAATCCTCCTCAAAAGCCTGCTCGAATTGCGTGGGGAAAGGTCCTTCTCCTACTCTTGTTGCATATGCCTTTGCCACCCCTATAACCTTGCCAATCTTTCTCGCAGGAACACCGGTTCCCGTGCAGACTCCACCGACAGTAGGATTGCTCGAAGTCACATAAGGATAAGTGCCAAAATCAATATCTAAAAGGGTCCCCTGAGCACCTTCGAAAACAACCTTTTTATTCTCGTCTATCTGCTTATTGAGAAATGAGACTGTATCGATGATGTAGTCCTCAAGCTCAACAGCAATTTTAGCATAATTTTCACTAATGGATTTTATGTCGAATTCCTTCCTCATACCGGGCTTGGTGTCAAGATTAGACTCGAGCAGCGATTCCAGTTTTTGCCGCTTCAAGATGTCAACAAATCTAATCCCTACCCTGGCATATTTGTCCGTATAACTCGGCCCAATACCCTTGAAAGTTGTGCCTAATTTAGCCGAACCTTTCCTTTTTTCAAGGCTTTTATCTTTCTCTATGTGGAAAGGAAACGTAACATGGGCACGATTACTAATAAACAGTCTTCCTCTGATATCAACCCCTTCCTTTTCAAGAAGAAGTATCTCTTCCTGAAGACTCTGAAGGTCAACAACACAGCCATTTCCAATCACGCACACGGTCTTTTCGTTGAAGATACCCGAAGGAATCATATGCAAAACCAATGGTTTTCCCTTGAAGTAAACTGTATGGCCAGCATTTGTTCCACCCTGATATCGAACTACAATGTCTGCATTTTCACTCAAAAGGTCAACTATTTTTCCTTTACCTTCATCTCCCCACAACATTCCAATTACAGCTATTGTATTCATTCGTCTAACCCTTCATTGTTTGTCTTTTTGAGCTTTACAACATTCAATTCGTTAGTAACATTCGAAAAAATGATAAGGATTATCTAAAAACTGTCCAGATAGCCAAGCTTCAACACCCTATTTATCCCATCCCTACCCGTTTCCAATATGTTCCTTACATCAAACTCAATAACAATATTGGGAGCAAAATAACCCTTGATTCCGGCATTCAAATAACCATTCTCTCTGTATTCATCAATTCCCTCATTAAAAGCAAAATCGTAGTCACAGTCAAAACTGTAGATATCTGTCAGCATTTTTTCAAATCCAAGAAAAACATCAAGGTTTCGATTTCCATCGCTGTGCTCAAGTGAATAATTGATTCCACCGTGAAAACTGAGATTCCCATAGAGTTCATAATTCTTACTCGCAACGCCGTAGAAACCTTTGGATTTTATCCTGTATCTTCCATCCATCTGTGGACCATGTCCCTGCGAACAGAAACCAAAAGCTATTGCAGGATAAACAAGCGTTTCCTCGAACGCTCTGTATCTCACTTCAACCCCAGGATATTTGTAACCTTTAACGGCACCATATCCAACGATATGATCACCACCGTAACTAACCCCAATGGAGAAATTGTCTGTAATACCAATATATATACCTGACAGAACACCTCCTGCTGGCTCCATCCTTGCTCTGATTTCATACTGTCCCCTGAAGTAGTTTCCACATGTTGGATTATCGACCAGAACAAAAATCGGGCTCTCACTTGCCGCGAAAAGATTGACTGCAACAAGTATTATCGCAAGAAAAAACAGGCTTATTCTCATTTTCATCCTCCATTCTATTGCTTTATTAGTATCATACTAAATTGTTTATGTCAACTTTTTTCTTCTCTACAAGCCTCTCTTCGGTGAGAGATTTTTTTTTTACTTGACTTTAGTTTGCATATAAGTTAATATGTCGCAAAAAAGAAGGGAGTATGAAATGATAGTTGAGTGTCCTAAATGCAAGAAAAAATACAGGGTTGATAAGACTTCAATTCCACCGGGTGGAGCATCCGTAAAATGCCCTGATTGTTATAACATTTTCACAATATTCACTGAACCTGTTAACATAAAACTTGAACCCGTAATGGAAGAAACAGGGTCCCTTCCGGATAGTGATATAGTTTCGCAACCAGAAACATTTGCACCCCAGATAGAGAATTCTGAACCTGTCGAAACACCCACCGCGGTTCAGGCTGAAACCCCCGAGGAATCCAAAGAAACAGAAATTCCACCGACAGAGCAAAGAACAAAATTGTGGGAAAAGTTACAGCAAACCTATATTTCGGAAAAAGAGGAAAAACCTGAACCAATAAAAACTGCCACTGCACAACCTACAGCAGTTGAAGAGGAAATTGCAAAAGAAACAGAGATTGCAGCCGAAGAAGCTCCGATAGCTGAAATAATCACAGAGGAACCTGAAACAGAGGAGCAAAAAACTGAAAAAGAGGCTAAAAGACTTGCCCGTTCTCTTGTTAAAGATATTCTCTTGTATCATGGAGACAAGGTTGAAATCGGTTTGAAGCAAGGAAATCTTGCTCACCTAATTGGAGATGAGATTAGAAAATCGTGGAAGTATTATAAAGACACTTTCCCTCTCGAAAAAACCGGCGGGGTAAACTTCTTCAAGAATGCCCTCAATGAAATCATAGGCAAAGGGAAACCAATTTTCAAATAAGCCCCGTCAAATAGAAAAGTAATTTAAAGGTATGAATTAAATGTTAATTTTCAGACGTAAATGGTCAGTGAAGTCCGTCATTGCGAGCAGTGAACCGCATAGTTCGCTGCGTGTCAATCTCGTATTGACAGAATCGCATTTACTGGATTTTCCTAATTCCAATTTTATTGATTCTGAAATGTTTTGGATGGAGGTCTAATTAATGAAAAAAAATCTCAGATGGAAGTTCATCTTTTTCTTCATTGTTGTAGCAGCGGCTTTATTTCAATTGTCCTACACTTTTCGTTATTCTAATATGACAAAAGAAAATCTGGCAAATCTTGATCCACGCCAGAGGAAAACACTCGCTAATAGAGCGATTCATCTTGGTTTGGACCTAAAAGGTGGAATGCATCTTGTCCTTGAAGTAGACAAGTCAAAGCTCTCGGATGAAGAGAAAAAGGGTGCAACAGATAGGGCATTAGAAATCATTAGAAACCGTGTAGATCAGTTTGGAGTATCAGAGCCAACAATAGAAAAACAGGGAAATGATAGAATCTTAATACAGTTGCCAGGTGTCGTGAACAGAGAAAGAGCAAAGGAAATTATAGGAAAAACTGCACTTTTGGAATTCAGATTGGTTGAAAACAAGGATTTGCAGCAAAACCTTCTTACAAAAATCGATGAATACCTATCAAAGACCATTTCTCCCGACTCCGAAGGTTTAGAGTCAAATCCACTTCTTTCCAATATAGAAGTATTAAGAAATGACTTTTATGTTCTTGACGATTACAAGAAAACCGTAGACGACTATTTTGCAAGAAAAGATATTAAGAATTTGATTCCGCACGAAAGAACATTTCTCTGGGGAAAAGCAGAGGAGGTTGAGGGAAGAAAAATGTTCCCCCTTCACCTTGTCCACGCTCAACCGGTATTAACAGGTTCAGCAATCCTCAGTGCCGATGCGGGAATTGGAACTTCAAATAACCCAATGGGTGTGAAGGTTGACCTTACGATGACAAGAAAGGCAAGAAGTAAATGGGCTGCAATCACGGGTGCCAATGTTGGTAGAAGAATTGCAATAGTGCTGGATAATATCATTCAATCAGCTCCTGTCGTAAGGGAAAGAATACCAAGTGGACGTTCCGAGATAACTCTTGGAAATTCATCAACGGATGAAGCAAAAGACCTTGCTGTGATTTTGAAAGCCGGTGCTCTTCCTGCCCCGGTAAAAATCATAGAAGAACGCTCTGTTGGTCCTTCACTCGGAGGTGATTCCGTAAGAAACGGAATAAAGTCCATTCTTATTGGCGGTGGCATAATTATTCTTTTTATGCTAATATATTATGGTCTGTCAGGTCTGGTTGCAGATTTTGCTCTTGCGCTTAATCTTCTCTTTATTCTTGCAGTCTTATCAGCCTTCAGATTTACTTTAACCCTACCTGGACTTGCTGGAATTGTGCTGACTATTGGAGCAGCAATAGATGCAAATGTTCTGATATTTGAAAGAATAAGAGAAGAATTAAGTAGCGGAAAAACTGTGGGTTCGGCTATTGATTCCGGCTATCAGAAAGCATTTGTCACAATCCTCGATGCAAACACAACAACTTTTATAACAGCACTCATATTGTATTTCTTCGGAACTGGACCTATCAAAGGTTTTGCAGTAACACTGGGAATAGGTATCCTGGCAAGCTTCTTCACAGCAATCGTTGTAACAAGGATGATTTTTGACTTTGCTCTCACTTACTTAAGAATAAAAAGGATTTCTATATAGGAGATATAAATGATCAAAATACTTAAAGAAACACATTTCGATTTCATAAATGCACGCAAGAAAGCCTTCATACTGTCCAGTGTTTTCATTCTCGTTGGAGTTGTTTTCCTGATAATCAGGGGGGGACTTAATTATGGTATTGACTTTACAGGAGGAACTCTAATCCAGCTGCATTTCGAGAAACCCATCCGAACTGCGGAGGTGCGGAAAGCCTTAACCAACCTTGGGTATTCAAAAGCAAAGATACAAAAGTTTGGAACTACAAACGACTTCTTGATAAAAACCGTTGCTCATGAGAGTTTCGTCTCCGACACAGTAGGCCCAGGAATAATAGAAACAAACATACAGGTTGAAGAAAAAAACAATCTTAATCTTAAAGTTACCGCTTCTGATAAACTAACGGGAAACGGAACAATTACAGATGTTGAATTCTTTTTGGATTCCTTAGGTGAAAAAGGTAATGGCATTGAAATGAGCAGCATAGATGCCTTCGATAGTTCAGTCGAAAAAGCTGTTTCAACCGTCCCTACCGAGGATTGGAAACCTCAAACCTCCCACAAAATATACATAAGAGCAAAGGATTCCAATGGAAACTGGGGCAACTCAAAAGAGATAACGGTAAATATTTCCGAAAACGGCATAACAATACCTGAAGGAGCAGAGACGAATTTGGAAGATTCTGCTCCTCCCTCAAACCAAGACACATCTGGTTCCGGTGCTCTTCTGAAAGACAAGTTGCAAGAACTATTCCCTGATAATCCCTTAAGAATAGACAGGGAAGAAATGGTTGGACCTTCAGTCTCAAGAAACCTTCAATGGAAGGCATTGTGGGTCGTACTTCTTGGGATGTTCGCTATACTTATCTATGTAAGTTTCAGGTTTACATTCAGATTCGGCATAGGAGCAGTAATTGCTCTTTTCCACGATGTTATAATTACGATAGGTATACTCTCCATTATGGGGAAGGAGTTCACTGTTCCAATAGTAGCCGCCATTCTGACCATAGTCGGTTATTCAATAAATGACACGATCGTTATATCGGATAGAATAAGAGAAAACCTCAAGAGACTGAGGAAAGAAGGATTCAACCGAATAATTAATGAAAGCATAAATCAGACCCTATCAAGGACAATTATCACATCTCTAACTACTTTCGTCGCACTCCTCATTCTGTTCCTGCTCGGTGGCAAAGTGATTCACGACTTCTCTCTGGCACTGCTCATTGGTATTATTGTGGGAACATACTCTTCGGTCTTCGTTGTTGCTCCCATAGTATATGAATGGGAAGTAAGAAGTCCAACAAGAAAAAGGAAATAATATGAGTAGAATTGAAAAGGTTCTTGCACCTGGAGATACCCTCTTCAGAGATGGCGACCCTCCTGATTCCGTATATCTCATCAAAGATGGTGAAATAGAAATATCAAAGGGAGAGGGAACAAAAAAAAGGGTTCTTGCAATCCTTAAAGAAGGGGATTTTCTTGGTGAGATGGCAGTCATAGATGGAAGTCCCCGCTCGGCGACAGCAAAAGCAATAACGGAAACGCAACTCATTACCCTCGATACAAACGAATTCAAAAAAGAGATAGAAGACGACCCAATGATAGGTGCACTCGTCTTTACCCTCATAAAAAGACTCAGGAAAACAAATCAGAAATTCGCCGAATTCGAATAACACAATCTACCACAGAGACGCAGACACAAGCGCAGCGTTTAATCCTCTAACTTCCGAATAACCTTTTTTATGAGCCTTTTTGCCTTACTTCTCACCTCTTTCAATATCTCATCTGCTTCTTGTTTCGTGGATTTTTTAAATGTTTCATCCTTTATATTTCCAAGATTTATAACGACATTGAGGTATGCACCTTCGCATGCAGCATACGCCATTATTGCAGCAACGCCAGCATCACTCACAGAATTCTGATTTCCCCGTCTTTCTGCAATCTCCGCAAGATGCACAATATCTATGGATTTTCGCATTATCCGAAGAGGAACCAGAGTAGCATCCTTTGTAGCTTGCTGGACAGCATCTTCTCTTATTTTTTTCTCTTTGGGTGTTTTCTTCTTGAGTCTCATAGCATCCATAACCTTATTGAAAGATTCCGTATCCCTTTCAATCAACAGAAGAAATTCATCTTTCAATTCCTGAGAGGACTCCGAGAGATTTCCCATCAGTCTCTTTGCCTTTTCATATCCTTTTTTCCCGTAGGTCAGGTTAGCTACCATTGATGTAAGAGAAGAACCAAGTGCACCTGAAAGGGCAGCAATACTACCTCCACCGGGTGCAGGAGAATCCGTTGAAAGTTCATTTGAGAATTCTCTTAGGTTCATACTTATAAGTGGTTGTTTCTTCGCTATGGTATACTCTATGATTTTTTCTTCGGACTTGAACGAATACAATTGATTCATTCCAAGAGAAACCACGGCGGTTCTTATCAACTCCTCTTCCGGGACTCCCGGACACTTTCCTTGCTTTTCAAGATAGTATCTGCCAACTTCGAGCATTGCTTCTTTTGGAATGAGACCCACAAGTTCGCTTCCTGTAACTCTAACACCAATTTTCCTTGCCTCCCTGCGACATTCTTCAAACAACTCGAACAGCGGAGTTATCTTGTGGTTTATCAGATTAACCGAAACTTGAGCAATACCATATTCGTCTATATACCAACCGACAGCCTTCACAGCCTTGAGTTTACCTGGAGTTTTTATCACTTTCCCTTTTGCATCTCTTATGATTTTCCCTTGCTTATCCCTCTTTGCTCTTCCCTCTTCCCGTATGCTTAGTGCAATCTCATGCGCCAGTTTTCTATCCCTCGTATTGAGATTTATGTTATAGGCAATAAGAAATTCTCTTGCACCTATGGCAGTAGCTCCTGACTTCTTATTTAAAACAGGCTCTCCATAATCTGGTTTCCATTCCGAATCCTTCAGTTTCTCTGGTAATCCCTCATATTCTCCCTTCCTGACATTGGCAAGGTTTCTTCTTTCAGGTTTTTTTGCAGCCTCCTCGTAAAGATAAACAGGAATTGAGAGCTCACTCGCAACCCTTTCTGCCAGCTCGTTTGCAATCTGCACACAATCTTCCATTGTAACGCCAGAAACCGGAACAAACGGACAAACATCAGTTGCACCCATTCTCGAATGTGCTCCCTTGTGTTTACTCATATCCAGCACTTCCGAAGCTTTTTTAATCGCCATAAATGCTGCTTCTTTGACACCTTCAGGTGTTCCAACAAATGTTACAACAGTTCTGTTCGTCGCTTCCCCTGGGTCAACATCAAGAAGCGTTACCCCTTTTGTTTTCGCGATCTCACCAGCAATCAAGTTTATCTTTTCTTTGTCTCGTCCTTCACTGAAGTTCGGAACACATTCAACAATCTTCATATATCAAACCTCCTTCTATACTTGCGTTCATTTTTCCCTTAAATAAACCATTTCTGTCAGTTTGTCAAGAAATTTCCACCTTTACCTCTACTGGTTTCTCAACATTCTAATTGCCTTTTGATGTTCTTTTGCCGTCAGAGAAAAAATATGCGAACCATCCCCCTTTGCAACATAGTAAAGATAATTCGTTTTCGCAGGATAGAGTGCTGCAATAATTGCTTCCTTACCTGGATTCGAAATTGGTCCGGGTGGTAAACCTTTATGCATATAAGTATTATAAGGAGATTTCACTTTCAAATCCTTGTACAGAAGCCTTGACTTATGTTTTGGCAGTGCATATTGAACGGTTGCATCACATTCAAGGGCTCTGTCCAATTTAAGCCTCTTGTGATAAACCTGTGATATTATAGGTTTTTCTCTGTCGAGCATTGCCTCCTCTTCTATCATCGAAGCAAGTGTAACAATCTCATTTACCGTAAAACCTTGTTTTTCCGCTCGTATTTTCCGAGAATCTGTGAAAACCTTCCAGAATTTCTTGACAACCCTTTCTGCAACTTCATCTGCGGTTACACCATAATTGAATTCATAAGTGTCCGGAAAAAGAAAGCCCTCCAGATTCTTTCCCGTCACTCCCATATTCGCTGCATATTTTTTGCTACTAGCGAGTCGGAGAAATTTCTTCCCGTCGATTCCAAGTGACTTCTCGAGTATTACCGATATTTCCTTTATCGTCAAGCCCTCGGGTATGGTAACTAACAAGGTTTTGGTCTCGCCTTTTACCAACTTCGCCAGGACAGACCTTGCTCCCTCAGTTTTTTTAAAAACATACTTGCCTGCCTTGATTTTCTTTTCTCTTGAAGTCAGCTTCGCAATCAAAACAAATCTTTTTCCTGATGCAACTATTTCTTTCTGTTCAAGCATTTCTCCTATCTGCCTTGCAGACATTCCATCCCGAACAATTACTGTAACATTCTCCCCACCTGATTTTCTTCCATATTTGATGAATACGACAGCATTATAAAGAATACCCGCAAAACTGACTATCAAGAGAAGAACAAATAACAACTTTGGAGTCTTCTTGATTTTCGAATTCATTATTTATTTGGTTTATTTCCCCGTTTCTCATCAAGATAGGATTGAAGAATAACGGCGGCGGCAATCCTGTCAACCTTCGGTTTTTCTCTACTCGGGCTTTTGCCTGCATCCTTCATTATCCGTTCTGCTTCCACGGTTGAATATCTCTCATCCCATAATTCTACTTCTATATTGAATTTACCTCGAACTGCCGCTGCAAATTCCTCGACTTCTTCTGCCCTCTTACCCACCTTACCATCAGTTCTCAAAGGATAACCTATTATGATTTTCTTTATTGGATACACCAAAATCAGCTCTTCGATTCGTTTCTCCAGTTTCCCTCTCTTTACCGTTTCCAAAGGTGATGCAAACAATCCAAGAGGATCGCTTACTGCAATACCGATATTTTTCGTTCCATAGTCAATTCCAAGAATTCGTTCTTCATTAGTCATTAGTTATTCGCAATTGGTCATCGGTCATTGGTTCTCGATTTTCGTAATTTCCAACCCTTCGGTCCCGAGCTCAGGGTCGAGGGATTTCCTAATTTCGTGTTTTCGTCTTAAGTCTTATGTCTGAGGTCTTTCTTACCGAATCCTTCCGGCAGCAATTGCTTCAAGGAATAACTCCTGACTTTATCATTGTCAAGTGTTACTATAATCAAATCCGGAGCAAACTCAAAAAACACCTGTCTACAGGCGCCACAAGGGAGAATCTCTCTGTTTTCAGGTCCGATTATTGCAAGTTTCAGAAACTCCTTCTCCCCGGCTGATACTGCCTTGAACACTGCAACTCGCTCAGCACACATAGATAGCCCATAGGAACTATTTTCGACATTACAGCCGGTATAAACCTTGCCACTTTTCGCAAGTAGTGCAGCACCCACCGGAAATCCGGAATACGGAGCATAGGCAAACTCTTTTGCCTTCTCAGCTTCTGCTAATAATTGTCTATCTGTCATTAGTTATTAGTTATTAGTCATTAGTTATTAGTCATTAGTTGTTAGTTGTTTCACAGGCGAAGCCGTCCGTTTTACAGCACGAAGTGCATTACTTTACGCTTCATCCTTTATCCTTGCCTTTTCTCCGTCACTCTCTTTCCCAATGCCCGCATTAAACAAAAAGGGAGCAGATTCACCTGCCCCCTTTCCTTTAAACTTGTTCGTGATTAGAAAAATTAAAATGTTGTCGTATAATCGTCGTCCCATTCACCTCCAACACCGTTCCCATTGCTGTCAAGGTTCCAGTTGCCAGGTGCCGCTTCCTTCACATCTTTGCTGACCCAGAGTCTGTAAGTTGTCCCGCTTTGTGCATTCTCTAAGGTATAGCGGAAACCCCTGCCATCATATTCATTCATAATGGAACCAACAAGGTTCTGACCTGTTGAATTGTTGTAAACCCTTATATTTGAGGTCGTAAAAGTCGAAAGGTCCATATCATCGTTGAATCGTACAACAAGCTCAACTGTGCCGGCGTTTGCGCTGCTCACGCTTGGTGGGGTTCCATCGTGTAATGTATCCGTTATATCGGTGATAAAATCCCAGGAGTAATCACCGATATTGGCAACCCAACCCTCGTTGTCGTCCTGTAATCCAAGCAGTACATTCCCGCAGGTATCCTCAACATTAGCGCAATTTACGGTAACAGCATATTCTGTTGCCTGGTCAATGGTATCCTTTGGCATAAAAATAATCTGACTATGTGTAGAGAGAAGCAGTGAACAGGATACTGCGACCTGACTTGAAGCCTTGACAAGATGGAAATTACTGAGCGTTAGCGTTGTTGTGTCAACATCTGCCCCTGTGAACTGCACAATAATAACGGGCAGCACATTAACACCGTTTGAAATACCAGGGGTAAACCCATTGATTTCAGGATGCACGAAATCATAGTCTCCCACATTTCCTGTGCCTGTATAAAATTTGTATCTGTAGTCATCGTAAGGCGAGCCATCAAAGGAACCGTTGCCGTTACCGTCAAATTTTACGCCTGCTTGATTTTCTAAGTCACTCTTCACGGTAACAATGAAAACTGCATCATTACTAAATGTTCCTCTAAACACTGCTTTCTTTATCTCCGGATAATATGTCAGCGAAGCACCCTGTATTGCCCCCCCATTGGTTGTATCTCTTATGACAATGTTGGATGTAGTTACAGTGCTTGCATTCATATAGTCCTGAAACCAGATGTCTATCTCACCTTCTATTTCACTTGTGCCTGGGTCCGCATCCTGTATCTGTCCATTTGGAGCAGGAGTCGTAGCAGCGATAAAAGAAATATTTTCCTGGACCGTTTCATTGTAACCCGATTTGTTGGGATCAAAAGGATTATCGCTCTTCGAGCATCCAAAAACCAGCACCAGCGCAATGGTTACAAAAACCAGAGGAATTATTGTTTTCCTAAACATTTTTTCACCTCCTTATGGATAAACCAATTAAAACATCAATGTGGCTGAGACTTTCCAGTTAGAAAGATTTGTCAGGTCAGAAAATCCCATCAGGTCAATCTTAAGATTCTTTCCAACCGCATATCCCATACCGTAAGTATAATTCGTATTACTGTAAGTGTCCGTGTTATCCTCTGACGAACCAATGTCCTGAATACCGGGGTTGTTAATCAATACATCACTAATGCTTCCATCTCCGTATACTGTATGAACAAGACCAGGAGAAGCACTTAAAAGGTCCATATTTGTTGTGGATTCAGTAAGATTAATGGAATGTATTGCACCGAGTCTGAAAACAAGGGGTGTCTTCACATGAAATTCCACACAAACAGGAAAAGTAATAATTTTTGACCCTTCCGTTGTTTTTGTCTGAATTTCACTTGCATAGGTTGTAGTTTCGGTATAGTCATCCGGGTCATTTACCTCGTTATCACCATCATCGTATGTTTGAACATATCTTGAATCGTTGATTTCAACCCTTGTTGTATCCCATGTGTTTGTGCTGAACCCTATTCCAAATGCGAAGTTGACATTATCACTAAGGTCATATATGAACTTCCCTTGAATCGCAACCGTCTGATAGGAACCATCTCCGGTTATTCCAGTTGCCTCTGTACCGTTTGTCGCATCTGTATGATTATCTGCAGCAATCCTGTTATCTACAAAGGTATAGTTCCTCACCGCATCACTTCCTACTTTAGAAGATGCTTTTTCAAAGTAGGTATCAAACCTGAAATGCGTGATTTCATTAAAGTCTGAAATAAAGGAAAGCCATCCTGTAATATCATTTCCTGAATAGGGAATGTTTTCATCGGATGTCTCTCTCATTGAATATGTGTCGGTGATACTTGCATCATCAGGGCTTGCATTCCAGTTATCAGTGTTGTCCCATATATCATCGCTTGTTGCGGAGAGCATTCCGTATCCAAAGTGAAATCCTACAGCCCTTGTTTCGGAAAGATATTTCCAGAATGAAAGACCAAAAGTGTTAAGTGTCATATCATCGATTGTAGAACCTGTTCCCAACCTGCTTTCGGTAAATGTTCTGTCTCCCGAAACAAGATTAATATCAGTAGAATCGAGTGTATAGTTAACAGGCATTCCACCAGGAGCTCCGTATGTTTCTGTCTTCATTTTGTTCATCTGGAAAAATAGACCGAAGAGGCTGCCATTCATATCCTTTCCAAAACCAAACACAAAATCCTTGTTGCCCTGGTCTTGCCAGGTTTCTCTAGTCTCTTCAACCTCGGTTCTTCTGTCGTATGTACCATTGCCATCATCATCTGTGAGTGTTGCACTAACAACATCACCGAATCCATAAATGGGATTTCCCAATCTATCCAGAAGTCCTGTATCCCACGGATTCTTATCATTGTATCTGTCAACCACGAACCCAAGGTTTCCAAAGTTAAAAAGCGGGTTGGTAGAGCCACCTATGAGGAAGTAGTCACTCGAAAAAGTACCGAAAGGCTCCTCCGCTTTGTTAACCAGGTTGCTCAGATTTGTATAGAGTCTTGCCCCGTCAATCAAAGGCAGTCGTGCTGGGTCCGGAAGTGGATATGGACCAAGCCACATATCGTAATCATCTTCTAAGAGTGTCGCAGTGGAAGCATTTCTGAATGATGTATTCGTAAATGCTCCTAATGAAATAACGAAAATTGTACTTATAAGCAAAACTATAGGAATAATTTTTTTAGACATCTATTCCTCCTTTCAGGGTAATCGTTTACTAATCTTAATTATTCAAATGTATTTTTCATCACCTCCTTTTATTACTTTGTATTCTAAAATACATTATTGAAAATATATCATAGAGTATAAAATCCTTTTTGTCAAGTCTTTTTATTGAAATCACTGTTAAAAAAATATCTCAATGCATATTCTCTCTTCTATCTCTTAAAATATTATTCATTGAATTTAAGAACTTGTTGAGCGCTTCTTTGGGGTTAATGTTCACAACTGCAACAGATTCCTCATATTCTCCTGCTCTAACAAGAATTCTTCCTTCAGGAGAAATAATCTGGCTCATACCGGTAAATCTATTTTCAAACCTCCCTCTTTTCTCGACTCCCGTTCTATTTGCAGTAATGATGAAAACTCGGTTCTCTATTGCCCTCGTTATCATAGCATCCTGGCAAAACGGCATTACAAGATTTGCAGAATGGCAGATAATCTGTGCACCTTTGAGTACTAAAGCCCTGATAGTCTCAGGGAAAAACCAGTCAAAACAAATAATAATACCGACCTTCACCCCTGATTTCAGCGTTACTATTCTGTATGGTTTTTTGCCACGCCTAAAAAACTCCTTCTCGTGGCGATATAAATGTTTCTTTCTGTATATGAAATGTTTTCCACTCTCATAATACAGCGCAGAAGAGTTATAAACACTCTGTCCATCCCTTTCCGCAAAACCACCCACAATAGAAATCTTTTTTTCGTTTGAAATTCTTTTAAGAAATCTCAAAGTCTTGCCACCGGAAACAGATTCACTGAGTTTTTTAACTTCTCCGGCTGTCCTGAATGTATAACCAGTAGCGAAAAGTTCAGGTAAAACAAGAAGATCGCAGGATATACCGCTGATGAGCGATTCAACCCTGTAAAGGTTCTCCTCGACTTTTCCAAATTTAGGATTAAACTGAACAAAGCCTATCTTCACTTCAATTTTCTCCTAACCGTTTCTCCGCTTCAGCCTTCTTGAGTTTCTTCTTCGCAAGCTCGGACCATCTATTATTCGGATTATCTTCTATCATTTCTTTCCATATCTTTCCTGCATTCTGTTTTTCACCTTCTCCATAATATGATAATCCTAAATAATACTTAGCTTCCATAAGATTTGGACCAATCTCAAGTGCTTCAGTGAAAAAGTGAATTGCATCCTCAAACATCTCTCGTTCAAAATAAACTAAACCAAGGTAATGATTCGCATAGAGAGTTGCATTTACATCCTTTCCCTCCTTAATTACCCTGGATAGATGCTCGATTGCCTCCCCAAATATTTCCTTCTTGTAGCAGATGTATCCAAGATTATTCCTCGCCATTGCATCGTTAGGAACACTGTTCAGAACTTTCTGGTAGAGGAGCAGCGCTTCGTCATACCTTTCATCATACATATATGCCCATCCAAGAAGTTTCATAACTTGAATATTCTCTGGAGCATTGCTGAGCGCAAGCTCAAGTATCTTTTCTGCATTTGCATAATCTCCGGTTGCGATATAATTCCATCCTTTGTCTATTAATGTTAGAATGTCGGTTCTTGAAATGCTCATCGATTGGACAAAACCTTCAAACATTTTTTCTTTCCTTGACTCTTTCGATTTTTCCTTTTCTTCGAGATAGCCAAGCATATTCCTCTCAATTGACTCCAATCTCTTTCGGTAACTTTGAATAAGATTACAGACATGCCTGACCTTATCACCGAAAAGCGATGGCTTATCACCAGATTTTGCTTCTTTCAATTTTCCTTTAAGTTCCGAAATCAGTTTTTCAAATGTATCCATATCTTTTCTTCGTTAAAAGCCTTGTGAGCGTTAATATCGTTTAGAGCGTTTGGATCGAACCAAATCAACTTTTCTGCAGTCAACTGGATTCCCGCTTTTGCGAGAATGACAATCTTGCTGTCGCGTTATTCTTGTAATTTCCAATTTCCTATTTTCGTATTTTCGTGTTTCATGGTCTTATGTCTCCATTAGTTCAGATTTAACTTTTAACTTTTCACTTTTGCTTGTCTGTTGCCGTTTCTCCGTTTCACTAACCTATCTGGCAAAATCGATTATCTCTCTGGCAATTTGCGTCAGTGGAACTACTCTATCCACAAATCCTGTTTCAATAGCAGCCTTTGGCATGCCAAAAATAACACTTGTCGAAGCATCTTCAACAACAACACTCCCGTTCTCGCGCTTTATCTCGCATAAACCCTCCGAACCATCTTTGCCCATACCGGTAAGCACAACTGCAAGAACCCTACTTCCAAAACCAGCAAGCGATTTAAGAGTAACATCGCAGGAGGGTCGAACACTATGTCTTTTAGGTTTATTTGAAAGAACAAGCCTTCCTTCCCTGGTTACTTCCAAGTGTTTCCCTCCGGGTGCAACATACACCTTTTCGCGTAATAGTGATTCTCCTCCCTTCGCTTCTACAACATCAAGACCTGAAATTCTATCAAGTCTTTCCGCAAGCATGGGTGTAAATTCCCTGGACATATGTTGAATTATAATAATACAGGCATTCAGATTTCTCGGTAAAGAAGAAAGAATTACATTTAGAGCTCTTGGACCGCCGGTTGACGAACACAGGACAATTATCTTTGGTTCAGTATCCGTGGGGATATATCGAGAATGTTCGCTTTTTACCTTGTGAGGTTTTAACAGACCTCCTTCCTTTATTCCAGCCGCAAGAACGATCTTCTTGATAAGCTCTTTTTTGATAACACTCATATTTAGAGAAATACTTCCCGATGGTTTTAAAACAAAATCAACAGCACCAAGGCTCAGTGCTTCAATTGTTTCTCTTGCTCCATCTTTTGTATAAGCACTGAGCATAACGACAGGAACAGGATGGGTATTCATAATCTTCTTCAAGAACTCAATGCCATTCATAACAGGCATCTCCATATCAAGTGTGACAACATCGGGATTGAATGAAGTGACTTTTTCTAAACCTTCTTTTCCATTTCTTGCATAACCAAGAACTTCTAATCTCTGATCGCTCCTGAGCATATCAGAGATTACATTCACCATCAAAATGGAATCTTCGATTATGAGAACCCTGATACGCTCCTTCAAATCTCTTTAACTCCCTTCTTATAAGATTTTATAATTACCTTCCCATTACCGACATAAAACTCAACGGATCTTCCCCATGTTCCTCCAACATCCCGTGAGATAATCTCGATTGAATGCTTTTTAAGTATCGTTTCCGCTGCAATTATATTCTTCTGACCGATGGAATTCTTGGAAAGTGTTGGAAACATATTGGAGCCTCCGACTACTTTGGCAACCAGTCTTTCCACAACCGCTCCAGTCATTATGAGTTTCCTTATCAACTCTTCGATTCCTGTATCGGAAAACTTCGCTAAATTTTTCTCATTTCTCACAGTCGATTTAGTGGGAAGCAGAAAGTGATTCATCCCTCCTATTTTAGCCTCAGGGTCGTATATCATAACCGCAACGCAGGAACCAAGCCCGTATGTAGTCAGAATATCACGCCCTGAGCCAACTGCAATATCCGCAATCCTGACTTTTATTTTTTCACTATCAAACATTTTCTGTATATCCTTTCCCTTGAGTCAACGATATTGAAAAGCTTTTTTGTCTCTCCGACCAGCGTTTCCACTTTTCCAAGAACAAGAAATCCTCCTTTATCCAATCGACTGTAAATTTTCGAAAGAATCCTTTCCTGAAATCCCTTCTCCATATAGATAAGAACATTCCTGAACAAAACAAGATCCAATTCGTTGAGTCTAACATCTTCCTCCTCAATATCAAGGTTTACGAATTCCACATTTTTCTTAAGCCTGTCAATAACGCAAAATTTCTCCAATTTGTTAAAATATTCTTCGAGATAGTATTCCGGAGTTTCATCGAAATCCAGACTTTTGTAGCAACCTCTCCTTGCAGTTTCGAGGCTGTCACTATCTATATCCGATCCGATAACTGAAAACGAAATCGTACTCCCACTATTCTTCAAGAATCTATCAAGCAGCATGGCAATCGTATAACTTTCCTCTCCGGTTGCACATCCCGCGCACCACACTTTAATTATTCTATCATTCCTTTCGGCTTCAGCATACATCCTGGGCAGAACCTCTTCTTCTATTTTTACGAAAGTCGACAAATTTCTAAAGAATTTCGAGACATTTATGGTTAGGACTTTGTACAATAAAATTTCCTCTTCCGGGTCCTCTTCCAGCAACTTCATATACTCAAGATAAGTTGTAATATTCCTCCGTCTCATCCTGACAGCAATCCTTCTTTTCAAGGGTCTCTCTTTATATCTTTCAGGAAAGAAATTCAAACACCTTTTGATAGCACTTTTCAACATTTCGAAATTCTTTTCTTTCTCGTTCACTCGTTTCGCCTTTCAACATTATCCAGCATTTCGATATTTTTCCTGACAACATCATTATCCGGCTCAAGTCTGAGTGCCTTTTTCCACTCTTCCAAAGCCCTCTCTTTCTGTCCCATCTTCAAATGAATGTTTCCCAGTTTAAGAAAGACAGGAGCATTTCCCAAACCTGCTTCTGTAAGCATTTCAAAAGACTTCCTTGCCTGCGGATAAAGCCCCAATCTGTAGTACAGTTCTCCCAAACTTAGACGGGCTTCAATATAATTCGGTTCAATGCTGAGCGCCTTCTTATAGCCACCTTCTGCCTGTTCGAAGTTTCCGAGTTTCTCAAGAACAACCCCCAAATTATAGTGAAGAACCGGGATTTCCGAATTTACTTTAATCATATATCTGATCTCGCGTTCAGCTTCCTTGAAGTTACCTGAAAGAGCCTCAATAAGAGAGAGATAAAAATGAGGAAGCATTAAATTTCCATCCACACCAAGTGCTTTCATAAAATAATCCTTTGATTTATGGAAGTCCGCCTTCTTGAAATATACTATTCCGATATTAACAAATGGAATCCCGTTGAGTTCGATTCTTGAAGCCTCTTCAAAATATTCAAGTGCCTTATCTTCATCACCAATTGATACAAGAATGAAGCCAAGATTATTCAAAAAAACGGGGTTGTCCGGGAAATCCTTCCTGAGTTGATTGAGTAAGTCTTCTGCTTCCTTCCAGTTTCTTATATGCATCTGTACAACCGATAGATAAAACTTCGCTGTATTGCTTTGAGGGTCCAGGCTGAGAATGTGCTTGAATTCCCTTTCCGCTTCATCGTAAAGCTGGGTTTTTAAGAAGGCTATCCCGAGATTCAAATGTTCGTTTATCTTTTCCTTCACACTCTGAGTAGATACTCCCTCTACAATCGAACAATACCCCTTCTGGATAAGGGCAGAAACGATTTCCTTTGTATCGAATTTATCAAAAGGAGAAGATTCGATAACAAGTTCAAGGGTTTTCTCACCGTCAAGCAAGCAATGAACCTTTTTCTCCTCGTTACTCAAGGTTACGACGCTGTCTTGTGGTTGGATTGCCTTAAGTGTCGAAGAATCTCTGAGAATCTCAAGGTCAACTACTGAAAGTTCGTCAACTTTTTTTGCACTTTCTAAGAGAAGACTCTCCGGTTCAATGGCAATTATCTCCCCTTCGATGCCCGAATACCTTGCTTCGAAATTGAAATAGCCATTCTCCCATGTCATCATAATAAAAATAGTCTCTTTTATTTGCTGCCTTAAGAATCTTAGAATGGATTCCTCTCTTACAAACTGTTCTCTCAGGAGTATTGTCCCTATCTTACCGCCTGTTTTTTCCTGAATCTTTAGCGCTTCCAATAGTTGTTCCTCGGACATCTCACCTGAAGCAACGAGCATGTCACCAATTCTATTTTTTCTATTTATCAAATAACTGTCAACTATCTTTCCTTTATAAAATGTAATGGAACCGAAATGGTCCTTTTCAGTAACAGTCAATATTCCTGTCTTTCTTCCCATCGAAAGAAGCTGGATAACATCCGGAAGGCCAGCCTCTCTCAGTGAACCCTTTATCGCCATAATCTTATTTTAAAAATCTCCCTTTTAAACCGCATCGAAATCTTCGAATATCCGTTCATTAAGATAAGGCCATCTTAAATCAAAGTCAATTTGCAGCGATTTTTCATGAACTTCAGTTTTCACCTTATGAGTTTCCAAAGCAGACTCTTCTGCAAGTTCCAGTTTAATGCCGATGCAACGAGCCACATTCTCCACTGTCATTTCGACACCCAGATCAACAATCTTTCTTATGATTTTCTCCACATTTTTTCTTATGTCTGTAATCTTTGCACCTAGATGCATTGAAAGAAATTCCTTTACTTCCAGAGGTAAACTAACACCCAACTCGATAGAAAGATTGGTAAGTATGATCACTTTTTCGTCTTTTTCTATATTCCTTATCTTAACGATAGTTCCCTTCCGAAACACTTCTTTCGCTTCATCTTCCAGATTCAACTCCTCAGGAGGGAAGACGGAGGAAACAATAAGCTTCTTTGCCTCAGGAGAAAAAAGTTTCTGAATTTTTCCGAGAACAAACCTTCCATTTTCATGTTCCAACAAACCTTCTATATTGTCCAGAAAGAGCGTATCTATCAACTTCAACTTTTCTATGTATCTATCGCGTGCTTTCTCGTCCAAGAGATTCTTTATCTTGAGAATAAAAAATTCTGAAGGAATATATGAAACAAGTTTAAGTAAATTTTCTGATTGCATCTTTTTGGCAAAAACCATTAATAGATGTGTTTTTCCGCAACCATTACTTCCACATATATAGACAGGAAACTTCACTTTCTGTTCAGATGTGGATGCCTGTTTTAGCACTTTGTATGCTTCTCTATTGGAAGGTAAGATAATAAAGTTCTTTGAAGTAGGTCCGCTGTCCAGAAATTGATTATATTCGACCTTCATTTTCTTCCTATTCTCTATTTTCGCAAGTGCATTACTTAAATCCAGGACTGCGTCAGGGTTGAAAAGCTCTTTTTCGAAATACTCACACTCCTCACCTGTTACATGTTCTTCCAATTCACCATACTGCTTCTGGAGTTCAATAAGCCTTTGAATATCAGAGGTAAATGAAACAAAAGCCTGGATGATTCCATCAAGTGGTCCCTGCATAGCCTTTTCTAATCTCGTAACATTGAAACCTTTCATCCTCCATACATAGAGTTTTTGAACATACTCTTCCTTTGCGGTATGTTTATCTTTTCGCTCCAGAACAGCTTCTCCCAATCCTTCTCTTAAATCCTCGACAAAATCAGAAAACTCCGTTTCTTCATGTTCCCCTGTTCCTTTTCCCTCACCAAGTATATCCTCTATATTAACAGTATCTTTTATGTTTTCGATTGTAATATCACTCATCACTTCCTTTAGAAGAGCAATCTTTTTTACCACGGTTTCAATCCCTCTCATATCAGAAAAAGGAAGACTGGAGAGATATTTGAATACATCCGGAGAAAGTTCAAACCCAGATTCCTTGCATTTCATTAGAAACACTCTTTGAGTGAGTTCGGAGTTTGGTTTGAATATTGGAACAGTCAACCCTTCTTTTATCACGGACATGAGCTTCGCTGACATTCCCAATGCTAAAGGAGGATAAAGCGAAGTCATATAAATCTGATTCTTATTATCAATATAAGCCCTTACCAGATCGAAAAGTTTCATTCCTTTTCTTTCTTCATCCTTCAAAAGATGAATATCCTCAAAAATCAGCACATTGCCAGCCCTCTCAGGAATAGATGTAATTTCACCTCCGTTCAACCATTGAATTTCGGAATCCTCAAGCGTTTCCATAACGGAACGCATAAGATGTGTTTTCCCCAATCCTGAGGTAGAGTGTATGAAAAGTGGATTTATTTCACCTCCGAGTTCTTTGATGGTTCTCTTTATTGAAAGATAGGCAAGTTGATTTGCTTTTCCTATGGCAAAATTGCTGAACGAATACTTTTTCACAACTATCTCCTGAACCTTCTTCTGATATCTTCGAGAACCATTTTCCCAATCAATCTGAATGTATCGATAACTCCTTCTCCCGTCAGAGCAGATGTAGAGATGTCAGGCGAATGCAACAGATTTAAGTCTTTCTTTAACTCCTGGATATCTAAAACATCGGAAACATCTTGCTTGTTGTATTGAATTACGAGAGGTATCATCTTAATATCGAAACCTCTCTCGCTGAGATTATCCCTTAAATTGGCAAGACTGAGAATGTTATCTTCTTTCCTCCATCGCTCGGAGTCCGCAACGAATACGACTCCATCAGCACCTTGTAGTACAAGTTTTCTCGTTGCATTATAATAGACCTGACCGGGAACAGTGTAGAGTTGAAAATTCGTTGAAAAACCGAAAATTTCTCCAAGTCCAACAGGCAGAAAATCAAAAAAAAGGGTTCTGTCCTTGTTTGTTGCAAGCGAAATAATCCTTCCTTTTCTCTGTTTGGAAATTCGGCTGTAAAGGTATTGCAGATTGGTCGTTTTACCAGACCTTCCTGGTCCGTAGTAAACTATTTTGCAGGTAATTTCCTTCGTTGCATATTTTATTAGAGCCATATTAAGTTAGAGCAGCGTGTTAACCAAGCCAGTATGCAGATTTCCCTTCAAAAACTCTTCATTTTCAAGCAACCTCAAGTGAAAAGGAATGGTTGTTTTTATTCCCTCAATTACAAATTCCTTCAATGATCTCTTCAATCGAACGATAGCTTCTTCTCTATCCTTACCATGAGCTATTAACTTAGCAATAAGTGAATCGTAGTAAATTGGTATTGTGTATCCTGAATAAAGATGTGTGTCAACCCTTATCCCGGGTCCCCCGGGAATGTGAAATCCATCTATTTTACCTACCGAAGGCATAAAATTACTTTCCGGGTCCTCTGCGTTTATCCTTGCTTCGATTGCACAACCTCTTATCTTAATATCCTTCTGGGAAAGTGACAATTTTTCGCCCGAGGCGATTTTAATCTGCTCTTTTACAAGGTCTACACTTGTAACTAATTCCGTAACAGGATGCTCTACCTGTATTCGCGCGTTCATCTCCATAAAATACATTTTTCCATTTCCATCCATTATGAATTCAACTGTTCCTGCACTTTGATACCCAACCTTTTGAACACCTCTGATGGCAAGTGCTCCCATTTTCTCTCTCAACTTTTCGTCCACAGCAGTTGATGGACTCTCTTCAAGCAGTTTTTGATGCCTTCTCTGAATGGAGCACTCCCTTTCTCCAAGGTGAATAGCGTTTCCATACTCATCTGCAAGTATTTGAAATTCAATGTGTCTGGGATTTTTTACAAACTTTTCTATATATAAGCTCCCATCACCGAACGCTGTTTGCGCCTCCATACTTGCAATCCTGAATGCATCCCTGAATTCTTGTTTTTTGTTGACAACCCTCATTCCCTTTCCTCCACCTCCGAAAACAGCCTTTATTATTACCGGAAAACCAACATCCATGGCAATTAATAACCCATCTTTTGTTTTTCTAATCACATCTTTGCTGCCGGAAATTACAGGAATCCCGGCACTTTCCATCTCTCTTTTTGCATAAACCTTATCACCCATTTTCCTGATAACCTCATACTGAGGTCCGATGAACTTGATGTCATTTGCCTCGCACATCTCTGCGAACTCTGAGTTTTCAGCAAGAAAACCATAACCAGGATGAATCGCTTCGCAATTGGTTACGAGACAAGCACTAATGATCTCTTTAGCCTTCAGGTAACTGTCTTGACTTTTAGGAGGGCCAATACACACAGATTGATCAGAAAAACGAACATGTAGTGAGTCTTCGTCTGCTTCAGAATGAACGGAAACTGTCTCTATCCCTAATTCATGGCAGGCTCTTATTATTCTAAGAGCTATCTCTCCCCTGTTTGCGATAAGAACCCTTTTGAACATTCAATCTATCCTCTCGTGTCAAAATCTGTCCAACCAGCTTCTGAACTGCCCTTAATTCCTCTAAGTTTAAGATTAAATTCATCGGGATTTGTAACATTTGCCATGGCATCTTCATAACTAATAACGCCGTCTCCGTAAAGTTTCATTATTGACTGGTCGAAACTCTGCATACTGTATTGAGAGCCTTCTTCGATGGCAGTAGGAATCAAAAGGGTCTTAACAGGATCAAGCACATATTCTCTTATTGTTGGTGTTACAATCATTATTTCAACTGCAGGAACTCTGCCTTTTCCATCAGATTTCGCAAGTAACCTCAAGGATATTACACCAATGAGTGTTGCTGACAAAAGAACCCTGATATGCTGTTGTTGATGCGGAGGATAAAAAGATATTATTCTGTTGATAGTCTCGCTGGCATTCAATGTATGAAGAGTGCTTAAAACAAGATGTCCTGTATCAGCTGCCTTTAATGCAACATCCATTGTATCCTTGTCCCTGATTTCACCTATAAGAATAACATCAGGGTCCTGACGCATAATATGTTTCAATGCATTTGCAAAACTATGAGTGTCCATTCCAAGTTCTCTCTGACTGATAACACACTTCTTATCCCGGAAAAGGAATTCAATTGGGTCTTCTATCGTAATGATATTTTTGCTCATATTCTCGTTTGCATGTTCAATCATAGCAGCAAGACTCGTAGACTTACCACTACCCGTTGTTCCAGTGCACAGAATCAAACCCCTATGTTTCAGGGCAAGGTCCTTCAGGATCTGAGGAACATTCAGTTCATCTATTCTCTTTATTGAGGGAGGAATTGTCCTCATTGCAATTGCAACACTTCCTCTCTGCATATAAGCATTTACCCTAAAACGCGCAAGTCCTGAAACACCGATAGCAAAGTCCAGTTCTTTTGTCCTTATAAACTCTTCTTGCTGGTCTTTGGTCATTATCTGCTGTGCTGTTTTCCTGAGTTCTTCCGGACTTAAAGGCTCATCTTTGATAGCAATCAACTTTCCATTAATCCTCAGAACTGGAGCGGAGCCCGCTTTAAGGTGAAGGTCACTTGCTTCTTCTCTAACCATTTTCTCTAAAAGATTTTTTAAGTTCATTGTCTATTCCTCATTTTTGTTTGACCAAAAAAAGTTCTTGATTGAATTCCACCGGATCTTCGTTTTTGGCAGCAACTTCAACTATTGCTCCACTTACATCTGATTCAATTTCATTCATTATCTTCATCGCTTCAACTATGCATACTATCTGTCCCTTCCTGACATGGTCTCCTACTTCCACATAGGGAGGAGCATCAGGAGCAGGTGCTCTATAGAATGTTCCAACCATAGGACACTTAATAGCGACAATACCATCTCTTTTCTCTGCTCTATCCGCCTTTAGAACCATCTCTTTCTTATTCAGAACTCCAGGTTCAGGAATTTCGGCAATCTCGTGGTTTCCAGAAGTAATTTTAGCATTACTATTCGAATTTTTGCTGACCCTGATGGATGTTCCGAACCGTCTTATCTCAATTTCTGAAACATCCATCTCTATCATAAGTTTAATTAGCTTTTTAACAAATATAAGTCTCATATAAACCCCTTAAAGAAAGTTCGATTTCATGTTGTTTTTTGCTCATCTTTTGCTGACCTTAAGCCAAGAAATTTCAGAATGAAATTTTACTATAACCAAACATAAAAGTCAAGCAAAAAAGAACAGAGAATTTTTCTTGACAATCTCAATTAATTAAAGTATAAAATATTTGACTTGAAGTAAATAGGAACAAGAAATAAATGAAGAACAAAACAGAAGAAAAAATCTCCGAAACGCTGAACTTAAAGAAAATCATCTCTTCTCTTTCTCTTCACAATGCGTCCATCAAAGATTATAACTCTGAAGCGCTTGTGACACTTAAGAAAAGGGAAACCGCCCTGCTCAATCTAACCGAGGGAGAATATGAAGTAAGTGAGAAACTCAGCACAATGCAGAAGGAAACCCATAACCTTTTTGCATCCATACTGATAATCGCAGAAGCCACCGAAGTAGCGCTATCTGCACTCGATGAGCAAAAAAAAGATTGGGAGATATGGTATTCCGATTTAGACACGGCGACAACAAATTTTGGCAAAATCATTGAAACCGTATCTAAAATAATTTCAAGTCTAAGAGAATTGGGAGAAAGGATAAAGAAGATTGAAACGGATATCAGAGACATCCATAATATCTCTCACCTTACGAGCGGAGTTTCAAGGAATGCCGGAATCAAAGCATATCATGCAGGAGAATTGGGCAAAGGCTTTGAAGTCATCGCAAAAGAACTCTCACAACTCACAAAAGAATCACTTACAATCACAGCAAAGGTTCCAGAAACAATAAAAAGATTCCAGGCAAAAACCAAGGAAGCACTTAATTTCATAACTGAACTCACACATAATATTGAACAGGTGAAACATAATACCGAAGGTATGAAGGAAAAACTTCAGTCAAGCGAAGGTTTGTTCAGCAAATTCAAGCAGTCTTCCAGTATAATAAACGATGCTGTGGAAAAACAGAAAAAAGTGAGAGAAACGCTGGGTAGGGAAGAAGAAAATACCGCAAAACTTTCGGTTCAATCACTTATTGAAACAGGAAACATTTCAAACCTCGAGCAGACCCAGAGTTCGCTTTCCCTTCTAATAAACCGATTTGTGAGAAACTCGTCCGAAATCATCGGGCTTTTGGAACACAAGGATAATGACGAGGTGACCGACGATTTCAACAATGCTTCAATTAACATCGAAAAACTTTCGGAATATATTCTCAGGGTATCTACATTAACAACCCAGATAAAAGATACCTCTTACGGTGCAAGAAAGCATTTTGAAGCACAGAAAGAAAATCTGTCAGAGATTTTTAATGTGATAAAAACAAACAGCCGCATAAAACAGAAAATTATTGAAAAGACAAATTTCCTGGTTCTGATATTGAAAACCGTTTCCGAACACTTTATTGAAACCAATGACCTTTCGAAAAAAATACTTGGAATCATAAGAGGAATGGCGCTCCTCGTTGAAAGAGCTGATAGCTATTTCGTTTCCCTTGAAGACGAAATTATCGTTGTAGAAGAAATCCTCAACAAACTCAAAACCTTTTCGAAAAAGAGTAATCTCCTCTCTCTTTATGCTTCTATAGAATCTGCAAGGGTGTTCAACTTCAAGAAAGATTTGGATGTAATAGTAAACCAGATAAAAGAACTTTCCAGACAATCAACACAATCACTTAAAATGATAGAAGATTCCATCACCAGGGCAAAATTCTCTATGAAAAATGTCAACACGGTAATGAGTGACACTTCAAGAAAACTAAAGAATACCGAAGATGACTTCAAACCTATTCTCAAAGGATTCAATGAACTAAACAACTCAACGGGAAGGTTAAATGAACTTGTCAAAGAAATGCTTGTGACACTAAAAAGGCAGACAGAACTCGAAGAGAAACTTATAAAAATACAAGAGACACTATCAGAAAAGATTGACGGGAATATCCTTATGAATCTCGAAATAACCGAAGAAAGTGAAAAAACCCAAACAGCAATAACAAAACTCGCAGATGAAATAATTGAGTTTAAGAAAGACCTGGAACCTTTTCTATCAACCCACTTGAAGAGGAAAAGAAAAGTACTAAGATTGAGTTTATCGGGCGATATGATGGACATTGACCCTTCAAAGACAACCGATGCAACTTCAAACAGAGTCGCCAGTGTTATCTTCAAGGGTCTTGTCGAACAGGGTATGGATGCAAACATAATTCCGGCAGTCGCAAAAACCTGGAAACTTTCGGAAGATGGACTGCAGTGGGATTTTATTTTAAGGGAAAACATCAAATTTCATTCAGGTGACTTGCTCTCGGCAGAGGATGTGAAAAAGACTATAAAACATTTGCTGAGTGGACCCCACAGCTATATGTTTGATATGATAAAAGGCTCAGAAAATCTTATTAAAGGAAAGAAAAAGGATATTGAGGGCATAAAAGTTATGGCTGCAAATCATTTGAGAATCACTCTCAATCATCCCTACATACCTTTTTTGAAAAATCTGGGAGTCTCCTGTGGTGGCATATCAAGGAAGACTGAGAATGGTCTCGTTGGTGCAGGTCCATACAGATTGAAAGAATGGATAAAGGGTAAGAAAATCGTCGTGGAAGCATTCGATGCATACTTCGGAAAAAAACCATTCTGCGACGAAATTCAGTTTATTGTCTGTCAAGATGAGCAGGAAACAATCGAGAGATTTTTGGATGGAGACTTTGATATAATCGATATTCCGTCTTCTGCACGAAAAGAAACACTCCTTTCAAGAGCAGCAAGTAACACTGTCAATGTGAAATCATTCAGTATCTATGATATCTATTACATTGGAATTAATGTTAAGTCACCGACTCCTTTCAAGGAAAAAATGGTCAGACAGGCACTCAACTATGCAATAAACAGAAATGATTATATAGAAAAAGTAGCGAAAGAAAGAGGAACCCCTGCAAAAGGCATATTTCCTCCAAATTTCCCCACATACAATAATGAACTTTCTGGTTACGATTTCAATCCTGAAAAAGCAAAAAAACTTTTGATGAACGCTGGTTTTCCAGGTGGTTTGCCTGGCGAATACTTGCTTAATATCAGGGATTCATCAAATGCGTTAAGGAGCGCAAAAATATTGAAGGAACACCTCAGGGAAGTGGGAATAAACATTAAACTTAACCCTCTTTCATGGGAGGAGCTTTTGAAAAGCTCTCACACCGGACAGGCTCTCCTCTTTGCCCTTGGATGGTCTAACGATAACGGCGACCCTGATACATTTCTCTACCCTCTTTTTCACTCAAAGAACTGGGGTGAACCGGGAAACACAACCTTCTATAAGAACGCAAAAGTTGACAACCTGCTGGATGAAGCAGCAGCACTGATTGACCATTATAAGAGGCAAAAACTCTATCAAGAGGTCGAGCGGATTGTTGTCGATGAAGCACCCTGGATATTTCTATACCACTCAAAGCACAATGTTGCTACACACCCTTATGTAAGAAGTTATTCAAAAAGCCCAATTACTTCGGAAAGATTGGAGGATGTATGGCTGGCATAAGCACTTTTTTATCAGGTGGAATATTTTCAGTTCTTGTAGTTTTGTGGACTATCATATCTATCGTTCTCCTCGCCTTTCTTTACAGAGTTTCCTCAAGGTCGAACCTGCTCATAATAGGAACACTACTCGGAAGCATTATCTTCGTATTTGGTGCCTATGGCTTCTTTTCAGGGCTCCTGAGAACTGTCAGGGTTGCCCAATCATTATCCACTTTGGATATTGCAAATATGCTCATTTTGGCAAACAGAGAAGCCAGAGTTCCATTTTCAATTGGAACCATATTTACAATCATATACTTCATCATTTTATCTATTGTTGTTGTGTTAAAGAAAACGCCATTCAAAAAATGGGCATTATGGGTGGGATTTACGATATTCGTTCTCTTTGTGCCTCTGAACTCATATCTAAGATACTCAATGAATTTGAAACTGCTCAAAGGGTTTGGAAAGATTGTTACAACGCTTAATCAAGTCCCCAGGGCGCTGTATCCTTTTGTGAAGACTGGAAGAATGGTTGTGCTTACATCAATACTGCTCACTATTGTATACCTTCTTGTTGCTGTTTTACTTACCATTCATAAAAAAGCGAAACCTAAAAACCCGGAGTAGTGCGTTTACTTCTCCAGCACAAATCTTACCGGGAAATAGTACCAAACCGCAATCGGCTTGCCTTCTCGCTTTGCAGGAGAAAAAACAGAATGCTTGACTGCAGTAACAGCAAGACTGTCAAAAACTATAGACAGGGACTTTGCAATTTCCACATCCTGAACTATCCCATCTCTTCCAATCAAAAGCCTTAAAGACACAGTTCCCTCTATGCCTTCTTTTCTTTCTTCTTCGGGGTATGCGGGAACAACAGTTGTGATTGTTCTTGGTGGTACATCAAAGAATTCCAGAAGATGCGCCCTGTCTGCTTTTACAGATGAGGAAACAATGTAGTAATCTATCTCTTCGCCAATTGCATCATATCCTTTTATACGAACCTCATCTTCATCCTTATCATAGTAAAAACTCACTGTGCCGGGTTTCCCTTCTTCCTGTGCAATAAAAGCAGGTACCTCGCCTGTAACTGGATTCTTGATGCTGTCAAGCTCGGTTCCACCCAATTGTTCCAGGCTCACAGGTAGAGATTTCTCCTTCCCCCTGTACTTGATTACCTCTTCGGTCAGGGCAATAATATTCAATCTTATTTTCCTTGTAATATCATGCCAGTGGTAACCCGCCCAGAACTCATCGCATTTTACCTTCCATTCAATCTTGCTGTCTGAGGTCTCCTTAACGAGAGTCATTGTGCCAACAACAAGCTCACCTTGTTCATTCCTGCTAAAATAAGCAAGTTCCTTACCATCTTTAAGAAAAATGAAAACATGAAAAGATGCTTTCTCACTCGTAATTTCAGTTTCTTTGACAATAACTCTATCCATAAACCTTAAACTGACAATATTCGTAAAGTCAAGTAGATATGGGTCAATGTCACCAACGCACAGAGAAGCCGCCTTTTTATAAGAACCTTCATTAAGCAGATTGAAAAACCTCTTGAGAATCTGGCTCTGTTCACCTTCACCTTTCCTGCAATCACAAAGGATTATCGACAGAGAAACAAAAAATAGAATTACGATCAATCCCCATGAGAAAAGTCTACTATTTCCTCTTCTTTGATACCTTCTCAATTATTCTCCCGAAATTATCCAAAAAGGTTTTCTGGCTGAACTTCAGCGCAACTGCTCTTACCGATTCAATCGAAAAATCTGAAGAGTTGAAATTCAGCACTATCTCCATCAATGCTTCCGGAGTCTGAGGATAGAAAAACACACCATTTTTCCCTTCTTCAACTGTTTCCGTCGCTCCTCCTGCTCCAAAAGCGATTACAGGTGTTCCGCAGGCACTTGCTTCAAGCGGAACGATTCCAAAATCCTCGAATGTTGGAAAAATAACCGCTTTTGCTCTTCTGTAGAGACTTCTTATCTCTTCATCCGTTCGTTTTCCAAGAAACTGAATGTTACGGTTTGCCTTCCTCTCAAGATCTCCCCTTAGAGAACCCTCTCCAACGATGAGTAGAGGGAGTTTTACTTCATTGAAAACATCAACTGCTATATCAATCCTCTTGTATGGACGTAATCTCGACACAATAAGAAAAAAATCTTCCTTTTTAATCCTGTCATCTGGAGTGAAAAAAACAGTGTCAACAGGCGGGTAGATTATTACGGGATTTAAGCCATAGAATTTCTCTATCCTCTTTTCCACTGTTTTTGATATCGTAACAATCATGTCTGCTCTTTTGCTTGTATTCTCATCCCATTGACGCACATGATAAAGCCCTAAGAAAAGTAAAATTTTTTTAAGTCCGCTTCTCGCTTTCACTAACGGCTGATATGAATTCCATGCAAATCGCATTGGATTCAACATATAGTTTATGTGGACCGTCTTGGGCAATGTTATTACACCCTTTGACCATGCACTGGAGATAGAAATAACCAGATCGAACCCGGACATATCAAAGCTTTCGATTGCAAAAGGCATCAGAAAGAAATACTTCTCATACTGGGTTTTAATAAATGGAAATTTCCTTAAAAAACTTTCCCTGATGTCCCATTCCCTATACTTTGCTGGCATTCGTTTCCGATCATAAAACAACGTGTAAACAGGAGCATTCGGGAACATAGAATGAAGAGCCTCAAGGACTCTCTCTGCACCTCCACATTGATTAAGATAATCGTGAACAAATGCTACCTTCATAGCACTCTTATATCAAAACTGATAACTATAGTCAAGGGAAAAATACTCTCTGTTTACCCGCTCTTACTGCACGGTCGAACGAGTTCACCACAGAGATACAGAGCCTGTCCTGAGCTCCTTCTCACCGTTTCTCCGGTTCACTCTTCCCTTCTCGCTCTTTTCTCTTCATCGGTCTTGTGTCTCATGTCGCAGGACACTCTCAATACTCCTTAACAACCTGGGAAAATCGAATTTCTCCTTTACATATTCTCGAGCCCTTTGAGCTGTCTTTTGGTATAGTTTATCATTCTTAAGCAGTTTTGAAATAGCTTTGACAAGTGTTTTCGTATCAAAAGCAGGAACAAGCATTCCCATATTGTCCGGGAGAACTTCTTTCGCTGCGCCAGTATCGAATGCGACTACCGGTGTTCCTGCCGCCATTGCCTCAATCAGAACCCGTCCAAAAGGCTCTGGCTCCTGTGGTGTATGAACAAGTATATCTATATCGGACATAATGCCCGGAATATCGCTGCGATATCCAGTAAAGAATACTCTTTGTCCCAATTTTAGGTCGTAAAGCAGTTTCTTTATTTCTTTTTCGTAGTCTTCTCCGCCAAAAAACCTCTTTCCAATAATAAAAAAATACGCATTATCAAACCGTTTTGTAAGTTCATGCGCTGCTCGGATAAGATACTCCTGACCTTTCCATCTGGCAATCTGACCGATTGAGGCAACAATTTTTGCATCTTCTGGTAGTTCATATTCCTCTTTCAAGTTTGTGATTGATTCCCTGCATTTTCTCTTGAAACCTTCAACATCAATGCTGTTGTAAACCACACTAACCTTCTTGCTTAGGTATCCAGCTCTTTTGAATTGGCTGGCAACCGCTTCAGATATGGCAATTATCCGGTAGGTAAATATCAATCCCAAACCTTTGACAACCTGTCTTGCAATACTTGAAGATAAAATATCCCTGAAGTGCCAAACCACTGCAATATTGGAAAGCATGCCTGCGCATAAACCGATAAGATGCGCTTTCTGACTATTCGTATAAATTATACAAATCCTGTGTTTCTTTGCATAGATTGCAAGCAAAATGATAGCAGGAATGGTTGCCACCAGAGATAAAACCAAAAAAAATAATCCCGTGTTACTCCGCTTCCGCTTAAGAACAAAACTCGGAATATGCACCAAGTATCTTTCTATACCCAAACGTTCTGCTTCGTAGGTGAATTCTCCGGTCTGCGGTGTCACAAGAAAAGGATGAAACTTCTTTTTATCTATCTTTTCGAGAATAAGAAGCAAGCTTCTTTCACCACCACTCATCTTTGCAGTATGGTCAAAAAAGAGAATCCTTTTTCTACTCAAGTCTTTCCTGTCCTTCCTTTAGTTTAAATGCTATATTTTCTTTCATCTCATCTACCTCCCTATATCAAAAGAATACAATCAAAAATATATAAAGTCAAACACTTTTTAACCAATTACTTCTCACTTATTCAATGTAAAAAAGGGATATTCCTCTAAAGATGTTAGCTGGAGGTTGTGAGCTGTTTTATGGAGTGCATTGAGCATACCAATGCGTTGTTATTAAGGAAGCAACTTCAAAAAATTCTTGACAAAAAAGTAAAATGTGTTATCATAATCAAAAGGAGGTGACATGAAAGTAGCACTTATGGGAGGATGGAACTCCGATTCTGGTGCATCATTTCATACAGAAGAACTCGGAAAGGGCTTAAAAGAGATAGGTATTGATATAATCGTATTTACATTTTATAAGTATGCGTTTCACGGAACCCACCTATTTGGAAAGGATGAGGACTATGTCCATAGGTGTTTTACCGTATCCAGTGCAACACCAAATAATCTTGAACCTGTTCCATTTTTAACAAACGACTTCGATATATTCATTGTAGAGGATTTAGGTATGCTTCCAAAGGACCTACTTGGTAAGATATATAATAGGATACATAAAAAGGCAAAGACCATAAATGTAATACACGATGGAAGGCTATCAAAGGACCCCGCATTCTATCAATTCGAATGGGATGCAATAGTTTGCTTTGATAAGCGATATTGCAAATTTTTGAAGACAGTATATGATGTAAAAAAGATTCACATAATACCATATCCTGCACATCCAATAAAAAGCTATAATAAAGAAAAAGCAAGGGAAGAGCTCAGCCTCCCAATGGATAAAAAGATTATCTTCTCGTTTGGACCTGCTGCAAAACTCACTGCAGATTTGGTTCCAAAGATTGCAAGGTTACAAGATGAATTCCCAATATTATACCTCACTGTAACAAGCGATAAAGAGGCAATAAAGTCTTATAAAGGTTTTATGGAAAAAGGGGAGGTTCCTATAGAGCTGCGGGAAGAGGTCCTAGATATAAAGAGATTGTACAAATATCTATCTGCATCTGATGTGCTTCTTATAAACAAAAAAGATGCAGACAATATAGTGGTTTCAAGCACGGTTTACCAATGTATGGGTTCTATGTGTCCAGTCCTTGCACGTGATTCAAACTATGTTGAGATGTTTGATAAGGAGATTATGAAGTTCAAAGATGAAGAAGACCTACTAAATAAGATTAGGATAATCTTCTATGATGAAGTAAAAGGGCTTGAATCAACAGTAAAGGATTTCCTAAAGAAGAACTCGAGTATAGAGATTGCAAAAACATATAAAAAGTTATTTAATGAGATAGGAGGATAAATGTTAAAAAGATATGATAAGAATCCAATAATAGAACCAATCATATCACATCCCTGGGAATCGGTTATGACATTTAATGCTGGCGCGATACACTTAAACAAAAAAGTACATCTCCTGTATAGGGCAAGGGGTGTAACGAGTGGTGTATCAAGGATTGGTTATGCATCATCGAAGGATGGCTTGCATATTGATGAAAGACTTGATAAACCTATTTTCCTAGCCGACCCCATGAACGATATGGAATGCTTTGGATGTGAGGACCCAAGGATAGTAAAGATTGGTGATAAAATATATATGACATATACAGCCTATGGGCAAGTGCCAGGTGTGTCAAAACCATATTCATCTATTCAACTTGCAATTACATCCATAAGTGTTTCTGATTTTCTTGCCAGGCGTTGGAGCTGGGGCAAGAGACTCTATCCATTTCCAAGGGTGGATAACAAGGATGCAATGCTTTTCCCAGAGAAGATAAATGGAAAATATGTGATGTATCATAGGATACCGCCCCATATTTGGGTCACATACTCTGATGATTTAGTGCATTGGTATAATCATAACATTGTAATGAGCCCAACGACTGGTTGGGAATACTTTAAGATAGGTGGGGGAGCCCCACCTATAAAGACAGAAAAGGGATGGCTTTTCATATATCATGCAGTAGATAGAAAATGGGTATATAGACTTGGTGTTGCATTTATAGACTTAAACAATCCAGAGAAAGTAATATATAGACATAAGGAACCTGTACTTGGACCTGAGGAAGAATATGAAAAAACGGGTGTCGTTTCAAATGTTACATTTAGCTGTGGCGCAATTGTAAAGGATGATACCTTGTTTGTCTATTATGGTGGAAGTGATACAACGATTGGTGTTGCAACGGCACCAATGAAAGAAATTTTATCACTCTTTTAAGATGAGTATTACCAAGATAAAAAGAGACAGTGGTAGTTTGTAAACGCGAACTCGAATGGTTACTTGCAATGACAAAATAGAGTTGCTTTACAAAAAGTCTGAATAAAATTACCCAATGAAGAAAATAATATGGAATTTTGCTCTGAGTTGGCCGGAATATAAGAAAAAACCGTTCATCTCGTGGTTAAAGCAAAAGTGTAAGTCAAAGGATATGTCTTTTCTGTGGATTCACGATGGGAATATAGGACACATTATTAAAGGACTGGAATCCGGTAAAATAAATATACAATTTCTTTTTGATATGAATGCAACTTATTCAGTCCCCTATGATAAATATGCTCACCTATGTTATGCTGTCAAAGATAGGGGTGGAAAGGTATTGAATGACCCGGATGATGCAAAAGCTGCAACTGATAAATCAGTTATGCATTATGACCTTATGGAAGCAGGAATTCCTGTTCCTTTTACAGTGGTAATAAGAAAATGGTCAGTTAATACATTCAAACTTACTGAAACAGAAAGAAAGAATCTTAAGATTCCGTTTATTATAAAACCTTCCTCGGGATTTGGGAAAATAGGTGTAATCCCTGATGCGACAACGTTAAAAGCATTGGCTAAGGCACGAAATTATGCAAATGGGGACAATATTCTTCTTCAAGAGAAAATAGAACCCATTATGTTTGGCAAGAGAAGGGGATGGTTTAGAGTTTTTTATGTGTTCAATGAGGTAATACCGTGCTGGTGGGATACACACTGGGCTATGGGAAGTGGTGAGTTGAGAATAGATGGATACGAACAAGTTACTATGAGTGAAATGCAAAGGTTTAAACTTTTCCCATTAGTAGAAATTGTAGTCAAAATTGCCGAACTAACAAATATGAAGTTTTTCACCACAGAAATAGCAATTCATAAGAAGGGAGGGTATCAAATTCCCGTAGCAATAGATTATGTAAACGACCAGTGTGACCTTGATGTAAAATCACAAGAATCAGTTTCACCACCTGATGAAGTAATTGAACATATAATTGAGAGGATAGTCGAATGTGCGAGGGATATCCTGAGAGGTGAGCAAAAATTAAAAGGATACTCAATTTGGTTTGCTATGTAATGACCGAACTACCTCATTTTTCACTTCCCACTTCTTCAGTTCTTAGTTCTCACTTGATGACCTGACCTCTGTAGTTCGCTCTTCTCTCTTCTCTCCTCTGGTTTTCACAGCGAAGCGTTTGTTTTACGCTTTATTCTTCATCCTTGCAGTTTCTCCGATGCTCCGTCTCACAAAACAGAGGTTATACAATTTCAGCTGGCATGTCAACAAAAAACAGGATAGAAAAAACCTTATCACCTGAAAGAATGATAAGGTCATTTTATTAGGTCTGTGCTAAACGAGTCGCTAATTGTTCTTCATTCTTCTTAACTGTCCTTTTTCACCATAAACAACAGCACCAGCGGGTACATTTTCAATAATTGTTGTTCCTACACCAATAAGAGCATTCTCTCCAATGTCCACTCCGCAGAGTATCGTGCTTCCTGCGCCAATAGCTGCTCTCCTCCTTACAAAGGTTTTCGTAATGTCATACTCCGTAATCAGTTTGCCGTCAGGGAGAACAGAAGCAGGATAAATATCATTTGTAAATGTCACCGAAGGTCCTATAAATACCTCATCTTCTAAAGTGACACCTTCGGGAATAAAGACAAAAGGTTCAATTTTCACCCTGTCTCCAATCACAACATCTTTTCTTATTTCAACAAAGGAACCTATCTTTGATTCTGCGCCAATCTTTGCTCCATATATATTAACGTTACTCCAGATAGCTACATCCTTCCCCAGATAAGTATCCGAAATGATGATGTTATATTCTGGTATGTGTATACTAACAGGCTTGTCTTCCTTGCATTCGTAGCTCTTACCTCTTACAATAATACTCACTTCATATTCTCCTTCTTTTTCTTAGTCTCTCTCGTTTACAATATGCACTAGTCATTTGTCATCAGTTATCAGTCATCAGTTATCAGTCATCAGTCATTACGTCTAAGCATTTCCCAATTTCCAGCCCTTCGGTCCCGAGTTCAGGGTCGAGGGATTTCCTAATTTCGCCTTCCTGCACTTTAGATTTAACTTTTAACTTTTCACTTTTTACTTTTGCTTGTCTGTTGCCGTTTCCCTCTTCCCTCATCCCTCACCCTATCTCCACCAATCCACCGGCATTGAACAAAGATTTCTCAGCTGCTGTCAAAACCCTGACAACATTAAGACCGTTAATTCCATCGGAACGAGGTGTTTCCCCTGTTTCTATACATTCACAAAAATGAAGCACTTCATTTGCAAGTGGCTCCGAAGGTTCTATTCTGGGAACAACAATGTCACCAACCCTATAACTCAAATGAAACTCACCAAAGCTCTCGGGGTTCAGGACATCAACACCCTTATCGAACACTCTAACCTTTTCAAGATTATCCGTATCATCGTAAAGAATCATTTTCTTCTCTCCAACAATGGTAGTCCTTCGCAGCTTACTTGGAGCAAGCCAACTTGTTTCAACATGTGCAATCGTTCCTGAAGCGAATATCAAATTAATAAAGGCAACATCTGGAATACCTTTCTGCACATAATCATAACCGACACAGGACACTTTAACAGGTACTTCGTCAAGCCAATAAGATATAATTGAAAAATCATGCGGGGCAAGGTCAAAAACGACACTTACGTCCTTCTGATGAATTCCGAGGTTTACCCTCGAAGAACTGATGTAATATACCCTTCCAATTCCATCATTTTTTATGATGTCCTTTATTTTTAGAACAGGAGGGCTGTAAAGAAATGTATGACCGACCATCAGTGTTACACCTTTCTTTTTCGCAAGATTCACAAGTTTCAGAGCCTTATCTACCGTATCCGACATCGGTTTTTCAACAAAAACACTCTTTCCACTCTCCATGGCTTTCTGTGCCAAATCAAAATGGCTGCTCACATTTGTGGAAACCACAACTGCATCCAAATTCTCATTCTTAATAATGTCGCCAAAATTCTCAGTTGTTTTGACACCAGGATACAGCTCTTGCATTTTAGCCAACTTGCCTGCATCTTTATCACAAATTACTTCAAGCGAGCTTTTCTTACAAGTCATAAAATTTCTTATCAAATTCTTCCCCCAGTATCCAGCTCCCACCAAACCTACCTTAATCATAATTGTCTCCTATTTTTAAGCCACGAATTCTTAGTTTACTTAGTTTACACAGTTTGTTGAGTTTACATAGTTTACTGAGTTTACTTAGTTTACACAGTTTACTTAGTTTACACGGTTTACTTAGTTACGCTCTCCATTCACAGCGTAGCGTTTATTTTACGCTTTATTCTTCATCCTTGCAGTCTCACCGATACTCCGTTTCACCGTTTCTCTCTTCCCTCATCCCTCATCCCTCTTCCCTCATCGCTTCTCTGATTCTTCTTCTCCGTTTCTCCGATACTCCGTCACGCCGTCACTCCGTTTCCCTGTTTTCTTCGGTCTCTAGTGTTCAGTCTGTCTTTCTCTGTTTCTCCGACACTCCGATACTCCGTCACGCCGTCACTCCGATACTCTCCTCACTCCGCGCCAACAGAAGTGAGCACCCTTGGAATCGTCTTTAGACAGAGATAAAGATTCAATAAACAGCATCTATTTTCAATGTAATATAAATCAAGAAAAATCGACTTGTCAAAAGGCAGACTGCTTCTTCCAAAAACCTGCCAGGCACCGGTAATACCTGGCTTGACCTTCAACCTATCTTTGTGCCAATCCTTATACATCTTGACTTCATACGGAATAGGCGGTCTTGGACCTACTATACTCATATCTCCTGCGAGCACATTAAAGAACTGTGGTAATTCATCAAAACTTGTCTTTCTTAAGAATCTTCCGAACCGTGTAATCCTCTCGTCTTCCTCAGGCTTAAAAACCTCTCCGTCCTTTTTCTTACCATTAATCAGGTTTTTCATGTACTTCTTATGGGTTTTGCCAACAGTTCCATTCATCATCGACCTGAACTTCAGGAATGTAAATTCCTTACCATCCTTTCCCACCCTTTTCTGTCTAAAAAGAACGGGGCTGCCGGATTCAATCCTTATAACAAGACCAGCGATAAGCATTGGTATACCCAGAACACCAATAACCATAAGACTACCCGCAATGTCAAATACCCTTATCAAAGAATCCGAGAGCCTGCAGTAGTTCTTGCGAGAAAATTCCCAAACAGGTTTCCCATCGATTCTCACCCAGGAAAATTCCATCCTCAGATTTTCGAATGCCGGTATGATAGCTTCAATCAAAGGATACTTGTTCAGCTGGTTCTTTATCTTCCTGTAAACATTGCCAAGGTTTTCGCCATCGCACCAAACAAAGGCTGTATCCGTACATTCCTCGCTTTGCCTGTCGCAATATCTGAAACCATGAATAGGTTGAGAGAGAAACTTAAGGACACTCCTCTTTTGAGTCGAATTGCTTGCGTATATTTCTACTCTAATCTTTCTTTTCTCATTTCCAAACCATCTCTCTATCAAAAAAGGAGCAAGTAGAAAACGAAAAACGATATTAAGCATTAGGAAATAAACAAGAAAAACAAGAATTACAATACGTGATAATTCAAGTAACTCGAATTTCGTAAAGAATGTTATCAGGATATAAAGAAGCACAACATAAAACGATGAAAGAACAACCTTCAAGAATACCTTCGTTTGATTTACATACCGCTTTCTATCATATAGGTTCTGGTATAGAAAAATACAGAATGTAACAACCCAGAGAAAAGCAAAAGTCGCCCAGAACGTTGGATTGTTTCCCACACCGTACCTTGACAACATAGCAAAATAAAAAGCAAAAAACACACTAACTAAATCAAGTATAACCAGAAAAAGCATTTAACAACCTTCCTTAATTTTATGCATAATATTTCAAATACAACGCAGTATCCTTAATTAGCAAGAACTGTGCCACAGACACAATTTCTGTAAGTCCTTATTTTGTAGATGATAGGAGTACTTGATTTTTCCATTGGTCAGAATAGGTGTTCAACATCTGAACATTATGTTCAGAATCCGAACACTTATCGTTTGGAGCGTAATGAAAAACAGGTTGAGGTTGAATTAGTTTACATAGTTTACTGAGTTTATTGAGTTCGTTGAGTTTACATAGTTTACATTCTTGGTGCTTCGTTCACAGCCGAAGGCGTTAGTTCAAACCGGAGCGTTTTATAACAAACTCCTTCACTTTTTCTGCGACATAGAATATCTCTTCTCGTTTGAGCTCCGGAAACATAGGTAACGAAACAATCTCCTTCGATACACGCTCGGCAACAGGAAAGTCACCATTCTTGTAACCCAGGTGCTTATATGCTTCCTGCAGGTGCAATGGAATGGGATAATGAATGCCAGTGCCAATACCCTGGTTTTTTAGATATTTCTGAAGTTCATCCCTATCCTTAGTCCTTATCACATAAAGATGGTATATATGCCTTGCATATTCCATCTCGGCTGGAATGACAACATCATCAACCTCTTTGAAAAGTTCATTGTATAGTTTAGCGTTCTGCTGGCGTTTCTCATTCCAATCATCCAGAAACTTAAGTTTCACGCTGAGAATTGCACCCTGGAAACCATTCATCTTGGAATTCCATCCAAGAAGATTGTGATAATATTTTTTTATCTGACCGTGATTTATTAACATACGAACCTTTTCGGAAAATCCCGCATCATCCGTAACGACAGCACCACCGTTACCGTATGCCCCAAGATTCTTACTCGGATAGAAACTGAATGCAGAGACATTACCGAAACTCCCTGCTTTCTTGAACTCATCTCCAACCTTGTATAATGCACCATGTGCCTGAGCCGCATCTTCAATCACATAGAGACCAAACTTATCGGCAATCTCCATAATCGATTTCATATCAGCCATCTGACCGAAAAGATGAACGGGAAGTATTGCTTTTAACCTTTTTTTTGTCCTCGTATCAATATAGGATTTTCTTTTTCCACTCCACCGACAGTTTTTCTCGACATAACTTCTTATTGAATCAGGTGCAATATTGTATGATGCTTCATCAATATCCACAAATATGGGTCTTGCACCTGTAAGGCTGATTGCCTCAGCAGTTGCAATGAAAGTCGTATCTGCGGTTATCACCTCATCCCCTTCCCCAATCTCCAGTGCCTTCAAAGCAAGATATACTGCAGTAGTGCCACTCGACACTCCTATTGCAAATCTTGTATTACAGTATAAAGCAAACATCTCTTCAAACTTTTTGACATGGGGCCCAGCTATAAACCATCCGCTTTTCAGCACATCCCGGATAGCCATATCAATTTTACTACTAAGAACCTCATATTGCCTTTTCAGGTCAAAAAATGGAACCTCCATAATTACTCCTTTCCCTTAATTTTTTTTACCAGGAATTATCATAACGCTTTTTCACTTTTGCGTAAAAGTGGAATTCCGTTTTTACATTCCTCGGTTATTCGCATAACCGGATGAGACTGAGAATCAATTTATCAACCTTTTTCTTTTTTTCGTCTTCTTATTGAATCAAGAATCGCCTTATTATAGGGAAAATCATCTGATTCTATGATAGAATAAAAAACCTCACCTCTTTCATACCAGGATGACACAAAGTGATTCTTCTCAAGTATCTTGAGGTTTCTACTGGCTGTAGCCTGTGGTATTTTTAGGTTTTTGTAAATATCCCTCAATTTCATCTCTCTTTCTTTAATCAAAAGAATAAGCATCTTCACCCGCTTCCTATTTGCCACAGACTTGTATACATTCACAAGCATATCCATTAATCTCTCCCATATTCCTCGGTTATTCGCATAACCGGATGAAGAATAATTTTACCATTCACCGAACAATATATTTTCAAGCTGACTTATATAACACAATTTCATCGAATTGACAAGGCTTTTTTAAGCAGACTTCTCCAGAACTATAATAGCATTTAGAAGTTGCACATTCTTCGGTTATTCGCATAACCGGATGAGGATTTATTTCTTTTCGTTGAAGTTATGGAAAAGGTGAAAAAGGGGTTTTATCTGAATAATGAATAATAAACTTCTTCGGTCTGGGATACGATATTGTCCCAGTTATATTCTTTCTTTACCCTTTCCCTTGCCTTTATACCCAGTTCCTGACACAATTCCGGATGGGTAAGAGCAAATCTCATCTTTTCCGCCAGGTCGTCCACATCTTTATTACGAAAAGCAATCCCAACGCCTTCGGCAGCTTCTGCATTTTCCGGGATATCGGAATATATGACACATTTTGCAAAGCTCATAGCCTCAAGAAGTGTTATTGCTAAACCTTGTAGTTTTATGAATTTCGAGCACTTTTTCACTTTTTCGCAAAAGTAAAATTTCGTTTTTACATTCTTCGGTTATTCGCATAACCGGATGAGGATTATTTTCCATTTGGTTACCTTATGTCAAATGTTAAGCCAACGGTATCGAATCATATGAGATGTCGAAGATCCTGAAGAACTGATGGGACCTGACCCCTTGATTTTCCGTTGGCGCCAACCATTTTGCATCAGAATGGAAATAGCTTGGTTAGAATATGCTTTCAAGACAGAGACAGGTGAGTTTCTGCACGGTATTCCACTCTGTACAGGTCGCGTCGTTCCTGCAGCGGGGACAAAGTTTGCTAATCAAGTCTTTGCTAATGTCCAGCGTCAACTTTTCATTATGGAGTTCATACAACTGCTTGAGATATTTGCCGGCAACCAAACGATGCAGCCTATCCTTTTTCTTCAATCCAAGCCACTGAAATACGCCCTTATCTCCCCGGGAAGCATTGCACGTACTACATGACCAGACCGTGTTATCTGCAGAATCACTTCCTCCCCTGCTCCTGGGAATGAGGTGATCTACCTGGAGATTCGCTTTTGAGCCACAAAATACACACTCTTCGGGCAACTCCTGTTCTCTCTGCCATTCCCTTATTGTTCCTGACATGGTTGCCTGTCCATCCCGAAATGCCTTGAATCGGTCTGATACGAATTTGTAGTTTATCTTCCCATCAAAAACGCTTCGCGAAATAAGCTTTGCGTATTCGTAGAAGATCTCTTCCCTTATCGTCCTAACATATCCCGGCGGCATTGTTGCCCCTTTTCCTTTTGCTTACCGTTAACTTTTTGTCTTCTGCCTTTACTCCGATGCATCGTTGTCGTCCACTATTCTAAATTTCACTTTTGCGCAAAAGTGAAATCCCGTTTTTACATTCTTCGGTTATTCGCATAACCGGATGAGGATTTATTTCTTTTCGTTGAAGATATGGAAAAGGTGAAAAAGTGTTATTGTTCTTTATTTAAGACGAAATCCAGTTTATTGTCCACGAGTTCGGCAGTTGCAATAACTCCGTCCTCTGCAGCAGGTCCTTCAATGTATGGTTTTCCATTTGAACCAAAACGAATCTCCGATGCATCTCTCCTGCTCCACCACTCTGCTATATCATGAGGTAAGGAATGCCAGATGTTGTCTTTTGATTTTAAGTATTCCAGATATTGGCAGTAGTATTCTATCCTTTTGCCCTTAAATATGTAATCAGGATGGACTATAATGTTTACCAAACCATTTAGGGACTCAATGTGTTCAACCTTTTCCTTCCATATTTCAATATCTTCTTTACCCAAAATTTCGAACAAGGTATGGTCCTGCACCATTGTAACAGGGAGTTCAATCGTTTTCCGGGAAATAAAAAATGGAAAAATCGTCCTGGAGCCTCCGGGTTGGGGTCCATAAGGGTCCCAATCGGGAAAAGAAGAATCCCACGTAAAACTAAGCTCCTTAATTCATGAACTATTTCTCGAGAATTTTAGCATAATTTTCCAGTGAAAAAGTTGTAAGTAGAGCAGCATCACAATAATTGACAGGGAATAATGTTATTTTCAAACTGGGGAGGAATAACAATATTAAAAACTGGACAAGTAATAATTTCACATTTCTCACTTTAAACTAGGTTGCCTATTTTCTAATTGATGACATATCTCATGAAGCTTTGCAATATAGTATGATATATTGGAAGCATCATGACTCTGAACGCCTAACTTAACGCATAGCCTATCATAATTATATATCTTTTCCTGCAAGTCCTCTACATCATATACTGCAATAATCTTACGTTCTTGCTCCATGTGTTGTGTAAATCCTAATTGGTGATCATCAGGTACTTCTCCAAAAACCTTTTTTCTTGGAACCACTATCGGAATTTTACTATGATATAACACATGTATTATACTTCCCAATCCCCCATGACAAATGACAATACGGGCTTTGTCTAACATTTCCACCCAGCTTTTGTAGTCTAAGCGCTTTTGATATTGGCAACATATAGGTTTATATTTACAGTTGCCAGTTTGTAAAAAGACATTTTCTGAAATTTGCCCATTGTTTTTTAATTCATCGATTTTCTTAATTAACCGATCAAACGGCTCTTCGCTAACTCCCACTGTAACAAAAATCATAATAGTTTTCCCCAGACTTTCGCTTTTAGGAAAAATTTCTTTTGCTCTTTCCGCTGTATGATGAAGAAATCAGTGATAGGATAAACTAATTTGGCTGTAAGCTCGGCGGTTTCAACCCGGTCATATCCTGTTATATAAATAAGCTTACTTCCGAAAATTTTCGCCACATAAAAGAAAGGTACCGCGACACCAGCTCCCATTGAAATTATTAAATCTGGTTTTTCTCTAATTAAAATACGTAAAGCTAAAAAGCTGTTTAGAATAAGATTCCATACATTTCTTACCGTAGGATAATGTGCCAAATAAACTTTTTCATCCTTTAGCAAGGACATAGTGTCTTCCTTTTTAAATGTAATCCAAAACCTTTCGTATTTACTCCACCATTCTTTAAGTTTATACAACTGAGTAAAATGTCCTCCAGCCGAACTAACAAGACAAATCTTCATTGGTCATTTCCACGTTATTTTCGAATTTTTTCTAATGTGGGATACCTTGTAGTCCTTGTATTTCATGTAGTCAAACAAGTTTCCTTTTATGATTGCGCAAAATCGTTGGAAAATGGTCAAAAAATAGTAAGCTCCATAGTAGATTGACTCCACCTTCTTGTTTTTAAACTTTCTAATTTTATTTTTGTTAAAGGTAAATTCACATTCCTGGCTATACTCACTACTCTTTTCATCCAAAGTTTTCATTGCTCTCTGGAGTCGGCAAGTAGCCAAAAAACGATTTATATGAATCATCTTGCATTGCCATTTCATCCGTAAGAAAAAATCTTGGTCCATTGTATATTTCAGTGTTTCGTCAACATATCCAATTTTACCAAGAATTCTCCTTTTAAAGAAAACGGCAGGTTGACCAAAGGTGTAAAAAAGCAGCATTTCATAGGGGTATATTCTGGGTACATATCGCCTCCAAAGAGTGACGCTATTCTCATCCGTATAAACAATATTACCATATACGGCATCGGCATCCGGATGTTCGCTAAATGCTTTTTCAACATGTTTAAGACAGTGAGGAAGATAGGTGTCATCTGAATTCAACCAGCCAATAATATCACCGGTAGCTCTCTTAAACCCTTTATTAACTGCATGCGACTGACCCCTATCCTTTTCACTTACCCAGTAAGATATTCTATCTTGGTATTTTTTGATAATTTCTACTGAGTTATCAGTTGAACCACCATCTACAATGATGTATTCAAGATTTGGATAATTTTGGTTGAGCACACTCAAAATTGTCCCTTCAATAAATTTCCCTTGGTTGTATGATGGCGTTACTATAGAAATTTTAGGATATTTCACTTATCTCCCCTACTTTTTAGAAACTAAGAAATTGCCAATGGCTGAGTAATCCATCCCAGTATCATAGAAACATTTTATCGCATCTCTTGGCGAGCACACAATTGGCTCACCCCTTATATTAAAAGAAGTATTTAGAATAACGGGAACACCTGTAATTTCTCCAAATTCCTTAATCAAATCCCAGTACTTAGGGTCCGTTTCTCTTCTAATAATCTGTGGTCTTGCCGTTCCGTCTACATGAACAACAGCTGGAATTTTATCCTTTTTACTATCATTTACATCAAAAGAGGTAATCATAAACGGTTCTTCTCTTGAACCTATTAAATAGTCTTCTCTTGCTTCTTCAAGAATAGAAGGACAGAAAGGTCTGAAAGCCTCTCTGAATTTAACTTTTGAGTTGAGTATATCTTTATTTTCTGCTTTTCTTGGGTCCATTAAAATCGAACGATTTCCAAGGGCTCGCGGGCCACTTTCCATCCTTCCTTGAAACCAACCAACTATCTTTCCTTTCGCTAATAGCCTGGCGCATCTTGCAGAAATATCTTCACAATATTCATATTGTAAGTTTCTACTCTTCAGAATCGATTCAATTTCTTCGTCGCTAAATTCTGGTCCCCAATAAACATTATTAATTTTATCTACCCTACGCTTGTTTGACAATTTATGATAGGCATACAGGGCTGCTCCAAGTGCTAATCCACCATCTCCAGCATTTGGGAAAATGTAATGACTTTTTACCTTCCCACAATTCCATATTCTTTGGTTAAGCTTAACATTTAGGAAAACTCCACCTGCACAACATAGGTTTTCAGTTTTCTCTTTTTCTAACCAAGAAAAGACAACATCCATTACCTGTTCTTCTAATACTCTTTGGGCTTCCGCAGCAATATTTTCTCTACCATATCTTTTAATAAGCTTTTGAATTTCATATGCCTCATCAAAATGCCAGTGCCATGCTCCCTTTTCATTGTGTGTATATGGCGCACCAAAATTGTGCGGCTTGGACAATCGACCATCCTTAAATTTAGGATAAAACTTTTCAAGAATTCCATTGACTTTAGAGAAATTGCCATAAGGAGCTAAACCCATTGTTTTACCTTCACCGTCACCATGCCACCAGCCTAAGGCTTCTGTAACAATTCCGTAGAACCAGCCGATTGAACCTTCTCTACCTATCTTCACCAAGGGCTCAATATTACCATTTACACCTCTCCAGATGGCAATTGAAACACCATCACCGATTCCATCACATGTTACGATCAAAGTTTTCTCAGTTATTCCGCTTGTATAATAGGCTGACATGGCATGGGCGAGATGGTGCTCAATATGCATAACTTCCGTAGAATTATTGGTCTGAAAATTCCTCATATAAATAGGCAGTTTATCTACACCTAATTGCAGTATCCTTTTCCCATAGTTGTATATTGCATATTCGATTTTTTCTTTTGTGTTCCTTCGTTGTTCAATGCCGAGAAGGGAATCCAGTTTAAAAGACAAGGATTTCTCGGGTATTGCTATTACATTAATATCATTAATTGACATATTTCCAGCTTTCAGACAAAACTCGATTGAGTTTATTGGAAGTCCTGCATAATGCTTCACTCGCGTAAATCGCTCCTCAGCCGCATCAGCAATAATTTTACCATCAATTACTAAACAAGCACTACTGTCGTGACCAATATGAACACCTAAAATTTTCATATCTTCTCCCTTATAATTTGGGCCATTCTTCTATCACTTCTTTGTAAATTTCCATATGCCTTTTAGTTACAATATCGGGATGAAATCTCTTTAGAGCCGCTTCTCTTGATGCAACTCCCATTTTAATTCTCAAATCTTTATCTTCCATTAACTGCAATATGCTCCTAGTAAGGGCATTTATATCACCAGCGTCGACTAAAAACCCTGTTATGCCGTCTTTTACTATATAGGGAATCCCTCCAACTCTTGTCGCAATAACTGGTTTGCCAGTCGCCATCGCTTCTAAGATAACATTGGGACAATTTTCTATATAAGATGGCAAAACTAATAAACAGGATTTTGATAACTCATCAGCGATCTCTTCGGAATTTTTAAATCCCAAAAAATCAACATTTGCTTGCAGGTTATTATTGTTTATGTAGTCAAGTATCTGATTTTGGTAATTCTCATGCCCCCATCCGATTATCCGTAATTTTATATTTCTAATTTTCTCCTTTAGAAGATAGACAGATTGAATTAAATCTTCAATTCCCTTACGCTTAATAATTGTTCCTACAAACAAGATTCTATTCTCTTTTTCATAATTTTGGATCCCAAAATATCTCTCACTTACAGGATCTTCTATATAAAATATTTTACTGTTACTAATAAAATCTTTTACGCAATTGAAGGCATAGGGGGTCTTTGCATTGATATATTTTGCTCTTCTTATGGTATACCTTTCAAAATATTTTAGTACTTTCATGTTCAACGTTGTTCGAATATCTGTCTCATACTCAATTATCTTATTAATGACTCCTTGTAGAGAGACAATGCAAGGGTAGCCGGAAGTAACAGCAACGTATGAGTATACGCTTTCTGTTCCATGGGAATGGATTACATCAGGGTTAATAACTTTCAATTCTCTATGTATTCTTTTTTTATCTAGTTGGAAAAGAGCAAGCATTTTACTATATTTCCCACTGGGACGCTGTACGAGAAAATGATAGGTTATTCCATCAGATTTGATAATTTGGTCTGCAATAAGGCCTTTAGCCCGTGTAATCATATGCAAGTCAATACCTTGAAGATTGGCAAGGGCATGATTTAAATTCACAATCCAGGTGCAGGGATGATTTAACGTCCATTTGGATAATTTCAACCTATCCTTAAAAGGAGAAGTTGGATATGGACCAAGCATTGCAACTTTCATAGCATAATATCCTTATTTTCCTTTCTCCTTTTCACGATCTGCTGAAAACCTAAGGTTTACACCTATTCCTGATAGGATTCCTATAAATACACCGGTTCCTCGTTGATATAGTCCAGGATAGGTAAATAGGTGTACCAATAACACTGTAAAACAGACAACTACCGCAAAGATATAGTTGCCATATTTAGTAGTGCGGACTGCTGGAATAAGATAACTATATACAGAAGCAATAAACCACAGCAAGAGACATATCCCTATCAAACCGGTTTTAGAGAAGAAATCAATATATGAGTTATGAGTAGAAACTATATTCCCGAGCACGGTTATATCGTAATAGCTCCCTAAAAGTCTTCCTATTAGAAAATGTTCGACGTTCGATAAATCTCTATTTATCTCATGTTGCCACACTGTAATTCGCCATTGTGAAGTGCGGTCAGCTCTATACATCAAAGGTGACCGAATGCTTTGATAAACTCTTTGAGAAACCTTGGGAGTCAGGGTAAATTTAAAAACCAGCATAATGAGAAGCAAAACAGCTAAACTCCCTACTAACATTTTCGCTTTTTTGCTTGTAAATAGAAACGCAAGAATCACACTAACAGCAAGAGCAACATAACTTGTTCTTACTTGGGATAAAGCAATTATAATTAAATAAGAAAAGAGAACTACAATTTTTGCTATATTTGGCCAATGCAATTTATTAGCAGCTGTTATCAAAAAAATAACAGTAAAAAGTAAAAACAAACCTCTACCAGCACCCATAAATACCACGTTTGGTCGAGTTGAAAAGAAGAAAAGACCTGTTGAGATAGTTTTAGAAAGAGATACTAGACATGAAATAAAAATTATTACAGAAAAAATAAAATACCATTTAAAGGTCACATCTATATGTTTAAAATTTCTTAAGCTTTCTCTTGTAATGAAATAGAGAAAAACAAAAGTGAATATAGCAGATTCTCTTACTGCGTTATATCCGTTTACTTGTATACTCCTGAAAAGAAGCAGTATACTCAATAGAAGTAAAAGAAAAATGGGTATATCGGGGTAAATCATACTAATTTTCTCCTTTTTCATAATCTTTTTTAAGACTATTATCGCAACTACTATTACAATTAAAAAATCACCCAAATAAATATTTCCACCCCTAACCCCCCATGAGATTCCAAAAAAACGAATCGACATAAAAATAAAATAAAGAGGAAGAAAATATTGAGATTTTTGATAAAGAAAGAAGTAGATTATTGTAAACCCTACAACAACTATCAATTGCAATATTCGCCCAGAGGCAATCAAATATCCCGAAAAAATTAAAAAAATACCACTAAGTGAAAATAAAAACAATAACGCTAATCCAGTAAATCGTTGGTTGCCAAAACTACGCATAATACCATTCATCAATAATTCTTTCTATTTATGAATAAGGTTACAATATAATTGGTAATACATCTCTGAGACATGGTATATAGAGGATTTTTCTATTACCTTTTTTCGAGCATTTCTACCAATAAGATTACCTAATATAGGCTTATTTATTAAACTTTCTATTCCTTTACAAAACTCTTCTGCGTCTTCTTCCTGTATAATAAAATGATCCTTATCGTTATCAATAATATCTCCCCTTACGCCAGGAATATTCAGGGCAACACATGGCAAGCCCGCAGCCATGGCCTGAATCAAAGCTGCTCCGAAGCCTTCATTTATTGATGGAAATACAAATACATCTGAGATTCTCAAACAATCATGAACATTATTTACTTTACCTGTAAAAATAATATTTTTGCTTAAATGGTTTCTTTCTATCTTCGTGTAAATCCTATCTAAATATTCCTTTTTTATGACACCTCTATCTGCCTTTTCTCCTCCATCGGGTCCAATGATTAATAGAATTAAATTGCCATACTCCTTAATAACCTTTGTCCATATATCAATCAGCAAAGCAATATTCTTACGTTTGTAAACAAGCCCAACAAATGTCACATACCTGAAATACAAGGTAAACCAAGTTGTTTTAATAGTATATCACTTTCTGATAATTCCTGAGTAAAATAGAATTATTTTATTCCAATAGTTCTTTTTTATTTTTTACAAAAAAGAATTTTATAAAAATAGAGTATAATACAATAATTGGAATTAGTGAAATTACTTTGAATAGAGTACCATTCACTTGGAGTAGTAATATATTGGCAACTTTAGAATTAACTTGTATCAAAACAAACATTAATGCCATAAGTCCTAACATAAATTTAATATTAATTAAAAATTCGTGTCTTTCCCTTACTGCAATGAACGACATTATAGCAAAATATATCAAATATGAAATCAAAGTAGTCACAGCGGCAATTTGATAACCATATTTTGGAATTAAAAGAAAGTTTAATCCAACATTCACCATAGCTGCTGCTAAATAAGACCACATCATTATTTTGGTTTTTTTATTAAGCATGAATAAAATGTTAAAATACCATACCAAAGATCCTATAAATAAACCATAAATAATATACTTAAAAAATAAAGCACCTTCCAAATACTCGCCAACAGAAATTAAATGAAATATTTCTTTGGAGAATATATCTATTAAAATTGTCAACGGAAGAATTATTACAAAATAAACTTTTTGAAGAATGAATATTTTTCTTAAAACATACTCAAAATTCTTTTCACTATATTTCAGAATTATTGGCCACATAGCCAATGAAATTGTTTGTGGAATTATTATAAAAGATTTATTTGCTAAATTATAAGCAAAACAATATATACCGGTAGCTTGTTTACCAACCAAGGTTAAAATAATATATCTGTCAGAAGAGCTAAATATGATGGAGATTAAAGCTATAAATGCAATTGGAATACCATACTTCGAAAAAATGGAACACAAATTATATTTAATCTTTTTAACAGATATATAATTGTTTAAATAAAGGCTTCTAAATGTGCAAAAAATTGCAATGAAACTGGCAATTAATCCGCTGAGGATTATCGCTCTTATGTGATTATGAAAAATGCTAAAATAAACTAATGGCAGAAAAATTAAAAAAAATGTAATCTTAGATAACAGTTGCAAAATATTTAGCTTTATGATTTGTTGCCTTATTCGAAAATAACTAATTCCAATTGACTCAAGTGTAGAAAAGAATACCAAAAATATAAGAAATATAAAATCAATTTCATTTAACTTATGTAAAAAGGAATTTATTAATAGCGCTAAAGCAACAGCAACAGAATTAACAATAAAGAGAATTGCTACAGATGTAGACACCAAAGTAGTCAGTTCCTGTTTATACTCGTATTCATGATAAAACCTTAAAAAAGAGCTTTTTATCCATTCTGATGAAACAAATGTATAGATAGAAACAGAGGTTATGATGATAGAATACACACCAAATTCTTCAGCCCTAAATATTCTGGCGATAATAGGAATTGTTATAATACCTGTTAATATTGATATTATCCGAAATATCAAATATTTTGACGTATCACCAATTGATTCACGGATAAAAGACATATCACATTCTCTTTTTTGCCACAATAAAAATATTATTATTTAAATATTTATCTGATATAATTGTTTTTAACATACTATGTAGTTTGCTGCTTTTTGAAAACCTTGTATCAAAAGTTTCAGATAGCAATATATAAAAACCTACATTTCCGATTTTGATTTTTAATTCATCGATTACGTGGCAATTTGTGTGGCCCGGTGGGTCCGCTTTCCAAGTATTTTCCATATTTTTACCACATATAATTTTATAAATACTCGGTATAATAAAATCGATAAGATATAAATATTTCTTCTGAAAAGACAACGGCATTAGAAAACATGGCAACAAAATTGGAATAAAACGTAATCTAAACAAATAAGTAAATTTAGTAGGCTTTGTATGTATGATAATAATACCTTCTTTTTTTAAAAGACGTAAAGCTTCTTTAAAATAAATTTTTAATTCATAATCTGGCAGGTGTTCCGCAACATCATTACTGATAACAATATCAAATGACTTATCACCAAATGGAATGCCATTTGTATCACAATTAAAAAATGTGATATTTAAAATTCCTAACTCATTTTGAAGCCTCCTTGCATTTTCTATTTGAATTGCATCAAAATCAATTCCATAACATTCATATCCTATCTTTGCGAGCTCCATTAAAACTGGTCCAACACCACATCCGATTTCAATCACACTTTTTCCATTAGCAAATTTGCGAGCACTTTCCATTATTTTCCTAATTTCTACTTGCCAATCTGGAGCACCACCTAACAAATAATTCTTATATTTAGTAACAAAATAATTTGAATAACCAGATGAATTCATTGGTTTAATCATTCTCATTGTTTACTCCGCAATTCTATATAATCCGTCATATGCCTTCAATTCTTTCGTAAGCCGTTGCTCCCATCCATATTTTTCATAATCAACTTTATTTATGCATTTTCTTTCATGATAGTGATTTAAAATGTTAATAGTATATTCCGCTGTCTTATTAACCAATTCTTCAAAATATTCTTCTTTTATTTTTCCATACCCTCCAGGAGGATAATCAACAATAAAAATGTTTTGAAAATGACTATAAAGCTTAGCAGTTTCGCCCAAGTCTACTGTGATTAATGGAGTATTTGTAACAATTCCTTCGATAATTGGGTTATTTGACAAACCTGTTATTAGGAGTTTAGAAGTATAATAATATTTTGATAAGTTATTAGAATAACCTACAAAATTAACATTATTGACAATTTTCAAATCCTTAACTAGTTCAATTAATTCATCTTTTTGAGGACCATCTCCCACAACAACCAGTCTATATTCCTCATTGAGTACGGGTATTGCTTTAGCAAAAGAATGAATCACATAATCCACGTTCTTTTCAGGGGATAACCTTGAAATACACAGTATTTGATTTCTCCTTTTGTATTTATTCTTATTTTCAATTATAGGAAACCCATTAACCCATTTCCGGTATTTATTTTTCGGAACCCCCATTCTTCTCATATATAAATCAACTGGTGTGCAATCAGCGGTGCTTATAACTACATCAGATAATTGATAATACAACCACAGACGAATCCTCTTTAAACAAAAGAAAAGCGAATTTATTTTTTGTCGTCCGTAAAAAATCCCGCCGGTTCTTAATATCAATTTCCCATTAGAAATCAATTTTGTAAAAAAAGCATACGGAAAATACTCATGTAATTGTGATAAAACAACTTTTTTCTTATTGTGTTTTATCTTTTCAAGCGTCGTAAATATGTTTTTAATGTTACATTGTAAAAATTCGAGGTTATCGTATTTTTCCTCTACGCTTCCTTTGCTGAATATAAAAATTTTATACCTATTATTTCCTTTTAAATATTGTAGCAGTTTTGTCGAAGAATAATTGCCACGGGGTTGTGATACTTTTTCTTTACTATATTTTGTGGGGATGAAAAATAAAATAATCATAGTTCCGTTCATTTATGGACCTCTTTTATTACCATGTCTTGAATAGAACGCTTTCCTGATGTCGCAACTAATGCATTTTCATCGGCATAACCAACTGCAATGCAAAAAATTACAAATTCATCTAAATCTAATGCAATTTTACGTCTTACCTCTTTATCGGTTTTATTAGTTTGTGACCAATTGATAGTTGTTGAGCTAAGTCCTAATGTTTCCAATGCAAATTCAAAAACCATAGCAAAAAAGGACGCATCTATTATAGGCAGGTTTCTATCAGCATAGTTAGGGTACGCCCGATAAAGGCCTGTTACTAATATAATTAAAGGAATTTGATGAGTGTAGCCTGACATACCGCCAGGTATGTCTAATATTTCTTTCATTAACTTTTCATTTTCTATAAGACGCAGTCTGAAAGACTGCTGGTTACACGAACTAGGTGATAATAAAGCAAGCTCTATTGCTTCATATATTTTTTCAATTTCTACTTTTTTGTCAATAAACCATCTAATGCTTCGCCTTTGTTTTGCCAAGGTAAGTAATTCATTAAAGCCAATTTTACTCTGATTATATTCTTTTCTACTTTTGTAATAATTATTTATTTTTATTTGGGCTGTATTATTTAAAAACATTTCTTTGAATTTATCTAATTCTCTACTAGTTACCTTTTCAAAATACGCATAGAAGACTTGTTCTGCCCATTGTAGCGTACTTTCATCTCTGCCCTTTTGTTTTAGCCTTATATAAGTTATAACCAATTTCTGTACATACGATTTGCCAAACTCCTCTTTTGCAAAATCTCTCATAGTTAATGCCTTTTCCAATGCGTGTAATTGCCGGCGAAGCCAAAACAGATTGTCATTATTATCATATGATCTACAAAATTCCTTTCTACCAAATAACATTGCTTTTACCTGATGTTTCAAGGCAAAATTAAGATAATATAAATCTAAGTTACGAATTTTATTTTTTAATTTATTTAGAAAATCAAAATGCATGTAGTTCTCCTTGCAAAGTTAATTTTATATTTTCTGAAATCGTTTTAATTTCCTTTGCCAACCTTTCTTTAACGATATTCTCATTTTTAATTAATTTAGTAAACCTATTTATTAGATGCTCTTTACTAATATCTTTAAAATCAAATACGTAATCACGCAGTTCCAATCCGGTGTAAAAATCAATCATCTTTTTGTGATATGCAATTCCTATGGAAGGTTTATTCAAAATAAATGAGAAAATGGAAGAATGAGTTTTAGTGCAAATCATATAATCCATCTTTTTTATTTGTCTAACAGCGTCATAATAATTTTCATTATGTGTATATGTAACTTTTGTTGATATAGGTAACTTTTGTTTAAGAGTATCGATGATTTCCTTTTCACCACTTACTTTAGGTGACTCCATATTAATAATCGATATTTGATAACCTAAATTTTCTAAATATCTAATGAATTTTGAAATTTCAACTATATATCTTCTATTTTCATCCTCAAAGCCTACGGTATTTTTATTATATAGTGTTATTCCAATCCTTTTTGAGCTACTAGGCACTTTTTCATTATCAAGAAACTCCTCAACTTGCAACCCATAAACTACATCTGGTAAATTCTCACATTTTTCACTGACTATTTTATTGTTTAGAACTATGCAACTACTATCTCTAATGAGTATTCTTTGAACCTTTTTCAGAAAATGATTTAGTAATTGCATTAATATTTCTTTTGAAATCGGACCAATCGTCATTGGAAAAAGAATAACTGGTTTTCCTAATGCTATAGCAATTTTAAGACTGACTAAACTTTTTAGTAAAGATGTTGTACCATTAATATCCGTAAAATGATGACCCCCAAGATAAATAGTATACTTAATATTCTTTAACAATTTATTTTTTCTAGACACTATTAGCTTTAGCAGCTTCCGAGGAGCTAATAAACAAAGTAACAATTTCTTTCTATTTAAGAAGAAACTATTTTTTATAAAAATTAATTTGATATTGTTTGTTCCATAAAGATCGTTTGCATTCTCAGGCAAAACCCCATCATAAAAAACAGCTATTTTGTGCACATCAGGGTGAATCCCATCAATCTTCTGAATAGTAGATTTTAAAATAGCTTGATCACCAAAATTATGTGCAAAGTGGTGCATTAAACAAATTGCACTGGGTAATTCTCTTTCATTTTTTTTCATCATGCCTCCACCTATAAAATTCATTAGTTTCTGTGTTTTGCTTTATTTCGTTTTTTTAAAAATGAACATAATAACATCTTATAGTCATCATAAGAAAGAAACATAGATTGACTGACTTCCAGTGATTTCGATTGATAAAATCCTTTATCGAGTAAATAATCATTAATGAATTTTCGAATAATTACCACATCTTCTTCAAGATTTACACCGGATATTATACAGCCCACATTTTTATCACGAATAAGATCCGAATAACATCCAATATTTTCCGTTAGAATCACAGACAGCCCAGCGGACAAATATTCTCCAATTTTAAGCGGAGACGCAATGCGATTTAGCAAATTTGAATCTCTCACTATTATTCCAATATCAGATTTTGACAGTTCTTGAACAATATCCCTCGGATTTGAGTGGGCTACTGTCAGATTTCCAATCTTATATTTGTCAAAATTATACATATCATTTGTGATAATTTTAAAATTGATATGTTTATCTTTTTTTTCTAGTGCTTTGAATATTTTCAATATATAATCCATGTTTTGCCATTTAGCAGTAGAACCGGCGTAAACAATTTCTACCCTATTGAAAGCATACCTTTTTCTTATAATCTTTATTGCTGGAATTATCGCTTTATTATTGATAATATAAAATTTCTTTTTATAGTTAAATTTTTCTTTGTAATACTGTGCCATTTTATTGCTCACAAAAATAGCTTCATCAGCCATAATTAAGGAAAGTTTTTCAATGACCCTGGATCTAATTTTTTTGATTAAACTATTCGTTAAAAAATATATTTCTTCCGCCAAAGCGCCTTGTTTAAAAATAATAAGTGTATTATTAATTCCTTGAAGTTTACTCAATATCCCAATTATAATTGCATATCTCTCAGTTAATACGATTATTTTTTTTTGCTTTGTTTTTCTTAAAAATTGGGATATTTGGGATATGCGTGTGATTCTATTGGGCTTCATTATATTGTAAACAATCATGTCTTCTGGCATTCTGTTAAAATACTTCTTTAAATCTGTCTTACCACTCCCAGATAAAAGTTCAACCCTCGACTTATTATTAACAAAACATATTACCATCGGTACAATTACATTTAGTAAATATCGGGGTATTTTACCATTATATACAATACTTATATCTTTATGCATTAGATTCTTCTAAGCTATTATTTACAATTGATACAATAATTGACAGCTTTTTATATCACCATATGGATTTTTTTATTGATCATTTCTTGATATTTTTCTCTATTCTCCAAAAATATTTACAATTTCGTCTTTTAAAGTCCCAGCTAAAATAGCTGCACCACTTTGCATGCCTTCCACTCTTTCAATTATACCTCTCAGAACTAAAGCGGGTAACTCAATAGGTTGTCTCAGCAGGTTATAATAGGGTCGTTCCTGATAATCTTCTCAACATTTAACGTTTCTATTTTGTCCCAGTATTTATCCCACGTTTTCTGCATCTTTATTTCCTACTTATGGTTCTTACTATCCTGCCCCCGGATCTGCCATCACCGAAAGGATTTGTCCAGTTTCGTTTTTTAGATAGCATTAAACTAACACCCTCCAAAATCTTCTCTTGATTTGCTCCAGATAGAATATTACTTCCCACTTCTAATGTTTCGAGTCTTTCTGTGTTGTCTCTCAGTGTCACACATGGTACTTTCATGATGCAAGTCTCCTCTTGAACACCGCCAGAGTCGGTAAGAACCAAAACAGCATTATTTTCGAGAGTAAGGAAGTCAAAGAATCCTGCAGGTTCAATAAGCCTCAGCTCCAAAGGTATTTGGCACTCAAAATCCTCTATTCTTTGCTTGGCTCTGGGATGGATAGGATAAATCAAAGGAAGGTGAAACTCCTGATATACTAGCTTTAAACCCTCTAGAATCCCTTTTAATCTATCCCTTACATCTACATTTTCCTGCCTATGGACAGTAACCAAGAAATACTCCCTTTTGTTCAGTCGTAGCTTATCTAAAATCTCTGACTTCGTTTGTGCGATCACCAGATTCTGATAAACAGCATCGACAATAGTATTGCCGGTGACAAAGATTTTCTCCTCAAAAATGCCTTCTCCAAGGAGGATGCTTTTGGCTTTTTCAGTGGGGGCGAATAGACGGTCGGAGAGATGGTCGGTAAGGATTCGATTTAATTCCTCAGGCATATTTCGGTCATAGGACCTAAGTCCTGCCTCCACATGCCCTACCTCAATGTGAAGCTTGGCTGCCGCTAGAGCACTGGCTAGAACAGAATTAGTATCTCCTTCAACCAAGACTACATCCGGTTTCTCCTCAAGAAGTACTTTCTCAGTGCCGATTAGAATCTTTCCGGTCTCTTCAGCATGCGTTCCTGAGCCAGCATCTAAATTATATTTAGGTTTCGGAAGTTCAAGTTCCTGGAAGAAGATACTATCCAGATTATAAGAATAATGCTGCCCAGTATGCAAAATAAAAAAGTCTAGACTTTGCCCTTCTAACTCTCTTATCACTGGGGCCATTTTAATTATTTCTGGTCTTGTTCCCAGAATTACTGCGATCTTTGATGTCCTTCTTCTCAACATTTTATCTCAATCCATTTATATGTCTTTCCAAACCATCTTCCAAATCCACGCGTGGCTTCCAATTCAATACTCTTTTCACTAAAGTCAAATCCGCATTTCTCCGCTCTTACGACATGGGGAGCTCAAGTATCGTATTTTTTGGTGATTTTCTTACCTGAAATATCTATTGCGGTGTCGGCGAGTTCATTAATAGAAACCAACCGGTCTGAACCGATATTTAGTGACTGGTCGCAATCACTTTCCATCAGCATAATTGTTCCTCCCAACCAGTCATCGATATAGCAGAACGAACGAGTCTGCTTGCCATCTCCGCAAATCGTAATTGTAGCCGTATTGGAGACCTATGCTATTTTGCGGCAAAGAGCTGCCGATACTTTTCTCTTGGTCTATTATGCTTATTTTCTCAAATCTGCTTATTTTCATTAACGATATATCACTCAATTGTCTTTTCAATCCTTCTTCAAATTTCACCTTTGCCTTAAACCCAAATTGTGTCTCTGCTTTTGAAGTGTCTAGCATCCTTCTTGGTTGACCCCGTAGAAATAGAAATAAGATGAAACCCTGTGAAATATACTTCCCAATGAAATAGTTAGGCAATTCACGGGACAAGTCGTATTTCACTGGGTAAACATTTCACCATAATGTGATATATAAAACCTGATTACATATGGCACTGGGGCAAGCCATCGGGCATATTAGGTTAATTTGGTTCATTTCGTTTATCTCGTTTGTTTGGTTGAAAGATACCAATCAATTGTTTTCTTTAATCCTGCCTTAAACTTTGTCTTTGCTCCGAAACCAAATTCTTTCTCTGCTTTAGATGTATCTAACATTCTTCTTGGTTGACTGTCAATGAGAGGAATAGGTAAAGGCATAGAGACAGGCACAGGTGAAGGTATAGGTATCGAGGCAGGTTCAGGTTAAGGTATAGGGAAAGTTTAAGGTAAAGGAAGACATTAGTTTAACTCTTGATACCAAATAAAATTCGTCCTTCTCCGTTTCTCAATCTCAAACTTAACCTCAACCTACTCTTTTCAGTCCACTTTCCACCATTTGTTTGGAAATTTATCTTTGAGTATTTTATCTCCCTCACCTGGAGGAGTTAATCCCATTTTTCGCATATCAGCATCTACCATAATTTTAACCAATTCCTCAAATTCTATCACCGGATTCCAATTTAGTTCTCTTTTTGCTTTGCCCGTATTAGCAATTAAGTGCACAACTTCTGTGGGTCGGTAATATTTAGGGTCGATTTTAACATATTTCTCCCAATCGAGCCCTACATAAGAAAATGCAGCTGCAACAAATTCCTTTACCGAATGAGTCTCTCCTGTTCCTACTACAAAGTCTCCGGGCTCTTTATGCTGCAGTATCCTATGCATAAATTCCACATACTCTGGGGTATATCCCCAATCCCTTTTCGCATCAAGATTTCCCAGGTAAAGGGTATCCTGTTTTTTGGCAAGAATTGCAGCAATCGCGCGAGTAATTTTTCTGGTTACAAAGGTCTCTCCTCTACGAGGACTTTCGTGGTTGAAAAGAATACCATTGGATGCAAACAGGTTATATCCCTCACGGTAGTTTACAACCATCCAGTATGCATAGAGTTTTGCGCACGCATAAGGGCTTCTTGGCTTGAATGGTGTATTTTCGCTCTGGGGTGGAGGTGAAGAGCCAAACATCTCACTGCTTGACGCCTGGTAAAATTTTATATTTTTTCCACTTCTTCTTATTGCCTCCAATATTCGCACAGTACCTAAACCTGTGACATTTCCGCTATACTCCGGGATATCAAAACTAACCCTCACCTGACTCTGTGCACCCAAATGGTAAACCTCATCAGGTTTTATGTTATAGATGATATTAGATATCTGTTCAGAATCCGAAAGGTCTCCATAATGGAGGAAAAGCCGTGTCTCTGGTTTATGTGGGTCAACATAAATATGGTCTATACGGGAAGTATTGAAGGTACTCGCTCTCCGAATTATCCCGTGCACCTCATATCCTTTTGAAAACAGAAACTCTGCAAGGTATGAACCGTCTTGACCTGTAATTCCTGTAATCAAAGCTTTTTTCATAACTTAGTTTATTGAGTTTGCTTAGTTTGTTGAGTTTACACAGTTTACTGAGTTTACATAGTTTGTTTCATCTGCTTTCTGTTCTTTATTACCTGTTCTTCAATCCAGGGATAAGTTAATGAAACTCCGTCTTTCAAAGATACTTTAGATTGCCATCCAAGAGAATAGATACGCGCATTGCTGAAGTTTCGAGACTGCACGCCAACGGGACCATCTATCCATTTCACACTAATCTGTTTTCCTGCAACTTCCGCTACTGTATCTATCAGTTGCTTCACCGAAACATATTCCGGAGAACCGATGTTCGTGGGTTTATTCATATCAGATTGCATCAGTAAATAAATTCCATCTACCAGGTCATCTATATATGTGTAAGAACGGATTGCACTTCCATCTCCCCAGGCTTCTATTGTTCCTCCATCTTCTTCCATTGCGACTTTGCGGCAAATCGCTGCCGGTGCCTTTTCTCTACCCCCATTCCAGGTTCCTTCCGGACCATAGGTATTCTGGAAGCGCGCAATTCTAACTTTCATTCCATAGTGCCGACCATAAGTCAAAGCCAACCTTTCGGAATAAAGTTTTTCCCATCCATATTCATTATCTGGATATGCCGGATATGCACCTTCTTCGGACAATTCTGGCTCACCGGGCTTCATATCGCGGTATACACAAACAGAAGAAGAAAAGAAATATCGAGGAATATTAGAAACGGCAGCCGCATAGGTCATATTATTATTAATTAAAGCATTATTATGCATAATCTCACATTCAGCAGAATGGATGAATCCCATACCTCCCATATCAGCAGCCAATTGATAAACTTCATTGAAGGAACTTTCTTTCAAACTTAAAGCGGATTTACAATTATTAGAGTCTCGTAAATCGAGAAGCAAAAATTCGTCAGCCAATGATTTAGCAAATTCGTGGGATTTAATATCTACACCACGGACCCAATATCCTTCCTTTTTGAGTTTTTTTACAAGATGCCCGCCAATGAAACCCCCTGCACCACATACTAATGCTCTTTTCATAGGTTAAATCCCCCTTTCAGTAGTTTACTTAGTTTGTAAAGACAGGTTAAGGTTAAGGTTAAGGAACACAATAACTTCATTTCGGATTTCGGAATGCGAATTGCGGATTGAAAATCTACACCTTACGGATTGAACAATAAATTCATTTCGGATTGGGAGGTAACTTCATTTCGGATTTCGGAATGCGAATTGCGGATTGAAAATCTACACCTTACGGATTGAACAATAAATTCATTTCGGATTGGGAGGTAACTTCATTTCGGATTTCGGATGAAAAACACAGGTGAAGGTTTAGGTATAGGTAGAGAGACAGGTTGAGGGAATGGAGTCAACAGTTATTAGTCAATAGTCAATGGGTGAATGAGTCAGAAAGTGCACAAGAGACAGACCAGAGACATGAGACATAAGACCTGTGGTCAAGGGCGTTAGGTCAGACAGGAATGTAAGTATTACCAACTCGTTTTAAGGTTTTTGTACTTCCACTCCTTAAGCGGTCTCTAATTTTTTGAAATGTCTCCTGGGTTGACTTGGTGTAAATCCTTTCTCCGCATTTTGAGCAAACCCCAGCTTCAACTTCAAGAATTGCTACATCGTCTCCACCCCTTACCACTTTTTTAACTTTCCTTCTTACGACTTCCCCGCCACAGATAGGGCATTTAGAAATATACTTCTTCATCTTTTTCTCCTTATCTTAAATTCTATCCATTTCCGTGGGTCAGGCCCCATTAGAGTTTACACAGTGACAGGTTGAGGTAATGGAGTCAACAGTTATTAGTCAATAGTCAATGGGAGCGGAGAGTCGATAACGGCGTGATGACTGATGACGAATGACTGATGGCTAATGACCAATACACAGTGAGTTTACATAGTTTACACAGTTGACTTAGTTTGTTGAGTTTGTTGAGTTTACTGAGTTGACATAGTTTACACAGTTTACACAGTTTGCTTGGTCATTTGCTATGAGTGTAATTTTTTTATCCACTCAAGATAATCATCTATGGTTTGCACTGATAAATCGCGAACAAGTGGAATACTCTTATCACTCATTGAAATAATCCTTGCTGGCATTATGTTTAACCTTGAGAATAATTTCCTAAATCTCTTTATTGATTTACCCATATCAAGTGTCGGTGTTTTTGTTAGTTTATATTCAATAGGGAATAGCTTCCCTTTTTTCTCTATGAGCATATCTATTTCTAAACCATTGTGTGTGCGAATATAGTAAAGATTCGGTGTTTTGCCCTGGTTAAAAATAGCCTTAATCGTTTCCTGAACACAAAAATTCTCGAACAATGCACCTGCCATCGGACCTTTTAGCAGGTAATCTTTATCTTTCAGGGATAATAAATAACACAAAATACCGTTGTCCAAAAAATAGAGTTTCGGGCTTTTTGTAATCCTTTTTCCTAAATTTTTGTAGTATGGTCGCAAAATGTAGATTATGCGACTGGCTTCCAATATTGAAATCCATGTTTTTATGGTATTTACTGCTACTCCTATTTCACTTGATAAGGAACTAATATTAAGAACTTGTGAACATCTTGCAGCTGAAAGCTGCATAAATCTCTGAAAATCCCTTAGGCTGCCAATATTATAAATGGTTCGGATATCTCTTTCCAGATATGTCTGTTCGTATGAACTATACCACAACTCCACATCAATATCGTTATAAACCACTATTTCAGGGAATGAGCCCCTTAAACAACTGTGAATAAAATACTCCTGTGTAGTATTTAACTTGTCCTTCTTTTTGAAAACCTTCTTTTTTTCGTTCAATGAAAAAGGTAAAAGCTCCATAATGGCAACACGTCCTGCAAGTGTATCCCCGAGATTCTTTATCATATTAAACTGCTGCGAACCAGTGAAGATAAAACTCCCTCGTTTTTGCCGCTCCCTATCGATGCGAAGCTTTACATAGGAAAGTAGCTGCGGCACATACTGTATCTCATCAATGATCACTTTTTCTTTCTGACTATCCAGAAAAAACTCAGGGTCGCTAATGGCTCTCTCCCTTGTCACAGGGTCATCAAAGGATACATAGGCATAATCCTTAGAGAAAAGCTCCTTCAGAAGCGTCGATTTGCCCGACTGCCTGGGACCTGTTACAACAAGCGATGGGAACTGGTTAACTACCTTTTTTAAGATTTTCTCTATTTCTCTATGTATATATATCTTTTTAACCATTAGTAGTTATGTACAGCACATTATGTAAAAAGTCAAGACATTTTTGCAATGGCATTGCAGTTTTACATAGTTTACATAGAGACAGGTTGAGGTAGAGATAGAGGTAGAGGGACATAATAACTTCATTTCGGATTTCGGAATGCGAATTGCGGATTTAACACCTAACCCCCTTAAGGATTCAATACTTCACAACCTAACAGATTTAACGTCTGCGGGACTTGGTGGTTTTACCGATAGAGGTGAAGATGGCTAAAAGTTCACCAGACTCTTTGAGTAAGCATTTACGTTGTTCAGAGTCGCCAATTTTTGTTTCTTCAAAAAGTTCTAACCAATATTCAGATTCACTGGCTTCTTTTTCTACTATTCCAATTTTGTGAATAAAATCATTACGGGATTCTGCCCGATTTGCCTCTCTGTAGTTTGCACCTACTGATGTCCCAGCTTTAAGTAATTGGTATCCCATTACGTCTGCACCTTTGTTCTTTGGCAAACCCGAGACAAATCGAATCACTTTTATTGCAAATTCCTTGGTCCGTGTCTCCATTTCCTGTTTATTCATAGTCTCAAATTTCGCATCTCGAAATCCGAAATTCCAATTTTACCGTTTTATTTGGTCTATTTGGTTTATTGAGTCCCAGTGAAATATGCTCCCACCTACGTCAAGACTTCGGTGGACACGCCGCATTTGGTCACCAAGATCATACTTTTCATCTTTAGGAAAGTTTTTTACAAGTTTAGCAACTTCAATTGAAAGTTTATGAGACAGCTGCCAAACCTTTAGGTCTTTGAATGAATTAAGTTTCACAATAAGCTTCCCATTGGAATTGCGGATTTCGGATTGAACAACTAAAACCTGAAAGCATTAACGGCATTGAGGATTAGACTTTAATGAGTAGTTTCCGGATTTCCGCGTCTGTAAATTTTAATTGACGTAGAACCCTCTTACAATATACAGGGTCCAATGTTTTCTTCCCCATTTGCACCGGTGCTGAGTATCGCTTCTTTTCCACAATTCGTGAATATATAGCGTGGTCTGTACTGCCCTGTCTGGCAAATTTTGCTCCTCCCTCTTTCAATAGTTTGCATAATTTCTTACTGGACATAGAAGGGATTTTATACATAAGAGGGAACCTCATGAACCTCTAAAGGTCTTAGAAATTCCTTTCCCGTTATCCACTTTGGCTCCGTATCCTTTAAGAATTCTATTAGTTCTTCTGTAGAAATTGGTGAAACGATAGTCTCTGGATGCTCTTTTACATCTGCTAAGTATGCCTCTATTGCATTCTTAAGATTCTTCTCTATTTCAACCAAGTCTGCTCCCCTTGCTGTTATATTTAGTTCCAAACACACAGCAACATACTCTAATTTACTTTTTCTTATTAAAACCGTATAGTTTTTCTTCTTCATTTATACCTCCGTATTTTTCTATATTATAACATTTTTATGAAGATTGTCAAGAAAATCTGTTTTACTTAGCGTATTAGTGCTGGAAGATAGCATCTGCGATGCTGGAAGTTATCCCTCGACAAGCTCGGGATGCCTCACGACAAGCTCGGGATTAGCTGCGCTAAGAAGTTAGCTCACAGAGTTTACTGGAATTAAACATAGTCAACATAGTTTACACAGTTTGCTTATTTTACTCCGGACTTTATCCATTCGCGGAATAAAATATCCGGAAAAAAGTACTCATCTTCATCTCTGTCAAGATACGCATCCTTAACTAAACTTAGGAGTGTTCTGCGGACTGATGATGGTAAACCAAGGTTACTTCTCTTAAGATACTTATTTGATAGAACCTGCTTTCCTCCATATAAGGCAATTGCTTTTAATAATTGTCTCTTAGATAGTATTAGACGTGACCACTCAAGGTGAAAATTTTGAGAATACTGGTGAAGTAATTGGGAAAAAACTTGTTGTATATCTTTTTCAACCAGTTTTCTTTTGGTAATCCCAAAATCCCATAATTCATGGGATAGCATTTGCACATAATAAGGAATATGCTCGGATACATTGATGATTTTATTGAGTACTTCATTTTTAGCTTTGATTCCTGTTCCTGTAAATTTTTCCTTAATAAACTCCAAGAATTGAGTTTCAGGGATTTTTTGCAAATACATAACAGGTCCTATTCTGTAAAATGGCTTATCTTGAGAATTTACCATTTCATTAAGCAAGTGTTTTTTTGAACCTGCAAAGATATATGCTATATTATGTTGATGCTGAATATGGGACCTGAGTGCTCCCTCTATATTCTCCCTCTTAAGATTCAATATTTCTTGAAATTCATCAAAAACAATAACCAATTTCTTATTTTGCTTTTTGGCAATGATTTCTGGAAGGTTAAATATCCTGCTCTCCACTTTGGCACTTATAGGTTCTGCATAGCCAAGCGATAACATAGGACGCCCCACTTCATCAATTTTGAAATCAATCCGCAAACCAGAGACTACTTGTCCGATGAACTTCAAAATTTTGTTTTTAGAAATGCTCTTCTCTACCAACAGTGATAAGTATGCATTAAGGAATTCCCTGTATGAAGAAAATTCCTCTAAATCCAAAAAGATAGGTGTCACATTCTTACTGCTAATTTGGCTAATTACCGTTCTAATAAGAGAAGTCTTCCCCATTCGTCTCGATGAAATAAGGAAAATTTTCTGGCAATTCAAAATATCCATTTTTAACTTCCTTATTTCCGCATCCCTATCACAGAAATGTTCTCCTACTACTGATTCACCATAAATAAACGGATTTCTCATTTATTTTTGCTCCATTTCATGTTACACAAAAAAGCGTAACACAAAAAAGTGTAATGTCAAGGAGAAAATGTAATTGTGTAATTGTGGGGTCAGGCCCCATTAGAGTTTACATAGAGACAGGTTGAGGTAATGAAGTCAACAGTTATTAGTCAATAGTCAATGGGAGCGGAGAGCCGATAATGGCGTGATGACTGATGACTGATAACTAATGACCAATACACACTGAGTTTGCGTGCTTGGTTCTTGGTGACATTGTTGGGTCAGATCCCATTAGAAAATTAACAGACCAAAAAGCAAATATGAGATTGCTTCATTTGCGATTATGAATGGTTATTCGCAATGACAAATCTACCAACAGTTTCATTTCAAAATGACGAAGTCGACGCGGCGGTTCTGGGCTCGTCCTTCTTCCGTTCTATTGGTTGTAATTGGTTTTCTTTCACCGTAACCTCGCGACATAAGCCTTGCAGCATTTATACTATGGCTACTTATAAGATAATCCCTTACAGAATTTGCACGGTTCTGGGAAAGTTTGAGATTGTATGCATCGCTTCCAACGGAATCCGTATGACCCTGCAGCTCAACCTTTATGTCAGGATGTGTCTTGAGGATTCCTGCTGCTTCGTCAAGTATTGGATAGGATTCAGGTTTTATTGTTGCCTTGTTGAAATCGAACTTAATACCTTTTAGCGTAATGACCATACCCCTTTTAACCATCCCTATTTCAACCATATTCTTCTCACCAGCTGTAATCACTTCGGAGTAAATCCCAGGCTCATATCCCTCGGCTTCTGCTTTTATATCATAGATACCAGCTTTCAGGTTCTCAAAACCAAAATCTCCTTTTGTGTCCGATGTTACACTGGAACTGAGTTGTTTAATTGAGAGGTTTGCAACAAGAGGCTGTTTCGTTTTAAGGTCAAAAATCTTCCCTATAAAACTCCCTGTTTCCAGTTTCTTCTTCTTCATTACAATCTTAACCCGGGTAGTTTTCCCTGAAGAAACCATAACTTTTTTGCTCGAATATTCATATCCTGTTGACCATGCTGCGACAGTACAGGTGTCAGGTTCCAGATCCTTAAAAGTGAATAGTCCGGAATCTGCAAGCACTTTCGGTTTTTCGGTATTGAGGATGCGGACAAGAGCCGTGAGCGGAACGCTATCTTCACCCATCACAACTCCTGCAATTGCTCCTTTTTTGATAGGTTCTTTTTTGTTCAAATTCACATAGGATATGGATGCTGAAATTCTCGGAGAAAAACTCGCGCCAAACTGCTCAAATTTTGTAAGTGCAATCGCAAATTCAATCGGGCTGCGCCCAATTTTTAAGCCCACGTTTGCATCCCTTCCATCAAGGTCGAATAGCAATGAGAAATCTTTCGTTGCTTTTAGTTCCATTCCAAGTATTAAACCAATGCCCCAATCATCACCTTGCTCATGATAGAGGTTAGAATTAAAGAATTTCGAATGTGGTCCATAGCCAACATACCTGCCTCTTCCCAGACCAAAGGTCATATCCACCATTGAATACGGAGAAAAGGTTGAGACAAGAAATGCTGAGCCGAATTCAAATGGTTTCTCGTAATCAGGTTTCGTGGAATAATCAAGGTCATCATCCCAACCTGTCGAGTCACCATGCCCTACTTCAGAAACATCCAGGGCATACGAGAGTTGATGGATACCCCAGGCAAGTGCAAAACTCTCATTCTTGTATAACCTGTGGCAGAAACCCATAGCAGCGGTAAAGTTTCCTATGGTGTAAATATCGAGATAACCCTCAAACACGTCGCCAAGACCAAGGGAAGTGTGTATGTTTTCGTCCAAGTCATCTACGGAATGATCACTATCCAACGCAATCGAGCCATCGAAACCTATACGGTAAGCCATACTCGGCAGAATATTCGCTGTCGGGATATCAATTAATCCAGAAGTGCGGTCGAAATCCGCAAATGTTGGAACACTGAAAAACGCTATTGTCAAGAAGAATGATAAAAAAAGTTTCATAGTTAAACCTCCTGTTTGGTCTGTTTAGTCTGTTTAGTCTGTTTAGTCTGTTTAGTCTGTTTAGTTTATATTGAACACTTACGACTGATAACTAATGACCAATACACACTGAGTTTACATAGAGACAGGTTGAGGGAATGGAGTCAACAGTTATTAGTCAATAGTCAATGGGAGCGGAGAGCCGATAACGGCGTAATGACTAATGACGGATAACTAATGACCAATACACACTGAGTTTACATAGAGGCAGGTTGAGGGAATGGAGTCAACAGTTATTAGTCAATAGTCAATGGGAGCGGAGAGCCGATAACGGCGTAATGACTAATGACGGATAACTAATGACCAATACACACTGAGTTTACATAGGGACAGGTTGAGGGAATGGAGTCAACAGTTATTAGTCAATAGTCAATGGGAGCGGAGAGCCGATAACGTCATAATGACTAATGACCAATGCGCAAAGTTAGATTCTTCTGGATGCACATGGACTGGAATTATTGCACTCCGAGAAAGAACGGAGATGACATTTGCGGAGTTCATGAAATGTGCAACCTTTCACGGATCTTTGTTTCTTCCAACCTCAACCTGAGAACCCGTAGGATAGCCCTATTGTAACTCCACTTAGGGTCATCCTTTATTTTGTAGTAAACATTTGCCCCCAAATGCCGCGAAGCAACAAAGTTGTTCTGTTCAAGTATACTCAGATTCCTGGATATTGTGCTGATTTTCCTATCAAGAAGAGATGCAATATCACCCACTGATAACTCACTCTTTTCCAAAAGAAGAATGAGTATCTTTATTCTCGTCTCTCCAGAGACACTCTTAAATAAACGTTGTAATAACTCCATAGATTCTTAGTTTACACAGTTTACATAGGGACAGGTTGAGGTAATGGAGTCAACAGTTATTAGTCAATAGTCAATGGGAGCGGAGAGCCGATAACGGCGTGATGACTGATGACTGATAACTAATGACCAATACACACTGAGTTTACATAGTTTGTTGAGTTTACACAGTTTGCACAGTTTATTGAGTTTACTGAGTTTGCTTAGTTTACATGCTTAGTGCTTGGTTCTTGGTTCTTCGTTCACAGGCGAAACTGTTTTATTACAGCTTAGCGTTCAATTTCCTTTTCTCCGATACACCGACACTGCGTCACTCTCCTCCCTCATCCGTCTTCTATCATCCCCATAGCGGCTGGGAAGTCCCTCCTACAACACTAATTCACGCAACCTAAAGGTTGCGGCTACCTCCAAAACGGCACTTATCGCAATAACTGGAGTTATCGCACTCCAAAACGGCATACACACCATAGTCAAAATGAGATTGCTTCATAAGAGAATATGAAAGCGTATTCGCAATGACGCATCCATCGGGACTGGGAAGTCCCTCCTACAACACTAATTCACGCAACCTAAAGGTTGCGGCTACCTCCAAAACGGCACTTATCGCAATAACTGGAGTTATTGCACTCCAAAACGGCATACACACCATAGTCAAAATGAGATTGCTTCATAAGAGAATATGAAAGCGTATTCGCAATGACGCATCCATCGGGACTGGGAAGTCCCTCGTACATTCTAATGGCGGTGGTGCTTCTTTCTCCGCTTTTCTTTCTTCTCTCCATCCTCGGAATAATAATAATAGTATTTGTAGTAATAATACTTGTATGAACCATAAACGTTTCTCACATCAATGTCATTCAGCACAACCCCCAGAAGTTTTATGTGAACATATTCTGCATTACTCTTTGCTTTCTCCGCTATTTCCCTTGTTGTCCTGCCGGAACGAATGACAAGGAGCACGCCGTCAACCTCCTGTCCTAAAACAGAAGGGTCTGTCACAGCTATCATTGGCGGTGAATCCAATATTATCATATCAAATCGTGCCTTTAATTCTGTAAGTATTTCCTTCATTTTCTTTGAGCCGAGCAGTTCCGAAGGGTTCGGTGGAATAGGACCCGAAGTTATAACAGAGAGATTTTCGATACCTGTTTTCTTTATCGCATCATCAAGTTTTAACTCACCCGTTAATACTTTTGAAATACCATCATCCTTTTTAAGTTTGAATAGATGATGAATCATAGGTTTTCTTAAATCGGTATCGAGCAGAAGTGTCTTTCTTCCTGCCTGCGCTTCGGTAATTGCAAGATTGCTTGCCGTAAGTGTCTTACCCTCTTTCGGTGCCGGACTGGTAACGACAACTGTTTTTATTCCACCATCAACCGAAGCAAACTGAAGGCTCGTTCTAAGACTCCTGTAGGATTCTGATATTGGAGAACGGGGTTTATAATGGGTTATTAGCCTCTTCTGAATATCCTCGACCTCTCCCTTTTTGCCATTGGTTCTTATTCCAGGAATCGAAGCAAGCAGCGGTAAACCAAGAGTCTTCTCCACATCGTCAACTCCTTTAATAGATGTATCGAAATACTCCATAACAAATGCTACACCCATAGAAATAATCAAGCCCATAATAAATCCTAAAATTATGTTCAGAATTTTTCTTTTCCATATCTGTTTCTCGGGCACAACTGCGGTATCGAGCATTGCAACCGTTCCTATCTCGCTTGCCTCTGAGATTTTTGCTTCCTCTGATTTCTCAAGTAGCATCATATAGACCTTCTCATTCGCTACTCGCTGCCTTTCCAGTCTTGCAAGTTCTACCTGATTATCGGGAATTTGATTGAATTTTGCTTCATACTGATTCAATATTGCTCTGTATGCCTTCTCTCTTGCCTTTCTGACCTCCACTTCAATCTGAAGATTTAAGGACTTCAGGATAAGACTTTGAACCTGCGTTAATGCATCAATCTGACCCCTGTTCTGTAATAGCAATACAATGGTTTCATTCATCTTCTGCTTTATTGCAACAATTTTCGAGTCTATTTCTCTAATCTTGGGATCATTCTCCGAATACCCCTGAATAACAAGAGAAGCTCTATCGTTCTCAAGTGCAGATAGCGATTTCTTAAGATCTCCAAGCAAAGGCAGGGAAATATCAGTCGATGTCTTCAGGAATTCTTTCTGTTCGGAGGTTAACTGTGATTTTACTGCAAAAAGGTTCTTCTCAGACCCTTTCCGCTCAATTTTCGCTTTCTCGTAAAGGCTTTGCAGGTCAGCAAGTTGTGTAATAAACTCTTCTGTCTCCTTTTGTAAACCAAGCACCTTATGTGTTTTTTGATAGTTGCGGATGTCCTCTTCTGCCTTTTTTAACTGCGTCTCCACAATCTTCATCTGATTTTCAGCAAACTCTCTTACGCCACTTACCTCTCTTCGTTTGTCTTCAATGTTGAACTGGATATAGGTTTTGGCAATCTGATTGGCAAAAAGTGCAGCAGTGTGAGGTTTCTCTGTCTTGCATTTGATTTCTATGATATCTGAATTCTTGACAGGCGTAATGGTCGTTGCATTCCTGACCTTGCCTGTGATCTGCGACCTGTTTGTAACGCCAATGCTTTCGACATCAGCAGCAGAGAAACTCTCTGCAACCTTATCCATAAGTGTTCTGCTCTTCAACATCAGCGTATGATTTGTAATTTCTGTTGCCTTTGTATAACCGAATTCCATTCCAGGAAATGCGTTTGGTAATTGTTTTATGATGATGGTTGTTTTTGCCTCGTAGACTGGTGGTTTGCGGAAGGTGAAAAACACAGTCGAAATGAAGGTTGCGAGGAAAAGAATAAGGATTAACCATCTTCTCCTCATAATTATTGTGATATATGTACTTATATCTACCCTATCTTCTTTTTGCTCGTTCATAATTTTTGCACCAATAAATAAAGGTTAACAAACACTACAATGTTTGAAATGAATGATGCAGCAGACCGCACCTTTTTCCAGAGATTGGACTTTATTATAATAATATCACCTGATTTCAGAAAAATGGGATTCCCGGATGCTTGTTTAGAGAGATAATCTCCCAGGTTTATATTTGTTTCCTGTCCCCCCAACTGTCCCCTTACAAGCTTGACATGTGCCAGGTCCGCATCAGGTGTAGGTCCTCCTGCAAGTGAAATCAATTCCAGTATGTCCGCATTTGATTCAACATAGTATAACCCCGGAGATTTGACTTCACCCCATATATAGAGCTTTGTTTTGATTCCTCCTGCCGGTATCTGTAATGCGAACAAAAATGCAAGAAAATATATCATAATAACTCCTTTTTTGCCACGGTTACTGCACGGTTAACACATCTATTCAAAGGGGTCCCAACCACCCTACAAAGACAATTTTTGCCACAGATTTCCACTGATTAACACTGAAATTATTCTATTTCCCAACCACCCTAATAACACAATAACGGGAGTTATTGCACTCCAAAACGGCATACGTCCAATAGCAATGACACATCTATCCGGGCTGGCAAGTCCCTCCTACAACACTAATTCACGCAACCTAACCCTGTGTAATACCATTATGTGAAAGCATTTTCCTATTACACGGGGTAAAGGTTGCGGCTACCTCAATCGCAGATGGGGGGTCCCTCCTACCACAATAATTCACTCTGCAAGCAAGAGCCTCTGAGCGTTCTGACCGAGTAATTCATCGGTCTTTGGTTTTCCAACAAGTTTCTCAAGCAGCGGTCTCACCTTTAGAAAGTCAAATCCCCATTCCAAATTGTGAGTATCCGTTGCAACAAAATCCACTATACCTTCTCTTAGAAAATATATCGCAATTTTCTTCACCAATTTATTGTATCTTCCTAAAACGGATTTCGAATTTATCTGAATGAGAACTCCCCTTTTCTTCCAGTCTTTCAGTTTATTCGGTTCTTTTTGTATCGAAAATGCCCTCTCAGGATGTGCAATAATGGGGATTAATCCTTGTGACTGAAACCAGAAAACCTTCTCCTCACAGTTAAATGGATAAGCCACAAATGGAAGTTCAATCAGAACATATTTCCCTCCATTGAGTGTGTAATGTAATATTTCATCCGGGTTGATTTCAAAACCTATACCTATTTCTACACCCTTAACAAGTTTAATATTTATATTCTCTTCCGCTACTTTTTCTTCCAGGCTATGAAAAACCTGTTTTATCTCTTTTGGTGTTGGCTCAAATAGACCTTTCAACAGGTGGGGTGTAGCAAACACCGTGCTTATCCCCTGGCTTACGGCATCTCTTAGAAGGTCAATGGATTCATCAAGGGTCTTTGCCCCATCATCTATACCAGGAAGTATATGTGTGTGTATATCAATCATTTCTTTTCACCACAGAGACATAGTTTACACAGTTGACATAGTTGACTTAGTTTGTTGAGTTTGCTGAGTTTACACAGTTTGCTTAGTTTTGAATATCCCCTAAAACATCATCTGTCACTACATTACGCGGTCAGAAATTATCTCCGGTTTTAACTAATAAAACTAATTCAACCAATTAAACATCTTTTTAACTATGAAGTTTGCACATTTCATGAAGTATGGAACACAATATCGAAAAAAAATACCCTTCGCTTGCTTGCTCAGGCACGATGGATTCAGGTCTTGACTTGAATCCATCGTGTAACATAACAATTTATCACGCCTGTCTGATGTTGTTACCCACCCAATGCTTTTTGTCGTGTTCTCGCCTTCCCGAGATACTTCTTAGCACCACTATGACCGGGTTTATATTTCAGCACCTTTTCAAACATACTTATAGCGTTCTTATAGTTGCCGCTGCTGAAAGAACTCAGTCCTTGCTTATACCATGTATTGATTTGTGCTTCTGTCACACCACTTGTTGGTGGCTTTCCTTCTACTTTGGGTGGTACCTTATTGACAGCAAGCCGCTTTGTCAACTGATCTATTTTTGCTGCGACCTCAGTATTATTTTCATCTATTGAAAGAAGTTCCTTGTACTTTTTAAGCGCACCCTTATAATCTCCCTTTTTCTCCAGAACCTTTGCCGCTATTTCAATATCATCGAACTGCTTTGTAAATGCTGCCCTTGCTCTCTCATAGTATGCTGTTGCTTCTTCATGTCCGGGTTTTAGCATAAGGCATTTTTCAAGATGTGTCATTGCATTCTTGTATTCGCCTTTGTTGAAAGCAGTAACACCACTCACGAAGTTATTGTCGAATTCCTTATCTTTCTCCAATTCTTCCTTTGTCGCTTTCCTTCCCAATCCGAGTTTAAATTCCTTTGTTTCCCCTCCTTTAAGAACCAGTTTTACCTGTTTCCATTTGTATCCGGGAATTACAATCTTCATTACATAATCACCAGGTAGTAGTTTCATCTTTATTTTACCTGCTTTGCCCTGAACCGTACTTTTTTTCTTCTCAGTCTCAAGGTTAACATTGAAATCAAGCGATTTCCCTGTTTCATTATCAAATACGCGAAGGGAAATGAAAGAATATTTCGGAGGTTCTGGGATTGACATACTCGAGAAAGACGCACCAAATGAAAGCCTCGTTCTATGGCTCTTTCCAATCTGCTCGAAATGCGTCCAGGCAAGCTGCAATTCTGCGATAGGGAACTTGTAAGCGATACCGGTATTAACATCCCTTCCATCGAATTCGAGCATATAGGATAGCGGCTCGATTATCTGCCATTTTCCGCCAAAGAAAAGACCAATTGCATCTTCGTGGGCTTTTCCCAAAAGTTCATGCTGATCCGATGATGCAAACAGCATATCAGAATTGAACCAGTGGCTATGGGGACCAAAACCTACATACTTGCCCCGACCAATCCCAACTGAGTATTCTCCGTATGAACCCCCAAAATCCTTTGTTGATACAAAATAAAGACTGAATTGCTCATGCGGACGCCTTGCAACCTTGATGTAATCTACATCATCGGAATATCCAAAATCCTCCGATTGTCCCAATTCCGAAACATATTTTCTGTATGTTATGTTATGTATCCCAAAAGCTATCGAAGGAGTCCCACCACTCTCCCTTAAGAGTATGCTATTGAAATTGACTGTGTAGTCTACTGTTGTAAGCATTGAAAGAGTCACTTCACCCCAATCACCTATTCCGTAGGCAAATCCCGTGTTGAAATCAGCTGGTCGGTCCAGATAAGTCCCAATGGTCAATATTCCTGAAGAGTAAACTTTCCAGGTTCCACCCTTGATAACCCTGGCGACAGGAATATCAATCAAACCCGAGGTCCGATCAAAATCTGCAAAACATGGAATCACAAAAAGCAAAACCATAAAAATAACCAACAACTTTTTCATAATAACTCCTTTTTTTGCCACGGATTACACGGACACTTAGTTTACGCAGTTTGTTGAGTTTACATAGTTTACTTAGTTTTGAACATCCCCTAAAACACCATCTGTCACTGCATCACACTAACACTACAGAAATTATTTCGGGTTTTAACTAATTAAACCAATAAAACTAATTCAACAGCTTTTCAGCCACGGATGAACCCCATTAGAAAAATACGCTCTGACGGGGCAAGCACAGATTAAGACAGCCTTCGGCTTCTTCGGACAGCTTTCACAATCCTCCAAAAAAACAATCATATCCGACCCTTAGCCATCTCACAATAACAACTTAAAGAAACTTAACACTATTAAAGATAGCAAAAACCGTGCCACAGCAGGGACTGACATATAACTACCTATAATGAAAAGACTTATAGCAACAGAAAAAAAACCTGAAAATAAAAAAAGTGTTCAGAATCTGAACATAGCGTTCAGAAAATGAACACATCGCAAATCAACGGATATCTTCTAAAAGTACCCTAATTCATTTTTTCTCCCTCACAAAGCCAAGACTTGCAAGTATTGCAATTATAGGCTCAAGTTTATTGAATAATGCATTTCCTCATTATTTATTCGCTCTCTTTTTCTCTTCTATTACCTCTCCGTAAAGGGACATTATTCTTGATATATTGTTTTCCCACAGAAACTGTCTTGCTTTCTCCCGCACCTTTTTTTCAAAAGATTTTGGACCCATTATGATTATGTGATTTATAGCCCTGGATAACGCTTGAGGATTTTCTATTTCCCTTACAATATAGCCTGTCTTACCTTCTTCAACTATTTCTGCAGCGCCAACGAATGAACTAACAACAACTGGAAGACCCATTGCCATCGCCTCGAGTACCGGATAACCAAATGCTTCGTAAAGACTCGGGAGAACCAGTATATCCGAGACTGCATAGTAATCGGTCACATCCTTTTTGAAACCAAGGAATAAAACCCTCGCCTTCACTCCCCATTGCTTTGCGAAACTTAGATATTTCCTTGTATCGCCACTACCCACTACAAGGAGTAATACATTTTTGCTCAAAAAGGAAAGTGCACCTATCGCATATTTGAGCCCTTTCCTTGTCCACTGTCCACCTACAAAGAGTATTACTATAGCATTTTCATTAATTCCTAACTCTTCTCTTTTTCTTTTTTTAAACGTTTTATCAGCTCCCTGTGAAAAATCAATTCCAGGATAGATTACCACCGGCTCTTTCAGGCTGTATGATATTTTGAGTTCCTTGGCAAGCAGAGAAGAGACAGTAATAACTTTTTTAGCATTGTTAAAACTGAATCTCTGAAAATTTGCTGCAACAAGAGTTCTGATTTTCCAATAAGACCTTTTTGTGACTGAGAAATCCTTAAATAAATTCTCTGCTTCTGATAAGAGCTTCTTCTGACACATATGAGCAGTAACAACATCCGGATATAAATAAAGCGGTCCCATAGAATGAACAATATCAAAGGATTTTTTTCTCAACCTACGGTGAAGGAAATACATAAAACTGTTTACCGTAAAAATGTCTTTCTTACCAATAGCAGGAATTAAATGAACTTTTGCATCTGTTTTACCAATAAATTTATTTGTAAAGAGGTGAACTTCTGCCTTCTTGGAAAGATGATTCACCAGCTGGTAAGCATATCTTTCAACTCCACCGTATTCGAAAGTTCTAAAAGAGATTATTGCTACTCGCATAGTTTACTGAGTTTACATAAAGGCAGGTTGAGGGAATGGAGTCAACAGTTATTAGTCAATAGTCAATGGGAGCGGAGAGTCGATAACGGCGTGATGACTGATGACGAATGACTCATTCTATTGGCTGAGACTCTTCCTAAGCCAATATGCAAAAAGATTGTTCAGAATGACAATAGGTCCATTACAGCATCATAAACCTCTTCCACTGTAATTTCCTGCAAACATTGGAAATCGTATCGGCATTTGGGAACACTAAAATCATAACAGGGTGAACAGGCAAGTTCTCTTTTAACTATTCTTGATTCTATTCCCCATGGTTCGTTCTTTGCGGGGTCGGTTGGACCATAAATTACAACAGAAGGTGTTCCCACAACTGCTCCAAGATGCACGAGAGAAGTATCATTTGCAATTATCAGGTCGAAGTTTCCAAGAAAATGGGTCAACTGAGGAAGTGTCAACCTTTCCCTCAATATCTTCAGATTCTTATTCTTAATATGCCTGGCAATATAATCAATTTCTTCCCTTTCTTCCTCTGTTCCCACGATAACACTTCTTAATCCCTTACTCAATAACTTTCCTGTAAGTTCCTTAAAGTTTTCAATATCCCACCTCTTGAAAGATTGCTTCCTTCCTGAACCTGGTTGAATTGCAATCAATGGAGAACCAATTTTGTGACCTACAAGATTTTCGAGAGTTTGTTTCGCTATCTTCTTGTCTTCACTTGAAATATCCATCTGCAGAGTGCTGTCAAATTTCGTAGTGAGTAGTTCTGCGATTCTGCAATTGGTTAATACTTCATTCTCACTTCTTTGCTCTATCCTGACATTGTTCAAAAATCCCCTGTTTTTTCTATCCATTCCCATTCGCACTTTTGCACCGGAAAGAAAAGCAATAAGCGCAGTCAGGAATGTAGGCGACATTGTATTTGAGATAACAGTATCAGGTTTGTATTCCTTTAAGAGAAAGAGCAATTTTAAAACACCGTTTAATGAGGGCTTATCGCTTACCGTAAGAAAGACATCCGGGGTTTTTGAAAACATTTGCTCGGCGGTCCCGAGAAATGATCCGATAGCAAGATCCGTATTTGGAAACTTCTTTCTGATGGCATATAGGGCAGGTGAAAATAGAACATAATTACCTATCCCGCCCCATAAAAGAATCCCGATGCGACGAGGTTCAGCCATTCCTTTGGGTCTTGAAATAAGAGACTTCATAAGAAAGCCCAGAACGCTGATTATTACTCTAACAAAATTTCGCAATATTATGTTAGTCATTTATCTCGCTAGAAAATATATCTACTTAATGTTTGTACTTCGAACTGTTCATAAGATAGAATAGCATCCCCTTTATTTTACCAATCTGAGCTGATGAAAATGCACACAAAGCGAGGTCCCCTCTGTCCAGCAGCCAGAAGGAAAATCTCGCAAGACCGGGGGAAGAGGCATCTCCAACAAACCAGTAGAATAATAGCGACAGAAGTCTGTCCATCCCCCTCAGATATTTCATAAAAAGGTAAACCGTATTGTGACCATACCAGTATGCGGAAATAGATTTCGGAAAGCTAAGGGTGTCCTTCCGGTGTTTGACCACTATTCCAGGATCATATATTATTCTCATTCCCGATTTTATAATGGGGAAAAAGATATCCTGTTCCCATCTGATGAGTCCAATGAGGTTTTCATCAAGTTGCTTCAAGTGCTGTCTTCTAACTGCCATATTACAACCCTTCAAGAACATTACATCTTTTTTTGCACTCCCTATATGTTGATTTCCAACTATATAACCCTTCCACTTCAATATTCCAACTTCATCTGTTTCTTTAAACTTTTTTCTTCTCCCCTTGAATGTAATTATGTCTTTTCCACCGCAAGCTGCAATATCAGAGTTACCAAAATACCTTACCATTTTCGTTAACCATTTTCTTTCCGGAACAACATCCTCATCCAGAAAACAAATAACATCTCCATGAGCCTTTCGAATCCCGATGTTCAAGACTGCAGACATCTTAGACATTTCCTGCAAAGGAACTGGAGTAATTGATATACTCATTTTTTTTCTGAGTTCACCAAGCACTTCTTCGGTTTCCCTATCAGCCGCAAAGTACAAAACGATAACCTCGAGTGCTTTATAACTCTGCGCATCAATCGCCCTAAGGCATATTTTGATTTTATCAGGATTTCGATATGTTGGAATAAGAATGGAAAACTTCATTCTTCACCTAAGATCAGCACACCCCGTCACTTTCATTGACACCCCTCTTTTTAGAGGGGATTAGCTTATCCATGAATGACATTAAGGGAATTTGAGCAATCGTTTATAACATTTGTCCAAAACTTGAACTGCTTTATCAAGGGATAACACACCTTCCACAATTCTTTCCGTGTTTTTCTTCATCTTAGGAAGGTTACTTAGTAGATAGTTTTCCTTTTCCATTGATGAATTTTTATCTGGGTCTGTAACGATTCCGACATTGTATTTTTCAATTAATGGAGCAATGCCCTTCAGATATGGCGTGCAAATTACGGGTAAGCCTGTGGCAAGATACTCACCATCTTTTATCGCAATACAGTATTCCGTTGCAAGTGCTTTGCTTTCAAGATGAAACGCTATATCGCCCGCTCTTAGTAAATCAGGTACTTCTTCGGGCTCCGGATTTATGATTCTAAAGTTATCCGATGTTATTTTCTCTTCTTTGAGAATTGCACTTATTTTTCTAATATTTTTCTTATTAGGTGTAAGAAGCAGGAAAAAACTGTTCTTTTTTAGTCTCTTCCATTTCCTAAAGTATCTTCCTGCTAAACCAATGTCCTGCTCTGTGCTGAATGTGCCAGAATGGATAAGCACAAACTTATCATCTATTTTCAAATCCTTTCTTAGGCGAATTCTGCTTTTCTCGTCAGAGAAGAACCTCTTTCGATCAACCGAGTTTGGCACAAACCATACTTTCTTATCAGAATTAAGTATATTCACAACATAGTCCTTGAACGGGGCTGATGTGACGATAACCGCATCCGCTGAGGAAATCATTTGTCCTTCAGTTGCATTCCAGAACCTTGCAGAAATGCAATCCTGCGCAAAAATCCCTGCTTCTATACCTTTCTTTGTATAAACATCTCTCATATCAAAGATGAATCCAACTCCGGTAATGAGCTTGCTTATACAAGCGAGCAAACCTGCAGGATAACCCCTTGCGTGAATGATTGAAGGACCATAGAGAAGTATGACAAAAAACAGAATGGGAAAATTCGATAGTAAGAAAAACGGCATCAAAAAGAACTTCAGGTAAAAACCTTTATGCCTAAAAGGAAAAACAACAGGAATGAATAGAATCTTTGATTGGCTATTGTTGAAAACTGATTTAAGCCTTTTCCTTGCTTTGCTAAAAAGTCCGAATGTTCGTCTTATATCTCCTCTTGTGAAATAGAATGTGAATGGGACAAGGCAAAGGAACAGGAAACGCACATTCTTTCTTCTCGATTCAACTCGCAGGATTGGCTCGATGAGTTGATACTCTATTGTTGCAGAATAGAATGCCCTTTCAATTGCCGTAAGAACGAGAACAGTTTTCATATTCTAATCTTAGCCACGGATTAACACGGATACTTGGTTTACGCAGTTTGTTGAGTTTACATAGGGACAGGTTGAGGGAATGGAGTCAACAGTTATTAGTCAATAGTCAATGGGATCGGAGAGCCGATAACGGCGTGATGACTGATGACTGATAACTAATGACCAATACACACTGAGTTTGCGTGCTTTGTTCTTGGTTCTTCGTTCACAGGCGAAGCCGTTTTATTACAGCGTAGCGTTCAATTTCCGTTTCTCCGATACACCGTTACTCTGTTTCTCTGATTCTCTCTTCTCTCCTCCCTTTTCTTCTTTTCGCAGGCTAACCCTTCGACTTTGCTCAGGACAAGAGCCTGCGGCTACATTCTCTCCTCCCTCTTCTCTTTTCTTGCAGAAAGAAATCCTGCTCCAGCAAGCAGAACAATTACGGGTTCTATGGGAACTCGGAATCTGGGGTCACCTACAGGACCGGGTAGCGCTGAAAAATATAGGATGGTAAATAAGAATAATAGAAAAAGGATTTTATCCTGCTTCGCAAAGTATCCAAAGCCTTTTGCTGCAAAGAAATAAATAAATAATTCAAAAATAGAAAGTGTGAGCCATACAATGGAAAACCAGACTGGAAATTTCGCAAATCTTTCTTTAAAAAGCATCTTGATAGCCGAACCAATTCTCGCTCTAAATGAATTTGCAATCAAGTTTTTTACAATGGGACCTGCTTCTTCTGCTCTTTTAATCCCTTCAGTGCCTATTACTTTATAGAGGAATGCATATTCGGAAGGAAGAAATGTATGAACAAAACCAGCTGTGTGAAGAACTGCATAGGTCAATGGATTCCGCCTTATTACTTTAAGACCATACTGTGCCACATACTTACACATTTCCGGATTGTCTGTTACATAGTAGTAATCCTCTTCTCTTATATCATGTTTCCGCTTTACTGCTTCTGCTATTTTTTGTTGAGCATCAATCAGGCTGATTCCCTCTTTCAAGGATATTACAAAAGCAGCGTTGTAGTAACCAATATTCCAGTTCCCAATTGTTGAGAGAAAAACCTTGTGGTAAGTAATATAGTTTCTAACATACCACGGACTGAGCGCAAGGAAAAAAGCTATTAAGAAAAATAGCGCAGAATATAAGGCAGATTTGATTCTTGTTCTCAAGGCAATAATGATGATGAGAATAATCGGGATAAAAAAATAGATAGATATGGGTCGCGTAAGTGTTGCAATCCCAAGTAACAGTCCGGAAATAACAATCAGAATCTTCTTCTTTTTAAGTAGAAAGGCAATTAGAAAGGTAAGACAAATAGTAATGAGGAATGTGAACAATGTTTCGGAAAGAATCTGACTTGTATATAACGCCTGGTGAGGATGCACACTGTAAAGAAGTCCCGCAAATAATGCAGCATTGACACTATGTAAAAGAACAATACCAATAGAAAATATCATTAAGGAAATTAGAGCATCAAGTAAGCATTGCATTACTATAATTAGCCAGTCCCACTTTCCTGATAGAAGATAAGAGAATGCAATGAATAGCGGATACCCCGGAGTCCTTGCCGCCTCTCTGTAGCCCGTTTCTCCTGAATATACACTGAATTCATGCTCTGAGAGCAAATGCTCGGCGAGAGTAATGTAATTTTTTGCATCACTGCCCGGTCCAATCGCTCTCTCAATGTTAATGAATACGGGGATGGAAAAAACCAAGCGAAAGACAAAGGCGACGAAAAATATTACTATTAGACTTTTCCTATTTTTTCTCAAAAAGCTTGACATTTTCATTAGCGTAAACTAAATCAGCAAACATCTTTAATTGATTTTCAAAATCTTTCCCGTCCTCCATTACGAAAAAATAATCGTAAAATGTAAGTAGTTGGTGTTTATTTTTAATAACACTGCTTGCTATTTCCGGTTTTGGATAGGTTAGTTTATAGAAGAGAGGAATATTCCACTCATAAGATGGGATATTTGCATTATTTCTAGTTGGAATGCTATAGTAAATAATGTGAAGAAACGGATTGACTACACCAGTATAATAATTCTTCGTTCCAATGCTCACAACAGACTTACTCATTGGCACTTTCGATAATACTCCAACACACTTTTCTAAATCCCGATTTAGAGTTATAAATGTTTTCTCCTTAATTTCAAAGTTTACAAGTGACAAAATGATGATAACTAATGAGAACACGAACTTAAATCTTGGTTTTTTAGCAATTACCGGAAATAGCAATAGGGTAAAAAACGCAAAGGGGAGAATCCTTTGGTCTGGTCTGGATAGAGTATAGACCTCTTCGGGAGCAAATAAAAAAACGAGCAAGAATAAAAGAAGAATAATTTTCCATTTCTTATGCACAACCTTCCAGCCTTTTAGAACAAAGAAAAATAGCAAGAGAAAAGGAACTACGAGAATCAGGACATCTATATAGGGTGTCCAGGTACCAAAAACATCCCTGAAAGACAGGAACTTTGAATAGAAACTCTTATAAAATGAAATACCAACGGGTGCCCTATTTATAAGGAAATAAGCAGCAAATAGGATGAGTGGAATGCACGATACGGCAAAGAGGACAAACTTCTCCCTGTTGTAGAGCACTATGATTAACAAGACTAAGAGGAAGATAAAATATGTAAAAAAGTGCGTAAAGTAAAGCACTAAAGAGAGTAAAAATGCTAAAGGAATGTGAAATAATCTTTTACCACTTATTTTTTCCGAAAATACGGGAATAAGAAAAAGAAAAAGGGGAATACTCAAGATAAAGTTTATATTCCCTTTCCCAAAAAAATAGTTAAATACGAGAAGTGGTGCGAAAAAGTATAGGTATAGTCCTTCTGGATTCAGTATCCTCAGAAAGTAGTAGAATGATGCAAAAAATGTGATAATGTAAATGCTGAGAAGAACCTTTCCGGCAACGAGCGGAGGAAATATTCGCATCAATCCTGCAAGGAGCAAAAATCCTGTTGAATAAGGAGGTGGTATGGGCTTTACTGCAAAATAGCTATGGAAATGTGAAAAATGGGAAATAATATATGAAATCCCCATAAAAACAGGCCAGTCCTGTAATGGAATATACTTAACACTCCAGATGGGAATGAGAAAAAGTAATGAAAAAATAACAATCAGTAGAATATAAATTGGTTTATGGTTTTTCATATCCCCATTTGTTTTCAATCATATTCCTTGATTCTGTTCCACAGTTAAAAAGCAGGTCAAGAATTGAAAGGTTTGGAATGAATTTTCCCCAGAGCTGCGGATAAACAAAAGAACCATACTGGTAATATCGGATACTAATACCTTCTTTTTTGAATTTTTCCTCATCAATATAGTTTTTTCCCCCAGCACCGGAAAGATAGGTATCGCCATTCAACTCTTTGACTATAGAAACAAGCAGCTCCGTTTTCTTTCCTACGATTTTCATCTCTGATGCAGTGCATATTTTAGTTTTCATCTTAAGCTTATCCATAACAAACTTGAGAAATGCAACATTCAAATCAATCAAACTTTCCCATTCTTTCGAATAAATCGCTCTCAGTTGTTCTTCATAGTAATGAAAAAAAGGAGAATTGGCATAATTCATTAGGAGCGTTCTGAAATGTTTTATTTGCCACTTTACAGTTCTGTTTATCTTCACCTCATTTATCTTCTGGTAAAATTTACCTTTTTTGTAAACAGGCACTGTGAGCCATATTGCCTTCCCTTGCGAACCCTTTATCCTGTTTCTATGAGTAAAAGACATTCTTGAGAACTGCACATTGTCAAGAAGGACAAAGACATCTGCCTTTAGCATCTTATAAAAAAAACCCGGATAGGGGATGTAGTTGGGCTGATGGACAGCAATTATGCGAGACATCATTCTAGTGAAACGGTAAGTTGGTGAATCGGTGAAACGGAGAAAATACTCACGTTGATAATCTTAAACATTTCTCTTTTTCTCTATGATCAGCCAAGGAGCAGGATTGTCAATCATACGAACTAACTTACCAATAATTCTATCGTAATGTAGGTCTAACTCGCTAAATTTGTGCTCTGTTATATATCCACATTTATTAGAAATTTCCAACCACACCTGTACCTCAGCTGCTTCCGTTTCAGCATCACTTAGCTTACTAATAAATGCAGCTCTGTATCTACGTTTTCTCCAAGCTTCCGCTATGTTTGAACACACAGATCGAGAAGCACGTCTTATCTGGTCAATAAGAGAAAATTTTTCTTCAACAGGAAATTCCTTTGTTAAATTAAATATTCTCATTGCACCATCCATCGCCATCTTATAAACATCCAACTCTCGAAAATGTGTGATAAGTTTCTTCATGTCTTTATCACTCTCGTGATTTTACTGTTTCCCCGGTGTTCCCGTTCGCTCGCCTATTCCTCTGCTCCGATACTCCGTCTCCTCGATACACTTCCATATTCTCCCTCAACGTCACTCTCCGTTTCACCGACACAGCGATACTCCGACTCTCTTGTTCACAAGACCCACCTCACCACTTCAAATGCTTCGGCGAATTCTGTGCCAATCTGAACTCCTCGGGTTCTTGCAAGACTTCTTATAAAATCTGGTTTCGAATATAGCCTGTCTTTTTGAGAAGTATACTCAGCTATTGCTTCGATTTTTTTCTTGATATGCCCTTCTTGAAGAAGAACAAAAGCTTCCGTGTTGAATGTCAGATTATTCCAGGGGAGCTCATAACCGAACATCGTTTTGTCTTTGAAAGCCCTGAATCCTTCTTCATAAACCGTTCTATGGTCTTGATGAGTATCGTTTGGGGATGGTAAGAAAACTGTGTCAGGATTAATACTTTGTTTTAATTCGAGCATTTCATCTAGTATTCCTTGTCTCTGTTCCGGAAACTTCCTGACTTCAAAGTTTAGAAGAATCAACTTGTTTTCTCCTATGCCAATAACTCTTGTTGCTTTCTTTACTTCCTTGACAAGTGCATCCCTGGGAAGGTCAGGCGGGACCGAAGCCTCTGCAGACGAGAAAGCAACATAAAACACTTCCTTTTTCTCCTGAAGAAACCTTGCAATCGACCCACCACACCCAAACTCACCATCATCTGTGTGAGGCGCCATAATCAAAATCCTTTCAAACATTTTACCTCCGTTAATTGAAATTCCTATATCTTTGTTCTACTCTCTCTTTCTTGAAAATAAACATAATGAAAATTGACTCAACTGTATAGGCAAGCGTAGAAGCAAACGCAGCACCATACATACCATATTTAGGAATAAGAATAATATTAAGTACTATGTTAAGAGCAACTGATACAAGACGACCTTTCAGGATTAGTTCCGGTTTTCCCCACGCTGCTGCAAAATGTGAAGCAAGAACCTTTGGAATCGCAAGCAAAACCACACCCGGCAACAAAATTGCAAAAGGCAAAAAAGCAGGAAGAAAAGCATCCCTATAGAAAATACGGATTAATGGTTTTGCAATAAACAATAGCAGCAATGCACCAGACACAATTAGCAAAAAGGTATTCTTTAATACTTTTGGTGTTATCTCTTCTGTCTTCTCGCCTGTTACCAACTTTGTATATAAAACAAGTGAAACTGCTCCAGGCAACAACCACAAAGTTTCCGCCATAAATGTTGCCGTAGAATAGAATCCAATTTGAGCTTTCGTGCTGAAAAGTTTCAAGAATATTATGTCAAATCTGTAGTTCAAAAATCCGAGCAGTTCCGCAAGAAACACTTTGTGTCCAAAACCAAAACCCTCTTTTATGTATGAAAAATTGAAATGCCCTTTAAAACTGATAACCTTAGAAAGAATAAAGAATGTAGAAATATAAAAAACAATGTTAAGTAAAACAACTGCGGAAACAGCACCTTTGAGTTTGTTCAAGAAAAGCGTGAGAAAAATAAACAACAGCGCAAATTTGACAACTTTCTGCAAAAGATTCCAGTAGTTCTGGATAACTAATTTACCTTTACCAAGAAGTATATCTGGAAAATAATAAAACCATAATCCCGTAAACACCAGAAGAATGGGTGTGAGTCTAAAAAAAAGGCTTTCCTCGGGGAAAAGCTTCAAGTACAGAAAATAACCAATCAAAGCACCCACTGAACCTATAATAAGGCTCAGGAACAAGTCGCTTTTGAAAACATCCCCACTGCTGAATTTTTTCTTTCCTATGAAGTAAGAACTCGATAGCCCGTATCCCATATGGGAAAATGCAACAACAAGCTGGGGGACAATAAGAAGGGCAACAAGTCTTCCCTTTCCCTCGGGACCCAGCATCCTATTTAGCAAAATGCTGCTCCCAATGCCAAACAGAAACCCCAGAATCTGACAGGAAAGTGTATGCGTGGTATCCTTTAAAAAGGGACGGTCGTTCAAATTCTTACCTTTCTCCTGCTTAGTTTCTTTACGACTTCTTTTGCCAAATTATCAGAACGATTTATTTCTCACTTTTCCTTCTAGAATTTAGTATTCATTTATCTGTTTTTTTAATCCTTCTTTTCTTGTTCATCTTCCGATGATAGCTAACAGTAATCTTCAAAATATCATCTATTCCCGTTCGTGGAGACCATCCGATAAAGTTTCTTATCTTGCTTGTATCTGGCACCCTCCTTCTCATATCCTCAAAACCTTTTTCATAGGCTTCATCATAGGGAACAAATGTGATTTTCGATTTGCTTTTTGTAATTCCCTTTATAGACTTTGCCAGATTTTCTATTGTGATTTCTTCTTGCCCTCCAATGTTAAAAATTTCTCCAGATGAGTTTGGGCGATTCATCAACGATATTAGAGCCTCAACAACATCTTTAACATAAGAAAATGTTCTTGTTTGCTCGCCATCCCCATAAACGGTAATATCTTTATTGCTCAGTGCTTGCTCAATAAACCTTGGGATAACCATACCATACATACCTGTTTGTTTTGGACCAACAGTATTAAACAATCGAGCAATGACCACAGAAAGTTTTTTTTCTTTATGGTAAGCAAGTGCAAGATACTCATCAATTGCTTTTGAACTTGAATAGCTCCATCTGTTCTTTGTTGTGGAGCCAAGGATTCGATCACTCTCTTCACTGTACGGAACGGTATTATTCTTCCCGTAAATTTCTGATGTTGAAGTTATGAGAACTTTTTTATTACACTTATTTGCAAGACGTAAAACAATTTCTGTACCAATTATATTTGTGAATATTACGTCCACAGGATGTTCAATTATCAGCTTTACTCCCACTGCAGCAGCTAAATGAAATATTTCATCTGACTCTCTAATTAACCATTCCATTAGCCCTTCATTCATTATAGAGTCAATCACATAATGGAAAGATGGCTTAGAAAGCAAATGCTCAATGTTTTCCATCGAACCGGTCGAAAGATTATCTATAACAGTTACTTGAATTCCCCGTTCTAAAAGAGTTTCTGCCAGATGGGAACCTATGAAACCTGCTCCTCCAGTAATCAGAACTCTATTTGTGTTTTTCACACCTACTACGCTTTTTTTCATCCACCCTCCTTGTTCGCGGATTCAAACAATAAATACATATTTTCTAACGCTAAACACTTTTGGCGAGGAACACCATGCCGATAATAATTAAGACCATCCCCAATATTCTGTAAATATTTATTGTTTCCCCGAAGAATTTCCAGGAAATAAGAAGTATAAAGACATAACCGACGCTTAATGCAGGATAAGCGAAACTCAAATCTGTTTTAGACAAAGCTCCTATCCAGAAGAAAGAGCCTATCACATAAAGTGCTAAACCAAAAAGTATAAACGGCTGCTTCAATACCGTAATGAGAAACGAACCAAGTTTACCGAATTGCAAACTGAGTTCCCCAGCAACACGTGTTCCATACTTAATGGAACTCTGGCCTATAACATTCAACACAATACAAACGATAATGTAGGTTATGCCTTTCATTTTGACCCCCGTAATTTAGTCATTGAGTGAATAATTTGGTAATTAAGTAACTTAGCAATAAAGTAATTTATCAACTAAGTCATATATTGTATTTCTGGTTCTCCGGCAAAAGCTTAATCAGTTTGCTGGTTTTACGGCTAAATGCCCTCGCCATTCTGTAGATCTCCAAGTCTTCAAATGTGCGAATTTTCGTTTTCTTCTTTTCCATTTTTCCCTCAACCAATTACTAATTACTCATTTACTCAATTACTTAGATCATTTGTGTAGCAACTAATCGACGAAGCGGTATTTTATTATTGCCCAGATAGCTGGGATTGCATCTCTCCAGGTAATCTTTTTTCCTTCTTCGTATCCCCTGCCATAATATGTAATCGGCATTTCGTAGACACGGAAGCCCTTTTTAAAACACTTTGCCAGAACCTCAAAGTCAAAATCAAATCTATTTGATTTTATTTCCACTTTTCGAAAAACCTCTTTCCTAAAAATCTTTACACCTGTGGCTGCATCTGAAAGCATTGTATTGTAAAATAAGTTTAATAGAAAAGTTATGAATCTGTTTCCAATATAATGCCAAAAAAGAAAAGCCCTGTGAACACCCAAAAAGCGTGAACCCAAAACCACATCAGCATATCCGTCAACTATTGGTTTTATAACCTCTGGATACTGCTCAGGTGGATATTCTAAATCAGCATCCTGGATGATGACAATATCACCTGATATTTTTTTAAGCCCTGTTCTCACTGCTGCACCTTTTCCTTTATTCTTTTTATGCAAGAATAAAACAATTCCGTCGATGTCATTCAAAAGCTCCCGCGTTCCATCTGTAGAACAATCATCAACTACTATGATTTCCTTCTCCACAGGAATTGTTTTTACTCTCGATATAACATTCCCTATGCAATCCCTTTCATTATATACAGGAATTATGACGGAAAGTTTCATGGTCGCTCCTTGATTATTGGAGAATAAGACAATAAACAAACCTGCATTAAGCTTGCGAAACGGTGAAATGGTGAAACGGAGAACCGGTAAAATAAAATTAGCGAACTAAACAGTTTTACTCCCCTTGGTTACATTTATGAGCCATGGACGGGGATTGTCTATCATCCGTACTATAATGAGTTATTGGGCTTTTCATCTTCTCCGCTTCACCGACTCACCGAAGCTCCGGCTCACTCTCTTATTTCCCACCTTAGCCTCTGTCATAGTTTGCTCTATAATACTTGCTGCGCGTTCCCAGGTGAATTCTGTTAGAACCCTCTGCCTACCCTGCTCACCAAGCTTATGAGCGAGTTCAGGGTTCTCAAGTAACTTTATGATTGCATTGGCAATTTCTTCGGGATTCTCAGGGTCAACCAGTGTTCCGGTCACTCCACCAACAACAGCATCTGAGACTCCACCTGAACGACCTGCAATTACAGGCTTACCAAAAAAATTAGCTTCCAGAAAAACAAGACCAAACCCCTCAACATCTCCTTTTTCTTCAATAAATCTACTTGGCATAACAAAGATATCGCAATTTTGATAGAAAGATTCTGTGTTCTCTACTTCACCATAAAATTCAACATATTTACTTAACTTCATTTCTTTTGCCAGTTCCTGCAACTTTTTTTCCATTGGACCCTTTCCGACTATCTGATATATGACATTTGGAAATCGTTTCAGAACCATTGGTAATGCCCTAAGCACAACTTCATGACCTTTCCTTTCCACCAGCCTACCAACTGTCAAGATTGTTTTCTTGTTATCTCCCAACCTTTTTTCTACTTTCTTTTGTCTTTTGCTAAAGTTAACACCAAAGGGAATTAAGAGAATTTTCTCTTCCGGAATATTCATTTCTAATAAAGTTTTCTTGACAAAGTGGTTCGACATAAAAAGATAATCGCAACTTCCCAAAAGGTATCTTACAAAGTTTTTCCTCAACTGCCTTAATACACCGACGAATAATAGTTCCTTCCCGTGGATAATCGTTCCCAAAGGCACATTCAAAATCCGCTTAGCCATAATGCCAATCAGTATGTTTGTAATATGGCCACATATAACAAAAGAGTAATCTCTTCCCCTAATGGTGCGGTTAATCAAAAAAACTGTTCGTATTAAAAACATAAAAGGTCGTCTCAAAGCAAAGAATAGTAAGTTATCAACAAACCTATCCTGCCTTAACCCATTTGTTCTCACTATTGAAAAATTAAATCTCTCATCCATCTTGATATTGTATCCAGAATAATACGGAGCAAGAATAACACACCTGTCACCAAACTGCCTTGCAAGACCAAAAACGGTCTCCTGAATCCCTCCTCGTGAAGGATAGAAGTCGTTGGTGATTATGAGTATTTTCTTACGTTTGCTCATAAGAAATATTCAATGGAAAGTTAAATCTAACATTTACCCATTCATTGTTTTCAGGCTCTTTGCAAAAATATTCTTTACCTCACCTGATTCCTTAATTAGATAATCAAGTTCCCTGGAGTTCGAGATTTCGCTGGCTTTGATTATGCGCAACCAGTAATTTGATTCTTTTGCTTCCTTGAAACAGATTCCAATCTTAAATCTGAATTCACCCTTGCTAATAGAGCCACCCGCTTCCTCATAATTTGCACCGATTGAAGTTGAAGCTTTCGCAATATTGCAAACTGAATCTTCTCTGATACCCCGTTTCCGCGTTTCAATCGTTTAGCTCGTTTTGATCGCCGCCCTCCGATTCCCCGAAACTCCGGTTCTCCGACTCGCTTTCATATGCCTTCGTTTCGTCACTCTCCGCTTCACCGATACTCCGTTTTCCCCGTTTCGCTTTCGTAATGTAGTTTCCATAACCTTAGCTCCGGGTCTCCCTTTATCTCAGCCACGGTTTCTCCGTTATATTCTTTAATGATTTCATCAGCGTATTTGTTTACATACTCATTACCTTCTTTATCAGAACGGATAACAGTGAGAAGGTATAGTTTGTTAAAATCGCATTTTGAAAAATCAATTGGTACTCTGTCTTTCCAGTAAACAAACATTCCGATTTGTCTTTTTCCCCATACGGGTTGAAAAAACTCCATTCCATCATAATTTGTTAGAACTAAAGACTTTTCCTCTGTATTATTATATATTGTATTTTTGTATTCTTCTTGCTGTTTCAAGAATCCCTGATGTTTGTAAACCATAATAACATCAAAGATAAAAAACATTCCAACAACAAACCAAAAAAATAAATTCCCGAGAATAGGTCTCTTTTCTTTTATTCTTTCGAGACAAACAGAGTAAGAAAGTATAAAGATTGGAATAACTGGAAGAAGATATCTCATACCTACAACCAATGTTTCCGCTAAACGTCTCCCCGGTGCAACAGCAAGGGAACTTATTAATGAATAAAAAAGAGCAAATAGAACAACAACTGAGGTAAGCACAAACTTGTCTCGTTTATGACTAAAAATAGAAAATAACATTAAAGGAAACATAAGGCTTAAAGAAAGACTATAAAACAAAAGGTTTCTGGCAAAAAAATGTAAACTAAACATTCCTGCAATATAATAAGATGTTCTCAAAAAACCGCCAAAAGCAAATTTATTGTATAAAAGAAAAACCAAAAAACCAGGGAAAAAACAAATACTAACTCTAAAGAATGAGGACTTTAAAAAATAATTCTTTTGCCATTTTTTGAAAAGATCTACAACCAGATACACAAAAAAAGGCATAAGAAGAATAACATTTGAATAACGGAATAGCAGTAAAACACCGAAGAAAAATCCAGAAAGAAAGTGCAACTTTCTTCCCCTTAAAAAAAAGTAAAGAGCAATCGTAAAAAAAACTGCAGAAGGAAGATCCGACATTATAGTTCGAGAATATAGAACTGATGCGGGATACAGCAGATAGAATAGAGAAAAATATGGTGAAATATTATAGATTCTCAGAATTTTTATGAATACAAAAAACCCTAAAAGATGCAGGATTAAAGGTAGCAAGAAAATGGTTTTCCATCCAAAAAAAGTGAAAGGTATTAGTAAAAAAGAAGCTCCTGGAGCATATTTTGTAACAAGATGTCCCCCACGTGTTTCAACAGAAGATACAACATTAATCCCTGCCACATCACCAAATATTGTTCCAGTTCTCATCACATAAGCCTGGGACATATATGCAGCCTCATCATGAATAGCATAGATAAGTGGGTAAAAAACAACCCATAACACTATGAATACAACCACGAAGAATATCAATAATACTATCTCACGCTTCATCAGGATTCTTTTCCTTGCGTTTCTCTCTCCCTTTTAGAACTGCACTGTAAAGTTTCCCATACTCTTTAATAACATTGTCCCAAGAGAATTCCTGTGCCCTTTTCAGCCCTTTATGCACATAGTTATCCCTTGTCTCCTGGTCCTCCAGTAAATAGATAATTGCCTTCGCTACGTTTTTATCCCCCGATATTATCCCATATTTACCATTTTCGAGAACTTCTTTTGCTCCTAAATTTGAACTTGATACAACTGCAGTACCGCAAGCCATTGCTTCTATGTATGGAACGCCAAAACCTTCATACCTGCTGGGCAAGCAAAAAACCCAGGCTTTTTGATACAATTCTATTAATTTTTCCTCTGGAATGTGTCCAAACCACTTTATGCCATCTCCATGCACCTCCTCACTGCTTACAATCCATAATTCTGCATCTGGAACTTTTGGCTTTATCTCTTCATTGAAAAGCTTTACAAGAAACCAACCTCTCTTTCTTCCTTTTATCGTACCAACAAAAAGAATGGAAGGATTTCTACTTTTCTCTTTTCCCGGTTTGAATTTTCCAAGGTCAACACCACAGGGAATTATTCTATTGATAAAAGGAAGATATTTCTTTGTTGATTGAGAAATCGCCACATTGATTTTTGCATGGAAACCTGATAGATATTCGGAAAAATAGCGAAAGAACTGGTGCGCTTTTCTTTTGAAGGAAAAACTACTTTTTAATTCCCCAAGTGCTGAGCCATAAAAAGTTCTAATGATTGGTTTTCGAAGGAAGAAAAAAAGGAAATCATCACCGTGTGTATGAACGATGTCAAATCTGTTCAATCGCTGAAATCTGACAAACAATGGGAATAAAATTATCGTAAAGTATCGGTTCTCACCAAGAAAGCACGGAAATCTTACTTCAATATTCGTGTAACGATGACTTAAGGTTGTCTGATTCATTGCAAATACTGTAACATTAAAGTCCTTAGAAAGCCTATTCGCAAGTGAATGAACTTGATAAGACACTCCTCCATGCTTTCCTTTGTCTGGAAGAAAATTTACAACCATTGCGATACTAACTTTTTCGGGCATATACTCTAAATGAATTGGATAAAATTAAACCTGCGGAGAAAAAAAGATATGATGAAAAGATTCTAACAATACAATGGAAGACCTTGTTTAATAACACTTTTTTATCATACCTGTTAGCTGGTCCCATTTTAAGAATTTTGAAGCCCAATTTTTCAAACAAGTATTTTGATGTTTGAGGGGTGAAATGATACAGATGCCGCTCAGGTGCCAAACTCGTTTCATAAACAACCTTCTTTGAAGTAGCCAGTGCCAGAGATTTGGGACTTCAACAACTATGATTCCATCCTTTTTTAATATAGATTTAATTTTACTTACTGCAAATGAAAGGACTTTTAAATGTTCAAGAGTATGAAACATTACAATAACATCGGCATAATTGTTGGACAATTTTATCTTTGTAATGTCTCCAATAAATATTCGATGCCCTTTTGTTTTTGATTTTTTGGCAGCAGCTGTTTCTATCTCAATACCTTCTGTTTTGTAACCAAAATCCCTCGCCATATCCAGAAATAGTCCGTCGGAACAACCGATATCCGAAAGAATTAAATCCTTCCTATAAAAATTCCTCAAGTATAATAGAACCCTCTGCAATTCTTTAACATATTGGTGGGCTCCTTTTAGTGGTTAAAACTTCAACTGATTCGCCTATTTCACTTTTAGTCTGTGTCTGTAAAGATTTTGTATAAACCAAACCACATTCTTTACATTTTACAACCGAATATTCAAGATCTCCCACTACTTCTTTAACAAAATTTCTACCTTCGGTAGATTCACAAAGCGGTCACACATTATTTCCATTCATCTGAGCAATTTCTCAATAACATCATTAAATTTTCTGAAAACCTTTTCAGAATTATATTGCCTTTTTACCCATTTCATTCCTCTTTCTGCCATTGATTTCATTTCTTTTCTATGTGTATATGCATATTTTATTTTCTCTGCAAGATCTTTTGCATCACCCGGCTTAAAATGTAGATTATGAACTTTATGAATTGTACTTTCCTTCAATCCTCCAGTATGGGACACAACCGCAGGGGTTCCACAAGCAAGCGCCTCTAGTGGAGATAAGCCTAACCCTTCATACAAGGATGGTTGAATACAAAGGTCACTTGCTTGATAATATGACGGTAAATCATAGGGGTTAATTGCGGGTCTCCCTGTTGCGAATTTCTCAAGTCCAATCCTGTTTGCCTGACTAATAAAATCCTTATACTGACCACTAAGGTTTAGCAATACAATATCTCTAATTCCATCCTTTATTATTAATTTTGTAGCCTTAAAAAGCGTAGAAATATCTTTTTCAGGTGAAATACGAGAAGAAACGAAAATAACATATTTATCTGTTGGTAAATTAAGCTTTTTTCTCAGCTCCTTTTGTTTATCAGGAAATAATGGTTTAAAAACTTTATCGATTCCGTAAATTGGAATAATCTGAACCTTTTTTTTTGAATATTTCCTTAATTTGCCCTGAATATAATCGCTTAGAACTATATTTAAATCGAACTGGGAAATATTCCACATAATAAGTGGTTTGGTCAAAAAATATAGGAATAGAAAATGTAATAAACCAATTTTGTGCTTCAAGTATTTTGCTGACAAGTATTCGAGCGTTGGTTTACAGATAAGTGAAACATGGGGTTTTTGTGAAAAAAACCTCGAAAAATTTATAGACAGACCCGTAAGAGTATCGCTATTTACAACAAGGACATCAAAAACAGACGCATACTTAATTATCCAAATAAGTAAAAGAAACGGATACAACAATCTATTACAATGAAATAAACGAGTTTCTACTTCCTCTGGAATCTTCCATGGAACGATAGTATAGTCTTTTCTCTTTCGAGCCAATACCGTAACATTAAAGTAATTCTTTAGACCGTTAATGAAACGAATATCAGTTGTTTCTTCGATTACATAACAGAGGTTTAATTTTTTCATCTTCTCACTTCTTTTGCAATAATTCCCCATAATAACCAGATAATGGGGAAAATAGTGTACTCACTGGAACTACCTATAAGGAGAAAAGATAAGGGGACCGTTATCCCTAAAATTCCGAGCATCTTTTTTGTATTTTCCTTAATAAGTGTGATAGAATAGGAAAAAACATTAATCAAGACAATTACAAACAGGACCGCACCAACAATACCAGTGCTTAAAATAATATCAAGAAAAAGATTTTCTGTTGCCATCAAATTTGAACCGAATTTCCACGCAGCAAGAGTGCTTGTTCCAAGCCCATATCCGAAGGGATTTTTTATCATCAATCTTGGAAAAACAAAAAACCAACCATGGAGACGCGACTGTAAAGATGATTCTTCCATCGGATTAACAACACCTTTTAATGCATGGTAAGATGTCACAGAAAGAGAATTGTATTGATTGACTTTTGGAGTGAAACCTGCTTTTGATATAAATAGTATAATAAGCAACAACAGCGCAATAGATACTAAAACACCCTTTTTTTTATCTTTAACCAAGAATCCAACTAAGATTATGCTTGAAAATACAAAAGTGAATATTGCACTTCTAACTGCAGCAATGAATAAAGCAGTTAGAATTATTGTGAGAGCCACAAGGAAAGTAATCTTCTGTCTGGATTTAAGGAAAAAAGCAAAACAAATAATCCCTGAAATAGTAAGGTAATGTGCATATTCTCCTGCACTTGCAAATGTGGAAAAACTTCTTATTATTCTTAAAAGATGCAGGGCAGAGTATCCTCCCCAGTGAACCCAATATTCCTCAAATGGTGTAAAACCGAAGAATGTTTGCTTCAAACCATATAATGCAGTAATAAATCCTATAAAGACTATTAAAACGAATATCTGCTTCATAAACTTTCTATCAAGAAACAATCCAAAATAAAACCACATAAAAGGAACTATATAGAATTTCGCTCCTCCAATCCCCACAAGAATACTGCCTTGCTTCGGGTTAAACATTTGTAGAATGAATATAAAAAGCAATATCGTGGCAATCTTCACAAGTTTATTTTCTCTAAAAAGTTTATAAATCTCTTTCCCTTTAAACAAAATCAAATATCCAAACATCCAGATAGTAATTATATCAGAAATAATTAATATAGGGTCCATTGCAACATATCTACCATAAACATAAATGTATCTTCTTATGAATGCCATAAATGGAAGATATATTATTAGGGCTGTTATTCCTGACTTCAGGTTTATACTTGCGGCAGCAAGAAGAAAAAAAATAGAAAACACAATTACTGTTCGTAGATGCTCTAGTGCAATTCTCTTTGAAAAGTGATAGGAAACAAAAATTATTAGGAGTAAGACAATAATAGTCTTAACATAATCCTTTGAAAAGGCTTTGTAAATTACTTCAGAAACTTTTGAAGAAAGTAATCGGACCAAAAAAGTTAAATTGAATACACAATTTTTAATTCTTACATCAACATTCTTTGCGTTCATAGTATCTTAATTTATGTGCTTGCTATTTTACCTGTTCCTTATTTTGGAATATTTGATTATGGTAAGTAAATAAGCCAGCAATTTTACCCTTTAAAGAAGTACTTGTGAAACCTTTTATTTTACGAATATCCTTTTTTATGAGAGATATTAACAACCGTCCAGGGCCTGGATTTTGTAAGTCCCCAATTAAAAAATAATAAAACAAGAAAATCAACTTTCTTGAGAGAGAAAAAAATGTTAGTAAAGTATAAACCTGATTCTGTCCTCTAATAAATGCGGTATCTTTATTCCACCGTCTTAAATCCTGATATTGTTTTCGAGCCGGTTCCGGAAAGTGGTCAACAATAATCGTAGGATCATAGATTGATTTATATCTTTCTCTTTGAATATGTAAACCTATCCATTCTTCTTCGAATGGAACAGTATAACCCTTAAGGTTTTCGTCAATTTTCTTTAATAACTTCTTCCGATAGCTCATATTACAGCCCTTAAAAAAATTAACATACCGTGGAGAGTTAGTTATGTTATGATGATTACCAATACTCCGTCCATACCAGGTTATTCTTCCGACAACTTTTACCGGTTTTGCATCAATGCTTCCATCTGGTTGATGCACTATATCTCTTCCCCCAATTCCCCCAATTCCTTCATCTTTTTTATACCATTGTTCTATTTTTTCAATCCAATCAGGACGCGCAACCGCATCATCATCTATAAAACAAACAATATCATTTTTAGTTTTCCGCAATGCAGCATTTTCCTGATAAATTTTGCCTTTCCTATCTGTTAATACCAATTTAATCCTTATACTAAAATTACCCCTGTTTCTCTTTACGAATTCTAAGGATTCTTTATCAATCTCTTGCAAAGCAACAATGACTTCATCGGGTTGTCTAACTTGTTTTTCCAATGAGTGCAAACACTTAGTTAGGCACTTAATCCTTTCATATGAAGCGATTATAACGGATATTGTCATAATTCAGTGAATTGAACAGCAATAAGCTCAGTAATTAAGTAACTGAGTAATCGAATAATTGGTAAGTCCGTTTGCATCGTTTACATAGTTTACATAGTTTGCTTAGTTTACTGAATTGACATAGAGTATTAGTATTAATATACTAAATTAAATAACTAAGATTTCACTGCGAATAACAACTATTATCTCTCATTTAATAAATTCCTATACAATTCAAAATATCTTTCAAGGATATTGTCCCAGAGGTAATTTTTTGCTTTTTCTCGATTATTTTCTGAAATCTGCTTATATTTCATTCTGTTTTCAACCAAAGATTCTATTTTATTTTTAAATTCTGAAATATCATCTTCAGAATGCCTAATTAAATACCCGTTTTCTTCATTGGTGACAATTTCAGGAAGTGCGCCTATGTTATGTGTTACTATTGGGAGTCCATAGGACATTGCTTCCATAAAAACAATTCCAAATGCTTCAAAAAAATACGCAGGTTTTACAAATATATCTGCTGACAAATAAGCAAGCGGTAATTCATTCCTTCGTAAATAACCTGTCAAAATCAACCTTTCCTTCAGATTAGCTTTTTCAATCTTATTTATGATTAACTCCCCATCCACATTACCCCATAGCGAGCCAACTAGAAGCACCTTTACCTTGAGCGGTAAATTCATTAAAAGCTTTATGAAAAAATCAATTATTTGACCGCCAATTCTTGAAACACAAAGTAAAATTGTATTATTGCTTTTGATATTATATTGCTTCTTAAGTAAAGAAATATCCGCATCTTTTGGATTTAAAGGTGAATCTACTCCATGAGATATCAATGAAAATTTTGAATATGTATGATTATTGCTCTCAATTGCTTTTGCTTCTGCATTGCTCATTATTACAATCCCATCAGCATTGTTTAAGATAAAATTACCAACAGTCTTATCGCATAGCTTTCTCAATAAATAGCCTTTCCAGGTTCCACCAGGGAACGGATGATAATGGGGTTGATGAATAAGAATAACTTTATTGTTAAACTTCCTCATAAAAGCAACAAAAAAACTGACTAATGAAAGATAGGAATGCGAGTGAATAAAGACTTTGCCATTATAATTTTGAATTTCTTCTTTTAACACCTTTAATAGTCCCGAAACTATAATTGGATAAACCTTTGGGAACCTATATGCTCTGCATCTTCTAATTCTAATACCTTTATGATACTCTTTAACTCTACCGTTAAATCTTCTTATTGGGGCAAGACTTTTGAGATCTGTGGTTACCACAACAGATTGCATACCTTTTTCAACTGCTTTTAATGCAATTTTGTAAACAGTAAGTTCTGTTCCAAAAAGAGAAGCAGGGTAAAATATGTTACAGGTTTGAATCAATTTCATTTTCTTTATTTTGTTTATTACATTGTATTTTAGCTATTTTTAACATACATAAATTAATGCTCATTAATGTTATACATTTTGCTCAATACTAAATTTTGAGTTGTTTTATTGACATTTTTTCTTTCACAAATAATTTGAACAAATGGCATCTTCATTTTCTCCTTACCAATTTTAGCCTTTACTTTCACATACATCCACTCCTCAGACCATATTTCTTGCTTCGCAAGTGTATCATCATTTACTACAACGATCATTAGAGGGTTTTCTCCAATTCCAACGGTTCTTTTGACTGAAAACAACAAAACATTACTCTCATAAGATAAAGAACAAGGGGCTATACCTGCGTCGCCCGGTTGTAGAACAACATTTTCACCATAAGTAAAAACATCTTTATTGAACTTAAAATCCCTTCCAGAAATCACTTCCGAATTCTTTCGGTTCATATATAAAAACATCTTTTGCTTATAAAGAATAGCAACATTTCGCCTTTCAGGTAGTAACAAATAAAAAACAAGTAACATAAAGACTATTATAAACATAAAGTTTTCAAGTTTTCTTGGCAATCTATTAATCCCTATTTACCTTAATTATAAGTGTATTACTAACTGAATCAACAATCGAAAATGTAAAATTATCTTGCATCATCCACGTTAGCTCATTCTTAAGAACACCGTTTTCAGCCAATGGATTTGCAACAATGTCAAAACAATTGTGATATAACTTTTTGATGACTACGAAATCTATATTAAGACAATGCAGTTTTTCATACCAGCTTTTCTTATTTTCAGGAAGAATATAAAATAATTTTCTTCGAAACCCATTTTCTGTCAGAATGTACGGAAATATTACACCTGCACACAGTATATTTGTCCCCAGCGGTATATGTTTTTTGACCTTTTCACATAGGCGATAATTATCTTCACCTTCTCGAAAAAGGTCGCAAGTTTGCATTAATCTTTTTTCTTTTAGTGGTTTATTAAATGCATCTTTAATCAACCGGGGAGTCAAGAAATCATGATTAAATGACATTACGAACACATAAAAAATTATAAACAAGATTAATATTTTCAACACCTTACTATTCTTTATATATTCAAACATTAAACCAACACTAACACTGCTCAAGCAAGCCATACAGAGATTATACCGTGGAATTTTTATTCCACTTATCAGAAACAAAAGCATAAAAAAGGACAAAAATACCAACCTGATTCCTCGTCTTGAAACAATTGATTTAAATAATACGAAAACAAGAGAAATTATTCCTAAAACGAAAAATTGCGGACCAAATCCGCCTTTCCACGAGATCGAGTACGTACTATAGAAGTGTGTACTTTTTTCTAAAATGCTATTGAAGAAAAAGCCCCACTTTGAGTACGATAGTGGAGTTGAGACTGAAGGAGAAAAAATAATAGCTTGAAGCAGAGTCATAGGACCATTAAATAGTATTATTTTCCCCAAAGAAATGCGTAAGGGCCAGAAAGGATTATGCCATATAACAAAATTAGTAAAATACCAAAAACCTCCAAAGAATGAAGAAAGAAGCAAAATAACAACAATTTCGTATAATACTTTCTTCCTTAATAATTGATGACGTGCAAAATTAACAACAACGAGAACAAGTATTAAAATAATAGGTACATAAATTCCACTATATTTTACGCCCATTGCCAAACCAGAACTAACTGCTGCCAGACTAAGATAAAGTAACCTATGGGTCTTAAGATATCTGAGAAATAAAAACAATGTTGAAATTACGAAAAGCAATAGAATAACATCTACGTAACATATTACAGAGCCAACAATAATCAGCGGTGTAAAAAGAAATAGGCCGGCGCTCCATAAAGAATATTTAAAGGACAAACCCAATTCCATAGAAAGCAGAACAATACAAAGCACCCCTAAAACAGAAAAAAAGAGCTGCGTAAGATTTACTATCCAATCGGTCCTGAGAAAAATCATATTCCAGAAGAAAAACACTTCTCCATTTTTCGGATAAACCATGCTGTAGATATTGGTATTTAGTTGAAACCACATATTATTGTGAGACATCCACTGAATGACTGTGGGCAAGTGATACCATAGAGAATCATAAGCTCTTGGAGGGAAAAATAATCCTATCAGAAACAACCAACCTAACTCAACGAAGCAGAAACTTATAAGTATCTTCTCAAAAATACTTATATTATCTCTTTGGAGACTTTTTGTGAGTTTTATTTCTGAAAACTTCTTCTTATGTATGTAAACGATAAGCAAAACCAACAAGAGAAAAAGTAGCAACAAAGTCATTATGTAGGGTTTTTCGAAAAGACCAACAAGACCACATATCATTGAAACTAAAAAAATCTGAATACAGCAAAATAAACCTATTATGAAGATTCTTTCAAACACATTCTTCCAGTTGATAAAAGAAGTGAAAATAAAGGCATTTGCAAGGCACAAAAGATTGGCTAATAAAAAATGAAAAATGTGAAGAACAATCATAATTTCTAAGTCTGTGAATTATAGCAAATTACGAATTTTGAATTCCCACGTAGCATATTACTATGCCATCAACTATTTTCTTTATATTAAACTGCTCTACAATTTTCTCTCTTGCTTTTTGACCCATATTATTTATCAAGTCACGATTCTTTTCAAACAACAAGACTTTTGATGTGAGGTCTTTGTAATCTCCTTGTTCAAAGAAAAAGCCTGTAAGATTCTCTTTAACAATATCAAGAGGTCCACCAATTCTTGAAGCAATAACGGGCGTTCCTGTTGCCATTGCTTCAAGAAGCACAATCCCTAGACCTTCCCGCACGATTGAAGGCAAAACAAAGATATGACTATCCTGATAGTGTTTTATTAACTCTTCTCTTTTCGTTCTTTTCATAAATTTTACTCTATCAGTAATTCCAGCCTTTTTGCAACTTTTCTTCAGAAAATCAATGTATGATTTTTCTCCATTCCCAATAATTGTTAGTTTTACATCGACTTTTTGTTTATTAAGTAGACCTACTACATCAAGTAATAAATGAACACCTTTCCCCTCCCAGAGTTGTCCAACATATAGTAGTTTCAAGACTCCACTTATATCTTTTTTTTTGTATGGAAATTTTCTGATGTCAACACCGTGTGGAATTACTGTAATAGAATTTTCGCTAAATCCTCTATTCACATAATCTTTCTTCAGCTCACTGCTCGATGATATTAAGTGTTTGATATTCAGTCTATTGAAAAATAGATAATTGGAAATGCGTTTGATGCCACTTTTTCTTAAATACGACAAGCTTCTGTCAAACAAATGAAAAACTTTTTGAACACCTTCCTTTTCAACAGCGAGGATTGTGGAGGCAGAAATACCATTAACATTCCAAAATGATACAATATCGGGTTTGAATTCATTAACAAATCTTTTCGTAATCTTACGATTTTGGGGGTTGAAGAATAAAGATGAACTTTTTTCCAACAGGGATTGAGGAGAATTTAGTTTCAGTCTGATATTTAGTAATCTCGCAACATAACCGTGAATTACCGGTCCTTTCAGCCCATAGGTGCTGGTCAAAACCTTGATGGTGTGTCCACGTTGCTTTAAGCCCTCTACAATATCTTTACAGGCAATTTCATAGCCACCTATGTGGTACGGGGGATATAAATTAGTTATGAAAAGGATACGCATTTACTGACAAGTAAAAAGTTAAAAGGTAAAAGTGAAAATTAAAGATAGAAAATCTATGGTGTAGGTTCAATCGTTGGAGCGTTTTGATCGTTAGGAACGGACAGGAACTGCTCCTTCGGAACGTAGTTGCTTCTTCGACAGACTCAGAGCGGTTTCTAATTAATTAATCAATTTTATAAGAATATCTTCCATTAGTTTACTATGTTCGTCCGGTTTGTTTAGTCTATTAGGTGTTTAAGCAATCAACTCTTTTTTCTGTTTTTATCAGCAAATTGTTTCTTACGCAATCTTTTCGCCTTTGGCATAGGGAATATTGGACTTTTGCAAAGTAACCAGTCCAGACGTATCGCAAATTTATCAGCAACATTTTTTAAGAAATCACAGGGAACTGGGTATCCTTTTTTTTCGTATTTATGATATGTATTGTAGTCAGTGTTTAGTTCTTTTGCAAAATCCTCTTCGTTCTTTTTAAGAAACTCACGCAATACCCATAATCTCTCATTAGGCGTTTCAATATTTTCTATAATGAGATTTTTCATATAAGTTTCCACTGTAATATTTTTTCTTACAAAATCTCTGAGTATTTCCAGAGACAAAAGATTATTTTTCACTTCCATTTTCTTACAACCCTTTCAATTCTTCAAGCCTTTCAATATCTATCAAATCTACCGGACGACCACTTTCCTTTTTCATCTTTATCAAATCATTATAAGAAATTATTATAATTTCTAAATCATCGATTTTCTTCTTTTCTGTTTTTATTTGAGATAGGTCTTTTGTAATTAGAATATTAATCTGTAAAAAAGGTTCATCAGGATTATAAAATGTAATTACCTGTGCATTCTTCTCTTTAAGCCATTTATTCCTTTTTTGAGGATTTGCAATATCCAAAGGGTCAATTGGTACACCTGGTTGGAAATTAAGCGAGGATATTGCCTTTAAAAATTTCTTAACATTATTTTTTGAGAAATCTATAATGAGGTCAATATCTTTTGTAAACCTGACATAACCATACAGGACAACTGCAACTCCACCTACAACAGCATATTGAACTTCACCTTTTTCTAAAGTCTTAAGTATATCGCCTATTTTGATTATTTTTCTCTTTAAAGAATTATTCTTTTTCATCATCCTGGCTTTATTCGCTTGCGATTAACTTCTCATATATTTCTGCAATACGAGAGACATTCTTCTCCCAGTTGAAATGCTTCTCCGCGAAAGCTCGACCTTTTTTCCCCATATCTTGCCTAACTTTCTTGTCTTCAATAAGGACCTGAATTTTCTCTGCAATCTCAGCCGGGTCTCTTTCAACTACAAAACCTGCTCCTGATTCCCTTATTAGTTCAGGAATTCCCCCTGAATTTGTTCCAATGACAGGTGTTTCACAGGCAAATGCTTCACCAATCACAAGGGGGGAATTCTCAATCCATAAACTTGGAACAACAACACAAATTCCTCTTTTCAAGTATTGATAGTATTCATTTCTATCATTGAGCCAACCAACAAATTGTATTTCCAACCCAAGGCTTTTTGCCACATTTTCATATTCTTTTCTTTGCGGTCCATCTCCTATTATGGCTATTTTGAATTGCTTTCCTTTTATCTTTGAAACCGCTTCAATAAACAAATCAACACCTTTCTCTCGGCTCAATCTTCCGGAAAATATAATATATTCTCTTTTAAAATCCTCTTTCGCAACATTTTCAAAATCGACACCGTAAGGAATGACAGAAATACTGTTTTCTTCAATCCCAAAATCCACAAGTTTCTTTCTCATAAAATCGCTATATGTAATAAAATGGTTTATTGAAACAAAAACCCACTGGACGGTTTTCCCCCATCTTAAATCTAAGACCCTGTTTACAAGTGGGATTGTCAACATACATCTCCCACAAACGTTTTTGTCCACACACACCTTTCCATCAAAATCCCAGTATGTTCCTCTGTAGCACAGAGGCCAGAATTGATGAAATGTGACAACCTGAGGAATATTCAGTTCGTTTCCTGCAATAACAGTATTTATCAAAGATGGCATTGCCCCAAAATGATGGTGAATAATGCCAGATGCTAATTCTTTGAGTTTTCTCGAAATGTCTTTAACCAACTGCTTATCTTTCCAGAAAACCCTTTCTTTTCTTTTAGCTCTATATTCAAACTCGAAACTTTCAGTCTTAAAACCTGGTTTCCTTTCCACATTTCTGATAGACGGATAGAATAATTTTATCTCAAACCTTTTTGAAAGAAGCTCACACACTTTCGTTACACGCAACTGTTCTCCACCTACCGGAGGAAAACTAAAACCATATTCAATATGAGCGATTTTCATTTACCAAAAAACAATTTAAGAAGTTTAAAATTCTCCCATACACGACTATTAAAGGCAGGAGCTCTACATTTCATCATTCTTTCTCGTACAAACAAAAAAGGTATTTTTATCAACAATAGTAAAATAATTACCGTTCTAACAAGAAAACTCTTGATTTTACCATGACTTATTCTAAAAAATTGCATTTCTGCTTTATGGACAAATGTCAAAATACGTTCAGCTGATGTTCCAGTACTCTTACTAATAAGATGAGTAATTTTGGCTGATGGCAAATAATAGAGTTTTAATCCACTTCTCTGGATTCTCAGTGAGAACTCAGTAAGTTCGTGAGTTAAAAAGAAAGATTCATTGAGTAAACCAATTTTCGAAAAGACAAACCTTGGAAAGATTACCACGGGGCCCTCAATATTATTGATAACCGTTGGGGTTTCAATACCTTTTAGATTATGATAAAGAACTTCATCGTGGTGTAATAGTCCATAAAGACCACTGTACTTATAAATCCTATTAAATATTGTTGGAATCTTCGGATATGTCAACATTGTTCCTTTTATGTCAGTCATTCTTGGAGCTAGTCCTCCTATAAAATAATTTCTTTTTATAAAATTATGAACCTCTTTTAAGAAATTGTTAGCTATTAGTACATCGGGATTCAGTAAAATTATAATCGCCCCTGAAGCTTTCTCTGTACCTCTATTACATGCATAGGCATAACCAAAATTTTTACTAAGTTTAACGATTTTCACATCTTTAAAATTTCTTCTAACGACCTCCTTTGTTTTATCCTGCGAATTATTGTCAACTACAAAAATCTCCGTCTTATCTTCAGCATAGTTATTTTTCTTAATAGACTGAATGCATTTCTCAATTACTTTTTCAGAATTATATGTTACAATTACGAGAGAAATTATGCCACTTTTTCCATTACTCATGATATGAAAAAGATCTAAATTTATTTCTGCAAACAACAAGCATATATCTTGGGGTAAAACCATAAGTTAAAGAACGTACATCTGCACTTCCTGTTCCTAAATCAAAAAGATTAGGAGTTATCTTTTTTAGTACTCTCTTAAAAGGAGAAATTAAAGCTGGTGTCGGAACCATTCTCTGTCCAAAAATCCCGCAAACCTGAAAATGTTTTCTTAAAATACTCAAAAATTCTCTTGAATTGAACGCTTGATGATGAAATTCCCCTAATGAATTCTTGTAATTGGAACCATAAAAAGCGCATTCCACTTCTTTATTGGGAGTAGATATGAATAACTGTCCATTTTTTTTCAAGAGACGCTTCAATTCTAACAAAAACTGCTCATAATTTATTAAATGCTCAATAGTTTCAAAAGAGATTATTACATCAAACAAATTAGATTTTAATGGAACATTCTTAACGTCTCCTACACAGAAATTTGCATTACTTGTTAAATAGTTATTTAACACAAAATCAATTGTTTCTATAGAATTGTCAACCCCTGCAACACGTTTACATTTTCCTACTTTGCTTATTATATACGCGCCATATCCCGATCCACAGGCAATATCAAGCACCGTCTTATCAAACGCAAATTGTGAAGTAAAATAATATCTCTTAATATGGTCAAGCCATATATTCGCAGGTGTTTTACCCTCAATTGCTCTTTCTCCAGTAAACTCCATAATTATGATATTTTGTTGTAACTAAAATGATGTTCTGTACTTATACATCATTCAACAGCAATCGCAGAAAGCCTTATTACATTTGTTCATGCTGAAGATGAAAACGGTCGCTTTGAATCGCAAGGATTAAATAAAGAACAAGTGAAAACTTTTCTTTCTCTAAAACCTGTTAAGAAAACCATAAGTTTTCTTATCAAAAAAATAATTCCTCACAAATCTTCCTAAGCTGTTCGGAAACTATTTTTTCAAACCAACATCAATAAACTCATCAATTTATAATTACATTCTTTATGTTTCTTAAAAACGAGTATAAATTTGGGAAGTAGTAATGAAAGTAAAATCGAAATTGGTCTTTTAGTGAAATCCTTTCTTTCCTCATTATAAATAGTTCTATGGCTTTGGAGAATAGATTATCGTTAATATAACGATGCACTAAATTACGTTCATAGCAATAAATTCTTTCATTAATATCCTTACGGTATTTCCCATCTGTGTATGCATTAAAATCATTATACATGGAAATTATATCCCTCATTCTTTTTACAACGAATTTTTCCTTAATTGATGACCATATTCCACCTTCGTGAATTCTATATCTAGCCATTACTTCCGGAATCATACCTATTTTGCCTCTGGTTGCATGTAAAAAATGGAGTGGATAGTCTCCTATAAGATGCTCGCTGAACCATCCAGGTAATGACTTATCGTAAAATTGCCACCTATACATTACAGAACATGTATTTATGAAATTTTCTTTTACTAAATCATAAATTGAGTATTCTCTTTTTTGTAATTTCTGTGGAGGGAAAATACACGATGGCTTTTCATTATTCTGATAAAAATTTTCAACTAAATGAAAACACACAGTATAGTCCTCGTTTGCTTCTAAAAACTCCACTTGCTTTTGCAATTTGTAAGGGTCGGTCCAGTAGTCATCGCCTTCGCATAGAACGATATATTTACCGGTACATTGGTTTAATGCAAAAATAAAATTAGGCATTGGCCCCATGTTTTTCTTATGTCTAAAATACTTTATTCTGTCTACTTTAGGATGATTATTTAGTATTTGAGTGATAATATTATCGGTATTATCTGGAGAACAATCGTTGGCTACAACCAATTCAAAATCAAAATTGGTCTTTTGCATCAATACACCTTCCATTGCATCACGAATATATTTTTCGTGATTATAGGTAATCATACATACGCTAACCTTTAGCATTTTTTAGCAACCCATAATTTTAATCTCGAAAACCTATCTCTTATCTTTAATATACTTCTTACATTGATAGAAGATGAGATTCTATTAAATTCTGTATTCCAATTTAAATCTTTTTCAAAAAAGGGTCTAATCGCTCTTGTAAGAAAAAAATATTCACCCATTCCTACTTTTTCTACAATCTCAAAGTTCTTAGAGTCAAGAAATGTTTCCAATTGTTTATCAACAAAGAAATGATTATGCCATTTTACCGGAATAGGTTGTAACTTAAATAGCTCCCTAACTTTGTTTAGCTCATTAACACCATCTATGCTTCCTTCCAATATCAAAAATAAACCACCACATTTAAGATGGTTCATCAGATCTGACATAACCTTTTGCTGAAGTTCCCATTTCATTAGGTTAATAAAAAACCTTTGTGAGATAATAACATCATAATCAAAATCCAACTTGTAGGTTCCCAAAAAATCTACGTGGAATAAAAAAACATTACTTCCGTGTGCTAATCTTTTTTTTGCCATCTCCAATCGTGTGCTCGAGAAATCAGCTGCATGAACTATTGAATTGGGTATTTCTGAATAAACTATAGTTCCTTCACCTTCGCCGCATCCAGCATCAAGAATTTTTGAATCGGCCGGGATCCTTTTTCTTATCAATTGAATTTCAAGGTTTAATAAGTATTTGTCATACATTGACTCAATATCTCGACGATTCCAGTAATCCAATATCTGTTTGCTAGTATTCATTTTACATCTTCATTTCCAATTAATAATAAATGTCATTTTTTTAGCAGTTCCTATCTTATATGTCGTTCAAAATAATTTGGACTAAAAACAATCAATTAGTTAAAATCAACATGTTGCTTTGAATACTATGAAATTATTGAATGATGATTTTTCTAAACTGCAAATCAATGAGTCATACATAAACAATATAATAAAACTAAATAATAAAATATCATAATTTGGAATTACTCTGTAGCAAATTACAGATTTTAAATATCACTTCTAATTCTAGTTCAGGATAAATGGGTAAACATATAACCTGCTTTGTTATCTTCTCTGCCACTGGTAAATTCTCAGATGAAGCTGAGGGTAATCCTCTGTACATAGGAAATTGGCTAATGAGTGGATAAAAATAACGTCTGCCATAAATATTATGTTTTTTTAATCCTTCATAAAACTCATCTCTACTCTTGCCATATTCCTTTTTATTTACTAAGATAGGGAAATAGGCATAATTGTGTTTAACACCTTCCATATCATTTAAGAACCTTATTCCTTTTACATCAGCGAGGCATTTCCTATAGGCATAAACAATTCTTTTTCGCTTTTCTATTACCTCATCAATATATTTTAGTTGTAATAATCCTAAAGCTGCCTGGAATTCACTCATTTTTGCATTTATTCCCGGACCAACAACTGTTACTTCATCGGCAAAACCGAAATTCTTTAAAAAATCAATTCTTTTCTTCATTTTTTCATCTTGACAAATAATCGCACCACCCTCAAAAGTAGTAAAAACTTTGGTAGCGTGAAAACTTAGAACAGATAAATCGCCATAATTTAAAACCGAATTCCCATCTATTTGGACACCAAAAGTGTGAGCTGCATCATAGATTACCTTCAAACCATAAGTATCTGCAATTTCCTGAATTCTTTTAACATTACAGGGATTACCATATACATGGACAGGCAAGATAGCGGCTGTTTTTGGAGTAATTAAGGCTTCAATTTTATCGGAATTTATATTGCAATGCTCTGGTTCAATATCGCAGAAAACGGGGGTTATTCCATTCCAATGCAAGGCATGCGTGGTTGCTACGAAACTAAATGGTGTCGTAATTACTTCACCTGTAATTCGCAAAGCCTGTAACGCAATTACCAATGCCAGGGTTCCATTAGTAAATAAGGAAACGTACTTAACCCCCAAATAATCAGCGAGAGCCTTTTCAAACTCCTGGTGAAATTTACCCTGATTTGTTAGCCATTTAGAATCCCATATTTGTTTAAGGTATTCTTGAAATTCTTTTAGTGGTGGAAGAAAAGGCTGTGTTACATAAATAGGTTTATCAGATTTTTTCATGGAATTATTCACACTTGACTATTTTTAAAAACCTTACCTATCAATATATCCCTAATTTCCATATAAGCGTCCAATTTCAAAAATCCTGCTATACCAACGATTATAAGGGCACCAACAGATATTTGCACCAATAAAATTAATAAGGGTTTAGCATTTAAAAAATATCCTAGAATCGCGATAACAATTCCCATAAAAGTAGCTAAAAATAATGAGGGGAGAATATCCATAATTTGTTCCTTCATAGGGTAATTCACCATCTTTCCTGACCAGTAGCTATTAAGTAAATAGGCAATTATTGAGTTAAAAATCATACCTATTAACATTGCCTTAATTCCGAGAAATATTGCAATAAAAATCACCGGAATTGCAAGGATTTTTTTTATGATTTCTAACCTTAGGAATAAATCAGAACGTCCATGTACATTCAACATATTAAGGTTTAGGGAGTGAAGTGGATAAAGCACACTTGAGAAACATAAAAGTTGAAGATATGGTACTGCTGGTAGCCATTTCTCTCCGATGAGAGTCAATACAAGTGGCTTTGCGGTTGCTGATAGCCCAAACATTAGAACAAAGGATATAAGCATCGTGCTTTTAATTAATTTTCTATAACCTTCCTTTAACTTTTGTGAATTATCCTGTATCGAAGAAAGCACAGGGTAGCTAACACGTTGAACAACGTTGGTAATATTCACTGAAGGTAATTTTGCAAAATTTTCTGCTCGGGTATAATATCCTAAATTAGCTGCAGAGAAAAATTTGCCAATGATAAGATAATATGCATTTATATATAAAGTGTTAATTAAACCTGAAAAAAGAAGTTTATACCCAAACTTAAAATGCTCTTTTAAAGCATTGTAATTAAATATTTTAGCTGGATACCAATGGTTCCACATCCAAAGCAAAAGTGTTCTTATAAAATATGCTGCAATAGTTCTCCAAACCAAACTCCACACTCCAAACCCCGCGTATGCCATGTAAACCCCGACTATGCCTGATAGAATAGATGAAATAATTGAAATTTTAGTTTGTAATTTAAAATCTATTCTTTTAACAAGAATGGTGTCTTGAATAATACTAAAACTGTTTATTATTAGTCCTAAACCTATGATTCTAATAATATCAATTAATCTGGGTTCGTTGAAAAAACTACTTATTGGTTTTGCCAGAAAAAATAATAATAAGTAAAAAACTAAACTTACCGTAAGGTTAAAATAAAAGATTGTGCTATAGTCATTTTGTGTGCAATCTTTTTTCCGGATTAATGAATCACGAAAACCACAATCAATAAATGATTGAGAAATTGCAATAAAGACCGCAATCATCCCTATCAGACCAAACTCTCTTGGTGAAAGAAGCCGCGCGAGAATTATGCCAATGATAAACTGAATACCTAAGTTGGCAAAATTGTCTGTAAAACTCCAAGTAAAACCGGATATTGTTTTTTCTTTAAGCGATTTAGGGGGCATTTAATTTTTGCAACCAAATGTTAAATATTTTGTAAAGTAGTAAATTATCGTTTCAGTATTTGCCTAAGTATACTGCCCACATATTCAGGCTCGCACGAGTTACCTTTGTTGAAAAAGGAATAGAAACAGTTCCGGCGAATATCCGCTCTGCATTAGTAAAACAACATCGTAAATATTCAAAGACTTTCATAGGTTCAGTTCTCTATAGAAAAGCAAGAAATAGTTGTTAGAAATGAACTAATTTTCTGGTAAGGGATTTTTTGCGGGATGTGATTTTTATGAAATAGATGCCTTGCTTGATATTCTTACTATTATATGTAAACCTGTATTTTCCAGGAAATAACTCTTTATTGACAAGTGTTTTTACCTTTCGCCCTGAAACATCAAAGAGAGCAATCTTTGTGCTGCTTCTCTCAAAAATAGAATTCTTAAGGGGAATATCATAAGAGATAGTAAATTGATTCGCACAAGGATTTGGGAGAATATTTAGATTCAATCGCCTTGGCAAAAGTGTATAAGATGTTTTTGTCTCTTCAATGCCAGGATTAAAAGTTCCTGTTAGCACAACAGGATGAATGCAGGGTTGGTCGAGTGTGTCGAGGATTATGATACTATCAGGATAAATAGTGTCTCCAACTGAAATTGTGGGGGTATTATTTTTTAAAAAGGCACGAAAGATTGTATATGCGCCATTCCATCCTGTTGGTGGTCCATCAATTATTGGATTCCAATTATGTCCGTTGTTTAGTTTTAATATACTATTGATATTCCCTGAATTAATTGTAGGCGCATTTGTTTTCTCATTAAAATACAGATATACATAATCACCTGAATCAACACCCGGTATGTATGGAATCGCTTCATAGGCAACTGCTGAATCTATGACAGGTCCGTAGTCACCAAAAGTACCTGTAATTATCTTAGCAGAGGCACAGGGATTTCCACTCAGGTCCTTGATAGTTGCTGAATCGGGGAAAATCGTATCACCCACTTCTATGGTAGGAGTCCCAATGGTATCAAGGAACACCGTAAGTGTTTTTCCAGACACTGTCCATACTGTGGAGTCAATAGTTCCCCAGATGTGTCCACCACTTAGTTTGAAAACATTATTAATATTGGATGAATTAATCAGTGGTGTATCCGTTGCTTGATCAAAAATCACCCTTACAAAATCATCACCATCTATGCCTTGAATACTGTCAATATTATCCGATGCACAGGCACTTATAATAGTAGGGGCAATTGTATCATCAAATGTTCCAGTTAGCGTAACCGAACTGTAAGCATTATTATTCCATACATCCTTAATAACGGTATCAGGCGATATTCTTACACCAATTGGAATTGTTGAGGTTGCATTCAATTCAACCGTCAAGTTTGATGCATTTCCGACACTACTCCAATACGCAGTATCAACAACACCCCAGGAGCCTTGATTCAATTTGAGATAATAATCTATACTATCTGCAGGAATATGATAAGCATTTGTTGGCTCATCGAATGAAATAATCACATAATCATCATTGTCTATCCCATTCTGCTGGATAGTTCCGTCATAAGCAACTGCAGAAACAGGTTTCGGTCCAAGCGTGTCAATAGAATATTCAATTGACAGTTCATTTAAGACTGGAGTAATACCGGGCTCGTCCGTTAAAAATTCAACCCTATACTGAATATATGGGTCTCCATTATTTACTGCAGGAGAATTGACGATGCTATCTCCATTTGTGCAAGCAGGCACTCCAGCACTCCACGGCATTGCTGTGGACATAAGGCTGTCCTGCGCTGTGCGAACTCTAACATTTAGAATTTTACCGGTTAACTCTTCTACCCAGTGAACAATTCCATATTTTGTGCTGCCATTGGTAATTCCTGTATAGAATGGTTTTGAAATAAGACAACCTCTTACAAAGTATCCTGCTCTATAGACACTTGCATCTATATTTGTTCCTACAAAAAGGAAACCATTCTTAAGCCCGACTTGTGACAATATATTAGACCTTCCTGTAAAATTTCCAGAGACATTCCAGGATATGCCGTTATTTGTTGAGAAATAAACCTTAGCCTGATTGCCTGTTGCATTTGCTCCTGCATAAACTATACCTTTATCATCTATAAAAAGAGAACTTATCTCGTTTGCTCCAGTTAGTGCTGAGGTTGCTGTCCATACTAAACCTGAATCCTTTGAAGCAAAAACCCTACCATCAGAAGTTCCTAAAAAACAAATCCCATTTGACATACCAACAATAGCCTCTATTGCGCAGTTCAAGGAATCAACCGCTGACCAGTTTTCTCCACCATCAGAACTTCGGATAACATATCCCTTTGAGTTACCTGTTCCGGCAAGAAGTAGTTGAGGAGTGACAGCGTATATACATAAAATTTTATCATCAGAATATCCTATCTTATAGATCCAACTTAAACCACCATCATTTGATAAATAGATATTTGCACCATAATTACCCGTCCCACCAAAGAGATAATTCTCTGCTTCAGTTAAACAATATACTGCCTTCTCTGGTATACCAATTGAAATCCATCCAGAATCAGGATTACTACCAAACGCAACAAACGCCTGATAGTTTCCTTTGACACACGCCGCGTATAGCATACTATCTGATGAAGAGAGTAAACCATATGCCCATTGTGCCTGCAAAATATTTCCTGTTGTATCCCAGGTTTCTCCCGAATTAAACGATTCAAACACATCACCATTCACATCTCCTGTTGCAGTGTAGATGGTTCCCTCGGGATTCACAACCATATCATAAGCATTTTGTGCTCCAGACAAGGAAGCCATATATTCCCAATTCCAGATATCCGGGGCGTCGAGGATGAGGTTGCCTGGCTGCCTTGTTCCATTAAGGTTGACAATGCTATCAAAAGAAGTAGTGTCACTCCAATCCGTAGCTGTCCAGAAATCAGCACAAAGAAAAGATGCAAATGACATCAAAATTGCTGCAAAAAGTAATTTTTTCACGACACTTTTCATTATATTTGAAATGATACTTCTTTTGAGTTTAAATTGCAAGGGAAAAATTACAATTTGCATCGGTAGTTGGTGCTTCGACATAGCTCAGCACGGTGATTGGTTGCTTCGCAACGGAGAAGAATTGTTCCTGCGGAACGGAGATTGGCTCTTCCTCTTCACTCTGTTCAGAGTCAAAGCGGTATTAGCTCATCTGCGATGAGCGGTTTTAGAGTCATTATTTTTACGAATTCTGTTTACTGATTTCATTAATCGAGAAAGTAGTATTCGAACTCGAATAATTCTATTTAGGTAATCTTTGTATTCCTTTTCTTCAATAAATTTGTTATTCTTGGCCTCAACGATGTGATTCTCTGTTTCATCATTCGAAGTTAATGCCATTTCGTAATAGTGATTTTTCTCCTTCAAAGAGGATTTTCGAAAACCTTCGGCTATTTGGGATGGCACAGAACGTGATGAACGAATCATTTGGTCACCAAGACGGTATTGTTCTCTTTTAGGTAAAGGTGGAACCAATTTTGTTGAAATGTCTTTTGCCAGTTCACTTGCTTGTTGCCAAACTATCAGGTCTCTAAATGATTTCATAATTGTCTTTTACCGTTGCGAAGCAACTCATACCGTTCTTCGAAGAAGAACCACTTACGCGTTCCAAAGGAACTATACTTTCCTCCTCCAATACTCAAGTGTGTCTTTGAGGGTTTGTTCAAAGGGTATCTCCGGTTTCCAGCCGGTTTTATCTCTAAATCTGGTTGAATCACCTTTAAGTATTAGAACATCGGAAGGTCGCATTCTTGTCGAATCTTTTTTGACCTCAACCTTCGCATCCGTAAGCGATAGAAAAGTATCAAGAATGCTCTGTATAGTCCTTGGAATACCTGAACATATGTTGTAAACAACTCCGGGTTCGCACTTCTCTGCAGAAAGCCAATATGCCTTTACAATGTCTCTCACATCCGTAAAATCCCTTTGCGCTTCAAGATTTCCTACATTCATAACAGGTTCTTTAATGCCTTTTTCGATTTCCGCAATCTGTTTTGCAAAGGTTGAGCAAACAAAAACCTCTCCTCTGCGTGGTCCTGTATGATTGAACGCTCTCGTTCTTATAATCTTAAGCCCGTAACTCTTGAAATATTGAAAACCGAGCAGGTCCTGGGCAACCTTGCTTACACCATAAGGACTAAGCGGCCTTAATGGATTGTTTTCATTTATTGGCACTTCTTCCGGATAAACCAACCCATATTCCTCACTTGAACCGGCAATCTGGATAACTGTATCAAGTTCCAACTGTCTTACAGATTCAAAAATATTTAGCTCTCCCATAATGTTTGTAGAAAGTGTTTCCCCGGGCAAATTCCACGATGCAGGAACAAAACTCTGCGCAGCAAGATGGAATATGCGGTCCGGCTTGACAGATTTTACAACATCGTTAACACTTGTCATATCCTTTATGTCACACTCGAACAATTCTATCTTGCCATTAAGATGTTCTATGTTTTCTTTCTGGCTTCTCCAACGAGCAATTCCAAACACCTCGATGTTACTTTTTTCCAAAAGATAGTCAGCGAGATGACTTCCAACAAAACCTGTAATTCCTGTAATAAGGACTCGCATTAAAAACTCCTTTAGTTTAAGATTATAAAATGATTCGCTGTATATCGGTGTATATCGGGGTCAGCTATGAAAGGTAGCATACCCTCTTGATATTAGTTTTCTATTGCAATTCCATATCAGTTATAGTATATTTACATTAGACATAATATATAGCACTCATCAGAGGAAGTCAAGATTTTTTA